>Ga0308163_10000153_pt1 | contig 194887 bp, 181 predicted proteins | sample PhyTR1_FD_201037 | JGI IMG/M metagenome (GOLD analysis project Ga0308163, IMG submission 201037) | Phyllosphere microbial communities from UC Gill Tract Community Farm, Albany, California, United States - DLSLT.R1 | ecosystem: Host-associated > Plants > Phyllosphere > Unclassified | place... | reverse complement strand
CTTACTGTATGCGAACCTTTTCTTAAATCTGTACTCATAATCTAAAGGTAAAGATTTTTTCGCATTACTAAAGTACTGCAATAAATTGCAGGGTTTTAAACCCCGATCTGAGACCAATAAAAAAGCTGCCAAAACATTAGAATGTTTCGACAGCTCCAAAAAAAAAAAAAAAAAATATCAATCTTTATCTCTAGAAAGAGTATGTTGTTGCAATTAAACCATAGAAGCTTCCACCTGTTGGCAATGCATTTTTATCTAAAAATATATCCTCAGAAGCAGCATCGTATCTTAATTCAGGAATTATTGTAAGTTTACCAACTTTGTAATTTAAAGAAATTGTGTTGGCAAATACACTTGATCCTGCTAAAGTTCCTAAACTTGGAGCAGCGTCTTTAGCATCAAAATATTCTATTCTGTAAGCCAATAGTAATGCTGGATTGAAAGTATAATTAGCATAACCTACCACAGAAAACCAATCTCCATCTAAATTGCTATCAAAATCATTTGTTGTTTTAGCATAAGTTGCATTTAATCCAAGAGCAAAACTATCACTAATTGTTTTAGATGCAGTTAAATCAAACTGTGTTTTATTTTCGTCTGAAACTGGAATTGTACTTCCTGGAATTGGATTACTACTTCCTGTTGTAAAATTTAAATACGCACTCCCTGTATCGCCAATATATCCTACTTGACCGATGAATGTTTTTTGGTAAGAACCTGCATCCATAGCCGATTTAAAATCTGTCGGGTTGGTTAATCCTAACATCGCAGTAAATTGACCTGAAGTATATTGTGCTTTAACCCCTGTATTAAAAAACGGCCCATAAGAAAACGCATACGACATACTGTAATTTTTGTTATCTACTGCATCTAACACTTCATATCCGATGTGGGTTCCGAAACTACCCGCCACTACCTTAAACTCTTCAGTTAAATTGTATGTAAAAAATAATTGTTTAATCATAAATTTTGCGCTTGCATCTTTATCTGGCGTTTCATTATATGAAAATTCTGCTGCTCTTTTTCCGAAACCTAAGTCTACAAAAACAGAAGCTTTTCCAAAAGTATGACCTGCTTCAATCGACGCCATTCCTAATTCGAATGAATTCTGTGAGTTGGTAAAGCTCGTTAATCCATTCATTTGTTTTGAAAAATCATATTTATAGTACGCATCTGCAGAACCTCCCCATGTGGTTGCTGGAGCGGTAGCGGCTGCTTCCTCTTCTTGGGCAAAGGCAAAAGAACTTGTTAACATCGCGGCTAAAATGTGAAATGCTTTTTTCATGTTTTAATTTGGTTTTTAGTTATTAATTGATTCTGGTTAGTTAATCTTTTTATATATCTATTTTAATAGTATAAGTCATTTCTAAAACCTTGCATGCGCCCTTCAAATCATCATCATTTTCATTAGCGAATTTATTAACTTTTGTATGAGTAGAATAATTCAAAACTGCTTTTTTGACGTTTTAGGCGAAGAATTACGGATTACAAAAATTAAATCTCCAATAATCGTTATTTGACATTTATAGATTATTGTTTTTGAAAATTCAACAACAAAATTTTAAGCGTTTTTTCAATTTTTACACATCAAAAAGCAAAAAATACTACAAAAACACACAGTAACACAATAAAAAAATGAACATAAAAAACAAATACCCCTATTTTTATAGGGGTCAATCCAAAATATATAAAAATCAAAGAAAAATAATAATATTCAAAAAACAATATAACCTTATCTTTTTACTTCAAATAAATTCTTACAAAAACAAATTATTTAACCCCTATACTACACTATAAACCTCAACTTCATTTTTCAAAAAAAATGAAGAAAAAAAAACTGTACTTGCATGTCTAATAAAGGTTACTGGAAATTACATTTGCTCAAATATTGGCATAAAAAAAGACGCACCTTCGAGTGCGTCTATTCTTATCAATCCTATTAAATACAAAGCATTAAAATCTTTTCATGATTTTAGTCCTTAAGGCGATATCCAGTCTCCTTCCAATTTGCAGGCAAATATCTTTCATAAGTCCATTGATTATATTTTTTAAAATATTCACGGGCCTTTACTCCAGATTCTTTCAGGTCTTTATTTTTCCATTTTCCTCCCGACTTAGCAGATTTATATAAAATCGAGCAGGTTTCATCTTTATCAGAAACAGACCATACAATCCAACTCAATTTTCTCTCCTCCATCCAATCTATGTAGGCTTGCCAAGCTTGGTAATTTAATGCGCCGTCACCTGAAGCTTCCATCCCTGCAGATTCTGAAATAAAAATCGGTAGTCCTTTTTTTATTGCGGCATCAGTTCTGTCTCGTAATTCTTTCCCGTGGGTAGCGGCGTAAAAATGCATTGTGTACATTATATTATCATACCCCAAAATAGGATCTGAGGCAGGAAGATCTAAATCTTGATCCCAATGGGGGGAGCCTACCAAAATTATATTATCAGGGTCGTTTTCTCTAATTACTTTAATTATCTCTTCAGAATAAGCTTTAACCTCTGCCCACGTTTCATAATCAGGTTCATTAAATATCTCATATATAATGTTAGGATAGTTACCATACTTTTTTGATATCTCTTCAAAGAACTCTTTAGCTTCTTTTAAATTAATATTATGGGTATGCCAATCAACAATCACATAAATATCCTCTTTTATTGCTCCTTTAATAACAGCTTCTATTTTCTCTTTTGAAAATTCTGGATTTTTCATATACGAATACTCACCAAGCTCCACTCCTAATGCAGCACGAACAATGTTGCAATTAAAATCTTTTCTTAACCAACTTACTGCCTTTTTATTGTAAAATCTTGGCCACATACTATGCCATCCAAAACTCATTCCTCTTAAAACAATTGGCTCTTTATTTTTATTTACTAATTGCGTACCATTTACACTAAGTTTTCCATGTGTTTCCACCTGAGCATTTGAAAATGAAAACCCCAACATAAAAACAAGCGCTAAAATTTTACTCACCTTCATAATCAGTTAGATTTAAGGAATTAACTTTAAAGTAATCACATCATGAGGAGCTATTTCAGCCGTAAAAGCCTTTTTTGTATTTCCGATTTCTTTGTTTTTCCAAAGGTCTTTTATTTTGAAAATTGTCTTATCAAAATCGGCTTCATAACCAAAATCAGCATCTTTGATATTGTTTTTCTTCCAATCGAAATTTACTTTTTTTGAAGTTTCGGTTCTATTGACAAAGCTTACTGCCCATGCTCCATCAGAAAGTGGTTTTACCCATACTTCCACTCCATCTAAAATTGCATATTTAAAACCTTGAATTCCAAGTTTATCTTGATTTACAGAAAGCAATTCTTTATTGGTTAAAATTGCCAAAGTTTCTTTAGTCATTTTTCGATAATCGTTTCCTGTAAATAAAGGAGAAGAAAGCATACACCACATTGCAAAATGCGTTTTATCTTCGGTATCATTCATTTCATTTCCAACTTCCATCATATCAAAATCATTCCAATGATCTGGACCTGAATATTTACGAATATCTTTTCGCATATCAGCAATTTTCATGAATCCCCAAGATGACCAATTTTCTGGGTGTTTGAATTCGCAGTCAAAACAAGGATAAATATCTCCAGATATCCTCCAAAGATTTCCAACTGGTTTTCCCCACTCCCACGGCTGATTATCTCCCCATTCGCAAAGACTAAAAACAATTGGTCTTCCAGCTGTTTTTAAGGCATTACTCATTGTGGTGTAAGCTTCTTTGGCCGTGATCCCTTCTGTATTACACCAGTCGTATTTTAAGAAATCAATTCCGAGTTTTGCATAAAATCTTGCATCTTGATATTCGTAACCTCTTGTTCCAGGATAACCTGCGCAAGTTTTTGTTCCTGCACAATTATACAATCCGAACTTTAAACCTTTATTGTGAACATACTCTATAAGCGCTTTCATTCCGCTTGGAAATTTTTCTGGATCAGGTACTAAATCACCGTTTGTGTCACGCTCGTGCGTCATCCATCCGTCATCTAAAACAATATAATTATAACCCGCCGCTGCCAAACCAGAAGAAACCATGATATCGGCCGTTTCTTTTACTAACTTTTCGTCAATATTAGTTGCAAACGTATTCCATGAATTCCACCCCATTGGCGGTGTCATTGCAAGACCATCAAATTTCCCACCTTGCTGTTTATGAGTATTCCCTTGACCGAAAGCAAAACTTGAAATACCGAGAAGAAGTCCTAAAACTATTTTTTTCATTTTTTACGTATTTAAAAAATATTATAAAAAGATATTCCCTAATTTCTCAATTAGGGAATATCTCAAACTAACTCAAAAACCTATTTTTTTATAAAAATCCTATATCATCTATATAAAGAATACTAGACGGGGTAATTGTTCCTCCTGAAAATTCTTGAATAAACACACTATCAAAATTTCCATCAGTTAAAAGTTCAGGATGCAAAGCTGAAATAGGAATTGATATATTATTCCATTGCCCTGGAACTAAAGTTACAGTCGTACCTTTAGCAGAATCGCCTGTATCACTATTTATAGTAACCATAATTTTAGTGCTTTCTGTTGGGAATATAGACATTTTGACAAATTGGTAATCTGTAGCATGCAGAAGAAGATCGGAGTGCATGAAAAGTCCGCTCCAAGCTTCTGCAACTTTTTTGATTGCATTTGTTCCTCTGCTCACTTTTTCTGTGCTTTCCCAGGTAATGTCGCCTCCCCAGCCCCAGCCCCATCCTTTCAATGAGTCTTCGTATAATAAATATTTAAGCCCAATTCCGCTTGGAGCAGACACTCCAAACTCAGTTTCTACAACAATAAGCGCATATGAATCAAAATCAGCTGGAACTGTTGCTTTTATTTCTGTTTTAGAAACCGCAGTAAATGTAGCTTCAGTAGATCCGAATTTTACACTTTTAACTTTTACAAAATTTTGTCCGGTAATTGTAATAACATCTCCCGGAGAAGCCAACACTTGCGATAATCCTAAAATTACTGGAGCTGGCGGAGTCAACTCAATAACATTGCTTAAAACATTTACGAAACCATTTGTTCCGTAATAATCTAATCCTGGAGCTTCTTTATCAGATCCGTTTACCTTTAAAACACCGTTGGTTACGTTAATGCTTAACAAGTATAAATCTGAATTTACAGCATTTGCCATTGTAGCATAATCTCCCGTTTCTAAATAATCGGCTTCAACTCCTGTAAGTTTGCCCACTCTTTTTTTAACACCTTTAATAACGTGACTTAAAACAAGTTGTTTTAAATCTTCTACAGGAACTAGCGTAATATCTGGATATCCAAGTTCATTCACATAACCACTGGCTACCAAATAAGCATCGAAAGTAGCATCATTAGGAACAAAATACGTGTAATTATCAGGTGTATTTAATGTCGATTCTAAACCCGCTATTTTTATTGCTTTTGTAAACGTAGTTAAATTACTATTTGCCTGAATTAAGCCATACGCGGTATTATAATTTTGCTGTGCTCCCCCAATATCTTCAATTTCGTTATCGCAGGAAGAAGCTGCAACAACCAAAAAGACACTTAGAGCAATATGTTTTATTTTACTATATATATTTTTCATAAATTCTCTTTTAGTTTTTTAATTATGGATTCTGATTAATAGACTGAACTTTTGTCGAAATCTTTATTTGAATCCTAACCATTATTTTAACACCAATCCGATATCATCTAGATAGATTACATTTCCGCCAAAACCGCCAAATTCTTGATATCCAATTTGAGATAATTCAGTTGGATTACCTAGTGAACTATATGGCACCTCAACATAAGTCCAAGAAGTTCGGACATCAACGATCACGATGTTTTTCTCAGCATCTCCATTTGCAAAAAACTTCACTTTTCCAGCTTTTTCACCCTTAACCCAAAACCTTACTGCTTTGAATTTATCTGTATCATGATAAGACCAGTTGTTAATTCCAATAACATATCCATCCCATTCACCAGCTTTCCATTGAACACACTTAGTTCCTTGATAAACATCTTTGGCGTAGGCTGCATCAAACTCATTAGTTCCGTCCCAAAGAGATTGCCATCCCCAAATATTAGTAAAAGCGTCATCATAAATTTCTGAACCTATTACTTGTGGAGCCACTGTTGTTCCAGAGACATTTGTTACTGATAAATTTTTCAAATAACTTCCTTCAGGAACTTTAACTACAATTTCTGTTAACGTAGAAGATACAGGCTCAACTTGGATATCCCCAAAATTAACGACAGGACGCAAGAAATATTCGCCTGTAATGGTAATAATATCTCCTGGATTTGAATTGACAGGAAACCCTGTAATATTAGGACTTGGAGGTCTGATGGCCACTTTATAGTTCAAGGTGCCTAAATTGGTTACGATCTTCATTTCGTCCATTTCATTATAGTATGGCGTTTTTGAATCTACCAAAACCACAATTGCATTATCTGTTACAAATGTTGGATTAAAATAAGATTCTAGACCATTGAATGAAATTGATTTTAATGTCGCAAAACCAGATCCTCTAATGATATAGTAATTTCCAGCATTGATAACCTCTGTAGGAACATCAACCTGTCTATCTCCTTCAACCAATGGATCATCTACAACAGATCTGCTAATTCCTGTTACTTCCAGTTTTCCAGATGAACCCGTTGAATCATCATTTGAACAAGAAGCGAATAGGAAAATTGAAATCGAAGCTAAAAAATACAACTTCAATAACATTCTATTTTTTATATTTTTCATAGTGATTTACTTTTAAAAAATTATTTGAAAGTGTAAGGAACCGGTGCCTCTTTCAATTTTGGATTTTTTCTAACTTCGACATCTGGTTTTGGATAAATAAAATCAGTTGGCGTTGGCGTGTAATGTGTTACCCCCTGAGAATCGAAACCTCTGTCTTGCTGAGAAATAATATTGATTGCTTCCTGACGTGGCAGCCTTCCTAAATCGAACCAAAATTCTCCTTCAAAAGCAAATTCAACTCTACGCTCATGAAACAAAGCCGCTTTTGTTAAAGGCACATTATTACCTAAAATTCCAAGACCTGCTCTAAGTCTCACTTTGTTATACGATTCTTTTGCCGCAGCATTAGTCGTTTCATCAGCTCCCTCCATAGTTGCTTCAGCATGAATTAGCAAAAGGTCCGCATAACGCATAATATAATTACAGTTACTCATTCCTCCCCATCCATCAGCTGGACCTGTCTCGCTAGTAACTTGCCCTACAACATATTTCTTAACCGCTGCTCCTGTATTGGCTAATACATCTGGATATTTTGTTTTATCCATAACAAAACCTACAACACCATCTCCTTTAATATTAGGATAAGAATCTCCATAAATCATAAAAGATTCTTTTCTTCTTAAATCTCCAATTTCAAAAGCATCTTGAACGTCATTACTTGGTACATAAGTGGCACCATACGAAGCGTTATCATTCAAAATATCTAAACCATATTGGATATTAGAGAAATTTCCACCTCCATAAGTATTTATAGCACCTGACCATTGCCAAGAATAAATAGATTCTTCGTTATTGTTTTTACTTGTCAAAAATAAATCTGCAAAATTTGGAAGTAATCCAAACTCACCTGAGTTAATCACTTTTTCAGCCATTGCTTTAGAATCAGCATATTTTTTTTCATATAAATATACTTTGGCTAAAAATGCTTCTGCCGAACCTTGCGACACAAAAATATTTTCTCCGCTAGCAGACCTAGATCTAATTTTTGATTTTAGATTTGCTGCGGCAAATTTTAAGTCGTTTTCAATGAATGTATAAACATCTTCAATTCTATTTGTATTCACCATCGGATCTTTTGCCAAAGCCAAATTATCTTCAATAATCGGCACTGGTCCATACAAACGAACCAAATAGAAGTAAGCTATCGCTCTAAAAAAATGTGCTTCTGCAATAGTATTTTTAATAACTGCTCTGTTCACATCGGCAGTAGCATTTTTTTCTATGTTATTAATTAAATTATTAGACTGTGCTACGATTGCAAAACAAGCTCTCCAAGGATCCAACAATATTGGACTATCAGAAGTTAATTTAAACTGAATCAATTCTGGCCCATCAGCATACGCCAAGCAATTTCCTGATGATAGCTCTGACAATGCGTAAAAGTTTTTAGTATAATAAGGAGCCCACATTGCACCATACATTCCATAAGTGGTTCTTGCAACCTGCTCATCAGTATTATAAAACTGGTCACTGCTGTAACTATCTTCAGATGGGCGATCCAAGAAATCTTCGCTGCAAGAAGTAGTTGCCAAACCTAGCGTTAAGAATAAAACTAAGGTCTTTATATTGATATATTTTTTCATAAGAGTAGTAATTAAAATTCTAAATTCATTCCAAAAGTGAAACTACGATTGGTTGGGTAACGCCCTGAATCGATTCCAGATAATAATGGATCTTGGTTATATGATCCGATTTCAGGATCATAGCCTGTATATTTGGTAAATGTGTAAAGATTTTGAATACCAAAATAAAATCTTAATTTACTAATGCTCGCTTTTGAGATCACATCTGAAGGCATGTTATACCCTAAAGTAACTTGCTGAATTCTTAAGTACGACCCATCTTCTACATAGCGATCAGAGATTGCAATATTTGGATGTCCGTCTCCGCCATCAGGTCTTGGATATTTTGCATCGGTATTTTCTGGTGTCCAAAAATCGGCTGCTTCTGCCAATTGATTTTCATACAAACGTTGGTTTTTAGTACCTGCACGTCTTGTTAAGTTCATTACTTTGTTACCATACGATCCTTGCAAAAAGACTCCTAAATCGATATTTTTATATTTAAAAGTATTATTGAATCCGTAAGTAAATTTTGGTGCTGGATTACCAATGTAGGTTAAGTCCTTATCATCAATTAAACCATCTTTATTTTGATCTACATACTCAACATCTCCCAACTGGCTTTTTACTGCTTTATTTCCTGTAAAAGGAATTGGTGCATTGGCCAATTGTTCGTTGGTTCTGATAATACCAACTGCTTGATATCCGTAAAATTGACCAACTGGCTGACCAACTATCGTTTTAGTTACTGCTTTTGTCGTATAATCATTAAGCAATACATCTTTTGTCAAATCGAAATTATCTTGTAAACTCAACAATTTATTTTTGTTTGTAGAGAAAATTACTTTTGAATTCCATGAAAAATCTTTTCCAAACTTCTCATTATAATCCAAAGTCATCTCAAAACCTTGATTTCTTAAACTCCCTAAATTTACACTTGGCGCTCCTAAACCTCCTTGATACGCATCTGTACCTGTAACATAGTAAGGCAATGGCAACACAAATAAAAATCCTTCAGACTCTTTTCTGTATACATCAAATGTTGCTTGAAGTTTTGAATGGAAAAGTGTAAAATCTAAACCAAAGTTGGTTTGTTTAGAAGTTTCCCAAGTTAAATCTGGATTGGCAATATTATTAACCGTAAAGAAATTACCCATTGCCGATTTTATTGCACGAACTGTACTCATGTAACCGCCACCACCAATATTTTGGTTTCCAGTCTCACCATATCCTCCTCTAAACTTGATATTATCAATATATTCTCTAGTTCCCTCCATAAACTTTTCGTTCGAAAGTTTCCAATAACCTGAAACTGATGGAAAGTAACCCCATCTTTCACCTGGACCAAAATTAGAACTTCCGTCTGCCCTCATGGTTGCCTGCAAACCATATCGATTATCATAGTCATAATTAAAAGATCCGAAGAAAGAATACAAAGCAGAGCTTCCCTTATATTCTGAAGCAACAACTGAATCGGGATCACCTAAACTAATAGAATGAATATCATTACTTAATAACCCAGAAACAGATTGCGAATTACCGAACCAATGGCTATCATTTGCCTCTTGACCAACCAAAACATTAAAATGGTGATTACCAGCATCAGCTTTATAAGTTAAAACGTTTTTAACGTTAAGTCCATACCAATTGTTTGCTCTCTCTGTCAGCATGTTGGTTTCTCTAACCGCTGCACCCCATTTATAAGTAGGCTGAAAACCTTCAAAATTATCTATATTAGTAGATCCACCAAAGTCAAAACGATACTCCAATCCTTTTGCTATTCTAAAATTGGCATAAAAATTTCCTATAAAATTCTTCTTAATCAACTTATTCGTATTCATCAAAGCCGAAGCCACCGGATTGATCCAAACCCCAATTGATCCATCTGCTGGCGGACCAGCGTAGTTACCATTCGTATCTTTTACCGCAACATCTGGCGTAGACAAAATAGAAGTACTGATAATACCATTGCTAGCACCATTTATTGTAATATCTTCATTGGTTACACCTGCCCCAACAGATACTCCAACAGTAAGCCAATCTTTTAATTTACTGTCAACATTTGTTTTAAAACTATATCTTTTGAAACCAGAACCAATAACAATACCCTCCTGATTGGTATAACCACCTGAAATATAATAGTTAGTACCGTCTTTTGCTCCTGAAAATGAAATCTGGTGATTGTTCATTATCGCGGTTTTATAAATCTCATCTTGCCAATTTGTTCCTTTACCTAAAACAGACGGAACAGCAAATTCATCTCTTGGCGCCACACCATAAACTGCTGCCAAAGCATTTTGCTGTTCAGCATACTGGCTCAAAGTCATCGTGTCTAATAAACGAGTAACATTTTGAATAGAAAAATAGGTGTCGTAAGTAATTTTTCCTGCCCCTTTTTTTCCTCTTTTTGTAGTTATAATTACAACTCCATTCGACGCTCTAGAACCATAGATAGCAGTTGCAGAAGCATCTTTCAAAATATCCATTGTTTCAATATCGTTAGGATTTAAAAAAGCTATTGGGCTCGAAGTTACGTTTCCTGTGTTTGATCCTAAATAACCTGTAACAATTGAACCTCCAGTTGCAGTATTGGCGGCATCTCCAGAAATTGGAATACCATCGATAATATACAATGGCTCATTGGTTCCGGAGATAGAAGTAGTACCACGTATTTTAACCGACACACTACTTCCTGGCTGTCCAGAATTGTTCGTAACGGTTACCCCAGCGGCACGTCCTTGCAACAATTGATCTACAGATACTTGTGGAGAGTCTGCAATATCCTTAGAAGTAACAGTAGAAATAGCCCCTGTCAAATCCTTTTTCTTTACACTTCTATACCCTACGTTTACCAAAACCTCACGCAGATCTTCGGCGCTAAGTTTCAAAATAACGTTTACTGTTCCACCATTTTTAACGTTAATCGTTTGCGAAACATATCCAATAAATGAAACAGAAATAGTAGAGTTTGCAGGTGCTTCGATAGAATATTTACCATCGAAATCTGTGGAGGCCGTCTTCTTTGTAGCTGTAACTATGATATTGGCACCTGGTATAGATAACCCCTTTTCATCAGATACAGTTCCCGAAACCTTTACCTGAGCCGTAGCAAAGTTACAGGTCAGTAACAAAAATAATATCAAAGGAATAGCTTTGTGGTCAGCCTTCCAATGAATGAAGCTAGTCATTAGTTTTTTCATAATAAGTGTTTGGTTAGTTAAATTTGTTTATTGCATAATCTTAAAGTAAATGCCAGGGTAATTTTTACTTCTAAATTATTTAACAAATCTATAACAGAGAGGATTATCAAATCGATAGTATTATATCATTTAATGATAATATTTTTACTATAAGCGTCTAAAAAAACACATATAAAAATAAAAGCGCATAAATTTTAAATTATTCGCAATCACATCACTCTCAAGAACACAAACACTGAATAAAAACCAATGAAATCTTAAAAATCAAACGTTTTCGTTAAAAATAATATTTACTTGTGATAAAAAAGTATCACTATAAAATTCGTTTTAAACCAGAAAACTCTTCACGATATTGGCTTGGAGTACAATTTTTTGTTGCCTTAAAACTGCGATTGAAGTTCGCTATATTATTAAAACCAGATTTAAAAGCAACTTCAGAAACACTCATATCTTTTTCTACCAGCCAGCGCGCCGCGTATCCAATTCGAATATCATTTATATAATTGACAAAAGTTTTACCCGTACGTTTTTTAATAAATCGGTTAAAAGAAATGATAGACATACTCGCCACATTTGCCACGTCTTCTAAAGTGATTTTTTCAGCAAAATGTTTTTGCACATATTCATAAACTAATTTCATTTTATCATAATCATCAAAAGTATCATAGTCTACCGTATAAGTTGAAAGCAAACGCTGATTTCTAGAATTGGCCAGATCATACAGTAAAGAAGTAATCTCTAAAAAATAGTCCATACCATCCAATTTAGAAAGCCTTACAAGCCTTGGCATCAACTCTTCAGCTGTTTTTTTAGAAAAAAGAATTCCATGAATTGATCTATTAAACATATCTCGAATCGGATTCATGATACGTCTTGCAAGTAAAGATTCATGAAATAAGTCGTTATGAAATTGAATCGTAATTTCGTGTATTTTTTTATTTGTGCATTTATTCAATTCCCAGCCATGATATAAATTTGGACCAATCAAAACCAGCTCGACATTATCAATCTCTTCAATATTATCTCCTACAACCCTTTTAACCCCTTTTCCATTTTGAATAAAATTGATCTCAAATTCTGGATGATAATGAACCGGAAAATCAAAACTATCTTTTACGCGATCAAAAACCAAAAAGCTGTCACTCGCAGCAAGCGGTGCTATTTCTCTATAAAAATTCTTCGTATTACTCATCTTAAAAACTATTTCAGGAAAACAAACCTTCTTTTTTTGATTGCAATAATATGATATATAATTGATAAAATAATATTAATTACACTATAATCATCCGTTTATCTTTGAAAAAATTAATTTATCATTTCTTTAAAAAGAACATTAATAATAAACATTAATCATTTTTTATTAAATAACTTTTTATAGTTTTAATAATTTTAACGCTAATCGCATAGAGAATTTTCGACAGAAGAAATGCTATTTTTTAAAAACCGTAACAACTTGTTTAGCTAGCATTTAGCGAAACAACCAACTCATATTTTTCGATGAAAAAACATTTTTTAACGCTTTTAACTATAACTGTACTAAGCAGTTCGTGTTTATCTCAAAAAAGTACTAATAATACTAATTTGTCACTTTCAGATAAAAAAGCAACAATAGAAACTAAAACTTTATATAAAGAACTTAATTCTTTAACTCAAAAAGGTTTCTTATTCGGACATCAAGACGACTTGGCTTATGGTGTAAAATGGAAATACGAAGAAGGCCGCAGCGATATAAAAGATGTTGTGGGAGATTATCCTGCAGTTTATGGCTGGGATATTGCAGGTTTAGAAAATGACAGTCCCAATAATATTGATGGAGTTCCTTTTGCTAAAATGAAACAATATATTATTGAAGCAGATTCTAGAGGCGGAATTTCGACTATCAGTTGGCATTTTGACAATCCTGCAACAGGAAAAAATGCTTGGGATAATGTCCCTAATTCTTTAAAAACGATTTTGCCCGGAGCAGAAAATCATAAAAAATATACTTCTTGGCTAGATAAAGCAGCTGTTTTCTTTTTGTCTTTAAAAGATAAAAACGGTAAAAACATTCCGATACTTTTCAGACCTTTTCACGAACTTACTGGCGGGTGGTTTTGGTGGGGAAAAGGAAACTGTACTCCAGAAGAATTTAAAACGGCTTGGAAATTTACCTTTGATTATCTGCAGAAAAAAGGAGTTCATAACCTAATATATGTGTATAACACAGGAAGTTTTGGAAGCGAAGCAGACTTTTTAACCAATTATCCTGGAGATAATTATACTGACATGTTGAGTTTTGATACTTACCAGAACAGTAATGATCCAAATGGCGAAAAATTCATTGCTGAAGTTCAAAACCAATTTAAAATATTAAACGAAATCAGCTCTAAAAAACACAAATTAATGGCTCTCGCAGAAGCTGGTTATGAAGCCGTTCCAGATCCAAAATGGTGGACAGGAACTCTACTAAAAGCAATTGGAGATTATAAAATTTCTTATGCATTGCTTTGGAGAAACCACGGATGGCAGGAAAAAGAGCAAAAAATGCATTATTATGCTCCATTTTCAGGTCAAGTAAGCGAAAAAGATTTTATCGATTTTTACAATCTTGACGAGACTATCTTTGAAAAAGACATTCAGAAAAAATTAAAATAATTGCCCCAAACAAATTACAACCTTAAAAAATAACCAATGCACGACAAAATTAGTTTAAAAGAAAAAATCGGTTACGGACTTGGAGATGCTGCTTCTTCTATGTTTTGGAAAATTTTCAGCATGTATCTGCTATTTTTCTACACCGATGTTTTCGGATTGGCGCCTGCAGTAGTAGGAACTATGTTTTTAATTACTAGAATCTGGGATTCTTGTTTTGACCCAATTGTTGGAATTCTGGCTGACAGAACCAAAAGCAAATGGGGAAAATTTAGACCTTATCTTCTTTGGGTTGCCATACCTTTTGCCGTGATTGGGGTTTTAACTTTCTACACACCAGATTTTGATGAAAAAGGAAAAATCATTTACGCGTACGTCACATACTCGTTAATGATGATGATTTATTCTTTAATCAATGTTCCTTATGCATCACTTTTGGGCGTCATGTCTTCCGATAGAAAAGAAAGAAATACGCTTTCGTCTTACCGAATGGTTTTTGCTTTTGGAGGAAGTCTTTTAGCGCTTTGGTTAATTGAACCTTTGGTAAATTATTTCGGAGGAAATTTAAATTCTAAAACGGGCTGGCTGGCTACAATTGCCGTTTTCGGATTAATTACAACTGTCTTTTTTTGGGCCTGTTTTGCATTCACAAAAGAAAGAATCAAACCTATTGCAGATGAACAGAACAATTTGAAAGAAGATTTAAAAGATCTTTGGAAAAATAAACCTTGGTGGATTTTATTGGGAGCAGGAATCGGAGCTTTGGTATTCAATTCAATTCGTGACGGAGCCGCCGTTTATTACTTCAAATATTATGTAAGCAGTTCTGTGAACTTTGATTTTTCGCTTTTCGGAACCGATTTTCACATGACACCAACTTCAATTTATTTGGTTTTAGGACAAGCAGCCAACATTATCGGAGTAATCATTGCAACTCCAATTGCCAATAAAATTGGTAAAAAGAAAACTTTCTTCGGAGCAATGGCTTTGGCGGCAATTTTAAGTCTGATTTTCTATTTATTCGGAAAAGAAGATGTTTTCTTAATCATGAGTTTCCAAGTTTTAATAAGTATTTGTGCCGGCTGTATTTTCCCATTAATCTGGTCAATGTACGCCGATAGTGCCGATTATTCTGAATGGAAACAAGGGCGAAGAGCAACAGGATTAGTATTCTCTGCTTCATCCATGTCGCAAAAATTCGGATGGACCATTGGCGGCGCAGGAGCTGGATGGCTTTTAGGATATTACGGTTTTCAGCCCAATGTCGAGCAGACTGCAACAGCTCAAAACGGAATTCAACTAATGCTGAGTATTTTACCAGCAATTGCGGCTGCAATATCAGTAGCCTTCATATTATTTTACCCTTTATCAGAAGAAAAATTACAGATTATAGAACAGGATTTAAACGAAAAGAGAAATCATTAAAAAACAAAGACAAAGAATTAATTTATATGACAACAATAACATCTTCAGCTCGTTTTCAAGAAAGAAAATCGGCATTAGAAAAACAACATAAAACACTGCTTGAACAAAAAAACGAACCTCAGGAAAGTGTTGGAAACGGGATTTACGAACGTTACAAAAATCCAGTTGTTACCGCAGCACACATTCCGTTAAACTGGCGTTTCGATTTCAACGAAGATTCAAACCCGTTTTTACAAGAAAGAATTGGCGTGAATGCAGCTTTCAACGCTGGAGCAATGAAATGGAATGGAAAATATTTATTGGCTGTTCGTGTCGAAGGAATCGACAGAAAATCTTTTTTTGCTATCGCCGAAAGTCCAAACGGAATTGACAATTTCAAATTTTGGGACAAACCTTGTGTGATTCCACAAACTGAAGAACCCGATACAAATGTGTATGACATGCGTTTGATTCATCACGAAGACGGATTTGTTTACGGAATTTTCTGTACCGAAAGAAAAGATCCAAAAGCTCCAAAAGGCGACACGAGTTCGGCTGTTGCTAATGCGGGAATCGTTCGTTCTAAAGATTTAGTAAACTGGGAAAGACTTCCAGATTTGATTTCGAACACAGGACAACAGCGAAATGTAGTGTTACACCCAGAATTTGTAAATGGAAAATACGCTTTATATACACGTCCGCAAGATGGCTTTATTGATGTTGGAAGTGGTGGAGGAATCGGTTTAGGCTATGTTGAGGATATGGCAAATCCTGTTGTAAAAGACGAAAAAATCATTTTTGGGAAACAATATCATACGATTTACGAACTGAAAAATGGTTTGGGTCCTGCTCCAATTAAAACTTCAAAAGGCTGGCTGCATTTAGCACACGGAGTTCGAAATACGGCCGCAGGATTACGCTATACTTTGTATATGTTCATGACCGATTTGAATGATATTACAAAAGTTACGCACGTTCCCGCAGGTCATTTTATGGGACCTGAAGGAATTGAAAGAGTTGGAGACGTTTCGAATGTTTTATTTTCTAACGGATGGATCGAAGACGAAAATGGAACGGTTTACGTTTATTACGCTTCTTCAGACACGAGAATGCACGTGGCAGTTTCATCTGTAGACAAACTTGTCGATTATGTAATAAATACTCCGGCAGATACTTTTATTTCGGCAGGTTCAGTGCAAACAATCCTTAATCAAATCGAAAAAAATAACGCAATTTAAAATATCGTGTCATTACAAAGAAAGCTTTTAAAATCGGAACTAACCGCAGAACTTGATTCTATCCTAAACTATTGGTCGGAACGTACTATTGACGATCAAAACGGAGGTTTTGTTGGCCAAATCGATTTTAATGATCAAAGAATTGAAAATGCAGAAAAAGGTTCGGTTTTAAACGCCCGAATTCTTTGGACTTTCTCTGCTAGTTATCAAACCACAAAAAACGAAAACCACAAAAAGTTGGCAAAAAGAGCATTCGAATTTCTTGCCGCTAATTTTTATGACACACAGTTTGGAGGTCTTTTTTGGAGTATAAATGAGGATAAAACTCCAAAAGACACCAAAAACCAGATTTATGCATTAGCTTTTGCGATTTATGGATTGTCTGAATATTATGCAATTTCAAAAGAAGAAAAAGCTTTAGAAATTGCTAAGAACTTATATGCAAAAATCCAAGAACATAGCTATGACAAGATAAACAAAGGTTATTTCGAAGCTTTTACCAGAGATTGGCAACCAATTGAAGATTTGCGTTTAAGCGCAAAAGATGCCAACGAAAAGAAAACCATGAATACCCATCTTCATATTATTGAAGGTTTTGTGAATTTATATAAAGTCTGGAAAGACAATAAATTGCTCCTGGATATTGTAGAATTATTAGAAACGATAGAAAAATATTTTATCAATACTGAAACAGGACATTTACGCTTGTTTTTTGATGAAAACTGGAAAGAAAAACCAGATGTCATTTCGTACGGACATGATATTGAAGCTGCTTGGCTTTTACAGCAATGTGCTGAAATTTCTGGAAATGAAACTTTGATTGCCAATTATAAAAAATATGCCATACAAATTGCCGAAGCAACCAAAAAAGGTTTGGATGCTGATGGCGGTTTATGGTACGAATATGATCCTGAAAAAAAACAGTTAATCGCAGAAAAACACTGGTGGCCACAAGCCGAAGCTTTAATTGGTTTTTACAATGCGTATCAATTAACTGGAAAAGAAGAATATCTTGATATCGTTTATAAAAACTGGAAATTCATAAAAAAACACATGATCGACCAGCAAAATGGAGAATGGTATTGGGGAGTTTATGACGATTATAGTGTAATGAAAAAAGACAAAGCCGGATTCTGGAAATGTCCCTATCATAATGGTCGAGCATGCCTGGAACTTATCCATCGAATCGAAAATTGAGGTTTCAAATAAAAATCAAAACGTCTTACAGAACGTAAAGTCCTAGCCCCGATAGAAGCGGCATCCTTTTATGGTGGGGTTCACCATAAAAGATACAGCGGATAGCGGGAATAGCTCCTTAAAATATAAATTATGAAAAACAGATTTTTTAAAACCCTTTCATTGGCCTTGATTTTTACTGCAATTGCTTGTCAGGCACAGGAAAAAATTACAGTGAAAGGAAACGAATTTTACAAAGGTGACAAACCGTACGCTTATATTGGAACCAATTATTGGTACGGAAGTATGCTGGCTTCTAAAAAAATAGGCGATCGTAAAAGACTTTTGCGCGAATTGGATTTAATGAAGAAAAACGGAATCGATAACTTACGTGTTTTAGTGGGTGCTGATGGCGGAAAATACGATTTTACCGTTCGCCCTGCATTGCAATATGAGCAGGGAAAATATGATGAAGATTTATTGGACGGATTGGATTTTTTGATCAATGAAATGAGCAAACGAAACATGTACGCCGTTTTGTACTTGACCAATAACTGGGAATGGTCGGGCGGAATGTCACAATATTTAGAATGGAATGGCAAAGGAGCAATTCCAGTTCCAAATATTCCACCGAATACTTGGCCTCAATTTATGTCGTATACAGAACAGTTTCACAGTTGCGAACCTTGCATGGAAGCTTTAAATAATCATGTGAAGTTTATTATTGGAAGAACGAACGCCTATTCTAAAAAGAAATACAACGAAGACAACACGATTATGTCGTGGCAGGTTGGAAATGAACCTAGACTTTTTACGGTAGAAAACGAAGCTAAATTCACCAAATGGCTGAATAACATTGTCGATTTAATTGACAGTTTAGATAAAAACCATTTAGTTTCTACAGGTTCTGAAGGGAAAAACAGTTCGAACGACAGCATGGAAATCTTCGAAAGAACGCATCAAAATCCGAACATTGATTATTTAACGATGCACATCTGGCCAAAAAACTGGAACTGGTTTAAAGCCGATAATGCCGAAGCTACAATGCCAAAAACAATCGAAAACGCTGGAAAATATATTGACGATCATATTAAAGTGGCAAATAATTTAAAAAGACCAATTATTATTGAAGAATTCGGTCTTCCGAGGGAAAATGAAAACTTAAATGCAGGTGCTTCTTCTGTTTACAGAGATCAATTTTACAGCTATATTTTTGGAAGAGTTGCTGAAAGTGTCAAAAATAATGGTCCTTTAAGAGCTGCCAATTTCTGGGGTTATGGCGGCGAAGGAAAAGCAGTAAACGAAACTGGAAAATGGAATCCAGGCGATCCTTTAACAACAGATCCTCCGCAAGAACCGCAAGGTTTAAATTCTGTTTTTAATGGAGATAAATCGACATTAGAAATCGTTAAGAAATACAACTCAGAGTTAAATAAAAAATAAATTAATTTTCACCATATAAGTGATATAAGTTCATTTAATAAGTTGGCGTTTATGTTTTAACTAAAATGAACTTATATCATTTATATGGTTTAAAAATATTCACATGAAAAATGCATTTATACTTCTTTGTTTTCTACTTATAAATTCATCTTTTTCACAGAAAAAACAGGATTTCACTGTAAAATCTCCAAACGGAAAAATCGAAGTAAAAATTAATGTTGATGATAAAATCATCTGGACAATCTCGCATGAAAACGATGTGATTCTAGCTCCATCAGAAATGTCTATGACTTTGGACGAAAATATTGTTTTAGGGAAAAATGCTGTTGTTTTAAATTCAAAAAAGGAAACTATAAACACTTCTTTTGAAACACCTTTATATAAAAAGAAATCCGTTCAAAACAATTACAATCAATTGATTTTAAACTTCAAAAATGATTTCAGCATTGAATATCGCGTTTTTGATGATGGCGCCGCGTACCGATTTATTACCAAAAAGAAAAAAGATATTACCGTTAAATCTGAAGAAGTGGTTTTAAACTTTGATCAGGATTACAATACTTTAATGCCTTACGTTCGCGATTTAAGAAATCCTAAAGATCAATATATTTCATCGTTTGAATCGCATTATGAAAACAAAAAAATAAGCGAATTTGCTAAAGATACTTTGGCATTTTTACCTTTTCTAATTGATTATAAAAACCATAAAAAAGCCGTTTTTCTAGAAGCTAATCTGGAAGATTACGCAGGATTGTTTGTAACCAATAATAAAAACAAAACTGGCTTTGAATCTCGATTTTCTAAATATCCGTTAAAGGAAACCAACGGCGGATTCAATTACCTCAATAAATTAATTACAGAAAGAGCAGATTATTTGGTAAAAACCAAAGGAACAAGAAGTTTTCCGTGGAGAGCAATTGTGATTTCTGAAAATGATTCGGATTTAGCAAATAATGATATGGTTCAAAAATTGGCTGAACCATCAAAAATAAAAGATGTTTCGTGGATAAAACCCGGAAAAGTAGCGTGGGACTGGTGGAACGACTGGAACATTTATAATGTTGATTTTAAAGCCGGAATTAACACACAGACTTATAAATATTATATTGATTTCGCTTCTAAAAACAAAGTGGAATATGTGGTTTTGGATGAAGGCTGGAGTGTAGAAACCGATATTATGAAACACAATCCGAATGTTGATCTCGAAGCTTTAATCGCCTACGCGAAAGAGAGAAACGTTGGCATTATTTTGTGGGCTTCATGGATGGCTTTGCATGAAAATATTGATGGCGTTTTCGACAATTATGCAAAGCTGGGCGTAAAAGGTTTTAAAGTTGATTTTATAGACCGAGACGATGCTAAAATGGTCAATTCGGTTTACGATATTGCGCAAAAAGCTGCTAATCATAAATTAATTATTGATTTTCATGGAATGTACAAGCCAACCGGAATTCAGCGAACTTATCCAAATATTCTAAATTTTGAAGGTGTAAAAGGTTTAGAAAATAATAAATGGACACCAAATGATGATGTTCCGTTATATGATTGTACCATTCCGTTTATCAGAATGATGGCCGGCCCAATGGATTATACGCCTGGCGCAATGCGAAATGCCACAAAAAGCGAATTCAAACCAAGTCATTCCACCCCAATGAGTCAGGGAACAAGATGTCATCAACTGGCGCTTTACACTATTTTTGAAGCACCTTTGCAAATGATGGCGGACAGTCCGACCGCTTTTATGAAAGAACAGGAAAGCACCGATTTTATCGCTAAAGTTCCGACTACTTTTGATGAAACGGTTTCTTTAAATGCTGAAGTTGGTAAGTACATTTCCATTGCCAGAAGAAAAGGCAATACGTGGTATTTAGGTTCAATTACAAATTGGGATTCCAGAGATATTACAATCGATTTTTCTTTCCTTGAAAAAGGCAAAAAATTCCAAGCCGAAATTTTCTCTGATGGCTTAAATGCAGATAAAGCTGCAACGGATTATAAAAAAGAAACCGTAGCCGTTGATTCGACAACGAAATTAACGTATCGATTAGCAAGCGGCGGCGGATTGGCGATGATTATAAAATAAAAGATGGGACAATTTTGTCCCATCTTTTATTTAGATCCTTATCTTACGTAGAGGCGCACAGCTGTGCGTCTTATGCGCAAAGAATATCTAGATGCAGACGCACTGCGGTGAGTCTCTTCAATCATGCAGATTCACAATCAACAATTAACAATTCATAGTTAAGATAATATTTTCTCAATCGCATTCAATTCATCTGTTGTAAACTCAGTATTTTGCAAACAATCAATATTATTACACAATTGTTTTACCGAACTCGCGCCAATTAAAACCGAGGTAATTCGTTTGTCTTTTTGCAGCCAGGCCAAAGCCATTTGAGCCAAAGACTGGTTTCTATTTTGAGCAATTTCGTTCAGCTGAATTAATTTCTGAATTCTTTCTTGTGTAACCTCATCTTCTTTGAGATGTCCGTTCGGATTATGTGCTCTAGAATTCTCAGGAATTCCTTTTAAATATTTGTCTGTTAAAAGTCCTTGCGCCAAAGGTGAAAATGCAATACAGCCAACTCCTTTTTCTTCTAAAACATCTAATAAGCCATTTTCTACCCAACGTTCCAGCATTGAATATTTTGCCTGATGAATTAAACATGGCGTGCCTAATTGTTTTAAAACATCAACCGCAACACGAGTTTGTTCTACCGAATAATTACTGATTCCAACATACAACGCTTTTCCACTTCTTACGGCATGATCTAATGCCATCATTGTTTCTTCAATTGGCGTTTCAGGATCTGGACGGTGCGAGTAAAAAATATCAACATAATCGATACTCATTCGTTTCAAACTCTGATCTAAACTAGACAACAGATATTTTCTTGAACCCCAATCTCCATAAGGTCCGTTCCACATCGTGTAACCCGCTTTGGTAGAAATTACGATTTCATCACGCAGATTTCCCTGAAAATTATGCCATAGTATTTTTCCAAAATTTTCCTCGGCAGAACCTGGAACAGGACCATAATTATTTGCTAAATCAAAGTGTGTAATTCCTTTATCAAAAGCCTCTACGGCAATACTTTCGCAATTTTCAAAATTATCAACCGAACCGAAGTTATGCCATAATCCTAAAGAAATTTCAGGCAGTAACAATCCGCTTCTTCCACATCTGTTATATTTCATTATTTTAATTTAATGGTTGGAGTTTTTATAGGTTTTAAAGGTAGAAAACAAACCTCAATAATTAAAAAATCTAATTCACTTTTAATTTTGTAAATTTGTTTAAATTATAATATTATGAATAATAATTGGCAAAATTTAATTTCGATAAATCCTGATATTAGGTTTGGTAAACCTGTAATTACTGGAACCAGAATTTGTGTTTCAGATATACTTTCATGGCTATCAACAGGAATGTCTTTTGAAGAAATTATTGAAGATTTTCCTGAATTAAATAAAGAACATATTCTTGCAGCTTTAGCTTTTGCTGCCAATAGAGAAAATATCACAAAAATAATTGCTGCATAATGAAATTACTTTTGGATGCGAATATCTCTTGGAGAATTGTGAAGCTTATTGAAAATGATTTCCCCGATTGTTTTCATTCCAAAGATATTCCAGTTAACCAGCCTGCAAAAGATTTAGAAATTTGGGAGTTTGCAGGAAAAAATAATTTCACAGTACTTACGCATGACGACGATTTTGAAAAATTATTACTTCTAAAAGGCGTTCCTCCAAAAGTAATAATCTTAAAAACCTTCAACAAGAACACCAAACAAATAGCTGAACTTCTTACTTCAAAGAAAGAAATAATTGAATCGTTTATTTTAAACGATGAATTAATGATTTTAGAAATTTATTAAAAAGAATAACCACGAATTCACGAATTTTTAAACAATTAATTCGTGAATTCGTGGCGAAAAAAACCTTTGCTTCTTTGAACCTGTGCAACTTTGCACCTCAAAAAAACCTATTCTTTTATCTCAAAACCACCTTGCAAACCTTTATCAGAACTTCCTCCAACCATAATTTTAAAAGTTCCTGGCTCAACTAAATAATTTCCTTCGTTATCATAAAAACCAAGTTCTTTATCCGTTAAAGTAAAGTTTACCGTTTTCGTTTCCCCTTTTTTAAGACTAACTAATTCAAAGCCTTTCAATTCTTTTATTGGGCGAACGATACTTGCAAATTCATCATGAATGTACAATTGAACCACTTCTTTTCCATCATAATTTCCTGAATTCGTTACTTCAACACTTACCTCAACCTTTTCTCCTTTTGCGAAAGCAGTTTTATTCAATTTCAAGTTTTTATAATCGAATTTGGTATAACTCAAACCAAAACCAAACGGAAATTGAGGCGTTTTCACCACATCCATATAATGCGACCAAAAAACATTTTTATCACTGTCAATTGGTCTTCCTGTGCTGTATTTGTTATAATAAATTGGCACCTGACCTACATTTCTGGGAAACGACATTGGCAATTTCCCGCTCGGATTATAATCTCCGTATAAAACCTGCGCAATAGCATTTCCTGCCTGAGTTCCCAAATGCCAAGCTTCTACAATTGCTGGAACGTTTTCTGCTGCCCACGGAATACTTAATGGACGTCCATTATTTAAAACCAAAACTACATTCGGATTCACTTTATAGATTTCCTCCAATAATTCCTGCTGTAAGCCTGGAAGATTCAAATCCGTTCTACTTCTTCCCTCCCCGCTTTGGAAACCGTATTCACCTAAAACCATTACGACAACATCGGCATTTTTTGCTGCAGTTTTAGCTGCTTCAAATCCGCTTTTATCTGTAGTGTTGAAAACTGTCTCTGTCAAGAAAGTCGCTTTTTGTTTTAACAAATCTACTCCTTTTTCAAAAGTCAGCTGATTGCCTTTATATTGCTGCATTCCTTCTAAAACTGAAACCGCAGTATTATCATCAGCCGCAATTCTCCAGCTTCCTAGCGGACTATTTTTATCATTTGCCAAAGTACCAATCAAAGCAATTTTCTGTCCAGATTTTTTTAGCGGAAGCAAGTTCTTATCATTCTTCAACAAAACGATTGATTTTTTCGCCATATCCAAAACGCCTTCGTTGTTAGCTTTACTTCCCACAACTTCTTTTTCGCGTTTTTCATCACAATATCTATATGGATCATCAAATAATCCCAATTCAAATTTCACTCGTAGAATTCTGCGAACGGCATCATCAACCAAAGCTTCTTTTACTTTTCCAGATTTTACCAAATCAACCAATTTTGCCACATACAAATACGATTCCATATCCATATCAGAACCAGCGATTACCGCTTTTGCTGTTGCATCAGCTTCGTCTTTTGCATATCCGTGTGCGATCATTTCACGAATCGAAGCATAATCTGAAATTACAAATCCGTCAAACTTCCATTTTCCTTTTAAAATATCTCTTTGCAGAAAAGCATTTCCAGTTGCCGGAACGCCATTCAGGGTATTAAACGAATTCATAAACGTACGAACTCCCGCTTCAACCGTAGCTTCAAAAGGAGGCAAAACCGAGTTGTACAATTTAGAATTGCTGATATCTACAATATTATATTCCAATCCGGCTTCAACATAACCGTAAGCTGCAAAATGTTTCGCACAAGCCGCAATTGTATTTACTTTCTGAAGATCTGCAACCGTTTCTCCTTGAAAACCTTTTACTCTTGCATACCCCACTTTACTGCCCAAATACGGATCTTCTCCTGCACCTTCCATCACACGTCCCCAGCGTGCATCGTTTGCAACATCTACGTTTGGCCCAAAAGTCCAATTAATTCCAGATGCCGAAGCTTCATCCGCCGCAATTGCTGCCGATTTTTTTATCGCTTCCAAATCCCAACTCGCTGCTTCTGCCAACGGAATCGGACTTAACGTTTTATAACCATGTATAACGTCAAAACCAATTATTAACGGAATTCCTAATCTGGTTTCTTCAACTGCAATTTTCTGTACAGCACGAACTTCTTTCACGCCACGAACCGTTAGCATCGAACCAACTAATCCTTTTCTTAAATGTTCGTATTTTAATTCGGCTGTTCCGCCTTTTGGTGCTGGTCCCGTTACATCCCAAAAACCGTTATATTGGTTCATCTGCCCCACTTTTTCCTCCAGCGTCATTAACGGCAAAAGCAAATCTATGCGCTGCTCAACAGTTTTATTTTTATCCAGATACGGCTTTTTTTGTGCATTCATATTTCCAATCGTAAAAAGGGCAAAAACCCCAATAGTTATTATTTTTTTATTTTTCATATGTGTGGTTTAGTTAGTTTTTTTTTTAAGATGCTGAGATTTTAAGGTTCTGAGCTACTAAGTTTTTTGGGCGTGTCCCTCCGGGCCGGGCTATCCGTTTCAAGTCCTCGCACTTCCTTCGTCAGGCTGTGGGCTTTCCACTGCTATCCCTCACGCAAACATTTTCAAAAGACACAATCTTGTCATTTCGACTGAAAGGAGAAATCGCACTATCCCGACGCTTCGGGATACACAGAATATTCCCAATCTTTGGCGAATCCCGAGTGTGATCCTTCGTTCCTCAGGATGACAAAAAATGCGCAAAAGATCTAAAATCTACATTCTAAAATCTAAAATCTAAAATTCTGACGTAAAACAAGATGCAGGCAAATTCGCTTTATTAAACAAATCTGACTGTATTGTATTTCCCCATGCAAATCTCACTTTTGCAGGATTTACAACTTTTTTACTGGTCAAAATCACTTCGTTATTTTTAATCGAAGCTTCAGCTGGATAGAAAACTCCATCTGTTCCAGCGACTTCAAATTGATTCGATTTTTTATCTTTAAAATATAATCCATCAGCATAATTGAAAGAAACTGCCACTTTATTTTTCTCTACTTTAATTGTTTTAAAAAGCGGTCCGTTAACCAAATTGGAATTGACATTATAGGTTTCAGCCAGAGCTAAATTGGCCAGACGAATTCCAACATCTTTTTTATTTTTAGGATGAATGTCAATCGTATCCGAAATATCGCTGATAACGACCATTCCAGTTTTTGAAACTTCTTTCAATAATTTTCTTTGAGAATCTCTAACCGTAACATTTGAGAAATTATTACTACCAGTTTTAAAAGGCGCGATTTGAACATAATAAAAAGGGAAATCATCTTTCCATTCTTTTCTCCACGACGTAATTAAGGCACCCAAAGTTTTATCATAAACCAAAGAACCCACATTTGATTCTCCCTGATACCAAATCGTTCCTGCAATTTTAAATCCGACAATTGGATAAATCATCGCATTATACGCACGTCCAGGCTGTCTTGGTCCGTATTCTTGTTCGTTTAGTTTTTTGGCATTTTCCAGTAAAAGTGGATCATTATTAACCACGTCTTCTGGCATCCAGATTTCGGCAGGAGTGCCACCCCAATTGGAAGAAATTAATCCGATTGGAACATTTTTCAAATCTTCGCGTAGGCGTTTGGCAAAAAAGTATCCCACCGCACTAAAATATTTCATGGTTTCTGGAGTAGATTCTGTCCAGTTTCCAAGCAAATTATTCTGCGGACTTTCTGCAGTCAATTTCGGAACGGTAAAAAATCGAATATTTGGATTTGCAGCATTTTTTGCTTCTTCTTCGCCATCGTCAATTCCCCAGCTTGCTGACATTTCCATATTCGATTGTCCAGAACAAAGCCAGACTTCACCAATCAAAATATTTTTTAAAATGACTTCATTATAGCCTCTTATAGAAATCGTAAAAGGTCCTCCAGCCTCTGGAGTTTTAATCATGATTTCCCACTTTGCCTGATTATTGGCAACGGTTTTATATTCCTGATTATTCCAGCCAGAAACCAGTTTAATTTCTTCTTTTGGATTTGCCCAACCCCAAATTTTCACTTCGGAATTGCGCTGTAAAACCATATTATCACTAAAAATATTCGGAAGCGAAACGTTTGCCATCATAGTACTGGAAATCAATAGAAAGAAAACAAACTTATAAATATTATTTTTCATGTAATAAGCTTTTTAAAAATGGAGCATATTCATCAGCCAAAACTTTGTGATCTGCTACATCTGGGTGTCCTGTACATCCATTTGGAGTCATCGGCTTAAATTTGAAAATCTGAATTGGCTTATGCGATTTATCATTCGCGAAAGCGTTTTTAACTTTATTTAGACAATCTTCAAAAACAACCCCTTTTTCTCCGCCAACCATTGGACTATTCGTAATTACAATCTGCACTTTCGGATTATATTTGTATAACATTTTGATGAAATTGATGTAATTCGAAACATACTTTTCAGGATTAAATGGAAGGCGTTCTTTTTTTCCGTCTCCGCCAGAAAAATCATTGGTTCCTAAAGCAATACTGATAATATCCGGCTGAAAAGCAAAATCATATTTAGGTTTCGAAGGATCTTTCGTTAAATACAAATTTTGATAAACATCTGGCATTATAGCTTCGTCCTTATTTTCGTCATTCCAATTGCGATACATTCCAATTCCAGAAACACAGCTCATTAAATAATCAACACCAATCTCTCTTGAAAGTGTTGGGCCGTAAGCATAATAACTATTATGGTGATCGTAATATTCTCCTTTATCGCAAGGAATGTCAGAACCATCACTTGCCGCGCCACAAGTAATAGAATCTCCGATAAACTCGATTTTCTTTTTCTTTTTAAAAGAAATTGAAGTTAGCTTCGCCGTTGTTCCAGCGAACAAAACTCCGCCTGTATGCGCTTCTGTATTTTTATAAATTTCTAAACGATGTTCTTTTTGATTTGAAGTAACCTGCACTGGAAAAGATTGAACCGCACCTTTTTCAATTCTAATTTTTCCAATATACTTTCCATCCAAAACCAACTGAACATAATTATGATGTTCGTAAGAATCTACACTTTGAAGCGCAATTGAACATTTGTCTCCAGTAAAATTGAAAGAAACAGAAGAAGCTGTTCCAATCAAAATGACAGCATCATTCTGCAATTTTTCTATGCGACCTTGATATAAGAAAGTTTTATTTGAATTCAGTGTTTGTGAGTTCGAAATGATCGAAATCAGCAAAAACGAAATTAAAAGCGCTATTTTTTTGGGAAACATAATTTATTTGTTAAATCTAAATACGATTCACAAATATATTGGAAAGAGATTATCTAAAAAGATACTAAAATGTCAAAAAGTAATAAAAAAACACCACATAAACACATCAATTTTTGCTAACGGAAAGTTAATTCTTACATTTAACAAATACTGTTCTATTGAAATTCTAGATTTAAGGCTTATCTTTACCCTTTAACCCCTTTTTGTATACAAAATGAGATTACCTTTTTTTATTTTTCTATCAGCCTTTATTTTATTTTCCTCTTTTAATTTAAAAAAGAGTGAAAAAGAATTTCCTATCCAAAATCCTAAAAATCAAACCGAAATCAATCGTGATTCTCTTATTGTTTTTGCAAAAAAGCATTTAGGAATTCCTTATGTATATGCAAGCAGTAATCCGCAAAAAGGTTTTGACTGTTCGGGTTTTGTTAGTTATGTGTTTAAAAATTTTGGAATGACGCTTCCTAGAAGTTCTAGCGGATATAAGAACCTCGGTAAGGCTTTAAAACCAGAAGAATTTAAAGTTGGAGATATTTTAGTTTTCTACGGATATAAAAACAGAACTGTAGTGGGACATGTCGGCATTATTTGTGAAGCCAACGGAATGCAGTCGAAATTTATTCATGCTTCATCAGGAAAAGCGCAACAAGTAACTATAACAGCGCTTGATACAGAACACTATACCAAACGCTTTTATAAATGTGTCGATGTTTTATCGGAATAAATTTATTGCTGTTTTTTCGCGCAGATTTTGCAGATTAGAGTAGATCAATGAAGTCTTTTTTAGCTTATTGCAATAAATAAATCTACGTAAAATCCATTTTTTACTCTTCAGTCAAAAGTTTTATAAGACTTTCATCTCTTCCATAAATATCTTTATAAAAGTTTAGATTTCCTTCGCGATCTACCCAAGCCGTAAAATAACCGATGTAAACGGGAACTTTTTTCTTTAAAGTGTACCAGCTTTCTTTTCCAGCATGCATGGCTTTATCAATTCTTGCAGGATTCCATTGCGGATCGACTTTTAATAATTCTATTGCCAATTCACGAGGTTTTGCCACACGCACGCAGCCGTGGCTAAAAGCTCGGCTCTCTCTTTCAAACAAACTTTTTGAAGGAGTATCATGCAAGTAAATATTACTTGAATTTGGAAATAAAAACTTTACCAAACCTAAAGAATTATTTTTTCCTGGGAGTTGGCGAACTGCACCATTATTCCATTCTAGATTTTTTTTCTGCAAATAGTTTTTATCTTTTGCCATTCCAGGTTTAATTTCCGATTTGATAATGCTTGGAGGCACATTCCAATACGGACTGAAGACAATATTACTCATCATTCCGCTAAAAATAACTGTCTTTGTCATCGCACGTCCTACCACAACTGGCGATACAAAAGCGATTTTTCCGTCTTCAACTATATATAATTTAAATTCAGGAATATTAACTTCAATGTATTTTTGACCTTTTTCTAATTCAGGATCAATCCAACGACAACGTTCCATATTAACAATAATCGTTTTAATGCGTTCCGAAACTGGAATATTCAAGTCATTAATATGTTCTAATAAAATGGTATTTTTGGGAGTGTAGCCATGGCGAACTTCATAGTTTTTAATCGCCTTCATTAAAGTGGTATCGCAAACCGCACTTTTATTATCTTCTTTAAGGTCTTTAGTCACAAAAAGCCTTTCTCTTATCTGAGCCACAACATTTGATGAATCGCCAACTTTTAGAGCTTTATAATCTTCATCTGTTTCGATCGTTTTCCAACCACCATTTTTCTCAATTTGCCTATACTCTTTTAGAGCATCGCGAAGTTTGTAATATTGGCTAAACATCTTTCTTTTCTTATCGTCAAGAATAGTTGACTTCTTAAAGATAGAATCTGAAAGCACTTGATAATTGAACTTTTTTCGAGGTAAAAGCCATTCCAAAGAAATAACCGTTTTTTCATCAAATCCTCCATATACTTTTTCGGCATAATAGTAATATAAGTTAGAGAGCAGTAAATCGGTATCTTCTTTGGATAATTTCTTGGTTGGATTATTTTCAAAAACAAAATTTAGTTCTTCTTTATAAGGATAATTAGCTTTCAATCCTTCTTGATCTAGATTTTTGTATTGATTGAATAATGTATTACCAAACTCAACTACTCCTTTATTATCCTGCCATAATTGAGTTGATTTGTTTTTTTGATACAAAGAAGTGACATCGCCTTTAAATTTCTCCAATTTCGGATAATTTTCATAAAATTTTGCGATTCGGGCAGTATCGATAGTAAGTTTTAATTCTGGAATTTTTTCAACTTTTTTTATCGCTTTTTCCTCTTTTTTATCAGCTTTCGAATTACACGAAAAAACAACGAAAAAAACAATAGCAATTATAGGCGCATACCAAATTTTCATAACTTAAAATTTTTGATTAAAAGTAGAAAAAATTCTATTAAATCAAAGAACTCAGCAATAAATCTTAATCTTATTTTTTTGAAGTTTAAGCGGTTAATAAAAAAATAAAAGCTCCAAACAATTTACATGTCTGGAGCTTTCGCCATATAACCAACCTATTAAAAATCTTAGATAACTGTACCTTTTAAAGTAAGTACTTTTGGTGTTGTTTCTGCACTAGTTGTTACAGTAACTGTTTTTGTAAAAGCCCCTTTGTTTGCAGCATTGTAAGTTGCAGTAACTTTTGCAGATTTACCTGGCTGAACTGGTTCTTTTGTGTAATCTGTCGCTGTACATCCGCAAGACCCTTGAACGTTTGTAATAACTACAGCTGTTTTTCCTGTATTTTTAAATTCGTAAACAATTGCTTTCGGAGTTCCCTGCGGAATTTGTCCAACATCAATTGTTTCTGCTTTCCAAACAATTGTAGAAGCAGCTGTAGCTTCTGAAATTTCATTCTCTGAAACTAAAGATTGTACTGGTGCAATTGCCGAAAAAGACATAAGGCCTAAAGCCAAAGCTAACATCGAAATTTTGATCATTTTCATAACTGATATATTTAAAATGGTTTGTAGTTCATTTTGATATTACAAAGGTAATTCAGACAAATTCATGTTGCTGTTAACTGGTTTCAAACGTTTGTTAATGACTTGTTAACCGCCTGTTTTTAGGCCAAAATTGATTAATATTACACTCTCAAAATTCTTTATTCTTGAAAATTAATAAACTCAACAGCATCATTCTCTTAGGATTGGTAGCCATAATTAGTATTTTGGTGGCACAATTGTTATGGACAAAAGAGGCTTTTACAATTGAACAAAAAAAGCTTAGCCAGAAAGCACATATTGCTTTATTGGAAGTGGCTAAAAAATTATACGAAGGAACTAATCATGAACTGCCGGTTCAGAATCCGGTTCAGAAAATTGCAAACGACTATTATATAGTAAATGTCGATAACGAGTTTGAACCTGATATTTTAGAATTTTATCTAAAGACAGAATTCAAAAAAATGAACATCACGACCGATTTCGAATACGCGATGTACAATTGTCAAAGCGACGAAATGATTTATGGCGATTACATTTCACTTTATAAGAAAAAAGCAGAATGTAAAAAGACCGTTTATTTCCCTAAACATAAAAATCTGGTCTATTATTTTGCCGTTCGTTTTCCTAATGAAACTACTTATTTATTTAGTTCGATGCGTTTTTGGTTTATACTTTCAACAGCATTGATTCTGATTTTATTGATTTATGTTTATTCGATTTTTAAGCTTTTACAGCATAAAAAATATTCTGAACTACAGCGTGATTTCATTAATAATATGACGCATGAATTTAAAACGCCGCTGGCTTCAATTCTTATCGCTTCTAAATATTTGATTGAACAAAAGCCTATTAAAGAAGACAAAAAATTGTATACTTACACTGATATTATTATCAATCAAGGAAATAAATTAAACGGCCATATCGAGAAGATTTTAAACATCGCAAAATCCGATTATGCCCCTTTGGAACTTAAAAAAGAAAGTATTTTAATTGTTCCCATAATTGAAGAGGCAATTGAAAACATCCAATTAAAATATCCTGAAGCTTCTATCAAAATTGAAACTTCTTCAAAAGAATATTTGCTGGAAACCGATGTTTTTCATTTTGGTAATTTAGTTTATAATTTACTGGATAATGCCGTGAAATATTGCAATGAAAAACCAGAAATTACTATTAAATTCACAGAAGAAAACAATTGTTTAAAAATAGAATTTGTTGATAACGGAATTGGAATTACTCCTAAACAAATATCTTTTATCTTTGATAAGTTCTATAGAGTTCAAAATGAAAAGAGCAATGAAGTTAACGGATTTGGACTCGGTTTATATTATGTGAAAGAAATATGCAGTCTGCAAAACTGGAAAATAAAAGCCGAAAACAATAAAGAAAAAGGTGTTACTATAACTTTATCAATTCCTAACAAAAAATGAGAAACTTCAAAATACTATATGCCGAAGACGACGAAACCCTTGCGTTTTTAACCAAAGATAATTTGGAGCAAAATAATTATGAAGTTATTCATTGTTCTGATGGAAAATCTGCGCTTAAAATTTTCGAAGAAGAAGAATTTGATATTTGCATTTTTGATATTATGATGCCAAAAATGGATGGTTTTGAGCTTGCCGAAGCAGTTCGAAAAATTGATGTCGATGTTCCTATTATTTTCCTGTCGGCTAAAACTTTAAAAGAAGACCGCATTAAAGGTCTTCGTCTAGGTGCAGATGATTATTTGGTAAAACCTTTCAGCATTGAAGAATTACTGCTGAAAATTGAAATTTTCTTGAAACGTTCACAAAAAAATATTTCTCCTGCAAAAACAATTTATGAAGTAGGAAAATATCATTTTGACACTAAAAATTTCATTCTTTTTAATGATGAAGAAAAGGTTGGTTTAACGCAGCGTGAAGCCGAATTATTAAAACTTTTCCTCGATCATAAAAATTCTGTTTTAAAAAGAGAACAAATCTTAACCTCTTTATGGGGAACTGACGACTATTTTATGGGAAGAAGTTTGGATGTTTTCATTTCTCGTCTTCGTAAAATCCTTGCCAATGAAGAAGGAATATCAATTGAAAACCTTCATGGAATTGGGTTTCGATTTTCTATTGGGTAAATCACAATTCTGTTAAAAATAAAGAAAAATCTGTAAGTAGTTTTTAGAAAAACTTTGTATTTTTAATATCTAATTTTCCTGGATATGAAATTACATCATTTGCGAAATGCCTCTTTGGTAATTGAAACAGAAAAGCATGTCATTTTAGTTGACCCAATGTTAGGTAAAAGAAAAACAATTCCGCCTTTTACTATTTTCAGATACAAACCGAAACGAAATCCTTTGGTGGCTTTGCCAAAAAACAGTCGTGACATTTTAAGTCGAGTTACACATTGCTTGATTACACATTTACATCCGGATCATATAGACAAAGCTGGTGAAGTTTTTTTAAGACGAAAAAGCATTCCTGTCATTTGCAGTTCCAAAGACGAAAAAGCTCTTGTGCAAAGGGGCCTTAGTGTAATTCAAACTTTGGAATACTGGGAACCGCAAAAATTTCTGGATGGAAAAATTACTGGAATTCCAGCTATTCACGGTTATGGTTTCATTGCTAAATTAATGGGAAATGTAATGGGTTTTCTTATCGAATTAGCAGATCAAAAATCGGTTTACATTAGTTCTGACACTATTTTTACAGAACATGTAAATAAAGTTTTAACGCAATTTAAACCAGATATTTCGATTGTTGCCTGCGGTACCGCGCGATTAGATATCGGACAGCCTTTATTAATGCGAATGGACGATATTTTGAAATTTGCAACTCTAGCTCCAGGAAAAGTTCTCGCCAATCATTTAGAAGCTTTAAACCATTGTCCAACAACGAGATTGCAGTTACGAACTGCTCTTTCAGATCATGGACTTTTAGCCAAAACTGCTATTCCAAATGATGGAGAATGTATTGAATACTAAAGAACTAATAATCCAAACTCACGCAAAGTATTTACTGGTTTTGAATACCAAAATAATTCGAAATCTTCCAATTCGGTTTCAAAATCATTTTTGACCTCCTGAAAAGTATAATTTTTAGAACCCGAAACGGCTATTTTTGATAAAATAGAAATTAGCCACTCGCCCTCTTCTTTGCTAGTTTGAATGTCGAAACTTTCTTTTTTGTCGTGAAAAGTTAGCGACATCATTTCCCAACTTCTTCCTTTTTTCGATTTTGTAAATAATGATGCCGAAGGTTTCCCTCCAAGCCAAACTACTTTTGCATTTGGTTTAGTATTGAAATCGTTTTGTTCTTCTAATGCATTAAAAATAAAATCAGGATGAATTTTGGTTTTCGGAATTTTAAAATCGAACCAATCCTGAAGTTCATAATCGAAGCAGATTCCGTGCATAAAATTAAAAAGCGATTTCTTCAATCCGAAACTGAATTTGTCATGATTGATTCCTGTTGAATCTGTATACTCAATATCATTATTGGCAAAAGTACCAATCATTTCTGTTTTCTTAGTCACACCAAATTTTTCAGGATATAACCCAACGGGGCTATGCGCCGTTAAAGCAAACTGATGCCAAAATCCAGATTGTAAAACTCCTGCTTCAAACAATTGGCGAACCATTTCTAAACTATCAACCGTTTCTTGGATTGTTTGCGTTGGATATCCGTACATTAAATAGGCATGAACCATAATTCCTGCTTCGGTAAAATTTCGGGTTACTTTTGCAACTTGTTCAACCGTAACACCTTTGTCAATTAATTTCAATAATCGATCTGAAGCAACTTCTAAACCACCTGAAACAGCAATGCAACCTGAAGCCTTCAGTAACAGACATAAATCTTTTGAAAAGCTTTTCTCAAAACGAATATTAGTCCACCAAGTTACGGCTAGTTTTCTTTTTAGAATTTCAAGCGCTAAAGCACGCATTAAAGCTGGCGGTGCAGCTTCATCAACAAAATGAAATCCGTTCTGACCTGTTTTTTCGATCAACTCTTCCATTCGATCACAAAGCAGACTTGCAGCAACAGGCTCGTATACTTTGATGTAATCTAAAGAAATATCGCAGAAAGTACATTTTCCCCAATAACAGCCGTGTGCCATTGTGAGCTTATTCCACCTTCCATCACTCCACATTCGGTGCATCGGATTAACAATTTCGATAACCGAAATATATTTATCCAAAGGCAGATCTGAATAATCTGGAGTTCCTACGTAAGCTTGTTTATAATCGTGTTTTAAGGAATTATTTTTATAAACTACTTCTCCATTTTCCAATAAAAATGTTCTTTTGAAAGAATTCGAATCTGGATTTTCTAAATGAAAAATTAATTCTTCAATCGGAACTTCTCCATCATCTAAAGTGATAAAATCGAAAAATTCGAAAACACGTTTATCAGAAAGCGAACGCAATTCGGTATTAGGAAAGCCTCCACCCATCGAAATTTTAATTTCAGGATGATTTTCTTTTACCCATTGCGCACATCTAAATGCGCTATATAAATTCCCTGGAAAAGGAACAGAAATTAGAAATAAAGTTGGCCTTACAGCTTCAATTTTGGCTTTTAAAAGAGAAATTAAAATCGAATCTATATAAGTTGGTTCTTGCTGTAAAGCTTCGTACAATTCATCAAAAGAATTGGCGCTTCGTCCTAAACGTTCGGCATATCGGCTGAAGCCAAAATTCTCGTCAACACATTCTACAATAAAATCTGAAATATCTTCGAGATATAAAGTTGCCAAATGTTTTGCTTTGTCTTGAGTTCCCATTGTTCCAAAAGCCCAATCTAGTTCTTCTAGTTGTGCAAAACGAGAAGCTTCTGGCAGAAAATCTTCCTGACAAATCTGTAAAGCCAAAGTTGGATTTTTCCCTTGCAAAAACTGGATTACAGAATCGATCGTTTTAATGTATTCCTCTTGAAGAGCAAAAATTCGCTTAGAATTATCTGAAATCTCAGCTCTTGCAACTTCAAACCTGAAACTTGAAACCTGAAACAAATCAACTAATCCTTTTTTCGAAAACAATTCCAAAATTACATCAATACCCAAATCAGCCTGAACTGATTCTATATTTTTAGTATTCAGGAAACCTTTTATATACGCCGTTGCCGGATACGGGGTATTCAGTTGTGTAAATGGCGGCGTAATTACAAAAAGTTTCGTTTTCAAAAGAGAATTATTTTTTTGCAAAAATACGGGATATTTTGAGACTTTTCAGTGTTTCATTTTTTGATTTGAGTTTGTAAACATTTAATTACATTTGCCTCTAACCAAATTATTCAAATGAAACATACATTACTTTTTCTTTTTTTCTTATTAACGCTACAACTATTTTCACAAAGCAAAAATCAATCTATTGGCTTTATAGAGAATAAAGGACAAATTATAGACCAAAATGCAAAATCAAATATTACTGTAAAGTACTTATTGAATTCTAATGGTTTGAATGTTCAACTAAAGAAAAATGGATTTTCTTATGATGTTTATGAAGTGAAAAAGACGCCAATTGTTCGTTCTGCAACAGCAAAAACACTTCCCGATTTAACTCCTGAAAAGGAAGAATTCAATTTAGAATATGCTTTTCATCGAATAGATATTGACTTTGTAAACTCCAATTCTAAAGTTGAATTGATTACAGAACAAAAATCAAAAGATTTTGATAACTACTATAATATACCAAATAAACCTGAAGGAGTTACTGAAGTTTACAAATACAAACAAATTACATATAAAAATATTTATCCCAATATTGATGTTGTTTTTACAATTCCCGAAGATCCACAAAAAACAGTAGAATATAATTTTGTCATTCATCCAAAAGGAAAAATCTCTGATATTCAATTAAAGTTTAATGGAGCAGAAACCAATTTGGCTGATAATAAAATCCAAATGAATGTTCGTTTTGGAAAAATGGAAGAAACGCTTCCTGCAAGCTGGATCGAGGAAAGAGGACAAAAAAAGGCAATTGTTGTTGGATATCAAAAATTAAAGAAAAATGTTTATGGATTTCGTTCTGCAAACTTCTTAGCGGGTAAAACAGTTGTTATTGATCCTGTGCCTACGAGACTTTGGGGGACCTATTATGGTGGTTTAGAGTGGACAGAGTTAAACACTTTGGATAAAGATAGTTTTGGAAATGTTTATTTTGCAGGAAAGACAGCAAGCACTTCAAATATAGCGACTTCAGGTTCTCACCAACCTAATGCTGGATTTATAAATTCTCCAGGTCGAATTACATATGATGGCTACATTGCTAAATTTGACGGCAGTGGAAATAGATTATGGGCAACGTATTACGGCGGAGACCTAGATGACAACATTAAATCCATAAAAGTATCTGCGGATAAAAACCTTATCTTTTGCGGGAACACTTCCAGTACAAATAATATATCGACGGCAGGTTCTTTTAAAGAGAGAAAATCAGGATATTATTCTGAGATGTTTTTAGGGAAGTTAGATTCAAATGGAACTAGACAATGGGCTTCATATTATGGAAATGACAATGGATTGACTTTTGCCAACAGCGTTGTCGCTGATGATCAAAACTATATTTATCTTTCGGGTACAACTACTAGTGACGAATATATTTCTACTCCAAATTCTTTTAAAGAAAATAGAATAGACAACAATCGTTTTGATGGTTTTTTAGCAAAATTTGACTCGAACGGAAATAGAATTTGGGGAACCTATTTTGGAGGTGATAAAGATGATTCCTTTGAAGATTCTGCAATTGATAAAGATGGAAACATAATTTTAGTAGGTTACTCTCAAAGTGACAATAATGTAGCAACATCAGGTTCATATCAACCTGACTATAGTGCTGGAAATCTATCCTCAACAGGAGATGGAATAATTGTAAAATTTAATTCAAATGGACAACGAATCTGGAGTACATATTTTGGTAAGGCAAATAGTGATTGGATTTATACTTGTAAAATATTTGGAGATAATTTATATATGACAGGGGAAACGGAAAACGATAACATTTCAACTCCTGATGCTTTTGAACCTGTAATGAAAGCATCTTATAGAAGTACTTATTTTGCAAAATTTAATTTAGCTCTTCAAAAGCTTACTTGGTTAAGTTATTCACAGGGAAGGGTTACATCAATTTTTCCAAAAAATGACAGTGAAATTTTCATTGCAGGGGAGTCTGTATATGGTTTTGACATAGCATGTCCAAATGCCTATAATCCTGTCAATTATACTTTCTCTGGATTTATGATAAAATTAGATCGAAATTGTAAAAAACAATGGGGTACTTATTTTGGCAAAACAGGATCGATTGATAATCCGTTAGTAATGAGCGAAGGATCAAATAATATTTTTATAAGTGGAATTATCAATGGAAGTTTTGCAGATACTGATATTGCAAGTTCTGGAGCTTTTATGGAAGCGCCTTTAAATTGGCCTTCTGGTTTTCTTATGAAATTTCAAGAACCAAATCCACTTGGGATTCCAAATGCTATAAGCAACTCTCCTATATGCAAAGGAACAACATTAGAACTTAAAGCATCTGGAGGAACTAGTTATTTATGGACTGGCCCAAACAATTTTGCTTCAACTGAACAAAGTCCTGTGATTGCAAACACCAGTACTATTAATAGTGGCGAATACAGTTGTCAGATCAACGGAATAGACAATTGCGATAACATAAAAAAAATATCTGTTTCAGTTATAGAAACAACTTCTCCAACAGGAAATACAACCCAGTCGTTTTGTTCAGCACAAAATCCAACAATCACCAATCTTGAAATTAACGGAACTTCTATAAAATGGTATGATGCATTAACAAATGGTAATTTATTGTCTGAAACAACAAATCTGCAAAACGGAAAAACATATTACGCATCACAAACAGAAAACAATTGTGAAAGCCCAAGATTTGGAGTTACGGTTTCAATTGTAAATACTCCTTCTGTTCCTTCAGGAAATCCAGAACAATCATTTTGCAAACAAGAAAACAAAACGCTTAATGACATTCAAATTACGGGGCAAAAGATAAAATGGTTTGATACCAGTTTTTCTGCTTCTGTTTTACCAAATACAACTCTTTTAGAAGATAATCGAACGTATTATGCTTCGCAAACAATTGGCTGTGATAGTGACAGAACACCAATTCTTGTTCATTTATATAACACCCCTTTACCAACAGGAAATAATAATCAGCAGTTTTGCATTGATGAACTTTCAACAATTGAAGAGCTTAAAATTGTAGGAACTTCTCTAAAATGGTACGATGCAGCAACAAATGGAAATACATTACAAGAAACCGATTTATTACATACTGGAACGTATTATGTAACTCAAAACTTAAACAACTGCGAAAGCGAAAGATTTGCAATAGCTGTAAAAGTGCAAGACACACCACTTCCAAATGCCGATTCTCCACAGCAATTCTGTATTCAAAAAAATGCAAAAATTAGTGATATTCAAATTGATGGTCAAAATATCAAATGGTATGAAGGTTCTACTTCTACAAATAATTTATCAGAATCAACTTTGCTTGAAAATGCAATTACCTATTACGCTTCTCAAACAATAAGCGATTGCGAAAGCGACAGAATTCCTGTAACAATAAACATTCTCGAGGCAATAGCAGGAGATTGCATTCACTTGGTCAATGAACTTCCGTATCCAAAATTCTTTACTCCAAACGGCGATGGTTTTAATGACACTTGGACAATAGATCCAGATTATTTAGCCCCTAATTCGTCTATTAGAATTTTCGATCGCTATGGAAAATTAATTAAGGAGTTAGGATTAAACGCCGCTTGGAACGGCACCTATCTTGGTAATCAGGAACCAGCTTCAGACTATTGGTTTACTGCTACCAGAATAAACGGAACAATATATAGAGGACATTTTAGTTTGAAAAGATAGATTAATAGAAAAACAAAACTCACAAGAATCAAATTAATCATGTGGTTTTGCTTTATTCTTAGGTTTGGCAATTACGCTTTCTTAGTTTAAATATTTTTAAAATTTATGTTCGTCTTTACTAATCACTAAAAACGAAACTAAAGATATAAGCGCAGCGGCAATTAAATAAAAGCCGACATAACTCACATCATACGTTTTAGCCAAATAAATTGCAATCATAGGTGCGAAAGCAGCTCCAAGGATTCCTGCCATATTGAACGTTAATGATGCTCCCGAATAACGAACATTGGTTGGAAATAATTCAGATAGAAAAGTTCCCAAAGGTCCGTAAGTAAAACCCATTAATGACATACCTATGCAGGCAAAAATGGTAACCAAAACGATATTTCCAGAACTTAAAAAGTAAGAAAAGAAAAATCCAAAAACGGCAATAGCCGCAGTTGCAACGATAAGCATTTTGCGACGACCAATCTTATCGGCCACAACAGCAGAAACTGGAATAAAAAGCGCAAAAAACAATACAGAGAATAATTGAATCAATAATCCATCTCTTTTTACAATTCCTAAATCTAAAGTAGCCCAGCTAAGTGTAAATACAGTCATTAAATAGAAAACCAAGAATGTTGTTATTGCTGCGAATGTTCCAAAAACCAACTGATTTTTATATGATTTTACTAATTCTAGAAAAGGAACTTTTACCTCTTCTTCCTGTTTTTTGGCATTTTCAAACGAAGGCGTTTCTGTAATTTTAGTTCTAATATAAAAACCAACTATTACTAAAAATGCACTGGCAATAAAAGGAATTCTCCAACCATAATTCATAAAATCTTCATTACTCATAGAATCTGTCAACAACAAGAAAGTTCCACCAGAAAGCAATAATCCTATAGGAGCGCCTAATTGTGGAAACATTCCGTACCAAGCACGTTTATTTGGTGGTGCATTTTCTATCGCCAATAAAACAGCACCTCCCCACTCGCCTCCTAAACCAACACCTTGTCCGAATCGGCAAAGCATTAATAATAACGGAGCCGCGACACCAATACTCGCATAGCTTGGCAAGAATCCAATGGTTACTGTCGAAATTCCCATTGTCAATAAAGCTGCAACAAGAGTAAACTTACGTCCGATCTTATCACCATAATGCCCAAAAAATGCCGAACCTAAAGGGCGTGACAAAAACGCAATAGAAAAAGTGGCCAAAGATTCCAGAGTCGCCATTGTCGAATCTGAACTAGGAAAAAATAATTGAGGAAAGACCAACACTGCTGCATTGGCATAAATATAAAAATCAAAAAATTCGATTGTGGTACCAATAAGGCTTCCAAAAAGAACATGCTTTAGAGAGTTCTTTTTATTCTCGTTAGTTTTCATGTAAAATAGATATAACTTTTTTTTTGATTACAAAAATATAGTTTCATTATTAATAATTCATCTTTCAAAGAATTAGTTTTAAAACATGATTCATTTTTTAACAAATCTCATGTTTTTTCCATTTTAAAAAAATGAATTTTATTCCAATTTAAAAACTTGATTTTAGGTGCTTTAAAACAAAAATCAAAAATCAAATCTTAAGCATTCGTTAAAAGCATTTTTAACTGTATATTTTCATTAAATTTACAGCTGTCAAAAATAAATTTAAAATTATGCCTAACGACTGTATCAGCTTTCAATCTTCTGGATATTTCTCTAAACTAATGCAGGATTATTTAGATCAGAAACCAGAATTAAAACCGCTGTACAATAATTTTCCAAGCCTAGAAAATTTTGAAAAACAAATCGCCGAAAAATCAGCCAATTTTGATCATGACAATAGAACAGTATTGGTTGACACTTTGCAGAAGCAATATCAAAGCATTGAAATTTCGGATTTAACGAGACAAAATATTTCGCTTTTAGCACTCGAAAATACTTTTACAATTACAACTGGACACCAGCTAAATTTATTTAGCGGACCGTTATATTTTTTATATAAAATTATTTCTACGATTAATTTAACTAAAGAATTAAAATCGAAATATCCTTCGTACAATTTCGTTCCAATTTACTGGATGGCTACAGAGGATCATGATTTTGAAGAAATTAATTATTTTAATTTTAAAGGAAAAAAAATCCGCTGGAATGCAGAAAGCACTGGTCCTGTTGGAAGGCTTTCAACCAATGGTTTAGAAGATTTATTTGAAGTCTATTCGAAAGAATTAGGTTCAAGCACTAATGCCAATTCACTTAAAAAACTTTTTGAAGACGCCTATTTAAAACACGAAAATCTAGCCGATGCAACCCGCTATTTGGCCAATGCACTTTTTCCAAGCTATGGTTTAGTTATTATAGATGCTGACGATCGCGATTTAAAACGTGCTTTTATTCCGTTTGCCAAAGAAGAATTAGAAAATCAGACTTCGTTTAAAGCGGTTCAAAAATCAATTGAAGAACTTGCAGATTATAACGTTCAGGTAAATCCACGTGAAATTAATTTGTTTTATATCGAAGATAAACTGCGCGAAAGAATCATTTTTGAAAATGACAGATATTGGGTGAACAACACCAAAATTTCATTTTCTAAAGAAGAGATTTTAAAACTATTAGAAAACAATCCAGAGAAATTCAGTCCAAATGTAATTATGCGTCCGTTATATCAGGAAATTATCCTACCTAATCTCTGCTATATCGGCGGAGGCGGCGAGATTGCATACTGGCTAGAATTAAAAGCCTTTTTTGATGCTGTAAAGATTACTTTTCCAATATTATTAGTTCGAAATTCAGTTCTTTTAGCAACTGAAAAACAAGTTAAAAAAGCCGATAATTTAAATTTATCATGGAAAGATTTATTTAGTAAATCGGAACATTTAGTTAATGAGATTACTCATAAACTTTCGCCATTTCCAATTGATTTAAAAGAACAAAAAGAAGCACTTGAAAAACAGTTTGCTTATTTATTTGAATTAGCCGAAAAAACAGACAAATCTTTTTCTGGAGCTGTAAAAGCACAAGAAGTAAAACAAAAGAAAGGTTTGGAAAATCTAGAAAAACGTCTTTTAAGAGCACAAAAAAGAAAACTTCAAGATCAATTACAGAGAGTAACCGATTTGCAGTGCGAGCTGTTTCCAAACTACAGTCTTCAGGAACGTCAGGCCAATTTTTCCGAATTTTATTTAGAAAAAGGAGAACAATTGATTCCGCTTTTAATTCAAAAATTAAAACCTTTAGAACATAATTTTGACATCATAATAATCTAAAATAATTATCTTTAGAAATTAAAAAGTACAGATTTAGGAACAAATAACCAGCACATTTTCTAAATCTTTACCCTCTCAAACCAAATAGAATTATATTTTATAACCTATTAACTAACTAACCTAATGGTAAGAGAACGACTAATTTCGCTTGATGTCTTTCGCGGACTGACTATTCTATTGATGACTATTGTAAACAATCCAGGAGACTGGGGAAATGTTTATCCGCCACTTTTGCACGCACATTGGAATGGCTGTACACCAACCGATCTTGTATTTCCATTTTTCATTTTTATAATGGGAGTGGCAGTGCCGCTTGCGATGCCGGAGAAAACATATGATGAAACAACATTCAATAAAATTCTCATTCGCTCTTTACGAATGTTTTGTTTGGGGATTTTCTTTAATTTCTTTGGCAAAATTCAACTTTTTGGATTAGATGGAATTCCACTTCTAATTGGAAGATTGATCATTACTTTTGCGGTTGGTTATACTTTGATGGGAAACTTTAGCACCCGCCTAAAAAATATTTTTGCTTTTAGCATTTTAGCAATTTATCTCATTTTAGCTTACGGCGGATTTGAAAACTATCAAGATGTTCGGCTTCCTGGAGTTCTACAGCGTATCGCCGTAGTCTATTTTGTTGTTTCGCTTTTATATTTAAAAACATCCCGAAAAACCCAAATTATTATTGGAGCTGTTTTGCTTTTAGGATATTGGGCAATTATGACCTTAATTCCTGTTCCAGGATTTGGAGAAGCAAATCTAGAGCAAGGCACCAATCTTGCTGCGTGGGTTGACAGCGTCATCTTAAAAGGACATATGTATCACGAAACCAACACTTGGGATCCAGAAGGAATTTTAAGCACAATTCCTTCAATTGTAAACGGGATTATTGGTTTGTTTATGGGTCAAATTTTACTACTTAGTGTGACCAAAATCCAAAAAGCACAAAGAATGGGAATGATTGGTACTGCGCTGATTTTTTTTGGTTTAATCTGGGATTTAGTTTTTCCTATAAATAAATCCATCTGGACAAGCAGTTACGTTTTATATACAACCGGTTTAGCTACAATCTGTTTTACGGCATTGTATTATATCATTGACATAAGAGAATACAAAAAGGGCTTTAAACTATTTGTAATCTGGGGAGTGAACCCGATGATTGTTTTCTTTGCCTCACAGATTATCCCGCAGGCTTTGGTAATGATACGTTTTCAAAACCCATCTATCCCAAGCGAACAGACCAATCTTTTAGATTATTTATATCGCTTTGGCATTGCACCGTTTTTCAGTAATCCTATGTCTGCTTCCTTGGCAGGAGCACTAACCTATGTTGCAATTTGGACATTTATTTTATGGATATTCTACAGAAACAAATTAATATTTAAAGTTTAATTTTTTCAGCATATAATCCTTTTCTTAATCAAAACATCATTCTAAAGAGTTTTAATTATGATTTTATTAAAATCAATTCATAAAAAAAGTATACTTTTGCACAAAATTTAATAAAATAAAAAAATGGCAACAAATAGAACTTTTACAATGATTAAACCAGATGCTGTTGCAAACGGACACATCGGGAATATCTTAGCAATGATTACTAATGGTGGTTTCAAAATCGTTTCATTAAAATTAACTCAATTAACTGTAGCAGATGCAAAAGCATTTTATGCAGTTCACGCAGAAAGACCTTTCTACGGAGAATTAGTTGAATTTATGTCTCGCGGACCAATTGTTGCTGCTATTTTAGAGAAAGATAACGCCGTAGAAGATTTCAGAACTTTAATTGGAGCTACAAACCCAGCTGAAGCTGCTGAAGGAACTATTCGTAAAGCATATGCTACTTCAATTGGAGAAAATGCAGTTCACGGATCTGACAGCGATGAAAATGCTGCTATCGAAAGCGCATTCCACTTTGCAGGAAGAGAGCAATTTTAATAAAAAATGCAATCAAATAAAAAACCCGCTTCAATTTGAAGCGGGTTTTATTTTTTCTCAAAAAATGATTATAGAGTATTAGCAGTCTTTTTTACCATTTTCTCGATTCTTCCATCTAAATCTTTCAAAAGCTCATCTAATGCACTTTCACACATTGGCAATACTTTATCAAAAGATAAAACAGGAATTCCTCCTACAATTGTTCCCGTTTTCTTAGAGTTTGCTCCTTCATTGAAAGCAAATACTTTTTTCCCATTTTTATCATATAAAGCAATTCTTGCATAAGCTCTCATTTTGATAGTTCCTGTACCACCAACAGCAAATCCTTTTACAACAGCAAAATGAATTTCCGTAAATAAAACACCGTCAGCATTATCTTTAAACATAGTCGCTGTTGCTACTTCGTTTGCAGAACCATTTATCCCTTCATAAATATATTTGTATCCTGGATAGTTGATAATATATTTTCCAGCATCTCCTTCTTTATCAAAATGAGGAACGTAATCAATATATTCTTGTTTTTGAGTTACTTCCGTTTCAGGAATTAAATCAAAAGGAAATTTTTTTGAATAATCATTAAAAAATGCCGTATGATATTTCTCCAAAATTGGCAATAAATTAAAGTTCGGATTATTTCCTAAATCTGTTACTGCTGCCAGACCATTTAAACCAAGATCAGAAAGATCTATTGTTTTATCTGTATAAAAAGAGACAACAGCAATTTTTTTCTTTTGTGCAGAGCTAGTCAAAGCAAATAATACGGTTAAAATAAGTAAAATTTTTTTCATTGTTTTTTTAATTGTTTTTGGGTTACTAAAAGATGTTACTTACAAAAAATAACGCTCAAATGTATCGCAAAAAAAAACACTTCACAATAGAAGTGTTAATTATTTTTAAAGTTAATCTTATTAAAAAAAACCTAATAAAATCAGCGTAAAACCACATCCTTTACTACCTCGCGTCCCAATTCTTCATTAATCATTTTAACAATTTTATATTTTCCGTGAGTTAATTCTTCGCGCAGAACAGACGAAGCTAATTCTACATAAAGTGTACTGCCTTTCAGTACAACATTCCGAGTATAAGTATTCACTCCGCTTCCCATAAGGTTTTTCCAGGCGTCACGAACATCAATTTGATCCATACCTGGCTGCAATTTATTCACTTGAATAATTTGCTGTAATACAGCACTAATAGTACTTTCGTTATTTATTCTTTTCGCCATCGTTCAAAAGGTTTACTGGTCCAGCTTTTTTATAATGATATTCTATTTTTTGTGCATTTTTAACCACCAATTTATCATCAGAGAGCGAAATAATTTCCTCGCTCCATTTGGCATAATCCGTTTTATAATCTAAGAAGACTTGTTCTCCAGCAAAACGAACCGAAACATTCTCAAAAGTGTCTGTTGTCAAAAATGTACCGTCAAACTGTGGCATCACTTTCGTTCGAACTCCTTTATTATTTTTAATTTGGAAAAAATCAAAAGTCTCGTTCATTTTATATTCCTTCTCTTCCCCTTTCTCAAAAACCACTTTTTCAATTTCCCAATAACCATTTAATTTGGCGAGATCGGCAGGTTTTATTTCCTGTTTACAGCTCACAAATAAAAGTGAACAAAACAAAACTATAAAAGTGTTTTTCATAAATAAAAATATTAAAATTTATTCTTTTTTAATCTGAATGTTGTCGAAGAATTAGAAGCTATTTCCTGCTGTCCGCTGTATCTTTTACTTTTTAAAGAAAAAAGCAAAAGGATGCCGCTCCCATCAGGGCTAGGGTTTCCATTTTCAAAAGAAGATTTTCTCAGACTACAAAGATAACCTTATAATCCTCAAAAGAAATACTTTGCCTATTAATTATTTTAAAAGATAAAACTGCCCTATTCTAATACATAAAAGACTTTTAAAGACAAACAATATCTCACATTATACAGAACTTTATCTTATTTACACATCAAAAAAAATCTATCAAAAAGAACAATAGCAAAATAATAATCAATAACTCAAAACTAAAAGCAGTGAAGACCATATCATTATTAATAATTACTATTTTATTTTTTAACTGCACTAAGCAAAAGCACGCAAGCAACAATTATACAAAAAACAAAAAACAACATCTGACAGACAATAATAACATCCTGAAAGACAGCTCACATTTTCACAAAAAAGATTCAACAAAAGAGAACAAAAAAGAAAACATTGATATAAAAATCATAAGAGCAACAATACGAGAAAGCTCTTATTCTGACCACAAAGACATTGAAATAGTTTTTAAAAACACAGGCAAGAAAACAATTAAGGCTATCAAATTTGAATGGTCTTGTGTCAATTCTTTCGACGAGCCTGCAAATGGCAAGTACTTTTATGGAGAAGGAAATTACCAGGAAAAATCCGCTATTCTCTTAAAACCAGACCAAACCCAAACAGAATATTGGGAAGATTTCTCCACAGATGCCAATAAAGTTACAAAAATAAAAGCTACCTATATTGTTTATACTGACGGCACAAAATGGAAACTTAACAACTAAGACAATTCCTCACAAAGAAAAAGAATTAACATTAATCTCACCTAATTGATTACACTATTTCAACAATCAAACGAGCAGACAAAATTGAGAGAATCATTTTAACCCTAAATTAAAAGACAAAATTAACACGAACGGAACTTACCTTCAATTTTGTAAAACTGCCTTTATTCAAACACAACAAAAAGCATGGACCGTTTAAAAAAAAGCTTTTAAATAAAGTTTCATTAAAAACCTTTATTTAAAAGCTCAATATTTTTAGAACGCTATACGTTTGGGAAAAACTAGCGATTCGTTTTTATTCTCTTAAGAACCCCTAAAAAGAATAAAATTATTCCCGCCACTAGCAAAACATAATAGACCGAAAGATTTTTATCCTTTAAAACATTTGCCAGAACAAAAGAGAGTACACTAGCAAAATAAAAAGTTAAAGCTGATATATTTTTCATTATTAATTATTTAAAAAAGCTATCTACAAATTCATACTTATTAAAGACTTGCAAATCTTCAATTCCTTCACCGACACCAATATATTTCACAGGAATTTGAAATTGATCTGAAATTCCAATTACCACTCCACCTTTTGCCGTTCCGTCCAATTTAGTAACAGCTAATGAAGTAACCTCTGTAGCAGCTGTAAATTGTTTAGCTTGTTCAAAAGCATTTTGACCTGTAGAACCATCTAAAACTAAAAGTACATCGTGAGGCGCATCAGCAACCACTTTCTGCATTACACGTTTTACTTTTGTCAACTCATTCATTAAGTTTATTTTATTATGAAGACGTCCCGCTGTATCAATAATTACAACGTCAGCATCTTGAGCAACAGCAGACTGCAAAGTATCGAAAGCTACAGAAGCAGGATCACTTCCCATTTGCTGTCTTACAATTGGCACATTTACGCGATCGGCCCAAACTTGCAATTGATCAATGGCTGCAGCACGGAAAGTATCCGCCGCACCTAAAACCACTTTATGACCCGCTTTTTTAAATTGATAAGCCAGTTTACCAATTGTTGTTGTCTTTCCTACTCCATTTACCCCAACAACCATTAAGACATAAGGTTTTTTATCTTTCGGAATTTCGAATTCTGTTGCCTCACCGGTATTCGTTTCAGATAATAAAGCACCTATTTCATCACGAAGAATTTGATTCAATTCTTCTGTTCCTAGATATTTATCTTCAGCAACACGCTTTTCAATTCTTGTAATAATTTTCAAAGTAGTATCTACCCCAACATCAGAAGCTACAAGAACTTCCTCCAGATTATCTAAAACATCATCATCAACTTTAGATTTCCCTGCAACGGCTTTACTTAACTTCGAGAAAAAAGTGGTTTTCGTTTTTTCAAGACCTTTGTCTAAAGTCTCTTTTTTTTCGGTAGAGAATAATTTTTTAAAAAAACTCATTTTTTGTAGATTATTTAGATTTACTAGATTTCTCAATTTTCACGCAAGAAATCCAAATCTTTAAAGAAAGAGCAATTGTTTGCTAAAAAAAGGCCAATTGTTACGATTCTTTAAATTTATAGACAAATATAGGTAATAAAAAAGCTACTTCCGAAAGAAAGTAGCTTTTCTATATAATGTAATTGTAATTATTTCTTTTTCAAGAACTCATCAACTTCTTCAGGAGCCATAATAGATTCTACGAATGTATATGCACCAGTTTTAGGAGATTTTACCATTTTGATGGCTTTTGATAATCTCTTAGAAGATGTTTGTAACGATGCTACGGTTTTCTTTGCCATGATTCAAATGTTATTTGAAATTCATTAAATCTTCAAATGAAAAACCATTTGAGATTTAATCAAAATCTCTAATTATTACTTAATTTCTTTGTGAACAGTTACTCTTTTTAAGATTGGATTAAATTTTTTAATCTCTAATCTATCTGGAGTGTTTTTTTTGTTCTTAGTTGTAATATATCTAGAAGTACCTGGAACACCAGAAGTTTTGTGCTCAGTACATTCTAAAATTACTTGGATTCTATTACCTTTCTTTGCCATCTTGCTATATATTTATTTAGGAAAAGATTATTTGATAAATCCTTCTGACTGCGCTTTTTTCAAAACTGCAGTGATTCCATTTTTATTAATTGTTTTTATCGTAGATGCTGCTACTCTAAGAGTAATCCATCTATCTTCTTCTGGAAGATAAAAACGCTTTTTAACTAAGTTTACAGAAAACTTTCTCTTAGTTTTGTTCATAGCGTGAGAAACGTTATTTCCTACCATCGCTCTTTTACCTGTAAGGTCACAAACTCTTGACATTATACTTATCTTTTATCGTTATTCAAAATCAGGGTGCAAAGAAAAGAAAAATAAACCATTGTAGCAAAAAATTATTGCACAATTTTTAAAATTTCTTTCTGTAATATTTCCAAACTCTTAACAGACGCCCTATCTATCACTTTTTCACGAGGTTGTCCGAAGTTAAATTCCTCGACAATTACCCCATCTGGCGTTGCTAAAGCAATAAAAACAGTGCCTATTTCAGCATCAGAATCGCCTTTTGACGGACCTGCATTGCCCGTCGTTGCTAGCGCATAGTCGGTTTTCAGCAAATCTTTAGTACTCAAAGCCATAGCCGATGCAACCTCAGCACTAACTACCGAAAATCGATCAATTAAATTTTGTGGTATTCCCAAAATATTTATTTTGACTTCTGTTGCATAAGAAACGACACTTCCTTTAAAATAGCTTGATGAACCTGGAACAGCCGACAATAATGAAGCAATTCTTCCACCAGTACAACTTTCTGCCGTTGAGATTGTTTTATTTTGCTTCGTGAGCAGTTTACCTATTACCGTTTCAATTGTTTCATTCTCTTCGTAACCTACAATTATATCGTGAATAATAGCATCCAAGGACTGCACATTACTTTCTATCGCTTCTTCTAATTCTTCTTTATTAGTCCCGCGCGCAGTTAAACGCAGACGAACTCGCCCCGGATTGGGCAGATAAGCCAGTTTTATAAAATCTGGAAGATTATTTTCCCATTGTTCAATACGTTCTGCCACTAAACTCTCCCCTTGTCCATAAGTCAAAATGGTTTTATGAATAATGTAAGGACGTTTATATTCGCGGACAATTTTAGGAATTATTTCTTCTTCTACCAGATATTTCATTTCGTACGGAACTCCTGGAAGCGAAATAAAAACGGTATTTTCCTTCTTCATCCACATTCCTGGCGCTGTTCCTACTTTGTTATGCAAAACAGTACAAGTAGACGGCACCAAGGCTTGATCTTTATTGAGTTGCGAAATGGGCCTTTTATAAAATCCTTCAATTAATTCAGTCACGTGCGCCAAAACTTTTTGATCAACTACTAATTCATCATCAAAGTATTCACAAAAGGTTTTCTTTGTTACATCATCTTTAGTTGGCCCTAATCCGCCCGTAACAATCACAACATCTACTTTATTTTGTAGTTGTGCAAAAGTGTCTAAAATATGTTTTTTGTCATCGCTTATTGACAGCATTTCTGCCACCTCAACTCCAATTCTATCGAGTGATTTGGCAATAAAAGCCGAATTTGTATCTACGATTTGGCCAATTAAGATTTCATCTCCAATAGTAATAATTGCTGCTTTCATAATCAGTGGAATATTTTTGTCGCTTAAATAAATTAAGCCAATAATTTATAAGTAGAAAATTAAATTTTGTCTAGGAGGAAGGTATTAACGGCTTTTACAAACTATAAGCCTGTTTACAAAATTTAAAAAATGTTTTGACTTATTCCTTTAATAAAAACAGGAATAAGTCAAATTTTATATTAAAGATCAAAATCTTTTTTAATTTCTTTAATCGCTTCTTTTACTTGTACTTTAATACTTTTAAAAGTTTCGATAATATCCTTTTTCTTGCCTTCAGCTTTTGTCCAAGCTTCTACCTGCAAAATCTCTTCAAAAGCCACATTTAACCCCATTAAATCCAGTGTAGGCTTTATTTTATGAGCATAGGAATAGGCGTATTTATGATCCTTCTTTTTTATTCCTTCTTTAATTTGTTTTAAATCTTCTGGAACCTCTGTAACAAATAAAGTTAAAATCTGATTTACAAATTCAGGATCGTTATCTGAAAGCGCATATACTTTCGAAAGGTTGTATTTTAAAGCCATTATTTTACTTGTATTCTGAATAATTTTTTATCTTCTAAAAAGCCTTCTAAAACATCATTTGGTTTTACAGCCGCAACACCTGCAGGTGTTCCTGTAAAAATAATATCTCCAATTTTTAAGGTAAAAAACTGAGATACATGAGAAATCAATTCATCAATCTTCCAAAGCATCATACTAGAGTTTCCTTTTTGAACTATTTCTGAATTGCTCCTTAATTCAAAATTAAGATTTTCCATAGAAACAAAATCAGTTTTTGGCAAAAAATCTCCAATAACTGCAGAACCGTCAAATGCCTTGGCTTTTTCCCACGGAAGTCCTTTTTCTTTCAATTTACTTTGCAGGTCTCGTGCAGTAAAATCGATTCCAACACTTATTTCATCATAATATTTATGAGCAAATTTTGGCTCAATATATTTCCCGACCTTATTGATCTTTACGATTATTTCAACTTCATGATGAACATCTTCAGAAAACTCCGGAATAACAAACGGATGTTGCTTCAACAAAACCGCCGAATCTGGCTTCATAAAAACAACTGGTTCACTTGGGCGTTCGTTTTTCAACTCTTCTATATGATTGGCATAATTCCTGCCGACACAGATAATTTTCATTCTTTTTTAAGTTGCTGAGATACTGAGATGCTAAGATACTAAGAATCTAAAAAATTAGAATCTCAGAACCTTAGCATCTTAGAAACTTATTTAGTATTTAATTTTCTTAATTTAATTGCTGTCAAAACTTTTTTGGTGTACAACGGAAAATCAGCATTTTGAATCCAGCTGAAATATCCTGGTTCTGTTTCTAGAACCTTTTCTACTTTTGCGCCTTTATGTTTTCCAAAAGTAAAAATTTCTTCATCATCTTGATCAAAAGCAATCATTCCTGCAAAATCGGCGATTTTTTTACGTGTTGTAAATTCAGACAAAGATTTCATGTCGTTCTCTAATTCTGGATAGCGATCCAATTGCGCTTTCAAGATTTCATAAGTTGCCATTGTGTCTGCTTCTGCCGAATGCGCATTGTCTAAACTTTTTCCACAATAAAATTTCAAAGCAGCACTTAAAGTACGCTCTTCCATTTTATGAAAAATAGTCTGCACATCTACAGATACTTTGTTTTTCATATCAAAATCAACTCCTGCGCGAAGTAATTCTTCAGCCAAAAGCGGAATATCGAAACGATCTGAATTAAATCCGCCCAAATCACTGTCTTTAATCATATTATGAATATGCGGAGCAAGTTCTGCAAAAGTTGGTTCGTTGGCTACTTTTTCGTCTGTTATACCATGAACTGCAGTTGTTTGTGGAGGAATTGGAATTGTTGGATTAACCAACCAGGTTTTACTTTCTTTGTTTCCGTTTGGAAAAACTTTGAATATTGAAATTTCTACGATTCTATCTTTACCGATATCAATTCCCGTTGTTTCGAGATCAAAAAAGCAAATTGGCTTGTTAAGTTTTAATTCCATTTCTAATTTTTATAAGTTTACAAATGTAATTTTTAAAGCGGAATATCTCTCTTTATTCTGATTTTTTTTGTCGAAAAATGCTTTCAATTAGTCAATTTTAACTTTTCAAAAACAAGCTTTTAATAAGTCTGCGTACTACTGCTTAATTCTTTTCTTACAAAACAAAAAAATCCGATAAGTTTAAAACCTATCGGATTTGAATTTATTTGTATTTTATTTTTAGAAATCTCTATCTACATCAAAAGCTTCTAAATATTCTGCCACTCTTTTCACAAAACTTCCTCCAAGTGCTCCATCAACAACTCTATGATCGTAAGAGTGCGACAAGAACATTTTCTGACGAATTCCGATAAAGTCACCTTCTGGAGTTTCAATAACTGCAGGCACTTTACGAATTGCACCAAGAGCTAGAATTCCAACTTGAGGCTGATTGATGATTGGTGTTCCGAAAACGCTTCCAAAAGTACCAACATTTGTCACCGTGTAAGTTCCGCCTTGCGTGTCGTCTGGTTTTAATTTTCCAGCTTTTGCACGGTTTCCTAAATCATTAACCGCTTTTGCCATTCCAACAAGATTTAACTGATCTGCATTTTTAATTACAGGAACAATTAAATTTCCGTTTGGCAATGCTGCAGCCATTCCTAAATTGATGTTTTTCTTTTTAATGATATAATCTCCGTCAACAGAAATATTCATTCCTGGGAAATCTTTTAAAGCTTTTGCAACTGCTTCCATCATAATTGGAGTAAAAGTCAGTTTCTCGCCTTCTCTTTTTTCGAAAGCCGCTTTTACTTTATCTCTCCATTTTACAATATTTGTCACATCTACTTCAATAAAAGATTGTACGTGAGCAGAAGTCTGAACCGATGCTACCATGTAACCCGAAATCAGTTTACGCATTCTGTCCATCTCAACAATTTCGTCAGCACCATTTACAGAAACTGGCACTGCTTGCTGGCTTTTTTGTACAACTGGTTCAACTGCCTTTGGAGCTTCAGCTTTTGGAGTTTCTACTACAACTTTTGGAGCAACTTCAATAGTTTGAGAAGCTTGAACAGAACCCGATTTACGAGCCTCTACATATTTTAAAATATCTTCTTTAGTCACACGGCCATCTTTTCCAGAACCTGCAATATTTTCAAGTTCGTTTAAAGAAAGACCTTCTTCTTTTGCAATATTTTTTACTAATGGAGAAAAGAATTTATCTGACCCTGAAAAATCTTGAGAAGTTACAGTTTCTTTAACCGATTCGATTGTTTTTTCGATTTCTGCTACTTCTGTAGGAACTGCAGTTTCTTGAACTGTATTTGCATTTTCTGGAGCTGCTGTTTCTCCGCCCTCAGTTTCAATAATAGCAATAGTCTGCCCTACCTGCACTAAATCATCTTTACCAAACAATTGCTCAACTAAAATTCCTGATACTTCGCTAGGCACTTCACTGTCAACTTTATCTGTTGCAATTTCGAGTACAGCTTCATCAGCCTCAATTTTGTCTCCAACTTCTTTCAACCAATTTGTAATAGTTGCTTCAGCGACACTTTCTCCCATTTTAGGAAGCTTTAATTCAAATCTTGCCATATTGTTAATCTAAAAGATGTTTTTGATTTTCAGATTGCGAAATTAATGAATATTTTAAACATAAATTTCATTTAATATAATTTTTTACTCGATTTTTACAATTTGCCCTCTGTCATTTCTGGAATTACTTCCAATAATAAAATGGGTGTTTTTAGGCAAAACTTTAAAAGTAATACTCTTATCTTTAATAGTTTCTATGATTTCGATACATTTTTTGAATGAAATGTATTGATTATCCAAAATTATTTCGACGTTTTTTCCCTTAAAAATCAGGCACGAATTTACCATTTTTTCTTTCGGGATTTTTAAAAATTGGACTTTATTTTTTAAAATTAAGGCTATTTTGTGAGACAAATCTTCGTTTAAAGAATAAAAAACATGCAATTCTGGATTTGGTTTTATTCTTGTTTTGCCTTGAAACATTTTTAAAAAAGAGAAAAACCAAGTTCCAATTTGAATGAAAAAACTAAAAAATAGCGATTTCTTAAAATGCTTCTGATAAAAGAAATTCATAGCTTCCTGAAAACGTTTCATATATTTTTCGTCTTTTATGGTACTTTCTCCTTTATAATGCAAAACTGTAGTTTCGTGAAAGTAAAAATTTGCCTTTTGTTTTTGCAATGCCCTATACGACAAATCGATATCATCAGCATACATAAAACAATCTTCATCAAACCCTTTTAAATCCTCATAAAGTTCTTTTTTCAAAAGCATAAAAGCGCCAACGAGAATATCTACTCTTCCCGTTTCATTTTCATCTAAATGCTTTGCGTAATATTGATTGAAGAGTTTGGTTTTAGGAAAAACTTTGTACAATCCGAAAATTTTGGTGAAAGCAACCCAAGGCGAAGGAATTCCGCGTTTGCTTTCTGGAAGAAACGCCCCTGTTCCGTCAATTAATTTACAGCCAACAATTCCGAGATTTTTTTGCCCTTCGGCGAAAGCCAAAATCTTTGTAAAAGTATCTTCTGCAACAACGGTATCTGGATTTAAAATGCAAATGTATCTTCCTTTCGCTTGACGAACACCAATATTATTGCCTTTTGGAAATCCAAAATTTTCTTTGTTTTCAATCAGTTTTACGTCTGGAAATTTTTCTTTCATCATCAAAACACTTTCGTCTGATGAATTATTATCAATCACAATAATTTCTGCATCGATTGCCGCAATTGCCTCCTGAACACTTAAAACGCATTGTTCTAGAAAGTAGCGCACATTGTAATTTAAAATGACAACCGATAACTGCATGAAAAATTGAGTCTGTAGATTTTGGCCGAAGTTAGAAATTTTCTGATAACCCCAAACGCAGTGACCAATCGTTTTTACTAATTCCGTAATCTAATGCCAAATTACTGCCGTTTCGTTTATTCCATTTGATACGAATTCCCGTTCCAACCGCAGGATTCCATTTTTTAAATTGATAGGTATCTAACTTAGAAACCGAAGAAACATTAGTAAAGAAAACAGCACCAAAAAATCCGTTTCGGCTTATATCGGTTCTGTATTCGGTTTCAAAATAAATAAGGGCATTGCTTCGATATCTATTTTTGGTAAATCCGCGTCCCGTTTTGCCTTCACGATCCCAACCAATACTTGGCAAATCTAAATAGTGCGGTTTTCCGCCAAATGTTGACCAGTAAAAAGCTCTTGAAGCCCAAACGCGATGTTTGGTCTTGCTAAAAGAATGGTATTTTCGTGCGTCAAAATATATAGATTGCCATTTGTCTCCTTCTACCCCGCTGGTATTTATTCGCAAGTCGGCTTCGATATACAAACCCTTTTGAGGATTAATAATATTTTCCCTCGAATCGTAAAGTCCCTGTAAGGCAAAACCAAACGAAGTCTCGTTAGAGTAATCGCCATTCATATATTTGTAATAATCGGTTTCTCCATCTATATAAGATTCTTCAGAAATATTTTTATAATCATCTAAAAGAAAGCCAACTCCTAAACGATAATTTCCGACAACCTGTCTGGTAATAAACTGATAAAAACGCCATTGCTGGTAATCGAGCGTTGACATTTCTTTTTTTGAATTGTCTTCACCCAATCCATACGTATCTTGGGGATAAATCATGTAGCGATAATCTCCAATAAGACTCCATTTATTATCTTTTGAATATATGTAAGATTGGATTGGAAATACAAATTGCTTACTAAAACTGAAATAGGGCGAAAAAGTAATCTGAGACATTCTGGTTGTTTTGGCATCTCCTAAATAAAATGTAGTCAGAAAAGAAACAACCAAACCTGTGCTGGAATTAACACCAACTGGAACTGGCAATAAGGAAAAAGCTAGTTTTCTATTTCTTTCTGGACGAATGGTGTCTTGCTTATCAAAAACTCTATGTATAACATCTAAAATATCTCGTGTACCCACATTTGTGCTATCATTTTGAGCTTGACAAAACGATCCGATTAAAAATAAAATCACAATGCACTTATTTCTTAAACCATTCACGCACAATATTTTAAAAACAACCTCTTACAAATTTAAAATTTTATTAAGAATATCAGTCATTTTTTTATGCTAATCTGAATTGTATAAAAAGTTATATTTGAAATACTAAATTATTTGATTTTGAAAATCTTTTCTATTTTACGTTATTGTCTTTTTCTTCCTTTGATTATACTCTTTGGCTTCTCAGCAACCTATCAGAAAAATGAAATAAATCTAGTAAAAACAAACAAATGGTTTATTGCTGAGCCTTCTGTAGAAAATGAAGACACACTAAATAAGTTGCGCCTGAAAAATGGAATTGTTACCGTTACAACAAACGACAATCCTAAGGGTGAAATAGAATTGAATGTCATGATTACGCCCTCCGAAACCAATGACGGAATTCCTGCAAATCTTTCAGACGATTCTAAATACCTCAAAATTACTTACCAATCGACACAAGTTATTAAACTGCAAGCAAGAGAAGGCAATCAAGAAGGTACCGGTTGTGTGCACGGAGGTTCGCATCCAAGAGTTTCTATACCTGCTTCTCCCAAATGCTTTTCGACACTAAAAATTCCATGGTCAGACTTCAGACAAGATGAACTCACTGATGGAAAACTTTTAAACACTCATAATTTATGCAAGCTTAATTTTGTCAATTACAATCCTACTACAGTTTCTGTTCTGAAGATAAAATCGGTGAATTTTTAGTTTCTTTTTGTTTCAGGTTTCAAGTTTCAGGTTTCAAGTTTTATGCAGAACTTGAAACCTGAAACATTAAAGATGCAGCTGAATTTTATATCGATTCAAGATTTTCATTACGAAAAGCATAATGACAGAAAATACTAAAGACCAAATAATTCCAGGAATTCCTTCTCTAAAATATCCAGGAATAATATGCAGATTAAAAGCTTTACAGAAGTAATAAATTATGCCTGGCAAAATATAAATCAATAACGGATTTGCCGCTGCGGGCATAAAAAAATCACTCCATTTGGTCTGTTTTTTAACTTCCATCAGCCAATACAACAAATAGAACAAAACAGTGCAGATTGCCGCCGAAAACATGGTCCAAGACGGCGTTCCTTTAATTTTTGAAATTCCAAAATAAGGACGAAGCAAAATAGCCGTTATCATAAATACTGCAACAAAACCAATTACAGGCCAGTTAATTTTGGAGCTGATTTTTCGATCAAAAAACAATAACGAAATTATTATTCCAGCTGAAGCTAAAGAAGCATGTGTTAGATGTCCCGCTATAAAACTCAACCAAGAAGTATTTTGTACAAAAGAGTTTTCAATTAGATTAAGCGAATTCATTGCAACAGAAAAAACTAAAAATGCAATCATTGCCCATAGATTTCCAGAAACTAGCCAATAATAAATTACCGTAAAAAGATACGCCCAACCGATTAACCCAAGTATTCCCCACCATTTTGGAGTCATTCCTCTATCTCCCGTTTCTTGAACATATAAAAAATACAGTGTTATTAGAACTAAAATACCTCCATATTGAAGTACATTTTTTAAGCCTAAAGGAAAATCTTTTGGATATTTATTCCAGATCGGAATTGGCATCGCATAGGCTAAAAGTCCCCAAAACGCAGGCGCGATTATCATTTTAGAAGCATCGTAGCCATATTCGGCATTGACCATAAAAACACCAATTACAATAAGAGCGATAGCTCTTTTAAGGGTATGTGTCCAAATTATTTTCGGACTATCGCCTTTTATCAATCTAGCATTAAAAGCAAACGGAATAGACATTCCGACAATGAATAAAAAAGCAGGAAAAACTAAATCAACAAAAGTCATTGCATCGGCATCTGCAGGCATATGTTTCAACCATTGTGGCACATTTTGAATGCTCGCTAGCTCATTTACAAAAATCATTACAAAAATGGTAATTCCGCGCAAAGCATCAATAGAAATAATACGCTGATTAAACAGATTCTCTTTTATTTTCATAATTTTTTACTTTTTTACTAAAAATCAAATATAACATAAATCTAAAATGTCTTGTTACAAATTCTAGATTAATTTTGCACGCTATAAAACTGATTTATATTTTTTTGTTACATGCTATCATTCCTTAAACCAAAGCCCATATTAAAAGAACTGCTTGATGGAAGTTTTGTTGACATTCATTCGCATGTTTTACCAGGAATTGATGACGGAGCAAAAAACATAAAAAAATCGGTTGAACTAGTTTCGTCTTTACAAAAGATTGGGGTTTCTCAAATTATTACGTCGCCGCATATTAGTCATTATGTCTGGAATAATTCGCCAGAAATCATAGCATCTAAACTTCTGGAAACAAAAAAAGCATTAGAAGAAAATAAAATTAAAATTCCTGTTCAAGCTGCAGCAGAATACTTTATTGATAGCTGGTTTGAGAATCATTTTAAAGAAGAAAAACTTCTGACTTTAAAAGACAAATATATCTTAGTCGAAATATCTTATCAAAGTGCACCTTTAAATATTTACAAAACTATCTTTGAGATACAATTGGCTGGCTATATTCCTGTTCTAGCTCATCCAGAACGGTATCTTTTTTATCACAATAAATTTTCTGAATACCAGAAGTTAAAAAATGCAGGCTGCGTTTTTCAGCTGAATCTGCTTTCTACTGTTGAGTATTACGGTTCTAAAATTGCTAAAGTTACCGATGAACTTTTAGCAAAAGGAATGTACTCTTTTTGCGGAACAGACGTTCATCATAAAAAACATATCGAAGCTTTTGATGGCAAATTAAAGATTAAAAACATTCAGCCTTTGAAAGAAGTAATTGCGAATAATCAGTTTTTTAAATTTTAAAAAAAGCTTAATAAGCGTTTTCTTCGCCTTTAAAAATATTAATGACTGTTTTTACAATAATCTTTATATCAAGCAAAAAACTCCAGTTTTCGATATACCAAATATCATATTCCACCCTGTTTTCCATATCGCTTAACACTTTTGTTTCGCCTCTATAACCATTAACTTGAGCCCAGCCCGTAATTCCTGGTTTAGCATATTGTCGAACCAGATAATTATTTATAAGATCGCTGTATTCTTTAGCCAGATTAACCATATGCGGTCTTGGCCCTACAACTGACATGTCTCCCCAAAAAACATTCAAAAACTGAGGCAACTCATCAATGCTTGTTTTACGAATAAAAGCCCCAAATTTTGTTATACGGCTATCGCCTTTTTCTGCTTGTTTATTATGGGCAAGGCCGTTCACATACATGCTTCTAAATTTCAAACAGACAAATGATCGATTATCTCTACCTGATCTTTTTTGTTTAAAAAACACAGGACCCCGCGATTCGAGTTTTATAATAATTGTAATAATCGGAAACAGCCAAGGAAAAATTAGCAAGATTACCAAACTTGAAAAACAGACATCAAAAATCTTTTTTAAAAGTCTGTTTGAAGCAAATTCTAAGGGTTCTGTACGAAACATTAATACAGGAGTGTTTTCGTAAAAAGCTACCTCAACTTTACTTGCTTTTGTATACAGTTGAAAATCTGGAATAAACTTAATCCGAACCATTTTCTGTTCGCAGATTCTTGTGAGCTCGTTAATTATTTCGATATTATCTATATGCAGAGCAACATACATTTCATCTACTTCATTCTCCTCTAAAAATGTTTCGATACCTTCAAACTTTCCAATAATAAGAGCAGGATCAACAATTTTACCTTCTTTTTTTTCGTCAAAAAAACCTAGAAACCGATATCCGTAAGTTAAATCTTTAGCTAATACTTTTCTAATTTTTTCTCCAGATTCGTTGGCACCAACAATTATAAAAGTTTTAAAATTATATCCTTTTGCTCGAACATATTTTAAAAGTTTCATCGAGAAATAGCGAGAAAACATTAGCAATCCGAAAAATATCATGTAGAAATAAACCAAGCGAAGCCTAGAAATATCTGTATATTTTAGATAAACTACAAATATAGAAACCAAAGCGGCATGGATTGAAATCTTTTTGATTGTTCTCCACAATATCGATTCTATTGGCTCTACTCTCACGCTGCGATTAGAATCTTTTTGAAGCAATAACGCCACCCATATTAAAATTGCTAAAAGCGAAATTGTCTTTTCTTCTTTAGACAATAATTTATCTAAGTTCCCAAATCTTGCCAATGCAGAAAGCAACGTGGCAGAGTTTAATAAAACAACATCAACTACTACAAACAAAAGTTTATAATAACGTGAAATTCGAAAGTGTGATAATTTTTGTAAAATTTTCATGATGGGGGCGAAATCTTATCCAAAAGGAATAAAAAAGACTTTTATAATAAAAGTGCTGCAAAATAACATTTAAATTATATTTTTTGATACTTATTTCATTCTAATTATTTAAAACTTTACTTTTATCTTATGCTGACTTAATAGTGCAATCATGCTAAAAATTATTTTTTTCTTTTTAACAATTACTTCCGTTTATTCTCAAACTCCTGGCTGCACCGATCCGCAAGCAGAAAATTACAGTTCATCATCTACGCAAAATAATGCAAGTTGCAATTACAAAAGTCTGAAACTAAAACCCGAATATTCTTTTCGCCTAAGCGATTCCATACGAGAAACCTCTGGATTAATTGCTTTTCAAAATTTACTCTGGACACATAACGACGATCATGACACCACAATTTATGGCTTGGATACTTTAGGAAAAATCCAAAAGAAAATTATTCTTTCTGAAACTATCAATCACGATTGGGAAGAAATCTCGCAAGACAGCACATATCTTTATGTCGGCGATTTTGGCAATAATTATTCTGGAAATAGAGCTGATTTGAAAATTCTTAAAATCGAAAAAAAATCTTTTCTTGAAGGCAATCCAAATATTGAAACTATTGTATTTTCTTATTCTGACCAAACTGATTTTTCTCCGTCAAAATCCAACAAAACCGATTTTGACTGCGAAGCATTTATTGTTTCTAAAGACAGTATTTATTTGTTTACCAAACAATGGAAGTCTTCTAAAACTACTATTTACTCACTTTCAAAACAATCAGGTTCTCATATTGCAAAACTAAAATCGACACTTGACACCAAAGGTTTAGTTACCGGCGCAACGTATTTAGAAGACAAAAAACTAATTACCTTGTGCGGCTATACCAAAATGGGAAAACCTTTTTTATATCTGCTCTATGATTTTAAAAATCAAGATTTTTTATCTGGAAATAAAAGACGAATTGATTTAAAACTTCCTTTTCATCAAATTGAAGGAATTGCGACGAAAGACGGGCTCCATTACTTTATCACAAATGAATCTTTGGTTCGAAAACCTGTCATAAATAATCCGCAACAGATTCATTATTTTGATTTGAGTTCTGTTCTAAGTCAATATCTCAATCAGCAGAAATAGTTTTGTTTTTTGCTCCCATTATTAAAAGCCATAAGCAAGTTCCTATTTCTCCAAGACTTGCTGGAAGCCGTACATAAGAAGATATTCCCATTTTAGAATAATAAGGAAATAAGGCATTTCCGAAAAAATTGATTAAATACCCCACGCAGCCAAGCATTAATAATACTCCGAAAAACTTAGGAATTATTCCAGATTTAAAAATTAAGTATCCGAGCGGAAACAGCCAAAGTCCCCAAAATATTTGAACGATTAGATTTCCATAATCATACTGAGTGAGGTAAAACATAACCTGTTTTTCTTCTGGTTGGGCAGAACTGATTACAGAAAGGACAGCAAATTTATTCTGCATGTTTATAAAAGAAATTGGTACACTTACAGCTGCCAAAACCACCATGTAAACGGCGTACGTTTTATTTACAATTTTCAATAATCTGTATAAAAGAAAAGGCAGAAATAAAAAGAAGGTATAGCAAATTAAACCGCTTACGATACCGAGCCTAAATAGAAATTCAGAATGCACAATATTCTTAAAAGTAACAGAAGCATCATTCCAGACAATTAATTTTGACGGAACATATCCCAAACTGAAAATTCCAGTCAATACCACTACTAAATATAACAAACCCGCAATTCTTCCTGTATTTCTAAACGATAGAGTTGATTCTTGATTCATAATTTTATCTTTTAAAATTTAAATCTGTCTTGGCCATTTATATGAAGTCCAAAATAGTATTGATGTGAGCATACTTTCTATTAATGCTAAAAAAACGTAAAAACTCCACCAAGGAGCAATTGTCGTAAATGCAATTAAAAGCATTATTAACGTATAAATAATCCCAAAAATCATGTTCAACAGGCGGTTAATTTTTGGTTTTAGAACAACCGATGCAAAAATCATCAATGCTGGAATAGTCATTAAAATTGCAGCAAAAAAAAGTTTTACTGGAGAATCAAGAAGTGTTTCCCCACTTATAAAATCCTCAACTTTCTTAGGCACATAAAGCGAGAAATAATCTCCATACACATAACAAAACATTACTGAAGTCCAAATCGCAGCAAGTTTTAGTTTGGTATTGATTTTAAAATCTTCAAAAACACTAGCATTTATTTGTTTTTCGCTCATATTTAAAGAATTAAATTTTAAATAGGACGGCATTAATTAAAAAATGTTACAATCTGTTTTTAGGATTCACTTTCTTTCCAATTTTATAAAACCCTTAAAATCAGTTTTAAACACCGTTTTTTTTCTCTAACTCAAAAACCTATCTTTGCGCATTATTATTAGAGTTTTAATTATTAGAAACTGATATTTCAGTTAAAAATCTTCATGAATTACTTATCTGTAGAAAAGAAAAAGCCCCTTTTTAGAAAATTACTTATCTCAGGCGACACAAACTCAACCTGCTTAAAAACAACAACTTACACATAAAAAATCATATCAAAAAGCATCATTACTTATCTTCTTATAACAGAAAATTAGAGACCAAATTAGAGACCTATTGATAAATTTCGTATATTTGATAGGTCATGAAATCAATTACCTATCGATATAAATTAAAAGCCAAAAGTAAGATTTTGGAGAACAGAACTAGTCCTGAATTAGTCCTGGCAGAAATCAGCGCTTCTTTCAAAAATAAAGTTGATGGGAAAATTATATATAAAAAATTTCAGCATTCTTTAGAGGTCACAGTTTTACCAAAGTATTTTGGAAAACTTAGAGAAAAAAGAGGAGTTTGGAATTTTGTTTATGACCCAGCGATTGTCAAAAAAAACGAAAAATTTAATAAATTACTCCGAAACAAAATATCTGATTTTGAATCGAATATAGAAACGACCTCAACCCATTTTAGAAACCAAGAACCAACTGCTGAAGAGGTTAAAAAATATTTGTTATTTATTAGCGGTCGAGAAAACAGAAAACCCGAAGAAACGTTTCCAATATTATCTTTTCTTAATAATCACATCCAACATTTAGAAAGTCTAATTGGAAGCGGTCGAAAAGATGAAGTTAAAGACACCACAATAAATTCATTTAGAAATCTTATACCAATAATAAAACGATACGAGGAAGCTAAAAAGAGTATTTTGACATTTGAAAAACTAAATGAAAACCTTTATCGTGAATTTTGGGAAACAAGTTCCAAAATTAAAATTGGGGACATTAAAGTTGCAGGATATAAAAACAAGGATAATAAAACATTTGCAGCAAATACTTTAAAATCATATCAAACCTATTTTTTACAGCTTTGCAAAGCCGCTAGGAAAAAGGAGATCAAAATTGCCTTAGACCCAACAGACCCAAATTTAATTAACTCTGCTAATAAAAGTAAATCACCAAAAACCGAAGCATTTCTAAAAGAAGCGGATATTCTTAAAATAGTTGATTTTGTTCCAACAACAAAACATTTAAAGATAGCAAAAGAATACATCTTAATAGCAAGCCAGACTGGAATGAGACTTCAATCCATGCAGGATGCAAAAGGTCGAATGATTGAAATATCGGAAGACAGTGAAAGTTCTTTTTACTATATCCATACTATACAAGGGAAAACTAATACAGAGTGTTATACACCATTATTTTCAACAGCACTGAAGATCATCAAAGACAATGAATGCAAATTCCCTGATTTCACTAACATAACTTTAGCTAATCTTAATATCAATATTAGAAATGTTTTAAAAGCTGTTGAAATTAATAATAGTGATTTATTTAGCACACATAATCTCAGAAGCAGTTTTGTTAGTAACTTATCATTATTAGGCCTGTCCGAAACAGTAATAAGTTATGTTACTCATCCTTCAAAAAAAAGCAACAGCTCAAGTGTGCATATATACGACAGAAGAAATATGTTGGATAAAGCGCAAATGTTTACTGAGGAAGTTAATAGGATTAATAAAATTAAATCTTCAAAATTATACAACTTTAACTAATGGACTTGGTAACTCTTCTGCCACATAAAGCTAAAGCGAATTTTAAAAATCATTCCCCACTCTAAAAAAGTCATTTTATAAAAATAATTATAAGGTGTAAATATGCATCTATCTTAGTCTCCAATTACAGTTAGCACATCCATTACTAATATATAAAATAATCTTGTATTCAACTGGAATTGTACAACTTACAAAAAAAAAAAAAAAAAAACACTATCTAAAAACTAAAAATAGGAGGAATAGATACGGAAAGTTCAAATCAATAATCTAGTTAAAGTGGAAATTAAAAAAATTGCCATGTATTCTTGCTTATGATATTTAATGCTGAATTTAATTCTTGTACTTTCATTTCTTTGCTACGCTCTAGCAAACTGATTAGCATATCATAATCAGATTCAAGTTCCATAAAAAGCATTTCTTTATCAAACTCTTTATTTGGTCCTTTTTCTAAGAAACTTATTATACAGTATGATAATAATTTTCCAACATACCATTCCAGATTACTCCACAAATTTGAATACTCATTTATAAATTTTCCGGAATGAACTATTTGATTTCTGTGCAAATAAATTCTATCTAGTTGATAAGATATGGATTCTTTAGAACTTTGAAGCTTATTTAACCAATGTTCTACAGGTTTTAAATCTCCATTTTTGAAAGAAAGAATGTTATTCAAATGACAAAATTGTTTACATAATAAATTTGAATTTTCCTTTAGAAGATCAAATGGGTCTTCAATGGCATCCTCTTCAAAATTAGTTGCGAGCCATTTTATCCAATGTACAACTGTATCTGATTTATAATTAAAGGTGATAAAATCACTGTATTCTGCAAGAGCATGTTGATTTACTTTATTCACATCTACAAAACGCAACGCAAAAGAAACAATCTCACGGCCAATTGCTCCTATGCTCAAAGATTTAGAAACAAAATATTGAATATTTTGAATATCGTTATCTTTAAGGCGATAAGGGAGTAGAGTTTCAAGGGATGTCCACAATAATGATAAGGAATTTTCTATTGATTTTGATCCAATTGCTAAATTATAATAATAAATGGAATCTCTAAGTTCTTTGATATGAGGTAAAGAATCATTTTCATTGAACGTGTAATTATGATTATTCTTTAGAGTTGATAATGTAAGCCTCAAAGTACTTTTCCTCTTTGGAACATTAATCGGATCAATAATCATGTTGGACTTTTGAAATTTGTGATGCACATTATTGAATCGCCAATAAACAGAATCACAAAAGTTAGTAAAGAAACTTAAGTTTAATCTGTCTTTTGAAGATACAAAATTTTTCAAACTCATTTCGTACAAGTTTCTTAAATAATTGTGCGGATCTAATGTTGAATGTTTAATTAAGAATAAGGACTCTCCATCAATAGATTCAAAATCATCATAAACATATTTACTAATTTGAGGAAACCCAACTTCTTCATGTATGACTTCTCGTTGGTCTAAATATCCTATTATTTCATCAAATTCTTCTTTAACTGACTGTGTTTTAATTAAAAAGAAGTATGACTTACTTTTACCATCAAACATTTTTAAAAAGTTTAGAGCAACTTGTACTCCGTTTGCTTTTTTTACAAGTTTAGCAGAAATATCGCTGATACTTGTCGTGGAATAACCTTCATGTAATAGATATGGAACAAGACATTCAACTAAATTATCTATTTTAATAGAGTTTCTCAAAAATTCGGCAGAAGAAAAATCTATTCTACTAAATTCGGAAAAAATGTTATGATAATAATTTTCCTTTAACCGTATTCCATTAATTTTCGATTTGATAATCAATTCATTTAATTCTTTTCCTCCTTCTTTTAACCTTGATAAATTTATATTAGAATAGTAATTGACGATATCTTGATGAAATAAATTTAATATATAGTCAGAAGCAATACTGGACGAAATATTTGGAGATTTTGCTTCTTCAATTAAGCTTACTAATCGATTAATAGATTTTACACGCTTTTGAGCCAAAGTAGCTACTTCAATTATTTCAAAAATTAAAGTATAACCATTTGATGTACGATGTTGGTTTGAGATTATTTCATTGTAATCAACTTTTTGTTTTAGTTTTTCTAGAAAATATTTCGAAAGATCTGTATGTGATCTATGCCATTTTGTTTTATCAGCTACCCACATTTTTAAATAACATATTAAATTATACATACAATAATAACGTTTTTTATTTTAAATCCTCAAATATTTAATATTTTATTCAACACATACACAATGATCTATGAGCTAAAAAAAATAGTACTTAATTAAAGGTATTCTTTGCAATCTTTTCTTCGTCTCCAATTTTCGCCAGCACATTCATTTTTTTGATAAATATAACGGAGCTAAAAAGCTCCGTCATCTGCAAAGGAATAATACGTTTCAGGAGTAATGATAAGATGATCCATCAGTGCAATATCAAGTATGCTCCCCGCTTCCTTTACTTTTCTGGTTATCTGTTTATCAGCTTCAGAAGGTTTAATCTGTCCTGAGGGATGGTTATGAATCATAATCAGCGATACGGCATTTGCTTTAAGTGCTGCTGCAAATATCAGTCTGAGGTCAACCACGGTACCTGAAATACCTCCTGATGACATTTCATAAATACCAAGCACTTTATTGGACTGATTGAGAAGCATGATTTTAAACTGCTCGAAAAATTCTATTGCATCAGGGTTCCAGGACTGAAGTGCCAGCTGGTACGCCGTTTTTGAAGAGTTAACAAAAGGTCTTTCAGATGCTTTTATTTTTGTTTTGTAGACCAATTCAATTTCTGCTACCTGATTCCAGTTCTGAAGTGTTTTTGAAGTTTCCATGATTTCTAAAGTTTTAAGATTAATTATGGAACCTGAGCCGGGAATGAGAAAGCGAGCGAAAAAAGCAACGCAATAAAGCAGGTTTTTCACCTGCATTTATGGGGGAATTTTTTTCGGCGAACCGACTTTCCTTCCCGAACTTTGTTATAGAATTAAGCCTGAACCCCTGAGACAATATCTCCGCCTTTAAGTGTCTGCTCGCCGGAATTTCACATAAAAAAGCCGAAAACTAATTTTCGGCTCGGACTGCTTTTTTGTTTTTTATGCGCTTTTTAATCTGATAGAGATTCTGATTCAAAAGTTTTAGAATCTGTTTATGATGCGGGGAATCGTTATTTTTATTTCCCCTGCACTGCACAATTTCAAGTGAGGGAAGCGCCAACTCTATGGTCTCTACAGGCTTGTTTTCGAATTTAGCTGAAAAGATAAGGGAGTTTTTCTTTTTATAGTATTCGTTGGTAAATACGCAATGGCGAAGCACGTCGCCCTCTTCTAGAAAATCCTGCACGCTTTCCATTAAACTTATCCTGAGATTTTCCCTAGTGAACTCCAGTCCGAAAAACTGCTTTTTCTGCTCTTCATAGATCATCTGCGCCTGCTGTATTTCCGAGCGGAGTTCCTTTATTTTAAGACGTTTCTGAATCCTGCGTTTTCTCTCAACAAGTCTGTCGTGCTCCTGAGCCAGATTTTCGGGGCACACATTATCAGGAATGCTTAAATCCATTTTAAACCATCTCAGCAGTGAGATGTAATCTTCCCAAAGCGTAAAATCTGACACCTTATAACTGTTTCTAAAACACGTTTTAACTGCCTGCCAGTTCTCCCTGATATACTGCGAGCGCGACAGGAGATAATGTTTTAGGAAATCTGTCTGCCCATTTTTAAGGAGTGTCTCAGCATAAGAATCTTTCAAAAGAGCCGTAAAAAGTACCTGAGGTGCAATGGTGTAAAAACTGCCTTTGAAACCGTTTCTTTTCAAGACATCAAGCACCCGTGTTCCTGAATACACCTTATAAGGGCTAATAAGATATTTTGGAGAACCCTCAAAATTTTTGGGGCGAATTTCAAGGGGCGAGTAATATTTCCAGGCATCATAGGTATTTGAAAAAACGTTGGTGCCGAGCGAGAGTGTGCGCACCTCCCCTTTTGAATTTATCCAGTGCTGCATGACTTCTTTGTGAAAGTAAGTCGGCATGAAATTCTTTTTCATGTTTTTATGCGAGCAGATAATACGCACCACCTGAAATCCTGTGCATACATTTAAAACTGCCCAGTACTCTATTTCTTTGAAATGCACCTGATTGTACTGCTGTATTTTGAGTTTTCCCCTGCATGCTGTGCAGTTTATATAATTTTTGCAGGATGCTTTATGCGCATCAGGCTTCCAAGTTCGGGTGCATTCCAAACAGTGGAATTTTCCCCTTGAGAGCACAGCCCATTTTAGGAAAATGTCTCTTTCTGCCCTCCACTTCATTTTTTCATTTATAGGTTTAAGGGAGACACTCAGCGCTGTAATCTGCTTTTCGATGATGGTTTTAGGTATCATAGGTCAAAGAGTGTTAAGGTTTTTGGTGTGGGTTTTAGAGCAGCCACTTGCATTTTTGGAACTACGCTGTTTTGGGGAACTTCAAAAGCAGAGCTAAACAAATCAGCCTTTTCAGGCTGATTTACCACAACCCTGCATTGTACAGGCTCAGGCTGGGCAATACTGTCATCGGTATAATATTTAACAGCCATGTCAAATATTTCAGAATCGACAAAGGCGCAGAATCCAGTTTTTTTTACCTCTCCAAAAATGTAGTTGAAACAGCTCTCCAAGTTTTTGGATGCTTTACTGAAGTTCTTCGCAAAGACGGTATCGCTCTGCGCAGTTTCACTCAGATAATTTTCTATAACGGTTTTAAATTTGTCTGAAGCTTTCATAAATCTTTTCTTTAGGCTTATACATTTATCATCCGAATTAAAAAGGCAGGTCATCGGGTTCGTCTTTTTTACTTTTCTTGGCAGAAAAATTTCCTGACTGAACAGGCTGAGCATCTGATGCGAAAATCAGTATTTTAATATTGCTGGTGTGAAAAGTGAGACTGCCTGCGGCTTTACCCTCACTGCTGAGATAGGCATTCACGCCGATTCTTCCGAATAGTTCCACCATTGTGCCTTTTTTAAGCCACTGTGCTATACCTGCACTGAGCCAGTAAGAGCAGTCAATAAAAGTGACTATTTTTTTTACCTCATTACTGTCTTTGGGTTTGTAGGTGTCATTAACTGCAATGGAGAAGTTAACAACCTGTCTGTCTTTTGCCGTTTTGGCAACAACGGCATCTCTGGTTAAGCGTCCTGTGATTTCCATGATTTAAAAGTTTTAGATTATTACTGCTTCTTCCCGCCTACTTCGCAAAATTGTTTTCAAAGAAAAAAAGGAAAAAAAGAAAGCAGCAGTAAAGTGGACACAGGGCTGTTTACAAAGTGCTATAAGTCCCGAAGGGCGGCGCAGCGGTTATGCGCACGGCGTAACAGCCGTACACTAACTTGGCTGCCTTTTTATCCGTTTCGAATGAAAACAGCCTAATCTTAATCTATAGAATTCATTGATGGAGAATACACAAAGCAAAGTATTCACCTAAAATTTAGAAAAAACCAATATGGATTTTCGAGAAGACAGGAAATTCACCATAACTAACGAATCAAATTTAAAAAACATTTTTGCAACAGAATTATTTGACATTTAGTGTGTAAGGAATAATTCCTGTTTTTCAATATCAATCCGATTATAAAATGATTACGGTTTTAAAATTTAAATCATTATTTAAATCATTATTTAAATCAAATACGGAAAACCGTAAAATGTAAATTTAAAAAAGGATTAATTTTGTACACACCCAAAACTGTACGATTTATTAACGATTACATATCCTTTTTTGATACATTTGTTGATATGAGAAAATTACGCTTTATAGATTTATTCGCTGGTCTTGGAGGTTTTCATCTGGCTATGTCTGATATTGGCCATGAATGTGTCTTTGCCAGCGAACTTAATGATGAACTCCGCGAACTGTATGAAAGAAACCATAAAATGGAAATATCAGGAGATATTAATCTGGTTAATGTAAAAGAAATTCCTAAACATGACATTCTCTGTGCCGGATTTCCTTGCCAGCCATTTTCGAAAGCCGGATCAAGACTAGGATTAGAAGACCCTATTAACGGGAATCTTTTTTATAAAATAATGGAAATTTTGGAGGAACACAAGCCTGAATACATTTTTCTAGAGAATGTGTCTAATTTAAAAGGGCATGATGGCGGCAACACTTGGAAAGTTATTCATAAAGAGCTATCCAAACTTTACGATGTACGTGAAGAAATCTTATCTCCCCACCATTTTGGAATACCTCAGCATCGATCCAGACTTTATATAGTTGGCCGTTTACACAGCAAAGGCGACCTGAGCAGTTTTCAATTTCCTGAAATTGAACTAGAGGAAACAAACATAAAAAAAATCATTATAGAAGATGATACGGACTATATAGCCATTAGAGAAAGCACTCAAAATCATTTAGAAGTCTGGCAGGAATTTTTGGATAATATTAAATCTGAGGATGTACCAAGATTTCCGATCTGGGCTATGGAATTTGGAGCAACATATCCTTTTGAAGGAAAGGCTCCATTACTGCAGGATGAAAATGAATTAAAAGAATACCGTGGTCAGTTTGGCTGTGTCATTGAAGGACATTCATTAGATGAAGTTTTAGAATGTCTGCCTACATATGCGCGAAATGGAATTAAATATCCTCAGCAAGAATTTCCAAGCTGGAAAAAGCACTATATTCGTTCCAATCGGCAGTTTTACAAAAAAAACAAGGAATGGGTGGACAAATGGCTTCCAAAAATTTCCAATTTTGACAATAGCCATCAAAAACTTGAGTGGAATTGCGGCAATCAAATTGCTTTAACCATTAATGATAAAATCATACAATTTAGACCATCCGGAATCCGGGTTAAAATGCCCACATATTCTCCTGCTCTAGTTTTAACAACAACACAAATACCTATTTTTCCATGGATGGGAAGATACATGACTAGAAAAGAAGCAGCAAAACTGCAATGTATGGAAGGCTTAGAAGAATTACCACTAACTGTGCCTAAAGCTTTCAGGGCATTAGGAAATGCGGTAAATGTTGGTGTAGTTAGACGCATTGCAAAAAAACTAATTATATGAGTAATACAGGACATGTTTCAATTAAATTCAAACCCGGCACCTATAAATTATTTAGAAGTTTAAAATATAAGGTCTGGCTTGCTATATCTGAATATGTGGACAATTCAGTACAAAGCTATTTATCAAATAAAAAGCATTTGACGGCCATTGATAGTAAGTATCAATTCAAAATTGACATCCAATATGCGCCAGATCATATAATAATAAGAGACAATGCTTCAGGCATAAATATAAATAATATTCAGAGGGCATTTGAACCTGCCAACATCCCACATGACGACAGCGGTTTGAATGAGTTTGGAATGGGAATGAAAACCGCATCTATCTGGCTGGCGGAATATTGGAGTGTGAGAACAGCTGCACTGGGTGAAACTGAAGAACGATTTGTAGAATTTGACCTTACAGATGTAACTGAAAATGATAAAGAAGAATTACCTATAGTAAGCACATCTAAAGAAAAAGATGTTCATTTCACAGAAGTGACCCTTCAGCGATTAACTGACAATGGAAAAAATAGGCAGGTTGACAAACTAAAAAAACATATATCGAGCATTCATAGAAATCTCATTAGAACTGGAGAATTAGAGATAAAATTTAATGATCAGATATTGACCTATGAAAACCCTAACATTTTAGTCGCACCATTTTATAAGGATGAAAACGGTGAAGATATAAAATGGAAGCATGAAATAAATTATTCACTCGGAAAGTATAAAGTTAAAGGTTTCATAGGTATATTAGATAAAATGTCTAATGCTGCTGAAAATGGTTTTTCATTATTTCGAAGAGGGAGGGTGATAGAAGGAAGCCATGATGAAAAATACAGACCAAAGTCGCTAAGCGGTCAGGCAGGATCTCCCCGTTATAAGAGAATATTCGGTGAATTGGAATTAGAAGGATTCTCTGTATCTTTTGACAAGGGATCCTTTAGTAATCCAGAAGAATTGGACTATTTTTTAGAACAGGTCAAAATTGAAATCTCAAAGAATAAGAATAATATTTTTGCCCAAGCTGAACATTACAGGGTTCCTAAAAATAAAGTAGAAAATATTAAAGTAGTAGAAAAAACAGTAAAAAATTTCCAAAAGGAACAACAAGAAAAAAATGATAATTCACAAGCTACTACTTTTGAAGAGATCGTTAAAATCATCGAGAATTCCACAGACGAAAAGCAGGTTCCAATTGATCAATCTACAAAAGTAGGCGGAGTTTCCGAAAGCAAAGAAATGCTGGGAAAAATATTTAATCTTAAAATTGATTTTGTCGACGATAGAAATATACCGCAGTTCTACCAGCTTGAAACAACTGATTCTGATAAGACAACAGAGGTTATGTGTAATATTAATCTTGCCCATCCTTTCTTTCGCAAATATGATAACAAAGATAATTTTTCAGCCATATTACAAATAATAAAAAGTCTGGTATATGCTGAACTTACTGCTCCATCAAAAGGAACAACTAAAGCAGGAAATATAAGAGTGAATTTTAACCAATTTATGAGAGATCTTTAAAATGGAACAACGACTAGAAATCATTGAAAAAAAAAATAATCGAGAAATTTTTGCAGGACAGCAGACCAATGAACTTATAGGTAGATTTACCCAATTAGATTCTGAAGAAATTGAGACACTCCTTGATGAAACGGCAAGCATTTTATCAAACTGTGTTCCTCCAAATGTAAATGGAAGTGAAACTGGAATTGCTATTGGTTATGTTCAGAGTGGGAAAACTATGTCTTTTACAACCCTAAGTGCAATGGCATATGACAATGGTTACAGCGTAATAATATATTTAGCAGGAGTAAAAAACAATCTGCTTTCTCAAACAAATAATAGGTTAAAAAAAGATTTACTTACAAGCACTACTAATTCGAGAATATACAAAGTGTACGATAATCCAAAAATTAAAGATGATGCTGTTAGGGATATTTCAAGAAATTTACAGCTAAGTAAAAAACCTGCAATCTTAATTACAGTTTTAAAGCATCAAATGCACATAAAAGAGTTAGCCCAGATATTTTCACACTTAGATGTTAAGACTGCATTAGGAAATAAAGGGGTTTTGATAATTGATGATGAAGCTGACCAAGCTAGTTTAAATAATGCTGCTAGAAAAAACAGCCAATTAGATGATTGGGAGGATAAAGAATTTAGTTCTACATACTCAAATATTCTAAATCTTCGTTCTTCATTTGATAATCATACGTATATTCAGTATACAGCCACCCCACAGGGTCCTTTATTGATTAACATAATGGATTTGTTATCTCCTAATTTTCATAAAATCCTGACCCCTGGTAAAACATACACAGGCGGAAAAACTTTTTTCCGAGATAATCCAAGCCTGATCAATATAATTCCACAGGAAGAGGTTTATCATGGAAAGATGAATCCTCTCGATGATTGTCCGCAAAGTCTTATTGATGCTATTCAAGTATATTTAATCAGCGTTGCAATTGTAGTAAATATTGAAAACAAAGAGTCAATGCTGTCTATGATGGTGCATGCCGATAAAGAGAGAGATGTAAGCAAGACATTTAAAGGATGGGTTATTAACAATATAGAACAGTGGGAAATAATACTAAGATTGCCTAAAAACGATCCTGTAAGAAAAGAACTTATTGAAGAGTTTAGAAAAAATTATCTTGAAGCAACAAAATTATTAGAAAATGCGCCTATATTTAATATAGTTTCTGAAGAAATTCTGGAAGTGATACTAGACACAAAAATCCATTTAGTAATAGCCGGTAATTCTGCAATTGATTGGGATAATGCTACTTCTCACATCTTAATTGGTGCTGATATGTTAAACAGAGGGTTTACTATTGAAGGACTGGCGGTTTCGTATATGCCGAGAAACACTAAACATAAATCCAATGCAGATACAATACAGCAGAGAGCGAGATTTTTTGGATATAAAAATAAGTATTTAAAAAATTGCAGGGTTTATTTACCTCAGGGTTCGGTAGATGAATTTGATTATTATGTAGAGCACGAGGAAATTATGCGGGAAAACTTAAAAAGAATGTCATTGGAACAATATGCCCAAACAGTCATTCTTGATGATAGTATGAATCCGACAAGAAATAATATTCTATCTATTGACATCATAAAGAATAAGATGGCAGGATGGAAACAATTTAACAGTATACAGCACGCTGAAGAGAATATAAGTTTTGTAGAAAATTTCATTAGAGGTTTAGATTTAAAATTATATGCTGATTATGATTCTTTTGATAGAAATCATTTGTTTTCTGAAATATCGATTGATGAAGCTATTGGTTTTCTAAAAAAATTCAAAGCTTCAAACATCCCAGATACTTTAAGAAAATCTTCAACAATACAATATCTGAAATATGTAAAAGACACCAAAGCTATAGATAAGGTTTATATATTTCAAATGGCATATCAAGTACATGGCGGACGTCAAAGGTCTTTAAAAAAGGATAGAGAAAGATATATAATAAAGCAAATATTCTCAGGTTCGAGCGGAAAAACTAAGGGTAATTATCCTGGAGACCGTGCAATAAAATTTGAGGACGCGCTGTGCATACAGATTCATAAAATAAATGTAAAAGACAATCCTGAACCAAAAACGATCAGTGATGTTTTTTATACTTTGGGAGTTTACTATCCGGATGAAATATCTCATTCTTTTGTTGGAATGCCTAATACTTTCGAAGATAATGAGTGAACTGTATAAGATATTTCATTCTTTAGATAAAGAAAATAAAAACAGTGGATTTATCGTTTCGGAAATTCCCAAATTAAAAAATCATAAAATTGGTATTTCTATTGACGGATATCCTGTATTTTTTATAAAAACTCAGTACTCGGAAAAAAAAGTCATAAATAAATCTCTGGAAATTATTAAAATTGAGTTCAACAAAGAATGTGCACTTTATGTAAACGATATAAAAGAGATTGGCTATTACACATTAATCACATTAAGATCAGAGAAGCCTGAAATACAAAATTACTTTTTAGATATTATACATCTCTCAATTCAACGAATATCTGAAGTTCCCAGTATGAAGGAAATTATTACAGAATTAAATTCGCTGATTATTTTGTTTAGTGATTTTTCAAAAACTCCCAAAAAGACGATTCAGGGTGTATGGGCAGAAATGATAATTATAGAAAATTCAAAAGATGCTGATTACCTTGTCCAGTCATGGCATAGTTCAATTTTTTCAAAATTTGACTTTAATGATGGGTTCGACAAGATTGAGGTTAAATCCACTGTTAAAGATAAAAGAATTCATAGATTTTCTATGTTGCAATTATCCAAAAACTCTTCTTCTAATCTGTTAATAGCCTCGATAATGACTTCAGAGGTTGGTATTGGCAGTAATATTTTTGATATACGCGATATTATTTTTACAAAGCTAAAAGACAAAAACCTAATTTCTAAAGTCGACGAAATTCTCAGCAAAACATTGGGAAGCGATCTGGAAAAATCGATTGATTATTTTTTTGACTATAATGCTGCCGTTGACAGTCTTAAATTTTATGAAAGTGAATCCATCCCAAATATAGATTCTAGGATTCCCATTGAAATTACTAACATTAGTTTTGACTGTGATCTTTCTGAAATCAGTTCTTTGAAAACACTTACAGCAGAGTCAAAACTTTTGAATTCCTTATAACTTAAAATTAGTTCAGATGTTAGATCACTCCAAAACCAATATAGTAGATCCTAAATTAATTTGGGATAAACTTATATGTGCATTAGAAAAAAAATATATAATTGCCTATACAGGGAACAATCCTTACAAACTTAATATCGATAATAAAAAGGTATTCATATACTTAAGAAATCTCACAAGAGCTTATACAAACCACTCCCCAGATGTATGCAGAATACAACTGCATAAAAGCAACCATTTCGAAGAAATCAAGAATTCTGAAATTCCTTTTATCGCAATAGGCTATTATGACAAATATAATACGATTGCTACATGGCAGCAAGAATTGGTAAAACCACGTCTTAATGGAAAGGGAAATGTTTCTTTGTACTGCAGATTTTCTGAAATGAATTCTACTGATGAGAGGAAAATTAGGGAATGTAGATTACGCAACGGAAATATTATTAAGATAACCAATTTTAATGATCTGGATCTTTTTCTACTGGATGCATTGGGGAATTTAGACAACAAATCAGATATTCAGCTAGATGATGAACTTTATCTAAAACTGCAGAATGTCATAAGTGATGAGTCAGAATTACTGGCTATACAGACGGTAATAGAATTTCATGAAAAATACGCCTTAGATTATGATATGATATCAGTAAAAAACTTAATAGCTAAATTTAAATCCGAAGCTAAAGAAAAGCATTAGGTATAGATTCGATTGCGCCGATACAAGTAAGCTAAAGATTTTTTTACTCATTTCACAATTTGAAATCTTCATATTTCTTTATCACTCATAGTTAAGAAAATTTTCATTTTTTTATCACTAAATAAGCAAGTGCCGGATCATTCAACAACCTCTCCATTTCCGAATGAATTATATCCTGCACATCCTGTTTTATCTGCAGATAATTCCGCTGGATCATTGCATTGTCTAGTTTGCGCACAGGCGGTATTTCCTTATAGTTTTCTATCTCTTTTCTAAGTGCCTCATGGTCATTTATAATTTCGTTATGAAAAGTTTTAAGTTCAATTTTACAATCAGGATCATCCGCCACCATGCCCACAAATTCCCCTGAACTGAGTCCTGAGATTTTCGAGGGCGGGACTGCAGATTCCAATTGTTTTGAACGGCTCATTGAAGTGTCTGCACTGTTGATCGACAGGCTTTCCCTGTCCTGCATAATTTTACCGAACCGCTCTGATAATTGCTTGGAGGTATCTCCTGTAACCTGTCCGCTTATGATATTTCCGACAATATTCATAATTACATCTGCCTGTTCCCGCCCATAATCCTTGCGGAGCTGGGTGAAATCCTGAATACCCAGACAGGTTGCCACTTTATTGCTTCTTGCGGTAGCAATTAAACTGTCCATGTTATTGAGGTATATGGTAGGGAATTCATCGAAGATCAGACTTGATTTCATTTTATCTTTTTTGTTTACCAGCTTTACAAGCCTGTTAACGTAAAGGGACAATACGGCCCCGTATATCTGTATTTTCTGCGGGTTGTTGCCCATGCAGATTATCTTAGGTTCCTCGGGATTATTGATGTCCAAAGTAAAATCATTTCCTGATAAAACATAGTATAATTGTGGGGAGGAAAGTCTCGCCATAGCGATTTTTGCAGTAGCAATCTGCCCTTCCAGCTGGTCTGTGGCCTCCTGGAGGTAAGCATTAATAAACGGATTTATCAGGACTTCAATTTCTTTTTCTGTCCGAAGCAGCGTAAAGAGACTGTCATAATTCATCTGCATAAGCTCTATTACATGAGGCAGGGTACAAAATTCACCGTCTTTATACTTTCTGAGATACCAGATTACGGCCGATAAAAAATTGATCGGCGACTCTACAAAAAAGTCTCCCTGCCTTTTTATCCACTCCCTGTTAAGCCCCATCAGAATAGTCCTTGCTGATTCCGATGCATCGGTTATGTCTTCCATGCTCTGAGGATCCAGCGGATTACACCTGTGCATAATATTATCAAAATTTATAAAGTAACATTTAGGCAGGATTTTATAAGCCTGTTTATTATTTTCAAAAGTATTATAGACGATCTTTGACAGGTCATCGTATTTGAAATCATAGACAAACATACTGAAGCCTTTTTTTATATGCTGGGTAATAACGTGGCGGATCACAAAATAAGATTTACCCGATCCCGGAGTGCCCAGAACCATCAACGCCCGAAATGGATTTATAATATTTATCCAGCTGCTACGCAGTTTATCTTTTAGATAATATCTGGCGGGAAGGTTAATAGAATATTCATTCTCCAACAGTCTTTCTTCCTGGGGAAAAGTCTCATTGAGCTTGTTGAAAATGTCTTTGCTGTTGAGCGTGTTTTTTATAATCCGGGAAAGCATTGTACCACCGGAAAGCATCATCAGAAATCCAGTCGAAGCAATTACAATATAAACTATTGCTTTATATGTCTGCAATGAAAATAACAAAAGCGCAAAATAACTTATAAAATAAATGAGCATTCCAGAAATGCAATAAGCAAAAGCAGTTTTGCAACTGATCTTTTCATTTTTTCTACCCTTTGCACCAATGAGCGAAATCACAAGAAATCCGAGGGCAAAAAATTTCGATTTATGAAAATTATCAAATAGCCCCGCACGATAAATACCGCCTAAAATTTTATCGGTTAACCCGCTTACCAGCTGCCACTGCTTGAAGGCTGAATAACAATAATAGTAAAAGTGAATCATCAGAATGATAATCCCTATGAGCCTTGTCATATCCAATATCTTTCTCAGTGCCTGTTCATTTTCTCCCGTCTGCATTCCCATGATATTAAATTTTTATTGATTATCTGACTGCCCTTTTCTTTTTCTCTTCCTGCGTTTTTCTTTAAGCTGATTAGGCAGGTAAGTCTGTACAGATTCCATACGGGTCAATACATCCAAAACTTTAGCCAGAGCAGTATCGAAATTATCCGTTTTACTAATTTCAAATAGATCTTTATTCGATATATTTCCCAGTAATTCAACTTTGGATTTTATCTTTATGTCCATATCGGAACCCTTGAGCGTTTTCCCTATTAAATTACAGCGTTCTTGTACTGCCTTTGCACTGTACTGTTTGCCTAAATCACTTCCATTAAACACACATTTTGTAGTATGATCCACATAGGTGATACCGTAAATCAATCCGGCAGCACTTTTTCTTGAAACAATATTAATCCCTTCTTTTTCGAGCAATTTTCCGAGCTCGGAAAATGAAATACTTTTATTAAGAAGCGCCAGGTCGACAGCATTCTTTATCCTGTTTTTCATCGATACACTTCCACTACCGGCGGACATAAATTTTTGTTCTAAAAATTTAAGAGTCGGCTTATTATAAAAGTCACTGGCTTTAATAGGAACCCCTATAGGTTTTCCATTGCTGTCAAGTATGCGGTACACCAATCCTTCTGCTTTAAAAATCCTTGAGTCTTCAGCTCCCCTGTCAGCAAAAACATTGTAAAGCTTGAGCACAGCATTGAGTTCAGAAAGACTTGAATATTTATAGGTTGAAAGTACTCCGTTAAGCACTGCTGCAATTGCTTTTTTTGACTGCATTTTTCCGTATGAAACTTTCTGAACATTGACAGCTTTAAGTACTTTATCTATATTATTTTTACGCCCCTCTGCGGCCACTAAAGAGAACATCTTCTCTATTTCTTTGCGGGCTGTTTCAGACTGGTTCCTGCCAATATTGTGCATGTCTATCCTGCTTCCATCCTGCTTTACCTTTATAGACACCAGATGAATATGCGGGTGCCCCGCATCATGGTGGCGGTATACCAGATAGGGCTGCTCGCCAAAACCAATTTTCTGCATATAGGCATCTGCAATCTGCATTAATTTCTCGTTGGTTAAGGAGATTTCAGAAGGATCAAAATTCAGCGAAATATGTACACTATTGCGCTTTACATTCTCATTTAAAGCATTTTGATTGAGCAGCCTTTTGAGTTTCATTGTGATGCTCATTTTATCGGCTTCAAGAGGATAATTCCCCTCGCCTATGCACTCCGCTGCACCTTGTTTTACCTTATTTTCATTATAGTTAAAAATGTTGTGGAGTGAATTTCCGGTCTTAATTACTGCAACCATTTTCGGGAGATTTTCTCAATATATTTATTTATCTCTTCTACCTTATTGAAAAGTTTTCTGCGCTCCAGTTCATGAGTGATAATCCAGGTTTTAAATTCCGGAATCTGCTGCAATGTATGGAGCTTTTTTACCGCCTGATTAAAGTTGTTTCCCAAGGCTTTAAGTTCAGTTCTGAGTCTGATAATCTCAAACATAAATTCATCCAGGGACTGATTGCGGTAATTGGATGTGATGGGTTTATTAAATATAATTTTACGTAGATAATCACTAAGTTTTCTGCAGGTGCTTCCCTTCCATTTTTTTTCTATTTCTGCATACTCCGAAAGTGTAAAACGGAGTCCTACAATGCGTGTTCTGTTTGAATTTCCCTTTTCCATCATCTTTCTTTTTCATTATTTTCAAACCTTCTTTTTACTTTTGAGTTTCACTGCTCACGAGTTCCGAGTGAAGAGCAGCCAGATTCGGTTGTTTAACAACCGGACATCTGGCCGATTGCAGGAACGTGGCAATCTTACTGCTTTTTTAATGCTATTCATCAATTCAGCCGCTTAAAAATCAGGCTTTACAATATATCATGTGATCACTCTATCTTTTAAAATTAGAGCAACCTTTTATTTCAGCACAACGAAAGTAAGCAAGGCATCTTGATTTTACCTATCATGGACATATTATGTCCATGACATTTTCAAAGGTGCTTTATATCTTTACAAGAATTAATTATTAATCTAATACGTGAAAAATTATGATGACAGAAAATGATGTAGCCAAAGTCCTTGATACCATTTTAAGTATTCCGGGAATGAATGAAACAGTGAAAATCGATCTTAAAATTTCACGCAAAAATGTACTGCTTTTAAACAATATTATTGAACGCGGGTCGTCACCAGATCCTAATTCCAAAATACCTGTGTTTTTAAGCAGTATTCCTAGCGAGAGTCTTCAGGAGCTAAAACTACTTGGAGATGAATGCCTGCAAAAAGCAGGACTAAATGAACTGTATGAAAAATTAAAAATCTTCAACGAATCAGAGAAGTAAACTCCTTAGCATTTAATTAATAGACACTTATAATTTCTTTTTATAAGTGTCTTTTTTTGTTAAAACAAAGCTCCTAAATTATCATTTTTAAACATTTAACTAAGAATGAACGTTATTGAAAAATAGCAGCGTGTTTTTGGTAATCATCAGTTTATCAAACTAATATAATTTTACAATACAAAGTTTCGCAAGTTTTTAAGACCACTCTGACAACTACGACTTAAAAGCCAATCGTAATTAAAAAACAAGTATTAAGTATGAACTAAATCTTAAATAAAGAAACCATGATTTTTACCCCTAAAATTAAAAATATTGCAATTGAGATTATATGTCTTCTATATGTTTTCCTTTTTATTTATGCTGCCACCAGCAAGCTGATGGATTTCGAGCATTTCAAAATTCAGCTAGGACAGTCCCCTTTACTAAGTTCGTTCGCACAATGGCTTTCAGTGCTTGTGCCTGCAGCAGAATTTATGATCTGTATCATGCTGATTTTTCCTCGATACAGAATGGAAGGGCTATTTTCTGCATACGGTCTGATGATCATGTTTACGGCGTATATTTTTATAATACTAAACTACACCTCTTTCATTCCCTGTTCATGTGGAGGTGTTCTAGAAAAACTTGACTGGCGATCACATATGATTTTCAATCTTGTTTTTGTATTGCTGGCGATAGTAGCAATCCTTCTTTATAACCAGCGGAATAGTATACGGAAGGGCCAGCTCAAGCTATCAAAATTATTGGGAGTTTTATCTATAGTGAGCCTACTCGGCATCAGTATTGTGATTACACTATTTATGCTCTCTGAAAATATTGTTCATTATCACAATAAATTGACAAGACGGTTTCCTCATTCTCCTTTGAGACAGTATGCAATTTCAGACTTAAAAGTAAATTCTTACTATATTGCTGGTGCTGACAGTTCTCAAATTTTCCTCGGAAATGTTACAACTCCTCTACAGGTTACAACGTTAAATAAACAATTAATCAAGACCCAGAATAATATGATAAATTTGGACCGTAGGGACCTGCCATTCCGAGGCGTGAGAGTCAGTGTCCAAGCACCATTTTTTTTTGTAACTGATGGAATTGTGCCATGCGTATACAGAGGAAAGATCAATGACTGGAAAGCGGATTTAAGTTATGAAGGCGGGGAGTATTTTACTATTGCACAGACTCTTGATTCATCACGAATCGCAGTACTTACAAGTAGCAAAAAAACTGGCGATAATATCATTGGCATCATTAATATAGGGAAAGAAAAAAATACTATTTTGAATCCCAGTCTGCTTCAGAAGCAGTTGGACGGTGTTTTTGATACGGACGGGCAGCTTCTATACAGCAAGGATATGCAGGCAATCATTTATGTCTATGCCTACCGGAATCAATTTACAATCACTGATAAAAAATTGAAACTCATACGCAGAGGAAACACCATTGACACAATTACGAAAGCGAAGTTAGATATTGCCAAAGACAAAAAATACAAGCAGAGAAAATTTTCTAAACCGCCATTATTTGTTAATAAAAGAAGTGCCATATACAAAAATCTGCTGTTTGTGAACTCCGGTATACCAGGCTTATATGAGGATGACAAAATGTGGGAAAGAACCAGTATAATCGATGTATATGACCTCACAAAAGAAAGCTACATTTTAAGTTTTACTATAAACGATATTGATAATAAAAAACTCAAGCAGTTTGTTGTCCAAAACGACCTTCTTTATGCATTAATAGGCAATAATATTATATCCTATAAAATGGACGAGCAAATTACATCAAGATACATTAAAACAAATTCAGATAATCTATTGGCCAAATAGCAGGGAATTGATCGAAAACCTGTAAAAAAGAGTAGATCATTAACCATAAATTATGTTATTATGAAATCAAATGTTTTTAAAATCGTTCTGCCAATGGCAGTAGCTGCATTTGGACTGGCAAGCGCTGCGGGTACAAGTACTTTAAACAACAAAGGAAAAGCCGCAATAGTACCAGGTTATGAGCGTATTTCTTCCAATCCTGTTCAGTGTCAATATGTCGCTGATTGTGATGAAGGAAGTCAATTTGCCTGTACTGCTCCTGATGGTGTAACCCAGTTGTACAAGGAAGCTAATACTTGCCAGACCCCTCTTAGACGAGATGAGCAATAATAAATATTAGCAGAAAAAGGTACCGTCGTAATGAATAAATTGCGACGGTATTTTTCTAATAATCATCTGTTGAAATTGCATTTCATCCAGCCTTCCTCCGGTTCGTCTTTCAGATAATGGCCGAACCATTTACTAATCCGTAGACTTAAGTCGATTGCATTTTTTTTATTATTTATTTGATGATCTTCACCAGGATAAATTAGCAGTGTATGAATTTTATTTAGGCGCCTTAGGGCAAGGTAAAATTCCATGCTCTGGAAGGTATGGACTTGACGATCTTCCTCTCCAGCCCATGCCAAGAGAGGCGTTTGTACATTTCCCGCCAGCAGAACTGGAGAATTATTTAGAAATGCGGGCATATCATCATAGAGAGAGCTGCCAATTCTGAATTGATGATTCTCTGTCCTGAAGTAATCCGGTCTTCGGAATAACGGTCCGTCATAAAGATATGCACTGATCAGATCTGTCACTGCGGCTCCGGCAACTGCTGCCGCAAAACGGTGAGTCTGTGTGATTATAAGATCCACCTCATATCCGCCGAAGGAATGACCGATTAATCCGGCAGAATATTTACGGTATTTGTTCAAGACTGTTCGTAAATTCTTCGGGGAGGCCATAGTGGTGACACAGGAGGTGGAAGATATTATTTCCTCGCCGGTGGTCAAGCAGGCCATTATCAATAACAGTGACTGCAAGATCCTGCTGGACCAGAGCAAGTACCAGAATAAATTTGACCAGATACAGGAACTGCTGGGGCTCACCGAAAAAGAAAAGGCGCTCGTGCTGTCGGTCAATAAGGCCAATGATCCCCAGAAGAAATACAAGGAAGTCTTTATTTCCCTGGGCGGAATATCATCAAAAGTGTACAGAACCGAAGTTTCTTTACCCGAATATCTGGCTTACACCACCGAGGAAAGCGAGAAGGTGAAAATGAATGCTTATGCGGCAAAGTTCGGCGGTGACATTGAAAAAGGCATTGCAGCACTGGCACGCGAGATGAAAAACGGAATTTAAATGAAAAAGAACCATGAAAAAGAAACTAATTACCTGCCTGATTTTGCTGCTGCTGATCAGCACTCCTGCAAGACCGGCTGAAAAGACCGCAGCACTTCCGATACTGGAGATCGTAAAGGCAGTAACCAAAAAGGTCATCAAAGCCATTGACCTGAGGATACAGAAGCTGCAAAACAAAACCATCTGGCTTCAGAATGCCCAGAAACAGGTTGAAAATGTACTCTCCAAACTAAAGCTTGATGAGATATCGGACTGGACACAGAAACAGAAAGACCTCTATAAAGGATACTACGAAGAACTGGGGAAAGTAAAATCTATTATTACCTATTACCAGAGGATAAAAGATATAACCCGAAAACAGACCCAACTTGTGCAGGAATACGAAAGGGCGTGGAACCTGCTCAGACAGGATACTCATTTTAAAGACAGCGAGATTCTATATATGGAGCGTGTTTACACAGGCATTTTGGAAGAAAGCATCAGGAACATTGACCAGATCTTTTTAATACTGGATTCCTTTACCACACAGATGAGTGATCTCAAAAGACTTGAAATCATCAATACCGCAGCTGACCAGATTGATGCCAGCTATGATGATCTCAGGATGTTTAATCAGCAGAATATGCTGCTCAGCCTCCAGAGGGCCAAAACTGAGGCAGATGCAGCCCGGGTGAAACAATTTTACGGAATTCGGTAATGCAAAGAAAAAAATCATGAAAAAACTGTTTGTACTGCTCTGGGCGGTACTATTAACCCAGCAGGGGATCCACGCGCAGGCAAAGCAGCGAAAGGAACTCCTGCTGCAGATTGCGGCGCTTCAGGTCTACATCGACTATGCCCAAAAAGGGTATTCAGCGGTATCCAAGGGGCTCAATTTTGTCGGCGATGCAAAAAGAGGTGAAGTGAATCTGCATAGCCATTATTTTACCTCACTGTTGAAGATTAATCCAAAAGTCAGGAATTATTACAAGGCTGCAGAAATTCTCTCGATGCAGATTAAAATAATGAACCTCTATAAAAAGACCTGTGCCGATCTTAAGGCAGGCGACCTGTTTCACGGCAGTGAACTGGATTATATAGAACGTTCTTTTAAAAGGCTGCTTGAGAACTGCAGCGATACCCTGGACCAGCTTTTAGCAGTTACAACTGATTCAAAACTGGAACTTAAGGATGACCAGAGAATTCAGAGGATTGATGCGCTGCATAAAACCATGCTGGAGGATTACAATTTCTGCATTTCTTTCTGCGGTGATGCCAGACTGCTGGCACTTTCAAAGGCGGCAGATCAAAAAGACACTAAAAATATGGACGCTCTTTACGGATTATAAATTTATAAGTGATGAAAAAGATATTGATTTTAGGACTGCTTATCTGCCTGTCTATGATGCCCGGCAAAGCCCGCGCCCAATCAGCAGAAATACAGCAGCTGATCCTGAACATTGAAAAACTCTCCCAGTTTAAAAAGATCCTCAGTGATATGAAAAAGGGCTATGAACTGCTCTCGGGAGGTTATAAAACGGTGAAGGATATGTCGCAGGGCAATTTCAGCCTGCATAAAACTTTTTTAGACGCCCTTATGCAGGTAAGCCCGGCGGTAAAGAATTACAAAAGAGTGGGCGAAATTGTACATTTTCAAATACTGCTGGTAAAGGAAAGCAGAAACGGACTGAACCGGTTTGTGCGAAGCGGCAGCTTCAGCGAGCAGGAAATTGGATATTTTGAAAAGGTCTACGCAAATCTGCTCAGCCAGAGCCTGCGCAATCTTGATGAACTCACTATGATCGTTACCGCTGATAAACTCAGGATGTCCGATGACGAAAGACTCCAGGCGGTGGATATGATCTATCTGCAGATGCAGGATAAGCTGCTTTTTCTTCGAGATTTTAATGCTTCTTCAAATATCCTGGCACTGCAGCGGGCAAAAGAGAAAAAGGACGTTTACGCTTCCAAAGCGCTGCAGGAACTTAAAAACTAAAAAAATGAAACGGCCAATAAAACACAAAATTGTTCTCACAGCCGTGCTGCTGCCCATTTTAAGCCGGGCTCAGGGTCTGGGCGATAACATGCAGAGCCTGCACCTGGTGCTGGACCAGCTTTATGATGAGATGATGCCCCTGTGCGGCAACCTGCTGGCTGTAGGACAGGGAATTGCAGGATTCGGGACCCTCTGGTATATCGCTTCGCGTGTCTGGAGACATATCGCAGCAGCGGAGCCGATTGATTTTTATCCGCTGTTCCGCCCTTTTGTAATCGGGTTCTGCATTATGATTTTTCCTTCGGTGCTGGCCCTTATCAACGGAGTTATGAAACCCACTGTCACCGCAACGGCTGCTATGGTAACAGGATCCAATAATGCAATTGCCGTTCTTTTAAAAGAAAAAGAAAAGGCAGTTCAGCAGACCGATCCCTGGAAAATGTATGTAGGCGCCGCAGGCACGGGAGACCGTGATAAATGGTACAAGTACACTCATGAAGGTGCGGAGCCATCCGATGAGGGCATGCTGGCGGGCATAGGCAACGATGTGAAATTTGCCATGGAAAAAGCTTCCTATAGTTTTAGGAATTCCGTTAAGCAGTGGCTGAGCGAGGTGCTTGGAATTTTATTTGAATCGGCGGCGCTCTGCATTGATACGCTCAGGACCTTCCAGCTGGTGGTGCTTTCGATTCTAGGCCCCCTTGTTTTCGGCATCGCCGTTTTTGACGGATTCCAGCATACGCTGACGGTCTGGCTGGCCAGATACATCAATATATACCTCTGGCTTCCTGTTGCTAATATTTTTGGCAGCATAATCGGCAAAATACAGGAACTGATGCTCAAGCTGGATCTGTCCCAGGTACAGTCCACCGGGGATACCTTTTTCAGCAGTACTGACATTGCTTATCTGATATTTATGATTATAGGCATTATAGGCTACTTCACTGTGCCTTCAGTGGCTAACTACATCGTGCATGCAGGCGGCGGCGGGGCCTTGAGCCAGAAAGCCACTTCTCTATTCAGCACCTCAGCGGTCTCTGTGGTTTCCAAAACATCACAGGGAACTGCAATGGTTATGGATTCCATGGGAAATGCAGCAGGGAGAATGTCGCAGAGCATGTCCGCATCGGGCGCTTCGGCTCCCTATTTTGAAGAGAAAGGAAATTACATGAGCGGCAGGCTTAAAGGAAATTCAAAATAACTAAAAAGATCATCCCATGTTCAGCAAAATGAAAAATATAGATACCGCATTTAAATACGTAAGAGGCTTTACTATGCTGGTTGTTGCGGGCTGCGTTGTGATATGCTGTTTTACGCTTTACAAAAGTTTTCAGACAGTAGCTAAAATGCAGGATAAGGTATACATCCTTTCGGCCGGAAAAGCGCTGGAGGCATATGCCTCTGAGAGAAAGGATAATCTGCCTGTGGAGGCCAGGGATCACGTCAGGACTTTTCATAAGTTTTTCTTCACCCTTGATCCTGATGACAAGGTAATTAAAACCAATATTACCAAGGCCCTTTATCTGGCTGATGAAAGCGCTAAGCGGATTTATGATGACCTGAAAGAGAACGGCTTCTATTCGGGAATAATTTCAGGAAATATCAGCCAGACCATCCAGATTGACAGCGTGGCGGTGGATACCCGGGACTATCCCTACCGCTTTAAATGTTTTGCCAGACAGCACATCATACGAACCACGAGCATTTTGAAAAGAAACCTGATTACGGAAGGAAGCCTTCGCAATGTATCGAGAAGTGACAACAATCCGCACGGTTTTTTAATTGAACGCTTCACAACTATTGAGAATACCGATTTAGCGGTTGAAAACAGAAAATAAACGTTATGAAATCACTGTTTAGAAAAAAGGAAATTCGATTTGTTTATAACAAGTATTACACCGCTGCCCAGCACAAATGGACCCAGAAAATGAGCAGCCTGACAGAAGGACTTTCCAGAAGAAAACTCATTTTGCTGCTGGTGTTGTTTACTGCTCTCTCAGCCGGTTATTTTCTATATAACATTTACGATTCGTTTACAGCCAGCTTCCCTGCATCACTTGCAAAGACAGATGACTTTCAAAAGTTAAGATAATCCAATAAAAAACAAGAACATGGAAACAAAAAAAACATCTCTTAGAGCATCTAAAAAACGCCGGATGCTGCTGGTAATGCCGGTCATTACGCTTCCTTTTATAACCCTGCTGTTTTATATTTTGGGAGGAGGCAGAACCGAAGCAGCGGGAGCTGAAAATGAAATCAAAAAAGGATTCAACTTTAAGCTTCCAATCCCAAAATTCAAGGAAGATTCTTCTTTGGATAAAATGAGTTATTACGATCAGGCAGCTGTCGATTCTGTAAAACTGCAGGAGCAGATTAAAAAAGACCCCAATTACCTGAATCAAAAAATTTTGGAAGAATCCTTGAATGATTTTGCAAAATCGGATTTCAGCACAGAGAGCTTTTCAAAAAACAGAATGGGCCTGAATTCAAAACCTCTTCAACACAGCAATGAGCAGAAAATCTATGAAAAACTCCAGGCGCTTCAAAAAGCGGTCAGCCAGCCGGCAGTGCCGGATAATCAACACCATGATATGCGCGAGTTTGAAAACTACGGCTCTTCAAAAGGTGTTTCAGGTGAAATACAGCACCTTGAAAAAATGATCTCGGCAATTGGAGAATCCGCGCAGCCTGATCCTGAACTCGCTCAGCTGGGCGGAATGCTGGAAAACATACTCGATATCCAGCACCCTTCAAGGGTTCAGGAACGCTTAAAACAGTCCTCGGAGAGTAAAAAAGGAAAAACATATACCGTAAACCGTAAAAAAGCAGAAAACAACATTTCTTATCTGGAGCAGGGCCAGGTTTCTACAGCTGTACAGCCAAACGCTTTCCATACCATTGAAGAGAATCTAGATTCACTGCAGCAGAATTCAATACAGGCCGTTATTCATGAAACCCAGACTATTGCAAACGGTGCAATTGTGAAGCTTAGACTCAGAAGTGATGTGACACTCCAGGGGACGGTCATTCCAAAAAATACTTTTTTATACGGCACTGCTGCTTTAAAGGGGGAAAGACTTGAGGTCAAAATTGACAACATTCGATACCGCAATTCGATTTTCCCGATTCAATTATCAGTTTACGACATTGACGGCATTGAGGGGATTTATGTCCCGGGAACTATCAGCAGAGATTCAGCCAAGGCTTCCGCAGACCGCTCCATCCAGACACTGGAACTTACAGGCATCACGGATTCCTGGGGAGCACAGGCGGCAGGAATGGGAATTGAAGCGGCCAAAAGCCTGATGAGCAAAAAGGTGAAACTCATAAAAGTTCAGGTTAAAGCCGGATATCAGGTACTGCTCTACGATGAGAAACAAAAGAATTTCAACCAATAAAAAGAAATAAATATGAAAAACTATAACTGGCTGATGACGGCCTGCATACTTCTTAGCTGCTTATCAGGATATGCACAGATTATTACTAAAGACGCCCTTTACAATACCGATAACTATAAAAGCCTGCAGATCGGCTTTTCTAAGACCACAAGCATCGTTTTTCCCTATGCCGTAAAAAGTGCAGACAAGGGAAGCAGGGATATTTTAATGCAGAAAGCCAGGGGAGCTGAAAACATCCTTCTTCTAAAAGCGGCAAAACAGAATTTTCCGCAGACCAACCTAACGGTTGTTACAGCAGACAGCCGTCTTTATGTGTTTGTTTTAAATTATGATGACACCTGTCCGGATTTAAATATAAAGGCCGATCATACCGCTGTTGTAAATGACGATATCCTGTTTTCCCTTGATCATGAAAACCAGAAGAAAATTGAGCAGAATGCTGCCCTTGCCTTATCGAAGAATAAAAGAGTAAGCGGGCTTAAAAGGGAAAAATATGAAATGAAGATTACTGTTAACGGCATCTTTATCCATCAGGATGTGATCTATTTCAGAATGGCGCTGGGCAATGCCTCAAAGATTAATTACGATATTGACCAGCTGCGTTTTTTCATACGCGACCAAAAAAAGTCAAAACGCACCGCTTCCCAGGAGATCGAGATACTGCCGCTGTATTCCACTCATAACTTCTCTGTTATTCCCAATAAATCTGAAGTCAGCATAGTATATGCTTTTCCAAAGTTTACTATCCCGGAGAAAAAATATCTCACTATCCAGCTTATGGAGAAAAACGGCGGCAGGCACATCGAAGTAAATATAAAGAACAGCCATTTAACCCATCTGGATATTCTTAACGGTTTTTAAAATCAGTAATAACTTTAAAATAATTGTATCATGAATCAGAAAAATCTAGAGTACCTGAAAGATCAGTTGAAATATACCGGTTTTGGAGAAACCTTCGATACTGAACTGAGAGAGCGTATGGCCAAAGGAGAAAAAGAATTTAAAATCACTCACAATGGTGTCTATAATAAAGATGCAATGTCGGTTGATTTAAACTTTAAGAAATCAGACCAGACCGACATGTATTTTTTTAATTCCTACCATGTGAATTTAAAAAAAGAGGATTCAAAGGAAGCACTTGGGCAGACTTTTTATATCAATAATGACGGAACGAGCATCACACTCAAGGAAGCTTATAATTTAATGCAGGGGCGTTCGGTGAACAAAGACCTGAAAACTAAAGAAGGCGAAGCGTACAACGCCTGGATCAAAATCGACTTTAAGCAAACCGAGAATGCGGGCGGCTTCAAATTGAACCAGTACCACCAGAACTATGGCTATGATCTTCAGGCCAGTCTTGAAAAACATTCCATTAAAGAGCTCCAGACTCCCAAGTACAAAGAAGACCTTATAAATTCTCTCAAAAAGGGAAATCTGCAGTCGGTAACTTTTACGGCGGGCGGTACGGAAACAAAAATGTATGTTGAAGCTAATCCGCAGTTTAAAACAGTAAATGTCTATGATTCCAGTTTCCAGAGAATTAACCATCGTGAAAGTAAAGACCAGAAGCAGGCTGAAGGAGAAAAAACATCGGAAAAACAATCTGCCAGAAAACAATCTCAAACTGCTGAAGACAGCAGCGCAACCCCTGCCGCAAACAAAAAAAAAAGAAAACAGTCTAACTCAGTTTAGAGATTCCGGAAAATTAAACCTTACCTCATGAATGAGCAGTTTCCCATAAACAGGGTAGAAATAGAATTCAGCCAATGGAAAGCCAGAGAAGAACGCTTCAGCACCTTGTTTTCAATTACACCGGCTGACAATAAATCTTTACTTGCAGAGAAACTGCGCCAGTTTGAGAGAATCAGGGCTAAATACAAATCTTCAAAAAATATAGAAGAGCAGCATTCGCTTCGGATTCTTAAAATGGAAAGCAGGAGAATCTCAAAGCAGCTCTATCCTGGTTTAATTTCCCGTATTCTGAGAAAAATAATTATTGCTTCGCAAAATCAGATTTCAATTCGGGATGATATCAAAAAAGCGGATAAAAACTTCCAGTCGCTGCAGCAGCAGTTGCAGCGGTTTGGTTTTCCTGATATGTCGGAAAAATTAAAAACCCGTATTGAAAAAGAACACGAAAAATTCAGCCTGCCGCTGTCCTATTACATTAATGAAAAAGAAAAAATCCATCACAACCTTTCTTTTTCTAAAAATGCTGAAGGAAGTTTTGAGCTTGAAGGATATACAAGCAGCCTGCATAATAATGATGCTCCAGAAGAAAACAGGCAGCATTATTTTAAAAATGGGCAGGAATATAATTTTAAACCCCATGAGGTCTATAATTTATTATCCGGCCGCTCGGTACATCATAATGAATCATGGTTCCAGCTGGACTTTAACGATAAAGATGCCGCAGGAAATAATCATCTGAAAGAATTTCGAAATGGATATGGTTACGATTTGGAAAAGACATTAAAAGCTGTTCCTTTAAAAGCTACCTCAAATCAATTTGAAATTGAGAAATTAAAAAATACTTTAAAACAGGGAGACAGAGTTTCTGTAGTACTGGTAAAAAATGGAAGAGAACATCCGTTTTACATTGAGGCCAATCCTCAGTTCAAATCCTTAACTATTTACGACCAGCATTTACGAAAAGCTCAATTAACTGTATTCAAGAAAGATGCAGACACAGAACAGAAGCAGTCTGTCAAAAGAGCGATAAAATCTAAAATACAGCAGTAATGGACCAATTAAACCCCTTATCGGAATTCTTTAAAGCGATAGAAAAAGACCATCGGATCAGCATTACGCATATTGGCATTTTTGCCGCACTGCTTGAGTTTAGAACCAATGCTGGTTATATTAATCCCATTAAAGCATACCGATACGAAATTATGAAAATTGCCAAAATAACAGGACCTGTTACTTATCATAGGTGTATAAAAGACTTAAATGAATATGGTTATATCAATTATCTTCCCAAGAGGAATAGAAATCAGAGAAGCACCATTTATTTTCTTATTTGAAAATAAATGGTTATGTCTATCAACTTAAAAATAAAAACATGGAACAATATGTAAACACCAAGCAAGCAATGGCTATTTTAGGAATAAAAAGCCAGACCACCATAGGCAGATATGAAACAGAAGGAAAACTAAAAGTCTACAGGCCTTTCAGCAATAGAAAAAGATACAAAGTAAGTGATTTAATAAAAATTCAATCCAAAAGATAGCTTCCGCTATCTTTTTTTAGTGAGTATCATTTTGCATTTGAAATTGTTGTGAAGTGAAAAATTGCTGGAATTCTGCTGAGTTAACTCAGCTGCTTACTAGTGTCAAAAGTTATTTAAGTATCAACTAAAAATTAGGTTAAATTATTGATTTTATACTCTATTTAAAACATTTGGAGACAAATAATGATTATGGAATGAATCAGTCGTTGCCGTAAACTTTCTTTTAACTTATCTCACGAGCAGATACTTTTTTGCTACAAAAAGCTTAGGCGTGTTTTAAAGATATTTCAGCACTGTAAGTTTGCGGCAGAATCTTGACAGATGGGTCTTTAGAAATCCAATAGAATTAAAGTGCCGAAGTTTAGGCTCGAAAATTTATTAGGATTTACTATCACTTTATTAAATCAATCGGAATTTTTTTTTGCTTTTCGAGATCTTCCAGTTCATTTTCAGCACCTCTTCCAGAAATGCTTTCAGGGTATCAAACCTGCTGGGTTTCACAGCGTAAAAAGTTGCACCAAGTTCCAATGCCTTTTCAATATCTTGGGGATCACTGCTGGTGGAAAGTATTATAACTTTTACATCCTTTATTGCTCCATCCTGCTTTCGTATTTCTTCCAGACAATCAAAGCCGCCTTTTTTGGGCATATTGATATCCAGGAAAATAACATCAGGCAGCGGATCGGATAAAGTATCAAGCATATCCATTAGCTGCATTCCGTCCTGGGCTTCTTTCAAAACTACAAAAGGGTCCACTTCAAGGATTGCATCTGTAAAAAGTGCCCTGTCATCTTCATCGTCATCGGCTATATAAATGTATCTGTGGGAATTTTGATTTACTGGGGCCATAGCTAAATGTTTTTTCCATTTCATAAACATAAGACAAGAATCTAAGAATCTGCAAATTTTATACTTCAATACAAGCTTTTACAAATTGATAAATGATCGTATTACATTCGCGCAATAATTAATGATAATGTAAATATAATAAAAATTAAGAAAAAACGCACGAATTTATAAGCGGCTATTAAATATGGAAAACCAGTTGAATCAAAACCACCATCAGTGCCAGGGTGAGGATCAAACATATTAAATAACTTAGAATCTACAGCAGAATTACACTAAGTTTTGAGAGCTGGCTAAAAAACTGAATGTTGTCCAAACGATCAGTCCAATATCCAATAAGGCAGAAACAGATGTTATAATTGCGATATATTTCTGATTTAAAGACAAATAAATCAGCAGGACATAATATGCGAAATTAATCTTTGCGAGGTTTTAAAACATTCGAAAATAAAATATTCCCAAAAATTGTATTTATTCTGGCCAAAGATCAGTGCAGTGCCAATACTATAAAAAGAAGGCAGGAGCTTTACTTTAGAAGAACCGGCCGCAGTTCCCGGCTTATAATATCTTTAAAACATTTACGGAAAATGTTTCTGCACAAAGGGGTAAAAATATTAGGTGCCCTGATCCTCCTAAATCATGAGGGTTATGTATTTCTGAATCCAGCTATTGACCAAAGCACCGGCGCTCTAAAAGGCCGATCAGAATAAACAGCGGCGTTTTGCGTAATTGATTCTTTAAAAAAAGGGAAGTGAATCAAAAAAAGACATATTCTGGCTTTTTCCTGAGCCCGCATATATGCACGTGCGCAAACTCATGCAGGATGCCCGGAGCAGATATATTTCTTATATTAGACCGATAGAATAACCCGTGTGTAAAAAACAGCCGGCCATAGAGAACCTGCAGATAAAATGAATAAAGCTATTGAGAAACTGGCCCATCAGTTAGCCGAAAACCCTAAGATGCTGTTCTTAATTGACAGTATTGGAGCACTGCTTACTGCTTTTTTATTATTTACGCTGCTGCAAAATTTCAGCCCCAGTACCGGCATGCCCAAAAAAGCCCTTAGCCTTCTTTTGGGCACAGCTCTCTGTCTTTTCTTTTATTCGGCAGCCTGCTTTTTACTGCTGAAAGAAAAATGGAGCGTTTTTATAAGAATCATAAGTGCTTCCAATTCTCTTTACTGCCTGCTGACCCTGCTGCTTTTAATTGTGCATTATAAGCAGATCACTTATTTGGGCCTGGCTTACTTTATAGGGGAAACAGCCGTTATCCTGGGACTTGTCTGCATCGAGCTCAAGACAGCTGCCAAAATTTCAAATAAGGCTTAAAAAACTTCGGCTGATATTTTTTTTATTTATTTTATTCTTTTTACATTGTAATTATAAAACTCTTAGCCAAAGTAATGTAACGTCATAAAATTCATATCTATATATTTTAGCAAGACCAAAAACTAAAACAAACTGCCATGTACCAGAATATGACCCTCTTAAAAGATATAGTGGACAATGCCCCAGTGCCAATTGCAGTATATACAGGAGATCAGCTTAAAATAGAACTGGCTAATGCCGCCATAATTAAGACATGGGGCAAGGGCGAGGGGGTATTAGGAAAGAATTACCTGGAAGCACTTCCAGAGATTAAAAAGGAGGCCTTTTTCGACCAGGCCATACACGCACTTAGAACCGGCATTCCTTTTCATGCCCAAGACAAAAAAGTAGACCTGCTCATCGACGGCATACTCAAAACATACTACTTTAACTACAGTTTTATTCCTCTTAAAGATCAAGACGGCAACATTTACGGCGTAATGAACACAGGAACGGATGTCACAGATCTGCATCTGGCAAAACAGCAGATCCAAAGCGCGGAAGAAAGGCTCAGAATTGCCATTGACTCATCGGAGATGGGAACCTATGAAATTGATCTGGAAACAAAAAAAATCAAAACCTGCGGCAATTTCAACACCATCTGGTCCATCGATTCGGATACTGCCAATGAGGAATTAATTGCAAAACTGCATCCTGAGGATCTTGAAGTACGCCAAAAAGCACATCAGCTGGCTGAGAAAACCGGAAAAATAAGTTATGAGGCCCGTATTGTAAATGAGGACCGATCTGTAAAATGGACCAAGATCAACGGTAAGATAATCAAAAATGAAAACGGCACGCCTACTACTATTATTGGGATTATCCAGGACATAAGCGATCAGAGAAAATTTGAGGAAGAATTAAAAAAACAAGTCGCGCACAGCACCGAAGAGCTCAGGAGATCCAATGATGACCTGCTGCATTTTGCCAATGTAGTGAGCCATGATCTGAGAGAACCGCTGAGAAAGATTAAAATTTTCAATACCCTGCTGCGAAATGATAAAGACACCGATTTTAATGAGAACAGCCAAAAATATCTGGGTAAAATAGACCAGTCTGCCTCAAGGATGAACAATATCATCGAGGGGATTTTAAGCTATTCTACCATCGATAAAACCCAGCAGCCAATTGAAAGCATTGACCTGAGTGAAGTTATTGAGAATATCAAAACAGATCTGGAACTCATTATAAAAGAGAAGGGCGCGATACTGAGTGCGTGTGATCTTCCTGAGATAGAAGGCGCTCCCATTCTGATCACACAGCTTTTTTACAACCTGCTGCAAAATGCGCTTAAATTCTCCAAAGCGGACCAGCCTCCAAGGGTTGTTATTACCTGCCATATGACTGCTCTTGATGATAAGGAAGCTGTGCAGATTATCATCAAAGATAACGGCATCGGGCTTGATGCTGCTTTTTCCGAAAGGATTTTTACCGCCTTTGAAAGATTAAATTCCAAGGACAAGTATGAAGGAAACGGCCTGGGACTTGCCCTGTGCCGAAAAATAGCAAAAAGACATCATGGCACCATCACGGCCACCGGGGAAAAAGATAATGGAGCCGAATTTACAATAACGCTTCCCCTAAAACAGGAAACAGACACTATTTAAGTTTATGTTAAACCTTTTTATAAATTTGATATGTTTTCTGCCGCAGAAAACCAGAACAAGTCAAGCCGTTTTAGCGCTTTGAATTTTCAAAAGAGCTATACACATAATTAGGAATGCAGAAATAAAAGGATTCCAGAATTGGATTAAAATGTGAAGCTCAATATCAAGTTCTTAGAGACATCTGCGGGTATTTCATTTTTAAACGATTGGCAGCCTTGCCAGAAAACTTAAAGTTTAAGCTATGCAATAGAAAGTTATTATTCATAAAAGTAAAAATAAGCACGCAATACTTTTGCCATAAATTCAATATAAACTTACGACGCTAAAAACTCATAAAAATCTACAAAATGCTATTTAGATAGCCTATCTAAACTTACGAAATCTATTTATTGTCCTTACATCTATAAATATAATGGGCATTATATTTATATTTTCTTTTTACGAAGACAGGCAAAGTATGCAATAATCCTTGCAGTCAGCTCAATATTAAATTCCATTTCTTGAACTACGGACTTCTCCGCGTTCTTCAATAAAATAAAAAATTTTCTCCTGCAATAGATAAATTTAAAAAACGGTTATGCCTGCATACACTCAGTTATTACTTAGTTTTTTTAATTAACAAATCATTCCTTTTAATTTGTATGGTAAATCTATTTATTTCAGCGATGCCTTAGCCGTAAAAAGTAAAAATTTTATCAGCAGCTTTAAAATAAACATACTTTTTACTTTAAAAAAAATAATGTAATAATGATAAACCCGAAATTGCCTCTAACAGCATAGATAATTATTAAAGTACTGAAGCATGAAAAAAACTTTACTATTATTATTTTTTTTAATTTCTTTTAAAAATTTTTCAAAAATCTCAATTTATAAACTTACAATTACAAATAATTATTCGCAGCTGGCACAAGTGGGGACTGTCACTGCAACTGCTCCGGGGGAAGGATTTACAATGAAGGGAACCTGCAGTTCTGAAAACTCAGATCCGAAGGAAAGCGGAATTGTAAATAACCCGGGCATGGGTGTCAAAGGACAAGATTTGCTCATAAAAAAGAAAGTCCATTTTTGCAATTTAAAAGGCCAGCAAAAAAAGTTAAGCGCTAAAACAAATGATGATAATCCTCTTGAGCCGCCTTCCAGTATACCTTATTTCAAGATGACCATCAAAATAAACAATGACTTTACCCGACGGCTTGCTTTTGCATTTTTATCCAGAGCGGTGGATGGCGATAATTATATTAGTACTATTGACGAAAGCCTTCCAAATGATGCCTCGTTCTGGATTGATAGAGAAGATTCAATAAGTGAAGGCCCGAATTTTGATCTCTCCAAAAAAATTGCATTGCTCGTAAAAGCGTCTGCCAATGCAAGATTTAAATTTCATATAACCGAAATCGTAAATTTTGATGACAGGAAACCTATTTATCTTTATGATGCGCTTGACATGTCTTATCATGACATTACACATGATACTTATGAAGCTATAGTTACTCCTGGAAGACATACAGAACGCTTTAAAATCTGCTTTAAAAATGAATACTAGGCGCAAAATAACTATAAAACTATTTTTTATTGTTCAGAGCAGAAAAACTGCGCTATAAAAGATAGTTCAATTTCACAAGCATAAATCTATTACAAAATAATTTAAAGCCAATATTTACATAACTAGCTGCATTTATAATTTAAAGTTACATCATTTTAAACTGCACTTAAAAATTACAGATGATTATGTTTATAAACTGCACAGTCAAAGAAGTTCAATTTCGCTATGGAACTAAAGGCTGGAAATATGCTTACAATGAAATATCAGAGCTGTGTATTGTTCGAAAAAAGAAGACATATTTAATAAAAAATCTGCTGTTTACCATACTTGGCGTGCTGGGTTACAATTGCATGATTTTTTCAAATTTTACAAATTTATATTTTATAATCCCAATACTGTTATGCTATTGTATAATTTTTCTGGGATTTCAGGACGTTACTGAATTTAATTATTATGTATTAGTCCGTGATATAAACAATAATGCAATAAAAATCAAAATCAGCGCCAGACACCAATCTATTATTGGCAAATCGATTTATGAATATAAAAAGCTCATGTTTGATCAAATTAAAAAATAAAAATATATCAAAATGATAATGAATATAATAACTGAAATTTCCACTTATGACCGGCTATTTATTTTTGCTGCTGTTATTTACGGCTTTGTTATTACTACCAGAAAGAATCGCAATTCTTGATAAAACCATAAGTCCGGCCTGCATACTTATTAAATAAATATTATATATAAAATGGAGCATATCGAACTGAGAAAATTTTATAAGTAAACATAAAATGGAAGATTATGTTTATGGACGCCCGTCTAGTCTGTAACAGTCTATGACGGGTTTTCCATTTTTTTTAAATCCATCAGAATCGTGCTTTTTTAACATCTTTGTATCATTCTATAGTACATTTAAAAAAATCTTTTTTCTTCAATTATCAAAAAAAAATCCTACTACGCAAGAGCCTTCCAAAAATTTAAGCCGTCGAGAACTAAAATACCTGCAGGGGGCTTGAATAATAAAAATACTGACAATTCCTTTCGATGCTTCATAAAATGTAATTTACAGCCATTTTTTCTGTTCGCTGAATTGATGTCCATGTTCTAATTGGATTATAATGAATTTCACTATATAAATTTTATAAGAATTATTGGGAATTATATAATAATTTAAAAAAACAAAAAAAGTAATTTTGAATTTTTAAAACTTAAAAGAAACTGATTATGAAACAATTATAAACATAAATCCCTTGTTCACAATTGTCTCTATAAGGAGGATTTTTCATTTTCATCAACAATAGTTAGCTATATAATTCATCCTGCGACCATCCTAACTTACAATTCCTCTTTTTAGGATTCTTGCAGCAGACTGTAAATGAGATCTATTTGTTCCCACTTGCAAAAAATAATATACGCGCCTTCATTCTGACTATAATTAAATTTAAAGGCATGAAGTTTATCGCATGAGCAAAATAATAAAAAAACTTTGCTTACCCATAAACAGGTGCCTCGTAAAACTTAATTCCAGCATCTTTACAAAATAATTTAAAATAAATTTTATAATGGAAATGTCCATTTTAAAGGGATGCAATATTTCATATTAAGGGACACAGGAAGCGCCATTCGTCTTTTAAATTGATCCTTACATAATCCTCCATAGATAAAAAATATCAATTAAGCACAAATGTGCTGTTTTTTATCACTTATGCTTATTTAAGGCACGATTATTACTTTATACTCAATTTCCCAAGCCAAACTGCCACATGATTTGTTAATGTTTTGTAATTTATATCTATTAATAAACAATCCTATTCTTTTTATAAAACTTTAAAAATCAACATTTAAAAATACTCTCTTGACTAAAAATTTCACATTTCTATCAATAACCCCAAAAAACTATGACCCCTATTAATGCTATAATCCTATCTTCCGAAAAAGAGACATCATTAATTTTAAAGAAATTTGAAGATGAAAACTCTATGCTTATGCAAATAATCGGTGATGCAGATTGCATAAAGGACGGGATCCTATTAATTAAATCTAAAAAACCAGATCTAATTTTTCTGGATATTGTACTTGAAGATGATATTTTTTTTGAAATGATGGAACAATTAGATTTCAGTATTCCAAAACTGGTGTTTATTTCAGCACAAGAAAATCATGCCGTTAATGCGTTTAAACACAATGCAGTTGATTTTTTACTTAAGCCAATTGATTTTAATACAATTATACTAGCCGTTTATAAAGTAATCAAAAGAAGAGAAATGGAGCGTTCATATCAGAATCAGAAAATTAACAGCATAAACATAATGAACTCTTTCAATCCTTCAAACGACTATATTGCCATAGCTTCCTTAGAAAAAATAGAGCTAATACCAATGGCGGAAATAATGTTTTGCAAAGCAGAAGGAAAATATACTGTATTTATACTTTCAAATGGGAGTAAAATAATGTCAAGCAGAAACTTGGGAGAATACAGCAGTATTCTGAACAACAACTATTTTTTTAGAATACATCATTCCTATATTATTAATCTTCGTCATATTGCCAAAATTTCAAAAAAAGACGGCTATTTCTGCGAGCTTTTAAATGGAGTAATTTTGCCTGTTGCCAAAAGACGACAGGATGATTTTAACAAATTTATAAAGCTTAAAGAGTAGAAGCTCAAAAAAAAAGTTAAACTGTATAATGTTTAAAGTAACTCCAGATAATATAGAATGTAAAACCCATGGAAACAAAAGTATTAATTGCTGCACAGGATCATGCGGATATTAACTCGATTTTAAACGAGCTAAAAACTGGCAGCATCAATTATATAGTAGAAATTGTCTACTCGGTGAGATCCTTTCAAGCGGCAGTTCAAAACTTTAAACCTGACCTCATCCTTTCCGATTACCATTTTCCATCCCAAGGAGGTATGGCTCTTTTCAGATTAAAGCAAAAACTGGCGCCTCAGATACCTTTTATTTTTATTGTAAAAACAATTGATGCAGAAAAAGCCGTAAAACTTATTAAAATCGGAGTCAATGATTTGATTGTAAAAGAGAACCTCACTGCATTAAAAAAGAAGATTAACTGCGCGCTTAAAGATTCGGTAAAGTTTATCTATAGTAAATCCCAAAAAAATCAAGAGGAACATCTGATTCAAAATAAAGTTCAATTCGACTTTTTGTCTGAAAACAATAGAGATAGAATCTTATTAAAGGTAGCACAGGGGCAAGTTCTGATATTGGATAAGACAGCTTGGAAAACTTTCCAAAAAACTGAAAAAGAAACGACAGATCAGCAGGCATACTGCAGTTCGGATACTACCAATACACAAGTAGTAAAAAGGGAGAATAAACAGGAACAAGAGAGTTTCAGTAAAAAACCTGTGCGTTTGCATAAAAGACACCATAATTCCCCTTGCGAAGATATTGAAGATCTATTTAGCCCCAATAAAAAAGAAGACAAATCCTCACGAACTAGAACTAGTAAAATGCAAAGCAGAGAAGCAGAAGAGTTAGAAGGAAAAATTGGCACTTCTGCTTCTGCTAACTCATTTCAGGAATCATTAAGCGAACTTGGTAAAATCTTGGATTTTTCAATGGATCTGATCTGCTCTTGTAATGAAGAAGGACGTTTTTTATGGGTTAATAGAGCCTCAGAAAGTATATTAGGCTACCCGCGAGCAGAATTAATTGGCAGAAAATATATCGATTTCATATTTCATGAGGATGCTGAAAATATTATAAATGCTGATTTTGATATTCGAAGCGGGATAAAGTTACCTATATTTGAAAAAAGGTTTCTGCATAAGAATGGAAGTATTGTTTGTCTGCAGTGGTCAGCTGTATGGGATGATATAAAAAAATTGGGCTACTCAATAGGCAGAGATATTACCGAGAAAAAAAGAATAGAAAAAACTTACGAAACTGAAAGACTGAGGTTCTATAACGTATATTCACAGGCACCATTATGTATGGGAATTTTAAAAGGTCCCACCCACGTGTATGAAATGGCAAATGAACTATATTTACAATTAATAGATAAAAGGGATATTATTGGAAAAACTCTGAAAGAAGTACTGCCGGAACTGGAAACACAGGGGATTTTTGAAATTTTAGACACGGTCTATAAAACAGGCGAAACCTTTTCGGCTAATGAAAAGCTGGTAAAATTGAACCGTCATGGAAACGGAGAGCTTGTTGATACTTATCTAAATTTTATTTATCAGGCACACAGGGACAGTAATAACAATATTGACGGCATTCTTTTCTTTGCCAATGACGTAACGGAGCAGGTTTTATCCAGAAAAAAAATTGAACAGCGCGAGAAAATGTATAGAGATTTAATCTATAAATTACCTTTCGCCACCTATTCCTGCGACGCTGAGGGACGTATCGTAATATATAATAAAGCTGCGGCTGCCTTATGGGGAAGAGAACCTGTAATGGGAAATGATTTATGTTATGGTTCTTCTAATATCTGCAATAAAAAAAATTATCTTACACCACTTAACTTATGTCAAATGGCCGGCAAACTTAAAGAAGGGGAATCATCTCCCAGCAAGGAAATAATTATTGAACACCCCAATGGAGATAAGCGCAATATCATGCCATATCCAGTTCCTTTTTTTGACAATGAAGGACATATAACTGGGGCAGTTGTTGTTCTTGAAGATATCACAGAAAGGAAACTGGCACAAAAAGCACTGAAGAAAAGCGAAAAAAAATACAGATATCTCTTCGATAACAATCCAATGCCCATGTGGATTATCGATTTAGTAACTTTTAAATTTCTCGATGTAAATAAAATGGCTGTCTTGAAATATGGATACAGCCGGGAAGAATTTCTTTCCATGACAGCTTTGGACATAAGGCCTCAAGAGGATAAATATCGTTTCATAAAATCCAATGAGAAATTAGATATTAACCGCTTAAATTACAATAGGGGAAAATGGAGACATCTAAAGAAAGATGGAGCTATTATTCAGGTCGAGATCATTGCGCATGATATCAGCTATGAAGGATCTCCAGCAAGGCTGATTCTTTCGAATGATATTACCGAACGCACGATAGCGGAAATCAATCTGGAAAAAAGAAATCGAGAGCTCATTAAAACAAATTCAGAGCTGGATCGCTTTGTATACAGTGTATCTCATGACTTGCGCTCCCCTTTAACCTCTATTCTTGGGCTGCTTTCTCTTATCGAGACAGAAAGCCAGGAAGAAGATACTCTTAAGCAGGCAGAAATGATACGCATCAGTGTTAATCGTTTAGATGACTTTATTAAAAAAATTCTAATCTACTCACGAAACAACCGTACAGGAATTGAAGCGGAAAAGATTTCAATTAACGCAACGGTTCTTGAGATAATTGATTCTCTTAAATGTATCTCGAAAACCAAAAAAATTCGTTATGACGTTGAAATCAAAGAAATGCAGCCTTTTTATACGGACAGGCTGCGGTTGAATACCATCTTGGAGAATCTTATTTCAAATGCAGTAAAATATCATACAGAAGAAGAAACTGACAGATATATAAAAGTAATCGGATATTCAGACCATGAAAACCTTCATTTAAGCATAGCCGATAATGGGATGGGAATTGATCAGGTATATCATGAAAAAATATATGATATGTTTTTTCGGATTTCAGGCAAAAAAGAAGGCTCCGGCATAGGTTTGTATATCGTCAAGGACGCAATAGAAATGCTGCAGGGTTCTATAGAAATGCAGTCAGAGAAAGGCACTGGAACCACATTTACTATCACACTAAAAAATTTAAAAACATGACAGCAGAATTACAGCCAAAATTTGAAACTGTAATGATTATTGATGATAACATCATAGATCTTTACATTATATCACGTATGATAACCAAAAATAATTTTGGGAAAAACATACTGCACTATACCGAGGCAGAAGATGCTATGAAATATCTGCAAAACAATCAGGACAATATTGCTGCGCTGCCGGAGATAATATTTATAGATATATATATGCCTTTGATGTCAGGATTTGAATTTATGGAGGAATATGAAAAACTGTCAATTACTCTAAAAAAATACTGCAGAGCCTATATAGTATCGTCAACAATTGACAATGAAGATATAGCCCGATCAATCAATAATAAAAATGTAGTATCCTTTCACGTTAAACCCATTACTAAAGAATTTCTGGATCGAATCATTTAGAAAGATAACCATAGATAATAAAATTGTATTTGTTTATAGATTTAATTTGTAGAGTAAAATAAGTTTCGATCTCTGTTTTTTTATTCAGTCATTTTTTTTCTCTATATGGATTCAATAAATTGCTGGTAATTTGGAGTTTGGGTTGTTCAGAACAATATAATGAGTTCTAAAATTCCTTTTCTCCCAATTCACTCGACGGCAGTTTTGTTTTACTGTTTAATTTATTGAGATTATAACTGAAGTTCAAGAGAAAAACATCCGTTTCATAAATGTAGTTTGTCGTGGTATAGAAATCAGGACCAAAAGTGGTTATGCGCTGCTGGTTGGAGTTCATAAAGCCAAGATCCATATTTTGCCATTGCAGTCCAATGGCCATTCTTCCATTCATAAACGACTTTTTGACCGAAGTATTAGGAGATAGAAAACTGGAATCTTCGCCCTGCGCCGTTGGTTTAGATGATACATAATTGACATTGCCCTGCAGGCTCCAGTCTTTTCCCAAATCAAATGTGGAGTTCATATTTAGTGAATATACAAAATCGGAACTGCTGCCTGTTGTGCCCAGTTCTGCTATTTTTGAACCGCTGGTAATTTTATAATTATACACGTTAGCACCAATATATGCAGAGAACCAATTTACAGGTTTGTATGTTGTGCCTATTTCCAAACCTATAAGCCGCGCCTTGTCAGCATTGGTGAAAAGCCTGTTCAGAATGGTTTCAGAATACACGCTGTTGACCCTTTGTACGGGATTTTTGATGTTTTGGTAATATAGCGTTGAGAAAAAAGATCCTTTTTTGAAAGTATGATTAATTCCCAGTTCAATAAGGTCTATAAATTGAGGCAATAAATCGGGATCTCCCTGCTCTAAGGTTTCAGAATGCTCCCTTTCCGGTATTGGGTTCAATTCAAAATTGTTATTTCGCTGAATCCTTTTGCTATAGCCCGCCTTCGCATTCCAGCTATCACTAAAAGTATACAGTAAATTGGCAGATGGGAATAATCTGCTCAAATACTGAACATGCTTATCACTTTCAGTTGACAGAATAACTTCCCTTTCTGAATATTCGTATCGCAGTCCTGCAATGTATTTCAATTTCGAATATTCCCCCGAATACTGGCTGTATAGGGCATTAATCTGGTTGGATGATTTTGCAGTGCCCCTAAATTTTTCATCTTCCTGGGGTGTTATGATGGGGTTTACGATATAATCAAATTTGCCGTCCTGTTTGTCATTTCTGATTTGATAACCCGATTCCAATCTTCCTTCCCCAATTTTTGTGCTGTAATCCAGTTTGAAGCGAAATCCGTTTATTGGATTGGTATACGGATTATTTACTTCCTGCAAAAGAACCGTTTTGGCAGGATAATCTAAATTTTGATTATGCGTATTGCCATATAAATCAGCGTATTCATAAATAGCCGAACCAGAAATTTTGGAATTATTTTTAAAGATATGCGTATAATCAAAACTGCCGAGTATAAAAGTACCTTGCTTTTCCTGCAGGTTCGAATTGAAATAAGTAAGCTGATCCAGTACTTCGCCCGTTGTTAAATCTTCGGTGGAATTATTATAGACAATATCAGCCCTTCTCTGCTGGTATTTCTTGCTGGCAGAAAAACCAAAATTGAATATATTACTTTTATCGGCTGTGTAGGATACTGATGTCCTTGCGCCGTAATTATACCTATCAAAACTTCTCTCGCCAAGAGAAGGGAATTTTGTTATGGTGTTACTTGCAAAATCTTTGGTATAGACATCTCCTTCTCTTTTTCCATTGGCATCATTTCTTGTATAGTTGCTGCTTACAGATAGATCCCATTTATTTTTTTTGTAATTAAATGTAAAATCACCTCCAAAACGCAATGGGTCTTCCAAGTTGTTATAATCTGTGGTACCTGGCAGACCCACTAAAGCATTAGTCTGCAAAGAAATACCATCTGCAGCTCCTTTTTTTGTAGTGATATTGATAATCCCCGCCTTTCCATCTGCTTCATATTTTGCAGAAGGAGCCGTTACAAGTTCAATATTTTCAATGGTGTTGGCCGGCAATTGGCTTAGTATGGTTTGCGCATCGGTCAATACGGGTTTGCCGTTTATTAAAACTAAAAACCCGGAGGAACCCCGAACGCTGATATCTCCATTGGCATCTACGGCTACTGATGGTAAATTTTTAAGCACATCCACAGCATTTCCTCCCTTGGCAGATTCAAATTGATTGGCTTTGTAGGTTTGTTTATCTATTTTGTTACGTATATTGCTTTTTTCTGCTTTTACCACTACTTCGTCCAGAAGTTTATTTGATAAGTTCAATTTCACGTCCAAAACAATTTTTTCTGTTTTGCCTGAAATCACAAAATCAACTTCAGTTGTTTCGTAGCCAATTGAAATTATTTTCAGAACGTAAGTTCCAATATTTAAATCTGTTATACTAAATTCTCCATTGCTTTTTGAAAGTTCTCCCTTTACAATTGCAGCATTTTCTTTCTTAAGCACTGATACACTGGCAAATTCAACAGGCAGCTTTGTTTCATTTTCCGTAACAAAACCCCTAACGGAAGCTTTTTGTGCAACAGCGTCATTTAAAAAGGATAATGATAGTATTAGAATTAAAAAGGAATGCCTAAATGTTGTTGTAAAAAAAGAAAATTGCATTGTAGAATTCATGGCTTTTAAAATATCTATTAAATATATAGAACAAATATAGTATTATATTTTTGAATCAAAAAAATCGTATTTAAATTATATCTTAGCTGAATGTTACAGTAAGTTAAGTCTATTAAATTTTTAAATCAGCAATATGAAATTTAAAATATTCCGTACCGACAATTCAAGAACAACAATACTGATCAGGCTCATAGTCGGAGCTATATTTCTCTCTGAAGGTATTCAGAAATTTCTTTTTTCGGAGAGTTTGGGATCCGGCCGTTTTGCTAAAATTGGTTTGCCTGCACCTGAGTTTCTAGGAAATTTTGTAGGTGCTTTTGAAATTATCTGCGGCATTCTGGTCTTACTAGGTCTATTTGTAAGGGCTGCCAGTATTCCATTGATCATCATTATGCTTTCTGCCATTGCCGCAACAAAGACGGAAATTTTAATGGATAAGGGATTCTGGAAAATGCTTCACGAAAGCAGAACCGACTGGGCCATGCTTTTAGGCAGTATTTTTCTTTTAATAAAAGGCGCAGGCTCCTGGTCACTTGACAAAAGATGGTTTAATAATGAATAGCGAAACTCCTTTAAAAGAAATTGCAAAACTTTTTCTCAAGCTTGGAGTAATTGGTTTTGGCGGTCCTGCGGCTCATATCGCCATGATGCAGCAAGAAGTAGTTGAAAAAAGAAAATGGCTCACCCAGCAGCATTTTCTGGACTTAATCGGCGCAACAAATTTAATACCCGGCCCAAACAGCACCGAAATGGCAATTCATATCGGACATGAAAAAGCCGGCTGGAAAGGTTTAATCACTGCGGGGCTTTGTTTTATCCTGCCTGCTGTTTTCATTACAGGATTTTTTGCATGGCTTTACAAGCAATATGGACAGCTTCCAGAGGTACAGCCTTTTATTTATGGCATAAAACCTGCTATAATTGCCATTATTCTGGGGGCGGTTTTTCCATTGGCAAAAAAATCTCTCCAATCAAGAGAATTGATAATCATTGCAATACTAGTTTTAGTATGTTCATTATTGAATTTCAATGAAATTTATCTGATGTTTGGAGCAGGTTTCCTTGCTGTATTTTTATTTTCAATTAAAAAAAATAATTTATCCAAAACTAAAAGTATTTTTCCGTTTCCTTTTTTGCAAATCACAAATACAAGTTTTGTTATCGGTACCAATTCAAATCTATTTTGGATATTCTTAAAAATTGGTTCAATACTCTACGGAAGCGGCTATGTTTTATTTGCTTTTCTTGATTCTGAGTTAGTCTCAACTGGACTTTTATCCCGTCAGCAATTGATAGATGCTATTGCTGTCGGGCAGTTTACACCAGGTCCTGTTTTTTCTTCGGTAACATTTATTGGGTATCAAATCAATGGAGTTTACGGTGCAGTTGTTTCTACTGTCGGCATTTTTCTACCGTCCTTTGTATTTGTCGCATTACTCAATCCATTGGTAAAGAAAATGCGAAATTCAAAAACATTTTCAGTGTTTTTAGATGCTGTAAATGTGGCTTCGGTAGCCATAATCATTTCGGTTTGTATCGAAATGGGTAAAGATACTTTGATAGACTGGAAATCTCTTTTTATTGCAATCTTGAGTATTGTCGTTACTTTTACTTATAAAAAAATCAATAGTGCTTTTATTGTTTTAGGAGGTTCACTTTTAGGATATTTACTGACATTTTTTTAATATCAGACTATCTTTTTTTGTTACGCTCAAAAAGGTATCTTTGCGGCTTAAATGAAGAAAAACAGTCTCTTTAAATTAGAGACCAAATTAGAGACCTGTATGTTTAAAAACATTACAACTATTTGATTTTAAACAACTTAACAACATGAATTACCTGTCTGTAGAAAATATATCGAAGTCATTTGGCGAAAGAGTCCTTTTTGACAACATTTCTTTTGGGATCAACAAAGATCAAAAAATCGCTTTTATCGCAAAAAATGGTTCTGGGAAAACGACTATTATGAGCATTATCAATGGCTTGGAAGAACCAGATACGGGACAAGTTGTGTTGCGAAAAGGAATCAGAATGGCATTTTTATCGCAAGACAATAATCTTCAGGACGAACTTACCATCGAAGAAAGTATTTTCGCCTCAGACAATGAAACCCTTAAAGTTATTGAGGCTTACGAAAAAGCTTTAGAAAACCCATCTGATGAGGAAGCATATCAAAAAGCTTTTGATGCTATGGATCAGCATAATGCGTGGGATTTTGAAACGCAATACAAACAGATTTTATTTAAACTAAAACTAGAAGATTTTAAACTTAAAGTTAAAAATCTTTCGGGAGGACAAAAAAAACGTCTTTCTTTAGCCATAATCCTGATCAATCGCCCAGATTTATTGATTTTGGATGAGCCAACCAACCACTTAGATTTAGAAATGATCGAATGGCTTGAAAGTTACTTTGCTAAAGAAAACATTACTTTGTTTATGGTAACGCACGACCGTTTCTTTTTGGAGCGCGTTTGTAATGAAATTATAGAATTAGACAACGGAAAACTATACCAATACAAAGGAAATTATTCTTACTATTTACAGAAAAAGGAAGAAAGAATCACTTCTGAAAATGCAAGTATTGACAAAGCAAAAAACTTGTTTGTAAAAGAATTAGAATGGATGCGTCGCCAGCCAAAAGCGAGAACAACCAAATCTAAATCACGTCAGGATGATTTTTATGTTATTAAAGAAAAAGCGCAAAGCCGACGAAAAGAAAATAAAGTTGAGCTTGAAATTAATATGGAAAGAATGGGAAGCAAAATCATTGAGCTTCATAAACTTTCTAAAAAATTCAAAGACCGTGTTATTCTCGACAATTTCAGCTTTGATTTTCAACGTGGAGAAAGAATCGGAATTATCGGTAAAAACGGAACTGGGAAATCGACTTTCTTAAATCTTTTGACAGGAACAATTGCACCAGACAGCGGACGTGTTGTTAAAGGAGATACTATAAAAATTGGTTATTATACACAGTCTGGAATTAACCCAAAACCTGGGCAACGTGTTATTGATATTATAAAAGAGTACGGAGAGTATATTCCGTTAACAAAAGGAAAAATTATTTCGGCTTCGCAATTGTTGGAGCGTTTTCTTTTTGATGCCAAAAAGCAATATGACTACGTTGAGAAATTAAGCGGTGGAGAATTAAAGCGTTTATACTTGTGTACCGTTTTAATTCAGAATCCGAACTTCTTGATTCTAGATGAGCCTACTAACGATTTGGACATTGTAACGCTTAACGTTCTAGAAAGTTTTCTTTTGGATTATCCTGGATGTTTACTGGTAGTTTCTCACGACCGTTATTTTATGGATAAAATTGTCGATTATTTATTTGTCTTTAGAGGTCAAGGTGAAATAGAGAACTTCCCTGGAAACTATTCTGATTTCAGAGCGTACGAAGACAGCGCTGATGTTGCTCAAAAAGAAGAAAACAAAGCAGAAAAGAAAGACTGGAAACAAAACAACCCAACGGGAAATCTAAGTTTTAACGAACAAAAAGAATATCAGAAAATCGAAAGAGAAATTAAAGATCTAGAAGCTGAAAAAGCCAAAATCGAGCAATTATTCTCAGATGGAAAAATTGCAGATGCCGATATCGAGAAAAAAGCAAACGAACTTCAAAACATAATCAATAAAATCGAAGCAAAAGAAGAACGCTGGTTTGAACTTTCTGCAAAAATTGAAGGATAATTTTTTTGTTTCAAGTTTTGGGTTTCACGTTTTGCGTTCCTGCAATGACTTAAAAACTTAAAACCAGAAAATATTATTCAATTTTCTATATTTACAATATATTTTAAAAAATACCATAATGAAAAAATTATTAGTAGCAGTATTTACATTAACCTTATTTATTTCTTGTAACAACGCAGAAAAGGATACAGAAAAAGACACATCTGAACCAGCAAAAGATTTCACAGAACAAAACGAACAAGAAATTAAAGACTACTTAACGAAAAATAATTTAACTGCAACCAAAACCGATTCAGGTCTTTATTATATAATTACAGAACCAGGTAATGGCGCTCAACCGACTTCTACTTCTAATGTAACTGTTGCTTACAAAGGCTATTATACAAACGGAAAAGTTTTTGATCAAAGTAAAGATACAGGAATTTCATTTGGTTTAAATCAAGTAATTAAAGGTTGGACAGAAGGCATTCCTTATTTTAAAGAAGGAGGATCTGGAGTTCTATTAATACCAGCTCGTTTAGGTTACGGAAGTTATGATTATATGACAATACCAGGAGGTTCTGTACTTATTTTTGATGTAAAGCTGATCAAAGTAAATTAATATTTCATTCTAAATTTCTAGATGCTTTTTCAAATAAAATCTTATCTGAGCTTTCTTTGGCACTCTAAAAACGAACATGCCGTTCATTCGCCGTTTGTTTTTAATTTACTCACAAAATGTTTTTATGATAAGAAAACAAAACCTGAATATGCAATTCTAAAAAAATATAGAAAATCGCTTTTAGGTAACAAAAACTTTATTGAAGTAACCGATTTTGGAGCAGGTTCGAGAGTTTTCAAATCAAATAGAAGACAAATTTCTAAAATTGCACAAACAGCAGGAATTTCGCCAAAACGCGCTAAATTATTGTTTCGTGTCACCGACTATTTTAAGCCTTCAACTATTTTAGAAATAGGAACTTCTTTGGGTTTAGCGACTTCTGCCCTAGCTTTAGGAAACCCTAAAGCAAAAGTCGTTACTATTGAAGGCTGTCCAAATACTGCAAATGTTGCCCAAAATCAATTAACTGAATTTGATTGTAATAATGTTGAAAATGTAATTTCTGAGTTTGAATCTTTTTTAATTTCTGAGAACATTCAAGCAACAAATTACAATCTGATCTATTTTGACGGAAATCATTCTAAAAAAGCAACTTTAGCTTATTTTGACCTTTTACTACCAACGATCGACAATGATTCTGTATGGATTTTCGACGACATTCATTGGTCAGAAGACATGGAAGAAGCTTGGGAAATCATTAAAAATCATCCTCAAGTAAAAGTTACGATTGATACTTTTCAATGGGGATTTGTGTTCTTTAGACGAGAACAACCGAAAGAGCATTTTACAATTCGAGCATAAAAAAAAGACGATCAGCAACGATCGTCTTTTTTTTCCTAATTCAAAATTTTAAAATATTATTTTTTTGCGTCTTTGTTTTCTTCAGATTTAGCTCCCATTCTATTCACAGTATACATTGGTGCAAATTTTACTTTCAAACCAGCAATTTTTCTGTTATCCTCAGCAGACAAACCTTCTTTTTCAACTGTATTTTTTCGGCTATCTAAAGCTTCATACATTAATTTAATTTCATCCCAGTCTTCTCTAGAATATTTATCTTTATTATTTTCTACAGTATGAACAAACTGCTGATAAACACTATGAATGTTTTGGGCATTAACCCAATTAAAACTCATATCATCACCAATTTTTCCTGCACCAAACAAAGCATCTCTTAACTGTTGTTTAGGACTAGGAGCTGGAGGGGCAAATTGGGCGGTAATTTCATTTTTAAATTCCTCGTACTTAATTTTGCTTGCATTTATTTTTTCTGTTGCGGCAGCATTGTCTTTAATATCAGCCAACGCAGCTTGCGCTTCCTGAGATCTTCTATCATATTCTGCTTCTACACTTTTCCAATTGTCTTTTAAGTCAGCAGCTGCCACATTTTTAACAGAGTCAACATAGATTACATAGTTATCTACTGTTTTTTGAGCTCTTTCTTGTTTTTCATCTTTACATGATGTTAACCCTAATACTAATAAAGCAATCCCTGTAGCTATTTTGATATTTTTCATAATCTTGATTATTTAATTAATTGATTAATCAAATTTACTAAACGCGTATCTTAATAAATTACATTATTATCATGTTTTTAAAACTAAAAACATCTTAAAACTATAAAACATAAAAAATAATGATAATATTGCAAAATAATTCAAAAAAGATATAACATTTTTCTCTTTTTTTAATATAATATATAAGTGCGTATTTACGAAACAGCTTTTGTAACAAAAACCAATTCTCAACTACTTATCTTTTTATTGAAAAGTGTTTTGTACTTTTAAATCCAAAATTGTAAAACAAAATGGCTGAACCATTAATTAAAATAACCGACATCAAACGAAATTTTACTTTAGGAAATGAAATCGTTTATGTTTTAAAAGGAATAGATCTAGAAATACAAAAAGGCGAATATGTTGCTTTAATGGGGCCTTCCGGATCAGGAAAATCTACATTAATGAATTTATTAGGCTGTTTAGACACTCCAACTTCGGGTCGATATATTTTAAATGGAAAAGATGTAAGCAAAATGAAAGATGATGAACTGGCAGAAATCAGAAATAAAGAAATTGGTTTCGTTTTTCAGACTTTCAATCTTTTGCCCAGAACTACAGCTTTAGACAATGTTGCCTTACCAATGATTTATGCTGGTTACGGAAAATCTGAAAGAATTGCTCGTGCAACCGAAGTTTTAAAACAGGTTAATCTAGCTGATAGAATGGATCATCAGCCGAATCAGCTATCTGGAGGACAACGCCAGCGTGTTGCTGTTGCAAGAGCTTTAGTTAATAAACCTTCGATTATTTTGGCCGATGAGCCTACAGGAAACTTAGATAGTAAGACTTCTGTAGAAATAATGAAACTCTTTGGAGATATTCACGCACAAGGAAATACTGTCATTCTAGTAACTCACGAAGAAGACATTGCGGCTTATGCGCATCGTGTCATTCGTCTACGTGATGGATTAATTGAAAGTGATACAAAAAAATAATTTTAGTTTTCAAATAGCTTAAGCATTTAATTGTTTAATTGGAAAAGAAAAAAATGACCAATTTTATTAAATCTATTTTATTAGCTTTTTTGTTTTTAGCATCTTGTAAAAATAAATCTGTAAAGAATAATGAAAATTTTAAATTATTGCCTCCGAAAATTGAAAGTGTAAAGATACGTTGGGCAACTACAAATGAATTTGTAGTTAGTACTGATAGTCTTTTATCTTACGAGAAAAAATTTGAATGTGATTCGGTTATTGGAGTTAATTATATAGATTTCGATGGAAATGGACATTCATTTTATCCTATAAATAAAAGAGGAAGATCCATTAATACTATAAAAAGCAGGCAGAAACTTGAGCATAATCAAATTTCAAAATTAAATGCAATTATTGGAAACAAAAAAACATACAAAAATCCAAATTTGACGGCTTGTTATAATCCAAGACTTGGATTTATTTATTTTAAGAATAACAAAGTAATTTGTCAAACACAAATTTGTCTAGAATGCTCTCAACTTCAGTCGACCGCAAAAACTGCAGGAGAAAAAAGTGATGCTTTTAATGACAAAGCCCGCAAAGAATTAACAAAACTGAGTAATGAACTTGGTTTAAATAACTTATAAAGGAAAAAACTTAGAATCTTAGCACCTCAGAACCTTAGCATCTCAAAAAAAATGAAAGTATATACCAAAACAGGAGATAAAGGCACAACGGCTCTTTTTGGAGGAACGCGTGTACCAAAAGATCATATCAGAATTGACAGTTACGGAACCGTTGATGAATTAAATTCTTATATCGGATTAATTCGTGACCAGGAAATCGATTCTCATTATAAAACTATTTTAATAGAAATTCAGGATCGTCTTTTTACTGTTGGTGCCATTTTGGCAACACCGCAGGAAAAAGAAGTTTTAAAAAATGGTGAGCTTAGATTAAAAAATTTAGGAATAATTGATTCAGATATTGAGTTGTTAGAAAAAGAGATTGATAAAATGGACGAAAGTCTTCCGCCAATGACTCATTTTGTTTTGCCTGGCGGCCACTCAACTGTGTCACATTGTCATATTGCGCGATGTATTTGCCGTCGTGCAGAGCGTTTAGCTGTTCATTTAAGTCATAATGAACACGTTCCTGAAATAGCAATCACGTACTTAAACCGACTTTCTGACTACCTTTTTGTCTTGGCACGAAAGTTGTCCTCAGACTTAAAAGCGGAGGAAGTGAAATGGATACCCAGAAAATGAATTTTCTGAAAATTCCAAATTTAAAAATTCCCAAATTCCAAAGGAAAAATTAAAAATATCAGGAATTTAAATCACATATTAAAATTCCAAAACTAGGCGCTATGACTGTCTTTTTTGGAGTTTGGAATTTAAAAATTGGAATTTAATAATCGACGTTCTTAAATTTTATTAAAATAAATCAAAATTTACTTGTCTTTTTCAGTAAAAAATTTATTTTTGCACAAACTAAACAGATAACAGATGTATTGGACATTAGAATTAGCATCTTATTTAAGTGATGCGCCATGGCCTGCTAACAAAGATGAACTTATAGACTACGCTATCAGAGCAGGTGCTCCATTAGAAGTAGTAGAAAACCTTCAATCAATCGAAGACGAAGGTGAGATATATGAATCAATGGAAGAAATTTGGCCTGATTATCCAACAGACGAAGATTATCTTTGGAATGAGGATGAATATTAAAAAATAAACCAAAGGAAAAAGTCTCTCATCATAGAGACTTTTTTTTTGGTTCAAATACATATATAATAAAGAAATACAATAAATCATGAGTTTCATAAACAGTATTATTAAAGTCTTTGTCGGCGATAAGTCGCAGAAGGATGTCAAAGCTTTACAACCTTACTTAAACAAAATTAAAACATTCGAAGCTCCTTTAATGAGTCTATCAAACGACGAATTGAGAGGAAGAACCGTTTATTTTAAAGACAGAATAAAAGAAGCTAGAGCTGATAAAGATGCTAAAATTGCTTCGCTTAAAGCAGAAGTAGAAAACATCGAAGACATCGATAAAAGAGAAGATATTTATGATGCAATAGATGCTCTTGAAAAAGAGGCTTATGAAATCTCTGAAAAAACTTTATTGGAAATTCTTCCAGAAGCGTTTTCTGTTGTAAAAGAAACGGCTCGCCGTTTTAAGGAAAACTCTCATATTGAAGTTACTGCAACTCCAAAAGACCGCGAATTCTCAGCAACAAAATCATACATTACTATTGATGGCGAAAAAGCTATCTGGGCAAACAAATGGAATGCTGCTGGAAAAGACATCACTTGGGATATGATTCACTACGATGTTCAGTTAATTGGTGGTATGGTATTACATGAAGGTAAAGTTGCTGAAATGCAAACGGGAGAAGGTAAAACTTTGGTTGCTACCCTTCCTCTTTACTTAAATGCTTTGACAGGAAATGGAGTTCACTTAGTAACGGTGAATGACTACTTGGCAAAACGTGATAGTACTTGGAAAGCTCCTTTATTTGAATTCCACGGTTTATCTGTTGACTGTATCGATAATCACCAGCCAAGTACAGAGCAAAGAAAAAAAGCTTATGATGCTGATATCACTTACGGAACTAACAATGAGTTTGGTTTCGATTACTTAAGAGATAATATGGCGCACTCTCCAAGCGATTTAGTGCAGAGAAAACACAATTTTGCAATTGTCGACGAGGTTGACTCTGTATTAATTGATGACGCTAGAACACCTCTTATCATTTCTGGACCAGTTCCTCAAGGAGATCGTCACGAATTCAACGAATTGAAACCAAAAATTGAAAACTTAGTTGCACAACAACGTCAGTTAGCGAATGGTTTCTTAGCTGAGGCTAAAAAATTGATTAAAGAAGGTAATACTAAAGATGGAGGTTTCCAATTATTAAGAGCTTACAGAAGTTTACCTAAAAATAAAGCATTAATTAAATTTTTGAGTGAAGAAGGAATTAAACAATTGCTTCAAAAAACTGAAAATCAATACATGCAAGATAACAATCGCGAAATGCACAAAGTGGATGAAGCTTTGTATTTTGTGATTGAAGAGAAAAACAATCAAGTAGAATTAACAGACAATGGTATTAAATACCTTTCTGGAGATACTGATGCAGATTTCTTCGTTTTACCAGACATTGGAACAGAAATCGCTGCAATTGAAAAACAAAAATTAGATAAAGACGCTGAAGCTGAAGCTAAAGAAAGATTATTCCAAGATTTTGGAGTAAAAAGCGAGCGTATCCATACTCTTACTCAGCTTTTAAAAGCGTATGCTTTATTTGAAAAAGATGTAGAGTACGTTATCATGGACAACAAAATTATGATTGTCGATGAGCAAACAGGTCGTATCATGGATGGACGTCGTTACTCAGACGGTCTTCACCAGGCGATTGAAGCAAAAGAAAACGTAAAAATTGAAGCTGCAACTCAAACTTTTGCAACTGTTACATTACAGAATTATTTCAGAATGTACAACAAGTTGGCAGGTATGACGGGTACAGCAGTTACAGAAGCTGGTGAGTTATGGCAGATTTATAAATTAGATGTTGTTGAAATTCCAACAAACCGTGGCATTGCAAGAATTGATAAAGAAGATTATATCTACAAAACAACACGTGAAAAATTCAATGCTGTAATCGAAGATGTTACCGAATTATCTCAAGCTGGAAGACCAGTATTAATTGGAACAACTTCTGTAGAGATTTCAGAGCTATTAAGCCGTATGCTTAAAATGAGAGGAATCACACACAACGTATTGAATGCTAAAATGCACAAGCAAGAGGCACAAATCGTTGAAGAAGCAGGTAAAGCTGGAGTTGTAACTATTGCAACAAACATGGCTGGTCGTGGTACCGATATTAAATTATCTCCAGAAGTAAAAGCTGCAGGAGGTTTAGCAATTGTTGGTACAGAGCGTCATGATTCTCGTCGTGTAGACAGACAGTTACGTGGCCGTTCTGGTCGTCAAGGAGATCCAGGAAGTTCTCAATTTTATGTTTCTCTTGAAGATAACTTAATGCGTTTATTTGGTTCTGAAAGAGTTGCGAAAGTAATGGACAGAATGGGATTGAAAGAAGGTGAAGTTATTCAGCATTCTATGATGACTAAATCTATCGAACGTGCACAGAAAAAAGTAGAAGAAAATAACTTTGGTGTTCGTAAACGTTTATTAGAATATGATGACGTAATGAACTCACAACGTGAAGTAGTTTACAAACGTCGTCGTCACGCATTGTTTGGAGAGCGTTTGAAACTGGATATCGCGAATATGCTTTATGATACTTGCGAATTAATTGTAAGCAACAGTAAAGTAACAAATGATTTTAAAGGATTTGAGTTTGATTTAATTCGTTATTTCGGAATCACATCTCCAATTTCTGAAGCAGATTTCTTAAAATTATCTGATATTGAAGTTACTGGAAAAGTTTACAAAGAAGCTTTAGCTTTCTATACTGAAAAAACAGAAAGAAGCGCTAGAGAAGCTTTCCCAATTATCAAAGGAGTTTACGAAGAGCCAAACAATCATTTCGAAAGAATTGTAGTTCCATTTACAGACGGAATCAAAACTTTGAATGTGGTAACTGACTTGAAAAAAGCTTATGACAGCGAAGGTGCTCAATTAATTGCTGATTTCGAGAAAAACATTACACTTTCTATCGTAGATGAGGCTTGGAAAAAACACTTACGTAAAATGGACGAATTGAAACAATCTGTTCAATTAGCTGTTCACGAACAAAAAGATCCATTGCTTATCTATAAATTAGAAGCTTTCAACTTGTTTAGAGGAATGTTGGACAACGTTAACAAAGAAGTTATTTCATTCTTATTCAAAGGTGATTTACCAGCTCAAAACACTCCTGAAATTCACGAAGCAAGAGAAGTAGCTCGTCCAAAAGAAAATTTACAATTAAGTAAAGACGAAATTCCAAATAGCGAAAGCATCAACCGTGAAGCTGGAGAAACGCAACAGCGTCAAGTTACTGAAACTATCGTTAGAGATATGCCAAAAATCAACAGAAATGATACGGTTGTAGTTCAAGAAGTTGCTACTGGTAATACAGAAACAATGAAGTACAAAAAAGCTGAAGCTTTAATTGCTGCTGGAACTTGGGTTTTAATTAACTAATTAAAAATCCAATCTTAAATACAAAATCCCCGACTACATCATTAATCGGGGATTTTTTTATTTTAAAAACTTAGAATCCTAGATTGCTTCTCAGAATCTTATCTAAGATTATCTTGATAATAACGCGCTTCAATTCTTTTTATATCTCGTATCGAATTTTTAGCCCAATCTAAACGTTTTACTAAAATTTCTTCCTCTGTCAATTTCCAATTAATATCAGATCTGCGAAGTCTGTTGGTTAAGCTTTGAATGATAATCGCAGCTGAAACTGAAATATTTAAACTTTCTGTAAAACCAACCATTGGTATTTTTAAGAAACCGTCGGCATTGTCCATAATTTCTTGTGATAGTCCTTCTTTTTCTGTTCCAAAGAATAAAGCACTTGGTTTTGTAATATCGAAATCTTCCAACATACAATCCTTTTCGTGGGGAGTAGTGGCAATAATTTGATATCCTTTACTTCTTAAATCAGAAAGGCATCCTGAAACCGAATCAAATCGATTGATGTCAACCCATTTTTGCGCACCTAATGCAATTTCCTTATCGATTCTTTTTCCAAAACGCTGTTCAATTACATTTAATTCCTGAATTCCAAATACTTCACAGCTACGCATTACTGCGCTTGTATTATGCATTTGATAAACATCTTCTACTGCAACTGTAAAATGTTTTGTTCTATTTTCTAGTACTTTTAAAAAATTAGCTTTTCTATTTTCTGTCAATATATTTTCTAAGAATGCGAGGTAATCTAAATCAATCATTTTATTTATGTTTGGCGCAAAAATAATAAATAAAAGAGAAAGAAGACTTCACCTTATTTTCAGCCTGCTAAATCTTCAATAAAATTGGCATTAAGCTTTTCGTGCAAAACACTAAGTTGAGACAAATTCACAGACAAAATATCGTCTTGGTATGAATCTCCCATAAAAACTGCCTTTTCATTTTTAGAATGTTTTTTAAGACGTTCCAGCATGACATTCAATTCACTTTCAGAAAAATCAATAGCAATAAAAGCGATAAATCTCTCTATTACATTCTTCATTCCGTCATTGTAATTAAGCATTATCATATTTTGGTCTCTTTCATAAAAATCCAGAAAACCTTGAAAATACTTTTCTAAAACCAAAACTTGATATTGCTGAAAGCTTACCTCTTCAATTTCTTTAGAAGTGATCCCGAAAATACTTGACGGAATTAAATTTGGGACCATATGCATGCCTGCCATTTTTTGGTGTGATCTTAAAACTTCTCCTGGATTTCGGTACAATAATGCAAAAGGAATTTCAGGAAAAACAGATCTTAAATAAGAAGCCTCAAAAATACTCCAAGCATCTAGTTTTATAATCAAATGTTTTTGTTCGGAAAATCTTTTTTGCCCCAAAAATTTCAAAACCGATTTCAGTAAATCGCCTTTGATTGCTGAATTAAAAGCATTACTTCTTAAAATTTGATCAATAATAGGAGCTTCAGAAACCATTATATTTTCAGATGAAGTGGCAAGAGACTGACTCAACATAGTAGATCCGCATCTTGACACATGAAAAACCAATCCTTTTAATTCTACAAAATCGAGTTCTTCAGACCAGTCCATAATATTTTCTGCTGTACTTATTAATTTAAATGATTTTGAATTGTAGTCATGGCTTTTGCATTTTACAATGGTTTCTTCAAAAAAAGGTTCTGCAAATGGTATATCTGCAAAATAAATCCATTCGAAATAAACCTCATTATCTTTTTCGATCAGTTTAATCGGAATCCAATTTGAAATAAAATCTTTGACATTTTCCATTTTGTTATTCCATTTGTGATTGAAGTTCGGCAATAATCTTGGCATTTGTCTCCGATGGATTTCTAGAAAGCTCAGCAATAACTTTTCTTTTCACTTCGTCTGAACATTCATGTTTTGGCACATAATTCAGATCAAAACCCATTTTAGAAAATAATTCATCAGACCATTCATTTCTAATGCAATCCAAAGTTAAGTGAATTCTAGGTTCTGGGCTTTTGTTCAGCACGCTATGTGGTAATTGAAAATTGGCGTACCAGCACTCTCCCATTTTCATCGGAACCAGCTGATGATTGACATAAAAATAAACTTCTGAGTTTGTAATAATTGGAACATGAATTCTAAAAAATCCATCTTCATACGAAGTATCATTATCAACATGTTCTTTAATTTCGCTATTAGGCCCAAGTCTTAATAATCTCACGGCTTCTTTTTCGCATTGAAACCAATCCATTATTTCTTTAAAATAAGAGCAACTATCTAGCAAAGGCGTATTTTTATAAGCTTTGTCTGGAAAAGAAAAAATATCATTCTCTAGACCCGATTGCGATCGTAAAGAAACACTTGTCCATTTTCCTTCATACCGATTGGTATTAAAATGTGGTGTCCATAAATTGGTTTCGCAAATCAATAAATCATTTTGCAGTTTTTCTATTGAGAAAGAAATCGGAAGCTGACAAGAAGAAGGATTCATAACCTTAAAAATTTAAATTGCTAAGTATAAAACTGTAGAGTTTGTTGGTAGAAACTGAAACGTTTTCAGAATCTGTTTTTAATACTAAATCAGCTTTTTTTGGAATTTCAAAAACATCACTTATTCCTGTAAAACTTTTAATTTTATTTTGATCACTGTCTGGCAACAAGGCTCTTTTGTACAAGCCTTTTGGATCTCTTTCGATCAAACTAGAAATGGCACAATCCAGAAATACCGTTTTTACAAATTCAAAAGACCTTAATTCATTTCTAAGATTTTCATATGGATTAATAACCGACATGAGGACTATTTTCTTTTCCTGAATTAGATTTCGCCCAACATTAAAAAGACGTCTGACATTTTCGCAACGATCCTCTTTAGAAAACCCCAAATCTTTACAGATTGTTTGTCGATACACATCACCATCTACAATTTCGGCTTCATAATTATTTTGAAGCAAAAGATGTTTGACATTTTCTGCCAATGTCGTTTTTCCCGAACCAGATAACCCTGTAAATTGAATTAAAATCATTTTAGCATCACTTTTATAAAACGCGACATTAAAACTAAATAATTTAGAACGAGAGACAAAGAGTATAAATACCCTTTATTTTCTATAAAAAAGCATTATTAATGCTTTGCATTTACTAGACATTTGAACAAAGAAATCACTATTTTTATCTTTTAATTAAACTGAAAATGAAAAAGAAACTTGTTATTTTAACAGGAGCAGGAATAAGTGCCGAGAGCGGAATTAAAACTTTTCGAGATAGTGATGGTTTATGGGAAGGGCATGATGTAATGGAAGTTGCGACTCCAGAAGGCTGGTATAAAAACCAAGAATTGGTTCTCGATTTTTACAACAAAAGACGCCAGCAGTTAAAAGAAGTAAACCCAAATCTTGGACATATCATTTTGGCTGAATTGGAAAAAGATTTTGACGTACAAATTATCACTCAAAATGTGGATGATTTACACGAACGTGCGGGAAGCACAAATGTTTTGCATTTGCATGGCGAATTATTAAAAGTGCGAAGCACACAGAATAAAAACTTGATTCTAGATTGGACAGAAGATTTGCTTACTGGAGATTTAGATACAAACGGACATCAACTACGCCCGCATATTGTTTGGTTTGGCGAAGAAGTTCCTGCACTCGAAGAAGCTATTGACATTACAGAAACAGCAGATTATTTTGCTGTAATTGGAACTTCACTGCAAGTTTATCCAGCTGCTGGGTTAATTTCTTATACACCAAGTACAACACCTGTTTTTTATATTGATCCGAAACCAATTTCGATTCCGAACCTTCGAAATAAAGTTGAAACCATTGCCAAATTTGCTTCTGAAGGAGTCGCAGATTTAAGAGAAAAATTACTGATCTTAGAAAAAACAACATGATTTTTGAAAGCGGGTTACACCAGTTATTTCAGTTTAATATATTCTGGCTCTTTGTTTTCTTTTTAATAGAAAATGCGGCGTTAATAGGTTTATCTGTTTTAATTGGAAAAGCAATCGAATCTGAAAACACCTTTTTAAAGAGTAAAGATCGAAAATGGGTGTTTTATACCCTACTTTGCAACACGCTCATCACTTTAATAGGTTTCGAATTATACCGTTACGGAATCTTGAAAGTAGATTTTTCTGGATCCTTAAAACTTATCATTTTTGATACACTTTTATTGATTCTTTTAATGGATCTTTTTATGTTCCTTTTTCATTTTCTGGTTCATCATTTAAAATGGATGTATCCCATTCATAAACTGCATCATACCCATGTTGAAACGAATGTTTATAGCTTGTATGTGCTTCATCCGATAGAAACTCTAGGTTTTGGTTTTATATGGCTGTTTTTAATTACGATTTTGAAGTTTAATTATTTGAGTATCATTATTTATTTGGTTCTAAATCTTTCTTATGGAATATTTGGGCATTTAAAAAAAGACATATTTCCATCTTTTTGGTATAACAATTACTTCACAAAATGGATTTCAACTACTAAATTTCATAATGATCATCATAAAAATGAATCTCACAATTACGGTTTTTACTTCACAATCTGGGATAAAATTTTCAAAACCATAATTTAAGCATCAATATAGCTTTCAGAAGTTTTAACAATAGCTTATATTTGCACCTTTCGAAAAAACAACATCACAATGACTACTCTAAACGAATTGAATGCTATATCGCCAATTGATGGAAGATATAGAAATAAAACTCAAAATTTAGCACCTTTCTTCTCTGAAGAAGCTTTAATAAAATACCGCGTTTTGGTTGAAGTGGAATACTTCATTGCTTTATGCCAAATTCCATTGCCTCAACTGCAAGGTATTGATTCTAGTTTATTTGAAAGCTTGAGAAATATCTACAAAAACTTTTCTACCGAAGATGCACTTTGGATTAAAGAAACAGAGAAAGTAACCAACCACGATGTAAAAGCGGTTGAATACTTCATTAAAGATGCTTTTGAGAAATTAGGTTTATCTCAATACAAAGAGTTCATTCACTTCGGATTAACTTCTCAAGATATTAACAACACTGCAATTCCACTTTCTACAAAAGAAGCGTTTGAGCAAGTTTACATGCCAACTTTAATTGCTGTAATTGCAAAATTAAAAGAATTAAGTGTTGAATGGAAAGACATTCCAATGTTGGCACGTACGCACGGACAACCAGCCTCTCCTACTCGTTTAGGAAAAGAGATTTTGGTTTTCGTAGAACGTTTGGAAGAACAATTACGTTTGTTATTCAATATTCCGTTTGCAGCTAAATTTGGAGGAGCAACAGGAAACTTCAATGCGCACCACGTTGCATATCCACAAATTGACTGGAAACAGTTTGGAAACAAATTTGTTGAAACCGATCTTGGTTTAAAACATTCTTTCCCAACAACTCAAATTGAACATTACGATCATTTTGCAGCTTTCTTCGATGCTTTAAAAAGAATCAACACCATTCTTATCGATTTAGATCGTGATATTTGGACGTATGTTTCAATGGATTACTTTAAGCAAAAAATTAAAGCTGGAGAAATTGGTTCGTCTGCAATGCCACATAAAGTAAACCCAATCGATTTTGAAAATTCTGAAGGAAACTTAGGAATTGCAAATGCTATTTTTGAACATTTATCGGCAAAACTTCCTGTTTCAAGATTACAGCGCGATTTAACTGACAGTACTGTTTTACGTAATGTTGGAGTTCCTTTTGGACATACAATTATTGCTTTTGAAGCAACTTTGAAAGGTTTGAATAAATTACTTTTAAATGAAAGCAAATTTGCTGAAGATTTAGAGAAAAACTGGGCTGTTGTGGCAGAAGCTATTCAGACTATTTTACGTCGCGAAGCTTATCCAAATCCATATGAAGCTCTAAAAGGTTTGACTAGAACGAATGAAGCAATTGATAAAAATGCGATTCATAATTTCATTGCAACCTTGGAAGTTTCAGATGCAGTTAGAGCAGAATTATTAGCGATAACACCTAGTAACTACACAGGAATTTAAGAAAAACACCAAATATTTTATCAAAAAAAGCTATCTTTATCGAGATAGCTTTTTTTATTTAACCCGGAGTAGTCCAGATTACTTCACTTAACTTTATTTTAGTTGAAGTTCAGTGAATTATATTAAAAAAGTCTTTTTGTTCAGAAAGCCAGAGTTTGAACAAAATACTTTAAATAAAAAGCTGGATCAAGCTCACTGAAACTAAAATACCACATATGATTGCACTAAGCGCCGCTGCTGAAAGTACACACCACTTACAACCTTTAATTAGTGATTTAGGTTTAATCCTAATGACTGCCGCAATTGCCGTTCTATTATTTAGAAGATTGAAACAACCTTTGGTTTTAGGCTACCTGATCGCAGGCTTTTTGGCTGGAAACCATTTTGATTTTTTCCCCTCAATAACCGACATGAAAAGTGTTGAAGTCTGGGCCGAAATCGGGGTTATATTTTTACTTTTCAGTTTAGGACTCGAATTCAGCTTTAAGAAACTAATGAAGGTTGGAGGGACTTCGTCTGTCACCGCCATAACCCAGATTCTATTTATGACCGTAATTGGTTATTGCGTTGGGCAATGGATGGGCTGGGGGAAAATGGATAGTATTTTCTTAGGAGCCACACTTTCTATTTCATCCACAACCATTATCATTAGAGCTTTTGACGAATTGGGAGTTAAAGGAAAAAAATTCGTTGGGATTGTTTTTGGAGCTTTAATTGTAGAAGATATCGTGGCCATCTTGATGCTTGTTTTATTATCAACTATAGCCGTAAGCGATCAGGTTTCTGGAACTGCATTATTACAATCTGTTTTAAAACTTGTTTTCTTTTTAATTATCTGGTTCTTAGGAGGAATCTTTATTATTCCAACTATTTTCAAGAAAGCAAAACATCTCTTAACAGACGAAATGCTCTTGATAATCTCATTAGCCTTATGTTTAATGATGGTGATTTTTGCTTCAAATGTTGGTTTCTCTCCAGCTTTAGGCGCTTTCATTATGGGATCTATTATTGCGGAGACTACAATGGCAGAAAAAATTGAGCATTTAATTCAGCCCGTAAAAGATTTCTTTGGTGCTGTTTTCTTTGTATCGGTAGGAATGTTAATTAACCCTATAACATTGGTTAATTATGCACTTCCGGTCGCTATAATCACTTTATTGACCATATTCGGAAAAGCATTCAGTTCTTCTATCGGAGCTTTAATTTCTGGCCAACCTTTAAAACAATCTGTTCAAACCGGGATGAGTTTGGCTCAAATTGGAGAGTTCTCTTTTATTATTGCAACTCTTGGAATGACTTTAAAAGTTACCAGTGATTTCTTATATCCTATTATTGTTGCAGTATCTGCAATTACAACATTTACTACTCCATTTTTAATTAAATATTCGGAGAGATTTGCACTATTTTTAGAAGCAAAAATGCCTAAAAGATGGGTTAAAAATATTAACCGTTATAGTGTGAATGCCCAAGCTATTAAATCTGTAAGCACTTGGCAGATTGTTCTTCGTTCTTCGATTACACAAATTGTTCTTCATACGATCATTATTACTGCTATCATATTATTGTCATCCAAATTTGTAGCACCTTTAGTAGCCGATACAAGATTCGGAAATACTTTGGCCGCTTTACTGACTTTGGTTGTAATTGCACCATTTTTATGGGCACTTTCGCTTCGTCGTGTAAAAGTAGATGAAGTTGAAGCTCTTTGGGAAGAACGCAAATATCGTGGCGCACTTTTAATGCTTATTTTGATTAGAATGAGCCTTGGTCTATTCTTTGTCGGGTTTTTATTGAATATTTTCTTCTCTCCTTTGGTTGCTTTCGTCGCCCTGATTATTGCAATTGGAGCTTACCAAATTTTTCCTAAAAAATTAAACGAGCAATACCATAGAATTGAAAGTCACTTTTTAAAAAATCTTAACGATCGTGAAAACAAAAAAATAGACAGAAGATATGCTAATTTAATGCCATGGGACGGACACATGTCTTTCTTCGAAATTAAAAAAGAATCGAATCTGGTTGGACAAACTTTACAAGAACTTAAAATTCGCGAGCAATTAGGAATTAATATCGCTTACATTAAACGAGGAGAAGTCACAATTCCGATTCCTACCAAAACCGAACGTTTATTTCCTGGTGACGAAATTTGCGTAATTGGAACCGATGCTCAAATTACAGAATTCACAAAATTCTTAACTCAAAATGAAACAGAACCACCTACAAAAGTAGAAGAAACGAATATTGTTTTACGTCAGCTTGAAGTTTCTCAAGACGAATTTATTCAAAAAAGCATCGGACAATTCAGAGCTAAAACAGATGGAATGGTTGTAGGAATTGAACGAAACGGGAATCGTATCTTAAACCCAGAATCAAGTCTGATATTAGAGAAAAATGATATTCTGTGGGTTGTAGGAGACAAGAAAAAAATGAATACTTTGTTGGCAGCCAAGTAAGATGCTAAGGGACTAAGGCAAAAAAACAGAAAAAGCGGTAAGATTTTAATTTATGAATCTTACCGCTTTTTCTTTTATAAAGTTTAGAAGGAATTAAGCTAAAAACTTAGAACCTTAGCATCTCAGTATCTTAGCACCTCAACAAAACTACTTATTCGGCTGTGGTGTCAAACGTAAATAAGGTTTAATTGGTGTATGTCCTTTTGGGAATTTTGCTGGAATGTCACTATCTGGAATTGCTGGTGCAATTACTACATCTTCTCCATCTTTCCAGTTTGCGGGAGTTGCAACGCTGTAGTTTGCTGTCAATTGTAAGCTATCAATTACACGAAGCAATTCATCAAAATTTCTTCCTGTAGAAGCGGGATAAGTTAAAGTCAATTTGATTTTTTTGTCTGGTCCGATAACAAAAACAGAACGCACTGTAAATTTATCACTTGCATTTGGGTGAAGCATATCATACAGATTCGCTACTTTTTTATCCTCATCAGCAATAATTGGGAAATTTACTTCTGTATTTTGAGTTTCGTTAATATCTTTAATCCACTCTTTGTGCGAGTCTAAACCGTCTACACTCAAAGCAATAACCTTAGTATTTCTTTTTTGAAATTCTGGAACATAGTTCGCTACCGTTCCTAATTCAGTAGTACAAACAGGAGTGAAATCTGCTGGATGAGAAAATAAAACACCCCAAGAATCCCCTAACCATTCGTGAAAATTAATTGGTCCTTGTGTGGTTTCTGCGTGAAAATCTGGAGCTATATCACCTAATCTTAATGTTGACATAATTTATATTTTTTTAGTTCATCTAAAATTAACCAAAAAATGCATTTAGAAAACATTCAAAAGGTAAAAAAAAGTTAAAATTCTACTTTGTCGATATAATTAGTATTTTACTCTTAGATAAAACTTAGAATGAAGTACCAAAAAGCAAGCGTTACAAACGAAATCGGAATTCCGAAACCAATCATCATACTGCTTAATTTTGGTTTCAATCCGTATGTTGAAGCTAAGATTGCACCTGTTATCATTGGCGCCATAGCAGTTTCCATTATAGTAATTTTTATAACTTCAGAATGCTGGTTAAAAATGAAAACGTAAAGAACAAAAATCACAAAAGGAATTAAAAGCAGTTTAAAGAAAAGCCCCAGTCGCAAAAATTTCCAATGCTGGCTTTTTCTATCGAAAGTTAACTGCAAACCAACCGAAAGCAAAGCTAAAGGCGTTACCAAACTTCCAATTTTTAATAATGCTGATTGAAGATTTTCATTTAAATCAACTTGAAAAATATTCATTAAACAAGCGACAACAAACATTATGAAAGGGGGAAACAAAATAATCTTTTTGAAAATCCCGAAAGCATCTGGGCTTCCTTTAGAATAAAAAGCTGCTGTAAAAACACCAAGAGTTGAAACCACAACAAAAGTTCCGGGCTGATCTACCAAAACAGCCGTTTCTAAGCCTTTCTTACCAAACAAGGCTTCAATAATTGGATATCCGAGAAATGAGCTGTTACTTAATCCTGCTGTCAAAATCAAACATCCAATCAGTTTATTCGACCAGCCGTTTCTTCTTCCCAAAAAATGAAAAAAAATAAAAGCTAAAATATAAGTAATCCATCCCGCTCCTATTGGAAACAGCAACTCACTGCTCCATTTTATCTTTGGAATATGATATAAAGTAATCGCAGGAAGACAGAAATAAATAACAATTTTATTGAGCGTCTTATAAATAGGAGTAGGAAACTGTTTGACACGTTGTAAAACGAGACCGAGTGAAAGGAAGAAAAATATTAGTATAAAGTTGTTCATATCATGGCTTACGCACAAAAATAGGAATTTATAAATTGCGATGCTGAACAAATTATAGCACTTCTTTAAGTTTTTTGTTACTTTTAAATATTAAAAAAAAGTAATGCAGCAAATACGAGACAATTTAGAACGAATGGTAAAACTTTCTGATGAAGACTGGAATATCTTTTCGTCAAAACTTATCCGTCAGGAATTTTCAAAGAAAACGGCAATTCTCCATATTGGCCACGTTGAAAGTTACCTTTCCTTTATAGAAAAAGGAATCGTTAGATATTACATTCCTTCAGAAAATAAAGATCTTACTTTTACTTTTGTATTTGATGGCGAATTTACAAGCGGTTACGACTCCTTTATTACCCGATTACCCGTAAACTATACTATTGAAACTCTTGCAGATACCATATTATGGCGTATCTCTTATAATGATCTTCAGTATATTTATGCCAAAACCGAAATCGGCAATACTATCGGCCGTTTGGCAAGCGAAGTATTATTTCTTAAAAAATCAAAAAGAGAATTGTCGTTACTAAATGATTCTGCAGAAAAGCGATACCTTAATTTATTTACAGAGCAACCTCAATTAATTCAAAAAATACCTCAAAAATACCTTGCTTCTTATATCGGTATTACTCCACAAGCTTTAAGCCGAATTAGAAAGCGCATTTCTTAACCCAGGTTCATTGTTTTAGGTTTCTTTACTGTGCAACTTTGTATAATAAAAACAAAAAGATATGGAAACCTTAATTGTATTATTTGGTGCTTTTACTGCAACTCTACTTATTATCTGGCTTACAACCAAACGACTTGAACTATCATTCTCAGGAAGGGTTGCCATGGCACTTATGCTAGTATTTACAGCTATAGGTCATTTTGTCTTTACGAAAGGAATGGCAATGATGATTTCTTTTTTACCTTGGGCAAACACCATTGTACTGGCTACAGGAATTATTGAATTAGTCGCTGCAATTGGACTCCTATTGCCAAGTACCAAAGTGCTTACCGGAAATTTGCTTATTTTATTTTTTATACTGCTGCTTCCGGCTAACATTTATGCAGCTAGTAACAATATCAATTTGCAAACTGCAAACTATACAGGCAAAGGCCTTTCCTATTTATGGCTTAGAATACCAATGCAACTTCTTTTTATACTTTGGGTATATTTTTCTTCTACTAGGAATAATCAAAAAATCAAAATAGTCAATCAGGAAAAGGCGCATCATTCAATTTAATGATGTGCATCTTTTTGCTTTTAACTGGTTAAGTGACTTTTAACTGCCAAAAATTAATTTTTAGTTAAATTTTTTTTTATTTCAAAAAAGCCACTTACATTTGTAACATATTTTATTACAGTATGATTTCAGGTAAATTTGCCATAACGATTCACATTCTTACTCTGCTCCATAAATTCCCAAATGATTTTTTGTCATCTGAGTTTATTGCAGGAAGTATTAATTTGAATCCAGTTTTGGTTCGAAAAGAAATTGCCAACTTAAAAGCACATCATATCGTAGAGAGTAAAGAAGGAAAAAATGGCGGTACAAAATTGGCAGTTAATGCTGCTGAACTGACTTTAAAACAAATATTCGAAATGACCTTTGAAACTATTGGTTTAGGTTTTGCCAAAAATCAGCCTAATCCTGATTGTCCTGTTGGAAAAAACATCAATCAGCATTTGGAAGCTTTATACAGCGAAATGAACCAAAAAGTTAGCACACAGCTGGAAGGTATTTCATTGGAAGATTTTTCGAATCAATTTTAAAACTATTTTTTTAACCAAAACTGTAACATTTTTTATTACTAAATAAATTTATATATTATGAAAATAGCAATTATTGGAGCAACAGGATTTGTTGGCTCAGCAATTTTAAACGAATTAGCAGATAGAAAACACGAAATCACTGCAATAGCAAGAACTCCAAAAGATACTGCAAACGCCACTTGGGTTGCTGCAGATATTTTTAATGTAGACGCATTGGCAGAAATTTTAAAAGGCCACGATGCTGTAGTGAATGCTTATAATCCAGGATGGACAAACCCAAACATCTATGATGACTTTTTAGCAGGTTCTAAAGCTATTCAGGAAGCGGTTAAAAAATCGGGCGTAAAACGTTTTATTACTATTGGCGGGGGCGGCAGTTTGTTTGTAGCTCCAGGTTTACAAGCAGTTGATACTCCAGATTTTCCAAAAGAATTTTATGCAGGAGCTACAGCGGCAAGAGATTATTTAAATGTAATTAAAGAAGAAAAAGATTTAGACTGGGCATTCTTTAGTCCTGCTTTTGAAATGCATGCCGGAATTACAACAGGAAGAACAGGAAAATATCGTTTAGGATTAGAAAATCCGGTTTTTAACGATGAGCAGAGAAGTATTTTATCTGTAGAAGATTTAGCTGTTGTTATTGCCGATGAAGTAGAAACTCCAAAACACCATCAAGTTAGATTTACGGCTGGATATTAAAAAGATACTAAGACACTAAGATTCTAAGTTTTTTTGCCACGAATTCACGGATTTTCTTTTGAAAAACTATATCGGATATTATTATTCGAATTAATTCGAAAAAATAATATCAAAGATTTTAAAAAGAAAATCCGTGAATTCGTGGCAAACTTATTTTTGCTCCTTTTGAGAATAACAAATTAGTGGAAATTCGTGTAATTCGTGGCGAACTAACTTTTTGAAACTGTTTTTGTTTTCTGTACTTTTACATTTCTAAAAAGTGCGTTTTGTCAAATTCTAATAAACAAACTGGTAGCATATCTGAAAAAGCTGGAATTTCACCACCCGAAATCACCAATATTTTGGCTATCAATCACATTAAAAATAAACGCAGACAACAACCCTCTTCTCAAGAATTAATTAGTGGAATTTTAGAAGGAAACAGAACTTCTTTAAGCCGTGCCATTACTTTAATTGAAAGCACCAATTCAGATCATTTTGAAAAAGCTGGCGAAGTCATTCAAGGCTGTTTGGCTCATGCCAATAAATCTATTCGAATTGGAATTACAGGCGTTCCCGGTGTTGGAAAAAGTACTTTTATCGAAGCTTTTGGAAAACAACTTACTGCGTTAGGAAAAAAAGTGGCCGTATTAGCAGTCGACCCTAGCAGTTCGCTTTCGCACGGAAGTATTTTGGGCGACAAAACCAGAATGGAAGAATTGGTTAAAGATGAAAATGCTTTTATAAGGCCAAGTGCTTCTGGTGAAACTTTGGGCGGAGTGGCTCGAAAAACCCGAGAAACAATTATTCTTTGTGAAGCCGGAGGTTTTGATACTATAATTATCGAAACAGTTGGCGTTGGCCAAAGCGAAACCGCTGTTCACAGTATGGTCGATTTCTTTTTACTTTTAAAAATTTCTGGTGCAGGCGATGAACTCCAAGGCATCAAACGAGGTATTATGGAAATGGCTGATGCGATTGTAATCAACAAAGCAGACGGTGATAATATAAAAAAAGCAAATCAGGCAAAATTAGAGTTTAATCGTGCTTTACATTTATTTCCTTCAAAAAAATCAAACTGGCAACCCAAAGTTACCACTTGCAGTTCGCTAACAAAAGACGGTATTCCTGAAGTCTGGAATACTATTTCTGATTATTTTGAATTAACTAAAGAAAGCGGATTTTTCGACGAAAAAAGAAATGAACAAAATCATTTTTGGATGATGGAAACCATAAATGAACAATTAAAGCAAAACTTCTATAATCAGCCAGAAATTATTTCGCTTTTAGAACAAAATAAAAAAGCAGTGCAAAAAAATGAAATTTCACCTTTTGTAGCTGCTTCTGAATTATTGAAATTATATTTTTCTAAAGATTCTAAGTGACTAAGATACTAAGTTGCTAAGATTTTAATTTAGGAAATTGTCTAGTTTTGTCACATTGAGCGAAGTCGAAATGCTCTGCACTTCTCTGATTAAACTGACAGTATATAAAAAACTTAGAACCTTAGTATCTTAGAATCTTAGCGCCTTAATTTATACTTACTCTCCTTATACAAATTTCCAGCTGTAATTACATGCGCCAAAGCATCTTTAGCTAATTCTTCATTTAATTTAACCGGAATTAAAGTCGTATCATTTTTGATTTCAAATTGTAACGGTTTTAAATTTGGCTGCATGATTACAACCTGATTTTCTACTCTAAATGCATTGATATCATTAAACTGCATAATAGATCTTCCTTGTACTTTCGGATCAAGTTTACTTAAATTTCTACCTACCATTGGTGTTTCAAACGGAAGGCCCAAGTAACTCAACAATGTAGGTGGAATATCAATCTGACTTGCCAGTCTGTCATAAACTGCTCCTTTTGGAACTCCTGGCCCCATAATAAATGCTGGAATATGAAATTTGTTTATTGGAACTAAATTTTTGCCGTAAGTTCTTGTATTATGATCTGCGATTACAATGAAAATTGTGTTTTTAAAGTAAGCCTCCTTTTTTGCCATTTCAAAGAATTTTCCAATTGAGAAATCGGCATATTTCATGGCATTATTTACCGTATTAGGCTTTTTATCATAAGGTTTAATTCTTCCAGCAGGATATTCAAATGGTTCGTGATTTGAAGTCGAGAACATTAAAGAGAAAAATGGTTTATCTCCTTTTGATTTGAAATACTGATTCGCTTTGGTTACCAAATCTTCATCAGAATAGCCCCAAGTTCCTTTAAAAGCATATTTATTCCCATCCGACTCAAAATCAGCCTGATCAACGATATCTGTAAAGCCATTTCCGTTAAAAAATGACGCCATATTATCAAAATTGGCCATTCCTCCATAAATGAAACTCGTGTCGTACCCTTTTTGTTTTAAAGCATCTGCTAATGTAAAAAAGCCTTGCTGTGAATTTCCAAGTTTCACCACACTTTCTGATGGAGAAGGCAAAAATCCTGTCACAACGGCTTCAATTCCGCGAACACTTCTGGTTCCAGTGCAATACAAATTGGTAAATAGCAATCCTTCTTTTGATAATTTATCAAATTCTGGCGTTAAAGGTTTTCCTCCTAAAATTCCAACATATTCTGCACCTAAACTTTCTTGTAGAAATATTACCAAATTATATGGCTTTTTCATAACAGAATCGGGCTGCTGCACATGTAAAAACGGAATTTCTTTATCTGTAAAATCATTTGGACCAGCAATCATGTATTTTTTTACACGCGCAATTGCTTCGTTTTCATCCATTTTACCATACATTTTGGTGTTTCCTTCGTTCTTAATTGAATAAGCAGCAAAAGCAACCGTATAAAATGAATTTAAACCTAAAGTATTCGTTAACTGATCTGTCGAAAAAACAGCATTACTGGCATTAATAGGTCGTTTTGAAGTAAGACTTGAGCGCGCTCCAAAAAACAACAAGAAGGCAACTAATGGAAACACCATTAATTTGAATTTATATTCTGTACTTGTCGTGTGAAAATATTTTTTTCCCTTTTTGAAAGCAAAATAGATTACAACCCCTAAAATCAGGAAAGTCACAATTATAGAAGTCAGATAGCTTTTTAAAAGCATTCCTACTACTTCCTTTGGATAAATAAGATAATCTAAGAAAATCTTATTTGGACGTGTATCATATTGTTTTACAAAATCTGGCGAGGCTAATTCTACAAAAAGAATTAAAAACAGAAACAGAAAACTATAAATTACCAGAAACTTATTGGTAAATTTTATCCATTTATTCGGCAAAAAGGTAATCAGTAATGCTGGAAGAAACGACAAATAGCAAAGTAATATCAAATCCATTCGAAGACCGATTGGAAAAATATACCAGAAATCTGGCGTTTGAACAACTCTTTCTTTAAAAAGAAAAAATAAAAATACTCGACTTAGAGTTGTAATCAGTAATCCGATTGCAATGAAACTAAAAATCGGTTTTAAGAAACGTAAGTTTTTCATTAAGATAGTTATAAGAACGTAAAATCAGGACAAACAAATTACTCTTCGTAACGGTTTATTTCTCTGTCATAAAACTCATTTGCTTTTTCAATTAAATCTTCCATTTCGGCATTTAATTCTGCTTCGTCAAGATCTTCAGCTTCTTCTAAAAACTCTACCTCATCATCTTTCAAATTGATTATAAATCTTGGATAATCTAAGTGAATGATAAAAATATCGTCTGGAAAATCTGTGTTATCTCCAAGTAAAAATTTAGGTAATTCCATATATGTCTATTTTTTTAGTAATTGATTATTATTATTTTGCCGATTTCACTTGTTTTAATCTTCAAAATCAGTGAAATATTTTTTTCAAATTTAATTATTCTATATCTGATTTCTCAATTAATCTCTTTGTCAAGTAATGAAAACGAATATAAAGACAAATTGCCGCTGCGGTCAAACCTGCCAAAAGTCCGACCCAAACTCCCTGCGCTTTCAGTTCTGTATGTTCTCCTAAATAATATGAAATCGGAAAACCAATAACCCAATACGCTACAAAAGTAATGTACATTGGCACTTTTACGTCTTGCAATCCGCGTAAAGCGCCCAAAACCACAACTTGAATTCCGTCAGAAATCTGGAAAACAGCTGCAATTAAAAGCAGTTTTGAGGCAATACCAATAACTTCTTCGTTATCTAAAATCTGCCCTGTATTTTCCATGTTTAAGAAAATGTATGGAAGATAATCGTGGAAAACAATAAAGAAAATTGCAAAAACAGTCTCTAAGATTATAGCAAGCAAAAAGATAGAACGTGCAACAACGATTAGCTTTTTATAATCCATTAAACCTCTCTGATTGCTGACACGCACCATAGAGGTTACGCTTAATCCCATTGCAAACATAAAAGTCATCGAAGCCAAACTTAAAGCAATCTGATTGGCTGCCTGACTTGTTTTTCCGATGTTCCCGCAAAGCCAAATCGAAGCCGTAAATAAAACCACTTCAAAAAGCATCTGCATTGCAGAAGGAAATCCTATGCTTATAATTTTTCTGATCATAGTTTTCTTGATTTCATTAAAACTAAAACCTTTAAAAAATCGCTTTAAATCATCTCTTCGCGAAAGCATAATATGCATGAACATTACCAAAAATATTCTTGAAATTACAGTTCCTAATGCTGCGCCAATAATTCCCATTTTTGGAAAAATCCAGATTCCGTAAATCAAAACATAGTTTATACCTACGTGAAGCACATTTGCCATTACCATCGCATACATAGAATATTTTGTCAAAGACATTCCGTCTGCAAATTGCTTATACCCCTGATACATCACAAGCGGAATAAGAGAAAAAGCTACCCATCCTAAATACGGTTTTGCAAGTACAATAACATCTTCTGGCTGTTTTAACAATTCCATAATGGGTTTAGCAAACATGATAACGGTAAAAAGTACCAGTCCTAGAATGGTACATAGAAATAATCCGTGATGAAAAGCAGAACGAATTTTGGTATCGTTTTTCTCTGCATCACCTTCGGCAACGATTGGCGTAATGGCTGTAGAAAACCCGATTCCTAAAGACATTGCAATAAAAATCATACTATTACCAAGTGAAACCGCCGCCAATTCCGTACTTCCAATTTTACCAACCATTATATTATCGACAATACCAATTAAAGTATGTCCGACCATACCCAAAATTACGGGATAGGCTAGTCTTAAATTATACGAAAACTCTTTGGTGTACTGCTTTAAATTCACTGATATTCTTTTTTAGTTGGCAAAGATAATCAGAAGCTTCGAATTCTATCCTATCAATAAAAATATATCCCAATTTTAAGATAAAAATAAGACGAACTCAATATTATGTAACGATTTTTAAAAATTGTATAACAAAGTCCAAACGCCTTGCCTATAATTTTACAACATAGAAATTTCAAAAATATAAGCCATGAAAAAATTACAGATGTTATGCCTAGCTGCGTTCACGTTTTTATTTGCCAACACAACTTTTGCTCAAGAGAGCGGAGTAGAAAATTACGATCAGGGTTTTAGATTAGGGTTTGGTTTAAATGGGGGTTTACCAACCGATAATGATTACGACTGGTCGCTTGGAGGGGATGTTCGTTTACAGTATGATCTTTCAAAAAAAACATCTTTGACCTTAACGACAGGATTTACGAATTTATTTATGGGAAAAGACGATCTTGGAAATGACATAAAAGATCTTGGATTTATTCCGGCTAAAGCTGGTTTTAAAGCTTTTGTCTTAAAAGATCAATTTTATGTTTTAGGAGAACTAGGTGCTGGTTTTGCAGTAACAAATGGTTACGATAAAACAACTTTTTTATGGGCTCCAGGAATTGGTTATGCCAACAAGTACATCGACTTAAGTGTTCGTTACGAAGATTATCATGATTTTAGAACCAATCAAGTAGCATTGCGTGTTGCTTATGGTTTTAAACTATAAAAAATAGGTTTAATTTATTATTTTGTTTTTGGTAAAAACCCGACAGTCTGGAGAGTCTGTCGGGTTTTTTATTTTTATAATATACCATTGGTCAAAACAAAAGCGCTAGTAGTCAAATGATTTTTCAGGATTGATTTGGAACGCGGTAATTCGCAGAAAATTTAATCAAATCATGAACAAAACAATCTTTTATCTATCGCAACTTTTACTTTTTTTACTTGCCACAGTTGCTGCACGCTCACAATCAGGAATTTCAGGCGAATTTAAACTCGATTTTGTCCCATTTTCTAAATACGTAAGGCCAATAGACAGTACTAAAACAAATGCTGAAAGCAATTTTAAAAGAGCACAAATCGCTTTTGAAGTGCCACTATCTTTAAAAATGGATAAATACGATCATCCAAAACTTTGGTCTGTATTTTTTAATGGCAGTTACGCCAAAATGGAAAACAGAAACTACAATATTCAAGATCTACCAGTAGAATTTCAAGGCGGATTTCCGAATGAATTACTCAATACGCAAATTGGAGTTAAGCATTTACGCTCCATTTCTCCTTCGTGGTCTTTATTAATAATGGCTTCCGTTGGTGTTTATACAGACATGGTCGAAATTAATAAAGATGATGTCCTAATTCAAGGGGGAATTCTTTTTATCAAACAATTTAATCCTAAATTGGCTTTGGGAGCAGGTCCTGTTTTAACTAATAGTTTTGGTGTCCCAATGGTTCTTCCTGGAATTTATTTTAACTGGGAATCTACTGGCGCTTTACATTTTAAAGTTGCTTTTCCAGAAGGTGTAGAAATAGGTTATCGAATGTCTGACCATTTTGACTTAAAAGCAGTAGCCGAATTAAGCGGAATGACAGCTGAAACCAAAATTGGAAATAAATCTACATTATTAGGATATCAGCAAATAATTGCAGGCTTAAGACCTCAGATGAAATTAGGAAAACATTGGATTTTAGAACCAACTGGCGGAACTACTCTTGTTCGAAGTTTTTCGACGACTAACCGAAAAATTAAAGAAATCTTTAAGGAAAAAGATATTGCAGATCCAAAATTCAACACTACCTTTTATGGAGCAGTAGCTCTAAAATGGAAATTCTAGAGCTATCTGCTTAATAAATTTTTATAGACTACCTCTTTCAATAATACTTCTTTGCGAGTTCTTGAAATAGGTAGTTCTTGTCCTTTTATAAAAAGTCGTCCGCCAGAAATAGAATCTATATGGGTAACATTTACCAAAAATGATTTATGTATTCTAAAGAAAATTTCTGCAGGGAGTGTTTCTTCTAAGGAAATCATGGTCTGATGAATAATCAGTACTTTGTCCTTAAAATGAAGCTTAGCATAATTTTGCATTCCTTCGATATATAAAATGTCGATCCAAGAAATTTTCTGAAATCCTTCTTCCTGACGCACATATAAAAAAGGATCCAATTGATTTTGTTTCGGAGAATTGATCATCTGATGCCATTGCCTAGCTTTTAAAGAAGCCTGATAAAAACGCTGAAACGTTATAGGTTTTAATAAATAATCTACAACCTGAAGTCTGTATCCATCTAAAGCATGTTCTGAATAAGCGGTTGTAAAAATCACTAACGGTGGATTCTCCAAAGATTCTAAAAACTCCAATCCCGATAAATAAGGCATATTGATATCCAGAAACATCAAATCGATTTGCTTTTCCTGAAGATATGAAGTCGCTTCTAGAGCCGAAGCACAAGTCGCTACAGTTTCTAGAAAATCAATTTTAGAAACGAAATCTGCTATTCCGTTTCTTGCTATAGGTTCATCATCGATAATGAGACATTTCATAATCATCTGTGTTTTTATTTTAAATCTAAAACTACTGTAACAGTAAAATCAGAATCGGTTTTATGAATGTTTAATTTGTGCTTTTCTGGATATTGTATTTCCAGCCTTTTTTTTACATTTTCCAAACCTAACCCTTGATTTTTTGAAGGTGCTTTATATTGCTCGGTATAAGAGTTTTCAATTTTAAAATTCAATTGATTGTTGAGTTGTTTGCAGGACAAATGCACATATCTTTTTTGGTTTGGAAGCCTAGAAACGTGTTTAAAAGCATTTTCAATTAACGGAACTAAAAGTAAAGGCACAATCTGAAGCTGTCCATTTTCAATGCTCCATTTACTTTTAACCTCTAATTCATTTCCCCATCTGGTCTCTTCAACAGCAATTAAATCTTTCAAATACTTAATTTCAAGATGCAGAGGCACATATTCCTTGTTACATTCATACAATTGATACCTCAAAATATCCGAAAATTGAACTAATAAATCTGAAGCCAACTTTACATTGCTCTGCATCAGAATATGAATATGATTCAAAACATTGAACATTAAATGCGGATTGATCTGGTCTTGCAAAATCTTGATTTGCGCTTCTAAATGAACTTGCTGTAATTGCGCATGATTTCTTTCGATAACATTATGTTCCTGATAAAAGCGAAGCCCACAAGCAGTACCGTTAATTAAAATAGCTGCTGGAATGCTGCCACAAAATCTTGCCCACAAAAAATGAAGAAAATCCAAATTTACCTCTTCAGGAAATGCTGTACTCCTTGAAATCGGATCTGAAAAAACAGTATAAATCAAGGCAAGACAAAATGACAAAAGCAATACAACAACAACACTTTGTACAGCAAACCAGTTCATTTTATTTTTTTTAAGTGCTTTGGGCAATATAACATCACTCAAAATATGAGCTAAAACCGCAGAACAAACCAAAACTAAAACAGCCTGAATAGTCGCAGACAAAAAATCATAATCTTCGATCATTTGGGCCCAAATCGTGATACCTAACAAGCTCCAAAAAAACACTAAAAATATCCAATGTTTATTTTTATTGATCACAACCATCTATAAATAATTTATTGAAAAAATTTGACTTCAAAAGTAATCCTATATTTTTTTTAAACAAATAGCAAAGGAGCATAAACCGCAAACACTATTAAAATTAGTTTGACGAACTGCGTTTTTGTTTTGACTAATGGCATTTATAAAACAGTCTAAATTTTCTAAGGTATAATATAAAATAACCCCGATAGGTTTTTAAAAACCTATCGGGGTTCAATAAATTATCAAATTGACTAATTATCTCAATTATCCAACTATTTCTCTCCTAATTCTTTCTTATACAATTCGATATTTGCAGCGGTTTTTTCGTCTAGTTCAGGTTCTTTAATATCGGTATGTTTTTTCATTTCTTCCCAGATAATTTTAGCTACAATATAGCGTGACATTTCTTTATCGTCTGCGGGAACAATATACCATGGAGCATGCGAAGTCGATGTTTTATTGATTGCTTCTTCATAATATTTCATGTATTCATCCCAATAGCCACGCTCTTTCAAATCTCCAGGCGAAAATTTCCAATTGTGTTTTTCTTCCTCCAAACGTCGTAATAAACGCTGGCGCTGTTCTTCTTTGCTCAAATGCAAATAGAATTTCATTACGATTGTTCCGTTTTGAGAAATATGCTTTTCAAAATTATTAATCTGTTCAATTCTGTTTTCCCAAAAATCCGGAGTAATGTCATCGACAGAATTAATTTCTGGTAAGTTTTCGGCCAAGACATATTCAGGATGCACTCGTGTCACGAGAACATTTTCATAATGAGTTCTATTAAAAATGGCAAACTTTCCTTTTTCTGGCAATGCAATATAATGGCGCCACAAATAATCATGCTCCAATTCTGTTGAAGTTGGCGTTTTAAAACTATGCACTACTACTCCACGCGGATTAAACTCCTTAAAAACTTCGCGAATCAAACTATCTTTCCCCGAAGTATCCATTCCTTGCAGACAAATCAAAACGCTGTATTTGTTGTGCGCATACATTACATCCTGCAAATCACTTAATTTAGCTTGTACCTTATCTAATTTTTCTTCTTTTTCGTCATCATCCGCATCAACATTTAGTAATGTCGGAAGCTTGCTTAATTTTATTTTATCGGTAACTTTAAAATCTTTTGGGTCTATTGACTTCATATTTTCAAATTTTATATCATAAATATACTACTTTTACGAAGCATATTCCTGCTATTGATTTTCAAAACAACATTTATTTTATGATGAAGTATATACTTGCTGTATTTTTAATTCTTTTTACAAATCAAGTTTTTTGTCAAAATAAAAACTATACAAATCCAGAAAAAGCAATAATCCAAATTTTCGGAAAGTGTTATAATGATCTTGAATCAATTGAAGGAACAACAAACATACTTCCTGAAAAGAAAAATGTAAAATTTTGCTCCTTATATCAATGTACTTCTAGAATTGTATACGCTGAAGAAGACAAAAATATTGAAGATAAAATTATTAAAAGAGCCTTAGAAATAGCCATTAGACTTTACAACGAAGGAACTCCAGTATATCTAACATATGGAATGAACAGTTCAGGCCAAGCCGATTCAGACAATGAAATTTTAACAGATGACGATAATTTGGTTTACATCAGTGTTGGAGAATGTATTGTTTTTAATCCTTTAGTAAAAATCAGTGAAGCAGTAAATAAAACAACTATGGAATTAATTAATAATTCTAAATCAATAAAAATAAAAAAATTAGAACAAGAGAAGTTTACAAAATAAAAATTCATGGAAAAATTCACCTTAGAAATATTATTTCAAATCATCGGAATCGGTTCGGCATCAGGTTTATTTTATAATAATGACGCACTTTATGTAATTGGCGACAACAGCGGATTCTTATACGAATACAATATGCAAAATCAGCAATTAGACCAACATGCTTTAATTGACAATCCGACACAAAATATTCCAAAAAACTTAAAACCTGATTTTGAATCGCTTACGCATCATAACGATACACTTTATGTCTTTGGTTCTGGTTCAACCGAAAACCGAAACAAAATGATCGAATTTGATTTGAAGTCCAAAACTGTTTTACAGAAAAACAATTTAGTCGATTTGTATGCTGTAATGCAGAATTTCGGAGAAATAAAACCCGAAGATTTCAACTTGGAAGGCGCTATTTTTGATGGCGAAAACTGGTATTTATTTAACCGAGGAAATGGCATTTCAAACAAAAACACCATTTTTACGATTCACGCCAAAAACCTTGGAGAAGAATTCGCTTTGATTTCTGTCAATTACAAACTTCCAAAAATAAAAGGTGTCCGTTCCAGCTTTACAGATGCTGTTTTGGTCGACGATAAAATCTATTTCCTTTCAACCGCAGAAGATACCAAATCAACTTATGATGACGGAGAGATCTTAGGAAGCTTCATTGGAAGAATCGACATTAAAACTATGAAAATCGATTTCACTCAAAAAATAACCTCAACCAACAAATTTGAAGGTTTGACTTTCTACAAAAAAGAAAACAACAAAATTGAGTTTTTGCTTTGTGAAGATAATGACACGGATCTTTTGGAAACAAAGATCTATAAATTGACAATTCCGGCTAAATAACGCAGCGATTTCCTGTTTATTGAGTCTTTGACTATACAACAAACCATAAATAATAATTATAAACCACAGAAAAAATAATGATCAGAAAAACCGCTTTCGCTCTTTTAGTTTTTATTACCAGTCAAATATCACAGGCTCAGTATCAATATCCTTCTACACCTGAACAACCTGTAGTAGATGATTATTACGGAACAAAAATCACAGATTCTTACCGTTGGCTAGAAGATATGAAAAAACCAGAAGTGCAAAAATGGTTTAAAGATCAAGGCGATTTTACCAATTCTCTTATTAAAAAAATCTCTGGCCGTGATGCTCTTTTCAATAGAATGAAAGAAATTAGTGCTTTAGCTGGGGATGATTATGGTTACGTAAAACAGTTAGGAGACAATTACTATTACACCAAAAAGAAAAAAGGAGAAAGTATTTATAAATTATACATCTGCAAAGGCTTGAACGGAACCGAGGTTTTATTATTAGACCCGAATACTTATAAAAAAGATGCAACGATTACAAGTTTCAATATTAGTCCAGATCAGAAAAAATTAGCGGTTACATTATCTCAAGATGGTGCCGAAGTTTGTGACCTCCGAATTATGGATATTGAATCTAAAACTTTTCTTCCAGACAATTTAAACCCGGTCTGGAGTGAATTTAGTTTTGAATTTACACCTGACAGCAAAGCGATTACGTATACCAAAATGAGTACTAATGATAATAAAAGTGATGATTTTCTAAAACACATGAAATCTTTACTTCACGTTATTGGCACTAATCCAGAAACCGATAAAATACTGGCATCAAAAGAAAATAATCCCAACTTGAATCTTCTTGCTGAACAGTTTCCTGATGTTGCATTCTCAGACAATTATTCATACATAATTTTAGAAATCGGATCTACAAAAAGCGAAATATTAGCATTCTATGCTCCTTATTCAGAAATTAATAATCCTAAAATAAATTGGAAACCGCTTATTAAATATGAAGATGAGATCACAAGCTATCAAATAATTGGAGACCAATTTTTCTTTCTTTCGCATAAAAATGCGCCCAATTATAAAATAGGATTAACAGACATTAAAAATCCAAATATTGATAATGCAAAAATTATAATCCCGGAGAGCAATAAAGTATTACGAAGAATACAGAAATCTAAAAACTTCATTTATTATACTTTAAGCGACGGAATTGTACAGGATAAATATCAAATTAATCCAAAAACATTAGAAAGTAAAGTAATCGCTCTTCCAAAAGGGTCAAATGGAGGTTATGCTTTAAATTCTCGTGAAAACGACAATTTCTTGTTTTTTAACAATGGCTGGATCACGCCTTCTACGTCTTATTATTTTGATGGTTCAACTGATCGTTTAGAAAAGTCGAAACAATTTATTGCAAGTGGCAATTATCCTGACTTTTCAAAGCAATATAGTGTAAAAGAAGTTGAAATAGCAAGTCATGATGGCGTAATGGTTCCGTTATCTATTATTTATCCAAAAAACATTAAAATGGATGGCTCTACTCCTTGCTATATTAGTGGCTATGGTGCTTACGGATCAAGCAGAACACCCTATTATATTGGCGATAATTTAATGGCATTGCTGGAGCAGAATACTGTAATTGCTTTTGCACACGTTAGAGGCGGTGGAGAAAAAGGAGCAAATTGGCACAAAGGAGGCCAAAAAGCGACGAAACCTAATACTTGGAAAGATTTTATTGCTTGTTCTGAATATTTGATCAAAGAAAAATACACTTCGGCAGACAAACTTATTGGAAATGGTGCAAGCATGGGCGGTGTATTAATTGGAAGAGCAATTACAGAACGTCCTGATCTTTTTAAAGTTGCACTTATTGAAGTTGGCGACACTAATATTATACGAAGTGAAATTACTCCGAATGGTCCAAATCAAATACCAGAAATCGGCACTTTAAAAAACGAAACAGATACCAAATATCTTTTGGAAATGGATGCGCAAAGCAAGGTGAAAAAAGGAGAGAAATATCCTGCAGTCTTAGTTCACACCGGAATGAATGATGCTCGAGTAGATTCTTGGATTCCTGGAAAGTTTGCTGCTATTTTACAAAATTACAACAGTTCTGACAGACCAATATTATTACACGTAAATTATGCAAACGGACATTTTTCTAACGATCTGGATGTAACTTATAATGATAGTGCTGATATGTTTGCTTTTGCATTGTGGCAGGTTGGAAATTCAAAATTTCAGATGGCGAAGTAATCAACAGCTCAAATTTAAATGCACTTTTTACTTTGCGTAAATCTTTGTGAATCTCTGCGTAATAATTTTACCGCAAAGATTCACAAAGAATTACGCAGAGAAACACAAAGAATTTATTTACAGACTGCTGTACGTCTCTACGACAAACCTTTGTAACTTTGAATCTCTGTAACTTTGAACCTTAAAAAAAAATCATCATCGTCCCAACCTTTTTATCTTTTTATCTCTCTATACAAGAAAGACAACAATTGTGATAAACGAGACTCAAATAGCAAACTGTAAAAAAATGCACCGCGATGCCCAGCGCGAGGTGTACGAATACATGGCGCCTAAGTTGTACCGCCTTTGCAAAAGATATTTAAAAAAGGAAGAAGAAATTGAAGAAGCATTAGCCGATTCTTTCTTTACTATTTTCACCAAACTGGATCAGTTAAAAGAAGCGTATGCTTTTGAAGCTTGGGCCAGACGAATAACTGTTAATCATTGTTTGGCGACTATCAGAAAAGCAACCAATTTCAACATGTATTTAGACGACCTAAAGCTAATTTCTCAGCCTTCTGTCGATGAACTGAATACGTTGGAAGAAGAAGATCTGCTTAATTTATTAAACCACATTCCTGACGGCTGTAAAACTGTTTTTAACCTTTTTGTTATTGAAGGTTTCTCTCATAAAGAAATAGCCGAAATGCTAAAGATTTCTGAAGGCACCTCAAAATCACAATTGAATGCCGCTAAGACCAAACTGAAAGAACTGGTTAATAAACTGTATTATCAAAAAGCAAAATAGTCATGGACAATCAAGATAAATTATTCGATAAAATAAAAGAAGCTTCGCAAAAAGCCGAGTTTCAAGACTTTCCTGGAATGGAAAAAGTCTGGTCGCGTGTAGAAGAAAAACTGGACAAAAAAGAAGATAAAAAAACAATCGTTTTATGGAAGAAAATTGCAGTTGCGGCTTCTCTCCTTTTACTTATTTCTTTAGGATATCAATTTTTACATTCAGACAAAGAAACTGTGACAGAAACTCCAAAAGTAGTTTTTGACGAAAAAGAAACCAAACAATTGGAAAAACCAATTTTAGATAAAAAAGCGGCAACTCCAACCTCAGATTCAGAAATGGTTTCTAATGAAGAAGCAGTTAAAATTTTAGAAAATCAAACTAAAAACAAAGAACGAGTTGCCATTCAAGAAGCAATGATTCCTAAAGCAGAACCAATTCAAGCTGTCTCGGCACCAAAAATTGAGGCAGAAGCAGTTATTCCTGCAAAAGTGTCATTAAATGAAAGTTTTGATGAAGAAGATAACATTTCTTCAAAAAAAGATGCTTTAGAAGAAAGAAATTATCCCGACACAAAAGACAGACAATCTGCGAAAGTTGCTTACGCAGCCGCACCCGCTCAAAAAGCTAAGAAAAATGCTCCTTTGGTAATTCTTAACGGAAATGCTATGGCACACAGTGACGATGCAAAGAGAGATAAAATGATGCAGGCCGAAATGTCTAATTTACAGCCTGAAAATGTTGAGTCTCTAGTAGTTTTAGACGATCCTTTATACATTATCGATGGCATCTATTATTCTGAAGAAGATTTGTTTGGCAAGAACCCTACAAGTCCTTATGCGCCTTTAGACAAACAGGAAATTAAAACTATAACTGTTTTACAAGACCTTGAAGCCACTTCTAAATATGGCGAACGAGGAAAAAAAGGAGTTCTTATTATCACTACTAAAAACGGAAAACCAGCTCCGAAAAAATAATCTCAAGCTTTGTCAAAGTCTGCAGCTTTGACAAAGCAAAATCAAAACATTAATTCTAAAACTTATTATCATGAAAAGTCTAAAACTTATTTCATCAGCCATTGCTATGCTTGTATGTTTCGTAACCATGGCACAGGAAAGAACAATAACTGGAATCGTTTCAGATGAAACAAAACAGCCAATTCCAGGTGTAACTATTTACAACCAGACATCAAAAGCAAATGCCTTAACCAATTTTGACGGGCAATACAGTATTCAAGCCAAAACTGGCGATATGCTGGTTTTCAGCTTCATTGGTTACAAAAAACAAAGTCAAAAAGTTCAAAACTCAAATATTATCAATATAAAACTTCTTCCAGACAATCAAACTTTAAGCGAAGTTGTGGTTATGGGTTACGGTACAAGTAATGCTGAATATGAAGACCGCAGTTATGCACGTGCCGAAAGAAAAAAAGAAAAAAGAGATAAATCGCTAGCACCTCAAGGAAAAATGGCAATGCAAGTTCAAAGTAATGCTATATATAGTCCTAGTCCAAGTATTGCAATTCGCGGAACAGCACCCGTTTCTCCAAAAAATGAACCTTTATATATTGTTGACGGGGTTCCTGCAACGTCCAATCAAATAGCTAAAATTAATCCTAATGATATTGATAATGTTTCGGTTTTAAAAGACCAAGCAGCAACTTCTATATATGGAACTAAAGGTTCAAATGGCGTCGTGGTAGTTTCGACTAAGAATGAACTTTATAAAAATCTTTCAGAAAAAGAATTGGATAAAAAATTAAACATTACGCCAATTCCGACTGAACCAACTCTAGAAGATTATGATTCTTTTGTTGAGAATGCTTTTGAAAGCCCTAAAACAGCACCGCTTTCTACTTTTTCTATTGATGTTGATAATGCTTCTTATACCAATATCAGACGTTTTTTAAACAACGGACAGCAAGTTCCAAAAGATGCAGTTCGTGTAGAAGAAATGGTTAATTTCTTTAAATATACTTATCCACAACCCAAAAATGAACATCCATTTTCGATCAATACCGAAGTGAGCGATTCACCTTGGAATTCAAATAACAAAATCTTGAAAATTGGTTTACAAGGAAAAAATATTCCAACTGAAGATTTACCCGCTTCAAACCTAGTTTTCTTAATTGATGTTTCTGGATCTATGGAAGACATGAACAAATTGCCTTTATTAAAACAATCATTGAAAATTTTGGTTAACGAATTAAGACCAAAAGACAAAGTAGCAATTGTGGTTTATGCGGGTGCAGCAGGAATGGTTTTGGCGCCAACTTCTGGAGATGAGAAAAAAACAATTATTAATGCATTGGATAATTTGCAAGCTGGAGGAAGTACAGCTGGCGGAGCAGGAATTGAATTAGCTTATAAGATTGCAACTGAAAATTTCATTAAAAACGGAAACAACAGAGTAATCTTGGCTACCGACGGAGATTTTAACGTTGGAAGTTCTTCTAATTCTGATATGGAAAAACTAATTGAAGAAAAAAGAAAAACAGGCGTTTTTTTAACTTGTTTAGGTTACGGAATGGGAAATTACAAGGACAGCAAAATGGAAATCTTGGCTGACAAAGGAAACGGAAACTATGCGTACATTGATAATATTCAAGAAGCCAATCGTTTTTTAGGAAAAGAATTCAAAGGTTCGATGTTTGCTATTGCTAAAGATGTAAAAATCCAGATTGAATTTAATCCAAAACAAGTCCAAGCGTATAGATTGATTGGTTATGAAAACAGAAAACTTCGCCCAGAAGACTTTAAAAATGATGCAATTGATGCAGGAGAACTAGGCAGCAATCATACGGTTACAGCTTTGTATGAAATTATTCCGGCTGGAGTAAAAAGCGATTATTTAGCCGAACAGCCAGATGCTCTAAAATATACTAAAACGGAAAGTAGTTCTACTAATTACAACAATGAATTGGCAACAATAAAATTCCGTTACAAAAAGCCTGATGGAGAAAAAAGTATCGAAATGGTTCAGGTAATCGAAAATAAATCGGTGATTTTAGAGAAAGCAAGTGATGACATGAAATTTAGTTCTGCCGTAGCTTGGTTCGGATTAAAACTGCGAGATTCAAAATTAATCGCTGACAAATCTTCTAAAGAAATTATAAAACTGGCAAAACAAGGAAATTCAAACGATGGTGAAGGTTACAAAGCAGAATTTATTCGTTTAGTTGAAACTTCGAAACTGCACAATTAATAAAAATTATATTACATTTGCGGCTTTATTTTTAAAACTTATTTTACATACATATGAATCCTATTTTAAGCCAAAATCTATTTTTAGTAAAAGAGCATGTTGGAATGTTCAAAGCCGCAAACAATTACGATATTTATCATCCAGAAACCAATCAAATCATAATGAACTGCCGAGAAAACAATCTTGGTTTTTTCACAAAAGTATTTCGTTTTACAGATTATAAAAGAGCAACTCCGTTTAATGTTGAAATTACAACTGCTTCTGGAGAAAAATTAATTACAGTAAGAAGAGGTGTTGCCATCTTTAGATCGACTGTTGAAGTATTGGACGAAAAAGATCGTTTGGTTGGAACTTTCAAACAAAAATTCTTTTCTATTGGAGGAAAGTTTGATATTCTGGATAAAAACGAAAAACCAGTTGCAACGCTTCAAGGAAAATGGACTGGCTGGGATTTTAAATTCTCTCATGAAGGCAAACAATTGGCTCAAGTAAATAAAAAATGGGCTGGATTAGGAAAAGAGTTTTTTACAAGTGCCGATAACTATGCACTTCAAATTGAAGAGATCGTACCAGCTGATAGTTCGTTGAGACAGTTAATTTTAGGAGCCGTAATGTGTATAGACATGGTTCTGAAAGAATAACAAAAAGTTGTTAAACTTAGATTAAGAATATATTTAAAGCATCATTTTAGTTTTCAAAACCTTATTTTTGTAAGACTTAAAATGATGCTTTCTGCATTTCTAAAAACACAATCATGACCGACTTAAAAAATAAAAATGCCTTTATCACTGGCGCAGGAAAAGGAATAGGAAAAGCTGTAGCAATTGCTTTGGCTAAAGAAGGCGTAAACCTAATTTTAGTTTCGAGAACAAAAAGTGATATTGACCAATTGGCAGAAGAAACGGCAAAACTGGGCGTAAAAACTTTGGCTTTGTCTGCTGACGTTTCAGATATTAATTCTATTAATTCTGCTGCTGAAAAAGCAATTGCCGAATTTAAAAGTATCGATATCTTAATCAATAGTGCCGGAATTGCTTCTTTTGGAAAATTCTTAGAATTAGAGCCAGAAGCTTGGGAAAGAATTATTCAGGTAAATTTAATGGGGACGTATTACACGACTCGTGCGATTATTCCAAATATGATCGAAAGACAAACTGGAGACATTATCAATATTTCTTCTACTGCTGGATTAAACGGAAACGCTTTAACAAGTGCCTACAGCGCATCTAAATTTGCTGTTTTAGGTTTGACCGATTCTTTAATGCAGGAAATGAGAAAACACAATATTCGTGTTACGGCTTTAACGCCAAGTACTGTTGCTACTGACATGGCTAAAGATTTAAACCTGACTGACGGAAATCCAGAAAAAGTGATGCAGTCTGAAGATATGGCAGATTTAATTATTGCGCAGTTAAAATTAAACCGAAGAGTGTTTATTAAAAACAGCAGTATCTGGTCTACAAATCCTTAAAACTAAATTCCAAATTTTTTAAATTCCAAATTCCAATTGCTTTGAGATTGGAATTTGGAATTTTGGTATTGGAATTTCAAAAACTAAAATTATGGAACAATATTTAAGACAATTGGTCGAAATAGAATTTCAGGATAAAAAACAGATTTTCTCCGGATTTCTTATTGATTATTCTGATGAATGGATTTTGCTTCGAAATAATCCTGTAGATTTTATTTTGGATGGTTTTGTCATTTTGAGAAATAAAAACATTGAAGCTGTAAACCGAGATCATGATCTGGCTTTTACAGAAAAAGTAATCCGCCTGAAAGGATTAAAAATTAATTCTGATGATATTATCCCGATTAAAGATTTGGCTTCGATTGTCAAATTTATTTCTGAGAAATATGGCATTTTTCAGATTGCAAAAAAATCGTCTAAATCTGCTTATTTAGGAAAATTAATCGAATTAAATAATGAAGAATTGACTATCGATTTTTTAGATACGCAAGGTCAGTTTGGAGGAGAATTGAGTTTTAATCCCGAAAAAATTCGAGTTATTGAATTTGATACTGATTATATTAATTCTTTGAAATTGGTGGTTCCCGAGGATCAGAAGTAATATATTTAAAACAACAAAGCCCTTTGTGAAAAGGGCTTTGTTGTTTTTGTCATTCCGAGGAACGAGGAATCACAATCGTAATTCCGTATGCATAATCGCCAATCTTTGTCGAGCTCCGAGTGTGATTCCTCGTTCCTCGGAATGACAATACTTTGGGTATATTTTTAGACTTCAGCAAGTTTATTTAAAAACTCCAAACGAACACTTCCGTCTTCGTCTATTTTTGTCAAATTGATTTCTTGCAAAGTATTTACCAATTCTGGATTCCAAGGTGTTTTTACTTTTACGTAGTTTTCTGTAAATCCGTGAATATATCCTTCTTTGTTTTCGCTTTCAAAAAGAACCGTTCTGTTTGTTCCTAACTGGCTTTCGTAAAAAGCACGACGTTTTTTAACTGATAAACCACGAAGCATTTTACTGCGTTTTGCTCTAACATTTGAAGGAACTACACCTTCCATATCAGCAGCTTCTGTATTATCTCTTTCTGAATACGTAAATACGTGCAGATACGAAATATCTAATTCATTTAAGAAATGATACGTTTCTAAAAAGTGCTCATCTGTTTCTCCAGGAAAACCAACGATAACGTCTACACCAATACAAGCGTGTGGCATTACTTCACGTATTTTATTTACGCGATCAATATAAACTTCACGCAAATAGCGACGTTTCATTAATTTCAAAATATCATTACTTCCCGATTGTAATGGAATATGAAAATGAGGTACAAAAGTTCTGCTTTTAGAAACAAATTCGATCGTTTCGTTTTTCAACAAATTCGGTTCGATTGAAGAAATTCTCAAACGCTCAATTCCTTCTACTTTATCTAAAGCCTGAACTAAATCTAGAAAAGTATGTTCGTGTTTTTTGTTTCCGAACTCCCCTTTCCCGTAATCGCCAATATTTACACCCGTTAAAACAATCTCACGAATATTTTGAGCTGAAATTTCTTTGGCATTTTTCAATACATTTTCTAAAGCATCACTTCTAGAAATCCCTCTTGCCAACGGAATTGTACAATAGGTACATTTATAATCGCAACCGTCTTGAACTTTTAAGAATGCTCTCGTACGATCTCCAATAGAATAACTTCCAACATAGAAATCTGCTTCAGCAATCTCGCATGAGTGAACTTCGCCCATATCATTTTTGCTCAAATCATGGATATAGTCAGTGATTTTGAATTTTTCTGTTGCGCCCAAGACCAAATCAACACCATCAACTGCTGCTAACTCTTCTGGTTTTAATTGTGCATAACAGCCAACAGCGGCAACAAAGGCTTTTTGATTCAGCTTCATTGCTTTTTTGACTACCTGCTTAAACTGCTTATCTGCATTTTCTGTTACAGAGCAAGTATTGATAACGTAAATATCTGCTATTTCTTCAAAATCGACACGGTCAAAACCTTCGTCGTTAAAATTTCTGGCAATTGTAGAAGTCTCTGAAAAATTCAGTTTACAACCCAGCGTATAAAAGGCAACCTTTTTTCTATTTTCCATAATCTGCTTAAATTAATGAAATCGTTGTCAAAAAATTTAAGGCTGCAAATTTACAAACAATATTCATCAAAAGAAAGCAATTAATGCACTTCGAATCAATAATTTGGCACTCATGGTAATTTAGAAACATTCAAAAGCTATTTTTGTTTATTTTTATTAAAAAAAAATGTGAGCCTGCTATTCTTGAAATTTTAACACTCTGATAAGAATTAAATGACAAAATGATCGACTAAATGCAAATTTTATCGATTAAATACATTTTTATCGGGTTTTAAATTCTAAATTTCTTACATTTACCATTGTTATGAATGTAATTCAAAATTAATTTACATTAAAGAATTTTGATAAGCTTTTATTAATTTAATAATAATTCGGGCATAACAATTTTGAATTTTACTCGTTATGTTGTTGTTTTGTGTTACAAAATGAAATGGGAAAGCCGAAAACCAAAGAGAGTAGGCAAAATTAAAATACAAATACCACGCTTTATGAAAGCATTTTTACCCACAATCTGCTTGATGTTCTTAACCGTATTTAGTTCGCAAGCGCAAACTAATGCTCCAGCCGCAAATGCAAATCCATTTCCTACTATTAGCACATTGACGACTTGGGCAAGCTTTAACTCACAACAGCAATTTGATGTTGCTATTCGTGCAGTTGGGTTTAAGTTTGAAGTTAAAGAACCTGGTGAAGGATCTACAGCTTATACCTACATTCGTAAAGTAACAGTTAACGAAGTAAATTATACAGATAGAATTGTATACAGAATTACAAACAACAATTCTGCAAGTATTATTTCTTTAGTAACCGCTTCTACTGATTTAGTTAGTTTATACACTCCACAATTAGCAAGCTTTAAAAACAACAACTGTAAAACAGAAATGTCTAAAGACAAAAATACTACTTGCAGCTGTTACGAAAGTGCCAATTTTGCAATCGATCTTTGCGACGAGCGTGTAAAGTTAACTATGGGTGACGGGAATAAATATTTTGTTTCTGTAGCTAAAAAATAATATTCTCAAATATTACTTCTTTAATTAATTCCAAATCTTTACTGACTTTTAAGTATGTAAAGATTTGGAATTCGTTTTTTATTTAAATTCTGTTTGGATTCTTAAGTTCGTACCAAACTTCTAATTCTTCATTATATTCAAAAGAATTTGCAAAATGAAATCCTAATTTCTCCAAAATTTTTCTTGAGTTTTCGTTTCCTGCATCTGCGTAAGCATAAAGCACTTCTACTTTCATTTCGTTAAAAGCATGATCAATAAAAGCTCTTCCTGCTTCGGTTGCATAACCTTTTCCCCAATGCTTTTCAATAAAACGATATCCTAACTCATAAAAATTTTTATGATTATTTATCTCGTCTGTAATAAATTTGATTCCAGACCAGCCAATAAATTCGTAATTTTCTTTAAGAACAACAGCCCATCTTCCTGTACCAAGATCTTTGTATTGTTTTTGAACAAATTTGATATACTCGATGCTTTCTTCAATATGCTTTACTGGCCTATTCCCAACGAACAAATGCACATTCGGATTCGAATCCAATTCAAACATTCCTTCTGCATCAGAAAGTTCTAATTCTCTTAAAAGCAAACGCTCTGTTTCAATTGGTTTTTTCATCTTTTATTTAATTTAAAATATACTTTTGCACCACTTCAGCAACACCATCATCATTATTTGAAGCTACTATTAAATCTGCTTTATCACGCAATTCAGGATTCACATTATCTACCCAAACTCCTAAACCTGCATATTCTATCATTGTCAAGTCATTTCCCGCGTTTCCGACAGCTATAATTTCACTTTGATGAATACCTAGCTTTTCTGCCAAAAGTTTCAAACTTGCCGCTTTATCAATGCCTTGCTGTGCTGCTTCTAAGAAAAATGGTTTAGACATCGAAACACTTAAATGCGGCATAGCCTCCATTAAATCTTTTTCCAAAGTTTTTAAATAAGCGGGCTCTTGCAACAAAATACATTTAACTGCTGGTCTGTCTACATAATCTTTAAAACTTGAAACCTTAAGATGTGCCATTCCCGTGATTTCTTTTTCTACCTCAATAAATTCAGAATCTGTCTCGCTAATGATTTGGTCATCTAAATAGGTAATGATGTGCGCATTCTTTTTTACACTATAATCGTATAACGCATGAATTTGCTCTACAGTTAACTTTTGTTCAAACAAAACTAAATCATCTTTCACACGGCTGATTATTGCACCATTAAACGAAATCATATATGAATCGTTTTTATCTAATTCCAACTCCTTTGCATAAGCTGTCATTGCTGTGGTTGGTCTTCCAGAAGCCAAAACAACATAAACGCCTTTTGCTTGGGCTTGTAATATTACTTTTTTGTTTAAGTCTGATATTCTGTGATCGTCTGTCAACAAGGTGTCATCCATGTCGAGCACTAACATTTTGTATTGCATTTTTTTTTAATTTGCAGTCGCAGTTTTCAGTCGTAGTCTCAGTAACTCCTGAAAACTAAAAACTTTTAAAGACTCATTCTAAATTCTTCTATAACTGGATTTGCTTTTGCAAAATCTGTTTCTTGTATAAAAACTTCAATCGCCAAATCTGTCTGGCCAAAACCTCCTAAACGTGCAGATTGAATATTATCTTTTTTTACTGTTTCTACTCCAGCTTCTTCTAATCTTTCCTGCAAAGCAATTGCTAATACTTCACTTCCAGAAAATACTTTCATTAATCCCATAGCGTTTTATTTTTTTATTCTAATATTCTTTTTAATTGTTTTTGAAAATCTTCATTTTCATTTACTCCAATATGTTCTTGATTTTTAAGCGGATAAAAATAGGCATTTGCTTTTAATAACCTCTTTAGTCTGACTGAATTATCAATTGGAACTAACTGATCTTTAGTTCCATGAAAAATATAAATTGGACTTTTTATCTTTGGAAGATAAAGATTCGTTTCCAAACTAAATTTCTTCATAAAGTCAGGAAAAAATGGCACTCTAGAGCTAGATAATTCTAGAAAATTATAATACGGCGCTTGAAGAATCAAAGCTTTCGGATTATTCTCTAATGCCAATTTTGCAGCAAAACCAGAACCAATTGAATATCCTGCAATAATAATTTTATCTTCACGATATCTCTCAGCCACTTTCTTATACACAATAGAAATATCTTTACTCAATTGCTCTTCATTCTCTATTTCGCCTTCGCTTTTTCCGAAACTTCTGTAGTCTAAAATAAAGATATCATAGCCTAATGAGGTAAATATTTTTGCAATTTTACCCCAAGTTTCAAGTGTTCCAGCATTTCCATGAAGATAAAAAACAAGTCCTTTTGAGTTTTCAGCTTTAAACAATAATCCATTTAAAACAGATCCATCAAAAGAAGAAATATTGATTTCTTCAAATTTTTGCTGATAGTCAAATTTATAGTGTTTAGGCAATTTTGAACGATAGAAAACTAAATCAACCTGATTAAAATAAAAATAGGATATCATCATAACATAAATAATCAGAAAAAAGCACAACAGTACTATTCCCAAAAATTTAAACGTTTTTAAAATCTCCATATCTAAATTAGTTCTGAGTCGCAGTGTTCATTTTTAGTCTTTACCAAGACTGAAAACTGAGAGTAGCAAATAATTAATTAAAAAATCCCACTTTTCAGTTACTGAGACTGAAAATTGGGATTGAAAACTTTATTGTAAATTATTCTTCTTCAATATCTTCTTCGTCTTCATCAAGCTCTTCTCCATCTTCATCCATATCAAACAAATAAGGCTCAACCATTATTTTATCTGCCAAAATTTCAATACGCTCTGTCAGAGTTTCAGAAAAGATAATTCGCTGAACTTTGGCGATACTATTAGAAATACGTGTGATTTTTGGATCATGGCGCAATTTCAAAATAGGATCTGCATCATCCAAAATAAACATTTTTAGACGATTTACGTTGTAACCTGCCGTACTAAACATATCATTTAATTTGGTTGGAGTTCCAATTAAAACATCAATTCCTGTAGAAATGTAGTTTTTATCATAATCCATGTCGCCTTTTTCGTTGACACCATAAATTTCCAAATTGGTGTATTTACCATACTTCTCAAAAAGCTCAACCATTTCCAAAACCTTTGCTTTGTCTTCTACGATAATCAAAGCTCTAGGCGATTCTTCCGTTTTACCAGCCAATTGCTGAATCACATTTAAAACAATCGTTGTTGTTTTTCCACTTCCTTTTGGAGAAATAATCACACAATCAGCACCGCTTTTTATAGTTGAAAAAGTTTCCAACTGCAAAGCATTAGCTTCCGTTAAACCATTTTCAACTAATCCGTCTTGTAATTTCTCGTTTATTTTTTTTAGTTTCATTTTTTTGAGCTTTAAGCTTTAAGCTATACGCTGTAAGCAAAAATTATTTTATTTTTCTAGCTTTAAGCTTTAGGCGATACGCCATAGGCAAAAAACTTCGTTATCATAGCTTAAAGCTTACTGCTTATAGCCTACCGCGCGAAGCACCTATTTGCTTGCGAACATTTTTACATCTGATTCTGAGATTTCGTTTCCTCCCAAAATAATCAATCTTTCTACTACATTTCGAAGTTCACGAATATTACCTGTCCAATCGTATTCTTGCAATAATTTTATGGCTTGCGCCGAAAACGACTTAACCGCATTTCCTTGCTCTAAAGCTATTTTTTCTGTAAAATGCGAAATCAAAGCTGGAATATCATCACGTCTTTCATTCAATGGCGGAACTTTAATTAAAATCACAGCCAAACGATGGTATAAATCTTCGCGGAAACGGCCTTCTGCGATTTCTGTTTTCAGATCTTTATTTGTTGCCGCAACGACACGAACATCTACTTTAATATCTTTATCAGCACCAACTCTGGTAATCATACTTTCTTGCAAAGCACGTAAAACCTTGGCTTGCGCCGAAAGGCTCATATCTCCAATTTCATCCAAGAAAATAGTTCCCTTGTCTGCTGCTTCAAACTTTCCAGCACGATCTTTCACAGCCGATGTAAAAGCACCTTTTACATGTCCGAACAATTCGCTTTCAATCAATTCGCTTGGAATTGCAGCACAGTTTACTTCAATTAATGGAAAACTAGAACGCTCACTTTTTTCATGTAATTGATGTGCTACTAATTCTTTTCCTGTTCCGTTTGGTCCAGTAATTAAAACTCTAGCTTCTGTTTGCGCCACTTTATCAATCATCACTTTAATATGATTAATCGATTCGCTGTCACCAATCATTTCGTAGTTTTTGCTAACTTTCTTCTTCAGAATTTTATTTTCAACCACTAATTGTTTTTTGTCCAAAGCATTACGAACTGTATTCAATAAACGGTTCAAATCTGGTGGTTTTGAAATGTAATCAAAAGCCCCCAAGCGCATGGTCTGAATTGCTGTTTCCATATCACCGTGACCCGAGATCATCACCATCGGAATTTCTGGTTTTATCTTTTTTACTTCTTCTAAAACCTCAACACCGTCCATTTTTGGCATTTTGATATCACACAAAACCAAATCATAGTCGTTGTTTTTTATTTTTTCAAGTCCAGCAACTCCATCTTCAGCTTCATCAACCTGATACGTATCATTTTCTTCTGATAATATTTTTACCAAAACTCTTCTGATCGCTGCTTCGTCTTCGACAATTAGTATTTTACTCATTTTTTTTTTCTAAGGTTCAAAGTTGCAAAGGTTCAGAGGTGCAAAGTTTAGTCTTTGTCACTATTAAATCCTATCAACTCGTTATTAGTAATATCTTTTTTTAAGCACTAGTATAATTCTTAAAGTTGTCTATTTCTAAGTTTCAAAAATTCAAATTCAAAAACCTTTGAGCCTTTGTCCCTCTGAACCTTTGCAACTTTAAAAAGCTAGTACTTCAGCCATTTATACAATTCCTTCCAAGTCGGTTTTTTACCATACATTAAAATACCTACACGGTAAATTTTGGCGGCGAACCATACAACAAGGAAAAATGTAGCAAACAATAATGATACCGAAATTGCTATTTGCCACCACGGCACGCCAAACGGAATACGCATTAGCATTACAATTGGCGAAGTTAACGGAATCATTGAAAAGATAACCGCAACACTTCCGTGCGGATCGTTTACTACTGTAAAAAATCCGATATAAACGCTCAAAATCAGAGGCATTAAAATTGGAAGCAGAAATTGCTGAGAATCGGTTTGATTGTCAACTGCTGCTCCAATTGCTGCGTAAAATGAGCTATATAAAAAATATCCTCCAATAAAATAAATCACAAATCCGATTATGATGCTTGCAATTGGCAAATTCCATAATTCAGCAATATACATTTGCGCCGATCCAGCAAATTCATGCTGCGCAGTTTGCATTAATTCTGGCGAAATTCTTGCTGTCGGACCAACATTTACGCCAAAAAATGCCGAAGCTGCAAACATCAATCCTAATCCAATTATGGCCCAAATCATAAATTGTAAAATCCCAGCCAATGACGTTCCTACAATTTTACCAATCATCAACTGAAATGGTTTTACAGATGAAATAATGATTTCGATAATTCTGTTCGTTTTTTCTTCAATTACGCTTCGCATCACCATGTTTCCGTAAATGATAATAAACATCATAATCAAGTAGCCAAATGCTCCGCCGATTCCAATTTTAATCTCGTTTAAACCTTTTAAACTTTCTTCTCCAGAAGCTTTAACCAAATGGATATTTACATCTGATTGTGCTTTCTGAATAGCTATAGTATCCAGTTTCGCTTCTTCTAGATTTAGCTTTGTTATTTTACCCGAAATAATATCCTGAGTATTCTCAATAAAAGAAATACTCGGACTATTATTAGAAATAAATTCAATTTTACTTTCTAAATCTTTTATATTTTTTGTTTTCGGAATAACGATTAATCCGTTGAAATTTTCTTTTGTAATGCTATCTTTTAAAGCATTCACATCGATTTCAGACAGATTTAAATATTTAAATTCGGCTCCTTTTTTATTTTCTTTTAAAAAATCTGAAACAAAAATTCCAGTTTCGTCATGAATAGCTATTCTTTTTGTTTCTGCTTTCATAGAGCTCAGATAGCCAATAAAAACAGCAATAGCCACAAATAAAAGCGGACTCAAAAATGTCATGACAACAAAAGATTTATTGCGGACTTTAGCAATAAATTCTCTTTTTATAATCAACGAGATGATGCTCATAAATAATTAATTTTCAAATTTTAAATCCCAAATTCCAATTTATAAGCTTGGGATTTGGAATTTCTATATTGGAATTTTTAAATTTTGTTTTCAGTAACCGTTTGAATAAAAATATCGTTTATACTCGGGATTTTTTCAACGAAATGCGTTACTTGTCCGCGTTGTGTTAAAACATTCAATAATTCGTTTGGACTTGCATTTCCAATCTGAATATTTAATTTCAAATCATCATTTAAAGATTTAAAACTAGCAGGAGAAACTGTGAATTTTTGAGTGATATCGTACATTAAACCTTCAACATTATTCGTCAAAATTCCAACTTCAAAAGTATTTGTTCTAAACTGACGTTTCACATCTGCAACTTTTCCTTCAATCAATTTATTTGATTTGTGAATTAAAGCAATGTTTTCGCAAAGCTCTTCTACACTCTCCATTCTGTGCGTCGAAAAAATAATAGTAGAACCTTGTTCTTTCAATGCCAGAATTTCATCTTTAATTACATTAGCATTTACAGGATCAAATCCAGAAAAAGGCTCATCTAAAATTAGCAATTTTGGCTTATGCAAAACACAAACCACAAACTGAATTTTCTGCGCCATTCCTTTAGAAAGTTCCTGAATTTTCTTGTTCCACCAACCTTGAATTCCTAATCGGTCAAACCAATAATCCAATTGTTTTTTGGCTTCAGCCTTAGAAAGACCTTTCATTTGAGCCAGATACAAACATTGCTCTCCCACTTTCATCGAACTATACAATCCTCTTTCTTCTGGAAGATATCCAATAGTTTGCACATGTTTTGGTTGCAATCTTTCTCCATCCAAAATTACTTCGCCACTATCTGGCAATGTAATTTGGTTTATGATTCTGATAAGGGAAGTTTTTCCTGCTCCATTCGGACCTAAAAGTCCATATATACTGCCTTTTGGCACATTTAATGAAACTTCGTTAAGTGCTACATAATCGCCGTATTTTTTTACGACTTTATGTACTTCAAGTAAGTTACTCATGCTATTTTTAAGGATTTACTGCGTCACTTTGCCTGTTGTGGTTCAGCGACTGTAAAAGTAAATAATTCGAAGCGAAATTGTGGCATATTACACAAAAAACCCATTCTAATTTATGCTAGAATGGGTTTTTAATTTTTTATGACCTTTAAAAGAAGTTCAGATTATGAGAACATATCTTTTACTTTTTCAAAAAACGATTTCTCTGACTTCTCTGGACTTGGAACAAAATGTTCGTCTGCCAAAGCATTTTCAAAGAATTGTTTTTGCTCTTTATTTAATGTTTTTGGAGTCCAAACGTTTACGTGAACCAATAAATCTCCGCTTCCGTAACCATTTAAACTTGGAATTCCTTTTCCTTTTAATCTTAAGATTTTTCCAGACTGAATTCCTTCTTCCAATTTAATGCGAACTTTTCCATTGATTGCTTCAATATCTTTAGAAGCTCCTAAAACTGCTTCGGGAAAACTGATATATAAATCGAAATGGATATTTTCTCCTTCACGCTTCAAGAATTCGTGTTCAACTTCTTCAATAGCTACAATTAAATCTCCTGGAATACTGTTTCCTGGAGCATCGTTACCTTTGTTAGCAACTTTTAACTGCATACCATCAACAACTCCCGCAGGAATTTTAATTGATACCGTTTCGTCTTCTTGAACCATTCCTTGAGCATCTGCCTCAGAAGGTTTTTTATCTAAAATCTGACCAGAACCACCACAAGTAGGACAAGTTGATGCAGATTGCATTCTTCCTAAAATGGTATTAGTTACACGCATTACTTGTCCTTGACCGTTACAAGTTGTACAAGTTTTATACGTTACGCCTTTGGCCTGAACTTTACGTTTTACTTTTACTTTTTTCTCAACTCCATTTGCAATTTCTTCTAAAGTTAATTTCACTTTAATTCGAAGATTGCTTCCTTTCGCACGACGAGGGCCTCCGCCTCCGCCTCCGAAACCGCCAAATCCGCCACCAAAAATATCACCAAACTGGCTGAAAATGTCATCCATATTCATACCGCCGTGGCCACCGCCAAATCCGCCAGAACCATCAAATGCTTGATGACCATATTGATCATATTTCGCTTTTTTCTGTGGATCACTTAAAACTTCATAAGCTTCTGCCGCCAATTTGAAGTTTTCTTCTGCCTCTTTGTCGCCTGGATTTTTATCAGGGTGGTATTTTAACGCACTTTTTCTGTATGCTTTTTTAATTTCGGCAGCATCAGCATTTTTTGAAATGCCTAGTATTTCGTAAAAATCTTTTTTCATAATTAGATTAAGTTCCAAATCTTAAAAATTCCAAAGTCCAAAAATGCATTTGAAATTTTTATTGCATTTTTAGTTTCCTACAACAACTTTAGGGTAACGAATAATTTTGTCTCCTAATTTGTATCCTTTTTCAATAACATCAACAATTTTCCCTTTTAATTTATCAGACGGTGCTGGAATTTGGGTAATTGCCTCAGCAATATCAGCATTGAAAGCATCTCCTGCTTGAATTTCAACTTGCTCTAAACCTTTAGAAACTAAAGTACTTTTCAGTTTTTCGTGAATCAACTCAACACCTTTTTTCAAATTCTCATCCTCTGACTTATTGATCTCTACTGTCGCTCTGTCAAAATCATCTAAAACCGGAAGCATAGCCAATAAAACCTCTTGATTTGCTGTTTTAAATAAATCAAGACGCTCTTTTGAAGTTCTTTTTTTGTAATTTTCAAATTCAGCAAATAATCTTAAAAACTTATCTTTTTCATGAGCCAAGTCTTTAGCTAATTGCTCCTCAACACTTAATTCTTCAACAATTAACTGTTCTCCGTTGGCATTGTTCTCTAACGTTACATCGTCTAATTCCTGATCGAATTCTGTATTTTCCGTAGTCATATTACTTTTATTTTTAAAAATATTTTTAAACTTCATTTTTATTTCTTTCTGTTGGATTGCAAAAGTACTGCCAAATCTTATAAAATGTCAAATTGTCACTTTATTAATTATGAGACATTTAAAAAACGTATTTGCACAGAAAAAATTTATTATAATTTTAAGACTATTACGTTTTAGTTTATGTTATCTTTGAGGCCAATAAACATAAATTATTACCACCAAAAATTGAATTTAAGGGTTGGCTTCGGCCTCTAAATAATTATTAATTCAAGTTTACCTTATATTAAAAAAAGCTTCGCCTATAGAGACGAAGCTTTTTTTTATGTTTGAGCTTTACATGACAAAGTTGTCATTTACTATTTTTGCACGGGCGGAGGGATTCGAACCCCCATCAACGGTTTTGGAGACCGCTATTCTACCCTTGAACTACGCCCGTAACTTAAGGTTGGCAAATTAAAAGTTTTTTTTCTTCTCTGGCAACTATTTCAGACAGAGATTTTAAAAGAAAACCCTTTAAATCTGCGGAATCTAAAGCAAAAACTTTTATCCCAGACAGTTAGCCTAATAAAGTTTTTTTCAATCCGTCGAAATCAACAGAAACCTGCTCTCCTGTCACTAAATTTTTAAGCGTATAAGAATTTGAACTAATTTCTTGATCTCCAACCAATACTGCAAACGGAATTAAACGTTTATCTGCATATTGAAATTGTTTTCCAACTTTTACACTATCAGGATACAATTCCACTTTTATATTTTCTTTTCTCAATTTCTGAATTGCCTGCGAAGCATAAAGCGCTTCTTTGTCTCCAAAATTCAAAAACAATGCTTTTGAAGTAGCCGCGACAGTCTCAGGGAATAATTGCAATTCTTCTAAAACTAGATAAATTCTATCCAAACCAAAAGAGATTCCAACACCGCTCATATTTTTCAAACCAAAAATACCCGTCAAATCGTCGTATCTTCCGCCACCTCCAATAGACCCCATGGCAACGGTTTTTGGAGCTGCAACTTCAAAAATAGCTCCTGTATAATAATTTAAACCACGAGCTAATGTCACATCCAAATCTAAAATAGCAGTAGAGAGTCCTAATTCAGCGACATTATCACATATAAATTTAAGCTCTTCAACACCTTTCATACCTTCCTCAGAAGATGACAATAATTCTGAAAGCTGTGCAATTTTGTCTGCAAAAGTTCCTGAGAAACTAAAAAGTGGCTGTACTTTTACTAAAGCATCCTCAAAAATTCCTTTTTCTATCATTTCTTTCTTTACGCCATCTTCTCCAATTTTATCCAATTTATCAAGAGCAACCGTAAAATCGATTAATTTATCTGAAGCGCCAATTACCTCAGCAATTCCAGATAAAATTTTTCGGTTATTGATTTTAATTGTAACGCCTTCTAAACCTAAAGAAGTAAAAACAGTATCGTATAATTGAACTAATTCAACTTCCTGCCAAAGTGATTTTGAACCTACAACATCGGCGTCACATTGAAAAAATTCTCTAAAACGCCCTTTTTGCGGATTATCTGCTCTCCAAACTGGCTGGATTTGGTATCTTTTAAAAGGAAATTCAATTTCGCTTTGGTGTTGCACCACATATCTTGCAAACGGAACGGTCAAATCATAACGTAAGGCTTTCTCAGAAATTTTTCCTGTGAATTTATTCAGTTCAATTCTTTGTTCTAAAGTAATTTTCTCAGCAGAATTTAATTGCAATTCTTCAATTGATTCTGGCAATTCAATTTTACTTTTATTGTAGAAAAAGTTACCCGAATTTAAGATTTTAAAAATCAGACGATCTCCTTCTTCTCCGTATTTCCCCATTAGAGTGTCTGAGTTTTCAAACGAAGGCGTTTCGATTGGCTGAAATCCAAATTTCTCGAAATTAGCTTTTATAGTCTGAATAATATATTGACGTTTTGACACCTCTGCTGGTGAAAAATCTCTTGTCCCTTTTGGTATACTTGGTTTTGAAGCCATCTTTTTTATTTTAGATTGTTGATTTTAGATTTTAGATTGTTCCAATCTTTATCTAAAAATCTTATAACATTAATTAATTTCTTGATTTTTTTTAATTCTTAGTTCTTCAGCCTTTCGACTTTAAAACTTTGGACTTATTTAAGTCTGCAAATATCTTACTTTTTAAAATAAATAATAACACTTCGAAAACAAACTTGTAACAAAAACCGTATTTTCGTGACAAATTGGTCATGATGCTAAAATTATTTAAAGAAAATATCCGAATTGCTTTTGGTTCTATCAAAACACAAATTCTGCGTACTATTCTTACCGTTTTAATTATTGCTATCGGGATTACGGCTTTGGTTGGAATCTTGACAGTTGTTACAGCTCTTGAAAATACTGTTTCTACCAATTTTGCTTCTATGGGAGCTAACACTTTTAATATCAATCAATACGAAAACAATCTTAAAAATCGTGGTGGAAAGGAACGCGAAATCATAAATCCAATTATTTCTTATCCTGAAGCAGTTGCTTTTAAGAACAAATACAAATATCCTTTTACAGAAACTTCACTTTCTTTTACAGCCACTTCTAAGGCCGAAGTAAAATATATAGACACTAAAACCGATCCCGAAATTACAGTTGTTGGAGTTGACGAACATTTCATTTCAAACTCTGGTTTGGAAACCACTCTAGGTCGTTCATTTAATCAATTCGATATTGAAAACAATACTTACTCTTGTGTTGTAGGTTCCGATTTTGAAAAAGGTTTATTAAAAGACACCAATCCTATTGATAAAATAATTTCGATTCGCGGTGCACGATTTAAAGTCATTGGTGTATTAAAAGAAAAAGGTTCCACTTTTGGAAACAGTCAGGATTTAAGGGTTTTAATTCCAATTCAGGTGGCGAGATCTTTATTCACAGCACCAAATATTAATTATACCATTAGTGTGATGGTTTCTAAAAAAGAAGTTCTAGACGAAGCGATTGACAACGCAACAAGTACCATGCGAAGAGTCCGTAAATTAAGTCCTGTTCGTGATAACAATTTTGGAATTGGACGAAGCGATGATTTGATTAACCGAATTCTAAGCATAACTCAATATCTAGGAATTGCAGCGTGGACAATTTCTGTTATCACCATTTTAGGCTCGTCTATAGCCTTGATGAATATCATGATTGTTTCCGTTACAGAACGCACACGAGAAATAGGTGTTCGTAAAGCTTTAGGAGCAAAAAGATCAACGGTTGCTTTTCAATTTTTTATTGAAACACTATTAATTGGGCAAATTGGAGGTTTAGCCGGAATCTTTTTGGGAATCCTTTTAGGATTTGCCATTGCGACCGCTATGAGTTTTGTTTTTGTAATTCCTTGGATGGCCATCTTTGCTGCTTTTGCAACCAGTTTTTGCGTGGCATTGGTTTCTGGTTTATATCCTGCCATTAAAGCATCAAAATTAGATCCTATTGAAGCTTTGCGATACGAATAATTTCAGTCGCAACTTGCAGTCTAATGATTACTTTTATCTTTAAAACGACGCTTTCTAATATTTTCTAAAATAATTGGAAAATCCTTTTTAGGACATAATCCTACTTGAAAACAACCAACTGGTGCTTTGGGACGATACTCATTTTCTTCATAAAGCTTATGAAGTATTTCAGGTATCTGACTCTCAAACTTTATAGCAATAATATGATTATTCCCTATCGAAGTGCTTTCTGCTGAAACCCATCCATTCACCAAAGAATGAACAAGTTTAAATTCCTCATAAACAAATTCCTCTGGATTACGAAAATTAAAAATACATCCTAAATCTTCACCTAAAGACCAAGAAGTATACGGTCGAAAAGTCCCTAATAGAATTTCATTTTCAGCTTTAGACCAATTTATAAAATCATGATAGAAATCTGTTTTAACTTTATTTTCAAAACGTTTTTCTACAAGCTCTTTAACAGATTTTATTCCGTTTAACGAAAAATAACCATCAATTACAATATAGTTTTCTTTAGCGCCAGCTTGATTTTCCATAAAATTTTAAGCGAGTTATTAAATTATAAGCCTTTCAAAACCTTACCAGAAATCATTCTATCATTATCATAAATATCCTTACGCAATTCGATATTTTTATAATCCATATTTTCGAGTAACTCAATCATTTCTTTTCCAAGATATTGATTGATTTCAAAATATAATTTCCCCTTTTCCAGAAGAGCTTTTGTCGCTAATAAAGCAATTTTTCTATAAAAGATCAAAGCATCATTATCTTCAACAAAAAGAGCTAAATGCGGCTCATAATCCAAAACATTTTTCTTGATTTCGGCTTTTTCTAAATTTCGGACATAGGGCGGATTAGAAACAATAATATCAAACTGGCATCTTAATTCTTCTTCTTTTAAAATATCCAACAATACAAAAGTCACTTCGACATTATTTCTTATAGCGTTTCTTTTGGCTGTTTCAATTGCTTTTTTAGAAACATCAATGGCAACAACTTCTGCATGTGGAAGATTACTGGCTAACGAAATCGCAATACAGCCAGTTCCTGTTCCAATATCTAGGATTCTTAATTTTTTATTTTTATCTCGACCCGCATTTTCATTGATAATCCATTCGACTAATTCTTCTGTTTCAGGCCTCGGAATCAAAACATTTTCATTTACTTCAAAATCCAAACCGTAAAAGTTTGTTTTTCCAAGCAAATACTGGATCGGAACTTCTTTTTTAAGCTGTTTCAGCAATTCATCCCATATCACAAAATCATTCTCATCAAATACCAACTCATGATTTAAAGCTAAATCAATCTGGCGAAGTTGGTGCTTATCTTCTAGAATCAAATAAAAAAAACTCTCTGCTTCGTACGCATCGTAAAAAGGAGATAATTCTTTAATAAACTGAGTACGATATTGTTTAATTTTCATTTTTATTTTTTGGGCATTTACATCAGTCCAAAACTGATATTTTATCTTTCAATAAGTCTTGGCACTTCAAATTTGTTACATTAAAATTACAAAGCTTTCAGCATCCATACTGGACAAGAATTGTGCCCAGTACATCCCATTGGCGCATCTAAATATTCGAAACCCGATTTTTTATACAACTTTTGCGCTGCATGCATAAATGGCATGGTTTCAATGTAACATTTTTTGAAACCAAAAACTCTTGCCTGCTCCAGGCATTTGTCCATCATTTTGGCTCCAATCCCTAATCCTCTTGTTTTTGGAAGGAAATACATTTTCTGCAATTCGCAAATTTCAGGATCTCCGTTTTCTAAAGGCGCGATTCCCGCACAGCCTACAATTTCTCCATCATTTTCAACAACAAAATAGGCCGATTTCGTTTTACTGTATTCCTCAAACATCAAATCCAAGTAAGGATCTTCATATGCTGTTCCTACTTTTGGAATTTCCATTTCATCAAAAACAGATCTTATCAAACTTGCAACCGCCTGATTGTCTTCTTTTTTAATTGTCCTTATAAACCAATTTACCATTTTTTATTCTAAATCATTATGAATACAAAGGTAAATATACTTTTTTGATACCATTATAACTATCTAGATTGTTTCACAACTTAATCTTTTCGAGTTAGTGATAATCTTAAAATTAACTACTTTTGCACTGTGAATATACATGAAAAATACATAAAACGCTGCATCGAACTGGCACAAAATGGACTTGGGACAACATATCCGAATCCTATGGTTGGCAGTGTGATTGTTTATGAAGATAAGATTATTGGCGAAGGTTGGCATAAAAAAGCAGGCGAACCTCACGCAGAGGTAAATGCAGTCAAATCTGTAAAAGATAAATCGCTGTTGAAAAAAGCTACAATTTATGTAAGCTTAGAACCTTGCAGTCATTTTGGAAAAACTCCTCCTTGCTGTGATTTGATTATTGCAAATGAAATTCCAAATGTTGTTGTCGGCACAGTTGATCCTAACGAAAAAGTAGCCGGAAGGGGTATTTTAAAATTAATTGAAGCTGGAGCGAATGTTACTGTAGGAGTTTTAGAAGAAGAATGCAACGAACTCAATAAACGCTTTTTTACTTTCCATCAAAAAAAGAGACCGTATATTATTTTAAAATGGGCAGAAAGTCAGGACAGCTTTTTAGCTCCAGAAAAAGAAATCGATCAGGCGCGCAAGCCAATTTGGATTACCAACCAATATTCAAGACAATTGGTTCACAAATGGCGAACTGAAGAGCAGGCAATTTTGGTTGGAACACAGACTGTTGTTGATGACAATCCAAAATTAAATGCTCGAGATTGGAACGGTAAAAATCCCGTTCGAGTTGTTATTGATCAAAATAATAGAATTGATGAAAACAGTTTTATTTTTGATGACTCTGTAAAAACTTTTATTTTTTCTAAAGATTCAAAACCATCAAAAGGCAACACTCAATTTGAAGAACTTGATTTTGATAAAAGTATTATCCCTCAGATTTTGGATGTTTTATATCAAAATCAAATTCAATCAATAATAATTGAAGGCGGAAGACAAACGCTCCAATCTTTTATTGATGAAAACCTATGGGATGAAGCTAGAATTTTTGTTGGAAAAACGAATTTTCTAAAAGGAACAAGAGCTCCAATTATTACAAGAAAAAACACCACAAAGACCAATATATTAAGTGACGAACTAATACAAATTAGAAATCATGATTAATGCGATAATTTTTGACTTTGGAGATATTTTTATCAATTTAGATAAACCTGCCACAATTTCTGGTTTGCAAAAACTAGGAATGAAAGAATGGAATACTGAATTGGATCAATTAAATCTTTCTTTTGAAGTTGGAGCTATTTCATCAGAAGATTTTATTGGAGGTTTTCAAAAACAATTACCAAATGCTTCTAAAGAAGATATTTTGAAAGCTTGGAATGCAGTATTGGCAGATTTCCCTTTTTATCGTCTAGAGTTTCTTCAGGGATTATCAAAAAAATACCGCTTGTTCTTGTTGAGTAATACTGATTCTATTCACATTAATACATTTGAAGAAAAAAGCGGAATTTCTTTTTACAAAGATTTTTACGCTTGTTTCGAAAAAGTATATTTTTCATTTGATATAGGAATGAGAAAACCAGATCCGAAAATCTATCAATTTGTATTGGAGCAAAATAATCTAGTTGCAGAAAACACTTTGTTTGTTGATGATAAAACAGAAAATACAGACAGTGCCGCAGCTTTAGGAATTAAAGTTTGGAATCTTCAGGTTGGGAAAGAAGATGTAGTTGACCTTTATAAAAAGAATATAATTTAGAATACTGCTTTTGGAAATTAACGATACTTATCAAACTATTGCATCTGCATCTGAAGAAATACTGTTTAAAGAAAAAGGCAGTAAATTCTTTGGTTATGCCTTTCCGATCGATCATGAAGATGAAGTAAAACCAATTATAGAGGAGCTTAAAAAGCAACATCCGCACGCAGTACATTATTGCTACGCTTACCAAATTGGTGTTGGAAATAAAATCTCGTATCGTGCCAACGACGATGGAGAACCAAGCAATACAGCTGGAGCCCCAATTTACGGCCAAATACAATCTTTTGGCTTAACGAACGTTCTAGTTGTAGTCGTTCGTATTTTTGGTGGAGTAAAATTAGGCGTTGGCGGTTTAATTTCGGCATATCGAACAACTGCACAACAGACTTTGGAAGTTTGTGAAATTGTTGAAAAGACAATTGATGTCCAATTTTTAATTTCATTTGATTACAAAAACATGAATAAAGTAATGCGAGTTATCAAAGAAAAGAAATTAGAAATCACTTCTCAGGAAATGGAAATGGATGAAATTTCTGGACTGCCAATTGGTAAAATTGTGACAAAAACGCGAAAAAAAAATGCCGAAACAGTGTTCAGCATTTTTGATTTAATGTTCGAAATTGATATTAAAATTGTATAATTTAACAGCAAAATGAAGGCTGTTTTAACACTTTTCATCAAGTGTTTTAAATATGTCCAAAATATATTCTGGAGGAGCAGTTGGACGCCCCGTTTTTAACGCTACAAATACTAAAATAAATGTCGCAGTTGTTAATAACTCATTTGCCTCATTGTAAATTGCGCAGTCAAATTCGATCTTCACAGAAGAGTGACTTTTGAAAGTCGTGTGAATTGTCAAAAGTTCGTCGTATCTCGCCGATTTTTTGTAATTGATGTTCATGTTCACAATTGGAAGACCAATACCGCTTTCTTCCATGCTTTTATACGAAACCCCTTTATTTCTAAGCCATTCCACGCGTCCAATTTCAAAATAAGGAACATAATTGCCGTGATAAACGACTCCCATTTGGTCAGTTTCTGAGTAACGAACTCGTACTTGAGTCTGATGATTTTTCATTTATAAAATATTAAAAAAATTCGAATTTAAAAAGCCGCATTACAACTTTTTTTTATAAAATTAGATACCAAAATATTTTTTTTTACAGAAATTTGTTCACATATTTGTTATCCCGAAATACGGAATAAAATTGCTCCTCTTTTATTAGGAGAATCTTTATAACAATAATAAAAATTTATCTGAATCTATGACTAAAACTGCTCAATCGGTATGGGAAAACTGTTTGTCCTTTATAAAGGATAATATTCAAGACCAAGCATATAAAACTTGGTTCGAACCAATCAAATCAGTTGAGCTAACCGATAACGCATTATACATTCAGGTTCCAAGTAAATTTTTCTACGAATGGCTCGAAGAGCATTACGTAAAATTATTGAAAGTTGCGCTTACCAAAGAACTGGGAAAAAACGCAAAGTTACTCTATAAAATTAAAATGGAGAACACTTATGGCAATAAACAGCCGTTTACCGAGCAGCTGCCAAGTGCCAACAGAGTGCCAATGAAACCACAAGAGGTTGATGCTCCGTTTAAAAACTTAAATCCTGAACTAAAAAACCCGTTTGTAATACCTGGAATTAGAAATTTAAAAATTGAGTCTCAGTTAAATCCGAACTACAGTTTTGACAATTTCTTAGAAGGAGATTCCAACCGTTTGGCTCGTTCTGCAGGTATGGCTGTTGCCAACAAACCTGGAGGAACTTCATTTAATCCGTTATTGATTTTTGGAGGAGTTGGTTTAGGAAAAACACACTTAGCGCATGCTATAGGTGTAGAAGTAAAAGATAAATATCCAGAAAAGACCGTTTTATATATTTCTGCTGAAATTTTTACACAGCAATACATTGATTCTGTAAAAAAGAATAATCGTAATGATTTCATTCACTTTTACCAATTAATTGATGTTTTAATTATTGATGACGTTCAGTTCTTATCTGGAAAATCAGGAACACAAGATGTTTTCTTCCATATTTTCAACTATTTACATCAAAACGGAAAACAAGTAATCTTAACTTCAGATAAAGCACCTGTTGATATGCAGGATATCGAACAAAGATTATTATCTCGTTTTAAATGGGGATTATCTGCAGAATTGCATCAGCCTGATTACGAAACCCGTATTTCTATCTTAAAAAACATTTTATATCGTGATGGTGTTGAAATGCCAGAAGATATTTTAGAATATGTTGCTCGAAACATTAAATCAAATGTTAGAGAATTGGAAGGTGCAATTATTTCCTTAATCGCTCAATCTTCTTTCAACAAAAAAGAAGTTACGATTGAATTAGCAAAAAGCGTTGTAGAGAAATTTGTTAAAAACGTAAAGAGAGAAATCTCTATCGATTATATTCAAAAAATCGTTTCAGATTATTTCCAACTAGATATTGAAACACTTCAGTCTAAAACCAGAAAGAGGCACGTTGTACAAGCAAGACAACTAGCGATGTTCTTTGCTAAAAAATTCACTAAAGCTTCTTTGGCCAATATTGGTTCACAAATTGGAGACCGCGATCACGCAACTGTTCTTCATGCTTGCAAAACAGTTGATAATTTAGTTTCTACAGACAAACAATTTAAAAAGTTTGTTGAAGACATCAATAAAAAACTAACGCTTTAAGACGCATCATGCCTGTAAAAATCTTAATGGTATGTTTAGGAAATATTTGCAGATCTCCTTTAGCCGAAGGAATTTTAGCTTCTAAACTACCCCAAGATATTTTTTTTGTAGACTCCGCTGGCACAGGTTCTTGGCATGTTGGACATTGTCCTGACAAACGCTCTATCGAAGTCGCTAATAAAAATGGAATTAATATAAGCGCCCAAAAAGGGAGACAAATTCAAGTTTCTGATTTTGATGAATTCGATTATATCTATGTAATGGATAATTCTAATTTTCGAGATGTATTGCATCTAGCCAAAACTCCCGAACACAGAAACAAAGTTCGTTTAATTTTAAACGATTTATTTCCAAACGAAAACGTCGATGTTCCAGATCCATATTACGGTTCGGCAAATGGTTTTGACAACGTTTACAAAATGCTGGACGAAGTAACTGATTTAATTGCTGATCAGCTGCTAAAAAAACACTCCTAATTCAATTGTTTCTAAAGAAGAAATAATTGAATTTTTTAATTTTAAACAAAAGCACATGAAATCTTTCGGAAAACTATATTTAATTCCAACCACAATGGGCGAAAGCGATCCGATGGATGTTTTACCGCAAACCGTTAGAAGAACAATAGAAGTTATCAACCATTATATTGTTGAAAACGATAAAACTGCCCGAAAATCTATAAAAGCGGTTTATCCAGAAAAAAAACAGTCAGAATTGGTTCTTTTTACTTTAAATAAACGCACAGAACCAAGCGAGCATTTAGACTTTATCAAACCTTTATTAGAAGGAAAAAACATGGGTTTAATGAGCGAAGCTGGCTGTCCAGGCGTTGCTGATCCGGGTGCTGCTATTGTAAAACTGGCTCATGAAAAAGGAATTCAGGTTGTACCTCTCGTTGGTCCGTCTTCTATCTTATTGGCAATGATGGCTTCTGGAATGAATGGCCAAAGCTTTACCTTCAACGGATATTTACCAATTGACAAAGACGAAAAGAAATCGGCAATTCGTCATTTCGAGAAATTATCTTACGATAAAAATCAATCGCAATTATTCATTGAAACTCCATATAGAAATAATAAACTGATTGAAGATCTTTTGCAGATTTTAAGTCCTGCAACGCATCTTTGTATTGCGGCAGATATAACGCTTCCAACAGAATTCATTAAAACCATGAAAGTTTCGGATTGGAAAAAGTTAAAAGTTGACTTAGATAAACGTCCTGCGATTTTTATTATTCATAAAATGTAATTAATATTAAAAATCCATTGCCTATGAAAAAGGTTTTAATTTTGATTTTAATTAGTTTAACTCAAACCATATTTTCTCAAAAAATCACAAGAATCACTGATCTTCAAAAAGATAAAAACGGAAAGGTAATTCTTCAAGATGAAAATGCAATTTATATCCCTATAGATATAGAAATTAAACCCGAATTCCCAGGTGGCAGAGTTAAGTTTAATCATTTTTTAGATGACAACTATAAAAAGTCAAACAAAAGACCAACCATTCAAGGCAAGTTATTTACTACTTTTATTATTGAGAAAGATGGTTCATTAAGTAATATAAATATTCTACGTGATATTGGATATGGGACAGGAGAAGAACTAATAAGAGTTTTAAAATTGTCTCCTAGATGGAAACCCGGAAAACTGAACAACAAAGAAGTTAGAACTTTATATTCGCTTGTATTTCCAGTACAACTATAAAATACAATAACAGCTTTTCTTACTTATCTAATTATGAGCAAACTCCCAAACGTAACCACAAGCATTTTTACAGTAATGTCAAAAATGGCAACCGAATATAATGCAATAAATCTTTCGCAGGGATTTCCAAATTTCCCTGTTGATGAAAGATTGACTGATATTGTTTCGAGATTAGCAACGGAAAACGTACATCAATACACACCAATGGCAGGTTATCCTCCATTGATGAATAAAATTGCCAAACTAACTTTAGATTCTTATAAAAGGACGATAAATGCTGAAACAGAACTTTTGGTTACGGCTGGAGCTACTCAGGGAATTTTTACTACGATTTTAGCTTTAGTAAAAGAAAATGATGAAGCAATTATTCTCGATCCGAGTTACGATTCTTATGAATCTCCTGTTTTACTTTGTAAAGCTAAACCCGTGAGAGTTGCCCTAAATGATGATTATACTCCAAATTGGGAAACGATAGGAAAAGCCTGTTCTGCTAAAACCAGAATGATGATTATCAATAACCCTCATAATCCGACAGGGAAAATTTTAACCGAAAATGATTTTATTCAGTTAAAAAATCTTCTAGAAAAATATCCTGACATCATCATTTTGTCTGATGAAGTTTACGAATACATTACTTTCGAAGAAAAACACATTTCGGCACATACCAAAGATTTTCTTTTAGATCGCTGTGTGATGGTTTCTTCTTTTGGAAAATCATTTCATATAACAGGCTGGAAAATTGGCTACACGATTGCTCCAGAACATTTAATGAAAGAAATTAAAAAAGTGCATCAGTTTTTGGTTTTTAGTGTAAACAGCATTTCTCAGTTTGCAATTAGTGAATATATTGATGTTATCGATGTCAATTTATTGGGGAAATTCTATCAAGAAAAACGAGATTATTTTCAGAAACTGCTTCAAAACAGCCGATTTGAATTAAAACCTTGCGAGGGAACTTATTTTCAAGTTGCGTCTTATGCCAACATTTCAAATGATGACGATGTTACTTTCTGCAAAAATCTAATAATCGATCATGGAGTTGCTGCAATTCCGATTTCGACTTTTTACTCTGATCATAAAGATCAAAAATTAATTCGCTTTTGTTTCGCAAAGGATAACTTCACATTAGAGTCTGCAGCAAAAAAATTATCTGAAATATAATTTTTTTCAAAATTTTATAACATTATTATGCATGCATCCTATTTTATTTAACTAATATTGCAAAAAAAGAAAAAAGTATGAGCTACACAGATAAGATGTTACGTGATGATGCTTTACAAGGCAAAGTCATTGTCGTTACGGGCGGCGGAAGCGGTTTAGGTAAAGCTATGACCAAATATTTTCTCGAATTAGGAGCTCAAGTAGCCATAACTTCTAGAGATCTAGAAAAGTTAAAAACTACGGCTGCCCAACTGGAAAGCCAAACTGGGGGCAAATGTCTTCCTTTGCAATGCGATGTTCGTCATTACGAAGAAGTAGAAAATATGCTTCAAGAGACTTTAAAAGCTTTCGGAAAAGTAGATGTTCTTTTAAATAATGCAGCAGGGAATTTTATTTCTCCAACAGAGAGATTATCTGCAAATGCATTTGACACTGTGATAGATATTGTATTGAAAGGTTCCAAAAACTGTACACTTGCTTTTGGAAAACACTGGATCGATACGAAACAAACTTCTGCAACGATTTTAAATATTGTTACAACTTATGCTTGGACAGGATCTGCTTATGTTGTTCCTAGTGCAACTGCAAAAGCAGGAGTTTTGGCAATGACAAGAAGTCTTGCTGTAGAATGGGCAAAATACGGAATTCGTTCTAACGCCATTGCTCCAGGACCTTTTCCAACAAAAGGAGCTTGGGACAGATTATTACCAGGCGATCTTTCGGAGAAATTTGACATGGCGAAAAAAGTGCCATTGAAAAGAGTTGGCGATCATCAGGAATTGGCCAATTTAGCAGCTTATTTAGTTTCTGATTTTTCATCTTATATCAACGGAGATGTAATCACAATTGACGGAGGCGAATGGTTAAAAGGCGCAGGACAATTCAACTTATTAGAAGCAATTCCAGAAGAACTTTGGGATCAGCTTGAAATGATGATTAAAGCAAAAAAGAATAAATAATCACAAGTGCTTACTAAATTCAGAATATTTTTTTTAAACTATACTGATTGCACGAAATCCCGAAGGTTTACTTTCGGGATTTTTTTTAAAATATAAACAAACATTTTAACCATATAAGTGATATAAGTTCAGTTAAGTACTGTTTTGCTTAAAAATTTTTCCGCTTAAATTTACTTATATTACTTATATGGTTTAAAACAGATAATATGTTTAGCGATTCAGTTAAATTATTATTTTTGCGAAACAAATTATAACATCAAATTTATGCTCATTATAGGAATTGCAGGAGGAACAGGAAGTGGAAAAACAACAGTAGTACATCAAATCATGAACGAATTGCCACATACAGAAGTGGGGGTAATTTCTCAAGATTCTTATTATAAACAAACCGATAATTTATCATTTGACGAAAGAGCATTAATCAATTTTGATCACCCAAGAGCAATTGATTTCGAATTATTGGTTAAGCATTTAAAAGCGCTAAAAGCAGGTGAAACAATTGACCAACCCGTTTATTCTTTTATTCAGCATAACAGAACAGACGACACCGTTTCGACACATCCTAGAAAAGTAATGATTGTGGAAGGAATTTTAATTCTAACAAATCCAGAATTAAGAGATATGTTTGATATTAAAGTTTTTGTTCACGCCGATTCAGATGAAAGATTAATTCGTCGTTTAAAAAGAGATATTTCAGAACGGGGACGTGATATTGATGAAGTTTTAAACCGTTACCAAACAACTTTAAAGCCTATGCATGAACAATTTATAGAACCTTCTAAAGCTTTTGCAGACATTATTATCCCGAATGACAAATACAATACGGTAGCAATTGATGTAGTTCGCGCTGTAATTAATCAGAGAATTTTATAATTTTTATCGTAAATTTAAACCATAATAATTAGAAGCTGATTCCCGCTTTCGCCTTTATCTTTTTATGGTCTCGTTAAAGAAACGAGACCATAAAAAGGATACCGGCTCTATCGGGGCTAAAAACACCAATCGATTCAAAAGAAATATTCGTTTAAGATGAAATTTAAAAATCCATACAAAGACAAAAAATGGTTCAAATACCTAGGAAACAAATACGTTTGGGTTTTGCTGTTTTTTATAGTTTGGATGTTATTTCTAGACAATTACTCCTATTTTGATCATCGCTTTTTAGACGAGCAAATTCATGAACTTGAGGATAATAAAAAGTATTATCAGGACGAGATCAAAAAAGATCAAGAGCAGATTAAGCAACTCAAGAATCCAGAACAAATAGAGAAATACGCTCGAGAAAAGTATTTCATGAAAAAAGACAGCGAAGATATTTATATCATACAATTTGAAGGAGACACCATTCAAGAAAAAGAATAATCAAACAAAATACAATGGCCACTAACCTATTCGACGATTTTAATCCGATTTCATCCAAACAATGGAAACAAAAAATTCAGTTTGAATTAGATGGAGCCGATTACAATCAGACTGTTATTTGGAATTCTCCAGAAGATATTCAGGTAAAACCTTTTTATCACAGTGACGAATTTACAAAAGCAGCAAATGTAAATACACAAGCCTCAGATTTTAAAATCTGCCAGAATATCTTTGTTTTCGATTTAGAAAAATCTATCGAACGCGCTTTAAACACTTTAGAAAGAGGTGCAGAAAGTCTTCGTTTTACTATCGAAAACGACAAAATTGATATTGAAAAATTATTAAACAATCTTCCTTTAGAAAACACAACAGTTTACTTTAATTTCAATTTTATCTCAATCGATTTCGTTAAAAAATTAGACACTATTTCAATCCAGAAAAAAGCCAATTTCTATTGCAATTTTGATCCAATCGGACAATTAGCTAGAGAAGGAAATTGGTTTGCAACTTCGGAGAAAAATAATTTTGACGCTTTAGATCTATTCTTTAAAAATACGACCAATTTAAATCTGGTTAGTGTAGATTTAGGATTGTATCAAAATTCGGGAGCTAATATTACACAGCAAATTGGGTACAGTTTAGCCCATGCAAACGAATATCTAAACCGTTTTTCTGCAGAAACAAAATCAATTGTTTTTCAAATTTCAGTTGGAACCAATTATTTCTTTGAAATTGCCAAACTTAGAGCGCTTCGAATGCTTTTTGATTTAATCGCTGCAGAATACGATTCAAAAATTGAATGTCATTTATTAGTAACACCAACCAAACGCAATAAAACTATTTACGATTATAATGTAAATATGTTACGTACAACAACGGAATGTATGTCTGCAATTTTGGGCGGTGCAGATGCAATTGCCAATTTACCTTATGATGCTTTATATCACAAAGACAATGAATTTGGAGACCGAATTTCACGAAACCAGCTTTTGATTTTAAAGCACGAAAGCTATTTTGACAAAGTAAATAATCCAGCAGACGGAAGTTATTATATCGAAAGTTTGACCATGCAGCTGGCTGAAAAAAGTTTGACTTTGTTTAAAGAAGTTGAAGCAAACGGAGGTTTCTTGAAACTTTTAAATGATGGCACAATCAAAAAGAAAATTCAGGAAAGCGCTAATAAAGAACAGGAGTTATTTGATTCTAAAAAAGAAATTCTTTTAGGAACGAATAAATATCCGAACAAAGAAGACAGAATGAAACACGATTTAGAATTGTTTCCTTTTGTAAAAATCAAACCAAGAAAAACATTAATTACGCCGATAATCGAAAAAAGATTGGCTGAGAAAATGGAGCAAGAACGATTAGAATTGGAATAAACTTATGAAAAAAATTATTTTATTATTGCTTTTTAGTGCTTCGATAGCAACAGCTCAATCAAAAATCTTTGAAGAACAAGAAGTTGAGAATAAACCAATGTTCCCTGGAGGGTGGAATGAATATATACTTTTTGTTGAAAAGAATTTTAAATGGATTCCTAAAGAAAAACTACCTAAATTCATAAGCGTAGAATTTATTGTACAAACTAATGGTTTAGTGACAGATGTTAAAGTGCTTAATCCAATAGGTACTCTTAATGAAAATGAAGCTCTTCGTGTTATGGCTTTAAGTCCAAAGTGGGTGCCAGCTACTTTACACGGAAAAGCAGTTCCTTGCCACATTAAATACTGGATGGCTGGTAACCCTTATGCTGATGATGAAGGCATTGGAGTATTAACAGTTGAAGAAGCTCCTCAAAGAGTTGAAAAAGCAAAAACTTTAACCGATGAAGATGACAATCGAGTTTATAACATAAACGGAATAGAGATAAAACCAAGATTCCCAGGAGATATAGCTAAATTAGAGCGCTTTTTTAACAGCAATTTTCAATTGCCTGAGGAAGATAACCTCAAGGGTAAAATAACAACATCGTTCACTATAGAAAAAGATGGCTCTTTGTCTGATATCAAAGTGATGCGTGATATAGGTTATGGAACAGGTGGCGAAGCAATTAGAGTATTAAGAAAATCTCCTAAATGGATCCCTGGGAAGCAAAATGGGAAACCAATAAGAGTTCAATATACATTTGTTTTTGCTCTTGATACTAATGATAAAAATCAACCTATTAAAATATAGATTTGTGTTTAAAAACTCTTTAGTAAAAAATGACAAATTTTTTCTGACAATCGAAAACTATTGGCGGAAAAACTGAAGCAGAAAGGACTTATTAAGAGTAATCAGATTTTATATATTAAAGGCTAAAAAAAATGAAAAGAAAAGATTTACAACATATCAAGCTTGAAAATTCCAGTCTCTTAGAAAAAGTTATTCTGAATGTGGAAAAGCATTTTCTTACTGCTGAAGGAATTGAAATCAAAAGAAATTATTCGGAGAAAGATATCGAAGATTTAGAATTTCTTGATTTCGGAGCTGGTTTTGCACCAAACTTACGTGGACCTTACGCTACAATGTATGTGAGACGTCCGTGGACCATTCGTCAATATGCAGGATTTTCTACGGCAGAAGAAAGTAACGCTTTTTATAGAAAAAATTTAGCGGCTGGTCAAAAAGGACTTTCAATCGCTTTTGACTTACCAACACATCGCGGTTACGATTCTGACCATGAAAGGGTGGTTGGTGATGTTGGAAAAGCTGGAGTTGCAATTGATTCTGTTGAAGATATGAAAGTGCTTTTCGATCAGATTCCATTAGATGAAATGTCTGTTTCTATGACCATGAATGGAGCCGTTTTACCTATTATGGCTTTTTACATTGTTGCTGCAGAAGAACAAGGCGTTAGTCCAGAAAAACTGGCAGGGACAATTCAAAATGATATTTTGAAAGAGTTTATGGTACGAAATACCTATATCTACCCTCCTGCTCCTTCGATGAAAATAATCGCAGATATTTTTGAATTTACGAGCAAGAAAATGCCAAAATTCAATTCTATCTCTATTTCTGGTTACCACATGCAAGAGGCTGGCGCAACGGCTGATATTGAATTGGCTTATACTTTGGCCGATGGTTTAGAATACATCAGGACCGGATTATCTACAGGAATGACGATTGACGATTTTGCTCCAAGATTATCTTTCTTTTGGGCGATTGGGATGAATCATTTTATGGAAATTGCTAAAATGAGAGCCGGCCGTATGATCTGGGCTAAATTATTAAAACAGTTCAATCCCAAAAGCGATAAATCTTTAGCTTTAAGAACACATTGCCAAACTAGTGGCTGGAGTTTAACCGAACAAGATCCGTTTAATAATGTGGCAAGAACTTGTATAGAAGCTTCTGCCGCGGTTTTTGGAGGAACACAATCTTTGCATACCAATGCTTTAGATGAAGCTATTGCGCTTCCAACAGATTTTTCTGCTAGAATTGCTAGAAATACTCAAATATTTCTTCAAGAAGAAACCAAAATCACCAAAACAGTAGATCCTTGGGCAGGAAGTTATTATGTTGAAAGTTTGACAAACGACATTGTTGAAAAAACGTGGAAGCTAATTGAAGAAGTTGAAGAACTTGGTGGAATGACAAAAGCGATTGAAGCTGGAATTCCGAAACTTCGAATTGAAGAAGCAGCCGCAAGAAAACAAGCAAGAATTGACAGTGGACAAGATATTATTGTCGGCGTTAACAAATATCGTTTAGAAAAAGAAGATCCGTTGGATATTCTCGATGTAGACAACCAATTGGTTCGTAAACAGCAAATTGAACGTCTGGAAGAAATAAAAAGAACCCGAGATTCTGAAAAAGTAAATCAGTCACTAGAAAAATTAATCCTTTGTGCACAAACTGGACAAGGCAACTTACTAGAAATTGCCATTGAAGCTGCTAGAAATAGAGCTACATTAGGCGAAATCAGTAATGCGTTGGAAACTGTTTTTGGCCGTTTTAAAGCACAAATCAAATCTTTTAGCGGAGTGTATAGTGCAGCAATAAAAAATGACGAAAATTTTGAGCGAGCAAAACAACTTGCAGATGTTTTTGCTAAACAAGAAGGTAGACGTCCTAGAATTATGATTGCCAAAATGGGACAAGACGGTCACGACCGAGGTGCAAAAGTAGTTGCAACAGGTTATGCCGATGTAGGTTTTGATGTAGATATAGGTCCATTATTTCAAACTCCATCAGAAGCAGCCAAACAAGCGGTAGAAAATGACGTTCATATCTTGGGAGTTTCATCACTTGCCGCTGGTCATAAAACATTAGTTCCGCAAGTTATAGAAGAACTAAAAAAACATGGGCGCGAAGATATAATGGTAATTGTAGGAGGTGTAATTCCGTCTCAGGACTATCAATTCTTGTTTGATGCCGGAGCATCAGCCGTTTTTGGCCCTGGAACTAAAATAAGCGAAGCGGCTATAAAAATATTAGAAGCTTTAATCGATTAGAGTTTACAGACTAAGTCTCGGCTTTCAGTTGTTAGCAATACAGAAGTGAATAACATTTTTGAGGATTGCACATCAAAATTTAGGATTCATGAAATAGAAAAAGAGGTTGTTCCACATTTGTGAAACAACCTCTTTTAATTTAGTCGTTTACTGTTGCGTTACTGTCTGCCTCTATAAAAGAAAGATCGTAACCTGCAAAATCTCTCATATAGCTTTTTAAAGAAGTCCCGAAAGCATCTCTAAAATGTCTGCTTCCTTTGTTCTTGAAAAAATTCTTTACAGAACCTGCGCCACCTAAATGCGCTGCAGCTAGAATTCCAGATTCGGTAATTTCAATACCACTGATGATTTTACCTTGATACTTTTCGATTTCGTAACGTAAAATCCATTTGTTTTTGGCTAACAAAGCTATAAAAGCTTTTTCTTGTAGAGCAGGATCTTTTAAAAAGGCTTTATTATCATTAATTCCAATTGCTCTTAAAGCTTTAGAACCAAATTGATATTTACCCATATAACCAAGAGAATTTACTAGTCTGTATTGCCCTTGGGATTCTTTAAAAGCTACTGCCTCTTTAAATCCTATTAGATGATTTCCTGTGTATGGGACGTTGGTGTTCGGATAATCATCCTTTTCTTTTGATGGAAAAATATATTCTGATCCATCTGTTTTTTCAATTAAAAACCAAGGTTTGGTTTCATGGTTAGAGGGAATAAATCCCAAACTTAAAAATGTAATAATAACGACTAAACTCGCATAAAAATACCATTTCTTTATCATAAATTGTTTTTCTTCAAGACGCTGTCACCCTCTTGAAATTTCTACGGTGCAAAGATAAGTTATTTCAAAAATATACTAAAAACCAGCAGTTTAGCGTTTTTTACGTAAAAACGTAAATTGCGATCATCCCAGTTATGATAGTGGTTTCCGAAAGATTTGAAGCTTATTTTTTTGGTCGTAAAAATTGAAAAATGGGGACAAAAAAAATCGAATTTTATATAAATTTTAAGCTTTTTTAACAAAAAAGAAAGAATTATCTTACGAGATTATTTTGATTTTTTATGCAAATCTTGAAATGCTATTTTCGAATTTTATAAAATTCATCATTAAAAAATGTTTATTTTATTAATAAGATAAACTACAAAATCTTCAAAATAGTAATTTGATAAATTTTTAATTCTACCGACATTTCCACCTCAAAAAGAAAATAAAAAAACCGAAGCAAAATTGGCTTCGGTTTTTAATATTTTTTAAATAAACTAAATTATCTTGTTACGCCCTGACTAGCGATCCAGTCTGAATATTTTTTTGCGTTTACATTGTGTTCTGCCAAAGTCGCAGCAAACTCGTGATATCCGAAACGATCAACACTTGCACAGAAATAGATATAATCATTCTTTTCGGGATTTAAAACTGCTTCTAAAGCTGTAATATCCGGCATTGCGATGGGTCCTGGAGGAAGTCCTTTGTTTACGTAAGTATTATATGGAGATCTCATTACTAAATCATTATAAAAAACTCTTTTTATAACTTGATCAAAATCGTTATCTCTCAATTTTAAAGCATAGATAACTGTTGGATCTGCTTGTAATGGCATTTCTAAACGCAAACGGTTTAAATAAACACCAGCAATACGAGGTCTTTCGTCTTTTTTAACGGACTCTTTATGTACAATTGATGCTAAAATTGTGGCCTGAACTGGAGTTAATCCTTGCGCTTTTGCTTTAGCGATTCTATCAGCTGTCCAGAAATTATTATATTCTTTAATCATCTTATCACGGAACTTTTCTGCCGAAGTATTCCAATAAATTTCATAAGTATTTGGAATAAACATTGCAAAGACGTTTTCTTCATTAAATCCGTTTTGTGCTAAAAATGTAGAATCTTTTATAGCTTTCATCAATGATAAACTGTCAGCTTCGATTTCTTTTCCGATTCTTCCAGCAAAATTTTCTAAACGCTCTTGGTTATTAAAAACTAATTTAACTGGAATATTAGAACGCATTGCACGAACTAGATCGATGTTGTTCATGTCTTTCTTTAAAAGAAAACGACCCGATTTTACATTTTGCGGATAATCTCTTTTTTCAGCAACCATTTCAAAGTTTTCAAAATTCTTTATATAAGGTGCTAAAATTTTCTTTACATCGGCATAACTAGCGTCTGTAGGAACGTAAACATATACTTCTTTCTCTTCAAATTTAGTATTAGAACTAAAAATTTTACTTACTAGAATAAAACCATATATCAATAAAACTGAAATAATGGCTACGGCACTTATTGTGATTATTTTCTTTAGACTCAAAGCTTAAAATTTAAATTTGTTTATTAATTAACTGATAAATTGCTTCATCATGATAGTGGTTATGAAACAAAATCCAGTCTTTTTTGATTCCGATTTTCTTAAAACCAAATTTAGTAAAAAGTGCAAGACTGGCTACATTTTGAACACCAATATTTGCATACAATTGATGGAGATTTAAATTGTAAAAAGAATACTTTATTAAAAGCTCTAAAGCCTCAGAACCAATATTTTTTCCTTGATTTTCTTCTTTCTGAATGACAATACCAATTCCTGCCCTATTATTTCTAGGATCAAAATCAAACAAATCAATCAATCCTATAGCGGGAAAATCTTCATCCTGACAGATTGCCAAACGAAGCTGTTTTGCCTCATAAATATCTTGATGGGCATTTTCTAAATATTGTTTAATCAAAAAACGGCTATAAGGAGTTTGCGTATTGCTAACTTCCCAGATATTCTCATCATTTTCTATCGAATAGATGAACTCTAAATCTTGAGGCTCAAGTGCACGCAAATAAATCGAATCTCCTTTTAATGTTATCATTTACAATTTTAGATTTTAGATTGCAGATTTTGAATGTCAATTGGAATTTGGAACTTAAAACATTGGAATTTAACATTAAATCTCAATTGTTCCTTTAAAAACAAATTTTGCAGGTCCGGTTAAGAAAACATTTGTGTAACCATCATTTTCTTTATCAAAAGAAACAACAAGTTTTCCTCCTTCAACATTTAAATTAATTGAGGTTTTATCTGTTTCGCCAATTGCATTCATTGCTATTGCAACTGCAGTTGCCCCCGTTCCACATGCCAATGTTTCGTCTTCAACACCTCTTTCATAAGTTCTTAAAGAAAAAGTATCATTATCGACTTTTTTCACAAAATTGATGTTGCTGCCTTTTTCTCCGTATAATTCTCCGTAACGAATTGCAGCTCCATTCTCCTTTACATTATAATGTTCCAAATCATCCACAATCTGAACATGATGAGGAGAACCTGTATTTAGGAAAGTATAAGAATCTTTTTTCTGGATTTCATTAACATCAATCATTTGTAAAGAAACAATTGAATCATCATTTACAGAAGCATGATGTAATCCGTCGGTTGCAATAAAAGTTGTTTTGTCATCAATTACTCCCAATTGATTAGCGAAAGCAACAAGGCAACGACCACCATTTCCGCACATCGAACTTTGGTTTCCATCAGAGTTGTAATACACCATTCTAAAATCGGTTTCGGTATCATTTTCTAAAAGAATTAATCCGTCAGCTCCAATTCCGAAACGTCTGTCGCACAGACGTTCAATAAGTTTTACATCCTCTTTTGGAAAGAAATTGGAACGGTTATCAATCATTACAAAATCATTTCCTGTGCCCTGATATTTATAAAATTCTATTTGCATTTTTTAGTTGTTAGAAATACAAAAGTACAAACTATTAATTAATGAAATGTTAATCATTGTTAAAGAGAGTTAAACCGTTTTTCCAAATAATTTTTTGAAGTAATTTTACGTTAAATAAAACATGAAACTTAAATTCTAATAACTTAATTACAAATTCTAATATGAAAAGATTTTCAGCCTTATTTTTAGTATCATTATTAAGTGGTGCTATTACTCTTGGTGCTTACAAGTTATTATTTGAAAGCAACAATTCTTTTTTTGGAAAAGGAAATTCTGTTGTAACTCTTGCCCCTAACTCTTATGGAAAAAATGTTGGTTTAGGTGCTGAAATACTAGATTTTACCGAAGCCGCAGACAAAACTGTCCATACCGTTGTTCACGTAAAAAATGTTTCGAGAAGAACCGTAAGCAATCCGATGCTTGAGTTTTTCTATGGCTACGGAGGACAACAGCAGCAAGAACAGGTAGGAACCGGTTCTGGTGTAATTATTTCTGAAGACGGATACATTGTGACTAATAATCACGTAATTAAAGACGCTACAGAAATTGAAATTACTTTAAACAATAAAAAATCATATAAAGCGAAGTTAATTGGTACCGATTCGAAAATGGACATTGCCCTTTTAAAAATTAATGCCGATGAGAAACTTCCTTACACTGCTTTTGCAAATTCTGACAACGTAAAAGTCGGAGAATGGGTGCTAGCCGTAGGTAATCCCTATAATTTAACTTCTACAGTAACTGCAGGGATTGTTTCGGCGAAAGCTAGAAATTTAGACCAAAGCGGAATTCAATCTTTCATACAAACCGATGCTGCTGTAAACCCAGGTAATAGTGGTGGAGCGTTAGTAAATGCCAGAGGGGAACTAATCGGAATTAATACCATGATTTCTTCTATGACAGGTTCTTATGTTGGATACTCATTTGCTGTTCCTTCTAATATTGCCCGTAAAATTATTGAGGACATTATGGAGTACGGAAATGTTCAAAGAGGTATTCTTGGAGTTGAAGGAGGCGAATTGAATGCAACTGCTTCTAAAGAATTAGGAGTAACAGAAACGCAAGGATTCTATATTAATAGAGTTTCTAAAAATTCAGGCGCCGAAAAAGCGGGTCTTACTAAAGGGGATATTATTGTGAAACTTGATGATCAAAATATCGCAACATATGCAGATCTATCAGGTTATATCAATACAAAACGTCCAAACGATGTTGTAAAAGTAACTTATATTAAAGAAGGAAAAACTAAAACTGTTCCTGTAACTTTAAGCAAAAATGAATTTTATAGCGCTGAATTTAAAGGGATTGAATTAGAAAACATTGATGCTGCTGACAAGAAAAAGTTCAGAATTGATTACGGTGTTAAAATTAAAAACATCAGCAATGAAAATTTAATGCAATATCAAAACGAACTACTAGGAAATATTATTCTAAGTATTGATAATGTAAAAGCAACAAATGTTGAAACTGTCTCTAAGCTTTTAAGTAAAAAAGACGAAGGACAAAGCGTACGAATTGAAATGATCAATAGAAACGGAGAGATTTTCAGAATTATAATTTAAGTCTCCGTTTTCAGTTATTAAAAACTGCAAACTGAGACTGCGACTGAAAACTTCAAAAAAAGCCATCTTAAGAAAATTAAGGTGGCTTTTTTATTTTCAAAAATAAATGCTAAAATAGTTTACGAAATCGATTGAAATAGATACTTTTGCGCCAAATTTTAAAATAGTGAGCATTTTATTTTTTCAATTATGAATAACAAATCATTGTACCAAAAAGAGGTATCCTTACAAGTCGACCGAAGAAAAGCCGGTGTCGAATTAATTAAAGTCATAAGCGATTTATGGTATGACAAATCTATCGAGATGGTTTTATTCAAAAATCAATTATTGGATAAAAACGTCAGCGATATTATCAATCTTCATCAATATGCTGGTGAATTTGTTGGAAAACCAATTACAATATTCGATTCTGTCGAGATCGCAAAAGTGGTTTTATCTTTAGATCTTCCGCCAGCAAAAATAGATCTAGGAAAACTAACTTACGAATATCGTTTAGAAGATGAAAAATATCCTGATGCAAGATATTTTGTTATTGAAAAATTGAAAAAAGCAAAATCTTCAAAAGAAATTAAACCAAAAGATGTTGTTTTATATGGCTTTGGAAGAATTGGACGTTTATTGTCAAGAGAGCTAATGTCTAAAACAGGAAAAGGAAATCAGTTGCGCTTGAGAGCAATTGTAACCCGCGATAAAAATGACGCATCAAGTTTAGAGAAACGAGCTTCTCTATTACGATATGACTCAATTCACGGAGATTTCCAAGGATCAGTAATAGCCGATGCTAAAAATAATGCCTTAATTATAAACGGAACAACCGTTCACATCATTACTGCCAACTCGCCAGAAGAGATTGATTATACTAAATACGGAATTAATGACGCTTTAGTGATTGATAATACTGGAGCATTTACAACCGAGGAAGCATTAAAAAGACATTTAACCTCAAACGGAGCAAACAAAGTTTTGTTAACTGCTCCTGGAAAAGGTGTTCCAAATATCGTTCACGGTGTAAATCACAATGAATTTAATCCTGATGAAGTAAATATTTTCTCTGCTGCATCTTGCACAACAAATGCCATAACTCCAATTCTAAAAGTAGTTGAAGAAACTCTTGGAGTTGTTAAAGGACATTTAGAAACCATTCATGCCTACACAAATGACCAGAATCTAGTTGATAATATGCATAAAAAGTACCGTCGAGGCAGAGCTGCTGCCTTGAATATGGTTATTACAGAAACTGGTGCAGGAAGCGCTGTCGCAAAAGCCTTACCAACATTAGAAGGAAAATTAACTTCAAATGCAATTCGTGTTCCTGTTCCTAATGGGTCCCTTGTTGTTTTAAATTTAGAAGTTAAGAAACCTACATCTATTACGGCAATCAATAAAATTATGAAGAAGTATGCTCTCGAAGGAGAACTGGTAGAGCAAATAAAATATTCTTTGAATAACGAATTGGTTTCGTCTGATATTGTTGGAACATCTGCGCCATCTATTTATGACAGCAATGCAACAATTGTTTCAAAAGATGGAAAAAACATTGTACTTTACATCTGGTACGATAACGAATATGGTTATAGTCATCAAGTAATTCGCTTAGCAAAATATATTGCCAAAGTAAGACGTTATACTTATTATTAATTCAACCAAACTAACTTTTTTCTTAAAACCATCAGGCTTTTCTTGATGGTTTTTTGTTTTAGTTTAAATAGGGAGAACAGTAGTACTCTTTACTTCTGAAATTACAAAAACGGTATTTATTAGAGAAACTTCAGGCAGTATCGATAATTTTTTCTGGTGAAAATGATGATAGCTTTCCATATCTGGAATTATGATTTTCAGCATATAATCGAAGTTTCCAGAAACGTAATTGCATTCGACAACCTCAGGCAAATTTAAAATCGACTGATTAAATCCTTCCGAAGTATCGTAAGTCTGTTTTGTGAGTGTAACTTGGCAGTAAACTGTTAAATTATTTCCAAGTTTTTTCTTATCTAAAAGGGTTACATATTTTTCTATAATCCCATCTTTTTCAAGACGTTTCACCCGATCATGAACAGGCGTTAAAGACAAATTTATTTTGTTAGCGATGTCTTTTAAAGTATAGTGCGCATCTTCCTGCAAAAGACGTAGGATTTTTTTGTCAATTTCATCTAAAGCCATAACGAAAACGTTTTATTAAAATTAGTCCGATTTAGTCTTTTTTTCTTTTTAAAGAATAAATTCCGCCTTTAAACAGAATATTTTTCTGTAAAAGTAAAAAATAAAATAATATTTTCTTATTTATTAAGCATTAAACCATAATTTATTCTCTATCTGTAGATTTGTAAAACATTTTCAATAAAAACAAAAAAATATAACAAAATGATAATAGGTGTTCCTAAAGAAATAAAAAATAATGAGAATAGGGTTGCTTTGACTCCTGCAGGTGTTTCTGAGATGAAAAAACATGGACATACAGTATATGTTCAATCTACTGCAGGGTTAGGAAGCGGTTTCGCTGATGCAGAATATGCTGAAGCTGGTGCAGTTGTTTTACCAACTATTGAAGAAGTTTATGCTATAGCTGAAATGATCATCAAAGTAAAAGAGCCAATTGCTTCTGAATATCCATTGATCAAAAAAGATCAATTATTATTTACTTACTTCCACTTTGCTTCTTCAGAAGAATTAACTCACGCAATGTTAGAAAAAGGAGCTGTATGTTTAGCTTATGAAACTGTAGAAAAAACAGACAGAAGCTTACCTCTTTTAGTTCCAATGTCTGAAGTAGCTGGTCGTATGGCAATTCAGCAAGGAGCAAAATACCTTGAAAAACCATTAAAAGGAAGAGGAATTCTTTTAGGAGGTGTTCCAGGTGTTCCGCCAGCAAAAGTATTAGTTTTAGGTGGAGGAATCGTAGGAACTCAAGCTGCTAAAATGGCTGCAGGATTAGGTGCTCAAGTTACTATTATGGACTTAAGCTTACCTCGTTTACGTCAGTTAGATGATATCATGCCAGCAAACGTAAACACTGAAATGTCTAACCACTATAATATTACAAGAGCAATTAAAGATGCTGACTTAATTGTTGGAGCAGTTTTAATTCCAGGAGCAAAAGCACCTCACTTAATTACTCGTGATATGCTTAAATTAATGCGCCCAGGAACTGTTGTTGTTGACGTAGCTGTAGACCAAGGAGGATGTATCGAAACTTGTACTCCTACAACTCACGAAAATCCAACTTTCATTATTGACGATATCGTTCACTATTGTGTAGCTAATATGCCAGGAGCTGTACCCTACACTTCTACTTTAGCTTTAACAAACGCAACTTTACCATATGCTGTACAATTAGCAAACAAAGGATGGGAAAAAGCTTGTGCTGAAAATGAAGAATTAAATAAAGGATTAAATGTAGCAAATGGAAAAATCCTTTACAAAGGAGTTGCAGAAGCTTGGAATTTACCTTTTAACGAAGAAATAGTATTAGCAAACGCATAGGCTAATACTTAAACAAGTGCTTACTAAGTCACTATTACAAAAGGCTTTTCTTAATTGAAAAGCCTTTTTTTATACCATAAAAAAAAACCTGTCATGAAGACAGGTTTTCTTAAACATCATAATTTTTATTTCTTATTATCGAGAACTTCAGTCATTACCTTTGCCTCCGTTCCATTTGGAAAAGTAACTTTAATTTTCTGAGCTATTGTTGGAGCAATCTCTGTAATAGCCTTCTTATCGTAAGATTCTCCTTTTTTGATATGCCAACCATAAAAAATAGCAGGTACATGCGTATCGTAGCTATAAATTGTTCCGTGTGATGTTCCTGTTGGCGTATATTCAATCATTCCAGGTTTATCTACAATAATTAAATCACCATTTTGTGTAACATCATATCCTTTTGCTACAAAATTAAGAGCATAATCATTTCCAGCATTAGCTAAAACTTCTTCCTCTGTATAAACTTTTTTAACTTGTGGTTGAGCAATTAAAAACTTTTTAAAAGCATCTTTAACTTTATCAAGGTCTAATTTCTTGTCTTTAATAATCTGCTTATTAAAGAAAACATTAAAGTTTGAATAATTTTGAATCAAATCAACACCAAAAGTCTTAGTTGAAAAGTCTTGTAAGCTTTTCTTAACTTCTTTAGAAGGGTAATTATCTACATTATATTTGCGGTCTTTCAAATAAATTACATTCTCAGCACCAGCGTGATCTGCTGTTAAAAAAAGTAAATAATTTCCTTTCCCAACCGTTTTATCAAGATATGCTAAAAAATCAGCAATTGTTTGATCCAGTCTTAAGTAAGTATCCTGAAGTTCCATAGATCGTGGTCCCAACAAATGCCCAACATAGTCTGTAGAAGAAAAACTTACAGTCAAAAAGTCTGTAATATTATCTTTTCCTAACTCTTCTTTCTCAATAGCTCTTTTTGCAAATTCAGCTAACAAATCATTTCCGAAAGGCGTAGCTCTAATAACACCAGCATCATTTTTCTCATACATTGATTTTAAATCGTATGGAAAAACTGGTGCAGCACTCCCATATAATTTTCCTTCATAAGGATTATTATCAGGAAGACTTTCATTATAAACAGAGGCTGGTTTGTATAAATCCCAACCTTTATTAATATATTTTAAGTAGTTTTTTTCATTATTGAATTCCGTAACCCATTCAGGTAATTTCTCTCCATAAAAAGTACTAGAAATAAAAGAACCAGTTTTACTATACCAAAATGCCCAGTTAGCAAAATGACCAGCTGGTAATATAGCGCCACGATCCTTTAAACTCATTCCGATAACTTTTCCAGTAAAATTAGTAGCCATTCTAACTTCATCAGTAATTGTTGTGCTTTGAAGGTTTTTTGGAGACATAGCACCTTCTTCAGCCGTACCGTCACCCACTGTTTTAACACCAGCATCATCAGTACAGTACATTTCTTTGCCAAGCGTTCTGCTAAACCATTCGTTACCTACAATTCCATGAGTAGCTGGAGTCGTACCTGTGTAGATTGAAGCGTGTCCAGGAGCAGTATACGTTGGCATATAATTGTAATGCATATTCTGGAAAGTAAATCCATCATTCATTAGTCTTTTAAAGCCATTTGGAGAAAAATCATCTGAAAAACGATATAAATATTCCATTTTCATTTGATCGACAACTATACCCACGACTAACTTTGGACGTTGTTGTGCACTTAAGCCTGTTACAGCAAGAAGCGCTAACAATAAAATATTTTTCTTCATGTTTAAAAAGTAATTTAAACACAAAAATACTCATTCAAATTCAAAAAGTCTAAAGTATCAATATTTAACCGACAACAATTGACTATAATTTAACACTTATAAGCTCAAGGTTTCTAATGCCAATGGCGTTTCCCTCCGGGCCGTGCTGTCCGCTGTATCTTTTGCGGATTGGCGTCTATGGGGAAAAGAGGCCCTCAGCGCCCCGCAAAAGGATGCCGCTTCCATCACTAACGCGCCCCCAATCAGTCGGAAGCCGCCGTCCG
>Ga0308163_10000151_pt1 | contig 198031 bp, 155 predicted proteins | sample PhyTR1_FD_201037 | JGI IMG/M metagenome (GOLD analysis project Ga0308163, IMG submission 201037) | Phyllosphere microbial communities from UC Gill Tract Community Farm, Albany, California, United States - DLSLT.R1 | ecosystem: Host-associated > Plants > Phyllosphere > Unclassified | place... | reverse complement strand
CAACAAAAGCACGACCGGCGCGCCGCGCGAGAACGGCTACGAGGTATCGCTCGAGTTGCCGCTGTTCGACTGGGGCGGCGCGCGCGTGGCGCGGGCACAGGCAAGGTACATGCAGGCGGTCCACCGTACCGGCGACATCGCCGTGAAAGCGCGCTCCGAAGTGCGCCAGGCCTATGCGAGCTATCGCACCACCTATGACATCGCCCGCCATTACCGCGACGAGGTCGTTCCCCTGCGCAAGCAGATCGCGGATGAGGTGCTGCTCCGCTACAACGGCATGTTGGCGAGCACCTTCGAATTGCTTGCCGAATCGCGCGAACAGCTTGCGGCCGTCAACGCCTCCATCGCGGCGCAGCGCGATTTCTGGATCGCCGACACCAATCTTCAGACCGCCATGAATGCAGGCGGCAATACTGATTCAAGGACAGCACAATGATTTCCCGTCGAGATTTTTTCAAAGGCGCCGGCGCCGTCGCGGTAAGCACTGCCGCAGTCAGCCGTGTGGGCGCAGCATCGCTGCCCGAAGCGATGGTCATGGACAATGCAAAGACCCATGTGCCGCCGCCACCCGCCACCGGGCGTCCGTTCAACCCGGTCGTGACCCTGAACGGCTGGTCCCTGCCCTGGCGGATGAACAACGGCGTGAAAGAGTTCCACCTGGTTGCCGAACCGGTGGTGCGCGAGTTCGCTCCCGGCATGAAGGTCAACTTGTGGGGCTACAACGGCCAGTCCCCGGGCCCGACCATCGAGGTCGTCGAGGGTGACCGGGTGCGTATTTTCGTGACCAATAAACTCCCCGAGCACACCAGCGTGCACTGGCACGGCCAGCGCCTGCCGAACGGCATGGATGGCGTGACCGGTCTCACCCAGCCGGGTATCTCGCCGGGTAAGACCTTCGTCTACGAGTTCGTGGCGAAGCGCCCGGGTACCTTCATGTACCACCCCCATGCCGACGAGATGACCCAGATGGCGATGGGCATGATGGGCTTCTGGGTGACGCACCCGAAGGACATCGGGCGGTTTGCCGTCGACCGCGACTTCGTCTTCCTGCTCAGCGCCTACGACATCGAACCGGGCAGCTATACCCCGAAGGTCAACACGATGCTGGACCATAACCTCTGGACCTTTAACAGCCGGGTCTTTCCGGGTATCGACACGATGCCGGTACGGCAAGGCGACCGTGTGCGCATCCGTGTCGGCAACCTGACGATGACGAACCACCCGATCCATGTTCACGGTCATGAGTTCGAGGTGACCGGCACCGATGGCGGCTGGACCCCGCCCGGCTCGCGCTGGCCGGAGGTGACCACGGACGTCGCCGTCGGCCAGATGCGGGCGATCGAGTTCATCGCCACCGACCCGGGTGACTGGGCCTTCCACTGCCACAAGTCACATCACACAATGAATGCGATGGGCCACAACGTGCCGACGCTGATTGGCGTTGACCACCGAGGCATTGCCGAGAAGATCAACAAGATCGTGCCGGATTACATGGTCATGGGCGACAAGGGCGGCTCGATGGGAGGCATGGAAATGCCGATCCCGGAAAACACTCTGCCGATGATGACTGGCGACGGGCCATTCGGCGGCGTCGAGATGGGCGGCATGTTCACCGTGCTGAAGGTGCGCAAGGACCAGAAGCGTGGCGACTACAGCGACCCGGGCTGGTACAAGCATCCGGCGGGTACGGTCGCCTACGAATGGACTGGTCAGTTGCCTGAGCCTGCACGCAGCAGCGATGCTGGACGCAGCCTGATGCCGGCCACCAGCAAGCCCGACGTCGAGCTGCAGGTGCGCAAACCCTCGGGGCATGCGGAGCATTAAGGCAAAGCACACTAGCAGCATGACGGAATGCCGGCATGAACATCGTGTCGGCACACTGCACCACGCCTGGCCTCTCAGTTCTTTCGCTCCAGATCCCGGATGTATTCCTTCATTTCGCCAATTTCCTTTTTCTGTGCAGCGATGATCCCGTCGGCGAGCTTGCGAACCCGCGGGTCGGTAATGTTGGCGCGTTCGCTGGTCAGGATAGCAATGGAGTGGTGGGGGATCATGGCGCGCATATAGGCCACGTCGCCCACCGTCGCCTGGCTGCGCACCAGCCATAGCGCACCAAGGAATACCACCAGGCTTCCGATAAGGATTCCTACGTTGACGCCTTTGTTCGGATACATCTTCCACATGAAAGCAAGCATCACGATCGCCATCGTGGCGCCCATGATGAGTGCCATGAACGCTCTTGTTTCGCTGAAGAATATGTGGTCGACTGAATAGACATTCAGATACATCAGCCCGAACATGATGATTGTTCCAGCCGCGATCATCTGAGCGAAGGTTGTGTATTTCATTGTTGCCATCGTATTGCTGCGGTGGGGTGCAGGCGAATCTTGCATTGATTTCTCCTTTAAAACGAATCGACGTAAAACAGCGCCGGGTTAACATGACCCGGCGCCCGATGCTGCCGGTTAGCGCGAGCAAGCCTTTCAGAAGTCCTGATCCTTTCTCTTGTCGCCGGTAGCGGGCATGAATCCGCAATCGCGGAATTGCTCGCACAGCATGTGCCGCATCTCGTTGATCTGGTTCTTCTGCGTCACGACGATGTTCTCGCAGTAGCGATGGAGGGAGTCGTGGTCGATGTCGCTCTTGACCTGGCAGTGCAGGCTGGGCGCGAGTGCGCTGAGATGATGGTTACTGAAGGTGCGCAGGAAGGTCTGGTTGAACTGTGCGCCGGCCGGCGTACTCTCGAGGGTAGCGATCATCCTTTGGCCGTCGGCGGTAAGCTGGGGCGTGTGCTGCATTCCGTACCAGTCGCGCAAGAAGCGCTGGGCCCGCATGATTTCTTCCCGCTGCGTACGATTAGCCTGGCGAGACATGGAGCGAATTTGATCATCGCTCGCCTTGGCCACGGTGGCGCCGTAGCCAGGTGTCGGCGACGTCCCTTCGCCAGGATTGCTGACAGGCGCATTGCGCTGCGTGTCCGTGCCGGCTGCCAGCTCGGTCATCCGCAATGCCGAGTAATGGTGGTCGATGATAAAGACGAGATAGTTCTTCTCGAACGTCGCAGTCGAGCCGCGACCCGGGCCGTCCGCGGACGCCGTTCCCGTGATCGCCACGAGCGCCAAACCCGCGAGTGCACGCGTGGCCAAGGTGCGGCAACGCGATACCGGCGTTGCAGCGTGCGTGAAATACAGATTAGTGCGTTTCATCTTTCTCTCCCGTATGGTTGTGATGCGAGGTTCAAGCCACAGTCTTTGCCTGCTTCGATGTGAGGCTGCGCCGGCGAGCCAGAGCAGCAACGCCGAGTCCGCCCAACAGCATCGACCACGTCGCCGGCTCGGGCACGGCCATAACGACATTGTTCGCCGCTGCCCAGTACACGGTGCCGTCGTCCTCCATGTTCTGGAAAGACACAGAGGTGAGCGGACGATCCGACAGGAACGCGACAAACGCGTCCTGTGAAGCATTCGACAGCGTGAATGTCTCGCTGTCCGCACCGGACACCGCGCTTAGCACGATGGTGCGGTCCGGCATGAAGGCGCCGAATGAATCGGTTCCGAAGAAGTTTCCACCGAAGCCGAATACCCCGGACGAGAACGCGTTGAACGTGATGACGTCGCTGGACATCGTTCCACTCAGCCAGATATCGCCCCCGCTTCCCGACGGGTAAAAGCCGCCGTCGCCAGGTCCTGCACTTACCTGATAGGTGTAGGCGCCGGCCAGGCGGCTCAGGGGGCTGCCGGTTTCTACCATGGCCAGGTCGTCGAAGGTGTCGGTGGCCGAGCCGGACACCGCATTGAGAAAGGCAGCGCGGTCGGTGAAGACCGTGATGTCTGCATGTGCGGCGGAAGCCGCCATCGTCACGGCGCATGCGGCAAGCAGCTTCCGTGTGAGGGACAGACTGGATTTCATTTTGCGGTTCCTTTCGTATGCGCCTTCCCGCTTCCTGCAGGAAGGCATTGTTATCGCGAACGCAAACCCTCAAGCCGCCGCGGCCGATCCCATCCGGCGGCACTCCTCGGCGCATCGTCGGCAAGCGGCCGCGCAATCATGGCAATGCTGCATCTGGTGCTTGGCGCACTCGTCACCGCACGCCTGGCAGATCTGGGCGCAAAGCTGGCAGAGCGCTCCGGCAAATTCGCTGCCACGGGCCATGAAGCCGGCAGCCAGCCGGCAGATTTGTGCGCAGTCCATGTCGAGTGCGATGCAGCGCGCCATCATCTTGACGTCGTCTTCCTGCAGGCAGGCCGTCGAACACATGTCGCAGGCGTCAGCGCAGGCGTTGCAGGCATCGATACATGATTGATACTGTTGTTGCATGACGTTCTCCTTGAATGGTTGAAAATACCTCTTCAAAACGTCCCTATGGATAGTGCGGGATGGTCATGGCCACCCCGCTTCGTGGTCAGAACCAGATCCGCACGCCGGCAACGATCTGCGTGCTCTTGTTTCGATCTCCCCTCACCCGCGCATAGTCGGCGGTGTCGCCGAAGTTGCGCGCCCAGGTCACGCCGACATAAGGGGCGAACTGGCGCCGGATCTCGTAGCGCAGGCGCAGGCCAAGTTCGAGATCGGACAGTCCGCTGCCCACGCCCCTGGCCGGATCGGAGCGGCTGTACAGGTTGGCCTCGACTTCGGGTTCGAGGATCAGCTGCTGCGTGAACAGCAGTTCGTAACGCACGTTGAAACGCACGGCAAGCCTTCCACCAGACCAGTAGGCGGTCGCTTCCGTATCGAACCAGTACGGCGCCAGGCCGCGCACGCCGAAGGCCAGCCAGTTGCGCGAATCGCCGCCACCGCTGTCGTGGCGTACGCCGAGTTGGGTACTCCAGAAGGTCGCGAAGGTGCGGTCCCACAAGGCTTCCGTACGCAGGGACTGCAGGTGCCCTCCGCGCCGCTCACCCTCGGCCTTGAACCAGGCCTTGTTGTAGTCGTTCCCGTACCATGCTTCGGCGTCTAGATTCTGGCCATGTTCGCCGTCACCCTTCGCGTATTCGAACTTGTCGAGCAGGATCCGGCCGAAGCGCATTTCGTCGTTCATCTCGTTGCCTGGCAGGTGCGCGAAGCTCGTGCCTTCGGCATAGGCGTCCGGATCGCGGGCGTCGGGCGGTGGACTGCCGCCCTGCATCGGGCCCATCTTCATGTCGTGGCCCATTCCGCCCATGCCGCCCATCGCTTGTCCCATGCTGTGGTCCATGCTTGGTTTGCCCTGTTGCGGCGCCGGCTTGGCGTCCTGCACCCGGTCGTCACCCGCATGATTCATCTGCGAGTGATCCATCCCGGGCTGGTCCATCTGCGATTTTTCCATCTGCGTGTGGTCCATCCGGGAATGATCCATTCCTTCCATCGTTTTGGACTGGCCCGTGCCGGATGCCTGGCCGGTGCCGCCCTCCTTCGGCGGCTCGGTCGTCTGAGCCGATGCCGCGTCCGCCGCCACGAGGCCAAAGATCAGCAGCGCGACCGCTGCACCGGTTTTCGTCGTTGCGGTTTTCATGAAACGACCACCTCCCTGAACATGCCTGCTTCCATGTGATAAAGAAGATGGCAGTGGTAAGCCCAATGGCCTGGGGCGTCGGCCGTCACCCGGTAAGTGACGCGCTGGGCCGGCTGCACGTTAATCGTGTGCTTGCGGACCAGGAACTCCCCGCTCGGCGACTCGAGCTCGCTCCACATGCCATGTAGGTGGATCGGATGGTTCATCATGGTGTCGTTCACCAGTACGATGCGCAACCGCTCGCCGTGCCTGAAGTGGACGGGCTTGGACTCCGAAAACTTCTGGCCGTCGAAGGACCACATGAAGCGCTCCATGTTGCCGGTCAGGTGCAATTCGATCTCGCGGGTCGGCTCACGGTCGTCGACCGGTCCGCCGATCGTGTGAAGGTCGGCATAGGTCAGCACGCGCCTCCCGTTGTTGCGCAGATTGATACCGGGGTCGTCGAGATTGGTGCGAGGCATGTCGACGTGCATGTCGACACCCGGGCCATACTCGGTGCGGGCGTGGGTGACTTTCGGAGGCGTGCCCTGGGCCATTGGCGTCGTGTGGCCGCCGCCATGGCCGGCGTGCTGCATCGGCATCTGCATCTGCCCGTGGCCCCCCGCCATTCCGCCATGGGACATGCCCGGCATGTCGTGCATGCGCTCCATCGTGTGCATGTCGTGCGGCGCCTTCCCTTCCTTGCCCGGCGCCGCCTGGCCCATTCCCGACATGCCGCCCATGCTCCCCATTGCCATCGCGCCCATCATGTCCTGCATGGCCAGCCACTGGGGCGGATCCATATCGGGCACCGGGGCAGACATGCCCGCGCGAGGCGCCAGCGTCGCGCGCACAAAACCGGAACGCCCGATCGACTGCGCGAAGATGGTGTAGGCCTGGTCGCCGGTTGGCTCGACCAGCACGTCATAGGTTTCGGCAACGGAAATCCGGAATTCGTCGACCGGCACGGGCTCGACGTCCTGTCCGTCCGCGGCGATTACCATCATTTTCAGACCCGGAATGCGAACGTCGAAGATCGTCGTCGCCGAGCCGTTGATGAAGCGCAGCCTGACTTTCTCACCCGGACGGAACAAGCCGGTCCAGTTCCTGTCCGTAGGCGTACCATTGATCAGGTAGGCCATCCTCACGCCCAGGTTGCGGCTGGCGGTCACGTCGCTGAAGTCGGTCGGCAACATGCGCATCTGGTTCCACATCTTGCGCTTGTCGAGCGCGGCCCCGAGGCCGTTCTTCCGTATGTCGTCCAGGAACTGGCCGATGGTCGGCTGGTTGGTGTTGAAGAAGTCGCTCATTTTCTTGAGCTTGGCAAAGACCTTGGCAGGATCGCCATCGACCCAGTCCGACAGCATGACGACGTAGTCACGGTCCGCCTTCACCCGTTCGCCGTTCTTCGGCTCGATCACGATCGAACCGGCCAGGCCGCTCTGCTCCTGGAATTCGGAATGGCTGTGGTACCAGTAGGTCCCGCTCTGCTTTACCTGGAAGCGATAGGTGAAGGTCTGGCCCGGAGGAATCCCGGTGAAACTGATGCCGGGCACGCCGTCCATCTCCGCCGGCACCAGGATGCCGTGCCAGTGAATGGAACTCGTGACCGGCAGCCGGTTGGTCACGCGCAGCGTCACGGTGTCGCCCTCGCGCCAGTACAGGACCGGCCCAGGAACCTGGCCGTTGACCGCGGTGGCGACCTGCGGTGCGCCAGTGAAGTTGACCGGCGCCGGCACGATCTCCAGGTCGAATTCGGTGCCGCGCAAGATCGGCTGCGCGGCCTGACCGGCTGCCAGCAGTCTGGCTGGGACCAGCCCGGCGAGGGCGGCGGCCCCTGCGCCCTGCAGGAGCCGTCGTCGCCACCGGTTCACGGCGCTCTCCTCAAAAACACGTTGCTGCATGAAGTATTCCCCTAGATGAAGTGATGAAACAATTGCCGCAGTACGGGCCCGCGTCGCGCACGCAGGCGCACTCGCAGCAAACCTCGCTGCGCAGCTACGTGGCGGATGCGGCCTGCGCGCACTCCCAAAGCGTGCGGGCTCCGCGCGTGTTTCGTCGATATCGAAATTCGAATGAAGATGAATGGCTGGCAGGCATCGGTCGATGGCATGTCGCGTGCATCCCGCATGCGCGACGTCTCCGACGGATGCCGGGAGAGCGTTCAGCCCACCTGGGAAGTCAACCGCGTGGCGGTCGCTCTATGCGGGATGGGATCCAGCCCGTGAAGGAGGAGATTGGGGAAACGGAGTCAGTTGCAAACTGCTCTGCTGGCAACCCAGCAACTGCGAACGGCGGGGGCGCCGAGGCGCCGATATAGCCGGCACTGCACGCCCGGCAGGAAGAATGCTTTTGGTGGGCGCCACTATCGCAGGGCATATCATGATCTGCGGCGACGCTGGCGTGCGCTTGTGCGGTCGACTGGGTCATCGACATCGCCATCTCATGCTCGTCGCAGTCATCCATGACCGCAGCTTCCGAGCTTGCCGACGTGGTATGCGCCATTCTGCATGGCGATGTGATCGTGGCGGCGATGCCCTGCATGGGCAGCGACACGATCAGTATCCATAGCATGAGGACTCGAACGAATGGGCGCATGTAATCAATCTAGCACATGCAAAAATGACATGTCCGCACGATACGGCATCGCAACGTTCGAAGCTTACCTGCCGATGGGATTGCCGATACTTTCGCATATGCTAGAATCGACGTGTGAAAGCCATACTGAAAGTCTTGATCGTCTGGATGACGTTGCTGGCGGTGCCGCTCCAAGGCTTCGCTTCCGCGACGATGTCCTTCTGTGTGGCGCCAGTGGCGGCACAGGACAGTCACGACCACGAATCGATGACCGACGACGCCGACATGTCCAGTGCTCACGTCCATGCTGAGCATGCAGGTCCGGACATGCAGGCCGACCATCATCCCGCGTCTCATCATCAGGCCGGCAAATGTGCTACCTGTGCGACATGCGGCTCCTGCTTGTCGATGGCGCCTTCGTTTCTTGCCGTGCTGCCGGCAACTGCTTCTTCGTCAACGACCATTCCATTTGACCGGCATCTCTTGCCATCGGTCTACCTTGCGCTCCTAGAGCGACCTCCACGCGTCTGACCTTTCGCGCTGCTGAACGCTTCGTTCGTGTCAAGGCACGGACATACCTGGCTACGCCTTCGTCGCCGGCACTTCAGCGTACACAGCCCTTCTTTATCTGTAACTGAAACGGACTGCGTCAGACCGGCAAACGCCGTCGCGCGTCCACTGCAATTAAATTTTGACTGTTTTGGAGTATTAAATGACTCGTTTGTCTTCCCTGTTCAGCACCCTCATGGTTTCCGCCGGCCTCGCACTGGCAACCGCCAACGCTTCGGCACAAATGCAGATGCAAGACCACAGTCAGCATAACGCTACGGCTACCGCTTCGCCGAATGATGCGAATGCGCTGACCGATGGTGAGATCAAGAAAGTCGACAAAGACACCGGCAAGCTGACGGTGCAACATGGGCCGCTGACCAATCTCAACATGCCTGGCATGACCATGTCCTTCAAGGTGCAGGATCCGGCGATGCTTGACCAAGTGAAAGCTGGAGACAAAATCCGGCTGCGTGTCGAGCGCATCAACGGCGCCTTCACGGTGACCAAACTGGAAACGGCCAACTGAAGCTGCCGGCGTCCTGCCGTCACTACCGGCGGCCGGACGCCGCACATCGATACCTCGACCTAAAAAATCAGGAGCAAAACATGTCCACCAAACGTATTCTGGCTTTGGCCACCTTCGCTCTCGCGAGTACCGTAACTTCGTCCGCATTCGCGCACGCCAAATTGCAATCTTCGGATCCCCAGGCCGGCAGCACACTCGCGGGTACACCGAAGCAAGTGCGCCTCAAGTTCAACGAGGCACTCGAGCCGGCGTTCAGCAAAATTAAAGTGACGGGTCCTCAAAATAACGAGATTCCGGTCACCGCGCCCACCGTCGATAAGGCTGATCCGACCGTCATGACGGCGCCGCTGCCAGCGCTGTCCTCGGGTGAGTATCACATCCAATGGTCGACGATGACCCACGACGGCCATAAGGCAAAGGGCGAAGTCACGTTCAAGGTCAAGTGATGGGGCTGGATCTGCAAGCTGTCCAGCACCTCGTCACTGCCCTTCTGAACCTCGCAGTAGCCCTCGTCACGGGAGCGAGCGTTTCCCGCTTGTGGATTGGCCGTGACGTATCCAGATGGGCCGACGCGCGCCGCCAGTCCGTCTGCAAGGCTGCGTTGGCCGGTGTCGTGGTCGCTCTGGCCGCGAACGCCGTGCTGTTGTGGCTGGAATCGGCAACCATGGCCGAAGTCCCCGTTTCTGAAGCGGCTGGCGCCACCTGGTCGATGCTGACCTCGACACACCTTGGCCTTGCATGGTCCATTGGGATGTTCGGATTGGCCATGGCTACCGTTGGGACTTGCATGTGCGGCGATCGGAGCCAGAGTTCTGCACTACTGACTTTGGCGTCGCTCGCTGTGTTCTGGTACACGCGGAGCATGGTCAGCCACGCCGCCAGCGAAGGGGACTTCAGCCTGCCCCTGCTGGCGGATTGGATTCACTTGGGCCTGATCAGCTTGTGGGTCGGCGAAGTGTTCCTTGCTGGCGGAGTCATGTTGAGAGCAACCGAAAACATGACTGAGGCCGACAGGCGTGCACGCGCAGAGTACGTGGCGTCCCTGTCCAGTTCGGCGACCTTTGCCCTGTCCGGCATTTTCGTTACAGGCCTGTATGCAAGCTGGCGCAACCTGGGCGGCTTCGACAACCTGGTCGGCAACTCGTATGGCAACACGCTCGTCGCGAAGCTGCTGCTCGTTGGCGTTGCGGCGATGCTGGGTGGGATCAATCGCTTTTTCGTGATGCCGCCATGGCTCGCACCTGAGTCATCAGGAAATGCCGCCCCTGAAGTTTTACCGATGCGCTTCAAGCGCATATTGTGGATCGAAGCGCTTGTCTTGCTTGCAGTCGTCGTTCTGGCAGCCTGGCTTGCATCGACATCGCCCCCGGGTGAACAAATGTAAGAACTTCCAGCTGACTGGTGGTTGTTTTCACGCCGGCAGCCGATCGCATCCGTCGGTTGCCGGCACTCTGGAGAAAAATTATGTTTATCGAAAAATTCAAGAATCTTGCGGTCGCCGCCCTGATCGGTCTTCCGATGGCAGCCAGCGCAGCGACGCAAGCTGTCGAGGTCTACAAGTCCGCAACCTGTGGCTGCTGTGAAGCATGGGTCAAGCACCTGCGGGCCAACGGCTTCAAGGTCAATGCGCACGACGTCGCCAATCCATCCGATACCCGCGAGAAAATGGGCATTCCCGATCGGCTCGGCTCATGCCACACCGCAGTCGTTGGTGGGTATGCGATCGAAGGGCATGTGCCAGCCGCCGAGATCAAGCGGCTGCTCGCTGCAAAGCCAAAAGCGAAGGGGCTGGCGGTCCCGGCCATGCCGCCTGGCTCTCCGGGAATGGAGGGGCCGACGCACATGCCGTATGACGTGCTACTAGTTCGCAATGACGGAAGTACGACTGTCTACAAGCATTACGAGTAAGGCATCCTTAGCCTCGTCAGCTCAAGCACAGTGTATGGACCAGCCAGTCGCGGACAATGCGTCTCTCACCTGCAGTTAATTCCCTGTGCCGCGCAGGCGAAGCGCATTGCTAATGACCGATACCGAGCTCAGACTCATCGCGAGCGCCGCAATCATCGGCGACAAGAGGTGGCCGGTAAACGGATAAAGCAGACCTGCAGCCAAGGGAATCCCGAGCGCGTTGTACACGAAGGCGAAGGCCAGGTTTTGGCGCATGTTCCGCACCGTGTCCAGCGACAGCAGGCGCGCCCGTGCGATGCCGCGCAGGTCGCCTTTGACCAGGGTGACGTGTGCTGAGTTGATCGCGACGTCGGTTCCGGTCCCCATCGCGATACCGACATTGGCCTTGGCCAGGGCCGGGGAGTCATTGATACCGTCGCCGGCCATCGCGACCGTCTTGCCTTGCGCCTGCAGGCGTTCAACGAGTGCCAGCTTGTCCTGCGGCTTGACTTCGCCATACACTTCCGCGATGCCGAGTTTTGCACCGACCGATTTCGCAGTAGTGAGGCCGTCGCCGGTTGCCATGACAACCGTGATGCCGGCGTCCTTGAGCGTTGCCAGCGCTTCCGGCGTGGTCTGCTTGACCGGGTCGGATACCGCGACGAGCCCTAGGAGCCGCCGATCGGCCGCCAGGTACATGACGCTTGCGCCTTCGAGACGCCAGCGTTCCGCCTGGGCGGCGAGCGGCTTCCAATCGACCTTTTCGATATCCATGAGGGCTGTATTGCCCAAAGCAATACGCTTGCCCTCCACCAGCCCTCGCACGCCGATGCCGCTCGACGATTCGAAGCTCTCTGGCTTTGCCAGAGCTAGTCCGCGGCTGCGCGCCTCGGCGACAATTGCGTGCGCCAGCGGGTGTTCGCTGATCTGGTCAATGCTGGCGGCGATCCGCAACACCTCTTGTTCATCCTCGCCGGGCGCCGGGGCGGCCGCCTGGAACGCGGGTTTGCCTTCGGTAAGCGTGCCAGTCTTGTCGACGATGAGGGTGTCGATCTTGCGCATGCCCTCGATGGCCGCTGCATCGCGGAACAGGATGCCCTGTGTGGCGCCGCGCCCGGTGGCCGCCATGATGGACATCGGCGTCGCCAGCCCGAGTGCGCACGGGCAAGCAATGATCAGGACCGAGACGGCATTGACGAAGCCATACACCCAGCTTGGCTCCGGACCGAAGATCCCCCAACCTACCAGCGTCAGCAAGGCGACCGTGACCACAACCAACACGAAATAGCCGGCTACCACATCGGCCAGCCGCTGCATCGGTGCACGCGATCGCTGTGCCTGGGCAACCATCTGGACGATTTGGGACAGCATGGTCTGCGAGCCCACTTTTTCCGACCGGACGATCAGGCTGCCACTGGCGTTGATAGTGGCGCCGATCACCTGGTCGCCAGGTCGCTTGGTCACAGGCACCGGCTCGCCGGTCAGCATGGACTCGTCGACTGCGCCCTCGCCCTCAAAGACGATGCCGTCGACCGGGACCTTTTCACCGGGACGCACACGGAGCGCATCGCCGACGTGGACATGGGTCAGCGGAATGTCTTCTTCCGTGCCGTCCGCATTGATGCGGCGCGCCGTCTTTGGCGCCAGGCCCAGCAGCGATTTGATTGCGGCGGATGTCTGTGAGCGCGCGCGCAATTCCAGTATCTGGCCCAGGAGAGTCAGCGAAATGATGACCGCGGCCGCCTCGTAGTACACGCCGATGCGGCCATGCATGGCGAAGGTTTGCGGAAACAAGCCGGGCGCGACGGTTGCCACCACGCTATAGCCGTAGGCTGCGCCTACGCCAAGTCCGATCAGCGTCCACATGTTGGGGCTGCGATTCCTGATGGATTGCACCCCACGCGTAAAGAATGGCCACCCAGCCCACAGCACCACCGGGGTGCTCAGCACGAACTCTATCCAGCTTTGCCCGGGCAGGCCGCCGTTAAATATTCGATGTCCCGCCATCGCAAGGACGGTCACGATGACAGTCAAAGGCAGGGTCCACCAGAGGCGCCGCTTGAAATCCACGAGTTCCGGATTCTCCTCTTCTTCCAGCGAAGGCAGCATTGGCTCGAGCGTCATGCCGCAAATCGGGCAATTCCCCGGTTGCGGCTGCCGGATTTCTGGGTGCATCGGACAGGTGTAAATCGTGCCTTCCGGAGCGGCAGCGGCCGGTTCATGGGGAGCGGGGTCTATGTCTTGCTGGGGTGATACACGGAACTTGTCCATGCATTTGGTGCTGCAGAAATGATAGGTCTGCCCTTCGTGCCGAATCTTCTTGACAGGATCGGCGCCGACTTTCATTCCGCAGACCGGATCGGTGAACGGCTTGTCGCCAGTTCCGTCTGCATGGTGAACACCGTGGTCATGTCCGCGATCATGATGATGCTCGCGGCCGTGGTACTGGTGATGTGACTGATCGTTCATACCAAAACCTCTCCCGGTCGAGTTGTTGGTAGTTACATTGGACAAACGCGAGGCTGGAGCGTGCCGGCATTCATCCGGCACGCTCCAGGCCTCAGGCCGCCGTCATATCGCTCGCAGGAAACCCTGCAGCGGTGATCGCGGCGGCAATCGCATCCAAGGTTTTCACGCTTTCCACGCGGACCAGCCTGTCTTCTAACACGACCTCGACTTTGGCTTCCGGATCCAGGGCTTGCACGGTTCGGGTAACCCGGTTGGCGCAGCCGCCACAGGACATCTTTTCTACCTTGAGCGCATACATGGCATTCCTCCTGTTTGATTGCTCTGACTGCACTTTAGACCTTCCCATGATGGGAAGGTCAAGCCTGATTCGCGGTGATTCCGCCCTGTCCGGCCAAAGCTGTTTCGGCAAGCTGCCCAAGGCGTTTCAATGCTCGCTCGACTGTCGTGACATCCGCCGGCTGTTCGACACTTAGCATGCTCGTTCTCAAATCGATGCCAACCCGTAGACAGGGATCGATTGTCCGAATTGCCCCTTTCAGCCGGTAGGCACAGAACATGCAACGCATGCCATTCACGCGAAATTCGACCATATAGCCTCCTGATATTTAAGTTCAAGGAAGCGTAAACCTTCCAACGATGTCAGGGTCAAGGACTCCGAGACCTACCTACTAAGTTGCTCGCTCCCACGCGGCGTTTTTATGCCCGGACTGTTGACGCAAGCCTCGGCGCCGAAGCAGCAAGTAGACTACTGGCACGACGAACATCGACAGCAGCGGTGCAGTAATCATTCCCCCCACCATCGGCGCCGCGATCCGCTGCATGATCTCCGACCCGGCCCCATCGCCGATCATGGCCGGCACCAGGCCGGCGATGATCACCGCGACCGTCATCGCCTTCGGCCGTACGCGCAGCACGGCGCCCTCGCGGATCGCGTCGACCAAATCGGCCTCGCTCCCCTTCCCTTCCGCTAGGCGCGCCTCCCAGGCATGCTTCAGGTACAGCAGCATGATCACGCCGAACTCGGCCGAGACGCCCGCAAGCGCGATGAAGCCCACCCCGCCCGCCACCGACAAGTTGTGCCCGAGCAGCCACAACAGCCAGGCTCCGCCGGCCAGCGCGAACGGCAGGGTCGCCATGATCAGCACAGCCTCGTCGAAGCGGCCGAAGGTCAGGTACAGCAGCACAAGGATGATGGCCAGCGTCGCCGGCACGACCACCTTCAGCTTCGCAACTGCGCGCTCGAGGTATTCGAACTGTCCGGACCAGGACACCGAATACCCGGCCGGCAGCCGCACCTCCTTCGCGACGGCCTGCTGCATTTCCCGTACCGCCGACCTCAAGTCACGTCCCCGCACGTCGACATATACCCAACCGGACAGGCGAGCGTTCTCGCTCTTGAGCATGGGCGGGCCATCGTTGATGCGGATGACGGCCACGTCGCCGAGCCGGATCTGGGCCCCCGCTCCGGTGAGCACGGGCAGCTCGCGCAGCTTCTCCAGCGAATCGCGCACCTCGCGCGGATAACGCACATTGATCGGGAAGCGCTGCAAGCCCTCGACCGTTTCGCCGATATTCTCGCCGCCGACCGCAGCGGAAATCACGCTTTGCACGTCCGCCACGTTCATGCCGAAGCGGGCCGCAGCAGCGCGGTCGATCTGCACGTCGATGTAGCGCCCGCCGTTTAAGCGCTCGGCCAGTGCCGACGAGACGCCATGGACCTTGCGCACCGCAGCCTCAATCGCTCCCGTGACCTTGTCAATCTCCTGCAGGCTGCTTCCCGCAACCTTTATCCCGACCGGGCTCTTCACGCCAGTCGCCAGCATGTCGATGCGGTTGCGAATCGGCGGCACCCAGACATTGGACAGCCCCGGCACCTTGACGACCCGGTCGAGCTCTTCGACCAGCTTATCCGGCGTCATCCCGGCGCGCCACTGGTCGCGCGGCTTGAACTGAATGGTCGTCTCGAACATCTCGAGCGGGGCGGGATCGGTCGCGGTTTCCGCTCTGCCGGCTTTTCCGAACACGGTCTGGACCTCGGGAACCGTCTTGATCAGGCGGTCTGTCAGCTGCAGCAGTTCGGCGGCCTTGCCGACGCCGATACCCGGCAGGGCCGACGGCATGTACAGCAGGTCGCCTTCGTCCAGCGGTGGCATGAACTCGCCGCCTAGCCGGCTGACCGGCCAGATCGTCGCGATGGCGATCAAGGCAGCGACCGCCAACGTGCCCTTCGGGTGGCGCAGCACGGCATCGAGCAGCGGCCGGTACGCGCGGATCAGGAAGCGGTTGAGCGGGTTCGCATCCTCCCGCGGAATCTTTCCGCGGATGAGGTAACCCATCAGGACCGGAATCAGCGTCACCGCCAGGCCGGCGCTTGCTGCCATCGCGTAGGTCTTGGTGTATGCCAGGGGCGCGAACAGCTTTCCTTCCTGGGCCTCCAGCGCGAACACGGGAATGAACGACAACACGATGATGAGCAGCGAGAAGAACAGCGCCGGCCCGACCTCGGCGGCCGCCTGCTCGATCACCTGCCAGTGCGCAGCGCCTTCGAGCTTCTTGCCGGGATGCTGGTGGCTCCAGGCCTCCAGGTGCTTGTGCGCGTTCTCGATCATGACCACGGCCGCGTCGACCATCGCGCCGATCGCGATCGCGATGCCGCCCAGCGACATGATATTGGCGTTCACGCCCTGGTAATACATGATCGTATAGGCTGCGAGAATCCCCAGCGGCAAAGAGACGATGGCCACCAGTGCCGAGCGCAGGTGGAACAGGAACAGCGCACAGACCACGGCGACGACGACGAACTCCTCGACCAGCTTGTGCTCCAGGTTCGTCACCGCGCGCGTGATCAGGCCAGAGCGGTCGTAGGTCGGAACAACTTCCACGCCCGCCGGCAGGCTGGCCTTGAGCTGGGCAAGCTTCGCCTTTACGGCACCGATGGTCTCGAGCGCGTTCTTCCCGGAGCGCATGACGATGATGCCGCCGGCAACCTCGCCCTCCCCGTTCAGCTCCGCAATCCCGCGCCGCATCTCCGGGCCGACCTGCACGCGCGCGACGTCCCCGAGCGTCACCGGCACGCCGCCGGCGCCGGTCCGTAGAGGGATGTGCCGGAAGTCGTCGAGCGAGGCTAGGTAACCGGAAGCGCGGACCATGTACTCGGCCTCGCCCAGTTCCAGCACCGAGCCGCCGGCTTCCTGGTTGGCCTTCTGTACCGCATCGACCACGGTAGCGTGTGTAATCCCGTAGGCGCGCAGCTTGTCAGGGTCGAGCTGGATCTGGTACTGGCGCACCATGCCGCCGATGCTCGCGACTTCGGACACGTTCGGTACCGTCTTCAGTTCATACTTCAGGAACCAGTCCTGCAGGGCGCGCAGCTGCGACAGGTCGTGCTTGCCGGTGCGGTCGACCAGCGCATATTCGTAGACCCAACCGATACCGGTCGCATCCGGCCCAAGCGCCGGCTTGGCCTGCGGCGGCAGGCGCGACTGGATCTGGTTCAGGTATTCCAGCACCCGCGAGCGCGCCCAGTAGGGGTCGGTCCCGTCCTGGAACAGGATGTAGACAAAGGAATCGCCGAAGAACGAGTAGCCGCGTACGCTGCGGGCACCCGGCACCGAGAGCATCGTCGTGGTCAGCGGGTAGGTTACCTGGTTCTCGACGATCTGCGGCGCCTGGCCTGGATAGGTCGTGCGGATGATCACCTGCACGTCCGACAGGTCCGGCAGCGCATCGACCGGCGTGCGCTGCACCGACCAGATGCCCCAAGCCACGAGTCCGACGGTGGCCAGCAGCACCAGGAAGCGATTGGCGATCGACCAGCGGATCAGGCGCGCGATCATTTGCCGTCTCCAGGTGCGGCGGCGCGTGTGGCGCGGGAGATCGAGACGACCTTGAACGTCCCGTCATCCGAGGCCTGGAATTCGAACTGCACGGTATCCCCGACCTTGATGTCCTTCGGTAGACCGCCGGCCAGTGGCACGAAGCCCATGGTCATCGGCGGCCACTTCAGGGTGGGAACCGGTCCATGCGAAATCGTCACCTCGTCCTTGGCTATCTGTTCCACCTTGCCGGTGGCGCGATGCGTGGGGGTTTTCGTCGGCATGGTGGGCATGGGCTCCGCGGGGGCGACTCCGCCAAGGCGCTGCAGGGTACCGCGCAGGCTCGCCTCGGAGTCGATCAGGAACTGGCCCGAGGCCACCACCTTCTGGCCTGCACTCAGGCCTTTCACGACCTCGGTCTGCCCATTCGCCTCGGCACCCGTGGCGACCTCCACTGGCGCGAACCTCCCTTGATCGGACACCGTGATCACGACGGTGCGGGTGCCGGTCTGGATCACGGCTTCTGACGGCACCAGCAGCGTTTCACGGCCTTGCGCCGGCGCCATGTGAATGGTCGCGAACATGCCCGGCACCAGCTCCCCTCCGGGGTTCGCCAGCTCGATCCGCGCCTTCAGGGTGCGCGTCGACGCGGTCACTTCCGGCAGCAGCGCCTCGACCTTGCCGCTGAACTCCGTACCAGGAAAAGCCGGGCTAGTTGCCTTGACGGCCATCCCGGGCTGGACCAGCGCCGCCGCGCTCTCCGGCACCTCGGCATTGACCCAGACTGTACGTAGGCCGTTAATCCGGAACAGCGGCGCCCCCAGCGTAACCGCCATCCCTTCACGTACCGCCAGCTCGCTGACGACGCCGTCGATCGGTGCCGTGACAGTGATACGGGTGATGACCTGCGACCGCGCACTCACCTGCCTGACCTGTGCCTCAGTCATGCCCGTCAGCCGCATCCGTTGCAGGGCCGCATCGAGCAGGCCGGCGGTATCGGCGCCAGGCGGCATGCGCTTGATAGCCAGGTATTCCTCCTGCGCGGCCACCCAGTCGGGCACGTACAGCTGGAGCAAGGCCTGGCCCTTGCGCACCGGATCGAGCGGCGCGCGCACGAACAGCTTTTCCACGTAGCCGTTGCTGCGCGCCTGCAGCAGCACGAGATCGCGCTCGTTGAACGCGACATTGCCGACCGCGTCCAGGGTACTGGCCTGGGAGCCCTTCCGGACCTCGACAATGCGCATGCCGAGATTCTGCTGGATGCCCGGGCTGATGGCCACGCCGCCTTCCGCCTGGGCTTCGTCCGCATAGACGGGCACCAGGTCCATGTCCATGAAGGGCGATTTGCCGGGCTTGTCGAACTTCTGGCCGGGGACCATGGGATCGTGCCAGTACAGGATTTTACGCCCCGTTTTATCGGTTCCGGGGACGGCGGCCGCTGCCGGGGCTGCGCCGTGTGCGCCCGCCCGAATCCCGAGGCGATAGGCGCCGGCGCCGGTCAACCCGAGCACAAGCAGCGCGCCGATGAGTGAAATGATGACGCGGCGGTTCATGGCCTGGCCTCCGACTGGTTCATGGAAGGCGGCATGCTGCGGCCCGATGGATAAAGGAAGTTCAGCTGCGCCCAGCGTTTCGCTGTCTCGGCCGCGAGCTGTAAAGCCTGAAGACGGACCTCGAGTTCGTTGCGGCGCGCGGCCAATACCTCGGCCAAGGCTGCCTTGCCGCCACGGTAGGCGGCGAGAACGGCCGCGCTCTGCTCAAGAGCAAGGGGCTCGAGCTCGCGTTTGTAGCGGGCAAGGCGCTCACGGCCGCTGCGCCACTCGTCCAGCATCACCCGCACTTCCGCAGCATGGGTGCGCAGCATCTCCTCGCGCTCGTCCCTGACCTGGTCGGCTTGCATGATCTTTGCTGCTAGTTCGCGGTCCTGGCGGTTCTTCCTGTCCCACTGAAGCGGTACCGACACCCCCACGGATAGCATGTTCGAGTAACCCTGCCCCCGGTGCTGCAGCGACACCTCGACCGACCAGTCAGGATGTCGATTCGCCTCGGCGAGCTGCACTCCCGTGCGTGCGATCTCTTCCTGGCGGTCGAGCACAGCGATTTCGGGGTGGTGCGCGAGCTGGCTGTCGATGGACTCCGGATCGAGCCGGACCTGGTCGATACTTGGAAGACTCTCGGGCGCGACGTCGACATCGGGCCCGGTCCAGCGCGCCAAGGTGCTCTGCGCTGTTCTCACGCGGGTGTCGAATTCGCTTACCTTGTCCTGGGCGGCGCCGATACGGCCTCGGGCCGCGAACACATCGCCCTGGCTGCCCTTCCCGGCCCGGTATGCGGCTTCTGCCGCCTCGAGATCGAGCTGCGCCTGGCTGACCTGCTGATGGACGAGGTCGGCCATCTGCTTCGCAAAATATAGGTCGATCCAGGCCTGTGCGGTCTCCCGCTCGACGCGCGCGATCGCCACTTCCTTTTCGGCCGAGGCCTTGTCGGCCGTCCGCTCCAGCTGGGCGGCGCGCAGGCGTCGTTTGTCGGACGCGGTCAGTTCCTGCATGACGCCGATCCTGCGCATGGTCATGAAGTCGGAACCGATATTGAAGCGGTCGGAACCGCTGACGGGGAGGTTGTCGATGCCGGCGCGCAGCACGGGGTCGGGCAGGCGGCCGGCCGCTACCGCCAGCTCACGAGCGGCGGCGATGGCGGCGTCCTGTGTAGGCAAGGTGCGCGAGCGCTCGAGTGCGCGCTGCTGCGCCTCGACCAGCGTCAGGCCTGCGCTGGCGGCCGCGGCCTGTTCATTGGGTAAGGCAAGGCACAACAGCATTGCGAGCGCAAGCGTCGAGCCGAACACGTCGGGGCGACACGGGGTGCGCCTCCTTGTGAGGTGAAGGAAATGCATGTAATAGCTCCAGAGTGCGAAGAACGGCACCGCCGCGTACTTAACGCGGCGGAACGATGACTCGGCAACTGAAGGCTATAGACGGAAACAGCAGTGGCGTATCGCTATCGGTGGCGATGTGCCGGAGGCGTGCAGGAAGACTAAAGGAGGCGTCGGCATCGCGCCCCTATCCTCTGGCCACAGAACGGACAGCGCAAACCCGGTCGCGACGAAAGGCATCACCGAAGGACTAGTCGGCTTCTCGAGCGAGACGGTCTGTTTGTGCGTGTCAGCGTAGCACAGTGTGGGACTTTGCTTGTCGGCCTCCGGGCAATCCACCATCGGCTGGCCGGACCTGTCCAGCATCGGTGTGCTTTGTGCCGGAATCAGAGTTGGACAGGCGTAGGCCGCCAGGGCCACCTGCATGAACAGGAGGCTCAACAGCGCGACAACGGCGCTCAGGAGGCGGATTCGGCGAGGATAGCGCATTGGTTGATAACAGATTCGTCACATTATATGAGCGCAATCGGGGTTGTGCTAGCGGGCGCTGCAAGGTGTCCAAACGACGTCACTGGCAACTGCGCTCGCCGTAGACATTATTCCCATAATGTCAGCCTACAACAGGCGCCCGATGTGGCTGACTTACGACGGACCGGCATCAGTTTCTGATAGTACCGCGAGTGGTACCGGCCCTGTGCCTTGTCCATGCTGTCGAACTTGATCATGATCAGGCCGCCCTTCGGGCCCTCGTCTTCGTGCGCGGCAATCTTGCCGTCCCGCACGACAGAGTGAACGCTGAACGGCAGGAAGGCCGATTCGACGTTCGCGCTGTAGGGCTTGAGGCCCTCCCGGTCGTGGACCACGAACTCGGCGCTATAAAAAGCATGAGGTACATCAGCATAGAACCCTCCGTCTTGGTATGGTCGAGGAAATGTCATCGACTTCTACGTATGTCAAACAGCTTGATTGACATACGTAGTTACGTAGCGACAGCGTTATTCCTCCACTACAACCGAACGTATCCTAAGCGCAGCATGCCCTAGGTCACCCTGGACGGGGTCAGAGCGACGTGCATAGTTGCATGACACTGATGGCATCGTTAGCGCAGCTTTTTTCCTCGGCAAGTGAAGCGGTCGAAGCTATAGACGTGCTCCGCTGGGTTTTCTCGACACCGGCCGATAAGCCGATTGGGAAACTCTTTGCGCCCTTCTGCAAGCTCAACCTTTGCTCGACATACAGGGCAAGTGCCGGCATAACGAATCAGTCGTATGGTTCCGGGGCTCTCGTGCGCTGAGTGCGGTTCCCGAAAAATCTCCAGCTGTACGTTCAGCTCTTTGAATGCAATTAAGTTGGTCGGCGCCATTATGATGCGCCAGTTAAATAATCGGACCAGCGGGGTGAGCGCAAGGTAAAGAGCGGCAATAATGATCACCAGAGCAAAAACCGCTTTCGCGGCTTCTCTGGCGCGCAAGGCGGGCAATTGTCCTAGCAAGATCCAAAGTCCAAGCGCAATGGATAGGCTACACGCAATAAAAAGCGCCATGCCGTAGACCATAACGAGCCCTCGGCGCCATCCCACAAGGCGGTAGCCATTTTTGATCAGCGGTTTCGCCCACCATGACGGATCGGGTGTCAACTCATGTATGTAAGCAATTTCATCAAGCTCGACACGAGACAACGTGAGCCCATCGGTTGCCGGAAGCTGTTTGCTGATTAGATAGAAATCAGAGGTCGCACCACCGTCTGATTTGTTTTTTTCAGGCCAGGGGTAACGCTCGAGTCCACAGTAGCGTGCGAAATCTTGAATTCCCTTCTCACGTCCTTTCAGCTTTATCTCCATCAGGGTCTTCCAAATGGGGCCAAGCCGTGTTCCTGCCGACATGCCCTCGCGAACAGAGATATCCGCCTCCGTTACGATATTCAGTGCTGTAAACCTGAGATCATCCTTTCCTTCTTTAACCCTGCTGATCGTCAGGGTAGCGAGTGCCCTTAAGGCGAGGAAATACTGGTTTTTCTCGCCGTATTCGTCAACGTAGTCCCGTAAGCAGCCGGCAAGATCAAGCGTCATCGCGCTCGCGACGCTCTCGCCGACATCAGCTAAGCCATTGATTTTATTGGTGTCTGCAACTGTCATCCACTGTCTTATGGTAGTTAGATACTGTTTTGCTCAATTCAGTCCCGCTATCTTTAAGGCCGTTTTCGGAACTTTGAAGGAGTAGCGATGAGCGATATCATACACGCCGGGATGAGCTTTGCATTGTTATCCACGGGTCGTATAGTTCACATTGACGATGTACCTAACGGAGCGCGGTGCGGGTGTATCTGTCCCCAGTGTGAACGGTCCTTTATAGCAAAGAATGGTGGCCAGGAGCGCGCTCACCACTTCGCACATGCGGGCGGGACGGAATGTGAAGGGGGCAACGAAACTGCGCTTCATATGGCAGCGAAGCAAATCGTCGCCGATCATAGACGAGTTGTCCTTCCATTTTCGCTCGGGGAGATTAACGGGCAGGAGATGCAATTCGTTGAATTCGACAGCGTGGAGCTTGAGTACGTTCTAAAAAATGCATCAACACAGCAACGCATTATTGCTGACTGTTACGGCACGAACTCTGAAATGCCATTCATTGTTGAAATTGCAGTCCATCACCGAGTGGAGAGCGAAAAAGGCGCAATGATAGCGAGCTTGGGGCTGGCGGCGATTGAAATAGACCTTGCAGATTTGATCGGGAAGATGATTTGTTGGGATGATTTACGAAAGGCCGTCCTTTTCGAAACGTTCCGTCGGCGGTGGATTTCTACACCTTCAGTGCAGCAGAGCGTAGCGATCGTCGAAGCAGCGACGACTTTAGTGCAGCGTGCACCGATACCGCGATGTAGAGAATGGTGCTTCGCCATCGGGCAAACGTGGATATGGGTTAAAGAATTCCAATCTGGCGATCTACGGGTATTCCACCGGTATGATCAGGGAGTCCGTCAGGTAATAGAGCCGATGTGCCGGACGCGCGGGTACTGGAACGCGCAATACAAAAACTGGATCGTATTCAAGCAGTTTAAGGCAGAGTTACTCGAGCAGCTGGGTAAGCAAGGACACATCATTCATGCTCCAAATTGGTGACGGAACAGGCACACAACGGGCTGACCAGCTGGTTAGCAAGGACCGGACCCGACTGTAGACGCACCGCAGCACCGCCTCGCCAGCATGATTTCTATGACGAGTCATGCTCGCGGGCGGTGTCTGGCAGCTTCAGTCATCCCCTTCCCTCGACCATGACCTGCGGCCTCGGACGGAACCTATCTCAACGATAGTTCGGTCGGCGCGACAGCCTGACGCGGTTTCGTTGCTCTCCAGAACCCAGCCCACAGAGGGCTAGAAGTGATGACGATGCTCGCATGGTTGAGGTGGGCACGAAGGTGCACGAAAGGGGCTAATGAAAGCCGCTACTTGCCAGTGAAGCAGTACGGGCCGTACACTGAGCCTACCAACGGCTGAGTTGCGCCAGGTGTAGCCCTTCAGCTGGGACCGCTATCGACCCGAAGCGGAAGCTCAGCGATGATGCCAAGCCATGTTTCGCCAACCTGAGCTGCGCAGCCATCAGGGCCTTAACGCTTGCCAAGTTCGATCAGCCTTCCGTTTCAGTTTCCAAGTCATTGTGCCATCTGCCGTAGCCTTTAGCCCAGGTAATCGCAACCTCCTCTAGCTCTTTGGCTTCTTTTTCGATGTCGCTACGGTAGATTCTGCCTTCCCCGCCCTCCTCTTTCGCAAAGATATTGAGGTTGCCGTGGCAGATATTATTCCGCAGTCGAACTATATGCGCTTGCTTAACATGGTCATCCGACTGCAGATTCAACAGGAACTTTAAAGCTTCCGGGTCACGGTCAAATCGCAAGACTTCAACCGGCAGACCGATTGCTTTCGCTTCTCGCAAAAGCTTGTTCGACAGCAGAGGTACGCCAATCTCTTTCGACTTCCATGCGTCACGAATGTCCAGCTTCTGACTGTGCAGGAGGGGAAGGCGTAAGCTCATCTCGATTCCAGTTATAAAGCACAGACATGCTGCGAGGTAATGCCCATCAGCGACACAAGCATAGCCATCGCGGAAGAAGGGTTCAACCTCACCGTAGCGGATATGCCAGTGAGAATTGTGTTGTTTTGTGAATAGGCGGAATTTCTCAGCTATATCCATAGGCTCAGCTTTCCCATAAAATTGCCAGAGATGGAAGATTGGAACAAACGTCCGCAAGTATACCGGTTCCTACCTTCTGTCTAACTTTAAGATGACAAACGGCCTCACTGCTTCACGACGGGTCAAAGGAAAGACCCTTTTTGGCCGATACCAGTCGGTTGTCGGGCGATCGCAGCTAGCATTAGCTGTCGGCTTACGCTTTCGCTTCTTCTATATTCTTCCCAGACGCGATCCAGGCTTTGACCCACGCCGGCCGGCGGCCCCGCCCGCTCCACTGTTGGGTTGGATCAGCAGGGTTACGATACCTCACAACGACGGTGCTTTGCTTTGACGTCGCAGGAGCTTTGATAGCGCGGAGATCTTTCTCGGACAGCCCAGCGTTCTGCGCAATATGTAGGATTTGCTCACGTGCCTTACTGATACTGAAAAAATGCCGAGTTTTCAACTCATCGATCACTTGTACTTCAAGAGCACGAAGTTGGGTGATCGAATACTTTGACAAATCTTGCATGAGTGGCCTTGTTTGTTGGCATGAGCGAAGGTCACACCGTAGCATACTGCCACGTTTGATGGGCGCATGTAGGGTCGGGCAGACCCGTATGCCTGCCCTCAACTATTATTTCGCGATGATTGCGTCAGCAGACACGAGACAAGCCAATGAGTTCGTGGCTAGCCTCTTTTGCCCTCGTATGTGGCTGAGTATTCGATCGCTACTGCTTGCGCGACGAGCAGTCTCTGCACGAAGTTCCACACTATGCTTCCCCACAACGGGACTTCTCTACCGCGGAGGTCTCATGGATATGAACACTTGCAAGACCAGTATCCTCGGGCCTTGAAATAAAGGACGGGCGGATATTCCTATTGCTTCCGCGCTGCTGGCAATCGAGTTGTTCGGTGCCGAGGTTGGCATCTACGCTATGCTCGCCTGTGTGGCTAGTTACCTGTGCGCGTCACACTGGCGTCTACCGCTCACAACGTGTCGGCCAACCTAAGCCCTGCGTTGTACCAGAGGGGATCAAGCTCGGCGACTCGCCGCATACGACAAACGGCAGCGCAAGCCCGTTCCCTATTCAAATGTGTCAAAGTAAGGAAAACAAATGGACCGTTGGATTATCTACGCCTTCGGTTCGATGGCATTCGCGGGTTTCACGTCGGTCATTGCCAAGCTGGGACTTACGGGCATCTCTGGAGACTTGGGATTGGCAATACGAACGTGCTTCGTCTTCGTCTTTATTCTGCTCTTCGCCGCCATTGTCGTGCCAGCTCAGGAAGTTCTGTCCCTCAGCCGAAGGAACGTGCTTTGGCTGGCAGCCTCTGCCGTGACCACTGCGGCATCCTGGATTTTCTACTACAAGGCGATCAAGCTCGGAAACGTCTCAACTGTGGCGCTGATTGATAAGGGCAGCGTCGTGATCGCACTCTTGCTGTCCTTCTGGGTGCTCCGGGAAGCGATAACGACGCCAAAGCTCATCGGTGGTGCGTTGATTGTCACCGGGCTATTAGTTATCGCAAGAGGCTGACTTTAGGCCCTTCTTGGCCTGGCTCGTAAAGCACCGACTCGCCTACCCAAGCAGATTCATGTAACGGCATCGACACCATGACCCAAGCACTTCTTCCCGAAGACGCTTGGTCGTTAACGGCGTCCCGTTTCCACGCTCATCGCCGGTCGCCAAAAGGGGACGGCCTGGTACACAGTGTAGAACGACGTACGCCGCCGCACGTAACGCCTTGGCCTGAGTTTGCGAGTGGGTAGCCAGGCAAACAACCTTTGACAGGCCAACCCTGCACAACAGCTCCAATAGAGCCCAGTAGCGGCGACGTACGTCCGCTATAGCATGGCGCCGCGTTCGGAAGCGTCGACGATCGGGACTACAAGCGTTGAGGTGAGGCGTGTCGGCCGAAAGCACCACCGGCGTCGAGGTCTCTAGGCTATGAGCGACTGCCAGTGCTCCGGCAGTGGTAGCAGACTTCTCAAAGAATTCATCGGAGACGCAAGCTCGGATAAGGTCGCGTGTGGGAGCGATGCAGCTTGCGGGAGCAGTGAGGAGTTATTCCGCACGGACATGCCGCCAGTGGCATCAATGTCGGCGTCGTTACACGGGACCATCGAAGCATGGGAGTCCACTTCCGTCGTTACCGGCACAACCTGCTCGGCTGCGACCACAGCCGATTCCTTTCCAACCTGCGTTAGGCCAATGGAAGGACCTTGCGAATGCCGAAATCTGCTCGCGAGGATATGCGGTTGGTGGAAGAAGGAGCAATGGCTGATCGTGATCTATACTTACTATGCAACTAGCGCCCATAAGGTACTACCCTTAGCCTAACGCGTTAGGGGCCAGCGTACATCAGGATAGAGCGGGTAGTAAGAAGTGCGCCCTGCGATCTGCGCAACGGAACAGCGCATGCCAGGTAGTCAAGACTACGCTACGACTGCAAAAGGCCAGATTATTATCAAAACATTAAGCTTGAGGAGACGTTGAGCAAGTGCTAAACGAACAGGATACTCTGCATATCTGGTGAAAATCTTCAAACTACCGACCTACGAAACGTCCTTGGCGCGATGCATTTACCAAGACGTCCATACCAATCCGCAAGTATCGCCGCATCATGTCGTTTTTGCTAGTTCGCTTAGTAAATGCTTCTACGCGTAGCTTATTGTCAACTCTGGGATCAAGATGAATGGTACGCAGCACCAGAGGCAACTGACCGTTAACATCCGCACTCTCTAGCAAATCAGGATGCTGTTTCACAGCATTGATTCCCGCTCCTAGATAGTCTCGGAACAGGTTCGCCTTGCTGGTATGTTTTTGCAGCGCTTCATCACGCAATTTTTTGTCTACATCACTGTCAACATAAACAGTTCGCAGAACCATATTTTCAGCAGTCATGATGACCTCCAAGAAGGGACGTTATACATGTATACGTATACATCTTTCAACACTGAACGTCAAGCTCTAAACCCGCTGGCAGATAGGCTTGCAAGATATGGTCAGACATAGCGCCCAACACCATCAGACTGGCAAATCCAGGCCCAACCCGCTTCGAGAGCATGGGCACATGAAGGAGAGGCGAAGGACCAAGTGGGTGTATGTATTGCAACTCTTGCCCCAATGAATTTTCGACATCAGGCGGGCTCACATGGCGCCACCCGTCAGGCAACAACGACTTGAACCAAAGAGGGTCGAATCCAGTAGCGTCAACCATGATATTTGGATTAATCACAAATTCGACACCGTTTCCTTGTTTAACAGCAACAGAAATCTCGTCATGCGTAGCTACATTTACCACTTGGACGGAACTGACCTTCCCGTCCATAATTGTTAAGTTTTCCGCTGCAGACACCTTGTCAATCACCGTTGCCCATACTACACCACGGTTGAGCCGATTGAAGAGATCATCCTGGCTTTCTTCGGATAATGTCGCCCAAACATCCTCGTCGCTAAAAAGCTTATTTTCAAAAAGACTGTCAACTCGAGTGTGCAATACTGCGCGACTGGCGACCACCTGAATAGATCGCTTCATGCATCCATGAGACAGTAGCCAAGCTAGCGTAGCTGCAGCTGTCCCACCGCCCCCGATGATAAGAATGTCTGTATCGTACCGATCTATTGGTAGACTAGGTATAGAATCAATAAGCTCGAGTATATCTGACTTGCGTCGCCAAAAGTCTTCACCGTTGAATATTCGGGAACATTTTACTGGCTCACCATTGACATCGTTAACTGACAGACACTTCGCCGGCCCAGGTCCGGACATTACTATTCCGTCGAACGGATCTGACGTTTTCTCCTGGTTTTCCTCTATGTCGTTGTATCTTACGACCCATTTTTCATCAATTATTTCGACCTTTGTGACCTCGCCAATCACAGGCGTATTGCCAACCTGCTTTGCTGCCCAGCGTAAATATTCTGCGAATACCCTGTGCTTTGGCGGTTTCCTTCCTGCATCGACCCAACCACTAAATCGGAGTTCTTGACTCTGAAGTTGCTGACTAACGAGAAATTGCTGCCAGGAGTATTTCAGCATTTCTACGTCGACTCGTGTGTCGTACTCCGAATATAGGGAATTGTAGGGAAAACCAAGGTCTCGCTCAGCCAAGGTGCACAGCCGCTGCTCGCCGTCCGAATATCCATTGTCACCAGTCCACGCGGCTCCGATGCCCACCTTTTCGAAGATAACAACTTCGGTATGTTGCAGATCAAGGTCGGCCAGTACTTTAGCCTTCACCGCTAAAGCGACAGCTTTTGGACCTCCGCCGACAACCGCGATACGCTTGCGAACAACATTTGTATCGGTCATTCGTAATCTTTCTTTTTTGAGTATTTTCGGCGTCACCAAAGTGCGACCACGCCAGATTAAGAGGAAATTATTTCTACTGCTATTTGAAGCATATTCTAAGGGTACGCGCGCTAGCACTTCGCCACGGTCAAACGCCGTCTATTCTAGCGCAATATTGCTGTGAGCTTCGAGTCTCCCGGCAACCAAATATTTACTCAAACAAATGAAAACCATGAACATATCTAAACCCCTGCGTCGCGTGTTGCTCCATCTGAGTTAGCTAAAATTTGTTCGATCGTACTAAGCTTTCCAATCATAAGTCGGAAGGAAAGTTGTTCCGCACCGGATCCTTCCGGAGATCCTTGAGTGCTTTCTTCACTTGCTCCTTCCAAGGATCTGGAATCGTATCGGCCTCGCGCTCGATCGAGGAGATCGCAAATGATCCCCTTTCCTCTTTAGCAATGTTCCTAATTATGCGGGCGGCATCGCCGGCGCGCGCTGCTGCCAGTGCGATGTCTCTTGGTCGCCAATTCGAGTTTAAGAGCGCGCGTACGAGCGCGCGTCGCGCGACTTTACATCGGTCCCAATCTACGAACAGGAACACATATGAGAGAAAGTCAGGAGGGCTTTCCCTCTGAAGCTCGCGGTAAACGGAAGGGAATGCCGCAGCGATGATTGGCGAGGCCGCCTCAGCCTTCATATCGGTCACGAACGGAAGCAACCGTGCGGATGCGAAAAGAAAACCAGGATGATCGAATTCATCGGACCCCCAGAGCAAGCGTCCAACCGCCTCGCCTGCTGCATAGGATAGATCGAGACTTCCTCTACCAATGATCGTGTCAGCGAGCGCTGTCGGACTCTTGAGGAACTTGTTGCGTATGGACGCGGGTGAGTTGTCAAACAGGACCAAGTTACTACTCGCGAGGTCTCCATGGACTCCGCGGCCGGCGCCAAGACGCAGAATGCGAGCGCCATCCAATCGCTCGCCGGCACGATCGAAGAAGGTCGAAAGGATCTGGTCACGTTTTCCTTTGAAGTCTCCGGGCAACGCCGCCTCCAATGCGGTAACCGCAATGAGCCCTGCCCTTGGACCATCGATTCGCGGCAAAACGCGCATCGCGAGCGCTATAAGGTCCGTAGGTGGCAACGGGATGTTTTCCACAATGCGAGCGAGGATTTCGGTTGCGGCAGGAAGATCCCCAATGGTCTTAAGCACTTTCGCAAGGATCTCTGGCGGTCCGAAGATGGGTCGCAGCTCCTGGTCCGAGGCCGTGGTAAGCACATCCAAGAGAAGCGTCGCCCGACGCGCATCCGAACTCTCCATCGTGGTTAAGATCCAGTCGACGTCCTCAATATTGCACCTAAGCAGCTTGCGCAGCATTACATGAGATGCGTGCGACGGGTTTGCTTTCGTCACAACGTCTCGCAAGGATGCAATCGCGTTCTCTTGCTGAGCCACATCCACTAGCACCTCATTCAGCGCGCCGGCCGTGAGACCATGAGTACTGCTCAAACGTTCGGCTTCCCTCGCGATCGATCCGCCGTCGGCATTCTCCAGCAAGACAGCGAAAAGCTTTGCATGCCTATTGTTAACGAGATGAGGGAGGAAACGCTTGCGTGCCATTGCGATTTCATCTTTGCTAGCACCGCCTATGCTCGCCACAAGCCCTGGCTCGATGCCATAGTCTTCGTGCAGTAACCGTGTGCTCAACTCTGGTGCTGCTAACACCGTATGAAGAAGCAGATCTGGTGGAAGCACCGCGAGTTTTTTCGCCGCCATCTCAAAAGCACTAGCCTTAGCGATACCGCTAGCAATATCGTTAAGAAGACCTTCACTGCCGTCTTTCAGTCGGTGCGATATCGCGTCTACTGCATCAACTGGATATTGTTGCGCTAGCGATAGTGTCAACGACCTTACAGAGTTAATTAATAAGAGGCGCCAATGCGCCTCACCAAGTTTCGAAATCAACACCTGGAGAAACCGCCAAGCCTCGGCGGGGGGCATAGTCAATGCTGCACTCTCCGCCGCCTTCGTTAGAACCGGCACGAGGTCGGTAACAAGGACGGTCCTGCGCGACGATCTCGTATTCGCAATGTCAAGCAGTCCGAGGGCCGCATGCGGCTCTGTCGCAACCTTGCCGGCAAGCTCACTCCAAAGAAGAGACAAACGGAGCGCCTCCTCACTTCCAATCTCGTCATCGGCCATCTCACCGAACACATCAAGCGATGAGAGCGAGGGATATGGTGCACGGAAGACCTCGTCCGCGACCTTCGAGGACCACCTATGACGCGGCGGACTTGCCTTCGTACCGTCGACCCGTCGACCCTTCCAGTCAGAAAAGCGCGACCGCGCCTCGACCGGCGCAAACACAAGGTCAAAACTTTTTTTTGCGATCGTCCGTGGCGAATTGCAGAAGGTCGACATGGTAAACCGACGACGCATAGATGGCCAGACTGCGGTCAGGAGTCGAAGGGCAACTGGTTCGGCCACCTTAGTCCCGAACACTGCTACTGGTATCGAATCCTCGAGAAATAGGGCCTCGAGGAGTTCCACGCTGGCTGCTTCTACCGGCGGAATTGGCATACGCAAGTCCGATCCTATCGACAGCCTCTTCGACTTCTGGGTTGGTCCGGCTTCGGTAGCAATCGCAACCAGCGCGGATGGGTCTGCCCCAACGGCCCACTCGTGCATCGGGATCAACAGTGAACGCGTTCGCACACATCCGGCCCGTGGCGCCTCACGGTCATGCCAGGTTCTAGCAACCACATAGTGTGATCCGCTTGGGAGTGGATAGCAGGTAACGTAGGGTGGGATCTTTTCTGCGGGCGCAATGGGGCCGGCGAGGTCCGACAGGCGGTCTACAAGATCTTGATCCCTTGGAGGTAATGTAATAGACCCCGACAAAAGTTCGTGTCCGTGATTGTATCCATGCAACTGCTGATCGATAATCACCTGAGTCCCTTCAATCACCGAGCGCCCAAGCGAGTGGCAGCGTCACGTCCGAGTCCTCCACCGTCTTACCATCGCGAGTGACTGCCGTGTAGCCGACGTCCCACAGGTCACGCTTTTTGAGCGAGTCCCTGAACGCCTTGTTCGCCGGGCCTCGCAAATTACCACCGACGATGGACATGCCGAACACCTCGATCTCGAGGCGGCCGGGTGTCTTGAGTCTACCCGCGAACATCGGGAATTGGTCCTCAAGGTAGCTCATCGGGCCAGCAGCCTTCGCTGCGGCATCGAGCATGTCCCATGCGGTCACCACAACCGCTAGCCTAGGCTTTTCCCCGCTGGGCCTATCCGCCAGCGTGAGCGAGAGATAGCGTAAGAGTTCGCAGAAACCCACTTGCGCCGGTAGCTCGTCCTTTTTGCTTACGAGCTCGTCAGTTGGTCGATCTCCCGAAGGGGCGTGCAGTTCAAGCCCCCCTTCGGTATCGCCATCGGAAACGTCGACTTGATGACCGATAAGTCGCGCCGTGGCTGGCCCGACGGCACCGCGCGCATTGGTTGGCGCCGCAAAAGGTGCAATCGGGTCTCCGTCCTCATCCTCGTCATGGCCGTAATCGTCGTCGTCGTCTTCGTCGTCATCCTGGTCACAGTGCCCCATCAAATGGTCACGCGCCGTCACCCAGTCCATCGGCTGCAGGTTAAACTTTGAGTGCGCTCGCACGAACAGAATCGCAGACGATGAAGCCTTAAGTGCTTCCATCCAATCCGTCGGGAGCTCATACGTATTGATCGCGTGCCGCCAAAGTTCACCAGTAATGTCCGGGACAGTGATGTGCTGGTCTATTCCCACACCATAGTTCCCACGCACATTCACGAGAAAGTCGCGGCGCCCATTTTCATCCATGCTACGATCGGATCTCGGCGCGAACCTGCGATCGAGCAGGTGCTGAACCGCTTCATTTACATATTCAATGTTAGTGGGCAGTTGCGGCGCGCGGAGCCGGCCCTTCCTTGCCATGAAGGCTAGCCATAGACGCGCGATATAATTCGTCTTGCCTGAGGCAGGTCCACCGACGAGGATAATCGATCCTGTGCTCACGGTTTCCTCCGGAACGCCGCCAAACGTCTTCCACCCTTGTCGTAATCGGTCTCGGGCCAGAATTCAGGTGAACTTGGCCGCGCTGCAAGCGAATCTGAGAACAACTTAGGGATGCCATGGCCGGGCTCCATATCGTCATTCCACGAGAAGGACGCAATCGGGGCTGTGTCCATATCGAAGCCAAATCTGGCCCCGCAGCTGGCAAGCCGAGCAGCCTCCTCCTCGGGAAACGACTGCTTGTCCTGCCAAGTCGGCACAACAATAATCTTAGGGCGTCGCTTCCCGAGCAGATCGGCTAAGCGCTCGATAAGAAGCGTGGCGCGGTACTGCGCACGCGTAACCTTGCCGTCATCCGAGAACTGCCGCCCGTCGACCATCAACCAGATCACGCTGGCCGCGCCAAGGAAATTCAGCCTGTCCTCGTCCTTACGGTCAATCAGCGCACGGGACCATTCGCCTGGGAGGTCTGGCAGCAGAATGTCGAACAAACGTCCGTCGGCGTCCCGGCGGAGCCGCAAATGAAGAAAACCAGCCTCGCGGTCGTTCGACAGCGTCGTGTGGCTTGTGATGTGCTCGGGCGGGTTGCCCTTATCCCACGTCCTGCTGGCGCGCGCAATCTCTTCGAACGCGCGAAGCGTCTCACTATCTGCATAGGAGAACCCTTCGAACCGCCCTTTGGACAGCATCAAATAGGCGCTAACCAGTACCGCGGTTTTGCCTGCACCCGCAAGCCCCACGATCCCGATGAGACAGGTCGGCCGTTCCTCCATCATGGCATTGGCCTCCGAAATCCCAAGCGTACGACTCGCGGGGAACGTTGGTAGGTCATGATCTGGAGCCGAAAGAACTGCGCGGCCCAGCCCAAGCGCCATGCTGACGTCTATTTTTTCGCCGATGTCGTCCACCGTGCCTGGCGACTTGATTTCAGGGCTAACTAGCTCGTCTACCTCTACGAAAGGGCGAAACGAGCAGTCCTCAGGTGGATTGCCAACGACGCATGATCTCGTCGCATTAAACGTGCAGTTCGGGTTCTCACAAGGTCCGCGCATCAGGTGGCTCCGACAGCGCGGTTTTCCATCGCCATAATGGACGCTTCAAGCAACGCACGGGCACCCCAGCCTCGAGCGTCAAGCACGACCGAAGTGGTCGGCCGACCCTCGTCCCTGATGAGCGAGCATATGAGGGGGAAAACCGATGGGAAGTCTGTTACCCAACTATGAAGATATGTCTTTGCAAGTTCAGCCCTCCATTTCCCAAGCGACTCAACTAAAGTGGTGAGTGACATACTCTCAGCGGCGCCAATATTACGTAGAACGGCATGACGCAAACCATCGCTTGGCAAACGACATAACATCGTGGCGCCTTCTAGGCCACTTGCGATCGCACGGGTGAAGGAGTCGAGATCAGCCAACGGGCAATCCAGTAATTCGCTGTAGTCCGCAGTCGCCCACCACAGAAAATTGAGTTCTTCGTGGTCCAGTGTCTGATTGGTCTTCAGTGCTGCGATAACTGGTGCAGTGGCCTTCTTGTAAGCTGCGTTTGCCCTAGAGCCCGCTGGGTCGTTTTCAGGGATCGTAAGCGTGCCAATGTCAGGAACGTTCACGCGCCTGCGAGCTGCTTTAGCGACATACGCGACTCGCGCGCGGCACGCCTCAATAAGATCCTGCCTCAACTCCTCAAGCTTTGCATTTTCGCTTTGATCTTGCAGGGTCAGCGCGGACCACAGCGACGCAGCTATGGCATCTGCCGTCGTCCAGCCACTCTCATCGCCGACAGGCTCCTGGACGACCGCGAGCACCGCAACGGCCAGACAGACCTGCGCCTGCAGCTCCTTGCCTTTGAGTACAAACGCCGCGCTCACATCGGTGATCGCCTTTGCAATCTGCTGAGCGAGCTCATCGGGGAGCTTTGTGTCGGCGAAGCCTCCGGCGACCGCGGCGGCAAGTGCGATCGCGTTCCAGATCGGTATGACCGAGAATTGCATACGGAGCGTCTCGACTGACTCGTTGCGGTCCCGGACATCCGAGTTAGTCGGCTCCGCCCAGATAATCTGGGCATACTTGGCCATAATGCTCATGCTTTAATCTCCCCCTTCTATGACTTGGCCGCGTCGAGAAATTCCTCAATCCTGGCGGCCTTTCCTTGACGGAAGGCACGCCGGAAGAGGCGCCGCTCCATCGCATGGTCGAGTTTCCCCCTAATCTGGGCCGCGACATTGAGATCCAGAAACGCCGTGAGCCTTTCGCTCTGCGAAAGCTCCTGGAAGAAGCGCAACTGGAGGTCACGCATGTTTTGCAAATCACCTAGCTCGACAGCATCGAGGTCGGCCATGCTGCGCCCTTGGCTCCCGGCCAAGGCGTCTCCAGCAAGCTTATCGGCCTCAGGTTGACCTGTCACCACCACGAACTGCTCCTCGACGAGTTCCGCCGGGGTTGCAAGCGTTTGCTGATGAGCTGATGGCTTTGGAGCCGCCCGAAAATTAGGGGATTCAAGAACTTGGCGCTCTTGCCTGCCGCCCATGAACTCGTCATCCCGACGAAAGCGTGCAACGCTTCCGTCCCATGTTCGAGGGTTCACGGACACGGCGAGCGCATCGCTGGTGTCGTCATATTCGAATGTAAGTATGTTGTATTTATAAGTATACTTATCGTCGATCTGGTCGGGTGACGTCGCGCCCGCGGCGAGCATCATCAACTGGCGACCGTCCTCGACGTCGACGATCTCAAGGTTTGGGAAGTGCTCGTGGCCTGAAATGAACACCCGCGCCCGCCCGCGGAGATAGCCGCGTGCCTTCTCGGAATCCTGGAACCAATCGAGCGGATGGTGCGCCAGCACAATGATTTCCACGCCATCTTCGGAGGGAAGTAGGCGTTGACGCGCTCCCAGGATCAGCTTGCCTTTTTCCTGCTTACCTGAACATATCAAGGCAGAGTTGAGGCGCACGAACCGGATTGCTCGTCTTGGTGCAAGTTCAAGCACCGCGCCCATCGAGATGTCGCCGTTGAGGTCCAGTTCACAGCGATAGTCGAGTGCGAAATCCTTGTAAGCGTCGAAGCGTTCGTACAGCACCTGACAATCGTGTGCGTTATCGAGATGCTTGTCGAGCCATTCGTCGCCACCCTCCCTGATCGAGAACAGAACGCTGTCAGTCCCGTTTGTGATCTTAGCTCGGTCGATATCATGATTCCCAGGGACAAGCTGAACATCGGTACGTTCGCAGCCGATCGCGTCCGTAAGGTCGGCAAGCCACTGCGCCGCGGAGGCATACTCTGCGGCCCGCCCGGAGTACGCGATGTCGCCGGTGACGATCACGCCACAAACCTTGCCGTCCAGCTTACTCACTTCCGCGCGCGCATCTTCGATAAGGCGCCGCTTGGCGTCCGCGTTCTCCGCACCAGTCCCACCATCCTTCTCCTGTCCAAAATGGATATCAGAGAGGTGTACGAATACTGCCTTCAAGCTGCTTCTCCTAGCAAGCAAAATTGCCCTATTTTAACCTTATAAGCTGGACTACAGTTATGTCTGGTAGGTGACTGGAACAACCTTGAAGACGCTGCCGAAGCTGGTGTCAAGCTTAGGCGTTAACGGAAACTGGCGATCCAGAGAAAGTAAAGTGGACCAATCCACCAATGTGACTTTTGAACGGCATACGCTAGCCGTTGTTAATCTCTTCTATGCCTTTCGGGTACCCGACCCGCCCTTTAACAGGGTCCCGGCGGCATTCTCCGAGAACCGGTCTGCCTCCTCGATGTAACCGTGGACTGTTCCATCGTGGCGCCATCCGCCCTGCTTCTTGATCTCACGAAACCCCGCGCCTGCCCGGCGTGCGCTGGTCGCCATGCCACGTCGAAGGCTGTGGCTCGACAGCGACGGCGCGTAGGACAGCCCAGCGAACACCGCTGCTGCCGACAGCACTTCGTTGACGGTCGACGCATGAAGGGCTGCTGGCTGCACCTGTCCCCAGCGAGAAATCGAACGGAAAACCGGGCCATCACTTATCCCGGAACGTTTGAGCCACATTTCTAATGCGCGGACCGGACAGCGCACCCCGTCCCCGCGGGGCAAAGCCTTTTGAATTCCCTCCCCCGTCTGGTCCGTTTTCGAACGCGGCAGTGTTATCGTGATTCCTTCGTATTCCCAGTTGATGTGCTCAACCTGAATGCCGACAAGTTCACTACGCCGGAATCCACCAAAGAACCCAATCTGCAGAAGCGCGTTATCGCGTACGGCGCGCAACGTTCCCGTTTGGATCAGCGCCTCCGCAATTCGGTCAAGGTCTTCAACTGGAAGCGCCTTGGCCTGGCGCCGAGGGACGCCGTTCGTTCGAGATATGCCCAGCAGCGTCTTGCGAACCGTTGTCGACGCGGTCGGATCCGGAAAGTTCTGGTGTACGTGCCATCGAGATAGCGCGGTAATGCGCAGGGACAGGGTGCGTGGGTTATACGCGTCTGCACACTCAATCATGTAGCGAATGATTGTTTCCTGATCGGCGGGCAGCAAGCCGCCCCAAGCCAAGAAATGTCTTACCGCGCTTTAATACGTGCGGCGGGTATTTGCGGAAGTTGCTGCAGACAAAAGCACCGCATGGCGCTCCTTGAGAGCAATTGCAGCCGCGTCTGGTTCTCCGACGAGACTTCCGGGCTGGTTGGCGTCCAGCTGCGGGGGCAACATTTCAGGCATGGCTAAGCTCGAGAACGTGACATTACAGTCAAGCTTACCACGGTCAAGCTCTTGACCCGCGATAACCTCGCTTATCGAGTTTGATTTTGTCTACACCCTCTTAGCACTGGGCCCGGGTCGTTTTAGCCAGAGGGTAGCGCGCGACCGTTGGAGTCGACCTTACGTGCATAGTGCTACGCACTGCCTCACAAAAAACCGAGGTGGAGCACTTTGACACGATACGGGTATTCTCCACCTGTCGTAGCTCGAAATTCGTTATGGTTCAAGCTATGCATAGAGCGATTTGGCTAATTCAGTTGCTCAACCTGCAGCATTTCTTTCTATAATCGGCACTCTACCTGTTTGCCCATTGTATCCCATGCCTGATTCGAACACCGTGGCTGCCCAGCCGCATACCGTCGCGCCACTCGAAATGTTTTCAGCACCCACGCAAAGTGACGGTTCGACAGGAAGCAACCGCGCGCAAGGCGGCGTGCGCCAGATTCGGGCCGACAATGACGTCGATGCGATCAAGGCTTGGCTGGCGCGTTTTCTCGATAAACAGACGACCTTCGATAGTTACCGGAAAGAAGCCGAGCGCCTTTTACTTTGGTCGACACTGCAATTAGGCAAGCCTCTGTCATCGCTGACCCATGAGGACTGGCTTGTATACCAGATGTTCCTGCGAGATCCTAAGCCAGTCAGCCGCTGGGTTGCCGCAGAGGGTCGCAAGTATCCTCGGACTCATCCAGGATGGCGACCATTCGCCGGGCCGTTGTCGGCATCGAGCCAGCGTCAGGCAGCAGTTATCTTAAATACCCTGTTTTCATGGCTGGTCACCGCTGGCTACCTAGCTGGCAATCCACTTGCTTTGTCGCGTGAGCGCCGGCGGCGGGCTGCACCCAGGGTCACCCGCTACCTGGACGACGACATGTGGCTTGAAGTGAAGATGACGGTTGACGCCCTACCTCGCGAAACGCCGCGTGAACGCGAGCACTATCTGCGGCTGCGCTGGCTAGTCTCGCTTTGCTACGTCTGCGGTTTGCGTATATCTGAAATTACTAACAACACCATGGGAGGTTTTTTCAGGCGTCGGGACCGCGACGGCGAAGAACGGTGGTGGTTAGAAGTGCTCGGCAAAGGGGACAAGTTGCGCGTCGTACCCGCGACTGACGAACTGATGGTAGAGCTGGCTCGCTATAGACGTGAGCTGGGCTACCAGCCGTTTCCAGTCCCTAACGAGTCGACCCCACTCCTGCTACCGATAGGAGGCAACCCTCGGTCCATGTCACGCGGGGGCGTCCATGAAATCTTTAAGGTTTTGTTCGCCAAAACCGCAGATCGGTTGAGCAATCGCGGTCCTGAGCATGCACCTGCCGCTGCTCACGTGGCCCAAGCATCAGCTCACTGGTTGCGACATACGGCAGGCTCGCATATGGCGAACAACGATATTGATCTGCGCTACGTTCGCGATAACCTAGGGCACGAGTCCATTAGTACGACCAACACGTACTTGCATTCGTCCGACGATGCCCGTCATGTCGAGACGGAAGAAAAACATCGTATTCGCTGGTAGATGTTTATTGCTGCGATGGCGGTAGCCAAAGGTGTAGACGAGCAGTTATGGAAATAGAGTGAGATTGAGCCCATCGACAGCCGGAAATGCTGCGGCTCCACTGACAAGATCCCCATGCTCGCTGTCGTGTTGAACGTCTATATTCCGCAGTGTACACGTGTCTATTCGCATCGACTCTACTCCGTTGCGTCCATCGCGTACAGCGACAACCCACCAATACAGCGACGCGTACTCGGCTAGAAACTGCGCCCGCCAGCATATCTTGATCCTACCGGAAAATTCGTACTCAAAGGGGAAGCGGATCCGCCGCACATCCAGCAGCGCCTGCTCGAGCCTTTCGTGCCCCGCTGCGAAACCGGACTCATAGCCTCGCCGCAGCAAATTAAACGCCAGAAGGTGCAAGTTGCAGCCGTTGGCCAATTGGCCCAAATCCTCAAAAGATAAAGGCTCATTACGTCGAAACTCCGCTTCCTCAACAGGCCCGTACTTCGTAATAGCTTTAAACAAACGTTTTAGAGTCGCACGATATACCTGTTGCGCAAGGCCTAGTCGCTTGTCCCAGTACGTGCGCTTCTCATCACTCCCGTTGATTGATTCCGATGGCAGTAGCCGTACCCGCCATCGCAAAATTGTTAAGTCCGGTACTGTTCTTGTTGTAGTAACGGGTAGGCGAACCTCAGATCCCTGCTGGACTATCCACTGTCGTACGCTTGTTTCAGCGTGCAGCCATGGCGCATAATTCTCAAGCACGCGTTCGCCAAGCATGGACTCAAGTTCGTGCCGGAGCGCGCTGACGGCGTCCCACCAGTGCTGGACGTCTGCTAGAGCCCGTTTTACTTCGTCGGCCCGCTCCTGCATTGCCAGCCTAGCACTCAGGGTTAGCTTTGCTCCCGAAAATGGGCGTCGACAATGCTCGCATGTGTACGGGCGGTGGAGCAGACCGCGATAAAAACCGTACGCCGGCGTACGGTTCCCGCATGAGTAACAGCGATCGAGCAGTGCTGCTCCATCGGTCGGGCAGTGCGAAAGGAAGGTCGATTGGTGCCAGAAGCTATGATAAAGCTGCTCAAGGCATAACGGGCAGTAGCGAAACTGCGGGCACCACCAGGCTGACCTGTGGTGTCTTGGAGTCACTTCGACTAACTGCGCCTCATCAGAATCAATAACCCACCCGCTCGCAGCGGCAAAGATGTCTGGATCGAACTGACGTTTCAAGTTAGGGCGACGGCCCTCTTCCGCATAGCCGATGCCCGCTGAACAATAAACCCGCAGTTCTGTCGATTTTAAGCGGTTGCGCCAAGCGTAACGCCACAGCGATGATGTGATCGACTCGCCAGGTAGCGGCGTCAAATCGGATGCGGCGTTTGTCGCGAGCTTCATCCGTCCGGCTCCGTGCAGTTTCATCGGTATCCTTCAGTTGGAACAGTCAGAGCGTGTTCTGACCTGAATTATGGGAGCAGCCTTAGATCTATTCCGTCAACGGCCGGGAATCCGACGCCTCCGCTTACCAAGTGCCCTTGTTCGAAGTCGTACTCGGTGAAAGCGTTATGCAGTGTAAGGTTCTCCTTTCGTAGGTCCCGCATCCCATGACACCCATTTCTGACTGCCGTTAGCCACCAGTATATGGAAGCGTACTCGGCAATAAATTGAGCACGCCAGCAAATTCTGATGCGCTCGGCAAACTCGTCACCAAACGGAAACCCCACCAGCCGATGCTCAAACACAGCCTTCTCGGGCCTAGCCATGGATGAGCTGTAATAGGTCTCGTAGCTCCTGCGAAGTGTTATAAAAGCAAGAACATGCAGGTTGATTTTCCCTGGAAAATTGACTACGTCTTCTGGGGGAAGAGCTTGGTAAAGCTGGTATACCGTTGCATCGAAGAAAGAATATGGGGAAATGGTTCTCCAGAGGCGCCTCAGCGTGGCCCGGTACACCTGGAGGGCGAGACCAAGGCGAGCATCAGGACTGGTGCACTTAGCCCAAATCCTGGTCGGCGGATCCGGATTGAGTCGGACTTTCCAGCTTAAGACAATAAGCTGAGGCAAAGTACGTGTCTGTGTCGAGATGCCCTGCGGGATAGGCGCCGTAGCGAGCACCCATTGAATCGCACTTGTGTCGGGCCTTAGCCATGGCGCATAGTCGCCGACAGAGCGGTAAGGCAGCAACCTCTCGACCTCCTCTCGGGCAGGACTCATCAGAGCCCACCAACGTTCGATCTTCACAAACACCGATGCAAATTCGGATGCGCGCTGCTGAGTAGCGAGCCTCAAATCTAAGTTCACTTCAATCCCAGAGATTGGGCCAAGACACTTCGAACATCTATAGGGCTTATTCAACAGGCAATGATCTAAATGTTCCGCGATCGGTAGCATCCCACAGCAGTAGCACGTGGAGCGTAGGGCTGCTCCATCAAGGGGGCAATGGGAAAAGAACAGCGACTGGTGCCAAAAGCTATGGTAAAGATGCTCAAGGCACAGTGGGCAGTATCGAAAGCTCGAGGCCCACCAGGCTGACCTGTGCTTCGCATGGCTTGCCCCGAGAAACTGCGCTTCCCGGGACAGTGCACCCCACCCGCTTACATTCTTGAAGACCGCGGGATTGAGCATGCTCTTGAGCTGCTTTGCAGATAAGTGGTTGCGCCAGGCGAAGCGCCACACCGAAGACACAATCGATTCGCCTGGCAACGGTGCCAAGTCCCATGCAGCGTTCGCCGAAAAAAGCGTTGGGCTGGCACCGTGGAAGGTCATTGTGGAATTTTCCGTTTGCGCTTGGTTTCACTTTTCATGTCGTTCATGGCGTCGGCAAGCAGTGCAAACTCGACCGCCTCCCCCCAGGCATCCGGACTTGGGAATTCCCCCGGGGCATCGCTATATTGCTGCTTCGCTAGATATTCTCGAACCGCTGCGAAGAACTGCCGCGCCGGAAAACCAATTTTTGACAAAGACTGATCCGAGCATGACTTGACTGCCTCCATAAACGGCGCTGCCTGATCTGCCAAGCGAAAGCCGGCATCCCATGCTTCAGGCATGAAGAATTGCGTCCATGTTTGCGAACTGCCTGGAGGCCAGATAGCACTGTCGTATTGCCTGAACACGCTTGCGACGTCCTCCACCTTTGAATAGGCCCTGAACTGCTGGCGACGGCGTGCAAAACGAGAAATCAAATCGGACTTTCCCAAGTCCCGCAGATTGGCGATGACGTCAGAAAAATCGGGGTCCTGCCCCATCATTACTGTGACCAGGCCAACACCTTCCCGGTCAAGATTGTTGTAAATATCCTTGAGAAACAAGAAGTCCTCAAGGCGCATCGCATTAGCTTCATCGATCAGAAGCACAATAAAGGGTAACTGCGAGGTCCGAGCCAGGTCGATCAGGCGACACACCAGACGATGGCGTAGATCGAAGGTTTCGCCCCGCAGCTCCGGGTGCCCCACGGCGGTCAGGAAATGTTTGAAGAAAGCCCGTATCGACGGAACTTGGTGATTCCAGGTCGTATGGCGGATGACGATTAGGGCTGGCATGCGCTCACGCAGGAGATGCTCGAGCAGAATTAACGCCCTCGTCTTGCCTGCGCCACTGGGCGCTGTGAAGCAGCAGCCTGTTTCGCGCACGAGCAAAATATGGCGCACGGTCTGGTACAGCTCAGCGATTGGGGTCGTGATCAGCACGGTTTGAGGATCGAAGGCTGGGTGATCTATCGTCACCTGTTCAGCAAGAGGTTTATTAACAGTGTCCATGTCACTCTCCACCGTAGATAGGTGTGATTATTGGCAAGGCGAAGTCGGGAAAGACAGCTTTCCGTGGCCGGGGCAACGCAGCGATTTCCAGAGGCGCGTGTGGTTGCGTTTCGTTCGTCGTCAGACGCTTTTGGTCGGCCTCGACTTTTGCGACATCGAGTGCATCTTTCGACGCCCGCTTGCGGTTGCGCGCAAGCTTGTCGCGTTCAAGCAGCTCGTCCGTTTTCGATGCACTCCAACGCGTCGCAACCGAGGTGTGATTGCCGTGGTTGCGCAACGACAGGCCCGCCAGATTGATTAAGGCGCGGTTACGCCACGAGATGTGTTGCCCTTGGCGGCTGCTCGGTGCGAGCAACGGTCCAAGCTGTTCGCCCGTGTCAAGGACGGTGGCGCTGGCTACCTGGACGTCACGCCGATCGCAGTACACGACAAGCTGGCGGCCAATGAGATCGTATGCACTGGCCAGCGCTGGATTGGTGTACTTCCAGCGCCCGAGGGTTACATAAGGCCGAACGTTCTTGGTGCGGCTACCTCGCACTGTAACTACCTCGACATGCGAAAGAAGCCGCGGATCTTGCTGCGCGCCCTGAGGCAGAGGCTGCAGGAATACCCCTTGGTCAACAGATTGGAGGCCGTGTCGTAGAGCTCCCATTGGGGATGTAAAGCTGGTCCCTTCGTTTGCTTCCTCGTTATGTTCTCGAATACACGCATTAATGACGTCAAGCAGGTCACGAATTGTGATTTCGAACTGGACAGCTCTTTCAAGGGGGGCAGACCGGCGTGTGTCCTTGGGGCCAGAACCGAATGTCGACGGAAGACGCTTCAAACCGCGCTCCGTGAGCTTGCCGAAAATCCGTTCGACCGGGTGGCGTCGCCACCAAGCTTTGACTGGGCCAAAATTGACTGCACAACCGACCGTCTTGATGATATTGTCGACAACTTCCGTGGCAGCATTGGACCATGCGTTATCCATCTTCAAGACACTGAAGCCCTGGTAGGCAAGCTCGGGCATTACCTCCAATGGGAACACATTGCCATCAACGGTCAGGTGGCATCGCACGTCCCCGTCTGACTTATCGCGCGGACGTAAGGCCGCCTCCACCACTTCAAGGACGCTGTCCCCGCTCGGCGTGAGCTCAAGGGCAGCGAATGCCCCCAGTACGAGGTTCCAGCGCTCCTCAATCAGGAACCCGATATGCCAGCGCGCGACAGGAATCGGAAGTCGGCCACCGTCCGCGGTTTCAATAATGATCACGGATGCGGCATCGACCTTATGAAAGTCGAGCTGACATGCTCCATACCCTCGCAGCGTTGGAAACAGGCTGCGCAGTCCGGATCCGACACCGTGTCGACGAACCGCTTCTTCGCCGGCGCGTGCACCGAACCATCGCGTCGGCTCCTCGTTCAGCAAACTGAGGCAAAAAGCGCGCAGCGACTTGTAACCGCAGTTCTTCGTGTTGAAAGGCCAATCCTCCTGCGTGAATCCAAGTGCGCGCAGTTGATCAAGAAATTCGCCATGCAGTTCGCTGTAGCTGATCCTGACGACAGGCACTGCTCTGCCGCTGTTGCCCAGAAAGCGGTTACGAAGGTGCTGCTCCACCTCGGGAAAGCGAGCAAACAGTTGCGAGAGCGCACCGGCACAACCGGCTGAGCCTTCACCATTTACTCGCACTATCGGTTGCACACGTTCATAACCAGCTAGCCGCTGCCACGGCACGAGCGCGCGGAAGCCCGCGATCGTCCCATCATGTGCGCATATTAAGCATCGCTTTACCTGGCGAAAGATTGTTTTGCGCGGTAGCGCCGTCGCTTCGCTGATCGCTGCAAGGGCGATTCCGTCGGCATACATTTGCACCGCAAGCCGACGCCGCGAGTAGGTCGTCAACGTCTGCGCATCAAGCACATGCTCATCGGGAACAGGCCATTTCGACAGGTCCGCATGTGCGTTGGGTATCAACGAGTGGGTTCTTGGCTCACTCATGAGACCACCCGATTAAGTAGTGAATGCAAACCGAATAGACGTCTTCCCAGGTCGGTCTCGACCATGCCGTTCTGCAGGGATCTTGCGATGACCGCAAGCATGATGGCATTGTCCACATCGGGCGATGCAAGCACGTCGCCCACCCGCAGTGCACCATGGCGCTTGAGCTGGCCCAAGAATATCTCTTGCTCCATGTACGACGGATAAGGTCGAGCCCGAGTCATGATGGCGCACAGCGTCAACCAGTTGTCGAGTAAGACCTCTTTGCCGGCAAGCTCCAGTTCACTACGCCAGTGAAGTTCCACGCCTGCAGCGGCCGCCTTAGCAAGCACGCCGCTATCGTGCCCTGTCTCCTGACGCGGTTGACCTGCACGGCGTTTGCTTTGCCGGCCGATGATCAGCCATTCTTCGCGGCCGTCGTGGTAACGCAGCCTTACATACCCTTCATTGGTCGTCGAGGAGACCTTGAATGGATCGTCGACAAGATCATACCCACGTAACGCCGTGGTGCCCTCGAGGAGCATTAGGTGCATGAACCCTACGTCACCCGACACTGTCAGGCGGCAAGCATTTTTGGGTGAATCGAAGATCCAGAAGTGGCGTGGGACTATCATGCCCTGGTCTGCTTTTGGCGACCTGGCTAGCTACTTGTTGAACCATTGCTCTACCCTCCATGGTTAGACGGATGCAGCTTTTTTGAAAACAAGAGTTGACCGTCCGGCCAGAGAGAGCTATCTTTGATTTGTGCGGATCGAAGATACAATCTTTGGCCGGAAAGCGGCGGATCTCGGAAATGGGGTTCGTCGCTTTTTTTACATGATTACTCCTCCCGAAGGATGGCCTCAATACGAGCGGCCTTCTCTCGTGTAATGTTGGAAGCGGATTGAACAAGAGACTTTACGAGGGGTGCTACCGAGGATGAAGCCCGGATGCTCTCGCAAGCGTTCATGCATCGGTCAGCAACGGCGACGGATAGTAAGCGCCGCGCTTCGCCATCGTCCAGATCAAGCGCGTCAACGATGCGCTGCAACAGCCGCGAAGAAGGTGGTCCTTTTTTTGAATTTTCGAGTTGTGAGTAGTAGCCCCGGCCAAGGCCAGCGCGCAACGCGACATATGCCTGGGTCGCACCCTTGCGAGTTCGCACGACGAACAATTCATTTCCAAAGTTAGTTTCGCTTGCGTGCATGTCTCGTGCACCGTGTGTCACGGATAAGGGCAAAAGTTCGTTATACAACCCCTTTTATCCGGATGCAAGCAAAATGCGTTGTTAGCATCGAATCTAATCAATCCAAGATACGAATATGCATTTCCCAAGCAATTAGTGAGATTTTCCAATCTCCTTATCTTACATATCGGCGCGCCGACTCAATACCAGTGCGGCGCGCCGAATTAATGCTAGCGCGGCGCGCCGCGGGTCATCTTGCAACGTGCGCGAACAATAATGGATACTCCCGCTATGGCAATGGTTTCCTTCGGGTCGCCGCTATCAAAACTAACTTTTCTCGTACGAATAAACCTAATTATGGACTTTTGCAACGCAACTTTTCCATTATTGCCTATGTTCGGCGGGCCGCCAATCAAGATGCCGCACCTCGACAAGCACAGGCAACGTACTCATGAACGTCGAAATTTCCCTTCGTGGAGCTTATGGGAAAAATAAAAAGTAACTTTTTGGGCGCGCTTCGCCGCGGTGAGATCGCGCGGATGAACTTTTAACCGTGACCTTATAACGCATACGGTGCGCTACTAAGCAGCGGGACTAGGCGAGCAGTGTGTTTGATGGGAATATTGAGTGAACGAGCAAACACAGACCGAAAAACGTTACCAGAGCCGAACAAAACTAACTTTTTAGGCCAGCCTCCGTAACGAAAGGAAACAATGATCAGGGCAAACGCCCTTCTTAAGGCTACTGGTTTGCACAGCGTTGCCCCGTCGTCCCAATAAAGAACAACGCTTGAAATCAGGATGCTGTGGAAAGCAGTAGACCCAGAACTTAGTCACCTCCGGGGGCTCCAAGGGACAACGCGCAAAGTAACTTTGCGTCGCCCAGCGAGTTGTGGAGACGCAAGGGTTCAATGCACTTTTGGCACTCATACCAAAGACTATTCATATCTATAATGCAATTATATTTGCATTTTAAACATATTTGTTTTGCTTTATGCAGAAAGCTAAGTCGGTGCGCCTGGGGCAGGCCGGATGGTTGCTCAGGACGTACCAGCTTCGCCCGACTACTCCGAACAGGCGCTAATGCAGCTGTGTCATTGATGGGTTGAGGCATCGTACTGCAGACGCTAGTCCCAGTCGCGAATGTCCAGCCGGATGTAGCGCAACGCTGCGCTCACAACCAATGAAGCTCGGCGATGATCAGCTTGTGGCCTAGCCCACTGGGATTGATGGTGTCGCAATGTCCTCTACCGTAATGTGGGGAAAACCGGCAACATTTGATTTTTAAGAAAACTTGGGTTATGCATAGCTTCACATAAGACGACATCGAAACGTCGATCGACGCCCTGAGTAACTTTATTGGTCAGGATCGCATCGAAAAGAGTATGCGCAACCTGGCGAAATAGCAGCTCTAATTCCACCTTGATCGAGCGCGAACATCACCGGCAATCATGGTTTTATTGGTGGCTCAGATTCGTAGGCTGCTCGGCGAGCCAAACAACAGGTCCTCCTTATCCGACAGAGACCATACTCTTGGCAAAGGACGCTTTGAAAGTTCTGGACTCGCTGGCGACGATGCCCCCTTCGGTTCGTACAAAGTATGCCAGCGCCTTGCGTGACTTAAGAAGCTGCCGGCCACATCTCTTTGAGATCAGTATGGCTCATCATTTCATGGGTCTCGGTTATCGTGTTGAGTGGATGGAAACCACTGGCACAGGCATCCCTGAATTTATTGCAAAGAAATCAGAGCTTGAGTTTGAAGTCGAGTGCAAATATGCCTCCGTTGATGCAGATCGACTTGTTGCACGTGACACATGTTCCCGATTTGTCGCTATGATTGAAGCGCGTGTACGAAGATTAGGTTTTATCGATGCGTTAACGATCCCGTTCAACAACGAACTACCTAAGGGGTGAAACGAATTAAATACGACCTCCGATGTCATAGATAATACAACCGCAAGTGGACATTGGTGCGGGACAATTGATATTGCACTGTGGGAAAAAGCGAGCATGGGTATGCTGGTGGATGGTCAGTCTATTGACTAGAACATAGTTCTAGAAAATACAACCGCAGCAACTCGGAATCGCTCGCATTCAATGACCAACGCCGAAACTGTCGATGGTCGGCCCGCAAATCCTATTCCCATGATTGGTGATACAGTCGAGTGTTTGGAATATCTGCGCGCGTTTTGTGAGACGATGATGGATCCATCAAAACCCAATTCTCAAAGGTAAGTCTGGGTATGTTATGTATTCACATTCCTGTGATCGATGATTTCGCTGGTCTGGCAGACAATTCTGCACTTCAGGAAATGTCTTTTTCTTTCTTGGAAAAGGAAAGAAATGATCAGATCTGTGCCGTCGCCTTTTCGCCGGATACTCAGATGATCGAAAGGTCTGACGAATCCATTTTTCGGTAATTGCTCTTTCGTAAGAATGCTCACTGTTGTTTTCCCGACGCGAACAACATATCTGTTTTTAGTCTCGAAAAAAAGACGAAGCTCTGAAGCTAAACTAGTCAATTGCTACCTAATGCTTTCATTAAACAGCCGCGAAGCTGACGACGTAACGCTTTCGGCCTGCAAGGATTTGTGTCGGTCTGCGTCTAGCGATTTAGCAGTTCAAATGGATAGAAGTTCCGTTGAGCATGCAATTGCCGCTACAGGTTCCGCGATCGCACCGTCACCTACCCATAATTACGTACGAGAAAAACAGTCCTTCGTCGAGTGGCTGTGTTTACGTGCAATAACGGTTAGACGCGACGATACTTATGTACCGAAAACTCGACCAAACGAAGTTGGGAGTTGTAAAATCAAGGACTTATATGAAATAGCTCGTGACTATTTTTAGGTACGAGCACTGCACGCGCCCCGGCCTCACTCAATCGAACCGGCTGGCATACGCCAGCCTGCCATCCCTATCCGGCTCGAGCTTGTAGATATCCCAGCCCTTGGCCGGCGTCGAACGTTCGAGCTTGTACGCCAGCACCACCTTTTCGCCATCCGTCCTCAGGTTGATGGCGCCGTACACGGCCACGCTCCGGTCCAGGCGCGCCACGGAGGCTTCGAACCTGGCTTGCGCGCGGTCGCGTTCCTCCGGCGTCGCCGCTTCGGCGATGGCAGCCGCAAGCCGTTTCAGGTCCAGACGCAAGGCGGCCGGATGCTTGATCGCTTCCTTGGACGATCGCGCCAGCTCGGTGCTCAGCAGCAAGGGCCGCTCGCCGCGGCTGGATTTGGCGATGGCGCCCAGCGCATCCGTCGAATTTGCCATCCTGCAGGGCCTGGGCCAGCATCGTCGGATAAGTCTTTTCACCGAGGTTGCCGTCGGCCTCGCAGAAACGCCGGAATTCGTCCAGGCTCGCGACCAGTTCGGTGATGAACTGCTCGCCGCCCGCTGCCGTCGGCGTTCCGAGCACAAGCCCTTTCTTGTCGGCTGCGCGCTCCATCAAGCCGTTCGTGTAAATCCGCTTGATGTGCAGGTTGGCTTCCTTGAGCAGATCCTCGAAGCCGCCGTAATGGTCGGCATCCGAGTGCGACAGCACCGCCGCGTCGAATGTGGTCATGTACTTGAAGCCGAAGCGCCAGCGCAGGAAGCGCAGCATGTTGTCGCCTTTGCCGGCGTCCACGAGGTACCGTTTGGTGTCCGGCGTGACCAGCAGCGCGCCGTCGCCCTGGCCGATATCGACGAACACGACTTCGAGCAGGCGCTGCTCCTGGGTCTCGCCGAGCTTGATCCAGCCGTGGACATTACGCGCCAGCACCTCCAGGAACGCCCCATCCTTGCTGGCGCCGATGACCTTCAGCTCATCGCCCCACAGCAACTGTTTGCGGGCCTTCAGGCGTTCGGGCGGTTCCTTGTCCGGCGCAGTGCCGAACTCGTACAAGGTGGCGGTCGGATAAGCGGCGTACCGGCGGCTCGTCATGGCAAACTCCATGGATGGCATGCAAATGACCCGCGAGCCATTCTAGACCCGATCGCTTACCCTTTGTCAATAAATCAACAAACAGGACTGCGCGTACGGGCGCCGGCATGCCTCGCACCCCTGCCCCGGTCCATACGGGTTCGCGCGGGCAGAAGCCTTGCCGTGACGCGTCACGGAAATTGTACGCACCCGTCTAGCGCGCCGGCGAAATCCGCCGCTCCGCCTGCACCCGCCGCTCGGGTCCGGACACCGGAATGACCTTGCCGGCCCGCGTCCGCATGCGCACGGCCAGGCCCAGCAGCAGTACCCCGGTCACGATCGCATACACGCTGACCACCCACACCAGCGCCAGCGCGCCGGCACCCGGAAAGAAGAACACGATCGCCCCGAACACCACCGAGGCCAGGCCGGACAGTGCCAGCATCCATTCGCCCGGCACCGCCTTGCGCAGCCGGATCGCGGCCAGGATGTCGAGCACGCCGATCACCAGCGCGTTGGCGCCGATCAGGAGCACCAGCACCAGTGCCGTCAGCGCCGGATTGAACAGCGCGACGCCGCCGGCGCCGATGCTCACCACGCCGAGCAGCAAGGCGACCCACCAGTCGTCCTCGGCATGGCGGTGGCGGATCGCGCCGATCGCCGATGCGATGCCGCTCACCAGGGCGAATGCCGCGAACAGCGCAACCAGGGACAGCAAGGTCAATCCCGGCCAGGCAAAGGCCAGCACGCCGAACAGGATCGCGGCCAGGCCGCGCAAGCCGAGCACCCACCACGAGCGAATGAAAAAGCTTTCCATGATCCACCTCCGCAAGCACCCTTTTCCGCTTTGATGGCGCGCTCCCGCAGCGGTTCCGCAGCGGTTCCGCCATCGTTCAGGCTCGGGCGCGCCGCCGCAGGATGCGAAGGTACAGCGACGCGTTGACGATCAGCACCAGGGCCGCCAGCAGGTACTGTGTGGCGCGGCCCAGTCCGGCCGGGTAGATCAGCGCCACCAGGTAATGCTCGACGAACCCGCCGCCATAGCCGGCATCGCCGGCGCGCATCCGCAACCAGTTTTCGGCCCAGGTCAGCGGGCACACGGCGCCCGACAGCTCGATGCCGACGCCCCAGGCGGCGGCAGCCAGATGCCAGGGCAGCAGGCGGCGCCGGCGCGCCACCAGCAGCGCGCCGAACGCGACGAACAGGATGAAGCCGAGGTGCAGCAGCAGGACGGCATCGGCAAGGCAGCGGTAGAGCATACGGGCGCAAGGGCGTGGAAAGGATGGCGGCAAGCGCCATCATACCGGCGCAGGCGCCCTGCCCGCGCCGCCGCTCACTGCGGCCGCCGGCCGCTCCCGTCCCCGGTCTGCTGCCCGCGCCCGGCCTGGGGTTGCGCCGCCGCCGGGCGCGCCGCGCCGGTGCCGACCTGCTTCGGCACCACCGCCGTGATCCGGACCTCCTTCACGCGCCATTCGCTGCCCGAATCGATGTCGTCGGCCAGCTCGCTTCTGCCTTCGATCCGCACCGGCCGTCCACCGACCTCGGCATCCACGGTTCTCCAGCGTACCAGCGCGCGCGGGGCCACGACGCCGGAGGTGCCGGTGCTGTACAGCGTGGTGCCGTCGATCACCAGCTCGCCGCGTCCGGCGATGCTGCGGCAGGCGCCGTCGGCGCGGCCCGGATCGCCGCCGGAGGCGCTGCTGCAGGCGCCCGCCAGCGTGTGATCGAGTTCGCCGCACAGGCGCCCCACCTGGCGCCGCAGCGTCAGGTAGCGCTGCGCCTGCAGGCGGCCGTGCTCGCACAGTGCGTCTTTCAGGCGGGGGTCGCGGTCGAGTTTCGAGTTGGCGCCCAGGTCGATGCCGGTCGCGGTTTCGATCGCGTCGCCGTCCATGATGATGCGGTCGACCTGCACCAGCTTGTCGCGCCAGCCGGCGGCCCGTGCCGGCGCGCTGCGGTTTTCGCCGTCGCCGTCCGGCCCGGGCATGCTTCCATGCGCCGGTTGATCGCTTCGACGAAGCCGATTTCCTGGTTCAGCGCCAGGTTGCCGGCCAGGGCATTGCGCAGGTCCCAGATTTCGCCGCCGCGCATCACCAGCTCGCCGGCGACGCTGTGGCCGGCCGCGTTGGCGCGCTTGGCGATGCCGGCCTTGACCGCCTCTACCTTGGCCTGCGACGGGTTGATCTGGATGACCCAGATCTCGTCCGGCTTCTTGGCCTCGTCCAGCACCCCGGACAGGAAATCGCGCACCGGCGGGTTCTGCGAGAACAGGCCATCCCACAGCATCATGTCGCGCCGTTCCAGGGTTTCCGGGTCGGTGCCCTTGACGGCGCGCGCGCGGAACAGCCACGGCACCGAGGCCGAGGCCAGCACCGCCGGCAGCGAGATGCCGCCGTCGTCCGGCGCGCGCTCCGAGCTGAAGGCGACGAAATCGCCTTCGTGCAGTTCGACCGCGCCGATCAGCAGGTGCGGGATGCAGCGCGTCACCGCCTGCACCGACCTGGCCAGCGCCTCGAGTGCGCCCTGCTCGAAGCGGACGGTTGGCGGCTGCCAGCGGCCGAAGGCGGCGCGCAGCAGCGCGTTCTCGCCGATGCTGAGCTCGTCCATGCGGGACAGCACGCGCGACGCCGCGCCGAGCTTGTCGGTGATGCGCTGCTCGATGGCGGCACGTTCGTTGCGGTAGCGCTGCTGGCATGGCGCCTCCGGCGGGAACATCTGCGCCTCCAGGTCGCTGCGCAGCCAGCGCTGTACTTCCAGCGGGACGCCGGCGAAGTCGCCATAGGCATGGATCAGCTGCCAGTCGACGCTCGGCAGCAGCAGGCGCGGCAGCGTAAAGTAGTCCGGCCGCATATATGGATTATCCGGACCGAGGCTGCGCGCGATCAGGGGCCAGACCGCCGTGTTGAAAAATTCGAAACTTTGCATCGGGTAGACGTAGGGGCTGGACTTGACGTCCAGGCCGAACATGGCGGCGGCATCGCTCATGGCACGCCAGAAGTGGTTCAGGCTGGCCTCGATCGCGTGCGTCGCCGCATTGCTGTCCCAGAAGGCGTCGAGCCGGTGCCGGGCCTCGGCCGGACCGCCGGTGATGAAGCCGTACCAGCCGAGCAAGGCGCTGATGGCGCCGCCCGACGTGCCGCTGATGGCGGCCAGCACCGGCGCCTCCATGCCGCCCTCGGTGCCGGCTTCGCGGTAGGCCGCCGGTCCCGGGCGGGCGTGGGCCAGCGCCAGGTTGTCGAATTCGCCCAGCAGCGCGGGCAGGACGCCGGCCGTGAAGGCCGCATGACTGCCGCCGCCCTGGCAGGCAATCGCAATGTCTTTGGTCGCCATCGTCGTCTCCTTCGGTTCCATCCACTTTAGGCAGGCGTCCGAAGGCGGCGTTCCTTGGTGAGTCGGCCTGGCGGCGGTCTTTTTCGTGATACGTCACGATAACCGATGCCAAACCCGCCTCTTGCGTTCTTGTGATGCATCACGAATACTCTGCATTTCCATCACTGACAGACGATTGCCCATGAAGCAGCCCGAAGACCTGCGCACCTTCGAACTCCCGCTCGATCCGGCACGCGCCAAGAAACGCGGCCGCCCGCCCAAGGACGATGCCATGAGCGACGCCGAGCGTGCGCGCCGCTACCGGGCGCGCCAGAAGATGCTGCCCAAGGGTGAGTGGAATTACGAGCAGTTGACGGCGCAGACGCGCAGCGAGATCGAGCGCCTGCTCGGCGGCCTGGCCGACAAGCCGGCGGCCGAGGCCGAGCTGGTGACGCAGTGGGCGTATGGCATGTTCCTGCTGTGGGACCGCGTGACGGGACAGTGCCAGCGGGCCGGGGACCGGGTTGCCTTGCAGGCGCTGGTGTCGGCGTAGCATTCGCCGGGCGCGGCTGCCTCCGCGCCGTCGTCCCCGCGCAGGCGGGGACCCAAGTTCTGCATGTATCTCGACAACGCGTGCCACTTGGACCCCCGCCTGCGCGGGGGCGACGCTCACCCGCCGCAGGACTCACGTGCCGGGCACGCCTGTGCGAACGACACTAGTCGAGCGCCAGCCCTTCCGGATGCGTATAGCACACGAAATCGCTCCCGCGCGCAAACGCCAGCAGGGTCATCCCGGCGGCATCCGCCAGTTCGACCGCCGCCAGCGTCGGCGCCGACATGCCGACCAGCGCCGACACGCCTGCGAGACTCGCCTTCTGCGCCATCTCGAAACTGACCCGGCTGGTAATCAGGAGGAAGCCGTCCGCCGGCACCGCCTTGGCGCGGGTCATCGCGCCGATCACCTTGTCGAGCGCATTGTGGCGGCCCACGTCCTCGCGCACGATGCGCAGCTCGCCGTCCAGGCCGCACCAGGCGGTCGCGTGGGCGGCGCCGGTGAGCCTGGTGAGGGCCTGCATCGGGCCGATCTCGCCCAGTGCGCGGCGCACGCCGGCCGCGTGGAAGCCCTGCGCCGGCGGCAGCGCCGGCAGCGGGCGGCAGACCTGGTCCAGGCTGTCCACGCCGCACAGACCGCAGCCGGTACGACCGGCCAGCGTACGGCGGCGCTCCTTGAGTGCCATGAAGGCGCTGCTGGCGATCTCGATGTCGACGGTGATGCCCTCCGGACCGTTCGCCACGTCGATGCCGTAGCACTCGCCGGCATGGCCGATGATGCCTTCGCTGAGCGAGAAGCCGAGCGCGAAATCCTCGAGGTCGGCTGGGGTGGCCATCATCACTGCGTGTGATATCCCGTTATACACCAGCGCGACAGCGCGCTCATCCACTACCATGTCCTCGACTTCCGACAATACACCTTGTCGCATTCGGAGAACTGGTCTTGCCTGAGCGCATTTCGGCATATTTGCCTCTGGCTGGCCGCTAAAATCGTGATTAGTCGTTACTTTCATCAATAAACCTGCCGTCGCGAACCCATTAACGTAACTACAAGAAACCGTTGTGGATACTACGTATTTTCCACGCATAAACAGTGGTTTCGGGCATGGTACCACCCAAGCTCCCTGTAGAGTGGTAAAGTTACGGCTGCAATATCTTCCCCTTACAAGGATTATTCATGAACCAGATGTCAAGGCGTCAGTTCCTCAAGGTCTCTGGCGCGACCATTGCGGGCTCGAGCCTAGCGGTGCTTGGCTTCGCTCCGGCAACGGCAATGGCCGAAGTCCGGCAGTACAAGCTCGCCCGCACTACCGAAACCCGTAACACCTGCCCCTACTGCTCCGTCGGTTGCGGCATCCTGATGTATGGCCTGGGCGATGGCGCCAAGAACGCCGCTGCCTCCATCATCCACATCGAAGGCGACCCCGACCATCCGGTCAACCGCGGCACCCTGTGCCCGAAGGGTGCTTCGCTGATCGACTTCATCCACAGCCCGAGCCGTCTGCTGGAGCCGGAATACCGCGCCCCGGGCAGCAACGAATGGACCAAGATTTCCTGGGACCAGGCGTTGGACCGCATCGCCAAGCTGATGAAGGCCGACCGCGACGCCAACTTCATCGAGAAGACCGAAGACGGCAAGACCGTCAACCGCTGGCTCACCACCGGCATGCTGGCCGCCTCGGCTTCCAGCAACGAAACCGGCTACATCACCCACAAGACCATGCGGTCTTTGGGCATGCTCGCATTCGATAACCAGGCGCGTGTTTGACACGGTCCGACGGTGGCAGGTCTTGCCCCGACGTTTGGCCGTGGTGCGATGACGAATCATTGGGTCGACATCAAGAATGCCGACGTGATTCTGGTCATGGGCGGCAATGCCGCTGAAGCACACCCGTGTGGTTTCAAATGGGTCACCGAAGCGAAGGCCCACAACAAAGCGAAGCTGGTCGTGGTCGACCCGCGCTTTACCCGTACCGCGTCCGTCGCAGACTATCATGTCTCGACGCGTACCGGCACGGACATCGTATTCCTGGGTGCGATCGTCAACTATCTGCTGACGAACAACAAGATCCAGCACGAGTATGTCCAGAACTACACGGACATGGCCTTCATCGTGCGCGAGGATTTCCAGTTCAATGACGGCATCTTCTCGGGCTATGACGAGAAAGCCGGCAAGTACACCGACAAGTCGAGCTGGAACTACGAGATCGGCGAGGATGGCTTTGCCAAGGTCGATCCGACCATGCAGCATCCGCGTTGCGTCTACCAGCTGATGAAGCAGCATTATTCCCGCTATACGCCGGAAAAAGTGCAGCAGATCTGCGGCGTGTCGCCGGAGCAGTTCCATAAAGTGGCGGAGACCCTGGCATCGACCGCGGTCCCGGGCCGTGTCGCGACCATCCTGTACGCGCTGGGCTGGACCCACCACTCGACCGGCGCCCAGACCATCCGCCTCGGCGCGATGGTCCAGCTGCTGCTGGGTAACATCGGTGCGGCGGGCGGCGGCATGAACGCGCTGCGCGGCCACTCGAACATCCAGGGCCTGACCGACCTCGGCCTGATGTCGAACCTGCTGCCGGGCTACATGACCCTGCCGTTCGAAGCGGAACAGGAGTTCGACGGCTATATCGGTGCGCGCGCCTCGAAACCGCTGCGTCCGAACCAGCTGAGCTACTGGCAGAACTACAAGAAGTTCCACGTCTCGCTGATGAAGTCGTGGTGGGGCGATGCCGCGACCCAGGAAAACAACTACGCCTACGACTACCTGCCGAAGCTGGACAAGCCGTACGACCTGCTGCAAGCCATCGAGCTGATGCACCAGGGCAAGATGAACGGTTACATCTGCCAGGGCTTCAACGTGATCGCGTCGGCCCCGAACAAGCAGAAGGTCACCGAGGCGTTGGCCAAGCTGAAGTGGCTGGTCATCATGGACCCGCTGGAAACCGAAACCGCCGAGTTCTGGAAGGCGCACGGCGAATTCCACGTCGTCGATTCGAGCAAGATCCAGACCGAAGTGTTCCGCCTGCCGACCACCTGCTTCGCGGAAGAGCGCGGTTCGCTGGTGTCGTCCTCGCGCGTGCTGCAGTGGCACTGGCAAGGCGCCGAGCCGCCGGGCAAGGCCCGCTCCGACATCGAGATCATGTCGGAACTGTTCCTGCGCATGAAGAAGGCGTACGTGGTCGAAGGCGGCAAGTTCCCGGATCCGATCGTCAACCTGACCTGGCCTTACGCCAAGCCGTCCAGCCCGACCCCGGAAGAGCTGGCGATGGAAGCCAACGGCAAGGCCCTGGCCGACGTGTTCGATCCGAAGGATCCGACCAAGCTGCTGGCCAAGAAAGGCGAACAGCTGGCCACCTTCGCGCTGCTGCGCGACGACGGCAGCACCGCATCGGGCAACTGGATCTGGGCAGGTTCGTGGACCCAGGCCGGCAACCAGATGGGCCGCCGCGACAACAGCGACCCGACCGGCATCGGCAACACCCTGAACTGGGCGTGGGCATGGCCGGCCAACCGCCGCGTGCTGTACAACCGCGCCTCGGCCGACACCAAGGGCAAGCCGTTCGACCCGAAGCGCAAGCTGGTGGCATGGAACGGTGCGACCTGGAGCGGCCCGGATGTGCCCGACTTCAAGCTGGACGAGGATCCTGCCAACGGCATGAACCCGTTCATCATGAATGCCGAAGGCGTGGCGCGTTTCTTCGCCCGCGGCATGATGAACGAAGGTCCGTTCCCCGAGCACTACGAGCCGTTCGAGAATCCGGTCGGCAAGAACCTGATGCACCCGAACAACCCACGTGCGACCAGCAATCCGGGCGCCCGCGTGTTCCCGGGTGACCGTGCGCAGTTCGGTACGGCCCAGGAGTTCCCGGTGGTGGCGACGACCTACCGCCTGACCGAGCACTTCCACTTCTGGACCAAGCATGCGCGCCTGAATGCGATCATCCAGCCGGAGCAGTTCGTCGAGATCGGCGAAGCGCTGGCCAAGCAGATCGGCGTGAGCAGCGGCCAGACCGTCAAGGTGAGCTCGAAGCGCGGCCATATCATTTCCAAGGTGATCGTGACCAAGCGTATCCGGTCCCTCAAGATCGACGGCAAGGAAACCCACACCGTGGGCATCCCGCTGCACTTCGGTTTCAAGGGCCTGACCAAGCCGGGTTACCTGACCAACACTCTGACCCCCTCGGTGGGCGATGGCAACTCGCAGACCCCGGAATTCAAGTCGTTCCTGGTGAAAGTCGAGAAAGCCTAAGGATCCGGGGAGAAAATAAATGGCATTACAATCTTTGGACATCAAGCGGGTTTCCGCTACCACGACCGTACCGCCGACCGCACGCAATCCGGTCACCGGCACCGTCGCCAAGCTGATCGACGTCTCGAAATGCATCGGCTGCAAGGCTTGCCAGACCGCATGCATGGAGTGGAACGATCTGCGTGACGACATCGGCGTCAACGCCGGCGTGTACGACAACCCGCTGGACCTGACGCCCAAGTCGTGGACCGTGATGCGCTTCTCGGAAGTGGAGCACAACGACGGCAACCTCGAGTGGCTGATCCGCAAGGACGGCTGCATGCACTGCGAGGACCCGGGCTGCCTGAAAGCCTGCCCGTCGCCGGGTGCGATCGTGCAGTACAACAACGGCATCGTCGACTTCCACCAGGAAAACTGCATCGGCTGCGGCTACTGCGTCACCGGCTGCCCGTTCGACGTGCCGCGCATCTCGAAGGAAGACAACCGCGCCTACAAGTGCACCCTGTGCTCGGACCGCGTGGCTGTCGGCCAGGAACCGGCATGCGTCAAGACCTGCCCGACCGGCGCCATCATGTTCGGTACCAAGGAGGCGATGAAGGAACACGCCGCCGGCCGTATCGAGGACCTGAAGGAACGCGGCTACGAGAATGCCGGCCTGTACGATCCGGCCGGCGTGGGCGGCACCCACGTGATGTACGTGCTGCACCATGCGGACCGTCCGGCGCTGTACCACGGCCTGGCCAACGCACCGGCCATCAGCCCGATGGTCGGCCTGTGGAAAGGCGTCACCAAGCCGCTGGCCCTGCTGGGCATGGCCGCGGCCGCGGTGGCCGGCTGGTTCCACTACACCCGTGTCGGCCCGAACGAGGTCAGCAAGGAAGAGGAAGCCGAGGCACTGCACGAGGCGCGCCAGCTGAAGGGGGAAAAGCATGAAGCGTGATCAAGACGGCAATCTGATCAGGTTGCGTACCGACAAGGACGGCAACCCGGTGATCCAGCGCTACACCGCCAATGAACGCAGCAACCATTGGCTGACGGCGATCTGCTTCATCGTGCTGGCGCTGACCGGCCTGGCCATGTTCCATCCGGCCACGGCCTGGCTGGCGCTGCTGTTCGGCGGCGGCCAGTGGACCCGCATCCTGCACCCGTTCTTCGGCGTGGTGATGTTCGTGTCGTTCATGCTGCTGGCACTGCGCATGCGTGCCCACAACAAGTTCGAACCGGGCGACACACAGTGGCTGAAGCAGATCGACGACGTGCTGGCCAACCGCGAAGAGAAACTCCCGCGGATCGGCAAGTACAACGCCGGCCAGAAGCTGCTGTTCTTCACGCTGGTGGTCTGCATGATCGTGCTGCTGCTGAGCGGCATCGTCATCTGGCGCCAGTGGTTCTCGCACTTCTTCCCGATCGGCCTGATCCGCTTCTCGGCACTGATGCACGCGTTCTTCGCCTTCGTGATCATCACGGCGATCATCGTGCACATCTACGCCGGCCTGTGGATCAAGGGTTCGATCGGCGCGATGACGCGCGGCTTCGTCAGCTACGGCTGGGCACGCAAGCATCACCCGAAGTGGTTCGAGGAAGTCATGAAGAAAGGTGACAGCGGTCACTGAGACCGCTGCCTGATTGCACCGTTAACGTTGGCACGTCGTCCCTGCGCAGGCAGGGACCCAAGTTGCATGAACGCCTCCAAACTTGGGCCCCTGCCTGCGCAGGGGCGACGTTCACAAGCCGACGAAGGTGGTTGCGGGCACGCTTTTCACCATTCATTTAGAATAGGCCGGGTTCGCCGACGCGACCCGGCCTTTGTTTTTGTCGAGAGATACACTTGGTACAACGTCTACTCCAACCGGGCGAGATCGAAAGCCTCGATCACAACGCCATCCCCCGCCTGCTGCTGCCGCACCCGGCCACCCTCTATCAGGCACGTGCCCTGCGCCTGCGCAAGCTGGCCGCCGGCGAAGTGCTCGGCATCCCGGTCGAGGAAGCCCTGCGCGGCTACCTGACCCTGATGGCCAGCGTCGCCGACGCCCAGCACGCAGTGGTCACGAAGCTCGGCGCCACCGGCGTGGCGCTGCCCGACAACGCGGCGCTCAAGCTGGCGCACGACCACAACATGCCGCCGCTGCCGGCCACCGGCAGCCGTCCGGCGGTCTGGCTGGGCGTGTTCGCCAGCCTGCTCGACGCACTCGCAGCAAGCAAGGACGCCCCGCCGCAGCTGGCGCCGGCGCTGGCCACCCTGCGCGCCACCCCGAGCGCCGAGCTGGAAGGCATCGCCGACGCCATCCTGGGCGGCTTCGCCGAAGGCGCCGACCCGCTGCGCGCACCGTTCGTGGCGGCCGCGCTGCAGGTCACCTGGAGCCTGATGGCCGGCCAGCTGGACGCCACCTGGGCCCAGCCGCTGGTCACCGGCACCCTGTGCCCGGTGTGCGGCTCGCATCCGGTCGCCAGCGTGGTGCGCATCGGCGGCCAGTCGCAGGGCTACCGCTACCTGCATTGCAGCGTCTGCGAAAGCGAATGGCACATGGTGCGCGTGAAGTGCTCCTGCTGCGAATCGACCGGCAAGGTCGCATACCAGGGCCTGGTCGGCAAGGATGCCGATCCGACCGAAGCCAATATCGCCGCCGCCAAGGAAGGCAAGACCATCGACAAGGCCAACGACCCGACCAAGGTGGCGCGCGCCGAGACCTGCGACGAATGCCACACCTACCGCAAGATCTTCAACCAGGAACACGACTTCCACGTCGAACCGGTGGCGGACGACCTGGCCAGCATGATGCTGGACGTGCTGGTGTCGGAAGCCGGCTATGCGCGTGCCAGCGGCAATCCGCTGCTGTGGCTGAAGGAAGAGGCATAATGGCGGCAGACGGCGCTCAGGTGCCCACTCAGGTGCCCAACCTGCGCCTGCCGGCCGTCCACGTGCTGCTGGACGACCCGGCCTGCGCGCCGCTGCTGGCGCAGTACGGCCGCGAGCAGAGCGTGGACGCGCTGCGCGCCGTGCTGGCCGAGGTGCGCGCGCGCCTGCTGGCCGGCGCGGAGGCGGATGCCTCCCCGGCCGCCCTGCTGGCGCTGCTGGCGGCGCGCCTGCGCGCCGCCAACGCCTCGACCCTGCGTCCGGTGTTCAACCTGACCGGCACCGTCCTGCACACCAATCTCGGGCGCGCGCTGCTGCCCGACGAGGCGGTGCAGGCCGTGGTCGAGGCACTGCGCTGGCCGATGAACCTGGAATGGGACCTCGACACCGGCAGCCGCGGCGACCGCGACAACCTGGTCGAGGCGCGCCTGCGCGAACTGACCGGCGCCGAAGCCGTCACGGTCGTCAACAACAACGCGGCCGCGGTGCTGTTGATGCTGAACGCGCTCGGCGCGGGCAAGGAAGTGATCGTCTCGCGCGGCGAACTGGTCGAGATCGGCGGCGCCTTCCGCATCCCGGACATCATGACCCGCGCCGGTGCCATCCTGCGCGAAGTCGGCACCACCAACCGAACCCACCTGAAGGATTACGCCGAATACGCGAATTCGCAGACCGCGATGCTGCTCAAGGTCCACACCAGCAATTACGCGATCACCGGCTTCACCAAGGAAGTCACGGTGGCCGAGCTGGCGCCGCTGGCGCGCGAGCGCGGCATTCCGGTCGCCGTGGATCTCGGCAGCGGCACGCTGGTCGACCTTGAGCGCTACGGTCTGCCGCACGAGACCACGGTGAAGGAAACCATCGCGGCCGGCGCCGACCTGGTCACCTTCAGCGGTGACAAGCTGCTCGGCGGACCGCAGTGCGGCATCATCGCCGGCCGCGCAGATCTCATCGCCGCGATCAAGAAGAATCCGCTTAAGCGCGCGCTGCGCGTGTCGAAGCTGACGCTGGCGGCGCTGGCGCCGGTGCTGGACCTGTACCGCGCGCCCGACCTGCTGCCCGAGCGGCTCACCACGCTGCGTCTGCTGACCCGTCCGGCCCAGCAGATGCGCGACCTGGCCGAGGCGCTGCTGGCGCCGTTGCAGGACGCGCTGGGCGCCGCCTACACCGTGGAGACGGCGCCGATGGCCAGCCAGATCGGCAGCGGCGCCCTGCCGGTCGACCGGCTGCCGAGCCACGGCCTGGCGATCCGCGCCGCCCTGGTCGACGGCAAGCCGGTGCGCGGCAATCCGCTGGGCGTACTCGAACGCCGCCTGCGCGCGCTGCCGCGCCCGGTGGTCGGCCGCATCGCCGACGACACCCTGTGGCTCGACCTGCGCTGCCTCGAAGAGGCGCAGCGCGACACGTTTGTTCGTCAACTGGACCATCTGGAAAGCAACTGAGCGCATGATTGTCGGTACCGCAGGCCATATCGACCATGGCAAGACCACGCTGACGCGCGCCCTGACCGGGGTCGATACCGACCGTCTGAAGGAAGAAAAGGCGCGCGGCATCTCGATCGAACTGGGTTACGCCTATTTACCTCTCGAAGGCGGCGGCATCCTCGGCATCATCGACGTGCCGGGCCACGAGAAATTCATCCGCACCATGGCCTCGGGCGTCACCGGCATCGACGTCGCCCTGCTGGTGGTGGCAGCGGACGACGGCATCATGCCGCAGACGCGCGAGCACCTGGCGATCCTGCAGCTGCTCGGTGTGCGCCGCGGCGTGGTGGCCCTCACCAAGACCGACCGCGCCGACGTTACCCGCATCGCCGAAGTCGAGCGCGACATCCAGGCGCTGCTGGCGGCGACGCCGTTCGCGGATGGGCCGCTGTTCCGCACCAGCGCCACCATCCCGGGCGATCCGGGCGTGGCCGCGCTGCTGGCGCACCTGCGCGAACTCGAAGCCACACTGCCGGCACGCGGCGAAGCGCGCCTGTTCCGCCTCGGCGTCGACCGCGTGTTCACGCTGTCCGGCCAGGGCACGGTGGTGACCGGGACCGCGCTGGCCGGCAGCGTGGCCGTCGGCGACAGCGTGGTGCTGGCGCCGTCCGGCCGCCAGGCGCGCGTGCGCGCGATCCACGCCCAGAGCCGTGCCGCCGAACGCGGCCAGGCCGGCCAGCGCCTGGCGCTGAACCTGGCCGGCGCGGCGCGCGAGGACATCGAACGCGGCACCTGGATCGTCGACCAGCGCATGGCCGCATGTTCGGAACGCCTGGACGCCGAGCTGCAGCTGCTGCCGGACGCTGGCGCTGCCCTGAAGGCCTGGAGCCCGGTACACGTGCACATCGGCGCCGCCCACCACACCGCGCACGTGGTACCGCTCGACGCCGACACCCTGGAACCGGGCCGCCACGGCCGCGTGCAGCTGGTGTTCGAACAGCCGCTGCACACGGTGCCGGGCGACCGCTTCGTGGTGCGCAACGCCCAGGCCACCCAGACCATCGGCGGCGGCAGCGTGCTCGATCCGTTCGGCGCGGCGCGCAAGCGGCGCAGTCCGGCGCGCCTGGCCTGGCTGGATGCGCTGGCCGATTTCGTCGCGCACGGCGACGCCGCGGCGCTGTTGCGCGCCAGCCCGTCCGGCCTGGCCGGCGCCGAGCTGGTGCGCCTGGCCCAGCTGCCGCTGGAGCGCCTAGCCCTGCCGGCCGATACGCTGCGGCTGCCGCTGCCCGGCGGCGACACGCTGCTGGTGGACCCGGCCATGCTGGCGCCGCTGCAGGACAAGGTGACCGCGGTGCTGGACACCTTCCACGCGCGCCAGCCCGACGAAGCGGGCCCGGAACTGTGGCGCCTGAAACGCATGGCGGCGCCGGACCTGAGCGACGCGCTGTGGAGCGGCCTGGCGGCGCGCATGCTGGAGAGCGGTCTGCTGGCGCGTACCGGCCACAGCCTGCACCTGCCGGGGCACAGCGTGGCCTTGAGCGCCAGCGAGGAAGCGCTGGCCGCGCGCCTGCTGCCGGCATTGGCGGCGGGCCGCTTCGATCCGCCCTGGGTGCGCGATCTCGGGAAAACCTTCGACGTGCCCGAGGACACGGTGCGCGCGCTGCTGCGCAAGCTGGCCCGCGCCGGGCAGCTGAGCCAGGTGGTGCCGGACCTGTTCTACCACCCGGTGCCGCTGGCCGAACTGGCGCGCATCGTGGCCGGGCTGCCGGACGGCCAGGCCGCCAGCTTCCGCGACGCCACGGGCCTGGGCCGCAAGCGGGCCATCCAGATATTGGAGTTTTTCGACCGCGTCGGCTATACTCGCCGCGTCCGTAACAGCCACCTGCTGCGTCCGCAGGTCAGTTGGCAAGGCTGACGCATCGATCGTCAGCAAAACAGCGTCGCCCCTGCGAAGGCAGGGGCCCAATTTTTCGGCGGCACCACAAACTTGGACCCCTGCCTGCGCAGGGGTGACGTGCCAACGCCAACGAAGGAAGGCATTCTCATCCGGTGATGGGGCTGGGCTTCAAACCCAGTGGGGGGCGTCAGCCGCTCTCCTGTAAGTTCGACTCTTTCTGCCTTCCGCCCTTCTTCCTTCCGATCCGTGTCAGCGCAAGCGATGCTGCGCACGTAAAAACGTCGCCCCTGCGCCGGCAGGGCCCAAGTCATGCGCGTTTCCGTAACGCGTGCAAGCTTGGGCCCCTGCCTGCGCAGGGGCGACGTGGCTTCTGCTTCTCCGATTAATTGGTGGACGACGTCGAATTGAACGCCTTCTGCTGCGCCGGATCGACCGCTTCCGACGGATCCTTCTGCAGGGTGGCCTCGGCCCCCGGCTTAGGCTGGTTGGTGGTGGCGCTGTCCTCGCCGTTCTTCGACTTCACGCCCTTGCCGATGTTCTTGTGTTTCCCGTTCGGCTTGTTCTTGTTGGTGTGATGCACGTCCTGGCGCGCGTGGGTGGCGCTCAGGCCCGGCGTGGCGTCGGTGGCGGCCTTGCTGTCCGCCTGCGTGCCCGGCGGGTTCGAGTAATTGGTCACGGAATGGCTTTGCGCCTGGGCGAAGCCGGCGCCGAGCAGGCCGGCCAGCAGGATTGCAGTCTTGAGTTTCATGATATTTCCTTTCAGATATTGTCGAGAATATGGTCGGCCGAGCGCGGCTCGGCGATCTCGACACCGTTGCGCTCGGCCCGGAAGCGCTTCGACATTGCATACACTTCCTTGCGTACACGCATGATGGAACCCAGCGGGCGGTGCGCGGCCAGCGCATGCCATGGGTTGAATTGCATCCCTTCGTCGATCTTTCTGGCGCGGTCTTCGCTCCACGCCTGCTGCGGCGCGATCTTCAGGCGCGCCACCGGCACGTAGGGACTCAGGTCTTCGGGCCATTCGACCGAGGCGTCCTCGATCGGCATCTTGTCGATGTCGGTGCACAGCTGGATGCGCAGTTCCCACTCGCCGCCCTGGCTGGCGAAATAGTCGACCACGGCATCGCGCAGGCCGTCCGGCTTGTCCTTCAGGTCCACCGGCGCATCCTTCAGCGCCTGCAGCGACGGCGTCACCGGCGCCACCGACACCTTGGCCATGTAGTCACCGAACAGGATCGGCACCTGGCTGTAGTAGGTTTCGCCCAGCGGGTTGGTTTCCGGATGGCCGCCCAGCGCCTTCAGCGTCGCGCTCTCGCCGCCCACCGCCTCCAGCGTCTTCTCGACGCCGCGCAGCACGGCGGAAAAAGCACGCTTCAGGTTCGGCGCCTTGTCGGTGGTGGACGCCAGCAGCTTGGCGCTGCCCAGGAATTTCTTCGCATTCGGCGCGCTGAATACCGGGCCGTTCACCAGCACGAAGTCCTGGGTAGCCGCATCTTCGGAACCCTCGACACGCGCACCCGGCACATCGAGCACCTTCAGCGACATGCCGCGCGGCGTCGACACGTCGTCGTCGAGGATGTCGCCGGGCGTGGTCGACAGGCGCGCCACCACCGGGTAGGTGCCCAGACGGGCGAACAGGCCCTGCGCGTATTCCGGCGCCAGGCCCTCGAGCACGCTCAGCTCGCCCACCAGCAGGCCGTGCGTCTTGGCGTGCACGCTGCGGATCGCATGGCCGGAATCCTGGTAGGTCTTCACCGAAATACCGTGCATGGTGTCCTTCAGGTCGAAGGTGGTCACGGCTTCGTCGTCTTCGGGGACTTCGTAGGCCGGGGCATACGGCAGCGGCCGGGTAGAAACGGAGGTGGTCATGGTGGGTACTCGATCGGTTATGGAAGCTGCATCATGCCGCAGCGCGCACGGCTCGTCTGTGCAGCGCCCAACACAGAATCATTGCGGGCGCATTGGTTGGTATTCGTGTGCGCTTGCGAACAGACGTCGCGCGCAGGGCCGCGCACTCTGTCGGCACGCAGATGACAGAGGACGCAATCATGAGCAAGGACGGCAACAGCAACGAACCCACGATTCCCGCAGGCGGCTGGGGCTCGGTCAAGGAAGTCACCACCATCCTGCTAAAGGAACGGGTGCCGGTCGAGGGCTCGGCAATCCTGCTCAAGCAGAACAAGCCGGACGGCTTCATGTGCGTCAGCTGCGCCTGGGCCAAGCCGGCGCATCCGCACCCGGCCGAATTCTGCGAGAGCGGCGCCAAGGCCACCGCCTGGGAAATCACCAGCAAGACCATCGGCGCCGACTTCTTCGCCCGCCACACGGTGCGCGAACTGGAAAGCTGGCACGACCACGAACTGGAAGAAGCCGGCCGCCTGACGGTGCCGATGCGCTACGACTCGACCATCGACCGCTACGTCGAGATGAGCTGGGAACAGGCCTTCGACGAGATCGGCGCCAAACTGCGCGAGATCCGCGCGCAGGATCCGCAGAGCGTGGTGTTCTACAGCTCGGGCCGCGCCTCGCTGGAAACCTCCTATATGTACCAGCTGCTGGCGCGCCTGTACGGCAACAACAACCTGCCGGACAGCTCCAACATGTGCCATGAAAGCACTTCGGTGGCGCTGCCGAAATCCATCGGCGTGCCGATCGGGACGGTGGTGCTCGACGATTTCGAGCAGACCGACTGCATCTTCTTCTTCGGCCAGAACGTCGGCGTCAACAGCCCGCGCATGCTGCACCAGCTGCAGGAAGCACGCAAGCGCGGCGTCGAGATCATCAGCTTCAACCCGCTGCGCGAGCGCGGCCTGGTCAGCTTCACCAACCCGCAGTCGCCGGTGGAAATGCTGAGCGGCAGCGAGACCTGCATCAGCACCCAGTACCACCAGCTCAAGGCCGGCGGCGACACCGCGGCGCTCGTGGGCCTGTGCAAGCTGGTGCTGGAGGCCGACGACCAGGCCGCCGCCAACGGCTCGGCGCGCGCGCTGGACGCCGCCTTCATCGCCGAACACACTCACGGCTTCGAGGAACTCAAGACCACGCTGCGCGCCACCGGCTGGGACGAGATCGAACGCGAGTCCGGCCTGACGCGCGCCGCGCTGGAAGAGGCGGCCAGGGTCTACATGCGCTCGAAGGCGGTGATCGGCATCTACGGCATGGGCCTGACCCAGCACCGCAACGGCGTGCAGAACGTGCAGATGCTGGTCAACCTGCTGCTCCTGCGCGGGAACATCGGCAAGCCTGGCGCCGGCATCTGCCCGGTGCGCGGCCACTCCAACGTGCAGGGCCAGCGCACGGTCGGCATCACCGAGAAGCCGGAGCTGGCGCCGCTCGACAAGCTGAAGGAACAATACGGCTTCGAACCGCCGCGCGAGAAAGGCATGAACACGGTCGAAGCCTGCGAGGCGATGGTCGCCGGGAAGGTCCAGGCGATGATCAGCCTGGGCGGCAACCTGGTGCGCGCCGTCCCCGACCACGGACAGATGGAAGCCGCCTGGCGCGCGCTGCCGCTGTCGGTCCAGATCTCGACGAAACTCAACCGCAGCCACCTGGTGCACGGCAAGGTCGCGTACATCCTGCCCTGCCTGGGCCGCATCGAGATCGACCGCCAGAACGGCGTCGAGCAGGCGGTGTCGATGGAAGACTCGACCGGCTGCATGCACGGCTCCAAGGGCCGTGCCGAGCCGGCCGCCGCGACCCTGCTGTCGGAGCCGGCGATCGTGGCGCGCCTTGCCAAGGCCGCGCTGCCGCCCAACCCGAAGGTCGACTGGGATGCCTGGACCGCCGACTATGCGAAGGTGCGCGCTGCCATCGCCGAGACCTATCCGGACATCTTCCACGACTTCGAGGCACGCATGTGGACGCCGGGCGGCTTCCGCAAGCCGGTCGCGGCCGCCGAGCGCAAGTGGAAGACCCCGAACGGCAAGGCCAACTTCACGGTGCCGGACGGCCTGGCCGCCGACCCCGACCTGCCGGAAAAGGGCGAAGGCGTGCTGCGCCTGTTCACGGTGCGCAGCGACGGCCAGTTCAACACCACCATCTACAGCCTGAAGGACCGCTTCCGCGGCGTCGAGGACCGCATGGTGCTGTTCATGGCGCGCGAAGACATGGATGCGCAGGGGCTGGCCGACGGCGACATGGTGCAGGCCAGCACCGTCACCGACGACGGCGTCGAGCGCCGCGTGGACGGCCTGCGGGTGGTCGAGTACCCGGTGCCGGCCGGCTGCACGGCCGGCTACTACCCGGAGTGCAATCCCTTGATCCCGCTGTGGCACTACGCCAAGGACAGCAAGGTACCGGCGGCGAAATCGATCGCGGTGCGGCTGTCGCGCAGCGCGCAGGCGGCGGCATGAGCGGCAGTCCGAAGACGATGCGCACCCCGGCCGGGCACCTGATGGTGCTGACCGAGGGCGACGACCTGTTCGCCGAGCTGGAAGCGCTGGCGCTGCGCGAATCCATCCCCAGCGCCAGCTTCACCGGTTTCGGCTTCGCCGGCAAGGTGACCTTCGGCTTCTACGACTTCGGCAGGCGCGACTACCATCCCCGCACCTTCGAGGAGCGCGAGATGACCGGCATCACCGGCACGCTGGCCTGGAAGAACGGCAAGCCGTCGGTGCATGCGCACGGCGTCGGCTGCGGGCCGGATTTCTCGGTCGTCGGCGGGCACCTGCTGGCCTTGCGCGTGGGGCGCGGGTCGCTCGAAGTGACGCTCACCGTGCACGACACGCGCCTGGAACGCACCGAGGAACAGTCGATCGGCGCCAACATCCTGCGCCTGCCTGGGTAAGGTCCCTGCTCACCAACATCCCGCCGCCGTCCCCGCGCAGGCGGGGACCCATGCCCAACCTCAGAATTCAGTGGTTCCAAAGCAACTCGAACGCTTCAACAACACCAACTTCGGCAGCGCAGCATGGGTCCCCGCCTGCGCGGGGACGACGGTATCCTTCCGTTTCATCCCATGCATAGTCCCCGGGTGACATAAGCCCTTGATCTGGCTATAATTTCGGCCTTCGCCAGCCAGGAACCCGCCATGTCACTGCTCTCCCACCAGCTCGAACTGCTGTCCCCCGCCAAAACCGCCGAGATCGGCCGGGAGGCGATCCTGCACGGGGCGGACGCGGTCTACATCGGCGGCCCGGCCTTCGGTGCGCGCCACAATGCCAGCAACCCGCTGGAAGACATCGCGGCGCTGGTCGAATTCGCGCACCGCTACCGCTCGCACATCTTCGTAACCATGAACACGATCATGCACGACGCCGAACTGGAAACGGCGCGCAAGCAGATATGGCAGCTGTACGAGGCCGGCGTCGATGCCCTGATCATCCAGGACATGGGCCTGCTCGAGCTCGACCTGCCGCCGATCCAGATGCACGCCAGCACCCAGTGCGACATCCGCACGCTGGAAAAGGCGAAGTTCCTGTCCCAGGTCGGCTTCAGCCAGCTGGTGCTGGCGCGCGAGCTGACCATCGAGCAGATCCGGAAGATCCGCGCCGAGGTCGACACCCCGCTCGAATACTTCATCCACGGCGCCCTGTGCGTGGCTTTCTCGGGCCAGTGCTACATCTCGCACGCCGACAATGGCCGCAGCGCCAACCGCGGCGACTGCTCGCAGGCCTGCCGCCTGCCGTACACGCTGTCCGACGGCCAGGGCCGCGTGGTGGCCTACGAAAAGCACCTGCTGTCGATGAAGGACAACGACCAGAGCCGCAACCTGGAAGCGCTGATCGACGCCGGCGTGCGTTCGTTCAAGATCGAAGGCCGCTACAAGGACATGGGCTACGTGAAGAACATCACCGCCCACTACCGCCTGCTGCTGGACGAGATCCTGGAGCGCCGCCCGGAGCTGGCGCGTGCCTCGAGCGGCAGCACGCGCGTGCTGTTCACCCCGGACGTGGACAAGAACTTCCACCGCGGCCACACCGACTACTTCGCCCAGGGCCGCCAGGAGACCATCGGCGCCTTCGATTCGCCGAAATACGTGGGCGTCGAGCTGGGCACCGTGGTGCGCATCGGCGGCGACAATTTCGATATCGTCGCACACAGCGCCATGGCCAACGGCGACGGCCTGAACTACATGCACAAGCGCGAGACGGTCGGCATCCAGGCCAATACCGTGCAAAAGCTCGGCGAGGACGAGGACGGCCAGCGCTGGCGCGTGTTCCCGAACGAGGCGGTATCCAGCCTGCCGGGCCTGAAGGTCGGCAGCGTCATCCACCGCAACCGCGACCACACCTGGGAAGCGCAGCTGACCAAGAAGTCGTCCGAGCGCAAGGTCGGGCTGGACCTGACCCTGTCCGAGATCGATGGCGGCCTGCGCCTGCGCCTGCGCGACGAGGACGGCATCGAAAGCCGGTTCGATGCCGCGGTCGCCCTGCAGCCGGCGCGCGAAGCGGCGCAGGCCGACGGCGCGCTGCGCACCAGCCTCGGCAAGCTGGGCAACACCATGTTCGAAGCCAAGGCCGTCAGGCTGGACCTGTCGCAGCCGTGGTTCGTGGCCGCCAGCAGCATCAACGCGCTGCGCCGCGACGCCATCGCCGCCCACGAGGCCGCCCGCCTGGCCAGCTGGGAGCGCCCGCAGCGCGCCGCGGTGGCCGAGCCGGCGCCGGTCTATCCGGACACCCAGCTCAGCTACCTGGCCAACGTCTACAACGAAAAGGCGCGCGCGTTCTACCACAAGTACGGCGTCAAGCTGATCGACGCCGCCTACGAGGCGCACGAGGAAGCCGGCGAGGTCTCGCTGATGATCACCAAGCACTGCCTGCGCTTCTCGTTCAACCTGTGCCCGAAGCAGGCCAAGGGCGTGCAGGGCGTGCAGGGCCAGGTCCGCGCGGAACCGATGACCCTGGTCAGCGGCGAAGAGAAATACACGCTGAAGTTCGACTGCAAGCCGTGCGAGATGCACATCATCGGTGCGATGAAGCCGCACATCCTGCAATCGCCGCCGCCGTCGGCGATTCCCTACAGCCCCCTGGTGTTCCACCGCCAGCGTCCGCGGGCCTGAGGCCGGTTCCGGGAAAGCGGCTGGGCGTTATAATCTTGCTCAGCCGTAAAACTTCCCTGGAAAGAGCCCGATGAAAGCCACCCCCCTCCCGCTGTTCCTGCTGTTCGCCGCCGGCGCCGCGCTGGCCGACGACGCCGCCGTGCTGAAGTGCCGCGCCCTGCCCGATACCGCCGCCCGGCTCGCCTGCTACGATGCGATTCCGGTCGGCGCGCCCGCCGCGGCACCTGCCGTCGCCGCCACCGCTGCCGCGCCCGCTGTGCCCGCTGTGCCCGCTGTGCCCGCCGTGCCGGCCGCCGCAGCCGCCACGCCGGAACAGCGCTTCGGCCTGGAACAGGTCAAGCCGGCCGCCAAGGCCGCGCCCGAGGAGCCGAAGTCGATCGAGAGCACGATCGCGGGCCGCTTCACCGGCTGGGGTCCCAGCACCCTGTTCACGCTGGCCAACGGCCAGGTCTGGCGCGTGGTCGACGGCAGCTCGGCCGAGTTCCCCGCCACCACCAACCAGCAGGTCAGGATCGTTCGTAATTTCTTCGGAACCATGTTCCTGGAAGTCGCCGGCTCCAACCAGAGTGCCAAGGTACGCCGCGTCCGCTAGATAACGCTCGTGCCCGGCACGAAGCTGTCGCTTTCTTGTTGCGCATAAAACAACATTTCATGCAGCCGGGCTAAGATGCCCTCCGTGAGGTTCCAACCCCGACGGAGGTCCGATGACGCGCAAACGCCTGCTCTGCATTGCTGCCGGCGACCTGGATGCCGCTGCCCTGCTGAGCGGCGGCATGGTCGACTGGGAAATCCGCAACGTGTCCGGCCTGGACGAGGCCACGCGCGCGTTGCGCGAGCAGCGCTACCCGGTCGGCCTGCTGATGCCGGTAAGGCGCCAGCACCGGACGGCAGACCTCGACGCCTTCCTGCGCCGCCACAGCCACATGCAGTGGGTCGGCGTGTTCGGTCCGCACGACCTCGACAACGATGCCTGCCGCGACCTGATCCTGGAACACCTGTGCGACTACCACACCGCGCCGGTCGATCCGGTGCGGCTGATGCACACCCTCGGCCACGCGCACGGCTACGCCATGCTGCGCAGCCAGCCGCGCGCGGCGGCGGGCGCGGGCGCGGGTGCCGGCGCGGGTGTCGACGATTCGCTGCTGATCGGCGGCTCCGAGGCGCTGGTGCGCCTGCGCAGCCAGGTCGAGCGCGTGGCCAGGGTAGCGGCGCCGGTGCTGATCTGGGGCGAAAGCGGCAGCGGCAAGGAACTCACCGCGCAATCGATCCACCTGCGCTCGCAGCGTGCCGGCGCGCCCTTCATCCCGATCAACTGCGGCGCCATCGCCCCGACCCTGATCCAGTCCGAGCTGTTCGGCTACGAGCGCGGCGCCTTCACCGGCGCCACCCGCGGCAAGGCCGGCCTGATCGAAGCCGCCCACGGCGGCACCCTGTTCCTGGACGAGATCGGCGACCTGCCGCGCGAGCTGCAGGCGAATCTGCTGCGCTTTTTGCAGGAAAAGACGATCTGCCGCCTAGGCAGCACGCGCCACATCCGGGTCGACGTGCGCGTGGTGGCCGCCTCCCACGTCCAGCTGCAGCAGGCGGTCTCCCAGGGTAACTTCCGGGAGGACCTGTATTACCGGCTGGCGGTGCTGCCGGTGACCGTGCCGCCGCTGCGCGAGCGGCGCGACGACCTGGTACCGCTGGCCGAACACTTCTTCCACCTGCATGCGGACGAGCGCTCGCCGCGCCTGACCGGCTTTTCCAGCCAGGCCGTGGCCGCCATGCTGGACCACGCCTGGCCCGGCAACGTGCGCGAGCTGATCAACAGGGTGCGGCGCGCGCTTGTGATGGCCGACGGCCGCCTGATCACGCCGCAGGACCTCGGCCTGGACGCGGCCGCCGCGATCCCGTCGCCGGCGGCGCTGGACGACACCCGCATGCGCAGCGAAAGCGCCGCCGTGCGCGAATGCCTGCTGCGCAGCGGACGCAACGTCAGCCGGGCGGCGCGCGACCTGGGCGTATCGCGCACGACCATGTACCGCCTCCTGAGCAAGCACGGCATCCAGCCCTGAGCGAGCCTCTCTCTGCGACTGTCCACAGGGGTGTCCAGGCGAGCTCGTGCCTGTCCGGCCCGGCCGGCACGGAGCTGTATCCCGCGCGGTACAGGCTGTCGGCAGGACTGGAAGGTACTGCCTGGGAGAACTCCGAAGAAAGGCCCGGACCCGATCCAAAAACGCCACAAGATCAAGCACTTGGGGTTGCTCGACCGGGAGCTGGCATCGGTCGTGCAAATGGATGAGCACCGGCAGCCAGCCGGTCATGACCGACACCAACATCCAGAGAGGAAACCCGAATGAAGAAAACCCTGCTCGTCAGCGCCCTGTCGCTGGCGTTTTCGCTGAGCGCCCAGGCCGCCGCGCCGGAAGGATCCGTGCAGAACACCTCGACCCGCGTCGCCACCCTCACCGACAACAGCGACAACAGTGACAACAGCGATAACAGCGACAACCGTCAGCTGAGCGCCACGCTGACCAACACCATCAGCGCCAACCGGACCACCTCGACGGCCAACTCGTACAACACGTCCACCGCCAATGCCACCACCACGCTGAACGGCAACGTGTCGGGCAACACCAACGCCTACATCGGCAACACGGCCACCAACAACGGCGGTGCGAACGGCGCGTCCGGGACCGGCGCCGCGGGCGGCAGCGGCACCGGCGGACCGCTCACGGCCCAGGGCGGCTACGGCGGCGCAGCCGGCGGTGCCAACGGGGCCGCCGCAGGCACAGGCGGGGCTGCCGCCGGCGGGACCGCCTACAACGGCCCGGCGACCGGCGGTACCGCCACCGGCGGTGCGGGCGGCTATGGCGGCTCGGCCGCGAATGCCGCCAGCGGTGCCGGCGGCTACGGCGGCGCCGGCGGTGCGGGCGGTGCCGGCGGCGCGGCGGCGGCGAGCGGCGGGCCGGGCGGCTACGGCGGCGCGGGCGGGGCCGCGACCGGCGGCAATGGCGGTGCCGGCGGCAGCCCGACCGGCGCCGACGGTGGCTACGGCGGCGGCGCAACGGGTGGCTATGGCGGTGCCGGCGGCGTGGTCGTGCTCGGCACCAGTGCTGCCGGCGGCGCGGGCGGCACTGCCAGTGGCGGCTATGGCGGCGCCGGCGGCACCCTGGGCACCACGGCCGGCAATGGCGCCGGCAACACCGGCGGCGCCGGCGGCGGCGGCGGTTATGGCGGGGCCGGCAGCGCGGCCGGCGGCTACGGCGGTGCGGGTGCCTACGGCGGCGCCGGCGCGGCCAGCGGCCATGCGGCGAACAGCGGTGGCGACGGTGCCGCCGGCGGGGCCGCCAGCGCCGGCAGCGCGACCAACGGACCGGCCACCGTCGGCGATGCGACCGCCGGCGCCGGCGGCGAAGGCGGCAGCGGCGGCAGCAACACGGCCGGCGCCGGCGGCGCGCTGGCGTCGATCACTTCCGGCTATGGCGTCGGCGGCGCCGGCGGGGCGGGTACCGGCGGCGCGGGCGGCAGCAACAGCGTCGACGCCGGCACCTTCAACCTGTCGAACACCATGAGCGGGGCCGGCCAGTCGGCGGCGGGCGTGCTGGTGATCAGCCAGAACAGCGGCTTCTCGTCGCTGGTGCAGCAGAGCGTGAACGTCCAGAGCAACCTGGCGCTGGGCCAGTGATCCATCCGGCTGCCGGGCCTGCGGGCACGGCAGCCTCGTCGTCGCGCATCGCGACTGGAGGTACAGCATGCAGCAAGCAGTCTTACCGGGGCTGGCGCTGGCCGCCCTGCTGGCGGCACTGGCCTGCACGGCCGGGGCCGGGGAGCCGCAGGATGCCAGGGTGGCCGCCGCGCGCGCCCTGTTCACGGCCGACAACGGGATCGGCGCAGCCGGAGAAGGCCGCGCGTCCGCGTCCACGGCATCCGCGGCGCCCGCCCCCCGGCGCGAGCTGGACGGCCAGCGCGGCGCCGGCACGCACAACGACATGGCCCTCGGCGGCACGGTGGCGGCCAACACGGCGGTCAACGTGGCCAGCGGCGCCAACAGCATCGACGCCGGCTCGTTCGCCAACATGGCCGGCATCCCGGTGGTGATCCAGAACAGCGGCGCGAACGTGCTGATCCAGAACGCCACCATCATCAACCTGCAATTCAAATGATGCGATACGCCCTGCTCCTGGCCGGCGCCCTGGCATGGGTGCCCGTTACCGTGCCGGCAGCCGAGGTGTCGCTCGGCGCCGGCGCGCCGTTCCACGTGCGCCTGCACAGCCTCAAGGAACTGCGCTTCCTGTCGACCATCCGCCAGCAGTACGACTTCAGTTGCGGTTCGGCCGCGCTGGCGACCCTGCTGACCCACCATTACGGCGTCGCCGTCGGCGAGACCGGCGTGTTCCAGGCGATGTGGGAGCACGGCGACCAGGCCCGGATCCGGCGCGAAGGCTTTTCGCTGCTCGACATGCAGCGCTACCTGGCCGCCGCCGGCTTCAAGGCGGACGGCTTCCGGCTGCCGCTGGACAAGCTGATCGAAGCCCGCCTGCCCGCGATCGTTCTGGTGGCCGACAAGGGCTACCGGCACTTCGTGGTGATCAAGGGGGCGCGCGGCGGCCGCCTGCTGCTGGGCGACCCGTCGAGCGGCACCAGGGCCGTCACCCGCGCCCAGTTCGAGGCGATCTGGCCGAACCGGCTGCTGTTCGTGATCCACGCGTCGCCGACCCGGCCGCGTTTCGACCTGGACGCCGACTGGCGCGCGGCGCCGGCCGCACCGCTGGCCGAAGCGGTGGCCCACGGCGCGCCCGAGGCCTTTGCGCTGCCCAGGCTCGGGCCGGGCGATTTCTGACCTGCGAAAGGATCCCCCATGCGTTTTCCAGTTCATTGCAGCCTGGCCGCGGCCGGCTTCCTGCTCGCCGCCGGCTGCCGCGCCGGCGGCGACGCCGCCCTGTCCGAGCCCGTGGCGTTCGCGTCCGCCGCCCCGGTCGCGGCCGCCATACTCGACGATTGCCGCGGCGGCTTCGTCACACCGTCGGGGCTGGCGGTCACGCTCGGCATCGAGCGCCTCGTGAGCGTGGACGGCCAGGTGCTGGCCCGCAGCGCCGTCCAGTTCGGCGAGCTGGGCCGGCTGCTGCAGTCGGGGCAGGCGCCGCGCCCCTCGCACCAGATGCAGGACGGCGGCGCCGGCCTGTCGATCCGCATGGGACCCTCGCCGGTGGATGGCACCTTCATCCAGAACAGCCTGGACAACCGCATGATCGGGACCACGACCGTCATCCAGGCAAGCGTCGACGCCAACGGCGCACTGCAGGCCATGCACTTCCAGTCGACCCTGGCGAACGCGCTCCAGCTGACGGTCGGCGGGCGCTAGCTGCACCCCGGCCGTGGTTGCTCAGGGCGTGACCAGTTCGGTATAGCCGAAGCCCTTTGAATAATCGATCACCGAGACCAGGACCGGGCGGATGCGCAGGAAAGCCACCTCCGCCGCCATGTCCGGACCGACCCACTCCGACACCGCCGGAAAGCGGCGCTCCAGGCAGGCGCGCGCGATCCCGGCCTGCGCCGGGTCGTCGAGAATCTCGGCATGGCCGCTCATCGACAGGCCGCGGATCTCGCGCCAGTCGCGGTAAGGAAGATTGATCGTCAAGGACACCTTGTCGTTGTGGCGGATGTTGTCCGCCTTCTGGCTGCGACGGCCGATGCCGACGTACAAGAGCATGTCCTCGTGCGCGAAACTGACCGTGGTGGCTTGCGGATATCCGTCCGGACGCAGCGTGGCCAGCGTGAGGTCCTGTGCGCTGTCGAGCACGTGCTGCGTGAAAGCGTGCTGGTTCCCGTCCATGATCCTCCCCTCTCTGGCAACGAGTGATTGTAACCACTGGTCACAAATATGTAACTCTGGCGTTGCACGTGTCAACCCCGGTTTGTCAACCCAGCGTTACAGCTTGCTCCCAGGTCACGCTTGTTGCACCTGCCTTGAGGCTGCGTCGCCTCTGGCACCGTGGCGTTTTAACTGGGTCTCGTTTCATTGGGAAAAGCTCGTTTCTATCGTCCGCCACAAGATTTATTCGGCGGTCATAATGTTGGTGAAAATCTAACTGAGTTATGGAAATTGCCACACAGATAGTGAACGAAAGCATTTCTTACATTTAGTTACTCGTTTAATCGTTTTACTCGGCGCCCTGCCTGCGAAACGCGGTACAGGGCTGCCTGACCGTTTCCTGGAGGATGGATGACCCAAAAACGCCTGCTGTGCATTACTTCCAATGAAATGGATGCTTCCGAGCTCCTGCATGAAGCGATGCGCGACTGGGATATCCGCAGCGTGTCGACACTGGCCGAAGCCGGCCGTGAGCTGCGCAGCCACCGCTACGTGGTGGGCCTGTTGGTGCACGACCGCGAGTCGCATCGACCGGTCGAACTCGACACTTTCCTGCGCCGCCACAGCCACATGCAGTGGGTGGGCGTGTTCAAGCCGCGCGAACTGGAAAGCGCTCCCTGCCGCGACCTGGTGGTGGAACACCTGTGCGACTACCACACCGCGCCGGTCGACCCGGTGCGCCTGGCGCACACCCTCGGCCATGCACACGGCTGGGCGATGTTGCGCCGGCGCCCCGAAGCGGCCGGCCCCGCCAGCGATTCGCCGCTGATCGGCAACTGCGATGCGATCGTGCGGCTGCGCGCCCAGGTCGAGCGCGTCGCCAAGGTGGCGGCGCCGGTGCTGATCTGGGGCGAAAGCGGCAGCGGCAAGGAGCTCACTGCACAGGCGATCCACACCCATTCGGAGCGCGCCCACGGCCCGTTCGTGCCGATCAACTGCGGCGCCATCGCTCCCAGCCTGATCCATTCCGAACTGTTCGGCTACGAGCGCGGTGCCTTCACCGGCGCCACCAAGGGCAAGGCCGGCCTGATCGAGTCGGCGCACGGCGGCACCCTGTTCCTGGACGAGATCGGCGACCTGCCGAAGGACCTGCAGGCCAACCTGCTGCGCTTCCTGCAGGAGAAGACCATCTGCCGCCTGGGCAGCACGCGCAACATCGAAGTCGACGTGCGCGTGGTGGCGGCGTCCCACGTGCAACTGCAGCAGGCAGTTTCACAAGGTAACTTCCGCGAGGACTTGTACTACCGCCTGGCGGTGCTGCCGGTGACCGTGCCGCCGCTGCGCGAGCGGCGCGACGATCTGGTGGTGCTGGCCGAGCATTTCTTCCGCCTGTACGCCAACGAGAAGTCGCCGCGCCTGAAGGGATTTTCGAACCGCGCCATTGCCGCCATCATGGAACACGACTGGCCGGGCAATGTCCGCGAGCTGATCAACCGCGTGCGGCGCGCGCTGGTCATGTCGGACGGTCGCCTGATCATGCCCGAGGACCTGGGCCTGGGCCGCAGCGGCGCGATCATGGCGCCGGCGGCGCTGGACGACGCCCGTCAGCGCACCGAACGCTCGGCTTTGCGCGAGTGCCTGGACCGCAGCGGCCAGAACGTCAGCCGCGCCGCGCGCGACCTGGGTGTATCGCGCACCACCATGTACCGCCTGCTCAGTAAGCACGGCATGCGCTCATAGCGACAACACCTGTAACAGTGCGTTACAGGTGTCCAGCCAACTCAGTGTGTTGTCGAACCGTTCGTTACACACCTGTGCCAGTTCTGGAACACTTTATCGGTATTTTCGGCAAATGATGACAGACAGAGTCTGACATCAGCGTCAGAAAATTCGTACAAGTCTATGTAAAACAAATACTTAGCGAACTCAGCTGTAAGCCTGGCACGTGTTGTGCAAAGTGAAAGAGGTCGGCGCTACAGCCGGCCCTATCACCAACCAATACCCAGAGGGGAAACTCGAATGAACAAGACTTTGCTCGTGACCGCTATTTCGCTGGCTTTCTCGCTGAGCGCCCAGGCTGATGATTCCGTTGTCGCCCGCGGCGGCAGCACGGTTGACCAGACCACGACGCGTTACACCGACAGCGGCAATACCGCCACCAACGTCGCCACCGACAACAGCAACCGCAGCACCACCAACACGGCCACGGACAGCGGCAACACCGCCACCACGACCACCAACACGAACAATAGCGACCACTCGAACCAGGGCAACACGGCGACCACGAGCACCAACAACGGCAACACCGCCACCACCGACAGCAGCTCCCGCAACACCAGCACCACCACCAGCACCAACAACGCGAACCAGGGCAACGACAACAGCACCCGCACCGCGACCACCACCACCAACACCAGCACCGACACCAACAACTCGAACCAGGGCAACACCGCTACCAGCAACAGCGGCAACACCGCCAACACCGACAGCAGCTCGCGCAACACCAGCACCAGCAACGCGAACCAGGGTAACGACAACAGCACCCGTACCGCGACCACGAACACCACCACCAACACCAGCACCGACACCAACAACTCGAACCAGGGTAACGACAACAGCACCCGCACCACGAGCACCAACAACTCGAACCAGGGCAACACCGCCACCTCCAACAGCGGCAACACCTCGAACGCGGACAGCAGCAACCGTTCGAACAACTACGCCGACAGCAGCAACCGTTCGACCAACACGAACACCACCACGAACACCGACAACAGCAACCGCAGCACCAACACCACCAACACCAACGACAGCAGCGACCGCAGCAACCACGTCGCCACCACCACCAACAACACGACCAACACCGACAACTCGAACCACGACGACCACTCGGGCCAGAACAACAGCTCGGGCGACTCGTCGGCGTCGTCGGCCGGTGCCATCGCTGCCAACAACGGCGCGACCGCAACCTCGACCTTCACCAACGCGTTCAATACCTCGACCGCCAACGCCGTCAGCACCCTGAACGGTTCGGTCTCGGGCAACAACGTCTCGAACATCGGTAACAACGCCATCAACAACGGCTCGGCCAACGGCGCAGCAGGCGTCGGCGGCGCAGGTGCAGCCGGCTCGAGCGGCGGCATCGCTGCCACCGGCGGCAACGGCGCATCGGCCGGTTCCTCGACCGGCGGCGCAGCCGCAGCCGGCGGCACCGCAACCGCAGGTGCAGCCACCGCCGGTTCGGCATCGGCCGGTTCGTCGAACGCCGGTTCGGGCGGCGCGGGCGGCCTGGCTTCGAACGCTTCGTCGGGTGCCGGCGGCGCAGGCGGCGCAGGCGGTTCGGGTGCGAGCGGCGGCATGTCGACCGCAACCGGCGGCATGGGTGGCGCTGGCGCCACCGGCGGCTCGGCATCGGGCGGCAACGGCGGCTCGACCGGCGCGCTGACCGGCGGTAACGGCGGCTCCTCGGGCGGCACCTGGGCCGGCACCGGCGGCGCAGGCGGCACCACCGGCACCGCGACCGGCGGCTCGGGCGCAGCAGGCGGCATGGGCGGCACCGGCGGCGCAGGCGCCACCGGCGGCATCGGCGGCATGGGCGGCAACGGCGCAGCAGGCGGCGTGGCAGGCAATGCCGGCGCCACCAACTCGGACGGCGGCGCCACCGCCACCACCTCCTCGGGCGGCACCTACGCCAGCTCGGGCGCCGGCGGCCAGCCGGGCACGGGTTCGGGTACCGGCACTGACGGCGCCGGCACCGGCGGCGCCAGCGGCACCGCAACCTCGGGCGCACCGACCGCAACCGGCGCAGCCGTGACCAGCGGCGCAGGCACCGCAACGGCAGGCACCACCACCGGCGGCGCCGGCGGTGCAGGCGCAGCCGGTGCAGCGGGCGGCGCAGGCGGCATGGGCGGCAACGGCGCAGCGGGCGGCACCGGCGGCTCGGGTGCCGTGGCTTCCAACACCGCAGGCAGCGGCGCATCGGGCGGCGCAGCCACCGGCGGCGCAGGCGGCGCGGGTTCCTCGCTGGCCGGTACCGCAGGTAACGGCGCGTCGAACACCGCCGGCGCAGGCGGCGCGGGCGGCGCAGGTGCAGCAGGCACCTCGACCGCAGGTGCAGGCGGCGCGGGTGCAGCCGGCGGTGCCGGTGCCTCGAGCGGCTACGCGTCGAACGCCGCAGGCAGCGGCGCAGCAGGCGGCGACTCCACCGGCGGTTCGGCCACCACCGGCGCGACCACCTCGGGTTCGGCCACTGCCGGCAACGGCGGCAACGGCGGCGCGGGCGGCTCGACCACCGGCGGCAACGGCGGCAGCCTGGCGTCGATCTCGTCGGGCTACGGCGTCGGCGGCATGGGCGGTGCAGGCGCCGGCGGCATGGGCGGTTCGAACAGCGTGAATGCAGGCACCTTCAACATGTCGAACACCATGAACGGCACGGCACAGAACGCAGCAGGCATCTCGGTGATCAGCCAGAACACCGGCATCTCCTCGTTGGTGCAGCAGAGCGTGAACGTCCAGGCCAACATGAACCTGTAATCGAGCTCCACTGCCGTGCTTCCCGGGTCTTCCGGGGCACGGCAGTTTTTTGTCGCAAGGGGGTAGAACATGCAGCATCCAGTCACTCAACGTAACGCAGTCCGCGCCTGCATCGCCGCAGCGCTCGTGACGCTTGCTTCCGCGGCCTCGGCCGCCACGGACCAGCCCGCAGACGCCCAGGTGGCGAATGCGCGTTCGCTGTTCCGGGCCGAATTCGGAATCAGCGCCGGGCAAGCGGCGGTACCGGCAGGCCAGGCATCGGGCCAGGCCGAGGGCAGCGCCAAGCTCGAGGGGCAGCGTGGCGGCACGGATACCCACAACGACATGAAGCTCGATGGCAGGGTTGCCAACAACAGCGCGGTCAACGTCGTTACCGGCAACAACAGCATCGACACCGGTTCCTTCGCCAACATGTCCGGTATTCCCGTGGTAATCCAGAACAGCGGCGCCAACGTCCTGATCCAGAACGCCACCATCATCAACATCCAAATGAAATGAAGCAGCGCGCACTACTCTTGCTTTGTGCGCTCCTGGGCACCGCCGGCGTCCAAGCGGCCGACATGTCGATTCCGGGCGGACCCAATTTTCGCGTACCGATCCACAGCCTCAAGGAACTCCGCTTCCTGTCCACCACCCGCCAGCAGTACGACTTCAGCTGCGGCTCCGCCGCGCTGGCCACGCTGCTGACCCACCACTACGGTTATCCGATCAGCGAGACCACCGCCTTCCAGGCGATGTGGGAGCACGGCGACCAGAACAAGATCCGCCGCGAAGGCTTTTCGCTGCTCGACATGCAGAAATTCCTGTCGACCATCGGTTTCAAGTCCGACGGCTTCCGCCAGCCGCTGTCCAAGCTGTTCGAGGCAAAACTGCCCGCGATCGTGCTGGTGACCGAAAAAGGCTACAACCATTTCGTCGTGATCAAGGGCGCCGACGACGGCCGCATCCTGATCGGCGACCCGTCGAGCGGTACCCGCGCGATCACGCAGGAACACTTCGAATCGATCTGGCCGACCAAGCTGCTGTTCGTGATCCACGAATCGCCGACCCGGCCGCAATTCAACCTCACCGCCGACTGGCGTGCCGCGCCGCGCGCGCCGCTGGATCAGGCCATGACCCGGATGGTGCTCGACATCAGCAGCCTGCCGAAATTCGGCCCGGGCGATTTTTGACAGGAGACCTCATGCGCATTCTCTTCCAGATCGGGCTCGCCGCCGCCGGCGCCGTGATCGCCTGCCAGGGCGTCGCCGGTCCGATCGACACCTTCACCGCGGACAAGGCCGTCGAGCCGGCATCGCTGGACGGCTACCGCGGCGGTTTCACCGACCCCAACAGCGGTCTGCTGGTCACGCTCGGCATCGAACGCATCGTCACCATCAACGGCAACGTGGCCGCCGCCACCCAGCTGAACTTCGGCGACCTGGGCAGCCTGGCGGCCGGCAAGACCACGCTGTCGAGCGACGCCGCCAGCCAGCTGGCGCTGATCCAGAACGGCACCGGCAACATGAACGTGCAATTCGGCCCCTCGGTATTGGGTGGGACCGTAATTCAGAATAGTCTGAACAACCAACTTATTAATAATGCAACTATAATAAACGCCAGCGTTGACGCACGAGGCATGCTGCAAGCCATGAACTTCCAGTCGACACTGGCCAACGCACTCAATTCCGCCGCAACCGGCAGGTGACGGCACACTCGGAGATTTAAATATGCAAAGAATTCCAGCGATGTACAGCATGATCGGGCTCGCCGCGGCCCTCGCCTGCCTTCCGGCAGGGGCGCAGACTGCGCCCGACCTCGCGGAGCAACTCAAAATCATGCGGCAACAGCTGGAAGAACAGCGGGCGCGCGTCGACGACCTGGAACGCCAGCTGCGTGCCAGCGGCGTCAAGGCGCCGGTGGCGGCGTCGCCGGCGCAGCTGGAGCGCCTGCGCGGCACCGGTCCGGTGACCGCGGAACAAAGCGACACCGCCAGCCCGGGGGCACCGGCCGCGGTGCTGAACGCCTCGCGCGGTACCGGTGGCAGCGGCGGCGGCGATGCGCCCCAGGCCGGCCTGCCGGCGCCGGTCACCGGCGGCACGGCACCGGTCGCCTCGAACCCGCCGGACGCAGTCGGCCGCGCACCCGAGCAAGCCACCCAGCGCACGCCGGAAGTGGCACCGATCTTCGAGACCCCGGGCGTGCTGACCCCGCGCGGCAAGGTGGTGTTCGAACCCTCGGTCCAGTACGGCTATTCCTCGAGCAACCGCGTGGCGCTGGTCGGCTACACGGTGATCCCGGCGATCCTGATCGGCCTGCTGGACGTGCGCGAAGTGAAGCGCAACACCACCACCGGCGCCGCCACCTTCCGCTACGGCCTGGGCAACCGCCTGGAAGTCGAAGGCAAGATCCCCTACGTGTACCGCAGCGACGCCACCGTCAGCCGCGAAATCTTCACCGGCACCGCTGCAGAACGCGCTTTCAACACCAGCGGCAAGGGCGTGGGCGACATGGAAGTCGGCATGCGCTACCAGATCAACGAAGGCGGCGTCGACAAGCCCTATTACATCGCCGGCCTGCGCTTCAAGTCGCGCACCGGCCGCGATCCGTTCGAAGTGGTCACCGATTGCGCCACGCGCTGCGTCGGCCAGAACGTCACCGGCACCGGCCTGCCGCTCGACCTGCCGACCGGTTCCGGCTTTTATTCGCTGCAGCCGAGCCTGACCTGGCTGCTGCCGTCCGACCCGGCGATCTTCTTCGGCAGTTTCAACTACACCCACAACTTCAAGCGCGGCAACATCTACCGCACGGTGCTGAACGGCCAGCGCGAACTGCTGGGCGACATCGAACCGGGCGACGTGTTCGGCTTCAACGTCGGCATGGGCCTGGCGCTGAACGAAAAGGCGTCGTTCAGTATCGGCTACGACCACAACTCGGTCTCGCGCATGCGCCAGAACGGCGTGGTGATCCCCGGCTCGGTGCGCATCCAGCTCGGCACGCTGCTGCTGGGCGGTTCTTACCGCCTGAGCAACAACCGGACGCTGAACCTGTCGGTGGGTGCGGGCCTGACCCGGGATACGCCGGACGTGACCCTGATGGTGCGGATGCCGTTCAATCTGTGAACGGATCGGCAGCAAGCACGATCCGTTAGCCCAAAAACCGTCGTCCCTGCGAAGGCAGGGACCCAAGTTCTGCGAGCGTCATCGACCTGCGCGCAACTTGGGTCCCTGCCTTCGCAGGGACGACGTGCTTGTGCTAACTGAAGAATGAAGCCGGCTGGATCAGATGTAGTAGACAAACGCCACCAGCGCCACGATCAAGGCCACCTTGGTCACCTTGTACGCGGTCTTGTTCCACGCCTTGTAACGGCGGCGGTACTGCCCCATCACGTGCGAAATGCGGAACAGCTTGCTCACCAGGCCGGTCTGGTCGCCGGTCTCGTTGGGCGAGGCGGCGGCGGTCATCATAGTGCGGCCGAGCCAGCGGTTGACGGCCTGGGCCCAGCGGAAGCGCATCGGGCGCTCGACGTCGCAGAACAGGATCACGCGGTCGCTGTCGCTGCCGTTGATCGCCCAGTGGATGTAGGTTTCGTCGAAGATCACGCCTTCGCCGTCGCGCCAGCTGTAGGGCTGGCCGTCGACGTCGATGAAGCAGCGGTCGTCGTTCGGCGTGGTGAGGCCCAGGTGGTAGCGCATCGAACCGGCGAACGGGTCGCGGTGCGGGTTCAGCTTGGCGCCCGGCGGCAGCTCGGCGAACATCGCGGCTTTCACCGACGGGATGTCTTTCAGCAGCGCATAGGTACGCGGGCACAGGCGCTCGGCCGACGGGTGGCTGGCGTCGTACCACTTCAGGTAGAAGCGCTTCCAGCCGCTCTTGAAGAAGGAATTGAAGCCGGCGTCGTTGTTCTCTTCGGCGGCCTTGATCTTTTTCAGAGCCAGCAGGTTTTCGGCTTCGTCACGGATGACTTGCCAATTCTGCTGCAGCACCGCCAGTTCCGGGAATTCGCGCACCGGGATGTAGGGCGTGCTCGGCACCCGCGAGAACAGGTGCATGAAGATGTTGATCGGTGCCATGAACGACGAATGGTCGAACAGCTGGCGGCCGAACGGCAGACGGACCTTCCCACGGAAATGGATGTGCAAGACCGAAAGGATGAGAAAACCGACCACTGCCCACTTCATTGCGCCTCCAGAACCAAAAATGGCCGCTGCCGCGTCGTGCGGCGTCACGCCTGATCAATCGAGGCGCAAGGATACCATATGGTGGAAACGGCCGTGCGCCACCGACCCGCCGGTCGGCGGCCTGGCAGCGCAGGAGCAGAACAATCGGATCGGGCTCGCACAGTTTGTCGCTGCAAAGCGACAAACCGTGCTACACCCTCAGTGCCTCGATCAGTGCGTCGTCGAGGTGACGGCGTAGCCTTTTTCGGCCAGCTGGGCGCTCACGTCGTGGATCCGGTAGTCGGGCAGTTCGGAGGCGTTGTCGTCGACTTCGACGGCACGGGCCTCGACTTCCCAGTCGGTGTTGGTGGCTTCCTCGGGAATGTTCTTCGTTTCGGGAACCACCAGGTAAGAGAATTTGCCGTCGTGTTCGGCTCTGCGGTAGATGTCCAGGCGCATAGTCGTTTCCTTTATAAGCATGGCAGTCGAATGAAAGCCATCAGTAAGGTCACGATAAGCGAACGGACTTCAGCCGTCTGTTAACGCGCGCACACTGCATTCCCGACAATCAATTCAGCACTGCACGATGGCCGCCTAGCGTCCCAGCACCCGCGCCGGCAGCATGACGATCGCGCGCAGCAGCTCGAACACGGCCTCGACGCCGATGCCGAGCAGGCGGAACGGCAGCAGCACCAGCCACACGACCGGATACAGCACCAGGGCCAGCAAGGCGATCGGCCAGCACAGGAAGAGCAGGCACAGCCAGACCAGGAAACTCAGCATGGTTCGCTCCATCGGGAGGTTGGGAATGCGCTTACTGTAAATCCGGGGGCGGCCTGGGGCAATGCGGGTGCGACGGGTGGTGCGTGGGGCGGGATGAGCGGGGGAAATGCGGGGGCGAGCGGTGGACCGGTCAGGCATGGCAGCATGCTCATTGATTGACGCGCCACACGCACGTCGCCCCTGCGCAGGCAGGGGCCCAAGTTGCACGCATTTCGACAACGCGTAAAGCTTGGGCCCCTGCCTGCTCAGGGGCGACGGTTTTCAGGCTAACTGTGTTAGGTCATGCAAACACGGTTTCGCGCGCCTGCTCCTGCACGGTTTCCTGGTAGCGCGCCACCACTTCGGTCCGGATCGACGCCTCCAGCGACGGGATCGACCCGCCCGCCCGGTATGCGAAGCTCAGCTGCACGATGTCGCCCGCCGCCACGTCCATCGGCTGCGCCAGCGGGAGCATCATGTAGTGATTCAGCCAGTCGATGGTGGTGCCGCGCTCTTCGATGATGGTCAGCACGTTCTTGGTAATGAAGCGCAGCGCGTTCATGCGTCCTGCCTTCTCGACCAGGAACTGGCCTTCCCAGGCGATCAGGGTGTCGACCGGCTGGTTGAAGTCGAGAACGCTGTACACGCCCGGCTGCGCCAGTTCGACGGTGCCCGGGTAGATCACGTTGGTCGGCTGGAACTGGATGATCGGCGCCTGGAAACCTTCGAAATCGTATTCCTGCTGCAGGGGCTGGACCGCCATGATCACGGCTTCCGGCAGGAAGACCGGCAGCGGGCCGCCGAAGCGCGCCAGGTAGCGGCGCTTGAACGATTCGATCACTTCGACCTGCTTTTCGCGCAGCATGCCGACGTGGATCATCTCGCAGATGACGACGTCGACCGGCTCCGGCGGCAGGTAGTCGAAGGCATTGGCGTGGACCACCTCGACCTTGTGGCCGTTCTCGTTCATGGCCAGGAAGCGGCGCGCCTCGTGCACCATGTCCGGGTTGAATTCGACGCAGTAGACTTTCTCGGCCTGTTGCGCGGCGAAGAACGACAGCACGCCGGTGCCGCCGCCCAGTTCGAGTACCTTGGCGCCCGGCTTGACGGCGTGGTAGATCGCCGACTTGAAGCTGTGCATCCGGTTGTGGTCCATCAGCATGTTGTGATGGTAGTGCACCGGAATGAATTGCCCCAGGTAGCAGCTCTCGATGTCGCGTTCGTTCAGCATGTGGTTCCTTCTATGGAGGCCCGCGATATCGCCGGCGCCGTGGTTATTGATCACGGAGCCATTATCCGTAAGGAATAGAAGGAGTGATGCGCAGAGGAAACGGACTTTTCGGGCCCAGTTTGGACCTTCAGATGCTCAAGGCGCCAGCGTCTTGGCCAGCGACGGGTGCTCGGCGCGCGCCGCGATCTGGGCGGCGGTGAGGCCTTCGCCGTTCTTCAGCCTGCGGTTGGCGCCGCGTTCGAGCAGGAATGCGGCGGTGTCTTCCTTGCCCTCGCGCGCCGCCAGCATCAGCGGCGTATAGCTGCCGCTGGCACGCGGCGAGACCGCGTCGATCTTCGCCCCGCGCTCCAGCAGCAGGCCGGCGATGCCGTTGTCGCCGCCGGCGGCCGCATAGTGCAGCGGCGTCCAGCCGGCGCGGTTGACGGCGGCGCCCTTGGCCAGCAAGGCCTCGGCGGCCGGGCGGTTGCCCTTGAACGCCGCCATCATCAGCGCCGTGTTGCCGTTGATGGCCGGCGTGTCGACGCGCACGCCCGGGTGGGCCAGCAGCGCCTGCAGCACATCCATCGACCCTTCGCGCACGGCCAGGACCAGCGCCGGCTCGCCGCCCACCGGGTTGATCTCGTTGGGATCGACCTGGCTGCCGAGCATGGCGGTCACGGTGCGCGCATCGTCCATCTGTACCGCGCGGAAGAAACTTCCAACCTGGGCCGGCGTCGCCGCCACCGCCGCCGCGGACAATGCGGTGGCCAGGCAGGCGGACAGCAGGATAGAACGCGGCGACAGGCGGCACAGATCGGACACGCGGCGCATGGTCAGCTCCTCGGAACGTTGAACAGCTTGAAGAAGTTCTCGGTGGTGCGGTCGGCCACTTCACGCAGCGGCACGTCCTTGAGCGTCGCCAGGTACTCGGCCACGTGCGGCACGAAGCCCGGCTCGTTGGTCTTGCCGCGGTAGGGCACCGGCGCCAGGTAGGGCGAATCGGTCTCGATCAGGATGCGCTCGAGCGGCAGCGCTTTGGCGACGGCCTGCAGGTCCTTGGCGCTCTTGAAGGTCACGATGCCGGAAAACGAGATGTAGAACCCCATCTCGATCGCCGCCTGCGCGACCTCCAGGCTCTCGGTAAAGCAGTGCATCACGCCCGCCACCCCGCCCTGGTCGACGCCGGCGCCCTCTTCCTGCAGGATGCGGATGGTATCGGCGCTGGCGGAGCGGGTGTGGATGATCAGCGGCTTGCGCGTGGCGCGCGAGGCCCGGATGTGGGTGCGGAAGCGCTCGCGCTGCCACTCCAGGTCGCCTTCCAGGCGGTAGTAATCGAGGCCGGTCTCGCCGATGGCAATGATCTTCGGATGGTTCGCCATCTCGACCAGCTGCTCGACGGTCGGTTCCGGCGTGTCTTCGTAGTCGGGGTGGACGCCGACCGACGCATAAATGTGCGGATATTGCTCGGCCAGCGCGAGCACGCCCGGAAAGTCCGGCAAATCGACCGACACGCACAGCGCGTGCGTGACCTTGTTCTCGGCCATTTTGGCGAGGATTTCGGGCATCCGGGCGGCCAGCTCCGGAAAATTGATGTGGCAGTGTGAATCGATGTACATGCCGATATTGTACGCGAGGCGTCATCGATGCGCAGGCCAGGCGGTCGGGTGGGCGCCCCGAGCCCACGCGGAAGCAGGCGTTACGCGAACGTGACGCGTGGGCTCGGGGAGCCCACCCTACGCCAGACACCGCGTCGGCGTCAGGCGACCCGCTTGCCCAGGATAATCAGATCCCGCTCGATCCCATCCAGGTTCGCCACCCGCGGGAAGTGCGCCCAGGTGTCGAAACCGTATTTGCGGAACAGGGCCAGGCTCGGCGCGTTGTGGCCGAAAATGAAACCCAGCAGGGTATGCACGTTCACGTTCGGCGCATACGCCATCGCCTGTTCCAGGCAATACTTGCCGATGCCCTTGCCGCGCCAGGCTTCGGCGATGTAGATCGACAGCTCGGCGGTCCCGGAATAGGCCGGGCGACCGTAGAAGTTCGAGTACGACAGCCAGCCGATCACGGCCGGGTTCTCCGCGCTGTCGGCCGCATCGTGGACCACCCACAGCGGGCGGCGCTCCGGGGTGTGGTCGTGGAACCAGGCTTCGCGCGACTGCACCGTGATCGGTTCGGTATCGGCCGTGACTTCGCGCGAGGCGATGGTGGAATTATAAATGTCGACGATGACCGGCAGGTCTTCGATGCGGGCAAGGCGGTGGACGTAGGACGGCATGTAGAAAGAGACGTGAGGACGGAAAACTAGAGCGTGTGGGTGGCGCGCGAGGAACGCAGCGCCGCACCCAGGATTTCTTCGATGCGCAGCTTGGCGCGCTGGCCGGTTTCGTCGGCCGGAAAATGCACGCCGATGCCTTGCGCCTTGTTGTTGTTGGCGCCCGGCGGCGTGATCCAGGCCACCTTGCCTGCGATCGGGTATTTGTTGGGGTCGTCCATCAGCGACAGGATCAGGTAGATCTCGTCGCCGATCTTGTACGGCTTGGTGGTCGGCACGAACATGCCGCCGTTCTTCAGGAAAGGCATGTAGGCGGCATACAGCGCTGCCTTTTCCTTGATGGCAAGCGACAGCACGGACGGGCGCGGGGGTTGCGCGGCGTTCGGGTCCACGGTCATGCCGGTCATCGTTGTCCTTTCCTGGTGGTGGGCGCGGCGCGGTCAGCCGCAGCAGGCAGTGTAATCAAGCAACATGTCTTCGACAAACAGTTTCGGCGACAAGGGGTGATCCGCCACTGCGCGGCGTTCGTTGGCCGACTTGATCGCGCGCATCAGATTTGCCGTCGACACCCGGCCGGCCAGTGCCGCGAGTTCGCGCTGATAACGCGGATAATAGCGGATTGCGCCGGAGAGTTTGTACGAAAACACGTCATACAGCCACCGCTGCTGCCATGCGACAAGCGATGCCAGCGGCGCCTTGCTCAACTTGTCGGCGGCGCGCAACGCGGCGTCGACGCTCGGCTGGGCCAGGATCTGCAGCAGCGCATCGAGTTCTTCGCGGCTCCCGCTCTCGGCCTGGGCCAGTGCCGCCAGCGGCGCCCCGCCCTGCTCGCGCAGCCAGCCGTCGGCGTCGTTCACACCCTGGGCCTTGAGCCAGGCCAGCGCGCTGGCGTGGTCCGGCGTCGGCAAGGCGAACTTGCGGCAGCGCGACAGGATCGTCGGCAGCAGCCGGTCGAGTCCGTTCGATGCCAGCAGGAACACGGTGCCCGGCGGCGGCTCTTCCAGCGTCTTCAGCAATGCGTTACTTGCCGGCATGTTGAGTGCTTCGGCCGGATACAGCACCACCACCCGCAGGCCCTGGCGGTGGGTCGAGATGTTCATGAAGTCGGCCAGTGCCCGGATCTGCTCGATCTTGATGTCCTTCGAGGCCGTTTTCGAGCCCTTGGCCTTCTTGTCGCCGTCGCCGCCATCCTCGCCCTCGGCGGCCGGCGCTTCGTCTTCCAGCGCTTCCGGGCGCACCCGGCGGTAATCCGGGTGGTTGCCCTGGGCGAACCAGCCGCACGACGCGCACACGCCGCAGGCGTGGCCGTCGGGTTGCACGTTTTCGCACAGCAGGGCCTGGGCGAAGGCTTCCAGGAAATCGGCCTTGCCGATGCCGGCCGGTCCGTAGAACAGGATGGCGTGCGGCAGGCGCTCGCGCATCTGCTGCAGCTGGGCCCAGGCCTGCTCCTGCCAGGGGTAGATCGATGGTCCTTGCGCCACGCTCAAGCCAGTTTCTCCAGTGCGTCCAGCAACGCTTCGCGCACCTCGTCGATCGTGCGGGTCGAATCGATCACCACGATGCGGTCCGGGCACTGCGCGGCGCGGCGCAGGTACTCGTTGCGGCAGCGTTCGAAAAAGTCCGCTTCTTCCTGCTCGAACTTGTCGAGCGTGCGGGTGGCGTTCAGGCGCGCGCGCGCGACCTCGAGCGGCACATCGAACAGCAGCGTCAGGTCGGGCTGCAGCTGCGGATGCACCCAGTGCTCCAGCGCTTCCATTCTGGCGCGGTCCATGCCGCGGCCGCCGCCCTGGTAGGCGAAGCTGGCGTCGGTGAAGCGGTCGGACAGCACCCAGTCGCCGCGCACCAGGGCCGGCTCGATCACCTGGGCGATGTGCTCGCGGCGGCTGGCGAACATCAAGAGCGCCTCGGTCTCGAGGTGCATCTTCTCGTGCAGCAGCAGGTCGCGCAGCTTTTCGCCGAGCGGCGTGCCGCCCGGTTCGCGCGACGAGACCACGTTCCTGCCGGCGCGTTTGAGGTACTCCGTGACGAAGCCGATGTGGGTCGACTTGCCGGCGCCGTCGATGCCTTCGAAGGTGATGAAACGCCCGCGTTGGCCGGCAACTGCGCCGTTGTGATGTGAATCCATGCTTGCCTTACTCATTGGTGCGCTTGCCGCTGGTACTGCGTATGTACTGGTCGACTGCCTTGTTATGTTCGTTCAGGTTGTCCGAGAAGTGGCTGGTGCCGTCGCCGCGCGAGACGAAGTACAGCGCTTCGGTCTTGGCCGGGGTCATCGCCGCCTGCAGCGACTGCACGCCCGGCAGCGCGATCGGCGTCGGCGGCAGGCCGGCCCGGGTATAGGTGTTGTACGGGGTGTCGGTCTCCAGGTCCTTCTTGCGGATCCTGCCCTCGTATTTATCGCCCATGCCGTAGATGACGGTGGGGTCGGTCTGCAGCAGCATGCCGGTCTTCAGGCGGTTCACGAACACGCCGGCGATCATCGCCCGCTCGCCTTTCTGCCCGGTCTCCTTTTCCACCAGCGAAGCCATGATCAAGGCCTGGTAGGGTTCGGCGTAAGGCAGGCCCGGGTCGCGTTTTTCCCAGGCTGCCTTCAGGCGCTTCATCATCATCTCGTGCGCCTGCTTGTAGATGCTCAGGTCGCTGGCGTTCTTCGCGAACAGGTAGGTGTCCGGGAAGAACAGCCCTTCGGGTCCCGCGAATTTCGCGTCCGGACCGGCCACCTTGGCCAGCAGTTCCTGGTCCGACAGCTTGACGGTGTCGTGCTTCAGGTTGGGCGCCGCGTCCACCGTCTGGCGCATCTGGCGGAAGGTCCATCCCTCGATGATGGTCAGCGACTCCTGGGCGAACTCGCCGCGCACCAGCTGGGTGAGCAGGCGGCGCGGGTTGGTGTCCGGTTTCAGCTCGTAGCTGCCGGCCTTGATCTGGCCGGCCTTGCCGGTGACGCGCGCGAGCACGCCGAACAGGAATGGATTGACGGGCACGCCGGCCGTCGCCATTTGCTGGGAGGCGCCGGCGACGCCGCTGCCCGGCGCGATCGCAAAGGGGATCACGGCACTGCCGCCGCCGGTGAGCGGCTGGTGCGACCACCACTGGAAGCCGCCTGCGGCCGCGACTGACACGATCACGCCCGACACGATGAGTTTTTTTATGAGTGCCATTCTCGAGGGTTTGTTTTTGCGCCGTCCCCGGCGCGATTTTGTCGACATCTCTATAATGAGCCCGTAATGATATAGCCCTGCCGTCCAAAGCGGCAAGGATTCGCCCGACCAATTCGCGTATTGTAGCCCCCCATGAGTATGAATCCCTGGATCGAACAACTGTCCCCGCTCGGCGCCCGCTTCCATGCGGACGAAGCCAACCAGATCGAAGACTTCGGGCGCGTGCTGAGCGCGGCCGATCTTGCCGCCGGCTTCGTCGCCCCGGTCACGGATCTCGGCCTGATCGGCGTCGCCGGCGAGGATGCCGCCGGCTTCCTGCACAACCAGCTGACCAACGACGTCGAGCACCTGGGCGCTTCTGAAGCGCGCCTGGCCGGCTACTGCACGCCGAAAGGCCGCCTGACGGCCACCTTCCTGATGTGGAAGGAAGCGGACGGCATCTACCTGCAGCTGCCGCGCGCGATCCAGGCACCGCTGCAGAAGCGCCTGTCGATGTTCGTGCTGCGCGCCAAGGCCAAGCTGCGCGACGCCACCGACGAACCGCAGCGCCAGGCCGTCCTCGGCCTGGGCGGCGCCAGGGCGGAAAGCGCCTTGGGTGCCTGCGTGCCGGAGCTGCCTGCCGCGCCCTACGCCAAGGTCGACGGCGCAGCTGGCACCGTGATCCGCCTGGCCGATGCGTTCGGCAGCCCGCGCTACCTGTGGCTGACGTCCGGCGAGACCGCCATCGCCGCCCTGCCGGCGCTGCGCGAAGGGCTGGCACTGGGCGGCAACGCGGCCTGGCAGCTGGCGGCCATCCATGCCGGGGTCCCGCAGGTGAGCCTGCCGACCCAGGAGCAGTTCGTGCCGCAGATGGTCAACTTCGAGCTGATCGGCGGCGTCAACTTCCGCAAGGGCTGCTATCCGGGCCAGGAAATCGTCGCGCGCAGCCAGTACCTGGGCAAATTGAAGCGCCGCATGGTGCTGGCCTCGCTGCCCAATGCCGCCGTGCGCGCCGGCGACGAAGTCTTCACCACCGCCGACCCCGACCAGCCCTGCGGCATGATCGTCAACGCGGCGCCAAACGGCGCCGGCGGTGCCGACGTGCTGGTCGAGATCAAGCTGGCGGCCCTGGAGCAGGACGTGCGCCACGGCGCGGCCGGCGGCACCGCGTTGTCCTTCCTGCCGCTGCCGTACGCGCTCGACGCGCTGGATGACTGAGCGACCGCACCGGCCATGATCGACCTGTACGTCTACTACAAGGTGCGCGAGCAGGATGCCGCGGCGCTCGAGCCGCGCATCCGCGCCCTGCAAGCCGCGCTGGCGCATGCGCACGGCGTGGCGCCCCAGCTGAAACGTCGCCCCGACGCCCGCGACGGGCTGCAGACCTGGATGGAAATCTATCCGGCCACCGACGACGCCTTCGGCGCCGCGCTCGACACGGCGGCGCAGCAGGCCGGCCTGGACGGCCTGATTGCCGGCCCGCGCCGCGCCGAAGTTTTTATGGACCTGACACCATGTGCCTGATTGTTTTCGCCTGGCGCGTGATTCCCGGCGTGCCGGTGATCGCCTGCGCCAACCGCGACGAGTTCTACGACCGCCCCGCGACCCCTGCCGGTCCCTGGCCCGACAACCCCGACATCATCGCCGGCCGCGACCTGCAGGGCGGCGGCAGCTGGATGGGCGTGACCAGGCGCGGCCCGCACGGCCCGAAATTCGCCGCGCTGACCAACATCCGCGCCCCCGGTGAGCGTCGCGCCGACGCGCCCACCCGCGGCGCGCTGGTGGCCGACTTCCTGAAGGGCGACCTGGACGCGCCGGCCTACCTGGAGCGCATCGCCCGCGGTGCCGATGCCTACAACGGCTTCAACCTGGTGCTGGGCGACCGCGACGGCCTGTACTGGTTCTCGAACCGCGGCGGCGACGATCCGCGCAACGGCAAGGCGCTCGAACCCGGCATCTACGGCATTTCCAACAGCCTGCTCGACGCGCCCTGGCCGAAAGTGCTGCGCACCAAGGCGGCGTTTGCCAGCCTGCTGCTGCAGGGGGCGCCCGAGGAAGCCTATTTCGAGATGCTGGCCGACACCACCCGTGCGCCCGACCTGCGCCTGCCGGACACCGGCGTGCCGCTCGACCTCGAACGCCAGCTGTCGGCAGTCTGCATCGAGATTCCCGGGTACGGCACCCGCACCTCGACCGTGGTCAAGCTGTACAACGACGCCGAGCCGGAACTGCACGAGCGCGTGCTGCAGCCCTGCGGGCAAGCCGCGGCCTGACACGGCCTGTCCGCACGTCATGTACGTGCGGATCATGAACAAATTCATTAAGCTATGATGGGGTGCGGCTGTCTGCCGTCCTACCCAGGGACGGCACAGCCCGGCGGAGCACCCGCGATGAATCTGTCTCCATTGCCCTTGGCCGTATTCGTCGTCGACGAGGCCGGCACCATCACGACCTGGAACAAGGCTTGCGAAAAGCTGGCGGGCTACGCCGCCGCCGAGATCGCCGGCCGGGCCATCGGGCGCCTGCTCACCTTCGACGGTCCCGACAATGCGGCGATGACGATGCAGGCGCGCGCCGACACCGAATTCACCGGCAGCCTGTGCTGCGCCGACGGCCGCACCCTGCCGGTGCGCATCACGATCGCGCCGCAATCCTTCGACCCCGGGCTGCCCGGCACCTACAGCGTGATCGTGGTGCCGCGCACCGGCATCGTGCCGCCGCGCTACGCGCTGATCCAGGACCTGCCGGTCACCGAGATCATCGAGGCACTGCCGTGTGTGTTCTACGTGATCGACCAGAGCGGCCACCTGCTGCTGTGGAACCACCAGCTCGAGGATGCGCTCGAGCGCAGCAGCGAGGAAATGCCGACCATCGACGTGCAGCTGTTCTTCGACCCGGCCGACCGGCCAATGGTCGTGCAGAAGATACTGGACGCCTTCGACCAGGGTAGCTCTTCGCACGAAGCGGCGCTGGTCGGCAAGCAGGGCAAGCGTACGACCTGCCTGTTCCATTGCGCGCGCACCAGCCTGGGGAGCCTGCCCTGCATCTTCGGCACCGGCCTCGACATCTCCACGCGCAAGCAGGCCGAGTACGACCTGCAGGTGCGCGAACGCGCCATTTTTTCCAGCGTGAACGCGATCGTGATCACGTGCTGGGACGGCGCCGCCAACCGTATCGAGTACGTGAACCCGGCCTTCGAACTGCTGACCGGCTACACCATGGCCGAGGTCAAGGGCCAAGATCCGCGCTTCATGCGCATCGAGGGCTGCGACACCGGCGAGCACCAGCGTATCCGCGACGCGCTGCAACGGCGCGAAAGCGTGCGCGCCGTGCTGCGCAACCGCCGCAAGAACGGCGAAGTGTTCTGGAACGAGCTGCGCATCGACCCGGTGGCCAGCCTGGACGGCGCGGTCACGCACTTCGTCGCGGTGATCAACGACATCACCGAAGCGCGCCACTACGAGCGGCGCCTGCACCACCTGGCGCACCATGACCCGCTCACCGGGCTGGCCAACCGCACGCTGCTGCAGGAGCAGCTGGGGCATGCGATCGACGCCGCGCTGCAGGATGCCACGCTGGGCGCGCTGGCCTTCCTCGACCTCGACAACTTCAAGCACATCAACGACAACTTCGGCCACGACGCCGGCGACGACGTGTTGAAGGCGATCGCCGACCGCCTGCGCGACAACGTGCGCGAAGACGATACCGTGGCGCGTGTCGGCGGCGACGAGTTCGTGCTGGTGATCCGCGACCAGCCCAGCGCCACCCATGTCGGCGACATGGTCGAGCGCATCCGGCGCAGCATCAAGGCGCCGATCCTGGCCGGCGGCAAGGAAATCGTGGCCGGCACCAGCATCGGTGTCAGCCTGTTCCCGCGCGACGGCGACAGCGCCGACCGCGTGATGCGCGCCGCCGACGCCGCCATGTATCACGCCAAGACCCTGGGCAAGAACAACTGCCAGTTCTATTCGGAAGAGCTGAACCAGGTCGTGCACCAGCACCTGCAGCTGGAGGCCAGCCTGGCGCGCGCGATCGCCAACCATGAACTGATGCTCGACTACCAGCCCAAGGTCGACCTGCGCAGCGGCAAGGTGGTGGGTGCCGAAGCGCTGGTGCGCTGGCACCACCCGGAACACGGCACCATGCCGCCGGAGCGCTTCATTCCGGTGGCCGAAGAAACCGGGCTGATCGTGCCGCTGGGCGAATGGGTGATCGCCGAAGCCTGCGGCGCCCTCAAGGCCCTGGACGCGCTCGGCATCGTCGACTTCGTGATCTCGGTGAACCTGTCGGCGCGCCAGCTGCGCCAGCGCCAGTTCGTCGAGCGCCTAGCGGCCACGCTCGAGCGCCACGGCGTGCGTCCCGGCAGCCTGGAACTGGAAGTAACCGAAAGCCAGCTGATGGACCACCCGGAAGATGCGATGCAGGCGCTGGCGCAGCTGAAAACGCTGGGCGTGCGCCTGTCGATCGACGACTTCGGCACCGGCTATTCGAGCCTGAGCCATCTGCAGAAATTCCCGGTCGACTTCATCAAGATCGACCGCTCCTTCCTCGGCGACGTCGGCGCCGTGGGCGACGTCGGCGCCGTGGGCGACGGCGATGCCGTGATCACGCGGGCGATCATCGCGCTCGGGCACAACCTGAAATTGAAGGTCATCGCCGAAGGGGTGGAGACGCGCGAGCAGATCGCCTTTTTACGCCATCACGGGTGCGACGAGATCCAGGGGTTTTATTTCAGTCCGGCGGTCTCGCAGACCAGGCTGGAGAACATGGTGAACAGCGATGCGCGCCTGGCGGAGTAGCCCGTCAACGTCGTTCCCGCGAAGGCGGGAACCCAAGTTCTGCACGCGCTGACGTAATGCGTGCAACTTGGATTCCCGCCTGCGCGGGAATGACGTTCATAAGTCAACACAGGAAATACACTCAGCCTGGCTGTCGGCACCCGTTACAGCTTCATCTCCAGATTCACCCCAGCCCGCATCGACCCCGGCTGAAAACTCAGCTCGCGCGACGTCCCCGCCGCATCCTGGTACAGCCGGTCCTGGGTCTGGTCCATGCCGAGAATATTGTTGAGCGACACCCGCAGCTGGTAGCGCGCGTTCAGCTTCCACAGCGCGTAGGTATCCAGGTCGCGCCGGGTCTGCTGGCGCTGGGTCTGGGCGTCCGAGACGCGTACCCAGCCGCCCTGCTGGTAGGCCAGGCTGGCGCCCAGGCTCAGGTCGCCCTTGCGCCAGTCGACGCCGAAGTTCGCCGACAGCGGGGTCTGGGCATCGAGACGGTTGTCCGGACCCGGCACCGAGGCCACGCGCGACCAGTTGCGGGTGACGGCCGCGCGCAGGTCGAAGGCGGCCGCCGCCTCCATCAGCAGCTTGCCGGGCAGCTTGAGCTCGGCCTCGAGCGAGCGTACCAGCGCGTCGCCGTCGTTCACCGGGCGGTAGACCCAGCGCCCGTCCGGATCGAGGTCGAGCCGGGTGCGGATGTAATCGGTGATCTCGCGGCGCGAAGCGCTGGCCGAGAACATCGCGCCCTGCGGCAGAAAGTGCTCGTAGGTGAGATCGATGCCCTTGGCCAGTTCCGGCTGCAGGTCGGGATTGCCGCCGGAATCGGCATTGAAACGGGTGTTCAGCGGTGCCTCGTAGCGGCGCGCGGTCAGCTGCTCGATGGTCGGCGCCTTGTAGGTGCGGGTCAGGGCCAGGCGCATCTGGCGGCTGCTGCCCTTGTCGTCGGCGCCGGGCAGCTTGTACAGGGCCTGGGCCACTGGGCTGAGCACGTGGGTGTTGGAATGGGTCGGCGCCAGGCCGGACGCTTCGCTGTCGGTCTTGACGCCTTCCCAGCGCGCGCCCAGGTACAGCGACAGCCGCTTGTCCACGTTCCACTCGTCCTGCAGGAAGCCGGCCAGGCGCCTGATCTCGGGTTCGAAGGCCTCGACCAGGCGGGTCGGCGCCGGCAGGCCGGCGCCCGGGCCCAGCTGCTCGTCGCGCACGCGCACCTGGTCGCTGGTCTCGACGCTGGTGTCGACGCCCGCGCTCAGGGAATGACCATCGAACAGCGAACGGGTGAACTTGCTGCGCAAGCTGGTGCGGCGGCCGTTGGTCTCGCTGTCCCAATTGCGCACCAGGCGCAGCGCGTGCCCGGCAGTGAACATGTCGTTGATCGAATCGCTGGTGTTGCGGTTGCGCTCCGTCGACAGCGTCAGGTCCAGCTTGCCGCCGGCCAGCTTGGCGATCCAGTTGCCCTCGATGCGCTGCATGCGGCTGCTGTTGGGCGAGCTCTGGTAATACTCCAGGTAGTCCGGGTCCGGGAAGGTGCCGACCAGGTTGGTGGTCAGCGAGGTGCCGGCCCAGTTCGAACGCGTGGCCTGCAGGCCGGCCGACAGGTTCAGTTCGTCGCCGTTGTCGAGCTTCCAGGACAGGCGCGGGAACAGCACGCCGCCGCGGTAATTCCCCTGCCCATGGTAGGGCGACTCGCGCGATTGCGTCAGCGTGCCGTCGGGCGCGTAAAAGCGGTCGGCGTTCCAGCTGGTGAAGGCATTGTCGCCCGCGTACAGGCTGCCGTTCAATATATAGGAGAGCTGCCCTTTCTTCTCGCCCCAAGTGCCGCCGGCGTTCAGGTTGCGGCTCTCCTGCGAGCGGAAGGCGCTGAAGCGCAGGTCGCGCTGGGGCTTGCTGACCACCTTGCGCAGCACGATGTTGATGGTGCCGGCGATCGACTGCATCGAGAATTCGGCACTGGCGGCGCGCACGATCTCGATGCGCTCGATCTGGTCCGGCGTGAGCGCATCCAGCGAAAAACCGGGCGGCGGACGGTCGCCGTTCACCAGGATCTGGGTGTAGCCGGCACCCAGGCCGCGCATGCGCAGCGTCTTGCCGGTGACGGTGACACCGGGCGCCCGCTTGAGCACGTCGAAGATGTTGTCGTCACCGTACTTGCGGATCTCGTCGGCGTTCAGCACCGTCTTGCTGGCGGTGTCGTCGCGGCGCGGATCGTAGCTGGAAGCGGCACCCTTGACCTCGACGGTCTGGATCGCGTCGGGCTTCGGCGCCTCCTTCTTCTCCTTCTCCTCGCGGACGGGCTGTTCGAGCGCGCTGTCGCCGGCGCCGGACTGGGCCAGTGCGGCGGCGGACGGGATCAACAGGGAAACGGCGACGGCAGCGGAAAGATGGGCGGAACGGGCAGGATGGCGGGACATTGCGGACAGGCGTCAGGTTGTGACGGGACCGGTTCCCGCCAGCTCGCTACGATAGCAGCAATCCGCGCCGCAAATTACACGAATTGTCACACGCGGCTCAGCGCCGCTGAAACTTTTCCGGGCCGGCGCGGATGCGCGCAGCGCGCTTCTCGAGCCCGGCGTGCTGCTGGGCCCGCTGTGGCATCGGCCCGGGCCGGCTGCCGTTCGAACCCGGCGATGCCGGCATCGTCGGCAAGCACGATGTCGGTCGCAAGGGCCGGACATAAAGTTCAGCCGAGGACGGTCACCACCACCGAGCGGCGGTGCGGACTGGTGCGGTGTTCCCAAAGATAGATGCCCTGCCAGGTACCCAGCAGCAGCCGGCCACCGCCGACCGGCACGCTCAGGCCGGTCGCGGTCAGCATGTTGCGTGCGTGCGCCGCCATGTCGTCCGGGCCTTCGTCGTCGTGGCGGTAGGCCGGGTCGCCGTCGGGCGCGAGCCGCCCGATCACGGTTTCCAGGTCGCGCCGCACCTCGGGATCGGCGTTTTCCGTGATCGTCAGCGAGCAGCTGGTGTGCTGCACGAACACGTGGGCCAGGCCGACCGTCACGCCCGCCTCGGCGACGGCGCGCGCCACTGCATCGGTGATGTCGAGGGTGCCGCGGCCGCGGGTGGAAAATGCGAGGATGGTCTGCCGGGTCATGGGTCTATTCCTGCCGGGGGTGGACGTGGAAGGCCCCGTTGCGGATCGCCTCGAAGGTCAGGCGCGCCACCTCGGCATCGGCCAGCCCGGCCGGTGCGTCGTGCGGACACAGCACCGAGGCCCCTACCCGCGCGCCAACCTGCTGCAGATCGTGGCGCAGGGTCTCGGACAGGGCCAGCACCGCCTCGCGCGCCACCTTCACCACGCCCTCGCCCGCCAGCGACGCCGTGTTGACGATGTGGCCGCGGTAGTCGAGGTCGCGGCGTGCGCAGTCCAGCATCAGCGGCGTGAAGATGCGCACGCCGTGGATCGCGCCCCAGAGGTTGACGCCCAGCACCCGGTTCCAGTCGGTCTCGGCGATCTCCCACAGCGGCCCGTCGGCGCGGTCGCCGTCGTTGTTGAACAGCAGGTGTACGCCGTGGAAGCGGATCATGGCGGCGTCTGCCAGTTCTTCCACGTGCGAACACTCGCGCACGTCGCACACCATTGCCAGCACCTCGGCCCCGCGCGCCAGCAGCGCGTCGGTCGTGGCTTCCAGCGCATCGGCATCGCGGTCCGCCAGTACCAGCTTCATGTCGAGCGCCGCCGCCGCATCGGCGAACGCGCGCCCGAGACCGCCGGCTGCGCCGGTGATGACCGCCACGCGGCCCGCGAAATCCTTCATGCCCTTCTCCGTCATCCTGGCTGCGAAACCTCCAGCTTAGACGATATAGTCCATGCACTGGCGCCCTTCGCGGATCGCGCCGATGAACGGCACCAGCGCCTGATGGGTCGGATGCTTCGCATACGCTTCGAGCGCGGCCTTGTCCTCGAACTCCGAATACAGCACGACATCGTAGGTGGCTTCCAGGCCCGGCTGGGCGATGGTGACTTCGAACTTCAGGATGCCGGGCACGATGGTTGCGCATTCGTCGAGACGGCGCTTCATTTCGATGGCATTGGCGGCGCGGTCGGCGCCTTCGGCGTGGTCCTTCAGTTTCCACATGACGATGTGCTTCAGCATGGCTGTTCTTCTTCCTGTATGAATGAATGTGACGATGGCCGTGCGGCCGCTGTGAGCATAACCGCTCGGCGCCGGGAAGGCGAGTACCGGCCCCTGCCGTGCAGCGGCGATTTTCGTGTCGCGTCACGCCCGGTGGCGTGGATTTGCCGCCCTGTTTGCCTGGTGGCGGAGTTGTTTTTGGTTTTGAGCGTTTATCGGTTAGTTGCATTCATAGGTAATCATTCCTGGATTGTGCGATAAGGGCGTGCGCCCCTTGCGGGGCCTGGTCGGTTAGTTGCAAGATAAGCGAACTATTTATCTGCAAAGAATCACCGATGAGCACCACACCCGCCAAGCAATCCCTCGCCGACTGGGACCGCGCCCCCAACGTCGCCTTTGCCGCCTTCGTCGTCACGCCCGAATTCGTGCTGACCTCGAGCCGCCAGCAGAACATCGTCCCGATGCCGATCTCGACCGAATCCGCCACCGTCTACAAATTCATGTTCGGCAAATTCGCCGCCTGGATGCTGGAGCAGCGCCTCAGGATGTCGACCGTCGGCGCGGCCGACCTGCAGCGCTTCGTCGAGAGCAGCACCGACGGCAAGCGCGACCTGAACAGCAAGATCGCCTACCGCTACCTGCGCCTGCTGGAACGCTGCTACGACTGGCTGGAACGCAGCCCGAACCCGGCGCGCGACGCCATTGCCGCCACCGACCGTGCGCACCTGGCCAAGGATGCGCCGATGGCGGCCCTGAATGGCGACGAGCTGGAGCGCTTCCTGGCCGCCCTCCCCCTAGGGCGCGCCCCCGACCAGAAAGGCAGCGCCGGCTGGAAGCGGCGGCGCGACCGCGCCATGCAGGTCGTGATGGCGCTGGCCGGCTTGCGGGTGGCGGAAGCGGTCGGCCTGCTGGTCGAGGAGATCGGACGCCAGGCCGACGTCGACGGCGCGATCGAGCTGAACATCACGCCCGAGCAGAAGCACCGTACCAGCTACGAGCACACTGCCAAACTGCCGCGCGAAGGCGTGCTGGAACTGGAAGCCTGGCTGCGCGAGCGTGCCGAGCTGCGCATCCCGGGCGACCTGGTGTTCCCCGCCAGCCTGGAGGGCGACGCCCTGCACAAGGCCACCGTCTACCGCCAGGTGCGCGCCACCTTCGAGCGCGCCGGCGTGGCGGTGCCGCGCGCCGGCGGCCGCACGCTGCGCAACACCTTCGCCGCGCGCCAGTGGCAACAGGGCGCGACGGCGGACGAGATGACCGCCGTGCTCGGCCTGGCACTGGAGCGCTCGGCCCAGGCCTATAAGTATGCGCGTGCCAATCCCGAGGACGGCACCGACGCCGAGGCCGACCCGGACGACGCGCTCGACGACATCTTCGGTTCCGGCAAGCCCGGACAGCCCGGCTGAGCGGGCCACCGGCCACGGCCGGGCATGCTCCACCGTCAGCCTCCTGTAAGTCTGGTGACAGCGTCGCGTAAGGTTCGCGGCGCAGAGTCGCGTCGTACCCGTCGTACATACAGGCCCGGCGACAGGGCCGCCAACATACTGGAGACTGCAATGGCTATCACACCCGGCATGGCCGCCGGCGGGAAGGCGGCGCCTTCCAGCGGGCTCACGCGCGAGGAGCGCAAGGTCATCTTCGCATCCTCGCTCGGCACCGTTTTCGAATGGTACGACTTCTACCTGTACGGCTCGCTCGCCGCCATCATCGGCAAACAGTTCTTCCTGGGCGACCCGACCACCTCCTTCATCTTTGCCCTGCTCACCTTCGCCGCCGGCTTCCTGGTGCGCCCGTTCGGCGCGCTGGTGTTCGGCCGCCTGGGCGACATGATCGGCCGCAAATACACCTTCCTGGTCACGATCCTGATCATGGGCGGCTCGACCTTCATCGTCGGCATCCTGCCCGGCTACGCCTCGATCGGGATCGCCGCGCCGATCCTGCTGGTGTGCCTGCGCATCCTGCAGGGCCTGGCATTGGGCGGCGAGTACGGCGGCGCCGCCACCTACGTGGCCGAACACGCGCCGCAGGGCAAGCGCGGCTACTTTACGTCCTGGATCCAGACCACGGCCACGCTCGGGCTGTTCCTGTCGCTGCTGGTGATTCTGGGCGTGCGCAGTTCGATGGACACCGCTTCCTTCGACGCCTGGGGCTGGCGCATCCCCTTCCTGGTGTCGGTGCTGCTGCTCGGGATCTCGGTGTGGATCCGCATGTCGATGGCCGAATCGCCCGCCTTCGCGAAAATGAAAGCCGAGGGCAAGACCTCCAAGGCGCCGCTCAGCGAAGCCTTCCTGACCTGGAAGAACGGCCGCATCGCCCTGCTGGCCCTGCTCGGGCTGGTGATGGGCCAGGCCGTGGTGTGGTACACCGGCCAGTTCTACGCGCTGTTCTTCCTGACCCAGACCCTGAAGATCGAACCGGCCGCGGCCAACATCATGCTGGCCGTCGCGCTGGCGCTGGCCACGCCCTTCTTCGTGCTGTTCGGGATTTTGTCGGACCGCATCGGCCGCAAGTGGATCATCATGGGCGGCTGCCTGATCGCCGCCCTCACCTACTTCCCGATCTTCAAGGCGATCACCCATTACGGCAACCCGGCCCTGGAGAGCGCGCTGCAGAGTTCACCGGTGGTGGTGGTCGCCGATCCGGCCTCCTGCCACTTCCAGTTCAACCCGACCGGCACGGCCAAGTTCCCATCGTCCTGCGACATCGCCACCAGCCAGCTGACCGCGGCCTCGGTCAGCTATACCCACCAGGACGCGCCCGCCGGCAGCATCGCCAGCGTCAAGGTCGGCGACAAGGTCTACCCGTCGTTCAACGCCGCCATGACGCCGGACGGGCTGGACTTCGACAAGCCGAGCAAGGCCAGGGAAGCCGCGCTGAAGAAGGACCTGGGCGCCGCGATCAAGGCCGCCGGCTACCCGGCCAAGGCCGACCCCGAACAGATCAACCGGCCGATGCTGGTGCTGATGCTGTTCATCCTGGTGCTGTACGTGACCATGGTCTACGGCCCGATCGCAGCCATGCTGGTCGAGATGTTCCCGACCCGCATCCGCTACACCTCGATGTCCCTGCCCTACCACATCGGCAACGGCTGGTTCGGCGGCCTGCTGCCGACCATCTCGTTCGCGCTGGTGGCCTCTAACGGCGACATCTATTTCGGGCTGTGGTACCCGATCGTCATCGCGGTGATCTGCTTCGTGATCGGGGCGCTGTTCGTGCGCGAGACCAAGGACAACAATATCTACGCGGCGGATTGAGCGGCCGGGCGCCGGCCGCCCGGCCGGCGTCGTCCGGTCCCGGACCGATACCGGCGCCTAGCGCATCCGCTCCACCGCTGCCTCGGCCGGCGCCGGCGCCTCGCGCCAGGCGCGCATCCGGGTCGCCGCCCACGCCGTCAGCACGGCCCCGACCACCAGCACCAGCCGCGTGTCGACCAGCGTCAGCACCGCCCCGGCCGCCGCCATCAGGATGTTGGCCAGGCAGAAGGTGGTCGACAGCAGGCCCATCACCGCGCCCTGGCCGTGGCCGCCGCCGAAGCGGTCCGAGGCCCAGACCTGGATCAGCGCGTTGTAGAACGCGTGCGGCATCCCGAAGGCCATGATGCCGGCCAGGCCCAGCCACAGATGGCCGGCGGCGAGCGAGGCGATCGCCAGCGCCACCATCACGGCGAGGACCGCGGCGCGCTGCAGCGGCTCGCCGCGGTGCTGGCGGCCGGCAAACAGCGCCGACAGCGTCATCACCGCACACATGCCGACGTTGACCAGCGCGATCGAGCGGGTGTCGTAGTGCCCGACCTCGACCAGCCACAGCGGATAGAACTCGTAGAAGGCGGTGACGCCGCAGGTATAGGCCAGCTGCACGCCGAACAGCGTGCGCAGGCCGGGGTCGCGCAGCAGGTTGAAGGCATGGCGTTCGCGCGCCACGTGCCACCAGGACGGCCCGTGCGTGCGCGGCTGGCGCGGCAGCGCGATCGTCACCAGCACCGCGCCCAGCAGCAGCGCCCCGGCCGCGATGTAGAACGGCACCGTCAGGCCCCAGCCGACCGTGAAGCCGGCCAGCAGCGGCCCGAACAGCCAGCCCAGGTGCAGCGCGCCGTTCAGCCAGGACAGCGCGTGGTTGCGCAGCGGTCCCTTCAGGCGGTCGGCCAGCATCGCACGCACGATCGAGCTCTGGCCTTCGAGCAGGCCGGTGCCGAAGCGCGCCAGCAGAAACAGTGGATAGGAATGCACCGCCAGCGCCCAGGCGGTGAGCACGTGGCCGACGGCGGCGCCGAGCGCGGTGCCGAGCAGCAGCGGCCGGCGCCCGAAGCGGTCGGACAGCGAACCGAGCACCGCGGTACCGATCAGCAGCCCGATCGGGTTGACCATCAGCGCCACCGAGAACAGCAGCTTGGGCGGCAGCCCGAGGAAGTTGGTCAGGCCATCCGCCGCCCCGTGGACGAACAGCGGCGGCAGGATCGGATAGGGCAGCGAGGCGCCGGTCGTGGACAGCAGTCCGAGCAGGCAGGCGGTGGCAATCAGCAGGGCATTCTTCACGGGAGGCTCGATCACTCATTTGTCACTAATGCATGAGTAACAAGCCTACCATGCGGCAAACCCTACCCGCATCCGGGGGATTATGCCGTGCGCATGCGGCACGTATCCCGCCTCAGCCGTTGAAGCCCTTGCCCTCAGCGGCCAGCCGCACCAGCAGCGGCGCCGGGGTCCAGGCCTCGCTCCGGTAGCCGCGCGCGTACTTCTCGATGGCCGCCAGCACCGCCGGCAGGCCGACCGTGTCGGCGTAGAACATCGGCCCGCCGCGCTGCAGCGGGAAGCCATAGCCGGACAGGTAGACCATGTCGATGTCCGAGGCGCGCAGCGCGATGCCCTCTTCCAGGATCTTCGCGCCCTCGTTCACCAGCGCGTACACCAGGCGCTCGACGATCTCGTCGTCGGCAATCGTGCGGCGTCCGATCCCGAGCGCCGCCGAGTGGCGCACGATCATCTCGTCCACGGACGGCGACGGCCGCGGCGTACGCTCGCCCGGCGCGTAGTCGTACCAGCCGGCGCCGGTCTTCTGGCCGAAGCGGCCCTGCTCGCACAGCAGGTCCGCGGTCTTCGAATAGCGCATGTCGGGCTGCTCGGCCGCGCGCCGCTTGCGGATCGCCCAGCCGATGTCGTTGCCGGCCAGGTCGCTCATGCGGAACGGACCCATGGCAAAGCCGAAGGCTTCGATGGCGCGGTCGACCTGCTGCGGCAGCGCGCCCTCGTCGAGCAGGAAGCCGGCCTGGCGCACGTACTGCTCGACCATGCGGTTGCCGATGAAGCCGTCGCACACGCCCGACACCACGCCGGTCTTCCTGAGCTTCTTGGACAGCGCCAGCGCGGTGGCCAGCACGTCCTTGCCGGTCTGCGCGCCGCGCACGATTTCCAGCAGCTTCATCACGTTGGCCGGGCTGAAGAAGTGCAGGCCGATCACGTCCTGCGGCCGCGCGGTGAAGGCGGCGATGCGGTCCAGGTCCAGGGTCGAGGTGTTCGAGGCCAGGATCGCGCCCGGCTTCATGGCCGCGTCGAGGCGGCGGAACACGCCTTCCTTGACGCCTATGTCTTCGAACACCGCTTCGATCACGATGTCGGCCTGGGCGATGTCCTCGATCGCCAGCGTGCCGCGCACCAGCGCCATGCGCTGTTCCAGCTTGTCCCGGGTCAGCTTGCCCTTGTTGACCGTGTTCTCGTAATTCTTGCGGATGGCGGCCAGGCCCTTGTCGAGCGCCTCCTTGGTGGTCTCCAGCAGGGTCACCGGGATCCCGGCATTGGCGAAGTTCATGGCGATGCCGGTGCCCATGGTACCGGCACCGACCACGGCCGCGCTCCGGATGTCGCGCGTGGGCGTATCGGCCGGCACCTCCGGCACCTTGGCGGCGGCGCGCTCGGCAAAGAAGGCGTGGCGCAGCGCTTTCGACTCGACCGTCTGCGTCAGCGCCATGAAGCTTTCGCGCTCGAACTTGAGGCCGTCCTCGAAGGGCATGGTGGCGGCCGCGGCCACCGCCTCCAGGCAGGCGAGCGGCGCCGGGAACGGGCCGGCGGCGGCGTTGACCTTTTCGCGCGCCGCCTGCAGGAAGGCGTCCAGGTCCGGCTGCTCGATGGCGCGCTCGCGCACCTTCGGCAGCGGGCGCAGGCCGGCGACGCGCCCGGCATAGGCCACCGCGCCCTCGATCAGGTCGCTCCCGGCCGGCAGCAGGTCGTCGAACAGCAGCGAGCCGGCCAGCTTTTCGGAGAGCACCGGCGTGCCGGACACGATCATGTTCAGGGCCGGCTCCAGCCCGAGCACGCGCGGCAGGCGCTGGGTGCCGCCGGCGCCGGGCAGCAGGCCGAGCTTCACTTCCGGCAGCGCGATCTGCGCCCCCGGCAGCGTTACCCGGTAGTGCGCGCCGAGCGCCAACTCCAGGCCGCCGCCCATGCAGACGCCGTGGATCGCGGCCACCACCGGCTTGGTCGCGTCCTCGACGGTGCGGATCAGCGTGTGCAGCGTCGGTTCGGTGAGCGCCTTGGGCGAATTGAATTCGCGGATGTCGGCGCCGCCCGAGAACGCCTTGCCGGCGCCGGCGATCACGATGGCCTGCACCGTGTCGTCGGCCTGGGCGCGCTGCAGCGCCTCGACGGCGGCGCTGCGTGTGGCCAGGCCGAGGCCGTTGACCGGCGGGTTGTTCAGGGTGATGACGGCGATGTTGTTCCGGACTTCGTAGTCTGCACTCATGGTCTCTCTTCTTCTTAAAGCGGCAATCCGATGACTATAACCGAAAAAGCACGGCCGTATTATTCGTAGGGTGGACACCCTATGTCACGCGGACCTTCGCGTGACGCTGGCCAAGTACGACCGCATTATTCGTAGGGTGGGCACCCTGTGCACACGCGGACGGTGGCATGACGCTGGCTTCCGCGTGGGCACGGGGTGCCTAGGCCGGCCGCGCCCACCCTACGCAGTACCGTAGGCTTTGAACTGCTCGCGCAGCTTGTTCTTCTGCACCTTCCCGGTCCCGCCGATCGGCAGCGCCTCGACGAACACCACATCGTCCGGCATCCAGAACTTGGCGATCTTGCCCTCGAACCAGTCCAGCATGGCCTCGCGCCCCAGTGCCTGTCCCGGCCGCGGCACCACCAGCAGCAGCGGCCGCTCGTCCCATTTCGGGTGCGGCACGGCAATGCAGGCCGCTTGCAGCACCGCCGGATGGGCCATCGCGATGTTTTCGATGTCGATCGAGCCGATCCACTCGCCGCCGGACTTGATCACGTCCTTGCTGCGGTCGGTGATCTGCATGAAGCCGTCCGGGTCGATGGTGGCGACGTCGCCCGTCGGGAACCAGCCGTCCTGCAGCGGATCGCCGCCCTCGTCCTTGAAATAGCGCGCGATGATCCACGGGCCCTTGACCATCAGGTGGCCCGCGGCCTGGCCGTCCCACGGCAGTTCATGCCCGGCATCGTCGACGATCTTCATGTCCACCCCGTAGATGGCATGGCCCTGCTTCTGCAGGACCGCGCGCTGCTGCTCGACCGGCAGCGCGCGGTGCTTCGCCAGCAGGCCGCCGGTGGTGCCGAGCGGCGACATTTCCGTCATGCCCCAGCCGTGGATCACTTGCACGCCGAAATGGTCGATCAGCGTGTCCATCATCGCGGGCGGGCAGGACGAGCCGCCGATCACGGTGCGCCGGAACGTCGAAAACCGCAAGCCGTTCTGCAGCGCGTAATTGATCAGCCCCAGCCACACGGTCGGCACGCCGGCAGAGAAGGTCACGCCCTCGGCCTCGAACAAATCGTACAACGACTTGCCGTCCAGCTGGGCGCCCGGCAGCACCAGCTTGGCACCCGACAGCAGCACCGAATACGGCAAGCCCCAGGCGTTGACGTGGAACATCGGTACCACCGGCAGCACGGTGTCGGCGGCGCCCACGTTGAGCACGTTCGGCAGTGCCGACGCATACGCATGCAGCACGGTCGAGCGGTGCGAGTACAGCGCGCCCTTGGGATTGCCGGTGGTGCCGGAGGTGTAGCACAGCGATGCGGCGGCGTTCTCATCGAGTTGCGGCCAGTCGTAGTCGCCGTCGGCCGCGTCCAGCAGGTCTTCGTAGCACAGCAGGTCCGGGATCGCGGTCGCTGCCGGCATGTGCGCGCGGTCGCTCATCAGCACGAAGGCGCGCACCGTCGGGCAGCTTGCCGCGATCGCCTCGACCAGCGGCAAGAAGGTGAGGTCGAAGCACAGCACCCGGTCTTCGGCGTGGTTGACGATGTAGGCGATCTGTTCCGGATGCAGGCGCGGGTTGATGGTGTGCAGCACCGCGCCCGAGCCCGACACGCCGTAGTACAGCTCCAGGTGGCGGTAGCCGTTCCAGGCCAGGGTGCCGACGCGCTCGCCGGGCCGGACGCCGAGCCCTTGCAGCGCCAGCGCCACCCGGCGCGCGCGCCGCTCGCAGTCGCGGTAGGTGTAGCGGTGCAGCGCGCCCTGCAGGTCGGCTTCGACGCGGCGCGACACGATCTCGGTAGCGCCGTAATGGCGCGCGGCAAATTGGACGATGCTGGAAATCAGCAGCGACTGGTGCATCATCTGCCCCATCAGCGGACTCTGCAATAAGGTCTCCATATGGCGCTTCTCCCTGGCGGCACGGTACGTGAACGGCTCAGTTTCGACCGACCGTGCGAAAATCGTCAACGGTTTTCGATGCTGCAACGCCGCATCGGTGCCGCGCCGATCCGTTACCGAATGTAACGCGGTTTGGGCCTCCTGCAAGCGGACCCATAGAATCGGCGCGCTTACGGTAGAATCGCGACATTCTTTTGCAGTGCCAACCAGACGGGAACGATCATTACTGCCGACGACCTGCCATTCGACAATTCCTTCGCCGAGTTGCCGCCTGCGTTCTATACGCACCTGATGCCGACGCCGCTGCCCGCGCCTTATCCGGTTGCGTCCAGCGCCAGGTCTGCTGCCCTGCTCGGGCTCGACCCGGCAGACCTGGCGCAGCCGGACTTCGTCGAGACCTTTACCGGCAACCGGGTGCCGCCGCGTGCCAGACCGCTGGCGGCCGTGTATTCCGGCCACCAGTTCGGTCACTGGGCCGGCCAGCTCGGCGACGGGCGCGCCATCCTGCTGGGCCAGCTCGCCACCGCCGACGGCCCGATGGAACTCCAGCTGAAGGGCGCCGGCATGACGCCCTATTCGCGCATGGGCGATGGACGTGCGGTGCTGCGCTCCTCGATCCGCGAATTCCTGTGTTCGGAAGCCATGGCCGCGCTCGGCATCCCGACCACGCACGCGCTGATGGTCACCGGTTCGCCGCAGCGCGTGATCCGCGAGACGGTCGAGACCGCCGCCGTGGTCACGCGCATGGCGCCCAGCTTCGTGCGCTTCGGCTCCTTCGAGCACTGGCACTACCGCAACAAGCACGACGAACTCCGCACCCTGGCCGATTACGTGATCCGCGATTTCTATCCGGAACTCGCCGGCGCCGAGAATCCCTACCTTGCGCTGCTGACCGAAGTGACCAAGCGCACCGCGCGCATGATCGCGCACTGGCAGGCGGTCGGCTTCATGCACGGCGTGATGAACACCGACAACATGTCGATCCTGGGCCTGACCCTCGACTACGGGCCGTTCGGCTTCATGGAAGCCTTCGACGTCGACTACATCTGCAACCACACCGACCAGGGCGGCCGCTATTCGTACGCGAACCAGGTGCCGGTCGGCCACTGGAACTGCTACGCGCTGGCGAACGCCCTGCTGCCGCTCATCAAGGACACCGACGCGGCCCAGGCCGCGCTCGAGGTCTACGTGGACGCCTACGGCGACCAGTTCGACGCGCTGATGCACGCCAAGCTCGGGCTGGCGACGGTGCAGGAAGACGACCGCGCGCTTTTCGACGCCATGTTCAAGCTGATGCAGGAGAACCACGTCGACTTCACGCAGTTCTTCCGCCGCCTCGGCGGGCTGAAGCTGGAAACGCTGGATGCCGACCGCGCGGCATCCGACGCCCCGCTGCGCGACCTGTTCCTCGACCGTCCGGGCTTCGATGCCTGGGCGGTGAGGTACCGCGAACGCTTGCGCCAGGAAAACAGCGTCGACGCCGCGCGCGGCGCGGCCATGAACCGCGTCAATCCGAAATACGTCTTGCGCAACTATCTGGCCCAGGTTGCGATCGAAAAGGCGCAGAATGGCGACTTCAGCGAGACGGCGCGCCTGCTGGCCGTGCTCGAGCGGCCGTTCGACGAACAGCCGGAGAACGAATCCTATGCGGCCCTGCCGCCGGATTGGGCATCCCACCTCGAGGTGAGCTGCTCTTCCTGATTACTTGTATATTGTATATATAGAGACATTCATACCATGACTGAAAAAGTGACGAAGACCGACGCCGAATGGCGCGCCCAGCTCGACCCGATGGAATACCAGGTGACCCGCCACGCGGCCACCGAGCGTGCCTTCACCGGCAAGTTCTGGGATCACCACGAGCACGGCATCTACACCTGCGTATGCTGCAACACGCCGCTGTTCGAGTCCGACGCCAAGTTCGAGTCCGGCTGCGGCTGGCCCAGCTATTTCAAGGCACTGGATCCGGCCAACGTGATCGAAAAGGTCGACCGCAGCCATGGCATGGTGCGCACCGAGATCATCTGCGCCGTGTGCGACGCCCACCTCGGCCACGTGTTCGAGGACGGCCCGCCGCCGACCGGCCTGCGCTACTGCATCAACTCGGCCGCCCTGCGTTTCGAACCCGCCTGACCCGAAAGCCCGCTGCACCATGAAATTCCTGTTCGACCTTTTCCCGGTCATCCTGTTCTTCATCGCCTACCGGCTCGGCGCCAGCAACCCGGACGCCGCGCATGCGCTCGCGCTCCAGTACCTGGGCGGCCTGATTGCCGGCGGCAACCTCAGCCCCGAGCAATCGCCGATCATGGTCGCCACCGCGGTCGGCATCGTCGCCACCGTGCTGCAGATCGGCTACCTGATCGTGCGCGGCCGCAAGGTCGACGGCATGCTGTGGCTGTCGCTCGCGGTCATCGTCGTGATGGGCGGTGCCACCATCTATTTCCATGACGAGAACTTCATCAAGTGGAAGCCGACCATCCTGTACTGGGCATTCGCACTGGCCATGCTGGTGGCGCAGTTCGGCTTCAGGAACAACCTGATGCGCAAGGTGATGGAAGAGCAGATCAAGCTCCCGGAGGCGGTCTGGAACCGCGTCGGCCTGGCCTGGATCGCATTCATGGGTGCCATGGGCCTGCTGAACCTGGTCATGGCCTTCGTCGTCTTCAAGGGCAATACCAGCGCCTGGGTCAGCTTCAAGATGTTCGGCGCCACCGGCCTGTTCTTCGCCTTCGTTGTGATACAGACCCTGATGCTGTCCAAGTACATCCAGGAACCGGAGGATGCCGCGTGAGCACCCAGCCAACCACCCGCCTCGAGCGCATCCGCACCCTGCTGGCCGAGGCGCTCGCCCCGAGCCAGCTCGAGGTGATCGACGAGTCGCACCTGCACGCCGGCCACGCCGGCGCGGCCTCGGGCGGCGGTCATTACCGGGTCAGAATCGTTTCTGAACGCTTCGAAGGCCTGAGACTCGTCATGCGTCATCGGCTGGTGTATGATGCCGTGCAAGGTATGATGCATACCGACATTCATGCGCTGGCGATCACCGCGCAAGCGCCGTCCGAGCTGTCCTGACAGCCGAGCTTCAGGGAGTCTTAAGCAATCAGTTCCAAAATCTGCTTAGTATGAAGTCTGCTTTACTACAAAAACTAATCCAATCCCGTCCAAGCAACCCCCTCACAGGAATGAACATGACTTTTAAGCCAGCACGGCTGCTGTTAGCCTTGATCGCTATCGCCGTATCGTTTGCCAACGCCCCTGCATCCGCACAAAACCTCGCCGTCGTGAACGGCAAGGCCATCCCGTCGGCGCGCGCCGACCAAGCCGTCAAGCAGGTGATCTCGCAGGGTCAGGGCACCGACTCGCCGCAACTGCGCGAAGCCGTCAAGCAGCAACTGATCGCCCGTGAAGTGATGATGCAGGAAGCGGTCAAGCAGGGCTACGACAAGAATCCGGAAGTCAAGCAGGCCCTTGAGAGCGCCCGCCAGACCATCGTGATCAACGCCCTGGCCCGCGACTACATCACCAAGCATCCGGTGACCGATGCCGAAGTGAAGGCCGAGTACGACAAGTTCACCAAGCAGACCGGCGACAAGGAATATCACGTGCGCCACATCCTGGTCGACAGCGAAGCCGACGCCAACGCGATCATCGCCAAGATCAAGGGCGGCGCCAAGTTCGAAGACCTGGCCAAGCAATCGAAGGACACCGGCACCGCCAACAATGGCGGCGACCTCGACTGGGCAAGCCCGGCCTCCTTCCCGCCGGAATTCGCTGCCGGCCTGACCGGCCTGCAAAAAGGCCAGGTCACCGAGAAGCCGATTAAGACCCAGGTCGGCTACCACGTGATCAAGCTGGACGACGTCCGCCAGGCAAAGCTGCCGACGCTGGCCGAAGTCAAACCGCAGATCCAGGATGCGCTGTCCCAGCAGAAGCTTGCCTCGTACCAGGAGGAAATGGTCAAGAAGGCAAAGGTGCAGTAAGATGTTGTTTCACCGGCGGCAACGTCCGCCGGTTTGCGTCGCGCTCGCGACATTACGTTGAACATCGGCGGCCGCGCCGCCGGGAACAGATAGGATCGAATACATGATTGTGAAGCCAGCCCGCCTGTTGTTAGCCATGACCGCGATGGTAGCCCTGCCGGCATTCGCCCAGAACGTTGCGACCGTGAATGGCAAACCGATCCCGGCGTCGAAGGTTGACCAGCTGGTCAAGCAAGTCGTCGCGCAAGGCAAAGGTACCGATTCGCCGCAACTGCGCGATGCGATCAAGAAGGACCTGATCGGCCGCGAAGTCCTGATCCAGGAAGCCGACAAGCAAGGCGTCGGCACCCGTCCTGACGTCAAGAACCAGATCGACAATGCCCGCCAGAGCATCATCATCAACGCGATGCTGGCCGACTACATCAAGAAGAACCCGGCGACCGACGCCCAGATCAAGGCCGAGTACGACAAGGCCAAGGCCGAACAGGCCGGCCGCAAGGAATACCATGCGCGCCACATCCTGGTCGCGACCGAAGACGAAGCCAAGCAGATCATCACCAAGCTGAAGGGCGGCGCCAAGTTCGAAGACCTGGCCAAGGCATCGAAAGACCCGGGCTCGGCAGCGAACGGCGGCGACCTGGGCTGGGCCAGCCCGGAAAACTTCGTGCCGGAGTTCTCGAAGGCGATGACCGCGCTGAACAAGGGCGAGATCACCCAGACCCCGGTCAAGAGCCAGTTCGGCTTCCACGTGATCAAGCTGGAAGAATCGCGCGCCGTTGCCATCCCGCCGCTGGAAGAAGTCAAGCAGCAGGTTGCCGAAGCCGTGCAGCAGCGCAAGATCGCGACCTTCCGCGACGACCTGATGAAGAAAGCCAAGATCCAGTAATCCGGATCGGTAATCGTTACGAGAAAGCGCCCCGCGGGGCGCTTTTTTTATGCGTCGCCCTCAGGGGCTTGTTTCGTCCATGCCCGCCGACTTTTCTGCACCCTGCGCTTCCCGATCGCGCGTCTTTACATCGATTTACCGGCGTTGACTGCGTTTAACAGCTGAGCAAAGCACAATCTGTCCCGACCCGGCCGCAGTATTGACAAGCGTGTCCGGCACAGCCAAACGACCGCAGCGCGACGAAAGATTCGATCATGGAACACCAGCACACCACCCTTGCCGACGACCTCGAGCGCATGCTCGCCACCCAGACCGGCCGCCGCCAGTCCCTGCGCTGGCTGCTGGCCGGCGCCGCTTCCCTGCCCCTGGCCAGTTGCGGTGGAGGCGGCGGCGACAGCAGCACGGTCGCGTCGACCGCATCGTCCACCGGCAGCACCGGCACCAGCACCGGCACCACCACGGGCAGCACGGGCAGCGGGACCACCACCGGCACCGGCAGCACCGGCACCTGCTCGGTGATCCCGGAAGAAACCGGCGGCCCCTACCCGGGCGACGGCACCAACAGCAACAGCAGCGGCATCGCCAACGCCCTGACCCTGTCCGGCATCGTGCGCAGCGACATCCGCACCAGCGTGTCGCCGGGCAGCGCCACCGCGGCCGGCATCCCGACCACCCTCAAGCTGCAAATCGTCAACGTCGGCGCCAGTTGTGCCAGCGCGGCCGGCGCCGCCATCTACCTGTGGCATTGCGACCGCGACGGCAATTACTCGATGTACGCCACCGGCCTGACCAAGGAAAACTACCTGCGCGGCGTGCAGGAAGCGGACAGCACGGGGACCGTGACCTTCACGACCATCTTCCCCGGCTGCTACGCGGGCCGCATGCCGCACATCCACTTCGAGGTCTACCCGAGCCTGGCCAAGGCCACCAGCGCCGCCAACCGCGTCAAAACCTCGCAATTCACCTTCCCGATGGCGACGCTGAACGAAGCCTATGCCACCACCGCCTACGCGACCAGCTCGCGCAACCTGTCGAGCATCAGCTACGCCACCGACAACGTGTTCAGCGACGGCACCACGCTGCAAATGGCATCTGTCAGCGGCGACGCCATCAACGGCTACGTGGTGACGCTGACGATCGGCGTGTCGCTGTAAGCCGGTTCGTCACCCGCCGCCGGCGAGGGCCTTGAGCGCCCTCTCCAGCGCGCGGATCTTCTCTCGCAGGGCCGGCAGGTTGCGCAGCAGCGCGGCATTGCGCTCCCACTCGGCATTGCGCGTGATCGGGTAATAGCCGGTGTAGCGGCCCGGCTCCCGAATCGAGTTGGCCACCAGGGTGCCGGCTGTGATGTCCACGTGGTCGACGATCTCGATATGGCCGTTGACCATTGCCGCCCCGCCGAAGGTGCAGTAGCGCCCAATGACCGCGCTCCCCGCTACACCCACGCAGCCGGCCATCGCCGTGTGCGCGCCGATGCGGCAGTTGTGGCCGATCTGGATCTGGTTGTCGAGCTTCACGCCATCCTCGATGACGGTGTCGTCCAGCGCGCCGCGGTCCACGGTGGTGTTGGCACCGATGTCGACGTCGTCGCCGATGACCACGCGGCCGATCTGCGGAATCTTGATGTAAACGCCGTCTTCCACGGCGAAGCCGAAGCCGTCGCCGCCGATGACCGCGCCGGAGTGGACGATTCCGCGCGCGCCGATGATGCAGCGGGCGTGGAAGGTGACGTTGGCGAACAGGTGGGTGTTCTCCCCAATCACTGCGCCGCGGCCGATGAAGCAGCCGGCGTCGATGATGGCGCCGGCCTTGACCAGCGCGCCTTCGCCGACGGTGACGTGGGGGCCGATGCGGGCGGTCGGCGCCACCTCGGCGCCCCTGTCGATGACTGCCGACGGGTGGATTCCGGGTGCGGGCGCCGGTTCGGCCAGCGCCACCAGGTAGTGCGCGACGCGCGCGAAACAGGCATAGGTATTCGCGGTCACGATGCGCGCGCCGCGGTAGCCCCCGGCCACGGCCTCCTCGTCCGCCGGCGCCAGGATCAGCGCCGCGGCCTGGCTGCGCGCGGCCATTTCCCGCAGCCTGGCGTTGGCAAGAAAGCTGATGTCCGTCGCGCCGGCGCGGTCCAGCGGCGCGATGGCCGTGACTTCGATGCCGGGGTCGCCGTCGAGCCGCCCGCCGAAGCGTTCGACCAGGTCGCCGAGTCGTGTGCCCATGCTCATCCTTTCCGGCGTCAGCGACGCCCTTGTACCTGGTTTGGACCGAACGGCTGGGCACGGGTTCCGGTCCGGACCGACAACCGGCATCCGGTCTGTCGAAGCGCAAACCCGTGGCGCATTGGCATTTCCACAACAACAGAGGTGACAAGGCGCCGCGATCCGATGCATGATGAGCTCGGCATTTTCGGGGAAGGAGCTGCCATGAAGAAGACGATCGGCGCGCCAGGCTCGCTGGCGCTCCTGCTGCTGCTGGCTGCCTGCGCTACGCCAGGCGCCGTCCCTGACGTCGCCGTCAAGGGCACCCAGTGCGGTCCATGTTGCGACAGGGACCCGGCGGCGGCGGCCGCTGCCACCCAGGGCGTGTCCGCGGCCAACCCCGCCAATCCCTATACCGGCAAGGATGCCTATGCCAACGTCGTGGTCGCCGCGGGCACGGTCCTGTATGCGCTGACGCCCGGCGAACCGCCCGGCTTTGCCGTCACCGAGCGCACCCTGCGAGACGCGCAGGGCGACTGGCGGCGCTATTATGCGCTGGTGCAGGTGACGACCGATCCGGGCGTGGACGAGACCGGCGCACCGCGCCGGCTGCGCGAGCAAGTGCGCGCCTACCGCGTCCCCGAGGCGCTGTGCGCAGCCCGCGGCACCGCGCGCGCCAACCCGCAATTCGGCCCCGGCGGCGGCACCCAGTATTACGTGCTGCGCGCGGATGCGGCCAGACTGATCCCCGGCGCCATCGCGCCGCTCTCGCAGTGGCAACCCTGAGCTGACACGGCATGGACGACGATCTGGCCTGGCAAGACAACAGCGGCGGCAGGCTGCTGCAGTACGACTTTGCGCCGCCGGCCGGCTGGAGCGCGGCGCGCATCGCGGCAGCGCACGCGGCGTTTGCCGAGGCGCTGGCGGACCGGGCGGCCACCGTCGGCACACCTGCACCCGGCTGGCTCGCCCTGGCGCGCAGCCTCCCTGCCCCCTTGCGCGCAGCGCTGCTGGCCGAACTGCGCGCGGGGAACCGCCTCACCGCCATCGGCAGCACCGGCTGGCCGAGCGACGGCAGCATCGTGGTCAACTTGCGCGAGCGCTTCATGGCGGCCCGCCGGGGCGTGCCCGACGGCGTGAGGTTCCGTATCCTGGACGACCCGCATTACGCCCGTGAAGAACTCAGCCACAAGGCCGGCGCGGTCGAGTTCCTGATCCTCGCCTGACAGCCGCTGCGGATAGAAAAAAAGCGCTCCCGCAGGAGCGCTTTTTTTCGTGACGCGTCACATCAGATCAATCAACCGACCCACTTGCGGGCGTTCTGGAACATGCGTGCCCACGGCGAATTCTCGCCCCAGCCGTCCGGATGCCAGGACATGGTCACGGTGCGCTGCACGCGCTCGGCGTGCGGCATCATGACCGTGAAGCGGCCGTCCGGGGTGGTGACGGCGGTCAGGCCGCCCGGCGAACCGTTCGGGTTGAACGGATACGCTTCGGTCGCCGCGCCGCGGTTGTCGACGTAGCGCAGCGTCTGCACCACCTTGGACAGATCGCCGGTCTGCGAGAAGTCGGCGTAGCCTTCGCCGTGCGCGATCGCCAGCGGGGCGTGGGTGCCGGCCAGGTCCGCAAAGAAGATCGACGGCGAATCCAGCACCTCGACCATGCCGAAGCGCGCCTCGAACTGCTCCGACTTGTTGCGGGTGAACTTCGGCCACGCTTCGGCGCCCGGGATGATGCCCTTCAGGTTGCTCATCATCTGACAGCCGTTGCAGACGCCCATGCCGAAGGTGTCGCCGCGTCCGAAGAAGGCCGCGAACTGTTCCTTCAGCCTGTCGTTGAACAGGATGGTCTTGGCCCAGCCCTCGCCCGCCCCCAGCACGTCGCCGTAGGAGAAGCCGCCGACCGCGATCAGGCCCTTGAACTGTTCCAGCGAGACGCGGCCGGCGATCAGGTCGCTCATGTGCACGTCCACCGCCTTGAAGCCGGCCTGGTGCATGCCCCAGGCGGTTTCGATGTGCGAGTTGACGCCCTGCTCGCGCAGGATGGCGACGCTCGGACGCGCGCCGGCGTTGATGAACGGGGCCGCGATGTTCTCGGTGGTGTCGTGCACCAGCTTCGGGGTGAAGCCCGGGTCGGTTTCGTCCAGCAGGCGCTCGTATTCCTGGTCGACGCAGGCCGGATTGTCGCGCAGGCGCGCGATGCGCCAGCTGGTCTCGCTCCACAGGCGATGCAGGGCGCTGCGACGTTCCTGGTAGATCACCTTGGTGTCGCGCGTGAATTCGATCACGCCGCGGTCGTTGACCTTGCCGATGATGTGGCTGCAGGCGCCCAGGTTGTATGAACGCAGCACGTTCATGACCTCGCTGCGCTCGGCATGGCGGACCTGCACCACGGCGCCCAGTTCTTCGTTGAACAGCGCGCGCAGGGTCAGGTCGTTGCGGCGCTCGCCGACCTGGCTGGCCCAGTTCTTGGCGTCGCCGTGGTCGGAGGCGTGCTCGCCTTCCATGGTCAGGATGTCGAGGTTGACCGAGACGCCGGCGCGGCCGGCGAAGGCCATTTCGCACAGGGCCGCGAACAGGCCGCCGTCCGAACGGTCGTGGTAGGCCAGCAGCTTGCCGTCCGCGTTCAGTTGCTGGACCGCGGCGAAGAAGGCCTTCAGGTCGCCCGCCGAGTCGACGTCCGGGGTTTCGTTACCGACCTGGCCGGTGACCTGCGCCAGCGCCGACGCACCGAGGCGATTCTTGCCGCGGCCCAGGTCGATCAGGATCAGCGAGGTCTCGCCGAGGTCGGTGCGCAGCTGCGGGGTCAGGGTCTTGCGGACGTCGCCCACCGGCGCAAATGCGCTGACGATCAGCGACACTGGCGAAATCACCGCTTTGGCGTCGCCGCCGTCGTTCCAGGTGGTGCGCATCGACAGCGAATCCTTGCCGACCGGGATCGACACGCCCAGCGCCGGGCACAGTTCCAGGCCGACCGCCTTCACGGTGTCGAACAGCGCGGCATCCTGGCCCGGCTGGCCGCAGGCCGCCATCCAGTTGGCCGACAGCTTGATGTCGGTGATGTCGGCGATCGGCGCGGCCGCGATGTTGGTGATGGCTTCGCCGACCGCCATGCGGCCCGAGGCCGGGGCGTCGATGACGGCGGCCGGGGTGCGTTCGCCCATCGCCATCGCCTCGCCCTTGTAGCCCTCGAAGCTCATGGTGGTGACGGCCACGTCCGCCACCGGCACCTGCCACGGGCCGACCATCTGGTCGCGCACGCTCATGCCGCCGACGCTGCGGTCGCCGATGGTAATCAGGAATGACTTGTCGGCCACGGTCGGCAGCAGCAGCACGCGGCGCGCCACTTCGGCCAGCTCCAGGCCGGTCACGTCGACCGGGGCGAACTCGTTCTTCACGTGCTCGACGTTGCGCGACATCTTGGGCGGCTTGCCGAGCAGGACGTCCATCGGCATGTCGACCGGGCTGGTGTTGGTCAGCGGGTCGATCAGGCGCAGCTGGCGTTCCTCGGTGGCGACGCCGACCGCGGCGAACAGGCAGCGCTCGCGCTCGCACATGGCGGCGAAGCGCGGCAGGTCGTCGGGGGCGATCGCCAGCACGTAGCGCTCCTGCGATTCGTTGCTCCAGATTTCGCGCGGCGACATGCCGCTTTCTTCCAGCGGCACCTTGCGCAGGTCGAAGGTCGCGCCGCGCTTGGCGTCGTTGGTGATTTCCGGGAAAGCGTTCGAGATGCCGCCGGCGCCGACGTCGTGGATCGAGATGATCGGGTTGGCGTCGCCCAGCTGCCAGCAGGCGTTGATGACTTCCTGGGCGCGGCGCTCCATCTCCGGGTTGCCGCGCTGGACCGAGTCGAAGTCGAGGTCGGCGGTGTTGGTACCGGTGGCCATCGAGCTCGCCGCCGCGCCGGCCATGCCGATGCGCATGCCGGGACCGCCCAGCTGGATCAGGAGGCTGCCCGGCGGGATGTCGTTCTTGTGCGTGTGTTCGTTCGAGATGTTGCCGATGCCGCCGGCGATCATGATCGGCTTGTGGTAGCCGAACACGGTGTCCTTGCCCAGGGCGGTGCTGCCGACGTTCTGCTCGTAGGTGCGGAAGTAGCCGCCCAGGACCGGACGGCCGAATTCGTTCGAGAACGCGGCGCCGCCGAGCGGACCGTCGACCATGATCTGCAGCGGCGAGGCGATGCGTTCCGGCTTGCCGTAGGCCGGGCTTTCCCACGGCTGCTCGGCGCCCGGGATGTTCAGGTTCGAGACCGTGAAGCCGGTCAGGCCGGCCTTCGGCTTGGCGCCGCGGCCGGTCGCGCCCTCGTCGCGGATCTCGCCGCCAGCGCCGGTGGAAGCGCCCGGGAACGGCGAGATGGCGGTCGGGTGGTTGTGGGTCTCGACCTTCATCAGCGTATGGGTCAGCTGCGTGGCCGGCGTGTATTCGTGCCCTTCGCCCTGCGGGTAGAAGCGCATCACTTCCGCGCCTTCCATGATCGCCGAGTTGTCGCTGTAGGCGACGATCGTGCCCTTCGGCTGCAGCTGGTGGGTGTTCTTGATCATGCCGAACAGCGACTTGTCCTGCTTGACGCCGTCGATGGTCCACTCGGCGTTGAAGATCTTGTGGCGGCAGTGTTCGCTGTTGGCCTGGGCGAACATCATCAGTTCGACGTCGGTCGGGTTGCGCTGCACGCGGGTGAAGGCGTCGAACAGGTAGTCGATCTCGTCCTCGGCCAGCGCCAGTCCCATCTCGGCGTTGGCCTGCACCAGCGCCTGGCGGCCGGCGCCGAGGATGTCCACGGATTCCAGCGGACGGCCTTCCAGTTCGGTGAACAGGGCCTGGGCCTGGTCGGCGCTGCGCAGCACGGTCTCGGTCATGCGGTCGTGCAGCAGCGCGGACACGGCGGCGATCTCGTTGTCGGCCAGCTTCTTCGGCGCGCCGAAGCCGGTTCCCAGCAGGCCGCTCTTGAGCACCACGGTATAGGCCACGCCGCGCTCGATGCGGTGGATGTGGGCCATGCCGCAGTTGTGCGCGATGTCGGTGGCTTTCGAGGCCCACGGCGAGATCGTGCCCAGGCGCGGGATCACGAAGAACTCCTCGGTCACGCCCTCGTACTGCGTTTCCGGCACAGGTTCGCCGTAGGTGAGCATGCTCGACAAGCGCTGCGTGTCCTCGGCGGACAGCGGGCTGCCTGCGTCGATGAAATGGTAGAACCTGGCCTGCACGGCGGCGACCGTCGGAGCGACGGTTTGCAATTGCGCGAGAAGGCGTTGGCTACGGAAGGAAGAGAGGGCGTTGGAACCCGGCAGAATCAACATGGCTTGGCAGTCGGTTGATGCAGCGTGGCTGCGGGTGAAAGATAGCCCGCTATTATACAGTGTTGACATCATAGAAGGCCGACACCCTCTGCACGCCCGTTTGTAGTTGCAGCGCTTGCAAGGAATGGCTTATTGTAGTGCGGTGGAGAGACCAACCGATGCCTGAAACCAGCCAAGCCAATACCCAACAGAACAGCCAGCTGACCGTGCTGGTGGTGGACCCGAATCCCGGCATCCGCACCAACCTGCAGAACATGCTCAACCAGTCCGGCATCTCGCGCATCGAGTTCGCCGTGAACGCCGGCACCGCCATCAAGCAGGTGGCGCGCAGGACCTACGACGTGATCCTGTGCGAGTACGACCTGGGCGGTCCGAACGCCGGCGGCGAAGGCCAGGACGGCCAGCAGTTGCTGGAAGACCTGCGCCACCACAAGCTGCTGCCGCCCTGGGGCATCTTCATCATGCTGACCGCCGAGGGCACCCAGGACAAGGTGGTCAGCGCGGCCGAGCTGACGCCCACCGACTACGTCCTGAAACCCTATACCGCCGGCATGCTGAACGAACGCATCGTGCGCGCGCTGGAGCGCCGCGCCGCCCTGCTGCCGGCCTACCAGCAGATCGCCCAGGGCAACCCGCGCGCCGCGATCCAGGCCTGCGTCGAAGCCGCCCAGGCACGGCCGCGCTTCGCCTTCGACTTCATGCGCCTGCGCGCCGAGCTGCACGCCTCGCTCAACGAGACCGCGCAGGCCGAGCACCTGTACCGCCAGGTGCTGGCCCTGAAGCCGCTCGGCTGGGCCGGCCTCGGCCTGGCGCGCGCGATGGTGGCCGAGGGGCGTTTCGACGAAGCCGCCACGCTGCTGGAAGCGCTGATCGCCGACAATCCGCGCCTGATGGCCGCCTACGACCTGCTGGCGCGCTGCCACCAGGCGCGCGGCGAGCCGGCACGGGCCCAGAAGACGCTCGAGGACGCAGTCGCGATCTCGCCGCACATGGTGCGCCGGCTGCGCACGCTGGGCGAGATCGCGCTGGAAACCGGCGACCACGCCGCCGCCGAGAAATCCTTCCGCCAGGTGGTCACGCGCTCGCGCTATTCGGAGTTCCGCAGCCCGGAAGACCACGTCAGCCTGGTCAAGGCGCTGGTAAGGAAAGGCGATCCGCTGGCCGCCGGCGGCGTGATCCGCGACATGGAACGCTCGCTGCGCGGCTCGCCGGAGACCCTGGCCTGCGCAGCGATCGCCACCGCGATGCTGCACGAGGCCGGCGGCAACCAGCCTGGCGCCGTGACGGAGCTGAAGCATGCGGTCGACGCCGTGCGCGGCGGCGGCGCCCTGTCCGGCGGCCTGCGCACTGACCTGGCGCGCGCCTGCCTGGCGCACCGGCTCGACGACGAGGCCTCGGAAGTCATGATGACGGGCCTGAGCGGCGGCGAGCGCGGCCTGTCGGCGCGCGAGGCGGCGCAGGTGTTCGTGCAGGCCGGCCGCCCCGACCTGGCCGACGGCATGAACAAGCAGCTGCGCGCCCAGGCCCAGATCCTGCTCGGCGTGGCCGACGAGAAGCGCAACATGGGCGACGTGCGCGGCGCCGTGCAGACCCTGCTGGACGCGCTGCGCATGGCGCCGAATAACCTGCAGGTGATGATCGCGCTGGCCGGCGGCATCCTGCGCCAAGTGATGGAGATGGGCTGGGATGAGGGGCTGGCCGCCTTGTGCGCCGAGCAGCTGGAGCTGATCCGGGTGGTGGATGCGGGGCATCCGCGCTTGCAGGCGCTGGATGCGGAGTTTCTGGCGGCGCAGCGGAAGTATGGTATTTCCGCGTAATTGGCCGCCGCGATGTGTTGCGGCGTGCGTGCAACTTGGGTTCCCGCCTACGCGGGAACGACGTTTCATGGGCGCGGGCCGCAAGAGCAGACGAGCCTTGAAGAGCACCGCAAACTAAAAACCGTCATTCCCGCGAAGGCGGGAATCCGAGTTCGATCCGCCGCCTCTACGGCTTCCCGTAGCCACCCCCACCCGGCGTCTCGACCACGAACATATCGCCCACCCCCATATCGGTCTTCCCGATATGTCCCAGCTCTTCCACGCGCCCATCCGCCCGCAGCACCAGGTTGCGTCCCTTCTCGCCCGGCTCGCCGCCGGCCATGCCGAACGGCGCATGCAGGCGGTTGTTCGACAGGATCGCCGCCGTCATCGGTTCCAGGAAGCGCACGCTGCGCACCCCGCCGTTGCCGCCGTGCCAGCGCCCCGCCCCGCCCGAGCCGGCGCGGATCGCGTAGCTTTCCAGGCGCACCGGGAAGCGGAACTCCAGGATCTCCGGATCGGTGAGGCGCGAGTTGGTCATGTTGGTCTGCACGACGTCGGTGCCGTCGAAGCCGGGGCCGGCGCCGGAGCCGCCGGAGATGGTCTCGTAGTACTGGTAGCGCGCGTTCCCGAACGTGAAATTGTTCATCGTGCCCTGGCTGGCCGCCATCACGCCGAGCGCGCCGTACAGCGCGTTCGTAATGCAGGTCGACGTCTCGACGTTGCCCGACACCACCGAGGCCGGATAGTGCGGATTGAGCATCGAACCCGGCGGGATGATCACCTTCAGCGGCTTCAGGCAGCCGCCGTTGAGCGGAATCTCGTCGTCGACCAGGGTGCGGAACACGTACAGCACGGCGGCCATGCACACGCTCGATGGCGCGTTGAAATTATTCGGCAGCTGGCCCGAGGTGCCGGTGAAGTCGACCTCGGCGCTGCGCGACGCCCGGTCGACCCGGATCGCCACTTCGATGCGGGCACCGTTGTCGAGCTGGTTGACGAAATGGCCGTCCTTCAGCAGTGTGATCACGCGCCGCACCGCTTCCTCGGCATTGTCCTGCACGTGGCCCATGTAGGCGCGCACCACGTCCAGGCCGAAGTGGGCGACCATCTTGTGCAGCTCGTCCACGCCCTTCTGGTTGGCCGCGACCTGGGCGCGCAGGTCGGCCAGGTTCTGGTCCGGATTGCGTGCCGGGTAGCGCGCACCGCCCAACAGCGTCCGCACCTCCGCTTCGCGCAGCACGCCGTCGAGCCCGTCGACCAGCTTGAAGTTGTCGATCAGGACGCCCTCCTGCTCGATGTGGCTGGAGTCGGGCGGCATCGAGCCCGGCGTGGTGCCGCCGATGTCGGCGTGGTGGCCGCGCGAGCCGACGTAGAACAGGATCTCGGTGCCGGCTTCGTCGAACACCGGCGAGATCACCGTCACGTCCGGCAAGTGGGTGCCGCCGTTGTAGGGGTCGTTCAGCACGTAGACGTCGCCGGCGCGCATGCGGCCGGCGTTCTTGCGCATCACGGTCTTGATGCTCTCGCCCATCGAACCCAGGTGCACCGGCATGTGCGGCGCGTTGGCGACAAGGTTGCCGTCGGCATCGAAGATCGCACAGCTGAAGTCGAGGCGTTCCTTGATGTTGACGGAGTACGCGGTGTTCTGCAGGCGCAGGCCCATCTGCTCGGCGATCGACATGAACAGGTTGTTGAAGATTTCCAGCATCACGGGGTCGGCCGTGGTGCCGATCGCATGGCGCGCCGGCAGCGCTTGCACGCGGCGCAGCACCAGGTGGTTGTAGGGCGTGACCTCGGCCTGCCAGCCGGCTTCCAGCACGGTGGTCGCATTGTCCTCGGCGATCACGGCCGGGCCGGCGATGCGGTGGCCCGGCGCCAGGTCGCGGCGCAGGTAGATCCCCGTGTCGCGCCAGCCGCCCTCGGCGAACATCGGCACGGTCTCGAACGGCGCCGGCGTGTCGGTGCGCGGCGCAGCGTCGAGCGGCTGTTCCGGCGGCGCATCCGAGCGGCCCAGCGCTTCCACCGACACCGCCTCCACCACCAGCGCCTTGCCCGGCATCAGGAAGGAGAAGCGGCGCCGGTAGGCCTGCTCGAAGCGCGCCCGCATCGCCTCGATGCTGCCGTAGGCGACCACCAGCGCCGAATCTGTGCCTTCGTAGCGCAGGTGCACGCGGTGCAGCAGTTCGATCCGCTCCGCGTGCACGCCCTGCGCCAGCAGTTCGTCGCGCGCGGCGCCGGCCAGCGCTTCCAGCTGCCGGGCCAGCGCGCCGTCGGCGAGCGCGTCCAGGCGCTGCTCGACGGCGCGCTCGCGGATCGCACCCTGGTCGGCCAGGCCCATGCCGTAGGCCGACAGCACGCCGGCCAGCGAATGGATGAAGACCGTCTTCATGCCGAGCGCGTCGGCCACCAGGCAGGCGTGCTGGCCGCCGGCGCCGCCGAAGCTGGTCAGCGCATAGTCGGTGACGTCGTGGCCGCGCTGCACCGAGATCTGCTTGATCGCATTGGCCATGTTGCCGACCGCGATGTGCAGGAAGCCCTCGGCCACCGCTTCGGGCGCCGGCGCGGTCTCACCGGTGGCCGCACCGATCTCCGCGGCCAGGCGTTCGAAGCCGGTGCGCACCGCGTCGAGGTCGAGCGGCTGGTTGGCATCCGGCCCGAACACCTGCGGGAAGTGGCGCGGCTGGATCTTGCCGAGCATGACGTTGCAGTCGGTGACCGTCAGCGGGCCGCCGCGCCGGTAGCTGGCCGGGCCCGGGTTGGCGCCGGCGCTATCCGGGCCGACGCGGTAGCGGCTGCCGTCGAAATGCAGGATCGAGCCGCCGCCCGCCGCCACGGTATGGATGCTCATCATCGGCGCGCGCATGCGCACGCCCGCCACCTGGGTCTCGAACACGCGCTCATAATCCGAGGAATGCGCGCCGGCGAAGTGCGAGACATCGGTCGAGGTGCCGCCCATGTCGAAGCCGATCACGCGCTCGAAGCCGGCCAGGCGGCTGGCGCGCACCATGCCGACGATGCCGCCGGCGGGGCCGGACAGGATGCTGTCCTTGCCCTGGAAGGCACGCGCGTCGGTGAGGCCGCCGCTCGACTGCATGAACTGCAGATTCACACGGTCCGGCAGGTCGCTTGCCACCTGGTCGACGTAGCGGCGCAGGATCGGCGACAGGTAGGCGTCGACCACGGTGGTGTCGCCGCGCGCCACCAGTTTCATCAGCGGGCTGACGGCGTGCGACATCGACACCTGGTTATAACCGATCTCGCGCGCGATGCGCGCCACCGCCTCTTCGTGGGCGGTGTAGCGGTAGCCATGCATGAACACGATGGCCAGCACGCGCAGGCCGTCGTCGTAGGCCGCCTGCAGCGCGCGCCGGGCGCCGTCTTCGTCGAGCGCCTGCACGGTGTCGCCGTGGGCGCCGATGCGCTCGTCGATCTCGATCACGCGGCTGTACAGCAATTCGGGCAGCACGATGTGGCGGTCGAACAGGCGCGGGCGGTTCTGGTAGGCGATGCGCAACGCGTCGCGAAAACCCCGCGTGATCGCCAGCACGGTGGGCTCGCCCTTGCGCTCCAGCAGCGCGTTGGTGGCGACCGTCGTGCCCATCTTGACGGCTTCCACCGAGCCGTTCGGGATCGGGTCGCCCGGCAGCAGGCCGAGCAGGTGACGGATGCCGGCCACGGCGGCGTCGCGGTACTGCTCCGGATTCTCCGACAACAGCTTGTGGGTAACGAGTGTGCCGTCGGGACGGCGCGCCACGATATCGGTGAAGGTGCCGCCGCGGTCGATCCAGAACTGCCAGTCCATCGTGTTCTCCATGTGGTTAGCTGCGCACATTGTAGTCCGGTGCGCACGATCGCCCGATTTTAGCGAAAATGCATGAACCCAGTTCCCTTTCCCCTGATTGGACCCCGCATGGATACCCAGCTCTACAGCGTTGCGCAGATCCGCGCCATCGAACAGGCGGCCCAGTCGGCCCTGCCGCCCGGCACGCTGATGCAGCGCGCCGGCGAAGCGGCGTCGGCCTACGCCTTGGAAGTGCTGGGCGGCCTGCCGACCGGCGTGGTGCTGGTGCTGGCCGGCCCCGGCAACAATGGCGGCGATGCGCTCCTGGTGGCGGCCAACCTGGCGCAGCTCGGCTGCACGGTCGAGGTGGTGCACCTGGCCGGCGACGCGCCTTCGCCCGAAGTGGCGCAGGCGCTGGCGCGGGCACGGGCGGCCCGCCTGCAGTTCGGCGACAGCCTGGAGCCGGATCAACGGCACTGCCTGGTGATCGACGGCCTGTTCGGCATCGGCCTGGCGCGCCCGCTGGCGGGACGTGCGCGCGAACTTGTCGAGCGCATCAACGGCATGGATTGCCCGGTGCTGGCGCTCGACGTGCCGAGCGGCCTGGATGCCGACACCGGCGCCGTGATCGGCCCGAACGGCATCGCGGTGCGCGCCACCCACACCATCACCTTCCTCGGCAACAAGCCGGGGCTGCACACCGGCGACGGCTGCGACCACGCGGGCCGCGTGCACGTGTGCTGGCTCGAGGTCGACGCCGCCGCCATCCAGCCTGCGCAGGCGCGGCTGAACGGCCCGGCCCTGTTCGCGTCCTGCCTGGCGCCGCGCCGGCGCAATTCGCACAAGGGCAGCTTCGGCGACGTGGCGGTGCTGGGCGGCGCGCCGGGGATGCTCGGGGCGGCGCTGCTGGCCGCGCGCGGCGCCCTGTATGCCGGCGCCGGCCGGGTGTTCGTGGCGGCGCTCGACGCCAGCATCGGGGTCGACCTGGCCCAGCCCGAGATCATGTTCCGCGAGGCCATCGGCTTCGCCTTCGAGCGCCGCACCGTGGTGGCGGGACCGGGCCTGGGCGATGCCAGTGCGGCGATGCGTTTGCTGGGCAAGGTGATCGACGGCAGCGGACCGCTGCTGCTCGACGCCGACGGCCTGAACCTGGTGGCCGCCAGCCCCGACCTGCAGGAGCGCCTGGCGCGCCACGAAGGGCCGGTGGTGATCACCCCGCATCCGCTGGAAGCGGCGCGCCTGCTCGGCGTCACGGCGGCCATCGTCCAGGCCGAGCGGCTGGAGAACGCACGCGAGCTGGCCCAGCGCCTGAATGCGGTGGTGGTGCTGAAAGGCGCCGGCAGCGTGATCGCGCGGCCCGACGGCGAGGTGGCGATCAATCCGACCGGGAATCCAGGACTGGCCACCGGCGGCAGCGGCGACGTGCTGGCAGGGCTGTGCGGCGCGCTGCTGGGCCAGGGCTGCCCCGCATGGGAGGCGGCGCTGGGGGCGGTGTGGCTGCATGGTGCGGCGGCGGACCGGCTGGTGGCCGGCGGCGCCGGCCCGATCGGCCTGACCGCGGGCGAACTGCCGCGCGCGATCCGGGCCGAGTACAACGCCCAGGTGAACAGCGTCGTTTAAGCCTGCAGGCGTCCCGCCGCGATGGTGAGCGTACGCCCGCAGCGCGCCGCCATCGCCTGGTCGTGCGTGACCAGCACCAGGGTCGAGCCGTGCTCGCGGTTCAGCTCGAACATCAGCTGGATCACCGCTTCGCCGGTGGCCGCGTCCAGGCTGCCGGTCGGCTCGTCGGCGAACAGCAGCGGCGGTTCGGTGACGAAGGCGCGCGCCAGCGCGACACGCTGCTGCTCGCCGCCGGACAGGTATTTCGGATAGTGGCGCAGGCGGCTGCCCAGGCCGACGCGGCCGAGCATGGCTTCCGCCTTGGCGCGCGCGTTGGCGTCCCCGCGCAGTTCCAGCGGCAGCATCACGTTTTCGACCGCGTTCAGGTGGGCCAGCAGCTGGAAGGACTGGAACACGAAGCCGAGCTTGGCCTTGCGGAACGCGGCGCGGCCGTCCTCGTCCAGGGCGAAGATGTCAGTCCCGTCGAGCAGCACCTTGCCGCTAGAGGGCGTGTCCAGCCCGGCCAGCAGGCCGAGCAGCGTGGACTTGCCGGAACCCGACGCGCCGACGAGGGCAAGCGTCTCTGCCGCTCCCACGGTAAAATCGACGTCGTGCAGGATGGTGAGCTCGCCGCTGGCGTCCGCCACCCGTTTGGACAAGCCGATCACCTCGATCGCCGCGCTCGCGCTGCGGCCTCGGGCGTCGGTTTGTCCTGCTTTTGCCAACTCAACCTTATCGGCCTCACCTTTTGCCGCCTCGGGAATATCACGCATGCTTGCTCATCTCAAGATTAAGAACTGGACTGTCGGTATCGTCGCGGCCTTCGCGCTGGCTGCGTCGAGCTTTGCCTATTCTGCACCAAAAACCGTGCTGGTGGTGGGCGACAGCCTGTCGGCCGAATACGGCATCGCGCGCGGCAGCGGCTGGGTCGCCCTGCTCGAACAGAAGCTCAAGGCGCAGCACATCGACGCGCGCATCGTCAACGCCAGCATCAGCGGCGAGACCACCAGCGGCGGCCGCACTCGCCTGCCTGCCCTGCTGCAGCAGCACAAGCCGAACCTGGTGGTGCTGGAACTGGGCGCCAACGACGGCCTGCGCGGGCTGCCGGTGAATGCCGCCGAAGACAATCTGCGCAGCATGATCGCGCTGGCGCACCAGAACCGCGCCAAGGTGCTGCTGGTGGGCATGCGCATGCCGCCGAACTATGGCCGCGCCTACACCGAACGCTTCGCCGGCATGTACAAGCAGCTGTCCACCCAGCTGAAGGTACCGCTGGTGCCCTTCATGCTCGAAGGCGTGGCCCAGGAACCGGCCAACTTCCAGGCCGACCGCATGCATCCGCTGGCCACCGCCCATCCGACCATCCTCAACAACATCTGGCCGCAGTTCGCGCCGCTGATCAAAGAATGACGAATCAATGAAATACCCTGCAGTCCTGAGCTTCGACACGATCCTGCCCACGCTGGACGACTTCGACACCATCATCGATGCGCGCAGCGAAGCCGAGTTCGCGCTCGACCACATCCCGGGCGCCATCAATTGCCCGGTCCTGAACGACGAAGAGCGCATCCTGGTCGGCACCACCTACAAGCAGGTCGGTTCGTTCGAGGCCAAGCGCCTGGGCGCGCCGCTGGTGGCGAAGAACATCGCGCGCGCGCTCGAGACCCAGTTCGCCGACAAGCCGCGCGACTGGAAGCCGCTGGTCTACTGCTGGCGCGGCGGCAACCGCAGCGGGTCGATGGCGCTGATCTTCGCCAAGGTGGGCTGGCCGGTGGTGCAGCTCGACGGCGGCTACAAGGCCTTCCGCGGCCACGTCGCCGCGGTGCTGGAGCAGCCGTGCACGCTGGACTTCCGCGTCGTCTGCGGCACCACCGGCAGCGGCAAGAGCCGCCTGCTGCAGGTGCTGGAGACGGTCGGTGCCCAGGTGCTCGACCTGGAACAGCTGGCCGCGCACCGCGGCTCGGTGCTGGGCCACCTGCCGGGCGAGCCGCAGCCGACCCAGAAGGCCTTCGAGACCGCGGTCTGGGAAAAGCTGCGCCGCTTCGATCCGACGCGTCCGGTGTTCGTGGAATCCGAAAGCAAGAAGGTCGGCAACCTGCGCGTGCCGGACGCCGTGATGGAGCGCATGCGCGCCTCGCCCTGCATCGCGCTGCAGCTGTCGCGCCCGAACCGTGTGCGCCTGCTGATGGAAGACTACGAGCACTTCTGCGCCGAGCCGGCGACGCTGAACGCGCAGCTGGATCACCTGGTACAGCTGCACGGCCACGCGACCATCGCAGCCTGGCACGAGATGGCCAACGACGGCCGCATGCCGGAGCTGGTCGACCAGCTGCTGGTGCAGCATTACGACCCGGCCTACCTGCGTTCGATCGACCGCAATTTCGTGCAGTACGGGCAGGCGCAGGTGCTGGAACTGGACGATATCGGCGAGGCCGATTTCCTGGCGGCGGCGCGCAAGCTGCACACCGCTTAAGTGCGCGTAGGGTGGGCACCCCGTGCCCACGCAAACGTTTGCATGGCGCCGCCTTCCGCGTGGGCACGGGGTGCCCACCCTACGACGTTCGCGTTTCGGGTAGGGTGGACGGGTTCCCCGTCCACGCGGCGATCGTTGGCCTCAGCGGTTGTGCGCACAAGCCGCAACGCAACCGGTAGAAAAAAAGCCCGGCCACTTTCGTGGACCGGGCTTCTTTTTTACGCCTTCGGGTTTACTCGGCCTTCACGCCCAGATCCGCCGGCTTGACGTTGATCTTGGCCTTGGCCTTGTGCTTCAGCGCCTCGACAAAACCGTAGGTCTCGCCGCCGCCGACCGCACTGCCGATCTGCTCGGCTTCCTGCTTGCGGCGGGCAGCGTCCGGCTGGGCCGGCTGCGACACCTTGGCGATGCGGTACACGCCATAGCCCTGGCCCGGCAGCTCGACGCCCACATAGGCCGGCAGCTTGCTGGTATCGGCCTTCAGCACGGCGATCGCGGCGGTTTCGTTGATTGCCGGCTGCTTGGTGCGCGACACGGTCTTCACTTCGCCGAAGCCGCTGGCGTCGCCGGACGCCTTGGCGGCGGCCAGCTTGGCTTCGCCGGCCTGGCGTGCCAGGCGCAGCGCTTCTTCCTGGGTCACGCGCTGGCGGATCGCGGCTTCCACTTCGGCAAACGGACGCTTGGTGGCCGGCTTGAACTCGACCACGCGGCCCGCCACCAGGGTGCTCGGCGCGGTTTCGATGGCTTCGGTGTTGCGCTTGTTGGTCAGCGCGTCCTGCGAGAAGATCGCCTTCAGGAACTTCTCGTTGTTCACCGGCGAGGTGCCCAGCGCCGGGTTCGGCGTGCGGGTCAGGCCTTCGGCGGTCTGGATGGTCAGGCCCAGCTTGTCGGCCACCGGCTTCAGACTGTCGGCCTGTTCATAGACGGTGTTGGTGAAGGTCTCTGCCAGTTCCGCGTACTTGGCGGACATCTTGGCTTTCTTCAGTTCGGCGGCGATTTCCGGCTTGGCGTCTTCCAGGCTCTTCTGGACGGCCGGCGTCACCTTGGTCACCTTGATGATGTGGTAGCCGAATTCCGAACGCACCAGGCCGCTCATCTCGCCTTCCTTCAGGCCGTAGATCGCGTCTTCGACCGGCTTGACGAACACGCCCTTCTCGATCGTGCCCAGGTCGCCGCCCAGCTCGGCCGAGCCCGGATCCTGCGATTGTGCCTTGGCAACCTTGGCGAAATCGCCCGGGTTCTTCTTCAGCTCGTCCAGGATGGCTTGCGCCTTGGCCTTGGCGGCGGCATCGTCGGCCGGCTTGGCGTTGGCCGACGCGTTGATCAGGATGTGGCTGGCGCTGCGCTTCTCGGCGGTCAGGAAGCGTGCCTTGTTCTTGTTGTAGGCGTCGGCGATCTCGGCGTCCGAGACGGCGATCGTCTTCTCGACGGCGGGGGCGTCGAACACCACGTAGTCGGCCTTGACGGTTTCCGGCACTTGGAACAGGGCCGTGTTCTTGTCGTAGTAGGCCTTGAGCATGTCGTCGGTGACCTTGACCTGGGCGGCGTACTGCGCGGCCGGGAACAGCTGCTCCTGGACTTCGCGTTCCTGGTCGTTGATGTCGGACAGGCGGCTCGACACGGTGCGCGGCGCGAACGCGGTCTGCTGGATCGAACCGACCAGCTGCTGCACCGCCATGTCGTGGCGCATGCGCGCGTCGAACTGGTCCGGGGTCATGCCCTGGGCGGCCAGCGCGGCGATATAGCCTTCCTTGTCGAAGCTGCCGTCGGCCTTGCGGAACTGCTGGATATCCAGGATCGCCTTGCGCAGCACGCTGTCGCTCACGGTCAGCTGGTTGCGCGCGACTTCGGCGTTGATGGCCCGCTCGGCCACCAGGTTATCGAGGATGGCCTGCTTCGCTTCCGGGGTGTCGAACAGTTTCTGGTCGAACTGCGCGCCCATCATCTGGCGCGCCTGGTCGATCTGGCGGCGCTGCGCCGCTTCCCATTCCTGCTGGGTGATCTTTTTCCCGTCCACGGTCGCGACACCTTCGCCGCTGGCGCCGCGCTCCTGGTAGCTGCTGACGCCGACCAGGACGAAGGACGGCAGGATCAGCAACAGCAGCAGGAACTGCATGATGCGCTGGTGATTACGGATAAATTCAAACATGGTCAGCCAATCAAGGTTGAAGATGCATAACAAAAAAGCTACGGGAAGCGCAAAAAAAAAGGCGAACCACGTTCGCCTTTTCTTTCAGCCTCGCCTGAAGGCGACACTTCTCGTACATTCTGGCGGAGCGGACGGGGCTCGAACCCGCGACCCCCGGCGTGACAGGCCGGTATTCTAACCAACTGAACTACCGCTCCAAAATCTTTGCTGCTCGTCTAGTACTTGGTGGCGGAGCGGACGGGGCTCGAACCCGCGACCCCCGGCGTGACAGGCCGGTATTCTAACCAACTGAACTACCGCTCCACGAAATACTGGGTGCTACAACTGCTACTCGCTCTGCATGTCAGCGCAGAAGAGGCATTAGTTTACTGCATCTTTCAGTGCTTTACCAGCCTTAAATTTCGGGACCTTGGCAGCCTTGATCTTGATGGCTTCCTTGGTACGCGGATCGCGGCCGGTGCGGGCAGCGCGCTCGCCGACCGTGAAGGTGCCGAAACCGACCAGGGTCACGCTGTCGTTGTTCTTCAGGGTGTTGGTCACCGCGTCGATCATCGCATCGAGGGCACGCGCTGCAGAAGCTTTGGTCAGGTCCGCGGATTTCGCGATTTCTTCGATCAATTCAGTTTTATTCACTCTATTCCCTCGTTATACGTTTCCAGCTGGTTTTGACGCCGGGAAAACGCCAGGCATGCAAAACCGCAAGCGCGTATTAGACAAGCGGGGAATGCTTTGTGTCAAGCAAAGTGGTACTGACAGGCAATAAATAGAGGCTATGCTCAGTGACTTGCGTGCGGCTGACGTTCGAAACGGATGGACGACAAAAAAGTCGTCCCTGCGCAGGCAGGAACCCAGTTTGCGCGCGCTATCGAAACGCCTGCAAACTTGGGTCCCTGCCTGCGCAGGGACGACGGTGCTGCTGCTAACGCAGTTCGACGAGAATCAGTGCTTGACGACGCCGCCCTGCCCTTCAGCCGTGGTCGCGACAGCCGCGGCCACCGCAGGCACGTCGACCAGCGCTTCCGGCTGGCGTTCCAGCGCAACTTCCAGCACCTTCTCGATCCAGCGCACCGGCACGATCTCGAGCTTGTTCTTGACGTTGTCCGGGATGTCGGCCAGGTCCTTCACGTTCTGCTCGGGGATCAGGACGGTCTTGATGCCGCCGCGCTGCGCCGCCAGCAGTTTTTCCTTCAGGCCGCCGATCGGCAGGACTTCGCCGCGCAGCGTGATCTCGCCGGTCATGGCGACATCGGCACGGACCGGGATGCCGGTGAACACCGACACCAGCGCGGTGGTCATCGCGATACCGGCGGACGGACCGTCCTTCGGGGTCGCGCCTTCCGGCACGTGGATGTGGATGTCGGTCTTCTCGAACACCTCGTTCTTGATGCCCAGGCGCGGTGCACGCGAGCGCACCACGGTGCGGGCGGCTTCGATCGATTCCTTCATCACGTCGCCCAGCGTACCGGTACGGATCACCGCGCCCTTGCCCGGCACCTGCACGGCTTCGATGGTCAGCAGGTCGCCGCCCACTTCGGTCCATGCCAGGCCGACCACCTGGCCGATCTGGTTGTCCTTCTCGGCCACGCCGAAGTCGTAGCGGCGCACGCCCAGGTACTTGTCCAGGGTCTTGGCGTTGACGATGACGCGCTTGTTGTCCTTCTTCAGCAGCAGCATCTTGACGACCTTGCGGCAGATCTTCGAGATCTCGCGTTCCAGCGAACGTACGCCCGCTTCACGGGTGTAGTAGCGGATGATGTCGCGGATCGCGGCTTCTTCCACCTTGATCTCTTCTTCCTTCAGGCCATTCGCCTTGATCTGCTTCGGCAGCAGGTAGCGCTGGGCGATCGAGGTCTTCTCGTCTTCGGTGTAACCCGACAGGCGGATCACTTCCATCCGGTCCAGCAGCGCCGGCGGGATGTTGAACGAGTTCGAGGTCGCCACGAACATCACGTCCGACAGGTCGAAGTCGACTTCGACGTAGTGGTCGCTGAAGGTGTGGTTCTGCGCCGGGTCCAGCACCTCGAGCAAAGCCGAGGACGGGTCGCCGCGGAAGTCCGCACCCATTTTATCGATCTCGTCGAGCAGGAACAGCGGGTTGCGCACGCCGACTTTCGACAGCGATTGCAGCACCTTGCCCGGCATCGAGCCGATGTAGGTACGACGGTGGCCGCGGATCTCGGCTTCGTCGCGCACGCCGCCGAGCGCCATGCGCACGTACTTGCGGCCGGTGGCGCGGGCGATCGATTCGCCCAGCGAGGTTTTACCCACGCCCGGAGGACCGACGAAGCACAGGATCGGCGCCTTCAGCTTCTCGACGCGCTGTTGCACTGCGAGGTACTCGAGGATGCGTTCCTTGATCTTGTCCAGGCCGTAGTGGTCGGATTCGAGCACTTCGGCGGCCTTTTCCAGGTCGATCGTGACCTTGGATTTCTTTTTCCACGGCAGGCCGACCAGGGTATCGATGTAGTTGCGCACGACGGTGGCTTCGGCCGACATCGGCGACATCATCTTCAGCTTTTTGATCTCGGCCTGGGCCTTTTCCAGTGCCTCTTTCGGCATCTTGGCAGCGATCACTTTCTTTTCGAGCTCTTCGATGTCGGCGCCATCTTCGCCTTCACCCAGCTCCTTCTGGATCGCCTTGACCTGCTCGTTCAGGTAGTACTCGCGCTGCGATTTTTCCATCTGGCGCTTGACGCGGCCGCGGATGCGCTTTTCCACCTGCAGGATGTCGAGTTCGCCTTCCAGCTGGCCGAGCAGGTGCTCGAGGCGCTTGGCGACGTTGAAGATCTCGAGGATGACCTGCTTCTGCTCGAGCTTGAGCGGCAGGTGCGCGGCGACGGTGTCGGCCAGGCGGCCGGCGTCATCGATGCCGGCCAGCGATGCCAGGATCTCGGGCGGAATCTTCTTGTTGAGTTTGACGTACTGATCGAATTGCTGAACGATCGCACGGCGCATCGCTTCGACTTCCGAGTCGTCGCCGATTTCCGAATTGATCGGGGTCAGGTCGGCCACGAAATGGCTCGGGCCGTCGCTGATGTGGTTGATACGGGCACGCTGCGCGCCTTCGACCAGCACCTTCACGGTACCGTCGGGCAGCTTCAGCATTTGCAGGATATTGGCCACGCAGCCGATCTCGTAGATGTCTGCGGCCGAAGGCTCGTCCTTGGCAGCTGCTTTTTGCGCAGCGAGCATGATGCTCTTGCCCTGCTCCATCGCGGCTTCCAGGGCCTTGATGGATTTCGGGCGGCCGACGAACAGAGGTATCACCATATGAGGGAACACCACCACGTCGCGCAATGGCAAGAGGGGCAGCGTTGTTTGCTCGGTAAATTTAGTAGTCGTCATGGCATACCTTATAGAAAGCGTGAAGAGGATGTTGGGAGCCCACCCCGAATTCACAAGACCGGCCAAATAAATTTTTCCTGATGAAAAATTTGTTAACTTGGGTTTGACTATAGCCGATTCGACAAAAGCGCGCTTTTTAAATGAAAAAGCCACTACGCAACCGTGGTCGCGAGTGGCTTTTTACTGCATTCCGCGCTGGTGTCGAGATTGATTGTACCGACTCGACCGCAGGATTCAAGCGTGTTTGCAGCTTTTACGCCCGGAAATATTAATTTTCTCCGGAAACTTTTGGCGTTTCGCTATAAATGAGCAAAGGCTTCGCGCCATTCGTGATCGTATTTTCATCGATCACGACTTTCACCACATTTTGCTGGCTTGGCAGTTCATACATGACGTCCAGCAAAGCATGTTCCAGGATCGAACGCAGGCCGCGTGCGCCGGTCTTGCGTGCCAATGCCTTCTTGGCAATCGCATGCAGTGCCGCCGGGCGGATTTCGAGTTCGGCACCTTCCATGTCGAGCAGCTTGGAGTACTGCTTGATCAGCGCGTTCTTCGGCTCGATCAGGATCTGGATCAGCGCTTCCTCGGTCAGTTCGCTCAGCGTCGCCACCACCGGCAGACGGCCGACCAGCTCAGGGATCAGGCCGAACTTGATCAGGTCTTCCGGCTCGGCGTCGAGCAGCACATCGCTCGACGAGCGCTGGCTCTGGCTCTTGACGGTGGCGCCGAAGCCGATGCCGCTCTTCTCGGACCGGTCCTGGATCACCTTGGCCAGGCCGTCGAAGGCGCCGCCGCAGATGAACATGATGTTGGTGGTGTCGATCTGGACGAAGTCCTGGTTCGGGTGCTTGCGCCCGCCCTGCGGCGGCACCGAGGCCATCGTGCCTTCGATCAGCTTCAGCAGTGCCTGCTGCACGCCCTCGCCCGACACGTCGCGCGTGATCGACGGGTTGTCCGATTTACGCGAAATCTTGTCGATCTCGTCGATGTAGACGATGCCGCGCTGCGCCTTCTCGACTTCGTAGTTGCAGCTCTGCAGCAGCTTCTGGATGATGTTCTCGACGTCCTCGCCGACATAGCCGGCTTCGGTCAGCGTGGTCGCGTCGGCGATCACGAAGGGGACGTTCAGCATGCGCGCCAGGGTCTGGGCCAGCAGCGTCTTGCCGGAGCCGGTGGGGCCGACCAGCAGGATGTTGCTCTTGGCCAGCTCGACCTCGTCCTTCTTGCCGAGGTGCTTCAGGCGCTTGTAATGGTTGTAGACAGCGACCGACAGAATGCGCTTGGCCGTCTGCTGGCCGATCACGTATTGATCCAGCAGCTCGCTGATCTCGTGCGGCGTCGGCAGGTCGGACTTGGCGCCCGCCACCGTTTCGACGTTCGAGGTCTCATCGCGGATGATGTCGTTGCACAGGTCGATGCACTCATCGCAGATGAAGACCGAAGGTCCCGCGATCAGCTTCTTGACCTCGTGCTGGCTCTTTCCGCAGAACGAGCAGTACAGGAGTTTTTCGCCGCTTGAGGATTTTTTGTCAGACATGGGGCAGGTTTCTGTTGAATTGCAATGAATATAACGCTAATACGGGGACGCAACAAGTGTGCACAACTCCATGCTACCCGATTTGAAAATAAAACGCCCGAACCGCTGTCGCGACCGGGCGTTTTGAGCAACATTTGTCGGCTGCTTAATTGCTTAACAACTGCGCGCCTAACAACTGCGCGCTCATCAGCCGGATTTCCATCAGCCGCGGCTGGTCAGCACCCGGTCGATCAGGCCGTATTCCACGGATTCCTCGGCGGACATGAAGCGGTCGCGGTCGGTATCCTTGTGGATCTGCTCGATCGTCTGGCCGGTGTTGTCGGCCATGATGCGCGCCAGACGCTCGCGCAGGTACAGGATTTCCTTGGCCTGGATCTCGATGTCCGAGGCCATGCCCTGCGAACCGCCGGACGGCTGGTGAATCATGACGCGCGAATTCGGCAGCGAGAAACGCTTGCCCTTGGCGCCGGCTGCCAGCAGGAAGGCGCCCATCGACGCGGCCAGGCCGGTGCACAGGGTCGACACGTCCGGCTTGATGAAGTTCATGGTGTCGAAAATCGCCAGACCGGCCGATACCGATCCACCCGGCGAGTTGATGTACAGCGAGATGTCCTTGTCCGGATTCTCGCTTTCCAGGAACAGCAGCTGGGCCACGATCAGGTTGGCCATCTGGTCGTTGACAGGGCCGACCAGGAAAATCACGCGCTCTTTCAGCAGACGCGAGTAGATATCGTAGGCGCGCTCGCCACGACCGCTCTGCTCGATCACCATCGGCACCAGGCCGAGGGCTTGTGTATCCAATGCGGGATTACGATTCATACCTGTCACTTTCCTTTTCTCGAAGTTGATGCCACCCCGCGCGGCGCCACGGCCGGGCGGGGCCCTCAAGGAATTACGCTTGCGCGTTGCTTCCCATCAGTTCGTCGAAGGCGATGTCTTTCGACGCGACCTTCGCTTTACCGAGTACATAGTTAACGACGTTTTCTTCCAATACAAGAGCTTCGACTTCGCTCAGGCGGCGGCGATCGCTATAGTAGTACTTCAGGACTTCCTTCGGGTCTTCGTAGCTTTGCGCGAAATCTTCGATCTGCGCTTTCACCTGTTCCTGCGTGGCTTGCAGGTTGTTGTCGCCCACCAGCTGCGACAGGATCAGGCCCAGGCGCACGCGGCGCTCGGCCTTGGTCGCGAACAGGTCTGCCGGGAACGGCAGGCTCTTGACGTCCATGCCGCGGCCGGCCATGTCCTGGCGGGTCTGCTCGGCCAGGCGCGCCGAATCCTGGGCAACCATGACTTGCGGCACGTCCATTTCGGTGTGCTTGACCAGCGCGTCCATCACGGCTTCCTTGTTGCGGGCCTTGATGCGGGCGTTGACTTCGCGCTCCAGGTTGACCTTGATGTCTTCGCGCATCTTTTCGACGCTGCCGTCTTCGATGCCCAGCGACTTGGCGAACTCGGCGTCGATTTCCGGCAGGTGCGCCCACTCCAGCTTCTTCAGGGTGATGGTGAACTCGGCGGTCTTGCCGGCCACGTCCTTACCGTGGTAATCCTCCGGGAAGGCCAGCGGGAAGGTCTTGCTTTCGCCAACTTTCAGGCCGACGGTCGCGGCTTCGAATTCCGGCAGCATGCGGCCTTCGCCCAGCACGAAGGCGTAGTCGTCAGCCTTGCCGCCCGGGAACTCGACGCCGTCGATGACGCCGGTGAAGTCGACGGTCACGCGGTCGCCGTTGGCAGCGACGGCTTCGCCGCCGTCGCCGTGCTCACCGGATTCGCCCTTGGTGTGGAAGTGCACGCGCTGCTTGCGCAGGATGTCGATGGTCTTGTCGATCTCGGCATCCGACACGGCGGCCTGGACGGTCTCGATCTCGACGTTGGCCAGGTCCGGCAGGGCGACTTCCGGGTAGACTTCGAAAGTCGCGTCGAAGGCCAGCATGCCTTCAGGTGCGTCTTGCTTCGGTTCGATTTTCGGCATGCCGGCAACGCGCAGCTGATTTTCGTTGGCGGCGTCGTTGAAGGCCTGGCCGACGCGGTCGTTCAGCACGTCCGACTCGATCTGGAAACCGTACTGTGCCGCGACCATCTTCAGCGGCACCTTGCCCGGACGGAAGCCCGGGGCACGAGCGGTCTTGGCCTGCTTCTTGAGGCGCTTTTCAACTTCCGTACGAACGTCGCTCAGCGGAAAAGAGAGAGTCAAGCGACGCTCGAGTTTACCCAGGTTTTCGACTGCAGTTGCCATTGTAAAAATCGTCCAAAAAAATAATTATTCGTGGTGCGAGGAGGGGGACTCGAACCCCCACACCATTGCTGGCGTCAGGACCTAAACCTGGTGCGTCTACCAATTTCGCCATCCTCGCGCAGGATTGCATCTTGCCACAAAAACAAAGGGCGCCCGACAAGAACCCGGCCGCCCTGCATCCAAATGTTTAGGGGCTACAACTTCAACCCGATATTTTACTGGATTTTCTGACAGCATTGGACGATTTTTAAATCGTGCGGAACTGCTGAGTTAGCGTGGTTTTATTGCCGGGATTTTCTTACGTCATTTCAATTACTTAGCCAATTCTCGATGCGTAGGGTGGGCACCCCGTGCCCTCGCGGACGCCGGCAACGCGCAAACGTCCGCGTGGGCTCAGGGAGCCCACCCTACGGGGCCACCGGCTTTTTCACGCGGAACCAGGCTGCGTACAAGGCTGGCAGGAACAGCAGCGTCAGCGCCGTCGCCACCAGCAGCCCGCCCATGATGGCCACCGCCATCGGCCCCCAGAACACCGAGCGCGACAGCGGAATCATGGCCAGCGCCGCGGCCGCCGCCGTCAGCAGGATCGGCCGGCAGCGCCGCACCGCCGACTCGACGATCGCGTCCCAGGCCGGCACTCCGGCCGCGATGTCGGTCTCGATCTGGTCGACCAGGATCACCGAGTTCCGGATGATCATGCCGAACAGCGCGATCACGCCCAGGTTGGCGACGAAGCCGAACGGCCGGCCCAGCAGCAGCAGCGCCATGGCCGCCCCGGCCACGCCCAGCGGGCCGGTCAGGAACACCAGCACCGAGCGCGAGAAGCTGTGCAGCTGCAGCATCAAGAGCGTGAATACCAGGAACAGCACCAGCGGCACGTTGGCGGTGATCGAGGCTTCCGCTTCCGAACTGTCGGCGGCGGCGCCTTCCAGCTTGATGCGGTAGCCGGCCGGCAGCGACGCGCGCAGGGCCGCCAGCTTGTCGCCGACCTGGGTCGACACGGTCGGCCCCTGGATGCCGGCCACCACGTCCGACTGGACCATGATCGCCCACTCGCGCCCTTCGCGGAACACCACGCCCGGCTCCCACACGAACTCGATGCGCGCCAGCTGCGACAGTGGCACCGGCTTGCCGGACGGCGTCGCGATGTTGGTGCCGGCCAGCACCGACATGGTCGAGCGTTCCTCGAGCGGCTGGCGCACCACGATGTCGATCAGGCGGTTGCTTTCCCTGAACTGGCCGATGATGGTGCCGGACAGCACGGTGGCGACCGTGCGGCGCACCGCCTGCGAGGTGACGCCGAGCGCGCGCAGCTTGTCCTGGTCGAGGTCGAGGCGCAGCACCTTGATCGCCTCGTTCCAGTTGTCGTTGACGCCCACCGTGTTCGGGTTGGCGCGCATGACGTCCTTGACCCCGTCGGCCAGGCGCCGTACCACGGCGATGTCGGGCCCGGTCACGCGGAACTGCACCGGATACGGCACCGGCGGCCCGTTCGGCAGCAGTTTCACGCGCCCGCGCACTTCCGGAAAATCGTTCTCGAACACGTCCTCGATCTTGCGCTTGAGCGACGCGCGTTCGGCCAGCCCCTTGGGCAGCACCACGAACTGCGACACGTTCGAGGCCGGGAAGATCTGGTCCAGCGGCAGGTAGAAGCGCGGACTGCCGGTACCGACGTAGCTGGTCACGCTCTCCAGCTCCGGCTGCTTGCGCACGAAGGCCTCGAACTTCTTCGCCAGCGCCTCGTTGACGGCGAAACTGGTGCCTTCGGGCGTCCACATCTCGACCATCAGCTCGGGACGGCTGGAATCCGGGAAGAACTGCTTTTCGATGAACTTGAAGCCGAATACGCCCAGCGCGAACACGCCGAGGGACAGCGCGATCGTGGTCATGCGCCATTCCACGCACCAGTTGACCAGGCGCCGGAAGCGGCGGTACGCCGGGGTGTCGAACACGTCGTGGTGCGACTCCCCCGGTGCATGCGGCTGCACGCGTAACAGCACGAAGCCGATGTAGGGCGTGAAGGTCACCGCCACCACCCACGACACCACCAGCGCGATCGCGTTCACCGAGAACATCGAAAAGGTGTACTCGCCCGCGGCCGATTTCGCCAAACCGATCGGCAGGAAGCCGGCGGCGGTGATCAGGGTGCCGGTCAGCATCGGGAAGGCGGTCGAGGTATAGGCGAAGGTGGCCGCCTCGAAGCGCGACATGCCCTCCTCCATCTTGCGGACCATCATCTCGACCGCGATGATGGCATCGTCCACCAGCAGACCGAGGGCGATGATCAGCGCCCCCAGCGACACCTTGTGCAGCGAAATGTCGAAGATGCGCATGAACACGAAGGTGATCGCCAGCACCAGCGGGATCGTCAGCGCCACCACCAGGCCGGGACGCACGTCCAGGCGCAGCTTCGGCTTGCTGTGCAGGCCCAACGCGACGAAGGAGACCAGCAGCACGATCACCACCGCTTCGGCAAGCGTATGCATGAATTCGCTCACCGAGGCTGTCACCGCCGCCGGCTGGTTCGACACCCGTTCCAGTTCGATCCCGACCGGCAGCTGGGCGCGGATGCGCCCCACCGTCTGTTCCAGCCCCTTGCCGAGCTGGATGATGTTGCCGCCCTTTTCCATCGACACGCCCAGCCCGATCACTTCCTTGCCGTTGAAGCGCATCTTGTCGTGCGGCGGGTCCTGGTAGGCGCGCTCCACGGTGGCGAAGTCGCCCAGGCGGAAGGTGGTGCCGTTTGCGCGCAGGCTCAGGCCTTCCAGGTCGCGGGCGGTCTTCAGGCCGCCGGTCACGCGCACCTGCAGGTTCTCGCCCGGCGTCACCAGCACGCCCGAGGCCTCGATGCCGTTCTGGGTCGCGATCTGGTTGACGATGGTCTCCATCGGCACCCCGAGCTGGGCGAACTTCTGCTGCGAGAACAGGATGTTGACCTTTTCTTCCTGCACCCCGAACTGCTCGACCTTGGCCACCAGCGGCACCGCCAGCAGCTGCTGGCGCACGAAGTCGGCATAATCGCGCATCTCGGCATAGGTGAAGCCGTCGCCGGACAGCGCGAAGATCGAACCGTAGGTGTCGCCGAATTCGTCGTTGAAATAGGGCCCGATCACGCCGGCCGGCAGCGTGCCGGCGATGTCGCCGATCTTCTTGCGCACCTGGTACCAGGTCGGCGGCACCTCTTTCGGCGGCGTCGATTCCTTCAGCTCGACGATGATGGTGGTTTCCCCGGGCTTGGAGAAACTCGATATCTTGTCGACCGAGGGCGTTTCCTGCAGCTTGCGTTCCAGCTTGTCGGTCACCTGCTGCGCCATCTGCACCGCGGTGGCGCCGGGCCAGTAGGCGGTCAGCACCATGGCGCGGAAGGTAAACGGCGGGTCCTCGTCCTGGCCCAGCGCGTTGTAGCTGAGGATGCCGCCGATCAGCAGCGCGGCGATCAGGTAGCGCGTCAGCGGGATGTGTTCGAGGGCCCAGCGCGACAGGTTGAAGCCCTTCATCGTGCGGCTCCGGCAGGCATGGCGCCTGATTGCACCTTACCCACCGCCTCCGCTTCGGCATCGCCGCGGCGCGCCACGTCGGCGCTCAATACCTTCACCTTCTGGCCGTTCTTCAGCAGGTTGACACCGGCCGTCACCACGGTCTGGCCAGCCTGCACGCCACCGGCCAGCACCACCTCGTTGCCGGATACGCCGCCGACCTGCACCGGCACCAGCCGCACGGCGCCGTTCTCGATCACCCATACCGAGGTCACGCCCTTGTCCTGGTACAGCGCCGACAGCGGCACGCGCAGGGCAGTATTGTCCTTGCCGGCGCGCTGCACGAGTTCGACCACGGCGGTCATCCCCAGGCGCACGTCATCGAGCGGAACGTCCGCGCGCGGCGGCAACGCCACCTTGACCGTATAGGTGCGGGTGGCGGCATCGGCCATCGGCGACACTTCGCGGATGCGGCCCGGGATGCTGCGGTCCGGATCGGCCCACAGTTTCACTCTCACCTCGCCCACCTTGCGCAGGTCGCCGACCTGGTCTTCCGGCACGCCGATCACGACTTCCTTTTCGTCGGTACGCGCCACCTGCACCACCGGGGTGCCGGCCGCGACCACCTGGCCGACCTCGGCCGAGATCGCGGTCACGACGCCGTCCACGTCCGACACCAGCGCCGCATAGCCGGCCTGGTTCGACTGTTCGCGCAGCGCGGCGCGTGCCGATTCCACGGTCGACTGGCTGGAGCGCGCCGCCGCGCGCTTCTCGTCGAGCACCGCCTGGCTGACGAAGTTCTGGGCCCGCAGGTTCTGGTAGCGCTTCAGCTCCGCCTGCGCCAGTTCGAGATTGGTCTCGGCCGCGCGCAGCGTCGCCCGCGCCTGGGCCTGGCCGAGGCGCAGGTCCTGCGGATCGAGCTGCATCAGGAGCGTGCCGCGCTCGACGAGCGTGCCGACATCGACCTTGCGCGCGCTGATCTTGCCGCCGACCCGGAATCCCAGGCGCGATTCGTAGCGCGGCCGCACGTCGCCGGAGAATGCGGTGCGCGTCTCGACGCTGCCGGCCGCCAGCGTGACCGCGCGCACCGGGCGCACCTCGTCGGCTGGCGGCGCCGGCTTGGAACAGGCGGAGAGCAGCGCGGACAACAGCAAGGCGGCGAAACGGAAACGGGAGGCGGAAACGAGACTGGAAGCGGGACTGGGAACGACAGCGGAACGATCGACGGGCACGGTGTTTTCCTCGGTGGCCCGGGCCTGTCGGCCCAGGCGGGTATCGATTCCGATGTCGGAACCATAAGCCAGCAATTATAATCATGCAAACCACCCCGGTAAATGACCTTAGAGTCAGCTACCTAGATCCCTCCATGGCCGTCGATCACTACGAAAACTTCCCCGTCGCTTCCATCCTGCTGCCGCGCCGCCTGCGCCCCGCGGTGGAGGCGATCTACGCCTTTGCGCGCAGCGCCGACGACCTTGCCGACGAGGGCGACGCCACGCCGGAACAACGGCTGGCGGCGCTGAACGCCTATGAACGCGCGCTCGACGGCATCGCCGCCGGCACCCCGCCCGCCGACCCGATGTTCGCGCGCCTGGCCGCGGTGGTCGCCGCCTACCGCCTCGACCTGCAGCCGCTGCGCGACCTGCTGAGCGCCTTCCGCCAGGACGTGGTCACCACCCGCTACCCGGACTTCCCCACCCTGCTCGATTACTGCCGCCGCTCGGCGAACCCGGTGGGGCGCCTGATGCTTGCCCTGTACGGCGTCGCCGATCCGGTCGGCCTGCGCCAGTCGGACGCGGTGTGCAGCGCGCTCCAGCTGATCAACTTCTGGCAGGACGTCGGCATCGACATCGGCAAGGGCCGCATCTACCTGCCGCAGGACGATTTGCAGCGCTTCGGCGTGAGCGAAGCCGATATCCAGGCCGGACGTACCGGGCCGGCCTGGCGCGCGCTGATGGGGTTCGAAGTGGCGCGGGCACGCGCCCTGATGCTGGAAGGCGCGCCGCTGGCCGGGCGGCTGCCGGGCCGCATCGGCTGGGAGCTGCGCATGGTGGTCCAGGGCGGGCTGCGCATCCTGGAAGCGATCGAACGCGCCGACTACGACGTCTACCGGCGCCGCCCCAAGCTGGGCCGCCCCGACTGGCTTGTGGTCGGCTGGCGCGCCCTCACTATGTAGATCCCAGCATGTAAATGAGCCCGGCTGCCCTCTTCTGGCAGCCCATCGGATATAAAATAGCGGACTTGCTCCGAGAATTTGCGTTTTACTATGTCTCCCGACGAATACTGCCAACAAAAGACCGTTCAAAGCGGCTCCAGCTTTTACTACAGCTTCCTGTTCCTGCCGCTGGAGCGCCGGCGCGCGATCACGGCGCTGTACGCGTTCTGCCGGGAAGTCGACGACACCGTGGACGAGGCCAGCGACGGCTCGCTGGCGCGCATCAAGCTGGCCTGGTGGCGCACCGAAGTCTCCAGCATGTACGCGCCCGGCGCCACGCCGACCCACCCGGTGATGCTGGCGCTGCGCCCGCACCTGGCCGTGTACGACCTCAAGGAAGCCCACCTGCTGGCCGTCATCGACGGCATGGAGATGGATCTCGACCAGTCGCGCTACCTGGATTACCCGGGCCTGCGCAAGTACTGCTGGCACGTGGCCGGCGTGGTCGGCGTGCTGTCGGCCAGCATCTTCGGCGTGACCAACCCGCAGACGCTGCAATACGCGGAAAAGCTGGGCCTGGCCTTCCAGCTGACCAACATCATCCGCGACGTCGGCGAGGATGCGCGCAAGGGCCGCATCTACCTGCCGGTCAACGAGCTGCAGCAGTTCGGCGTCACCGCGGCCGACCTGCTCAACGCGCGCCACAGCGAGAAGTTCGAGGCGCTGATGAAGTTCCAGACCGACCGCGCCCAGGCCTGCTACGACGAAGCCATGGCGCTGCTGCCGAAGGAAGACCGGCGCGCCCAGCGTCCGGGCCTGATGATGGCGGCGATCTACCGCACCCTGCTCGACGAGATCGAGCGCGACGGCTTCCATGTGCTGAACCAGCGCATCTCGCTGACGCCGCTGCGCAAGCTGTGGCTGGCGTGGAAGACCTATGTCCGCAACTAAATCCGCAACTGAGCGGTCTGCAAGCAAGGCGGCCGGCGCGCGCTCGATCGCGGTGGTCGGCGGCGGCTGGGCCGGCTGCGCCGCGGCCGTCACCCTGGCCGATGCCGGCCATGCGGTCACGCTGTACGAAGCCGCGCGCACGCTCGGCGGCCGCGCGCGCGCCGTCGATGCCCACGGGCGCCAGCTCGACAACGGCCAGCACATCATGCTGGGTGCCTACGACGCCACCCTCGGCCTGCTGCGCAAGGTCGGCATCGATCCCCGCGAGGCCCTGCTGCGCCTGCCGCTGCAGATGCGCTATCCGCCCGGCCAGGGACTGATGGACTTCGTCGCGCCCAGGCTGCCGGCGCCGCTGCACATGCTGGCCGCGCTGCTGCGCGCCACAGGACTGCAGCGCGAAGACAAGCTGGCGCTGGCGCGCTTTTCCACCAGCGCGCGCTGGATGGGATGGCAGCTGTACAACGATTGCAGCGTGGCCGAGCTGCTGGAACGCTTCGAACAGACCCCGCGCCTGACGCGCCTGATGTGGCGTCCGCTGTGCCTGGCCGCGCTGAATACCGCGCCCGAACAGGCCTCCGCCAAGGTGTTCCTGGCGGTGCTGCGCGACAGCCTAGGCGCCAAGCGGGCGGCGTCCGACATGCTGTTGCCGCGCCTGCTGCTCGACGCCCTGTTCCCGGACGCGGCGCGCGCCTACGTCGAAAACCGCGGCGGCCGCGTGCTGACCGGCGCGCGCGTCGATGCGCTGGAGCGCGAGGGGGCCCAGTGGCGTGTCACGACCGACGCCGGCTGCGTCAAATTCGACGGCGTGGTGCTGGCCACGGCGCCGTGGCAGGCCGCCGGCCTGCTGCGCCCGCTGCCCGAGGCGGACGTGGTGGTGGCCCAGCTGGACGGCTTCGCCTACGAACCGATTTCCACGGTCTACCTGCAATACGAGCCGGCGCTGCGCCTGCCGCTGCCGTTCTGCGCGCTGCTGGACGAGCCCGAGCGCGGCCTGTGGGGCCAGTTCGTGTTCGATCGCGGCCAGCTGGATGCGCGCCACGAGGGCCTGCTGGCGGTGGTGATCAGCGGCGCCTCCGAAGCCGCCGGCCTGGCACGCGATGCGCTGGCGGCTGCGGTTGCGGCGCAGCTGGCCGGCGCCTTCGGCATCGAGGCGCTGGCCCGTCCGGTCTGGCACCAGGTGATCACGGAAAAGCGTGCCACCTTCGCCTGCACCCCGGGCCTGGCGCGCCCCGTCAACGCCAGCGGCCTGCCCGGCCTGGCGCTGGCCGGCGACTACACCGCCTCCGACTACCCGGCCACGCTGGAATCGGCGGTGCGCAGCGGACTGGATGCGGCGCGCCTGCTGGACGCACCGTCAGCCTGAGCGGCGCGTGCGGCGCGCAGCGGCCGTCGCGTCCTGCGCCCGCCTGCCCCGCGAATTCTGCAGCCCGTCGCATCCCCATGGCGCCGGGCGCGGCCGCGGCGTAATCTGTCAGCATCGAAACGAGTCTTGTCGGAAGTCCACATCGGCGCCCGCCATGCTCGCACCGCAACACCCAATCACGGAGTACCGATGGGCAAACTGGAATACCTGGACGCGCTCAAGCGCGCCATGCTGGGACTGCCGCCCGACATCCAGGCCAAGACCCTGGCCTATTACGAACAGCGCTTCGTCGACGCCGAAGGCATCGGCCGCAGCGAGCAGGACGTGGCGCGCGAACTCGACGATCCCAAGAAGATCGCCATGACGCTGCGCGCCAGCAGCCACCTGAACGCCATGTCGGGAGCCCTGGCCGAAAAGAAGGACCCGGCCAACTTCCTGCGCCTGATGGTGTCGGGAGTTGGCCTCGCCATCTTCAACCTGTTCATGATCGTTCCGGCGATCGTCTATTCGGCGCTGCTGTTCTCGCTGTACGCCTGCGCGCTGGCCTTTTACCTGGCCGGCGTGCTCACCACCGCCAGCGGCCTGGCCGGCACCAACGAGCTGGTGCTCGACTGGCCGGCGCGCTTCATCGACATCGACCCCGACAGCCGCGGCGAGCGCACCACCCGCATCACCATCGGCGACGGCAGCGTGCAGGTGAAGCAGGACGCGCCGCCGGCCGGCGACGAAGACAAGGCCGCGCGCCGCGACGGCTCGCGCGTGCTGCGCGGCGCCGAGGCGGTGGCCGACAGCTCGCTGCGCATCAGCACCGAGATGGACGCCGAATCGCGCACCACCCAGACCCTGATCGGCATCGGCATGGTGCTGGGCGGGATCGTGCTGTTCCTGCTGTCGCTGGTGATCTCGCGCTACACGCTGGTCGGCCTGAAACGCTACTTCCAGATGAACCGTTCCCTGCTCAAGGGACATTGAGGCCACCATGCGCGCATTACTCAAGACCGGCTTCGTGCTGCTGCTGCTCTCCCTCGTCCTGATCGGCATGTCCTACAGCGTGCTGCGGGCCCAGAACAGCACCGGCGGCGCCTCCAGCCCCGGCAGCCGCCTGCTGGCCACCGACAAGCGCGTCCTGGGCGGCGCCATCCACGCGGTCGACCTGACCGGCCCGATCAACCTGGTGCTGCGCCAGGGCCCGCAGGCGGCGCTCGAAGTGCGCGGCGAACAGCGCCTGCTGGCCAACGTCGACACCTCGAGCGAAGACGGCACCCTGCGCATCGGGCCGCGCGGCATCCTGCTGCGCCACCGCCAGCCGATCGAGGTCACCGTCACCCTGCCGGCACTCGACACCCTGAGCGTCAACGGCAGCGGCGACTCCAGCGTCAGCGGCTTCGCCGGCGAGCGCCTCGACCTGGCCCTGGGCGGCAGCGGCACCCTGCGCTTCAACGGCCGTTACCGCGACATCATCGCCGCCCTGCACGGCAGCGGCGACATGGAAGTCACCGGCGGCAGCAGCGAGCGCGTGGTCGCCGAAAGCATCGGCTCCGGCAACCTGACGCTGGTGGGCGCCAGCCGCGAGCTGCATGCCGAAGTGCGCGGCTCGGGCGAACTCGATGCGCGCCACCTGCGCGCCGAGGAAGTCCACCTGTCCAGCACCGGCTCCGGCTCGAGCGCGGTGTACGCGACGCGCGAAGCCAAGATCGAACTGTCCGGCAGCGCCGACGCCACCGTCTACGGCAACCCGGAGCGGCGCGAGGTCAGCCGCCGCGGCAGCGCCAGCGTCGATTTCCACGACTGATCCGCTCTACATCAGAAGTGCTTGCATTCCGTAAATTGAACGTATACGATTCGTATATAGACAATATACGGAGTGTATGATGGGTATCGTAAACATCGACGACGAACTGCACGACCAGCTGCGCAAGGCCAGCGTGGTATCGTGCCGCTCGATCAACGCGCAGGCCGCCTTCTGGGTCAAGGTCGGCATGCTGTGCGAAATGAATCCGACCATGAGCTTCAACGAGATCGTGGCGCGCGAACTCAAGGCGGCGGGGATTGTGCCGCAAGCCATCCGGGCCGCCTAGCCATGACCAAGCGCCCCGAAGAAATCGCCCTCATGGCGGCGGCCGGCAAGCTGCTGGCCGACGTGTTCGTGCACCTGGACCGGCTCGAGCTGGCCGGCATGTCGACCATGCAGGTCAACGACCTGGTCGACCGCCTGATCGTCGACGAACTGGCGGCCCGCCCGGCCAGCAAGGGCCAGTACGGCTACGCCTACGCGCTGAACGCCTCGCGCAACAACGTCGTATGCCACGGCGTGCCCTCGCCGGCCGAGATCCTGCAGAACGGCGACATCGTGAACTTCGACATCACGCTGGAAAAGGACGGCTGGATCGCCGACTCCAGCAAGACCTACCTGGTGGGCGACGTGTCGCCGCAGGCCAAGCGCCTGGTGCAGGTGACCTACGAAGCGATGTGGAAAGGCATCCGCGCGGTGCGCCCCGGCGCGCGCCTGGGCGACGTCGGCCACGCGATCGAGCGCCATGCGCGGCGCAACGGCTATTCGGTGGTGCGCGAGTACTGCGGCCACGGCATCGGCCGCGAGATGCACGAAGCGCCGCAGGTACTGCACTGGGGCCGGCCGCGGACCGGCCTGATGCTGCGCGAAGGGATGGTGTTCACCATCGAGCCGATGCTGAACCAGGGGCAGCAATCGGTCTACACCGAGGACGACGGCTGGACCGTGGTGACGCAGGACGGGCAGCTGTCGGCGCAGTTCGAGCATACGGTGGCCGTCACCCGGAACGGCGTGCGGGTACTGACCCTGCGGCCGGGCGAACGCAAGCCGAACTGAGGGCAGCCGAAACCGCTAACGCTTACCGCGCCGGACGCCGGCTCGACGCCACGATGTCGTCCAGCAGACCGGTCAGGTGTTGCAGATCCACCGGCTTGACCAGGTGATGCGCGAAGCCGGCAGCCAGGGACTGTTCGCGGTCGCTCTCTTGCCCGTAGCCCGAAACGGCAATCAGCACGGCGCCGGCCACCTCCGGCAGCGCGTGCAGGCGCACGGCCAGCTCGTTGCCGTCGATGTCCGGCAGGCCGATGTCGAGGATGCAGACCTGCGGCCGCTCCACCCGCGCGCGCGCCAGCGCCGCGCGCGAACCGTACTCCACGGCAACATGGTGCCCCTGGCTTTCCAGCAGCATGCCCAGCATCTCGGCAGCATCGGCGTTGTCGTCGACCACCAGGATGCGCAGTGCATCAGCGTCCTGAGCAGCGTCCTGAGCAGCGTCCTGCCCGCCGGCCTGCAAAGGGGCCCCGGCGGCGCGGGCGGCCGTATCGCCCTGGAAGCGCGGCAGGCGGACCGTGAAGCGGCTTCCCTGGCCCAGCCCGGCGCTATCGCAGGTGACGCTGCCCCCGTGCAGCTCGACCAGGCTCCTGACCAGGGCCAGGCCCAGGCCGAGGCCGCCGGCCGAGCGGTCCGGGGTGCGCTCGGCCTGCGCAAACAGTTCGAAGGCATGGGCCGCCAGGACGGGCGTCATGCCGATGCCGTTGTCGGCGACCTCGACCACGGCGCTGTCCGCATGCACTGTCATGGCGAGCGCGATGCTGCCGCCTTCCGGCGTGTATTTGGCGGCATTGTTGAGGATGTTCGCGAGGACCTGGACCAGCCGCTTCTGGTCGCCCATCACGATCGCCGTTTCCGGCGACATCTGCGACCGCAGCCGGTGGCGCCTGGCCTGAATCAGCGGCGTCACCTGTTCGATGGCCTCGCCCACGACCTGGTGCAGGTCGAGCGGCGCGCTCTCCAGTTCGACCAGGCCGCGCGTCACGCGCGACACGTCCAGCAGGTCGTCGACCAGGTGGGTCATGTGGTCGACCTGGCGCGCGATGATCTCGCTGGTGTGGCGCACCCGGTCCTGGTCCAGCCGCCCCATTCGCAACAGGTGCGCCGCGGCGCCGATCGGGGCCAGCGGATTGCGCAGCTCGTGGGCCAGCATCGCCAGGAACTCGTCCTTGCGCCGGTCCGCATCGCGCAGCTGTTCTTCGACCGCCTTGCGCTCGCCGATATCGCGGAAGAATACCGCGATCCGGTCCTCGGGCAGCGCATACGCACGGATCTCGAGCCACAGGCGGCCGCCTTCGGGCAAGACCTGGCTGTATTCCAGCGTGCCGGGTTGCGACGCCGCCTGGACGCGCCGGCAGAGCTTCTCGACCTCGGTGCCGGTCAGGCACGGCAAGGCAGTCCATACACGGCTGCCCAGCAGCGTGCCGCGGGCCACCTGCGACAGCTGCGTGCCGATCTCGTTGATCTGCAGGACGGTCCAGTCGCGGTCGAGCAGGACGAAGCCTTCCGCCATGCTTTCGAAAATCTGCCGGCTCTGGTCGCGTTCGGCCCGCAGCTCGTTCTGCACGCGCGCGCTCTCCACGGCGAACCAGGTGCGGTCGACCATGTCTTCCGCCATGCCGATCTGTTCGGCCGTCCAGGCATGGATTGCGTTGTCGTGCACGCTCAGCACGGCGCGCAGGCGGCCCTCCTTGATCAGCGGGATCGCCAGCACGGCGCGGATGCCCGACGCCATGTAGTTGGCCATGTGGGGCAGCGCCGCGTCGACCTGCATCACGTCGTCGATCACCAGATTGCGTCCGGCGCGCAGCCTATCGGAAACGGTGGCGCCGAAATCGGCGAGCGCCAGGCGCATGCCGCCCATCGGCGCCAGTTCGCCGTCGGTCCAGTCGCGCTGCAGGAACAGCGCCATGCCGGAATCGTCGGCTTCGCCGTAGACCACGCGCTTGCCGCCGACGTATTTGCCGAGCAGCTCGCAGGCGGCGGCGGTCACGTCCGCGGGATTGAGCAGCGGACGGATGCGGTCGGCCAGCGTCAGCTGGAATGACCGGCGCCGTTCCGCCGTCTCGAGCGCCACCTTGATCAGCTTTTCTTCGTGGATGTCGGTCGAGGTGCCGAACCAGCGCTCGATCTCGCCGGCGCGGTTCAGAAACGGCTGGGCACGTACCAGGAACCAGCGGTAGTCGCCGGTGCGCGAACGGATCCGGTGCTCGACATGGAAGGCGCGATGCTGCTCGTAGGCCTGGGCCCAGGCCGACATCGTGACGTCCCGGTCGTCGGGATGGACGAACTGCTCGGCCACGTCGGCCGGCGTGGAGGAAGCGATCGGCACGCCGGTGTAGTCATCCCACCGGCGGTTGAAATAGACGGCTTCGCCGGACGCCATGACGATCCAGATGATCTGCGGCACCGAATCAGCCATCAGGCGGAAATCATGCTCGCTCTGGCGTAGCGCCTGTTCGGCGGCTTTCTGCGCGCTGACATCGCGGAAATAGAAGGACAGTCCGGCCGCTGCGGGTGCAAGCTGAAACGCATACCATCTGCCGTGCCCGGGATAATGGATGGTGGTCTCGCCAGCGCCCGCCTCTCCATGACCGTGCCGGTAAGCCTCGGCGAATGCGCTGCGGTCGAAACCGGGCAGCACGTGCCACAGCGACCTGCCGATTGCATCGCTGCCCTCGACACCGAGCAACTGCGCCGCATGCCGGTTCACATAGGTGAGCTTCCAGTCCTCGTCCACCGAAAAAAAACCGGCCGGCATGCTCTCCAGGATCGCAGCGGCGCCATTGGTGAAGCCCTGCGCTGTGCCGTGGCTGACGTTCATGAGCATGCCTTCGAGGTACCTGGATAATCCACCATTATATGATGACAGGCAGCTATGGCCGGCAAATTTACGTGGCGGTCGCAATGAATATCGGCAGGCGACGAACTGCCGACCCGGCAAGGCCTAGGTCCGGTCCGCTTCGGGTGAGGAAGGCTCGCGCTGCAGCCACGCCAGGGCCGCCTGCCCCGCCGCCCGCCCGCCGGCGAAGCAGGCCGTCAACAGGTAGCCCCCGGTCGGCGCTTCCCAGTCGACCATCTCGCCGGCCACGAACACCCCCGGCAGCGCGCGCAGCATCGCACCGTCCAGCGACGCGAAGCGCACCCCGCCGCCGCTGCTGATCGCCTCGTCGATCGGGCGCGGGCGCTTCAAAACGAGCGGCAACGTCTTCAATGCCGCCGCCAGGCGCACCGGGTCCGCATAGTCGTCCTTCGACAGGCACTCGTGCAGCAGGCCCGATTTGACGCCCTTGATGCCCAGGCGGCTTTGCAGATGGCTGGCCATCGAGCGCGAGCCGCGCGCCTGGGTCACCTCCGCCAGCACCCGCTCGGGCGTGTGATCCGGCAGCAGGTCGATCCAGACCGTGGCCTGGCCGTCGCGCGCGATCGCATCGCGGATCGGCGCCGACAGCGCGTACACCAGGCTGCCCTCGATGCCGCTCGCGGTCACCACGAACTGGCCCTTGCGGAAGGCCGGACTGCCGTCGGCGCCGGCCACGCCGAGCGCCACCGTGGTCAGCGGCGCGCCGGCGTGGCGGCCGGCGAAGTGCTCGCTCCAGTCGGCGTCGAAGCCGCAATTCATCGGCACCAGCGGCGCCACGTCCACCGCTTTTTGCGCCAGCAGCGGCACCCAGGCGCCGTCCGAGCCGAGCCGTGCCCAGCTGGCGCCGCCCAGCGCCAGCACCGTGGCGTCGGCCGCCTCGATCCGTTCGCCGTCGGGGGTCGCGAACAGCAACCCGCCGTCGCGCCAGCCCAGCCAGCGGTGGCGCATGTGGAAGCGCACCCCGGCGTCGCGCAGGCGGTGCAGCCAGGCGCGCAGCAGCGGCGCGGCCTTCATCTCGGTGGGGAAGACGCGCCCGGAGCTGCCCACGAAGGTGTCGATGCCCAGGCCGTGGATCCAGTCGCGTACCTGCTGCGGCGTGAAGCCGTCCAGCCAGCGGGCCACTTCCGCGCTGCGCGCGCCGTAGCGCGCCACGAAGGCGGCATGGTCCTCGGCGTGGGTGATGTTCATGCCGCCCTTGCCGGCCAGGAGGAATTTGCGGCCGGCCGAAGGCATGGCGTCGTACAGGTCGACGGCGGCGCCGCCCGCGGCCAGGACTTCGGCCGCCATCAGGCCGGCGGGGCCGCCGCCGATGACGATGACGCGGCGGGAGGGCATGGTGGGAAGAACGTGGGACATGGCGGCGACTCTCTGCTAAGGAGCCGCATTGTAGTCGAGGCGCGCCTCCGGAAAAAAGATGTAAAGGAAACTTGACATCGAACACGGCCCTCATTACGATGTAAAGCATACTTTACATCCGCCCGATTCACAACCGAGGAGCAGCACATGTACGAGAAACGCGTCGCCCGGGCTTACCACGCCGAACTCTGGACCGCGGTTGCGGTGTACGTGGTGCTGCTGCTCGCTTCGATCGCGATCGCGCGCCCGATGCCGGACAGCCCCTTACGCACCGCCCTGCTGGTCCTGCCGATGCTCGGCTTCGCGCTGATGATCCGCGCCATCGTGCGCCACGTCGCCCGCATCGACGAATACCAGCGCCTGCGCATGCTGGAATCGCTCGGCATCGCCTTCGCCATCACCGGCGCCCTCACCTTCAGCTACGGCTTCCTCGAGACCGCCGGCTTTCCGAAGCTGTCGATGTTCACCGTCTGGATCGTGATGGGCGCGAGCTGGGGGCTGGTGAACCTGGTGCGCAAGTGGAGCGGCCGGTGAAGAACCTGATCCGCGACCTGCGCGCCGAACGCGGCTGGAGCCAGGCCGCCCTGGCCGAGATGCTGAGCGTCTCGCGCCAGACCGTGATCGCCATCGAAACCGGCAAGTACGACCCCAGCCTGCCGCTGGCGTTTTCGCTGTCCCGGCTGTTCGAAAGACCGATCGAAGCCATCTTTTTCCCCGACCAGGAGCCTGTATGAACATCTGCAAACACCGCCGCACGAACCGCTTCGTCATGGCCTTCGCCATCCTGCTGGCGCTCGGCGCCTTCGGCAACGGCAAGGCGGCCGATGTCGCCGGCACCGCCGCCGCGCCCAACCGCTTCGCCGCGGCGATCGCCCCGGCCGAGCGCTTCGAGGTCGGCGGCGTGCTGGTCGAGCGCCACGGCGCGGCCGCCGGCCGCCCGCTGATCCTGATCCCGGGCCTGGCCAGCGGCAGCTGGGCGTGGCAGGACACCATCCGCGCGTTCAGCCCCACCCACCCGGTCTACGTGCTGACCCTGCCCGGCTTCGACGGCCGTCCGGCGGCGCCGGCCGAGCCCTTCGCCGCGGCCCGCGCCGCGGTGGCGCAGCTGATCGCCGAGCGCCGGCTCGACAAGCCGGTGATCGTCGGCCACAGCCTGGGCGCGACGCTCGGCTTCGCGGTCGCCGAGGACAAGCCGGCGCTGGTGGGCGGCCTGGTCGCGATCGACGGCCTGCCGGTGATGCCCGGCACCGAAGCCATGGCCCCGGCCCAGCGCGCGCAGATGGCGGAAGGCATGCGCGGCCGCCTGGCCGGTGCGCCGGCCGCCTTCGCCGCCCAGCAGCAGGCCTACATGCGCACCATCGGCGTGATCGACATGGGCAAGGCCGACGACCTGGCCAGGCTGTCGGCGCGCAGCGACCCGGCCTCGGTCGGCAGGTACGCGTCCGACGTGCTGAAGCTCGACCTGCGTCCCGGCCTGAACACGATCCAGGCGCCGCTGCTGGTGATCTCGCCTTACCACGACCTGGACGCATCGCAGCAGGGCATCGGCGAAAACGCCAAGCTTGAGTACTACCGCTCGCTGGTGGACGGCGTGCCGAAGGTCCAGGTGGTATCGGTCGCGCCGGCCCGCCATTTCGCGATGATCGACCAGCCGCAGAAGGTCATCGACGCCATCGACGGCTTCCTCAAGTCCTTGTAAAGACAGGGGAAACACTGCACCGGGGGCCTCGGCACCGGTGTCGACGCGGCCCGGATTTGATGTCATGATTGCAGGTCGGCGCGCCTCCGGCGGTTCGGCGCGCCCGCGTCCAAGCTTTATTTTTCGTTGTCCGAGGAGATTCATGCACTTCGCACCCAAGACTTCCCTGCCGCTCCTGCTCGCGGTGGCCGCCCTCACCCAGACTGCGCATGCAGCCGACGCCCCGCTGCCCAGGCGCCAGGCCGACATCGACGCCATCGTGCGCGAGATTTCGCCGCAGCGCATCCATGGCTACATCGAGAAGCTGGTGAGCTTCGGTACCCGCCACACGATGTCCGAGACCGAATCGAACACGCGCGGCATCGGCGCCGCGCGGCGCTGGATCAAGGCCGAGCTGGAACGCTGCGGCGCCGGCAAGCTGGACGTCCAGTTCGACAGCCACCTGCACCCGGTCGACAACCGCATCACCCGTCCGACCGAGATCGTCAACGTGCTGGCGACCCTGCCCGGCACCCAGCCCGCCTCGCGCGAGCGCTACTACGTGGTCAGCGGCCACTACGACTCGCGCGTCACCGACGTCATGAACACCACGGCCGACGCGCCGGGCGCCAACGACGACGCGTCGGGCACGGCGGCCGTGATGGAAATGGCCTGCGTGATGTCGCGCCACAAGTTCGACGCGTCGCTGATCTTCATGACGGTGGCCGCCGAGGAACAGGGCCTGTACGGCGCCGCCAACGTCGCCAAGGGCGCCAAGGCCAAGGGCATGAACATCGCCGGCATGCTGAACAACGACATCATCGGCAGCTCGCACGACGAGAACGGCAAGATCAACAACCGCGAAGTGCGCCTGTTCGCCGAAGGCGTGCCGCCGCTGAAGGAAACCACGCCGGAACTGCGCACCCTGATCACCACCGGCGGCGAGAACGATTCGATCACCCGCCAGCTGGCGCGTCACGTCAAGGAGACCGGCGAGCGCTACGTGCCGGACTTCAAGGTCAGCATCATCTACCGGCGCGACCGCTACCTGCGCGGCGGCGACCACAGCCCCTTCCTGGACGCCGGTTATGCGGCGGTGCGCTTCACCGAGCCGGCCGAGGACTTCAACCACCAGCACCAGGACCTGCGTACCGAGAACGGCAAGAAGATCGGCGACCTGATCGAATACGTCGATCCGGACTACGTAGCACGCGTGGCCCGCGTCAACGCGGCCTCGCTCGCTTCGCTGGCGCTGGCGCCGGCCGCGCCGCAGGAAGTCAAGGTCAAGACCTCGGCGCTCGACAACGGCACCCAGCTGGTCTGGAAGGCCAACGCCGAACCGGACCTGGCCGGCTACCGCATCGTGTGGCGCGAGACCACCGCGCCGCAGTGGCAGGGTGCGCAGTTCGTCGGCAACGTCACCACCCACCGCCTGGATATGTCGAAGGACAATATCCTGTTCGGCGTGCAGGCGGTCGACAAGGACGGCAACGTCAGCCCGGCCACCTATCCGGTGCCGCAGCGCTGATCCAAGCAGGTATTCGCGTGGGGTAAATCCCACGCCGGCGCCGCGGGCTTGCTGCACCGCGGCGTTTTTCATTTCCCCGCTGCCGCGCCCGACACGCGCCGTCTGCACCCGCCGCGCCCCGGCGCGCGCGCCGCCGATTTATAGTGCGCCGCAATGACATTCGTCCAAATATTTTCTTGACATGTTTACGGCTCAGCCTATGCTTGTAAGCTAAGCAATGCGAACGATGAACGCTACAGGCGTCGTCCAGGAGCCCAAAGGCGTACACGATTCGACCGGAAGTCCGTAGGCACATCTTGGAGGATGTTTATGTCGGTAATGACTCGCAGGACATTACTGGGCGCAATCGCGACCAGTCCGCTCTGGCTTCACACGGCGTGGGCCCAACCCACGAACCTCAAGATCTCCCATCAGTTCCCCGGCGGCAGCGTCGCCGAAGGCGATTTCCGCGACCGCCTGTGCCGCATGTTCGCCGCCCAGGCCGAGCGCGCCACCCGCGGCAAACTGAAGTTCTCGATCTACCCGGCCTCCACCCTGATGAAGAGCGACGCCCAGATCCCCGCGCTGGCCAAGGGCGCGCTCGACCTGTCGCTGGTGCCGCTGTCGTATGCCGGCGCCGAGCTCCCGGAAGTCAACATCGGCCTGATGCCCGGCCTGGTCACCTCCTACGAACAGGGCTACGCCTGGAAGAACATGGACGTCGGCCGCGAATTCAACCGCGTGCTGGCCGAGCGCGGCATCGTCATCCTGAGCTGGATCTGGCAGGCCGGCGGCGTCGCCTCGCGCGGCAAGCCGATCGTCGATCCCGAGGACGCCGCCGGCCTGAAGGTGCGCGGCGGCTCGCACGAGATGGACCTGATCCTGAAGGAAGCCGGCGCCAGCGTGGTCGACATTCCCTCCAACGAAATCCGCAACGCCATGCAAAGCGGCGCACTCGACGCGGCCATGACCTCGTCCTCGTCGCTGATATCGTTCCGCCTCGACGAGGTGGCGAAAACCGTCACCACGGCGCGCGGCGGTGCCTACTGGTTTATGCTGGAACCGCTGCTGATGTCGAAGACGGCCTTCGACCGGCTGCCGCGCGACCAGCAGGCGATCCTGATGAAGGTCGGCGCCGACCTCGAAGGCTTTGCGCGCAAGTCGGCGCAGATGGACGATGCTGCGGTGGCGGCGCTGTTCGAAGGCCGCGGCGGACGCACCGTGGACCTGAACGCGGGCTCGCTGCACAAGTGGCAGGAGATCGCGCGCAACACGGCGTGGCGCGATTACGGGGAGAAGAATGCGAACTGCGCCAGGCTGCTGGCGCTGGCCGAGAAGGCGGTGGTGTGAAGTAACGGTGTGACGATGGGCCTGCAGCCTCGAAACGTCGTCCCCGCGAAAGCAGGGACCCATGCAGAGCCGGCGGAGCCTGCGCCGTTCAATCAACCGTCGTGGCTACCGCAACTCCGGCATGGGTTCCCGCCTGCGCGGGAACGACGGTTTGCGCGCTGGCGGTATTGCTGCCGATTCGTTCAGCCGCCGGTCACCGGCGGGAAGAAAGCCACTTCCCCGCCTTCCTGCAGCGCCGTCTCCGGCCCGCACATCACATGGTTGAACGCCATGCGCAGCGCCCGCTCGTGCGCCAGCGCCTCGGACCAGGCACCGCCGCGCGCGATCAGGAAATCGCGCACCGCGCCCACCGTGGCCACGCCGTCCGGCAGCGCCACCGATTCGCCCGAGGTGCCTACGGCCTCGCGCACGCTGGCAAAGAAACGCAACTGAATATTCACGGACATCCTTTCAAACTTCCCACATCAGTACTGCAGCGCCGCGAACGGCATGAAGCGCACCACGTCGCCGCGCGCGATCGATTGTCCCGGCGGATTGTCCACCAGGCCGTCGGCCCACACGGTCGACGTCAGCACGCCCGACCCCTGGTTGGGGAACAGGTCGAGCCCGCCGCCGTCGTTCATGCGCACCCGCAGGAACTCGTTGCGGCGGTCGGGTTTCGGCCAGTCGAAGTCGGCGCGCATCGCGATCGAGCGCGGCTCGACCGGCCCGCTCACGCCCTGCAGGCGCAGCAGGAAGGGCCGCACGAACAGCAGGAAGGTGATGAAGCTCGACACCGGATTGCCCGGCAGGCCGATGAAGAACGCGGTTCCCCCGGTCTCCTCGGTCCATTCTTCGCGCCGCACTTCGCCGAACGCCAGCGGCTTGCCGGGCTTGACCGCGATCTGCCACATGTTCAGGCGGCCCTCGGCTTCCACCGCCGGCTTGATATGGTCTTCCTCGCCGACCGACACGCCGCCCGAGGTGATGATCAGGTCGTGCGCGCGCGCCGCCTCGCGCAGCGTCTCGCGCGTGGCCTGCAGCGAATCCGGCACGATGCCGTAGTCGGTGAAGTCGCAGCCGAGGTTTTCCAGCAGGCCGCGCAGCGTGAAGCGGTTCGAGTTGTAGATCGCGCCGGGCTTCAGGGGCTCGCCCGGCATCGCCAGTTCGTCGCCGGTGAAGAACACCGCCACGCGCAGGCGGCGCCGCACCGGCAGCGTGGCCAGGCCGCTTGACGCCGCCAGCCCCAGCTCCTGGCCGCGCAGGCGCGTGCCCGCCGCCAGGATCACGGCGCCGGTGCGCACGTCCTCGCCCTGGCGGCGGATCCATTCGCCCGCGCGCGGCACGTGTTTCACGACGACGTACTCGCCCTCCAGCTCGCACTGCTCCTGCATCACCACCGCGTCGGCGCCCGGCGGGATCAGGGCGCCGGTAAAGATGCGCGCCGCGGTGCCGGGTTCGAGCGGCTGGCCGACGCTGCCGGCCGGGATGCGCTGGGCCACGCGCAGGCGCGCGCTGCCGTCCGCGCAGTCGGCGGCGCGCACCGCGTAGCCGTCCATCTGGGTGTTGTCGGCGCCGGGCACGTCCAGCATCGAGAGCTGGTCCGCGGCCAGCACCCGCCCGTTGGCGTCGAGCGTCGCGACCGACTCGACGTCGGCGACCGGACGCGCGGCCGCCAGCAGGAAGTCGAGAGCTTCGCGCACCGCCATCAGCGGCTTGCGCGCGGGTGCGGCTGCAGGTACCCCAGCGGCGCTCATCGTCCCAGTCCCGTGTGCGCCGCGATGAATTCCTTCATCTGCGCGACGTTCGGATGCATCACCACGAAGCGCTGCGGCTGGTGTTCGATGTTCTCGAAGCCGGCCGGACGCGCCGCGTCGGTACCGAGCGCTTCCAGGATGGTCTCGTTGAACTTGGCGGCCAGCGCGGTCTCCAGCACGATCATCGGCACGCCCGGCTCGACATGCTCGCGCGCGACCTTGATGCCGTCGGCGGTGTGGGTGTCGATGGTGATGCCGTAGTCCTCGAACACCTCGCGGATCGTCGCCAGGCGGTCGGCGTGGGTCGAACAGCCGGACTGGAAGCCGTACTGGCCGACCAGCTTGAATTCGTCGCCGTCGCTGCCCGGCGCGCCCGACAGGTCGAAGCCGCCGTGCGTGTCGACCTTCTTGAACAGCGCGTGGGTGCGCTCGGCGTCGCGGCCGACCAGGTCGTACACGAAGCGCTCGAAGTTCGAGGCCTTGGAGATGTCCATCGACGGGCTGCTGGTGTGGTAGGTCTCGGACGACTTGCGCACGCGGTACACGCCGGTGCGGAAGAATTCGTCGAGCACGTTGTTCTCGTTGGTGGCGACCACCAGCTTGTCGATCGGCAGGCCCATCATGCGCGCGATGTGGCCGGCGCAGATGTTGCCGAAGTTCCCCGACGGGACCGTGAACGAAACCTTCTGGTCGTTGCCGGTGGTGGCCTTCAGGTAGCCGCGGAAGTAGTACACGACCTGGGCGACCACGCGCGCCCAGTTGATCGAATTGACCGTGCCGATCTTCTGGCGCACCTTGAATTCGAGGTCGTTCGAGACTGCCTTGACCATGTCCTGGCAATCGTCGAACACGCCTTCGACGGCGATGTTGAAGATGTTCGGGTCCTGCAGGCTGAACATCTGGGCGGTCTGGAACGCGCTCATCTTCCCGTGCGGCGAGAGCATGAACACGCGGATGCCGCGCTTGCCGCGCATTGCGTATTCGGCGGCGCTGCCGGTGTCGCCCGAGGTGGCGCCGAAGATGTTCAATTCGTCGCCGTTCTTGGCCAGCGCGTATTCGAACAGGTTGCCCAGCAACTGCATCGCCATGTCCTTGAAGGCCAGCGTCGGACCGTTCGACAGGCCTTGCAGGATCAGCGTCTTGCCCGGACCACTTTCCAGCACGCGCAGCGGCGTGATGTCCTGCGCCGACTCGTCCGCACGCGCGTTGCGGTACACGGCGGGCGTGTAGGTCTTCGCGGTCAGGGCCTTCAGGTCCTGGTCCGGAATGTCGGTGGCGAACTTGCGCAGGATCTCGTAGGCGAGGTCGGCGTAGGACAGGCCGCGCCAGGCATCGAGCTCGGCGCCGCTGACCTGGGGATAGTCGGCCGGCAGATAGAGTCCGCCGTCCGGCGCCAGGCCGCCCAGCAGGATGTCGGAAAAGGATTGGGGATTACGTGCTGCGGACGCGCTGGTCGCGCGGGTGGACACATAGTGCATACGGTAGAAAGGATCCAGTTGGCTCGCAAGGGACAATTATTATAGTCCGGCGGAAGAAAAGTTGTCTTTTTACCGAATAATATTCAGATGCATGTGTGTCGACGTTGCGTAGGGTGGGCACCCCTTGCCCACGCGGACGCTTGCGGAACGCCGGCATTCGCGTGGGCTCGGGAAGCCCACCCTACCCTTCAGCAGGCCGCGTGGTTGACGGTCACCACGTGGATCGCCAGCCCGCCCAGCGAGGTCTCCTTGTACTTCACCTGCATGTCGGCCCCGGTCTGGCGCATGGTCTCGATCACGTCGTCCAGGCTGACGAAGTGGGTACCGTCGCCCTTCAGCGCCAGCGAGGCCGCGGTGATCGCCTTGATCGCGCCCATGCCGTTGCGCTCGATGCACGGAATCTGCACCAGGCCGCCGATCGGGTCGCAGGTCATGCCGAGGTGGTGCTCGATGCCGATTTCGGCGGCGTTCTCGATCTTCTCGTTGGAACCGCCCAGCGCCGCCACCAGGCCGGCCGCCGCCATCGCGCAAGCCACGCCGACCTCGCCCTGGCAGCCGATTTCGGCCCCCGAGATCGAGGCATTGCGCTTGCACAGCATGCCGATCGCGGCGGAAGTCAGCAGGAACTCGCGCACGCCGCGCTGCGGGTCGCTCGGACGGCAATCCTCGGCGTAGTAGCGCAGCACCGCCGGGATGATGCCGGCCGCGCCGTTGGTCGGCGCCGTCACCACGCGCCCGCCGGCCGCGTTCTCTTCGTTCACCGCCATCGCGTACAGGCTGACCTGGTTGACGGCATCGTGCGGCAGGTGGTTGGTGGCGTCCTTGTTTTCCTGTTCCTGGCGCCACAGCTTGGCCGCGCGGCGCTTGACGTTCAGGCCGCCCGGCAGCTGGCCCTCGGTCGCCAGGCCGTGGCAGATACAGTCGCGCATCACCTGCCAGATGCGGTCCAGGCCGGCGTCCAGCTCGGCCTCGCTCATGCGCGTCAGCTCGTTCGCGCGCAGCATCGCCGGGATGGTCAGACTGTGGCGCTGGCCGTGCGCCAGCAGCTCGCGCATGGTGTCGAAGGGGAACGGCAGCGGCGCCTTGCCGCCGTCGTCGCGCGGCGCCTGCGATTCGGCCTTCGCTTCGCCGGCCGCGGTGATGAAGCCGCCGCCGACCGAGTAGAACACGCGCTCGATCACGCTGCCGTCACGCAGCTTGAGCACGAAGCGCATGCCGTTCGGGTGCTCGGGCATGGTCGATTCCTTGTGCCAGACCAGGCCGGTCCTGGCGCTGAACGGCACTTCGGTGGTACCGAGCAGCTTCAGCACGCCGTCCAGCTCCGCCTCGGCCAGCTTGTCCTCGACCGCGACCGGATCGACGTCCTGCGGCGTCTCGCCCATCAGGCCCAGGATCACCGCCTTGTCGGTGGCGTGGCCGACGCCGGTCAGCGCCAGCGAGCCGTACAGGTGAGCTTCGATGCCGACCGCCTGGTCGAGGTGGCCGGCTTCCAGCAGAAAGCGCCGCGCGGCGACCATCGGGCCCACGGTGTGCGAGCTGGATGGGCCGATGCCGATCTTGAAAAGGTCAAATACGCTCATGTCCATGAGCTGTCTCCTAGAAATCTTCTGATGATTGCCGGTGTGGCGCTACCGGTGAACGCATGCTTCAAAACGTCGTTCCCGCGCAGGCGGGAACCCAAGGTTTGCCGGGGGATCGCCGGACTTGGATTCCCGCCTGCGCGGGAATGACGTTTACAAGGTACGGGGCATGAGCACGTCAGCCGCTGGTCTGCGACGTGACTCAGGCAGTCTGCCCGACATCAACATTCGCGAGCATGTCGCTCACCATCTCGTCCACGCCGATGCGCGCCTTCCAGCCCCAGTCCTGGGTGGCGCGGCTGTCGTCCAGGCTCTTCGGCCAGGAATCGGCGATCTGCTGGCGGCTGTCCGGCTGGTAGGCGATGCGGAATTCCGGCAGCCTGGCTTGAATGGCGGCGGCCAGTTCGCGCGGGTTGAAGGACACGCCGGCGATGTTGTACGAGGAACGGATCGCCACCTGGGCGGCAGGCGCGTCCATCAGTTCGATGGTGGCGCGGATCGCGTCCGGCATGTAGATCATCGGCAGCGTGGTGTCCGGGCCGAGGAAGCATTCGTAGGTCTCGCCCTTGAGCGCCGCGTGGAAGATCGCGATCGCGTAATCGGTGGTGCCGCCGCCCGGGGGCGACTTGAAGCTGATGATGCCCGGGTAGCGGATGCTGCGCACGTCGACGCCGTACTTGGCGTGGTAGTACTCGCACAGGCGCTCGCCGGCGAGCTTGCTGATGCCGTAGATCGAAGTCGGGTCCATGACGGCGTACTGCGGGGTGGCGTCGGCCGGGGTGTTCGGGCCGAAGGCGGCGATCGACGAGGGCCAGAACACCTTCAGCGGCTTGCCCGCCTCGCCGCGCTCGCGCGCGATTTCCAGGATGTTCAGCAGGCCGTCCATGTTCAGCGTCCAGGCTTTCAGGGGCGCCTTTTCGCCGGTGGCCGACAGCAGGGCCGCCAGCTGGTAGACCTGGGTGATGCCCTCAATGGCGATCAGCTTCGCGACCGCCTCGCGGTCGAGCACGTCGAGGCGGGTATAGCGCGCGGCGCCGTAAACGTTGTCGGCGCCGATGTCCGAGGCGATGACGTTGGCGGCGCCGTGCTGCTGCGCCAGGGCGCCTGCGAGTTCACTGCCGATCTGGCCGTTGGCGCCGATGATGAGGATGCGTTCCATGCTGTATTACCTGTTCTGTACGTGATGCGGATGGGCTTCGTGAGCCGGCCGGCCCGGCGCCGGATAGGCGTGCGGACCGGTAAGACGGAGGATTTACTGGATGATGCCGAGTTCGCGGCCGGCCTGCTCGAAGGCCTTCAGCACCGTGTCCAGCTGCGCGCGGGTATGCGCCGCCGACAGCTGCACGCGCACGCGCGCCTGCCCCATCGGCACCACCGGGTAGAAGAAGCCCGACAGCAGCACGCCCAGTTCGAACATGCGCGCCGCGAATTTCTGCGCGACCGGCGCGTCGAACAGCATCACCGGCACCACCGGGTGCGTGCCCGGCTTGATGGTGAAGCCGATGCGCTCGATCTCCTTGCGGAAGTAGGCGGTGTTCTCGTGCAGGCGGTCGCGCAGTTCGGTGCTCTTGCTGATGCGATCCAGCACCGCCAGCGAGGCGCCGGCGATCATCGGCGCCAGCGTGTTCGAGAACAGGTAGGGACGCGACTTCTGGCGCAGGGTCTCGATGACTTCCTTGCGGCCCGAGGTGAAGCCGCCCATGGCGCCGCCCAGGGCCTTGCCGAGGGTACCGGTGATGATGTCGATCTTGCCCAGCACGCCGCAGTGCTCGTGGGTGCCGCGGCCGGTCGCGCCCATGAAGCCGGAGGCATGCGATTCGTCGACCAGGGTCAGGGCGCCGTACTTTTCAGCCAGTGCGACGATCTTGTCGAGCTGGGCGATGGTGCCGTCCATCGAGAACACGCCGTCGGTGACGATGACCTTGTGGCGCTTGCCGGCGTCAAGCGCGGCCTGCAGCTGCTTTTCCAGGTCGGCCATGTCGTTGTTGGCGTAACGATAACGGGCTGCCTTGCACAGGCGGATGCCGTCGATCAGCGATGCGTGGTTCAGGGCGTCCGAGATGATCGCGTCGTTCTCGTCGAACAGCGGCTCGAACACGCCGCCGTTGGCGTCGAAGGCCGCGGCGTACAGGATGGTGTCCTCGGTGCCGAGGAAGCGCGACAGCGCCTGTTCCAGTTCCTTGTGCACGGTCTGGGTGCCGCAGATAAAGCGCACCGAGGACAGGCCGTAGCCGTATTTCTCCAGCGCGGCGGCGGCGGCCTGCGAGGTCTGCTCGTCGCCGGACAGGCCGAGGTAGTTGTTGGCGCACATGTTGATCAGCGTGCGGCCGTCCTGGGCCACCACTTCCGCGCCCTGGCGCGAAGCGAGCACGCGCTCGGGCTTGAACAGTCCCTCGGTCCGGAGCGTGTCGAGTTTCTGCTGGAGGGCGGCGTAGAAGGCCTGGTCGCTCATGTGCTTGTCCTTTGCTGGAGAATGTTGTACCGTTGGTCCGTTCGACTTATTAAACATGTTTCATATGTCGAACGAAAATTCAATATAGTGAATATTACTCCCGGCCATTGAACTTGGCAAGCAAGCCTCCCAGCATGAATACCGTCGTTAATTACACCACCCCGACCAGCGCCCCGCCCGAGGTCGGCGCCACCCTGCAGCGCATGCGCCTGGCGCGCGGCCTGACGCTGGAAGACCTGTCGCGCATCGCCGGCGTCTCGAAGTCCATGCTGTCCCAGATCGAGCGCGAAAAAGCCAATCCCACCATCGCCATCACCTGGCGCCTGGCGAACGCGCTCGGGGTGCAGATCGGCGAATTGCTGTCGTCCGAAGTGCGCACCGCGGAACTGATCCGCGTGGTGGACGCCCACGAAATCCCCACCCTCCCCGGCAGCCACGCCGGCTACTCGCTGCGCATCCTGGGCCCGATGGACCTGGCCGGCAAGTACGAATGGTACGAACTGACGCTGGCGCCCGGTGGCGAACTGGCCTCGCAGGCGCACGACCCGGGCACCAGCGAGCACCTGACCGTGCTCACCGGCGCGGTGGAACTCGAAGTCGGCGCAGAGAAAAAGAAGATCAAGCATGGCGGCACGGCGCGCTACCCGGCCGACCAGGCGCACGTGATCCGCAACGCCGGCAAGACCGAAGCACGCGCGTTGCTGGTGGTGGTGCAGCGCTGATCGGCCGTCATCGCAGCGGTCGGCATGGTTTCGAGATCGCAACAATTTGACGAAATTGCGTGACAGTTGACTGTTTGGAATTTATGATTGCTGCATCGCAACCAGACTGACTCGCCGGCATCGTCGCGTGCCGCCCCTGCCCCATGGCCAACGTGAACGATATCGCTGTCTGGCGGGAACGGATCTTTTCGACGCTGCTGCCGGTCATCCTCGGCGTGGGCACGCTCGCCACCGTCTCCATCATTCCTTTCCTGCTCGAGCACGGCATGTGGCCGGTGCTGGTGGTGGACGCCATCGCGCTCGGCTGGATCTTCGTCATCTGGCGCCTGGAACGGCTGCCCTACCACACGCGGGTGACGCATTTCCTGGCGGTCGTGTACGCGCTGGCGATTGCGCTGATGCTGACCGTCGGCGCCGCCAGCATGAGCTACCTGCTCGGCCCGCCGATCATCGCCACCATCCTGCTCAGCCTGCGTCCAGCCATGTTCGCCCTGGCGCTGGGCGCCGCTTCCATCATCGGCCTGGGCGCCACCGACCACCTGCACCTGGCGGTGCCCGGCTGGGAAGACGAATCGCTGAAGGCCTCGCTGGTGGCCGCCTCCAACTATCTCAGCGTCGGCGCCATGCTGACCCTGACCTGCGGCACCCTGCTCAAGGGCCTGTCGCAGACGCTGGCCGACGTGCGCACCTCGGCCGCCTCGCTCGAGACCAACCAGGCCGCGCTGCGCGACCTGAACGACGAACTGGAACTGTCCTCGGCGGCCGTCTCGCGCCTGAACGACATGGTGCTGATCGCGCGCGCGGTGGACGGCTGGGACGCCGACCAGCCGATCACCTTCGCCAACGACGCCTTCCTGCGCCGCACCGGCTATACCCGCGCCGACATCGTCGGCCAGAGCCTGCGCGTGCTGCAGGGTCCGGACACCGATCCGGCGCTGGTGGCGCGCATCACCGAGGCGATCGCGCAGCGCAAGGCATGCAACGCCGAGCTGATGACCTGCACCCGCGCCGGCGAACCGTTCTGGGTCGAGATCGAGATGGTGCCGTTCGCCCGCGCCGGCGCGCGCGCCAGCCACTGGGTGGTGGTCGGACGCGACATCACCGAGCGCCGCGCCGCGGCCGACGCCATCCACCGCCTCGCCTTCTACGACGTGCTGACCGGCCTGCCCAACCGGCGCCTGCTGATGGAGCGCCTGGACGCGATGATCGCGCGCGCCGGCGCGGGTCAGTGCCTGGGCGCCGTGCTGTACCTGGACCTCGACAACTTCAAGGACGTCAACGACGCGCGCGGCCACGCCACCGGCGACGCGCTGCTCGGGCACGCGGCGGCGCGCCTGACCCATGCGGTGCGCGCGCGCGATACCGTGGCGCGCATCGGCGGCGACGAGTTCGTGGTGCTGCTCGACGGCCTGCCGCCCGACCCGGCCGCAGCCACCGGCGCGGCGCTGACGGTGACCGACAAGATCCGCAGCGCGCTGGCGGCCCCGCTGGAGATCGGCGGCCAGGCGTACCACATCGCCGCCAGCATCGGCGTGGCGCTGCCGCTGCACCCGGACACCACGGCGCACGACCTGCTGCGCGAAGCCGACACCGCGATGTACCACGCCAAGGCCGGCGGCCGCAACGGCGCGGCGGTGTTCGAGAACGCCATGCTGGCCGACGCCCAGCACAAGCTGGCGCTGGAACGCGACCTGACGCAGGCGCTCGACAACGGCGAACTGGCGATGCACCTGCAATTGCAGGTCGACCACGCGGGCGTGCCGGCCGGCGCCGAGCTGCTGATGCGCTGGCGCCGCGCGGACGGCAGCGCGGTGCCGCCGGACGTGTTCATCCCGGTCGCCGAAGCCGGCGGGCTGATCGTCCCGCTCGGCCACTGGGTGCTGCGCCAGGCCTGCGAAGCCTGGCTGGCGCTGGACGCGGCCGGCGTCCCCCTGCCGCTGTCGATCAACGTCAGCCCGGCCCAGTTCCGCCAGCCCGACTTCGTGCAGCAGGTGCGCGCCATCCTGCGCGACACCGGCGCGCCGCCGCAGCAGCTGATCTTCGAAGTCACCGAAGGGCTGCTGATCGAGGACGCCGGCCAGACCCTGGCACGCATGCGCGAACTGAGCGGGCTCGGCATCCGCTTCTCGATCGACGACTTCGGCACCGGCTACTCGAACCTGGCCTACCTGAAAAAGATGCCGCTGTACGAGCTGAAGATCGACAAGAGCTTCATGCACGACACCCCGCACGACGTGAACGGCACCGCGATCGTGCAGTCGATCCTGGCGATGGCCGGCCACCTCGGCCTGCGCGTGGTGGCCGAAGGCATCGAGACCGAAGCCCAGGCGCGCTACCTGGCCGGGCACGGGCGTCCCTACATGCAGGGCTTCCTGTACCACCGGCCGATGCCGCTGGCGACGCTGATCGCGCAGTTGCGGACCGGCGCCGGCCAGGCCGAGCGCAAGGGTGTCGCATCTGCAACGATTTGACGAAATCACGTGACAATGTGTCGTGTCACACCTAAGATGTTGCATTAAGAAAATATTAGGTGCGCTACGGAAAGATGACCTGGCAATCCGTCGGCAGGCATCCCATGATCATCCACGATATCGCGCAATGGCGCGCCCAAGTCTTTGCGTCCCTGCTGTCGGTGGTGCTGGGTCTCGGCGCCATCGCCGCCGCTTTCTGCGTTCCCCTGCTGCTGCGCCAGGGCATGTGGCCGGTGGCGCTCATGGACGTGGTGGCGCTGGCCTGGATGTTCGCGATCCAGCGCCTGTCGCGCCTGTCCTACACCTTCCGCGTGCTGAACTTCCTGGCGATCGGCTACACGGTCGGCATCGGCCTGCTGCTGACGGTCGGCCCGATCAGCCTGAACTACCTGATGTCGCCGCCGGTGCTGGCCGTGATCCTGCTCGGCACCCGCCCGGCCCTGTTCGCGCTGGCGATCAGTACCGCCGCCATCCTGGTGCTCGGCATCGCGGGCGTGGCGCCGATGCAGGTCACCAGCCTGGAACACGACCCGCTGCTGGCGTCGCTGGCGGCGACCCTGAACTTCGCCTGCGTCGGCGCCATGATCACGCTGACCACCGGCACCCTGCTCAGGGGCCTGTCGCATTCGCTGAAAGAGGTGCATGGTTTCGCCGATTCGCTTGCGGCCGGCCAGGCGGAACTGCACGCGCTGAACGCCGAGCTGCGCCTGACCTCGGCCGCGCTGGCGCGCCTGAACGACATGGTCGTCATCGCCAAGGTGGAGCCGGCGCCGGGCGCCGTGCAGCCGATCATCTTCGCCAACGACGCCGCGCTGCGCCGTTCCGGCTATGCGCGCGAGGACGTCATGGGGCGCAGCATGCGCATCGTGCACGGCCCGGATACCGACCAGTCCACGGTCCGCCGCATCGCCGGCGCCATGGGCCGCCACCAGCCGGTCAGCGCCGAACTGCTGAACTACACCAGGAGCGGCGAGCCCTACTGGATCGAGATGGACATGCTCCCCTTCGCCAGCGAGGGCGACCGGATCAGCCACTGGGTGGTGATCGGCCGCGACATCACCGAGCGCCGCAACTCGGCCGAGGCGATCCACCAGCTGGCCTTCTACGACGTGCTGACCGGGCTGCCGAACCGGCGCCTGCTGACCGAGCGGCTGGACGCGATGGTCGCCGGCCGCCGCGCAGGCCGCGGCCTGGGCGCGCTGGTGTACATCGACCTCGACAACTTAAAGAAGATCAACGATGCCTGCGGCCACGCCGCCGGCGACCAGCTGCTGACCCAGACCGCCGCGCGCCTGAGCGGCGTGGCCGGCAAGCGCGACACCGTGGCGCGCCTGGGCGGCGACGAATTCGTGGTCCTGGTCGACGGCCTCGGGTTCGACCCGGACCGGGCCGCCGCCGCCGCCATGGCCCTGGCCGGGCGCGTGCGCATGGCACTGTGCGAGCCGATGGAGATCGACGGCCAGCGCTACCAATCCTCGGCCAGCATCGGCGTCGCCCTGGCGGCCGGCGCGGCGGACAGCGCGAACAAGCTGATGCAGGAAGCCGACACCGCGATGTACCACGCCAAGGCGGCCGGGCGCAACGCCGTGGTGCTGTTCGAACAGGCCATGCTGGCCGACGCCGAGCGCAAGCTGATGCTGGAGCGCGACCTGGTCAACGCACTCGACAACGGCGAACTGGCGATGCACCTGCAACTGCAGGTCGACCACGCCGGGGTGCCGACCGGCGCCGAACTGCTGATGCGCTGGCAGCGTCCCGACGGCGTGCAGGTGCCGCCGGACGTGTTCATCCCGATCGCCGAGTCCAGCGGCTTGATCCTCACGCTCGGCCAGTGGGTGCTGCGCCAGGCCTGCGAAGCCTGGCGCAAGCTGGACGCGGCTGGCCACGCGCTGCCGCTGTCGATCAACGTCAGCCCGCTGCAGTTCCGCCAGCCGGACTTCGCGACCCAGGTGCGCGCCACCATCGCCGGCACCGGGGTGCCGCCGGACCAGCTGATCTTCGAGCTGACCGAAGGCCTGCTGGTCAACGACATCGAGCAGACCATCGCGCGCATGCACGAACTGGCCGAGCTCGGCATCCGCTTCTCGATCGACGATTTCGGCACCGGCTATTCGAACCTGGCCTACCTGAAAAAGATGCCGCTGTACGAGCTGAAGATCGACAGGAGCTTCGTGCGCGACACGCCGCACGACGTCAACGGCACGGCACTGGTGCAGTCGATCCTGGCGATGGCGCGCCACCTGGGGCTGCGCGTGGTGGCCGAGGGCATCGAGACCGCCGACCAGGCGCAGTACCTGGCGCTGAACGGACGTGCGCACATGCAGGGGTATCTGTTCTGCCGGCCGATGCCGCTGGATGCGCTGATCGAGCGGCTGGGCGCACCTGGGTTGCAGCAGCGCGGCGCCGTCAGCGCCTAGTGCGTCGCCGGCTCTGCACCGCGTTCGCCAGTTGCATCATTGCCGGCAGCGGGAAGAAATCGTCGTCGGCGCTGAATAGGCGCCGCGTGTCGGCCAGCGCTTCCAGCACCCGTCCTGCACTTCGCCACGCCGGTGCAGCTGTTTGAATCCCTGGGCCGTCACCGATGACCTGTGCGTGCGAAAGAGCTGCCGGTGCTGGTCAATATCGTTTATCCAGCAGTGTGCGATAGGCTTCCTTCAAATGCGTTAGCGATCGGTGCAATCGAAGGCGTTTGCTGACCTCCAGCTCCTGAGAAGAATCCGGAGTTTTGTAAAAGCTGAACTCGCCCAGGAAGAAATCGGCGTGTTTCCTCAAAAACTGACACGCTGTTTCCGGATTTTTGAAGTGAACAACAGATTCTTCATCGATCTTCTTTCGCGTGACTGCGCCGACAGGAATGAAAAATCTTCCATCGATGGCGCGGTTGGCGACGAGCCACTCACCCTGCTCGACCGCCGTGGCATCTGTTCCCTTACCAAACGATTGAATGGTTTTACTTCCCCAAAGCATATTTCTCGCAGGGATAGTGAGTTCGATCGTGACAGGGTAATTGCTGTAGCTCGACGTTCCCCAGGAAGTCAGTGCATCCATGGATACAACAAAGCCCGGCAAGCCCAGGTAGGCGGCTGCAGATTGCATATTCACGAGAAGCGCAGCGTACTTACTGTCCAACGAACGGCATAACTTGTAATGGGAAATTTTTTCGCGTCTGAGTACTTGTTGAGTATGGGCGTAGATATTCATTAACTCTTCGCATACCTCATCGAGAGCCCCAGGTTGCTGTAGTTTTTCAAACCACCGGCGCACCGCTTCTATTTCATCAGGACGACTAGTGAGAGCATAGTCCGCATGCCAGGGAAATCTGTCGATGCCAAGTGCACGTCGGACGAGCCATGACACAATGGCCCTCACCGCAGTGCTATTGCCATTCCAGTTACCAAGCCCCTCTTCAAGTACCCGCCCGTCGCCGTAAGTGAGCAAGGCATATAAAAGCTCGTTACGGATCGAATACTTGTCAGTGTTGGCATTGAAGTATGCCCAAGCCCTCGTCTGTTCTTTCTCTAACGCATCTTGATCCCACCCGGACTGCGTGAGAATAACGGCTTTGCGCTTCAGGAGTACGTGCAAAAGCTTCTCTCGCTCCTCGCGTTTCACCGGTCCGAATTCCTCGACCAGATCGCTGATTGCTCCGATCGACACGTGGATCAGAGGCCTGCTGGAATCCCGAATCTGCTCGGCAGTTATTTTTCCGAAGACCGCATGCGCGCTTGGATAGCAACTGCTTCGGAGCGAATCGAGCTCTCCTGGCAAATCGCTGAAAGCAGCGCCTTTGGGGGCGCCTTGCGCACGGAACCGCAGCGCCCCGCCCAGGTCGATACGCACTGCATTACGCTCACCATCGATCTGAATGTTGCTGTCATCAGTACCGATCACATCCCAGTTGGCCAGCCAGGCATCAATCGCAAAGCCTCTAAGTACACCGCTCACATCGCTCGACAGCAGGGCTTGTCGCCCCGTTACCAGACCAGGGATGAATCGGGACGCCACGCTGAGCTTATTGCCTATCACTACAAGCTTCAGCTCGGGAACGGCAACGTCACACAACTTGTACAGGCGGCCAGCCAGCACTTCGTTTCTCGCCCGCTCAGGATTGTCCGGCGTTTTCACATACCAGTCGACGCCGCGTTCGTCCCGATACAGGCCGCCCGGGTTACTGCCCTGCGACCCGCCGACCTGCGTCCACTCATTCGCAGACACATAGTTGGCATTGCCTCGGTTCCGTTCACTTTCACCAATAAGCAGGTTGTTCATCATTTCTCAAGGATCGGTCTCATCTATTGGCACGGAACCCGGCTACCCGTCCGCTGGCAATGCGGGCGTCATTACTTTCGGCAAGCCCCGTATGAGCGACGGAGCGACGGAGCGACGGACCGGCCGGCGTCACCGTCAGCGCTGCTCATCGGGGCGCAGCGGCCACTACCGTTTCTTCGTTCATCTTGAGCGACTTGCTCAGGAAGCCCCAGCGGTCCGCCACTTCCTCGATCTGCTTGCTGGTCGGCTTGCCGGCGCCATGCCCTGCCTTGGTGTCGATGCGGATGATGATCGGGTTGCCGCCGGCCTGGTCGGCCTGGGCGGTGGCGGCGAACTTGAAGCTGTGCGCCGGCACCACGCGGTCGTCGTGGTCGGCCGTGGTGATCATGGTGGCCGGATAGCAGGTGCCCGGCTTCAGGTTGTGCAGCGGCGAGTACTTCACCAGCGCCTTGAATTCGTCCGGGTTTTCCGACGAACCGTAATCCGAAGTCCAGGCCCAGCCGATGGTGAACTTGTGGAAGCGCAGCATGTCCATCACGCCGACCTGGGGGATCGCCGCCGCGAACAGTTCCGGACGCTGGGTCATGGCGGCGCCGACCAGCAGGCCGCCGTTGCTGCCGCCGCCGATCGCCAGTTTCGAAGGCGAGGTCACCTTGTTCGCCACCAGCCATTCGGCCGCGCCGATGAAGTCGTCGAACACGTTCTGCTTCTTCAGTTTGGTGCCGGCTTCGTGCCAGGCTTCGCCGTACTCGCCGCCGCCGCGCAGGTTGGCCACCACGTAGACGCCGCCCATCTCCATCCACGCCAGGTTGGCCGGCGAAAAGCCCGGGGTCATCGAGATGTTGAAACCGCCGTAGCCGTACAGGTAGGTCGGGTTCGAGCCGTCCAGCTTCAGGCCCTTCTTCGAGACGATGAACATCGGCACTTTGGTGCCGTCGCGGCTGGTGTAGAACTGCTGGCGGGTTTCGTACTGGAGCGGGTCGAACTGCAGCTTGGGCTGGCGGAACACGGTGCTCTGGCCGGTCTTCATGTCCAGGCGGTAGATCGTGGTCGGCGTGGTAAAGCCGGTGAACGAGTAGAAGGTCTCGCTGTCGCCGCGCTTGGCGCCGAAGCCGCCGACGCTGCCGATGCCCGGCAACGCGATCTCGCGCACCGGCTTGCCGTTCAGGTCGGTCACCTTGACCACGCTGCGCGCGTCGGCCAGGTATTCGCTGACCAGCTGATTGTTGACCATGTGGCTGGCCTGCAGCGTCTGCGGGGCTTCGGGGACGACCGTCTTCCAGTTGGCTTCCTGCGGCTTGCGGATGTCGATCGCGACGATGCGCTTGCGCGGCGCCTTGCGGTCGGTGGCGAAGTAGAACACCGGGCCGACGTTGTCGATGAAGTCGTAGGCGGCCTCGAAGTTGTCGATCAGCGGCACCACCGGCGCATCCGGCTTGCTCAGGTCTTTATAGAACACGCGGTACTTGTGGGCCGTGCCCTTGGTCGCGGTGATGATCAGGTAGCGGCCGTCGTCGGTGGTGTTGCCGCCGAAGCCCCATTCCTTTTCGTCGGGACGGTGGTAGACCAGCACGTCGGCATCCTGGGGCGTGCCGACCTTGTGGTAGTACAGCTTCTGGAAGTAGTTCACGTCGGCCAGCTTGGTCGACTCCTTCGGCTCGTCGTAGCGGCTGTAGAAGAAGCCCTTGCCGTCGTGGGTCCACGCGATGCTCGAGAACTTCACCCATTTCAGGTGGTCCGGCAGGTCCTTGGCGGTCGCGATGTCGCGCACCTGGATCTCGTTCCAGTCCGAACCCGAGGCCGCGGTCGAATAGGCCAGCAGCTTGCCGTCGGCGCTCACCGCCATGCCGGCCAGCGCCACCGTGCCGTCGCTGGACAGGGTATTCGGGTCGAGCAGCAGGCGCGGGGTGTCGCCCAGCGAGGTCATGGTGTACAGCACCGCCTGGTTCTGCAGGCCGTCGTTGCGGCTGAAGAAATAGCGTCCGCCTTCCTTGTACGGCGTGCTGTAGCGCTCGTAGTTCCACAGCTGGGTCAGGCGCTGGCGGATCGCTTCGCGCTGCGGGATCTGCGCCAGATAGGCCTGGGTGACCTGGTTCTCGGCGTCGACCCAGGCCTTGGTGTCGGCGCTGTTGGCGTCTTCCAGCCAGCGGTAGGGGTCGGCGATCCGGGTGCCGTGGTAATCGTCGGTCTGGTCGACCTTCTTGGCCACCGGGTAGACGAGCGGGGAACCGAGCGGCGCGCCGCCGCCGGGGCAGGTCTGGGCGAAGGCAGGGGCAGCGAAGGCGGCAACCAGGGCAGCAACAAGGGTGAGACGTGTCATGTGCATGGAGTTCGTCGTGGACAGGGTTATCGGGTGATGCCGTGAATCATGATAACGCGAATTGTCCAGCTGACAAACTCCCAGGCCGGCCCGGCGCCGGCCCGGCAGGTGCGCGATATGCCGCCCGCTGCACTACACCGCGCGCGCGCGCCGCCATTCGCGCTGCATGCTGACCGCGCTGTCGATCTGTTGCGGCGACAGGCGCCGTGCGACGATGGCCTTGTTGGCGCTGGCGGCCGGGTCGCCGGCGTCGGCCGCCAGCAGCATCCACATGTAGGAGCGCACGGTGTCGCGCTCGACCCCGCGGCCGCTGTTGTACATGCCGCCCAGGTTGTACTGGGCCAGCGCGTGGCCCTGCTCGGCCGCCAGGCCGTACCAGTGCACGGCCAGCGCGTCGTCCTGGCGCACGCCCTGGCCGTTGGCGTACATGACGCCGAGGTTGTTCTGGGCGCTGGCGTCGCCCTGTTCGGCGGCGCGCCGGTACCAGTCGGCGGCGGCGGCTTCGTCACGCCGCACGCCCTGGCCGTTGGCGTACATGACCCCCAGCGTGAACTGGGCATTCGGCGCGCCCTGCTCGGCCGCCAGCCGGTACCAGTGCAGCGCGCGCACGGCGTCGCGCGGCACGCCGCGGCCCTGCGCGTACATGTTGCCGAGGTGGTACTGGGCCGGCATGTGGCCCTGCTCGGCCGCGCGCATGGTCCAGGCCAGCGCCCGGCCCTCGTCGCAGTGGCCGGGGCGGCTGCCCTGGGCACCGCCGCCGCCCAGCAGCTGGCCGAGGGTGAACTGGGCTTCGGCGTCGCCCTGGCGCGCGGCGCACTGCAGCCAGGTGTAGGCACCCTGCGGATCGCAGCCGGGCGCGCCCTCCAGGCAGGCCAGGCCGAGCAGGCGCTGCGCCGCCGGATGGCCGCGCCCGGCGGCGCGCCGGAACCAGTGCAGCGCGTCCGCCTCGCTGGGCGCTGCGGTCGCGCCCCGGCTGGCGGCCATGCCCTGGCCGCGCCGGTACATCAGCCCCAGTTCGACTTCGGCGGCGGCGTCTTCGAGCATCGCGGCCTTGCGGAACCAGGCCATCGCCAGCGCGTGGTTGACCGCCACGCCCTCCCCGTTCAGGTAGCACTCGCCGAGCAGGCGCTGGGCGCTGGCCAGGTCCTGTTCGGCCGCCTTGTAGTACCAGGCCACGGCCTGGTCCGGCAGGCGCCCGACGCCGCGGCCCTTGCGGTACAGGTCGCCGAGGTTCTGCTGCGCCGAGGCATCGCCCTGCTCGGCCGCCAGCCCGAACCAGTAGGCTGCCAGGCTGTCGGACTGCGGCACGCCGCGGCCCTGGTAATACATGCTGCCCAGGTGGTTCTGGGCAAACGCCAGGCGCTGGCGCGCGGCGCGCGCCAGCCACAGCGCCGCCAGCCCGTCGTCGGGCGCCACGCAGTCGCCGTTCTTGTACAGCAGCGCCAGGTTGAATTGCGCATAGGGATTGCCGCGCTCGGCCGCGCGGGAGAACCACGCGAACAGGGACGGGGCCGGTTCAGGCTTGGGGCGTTGCATGCTCGAAGTCTCCGCAGATCCGGGCGATGCGGCAGCGGCGGGCAGGCCGGCACTGGGAGCCGGTCATGCTGCGCGAATCGCAATAATTGGCAAAAGTCTAATAAGACGATGCTTTACGGATTTGATCTGCAACAATTGCGAGGGGATGGACGGCGGGGAAAACCCGGGGCTGCCGGGCAATGCGCCGGGAATGGATGCGCGGCATCGCGGGACGGTACGTGGGGGTTTGGCGGTTTGTACGGACGGCGCAACGTCCGCATTGCGGGCGTTGCCGGCGTTAAGGCGGCAGCACAGACTTGGGGAAATGGTGCCGGGGGGACCATTTCGCCTGCGCCGTTGCGACGGTTTCAGGGCCAGCGGCTCACAGTCAGCGATACGGGTTGGCGGCTGGCGGCTGGCGGCTGGCGGCCAACGCTCAGCGGTTCGCGCGCCGCTCCGCCGCGTACTGCCCGACGAAGCCATGCACCTTGGCCGCCGCCAGCCGGTTGATCTTGACCAGCAGGTCCGGCTCGACCTGGCCGACGCCGTAGGAACGGTCGAGGTGGCGGCCGATGTGCAGCAGCAGTTCCGCCGCGACTTCGGCGTCGGCCTCGGCGCGGTGGGCGCGGCCGTTGAAGCGGATGCCGAGCGCGCGGGTCAGCAGGCCCAGCTTGTAGCTGTCCTGGCCGGGGAAAACGCGGCGCGCCAGCTTCAGCGAGCACACCAGCGCCGAGTGGCGGCAGTCGTGGCCCAGCAGCGCGCCTTCGGCCTTCAGGAATTTCTCGTCGAAGCTGGCGTTGTGGGCGGCCAGCGGGTCGGCGCCGATGAATTCGATCAGCTGCGGCACCACCTGGTCCACCGGCGGCGCGGTATCGACCATGTCCTGGGTGATGCCGGTGTACTGGACGATGAAGGGCGGAATCCGCACGCCGCAGTTCACCAGGGACACGAAGCGATCGACCACGCGGCCGCCGGCGATGCGCAGCGCCGCCACTTCGGTAATGCGGTCACCCGCTTCCGGCGACAGGCCGGTGGTCTCGAAGTCGAGCATGACAATCGGGCGTTCGTACACAGGGGATCCTTTATTGAACCAACTATTGAGCTAACAGTACAGTCTAGGCGAACTTGCGCGCGGCATCCAGGGCCAGGCCGGCGCCGATGCTGCCGAACAGGTCGCCTTCGACCCGGCGCGCGTCCGGCACGATGGCCGCGATGCGCTCGCGCAACGCGCCGACCCCGCTCGAGCCGCCGGTGAAGAACACGGTGTCGACCTGCTGCGGCGCCACCCCGGCGTCGGCCAGCAGGCGCTGTACGGTCGAGCCGATATTGTCGGTCATGCCGGCGATGGCGTCGGTGAAGGTGGCGCGCTCGACGCGCAGCAGTTCGGGCGGCGCCAGGCGGTCGAGGTCGAGCGTCACCGACGGGGCGTCGGACAGGGCGATCTTGGCTTCCTCGACCTGCATGGCGAGCCAGTGGCCCGAGCGCTCGTCGATCAGGTGGCGCAGGCGCTTCAGCTTGGCCGGTTCGGCGGCGTCGCGCACCAGGTCGTCCAGCTGGGCGCTGCTCTTGCGGGTATACGCCTGGTTGATCGTGTGCCAGGTGGCCAGGTTGAAATAGTAGCTGTTCGGCACCGCGGCGCCGGACACCAGCGTGCTGCCGTAGCCCAGCAGCGGCATCACCGAGGCCAGGCTCAGGTATTTATCGAAATCGGTGCCGCCGATGTGCACGCCGCCGGTGGCCAGGATGTCGTCGCGGCGCTCGACCCGGCCGGCGCGCTGCGGACCGAGGCGCAGCAGCGAGAAGTCCGAGGTACCGCCGCCGATGTCGGCGATCAGGACCAGTTCCTCGCGCTCGATGCGCGATTCGTAGTCGAAGGCGGCGGCGATCGGCTCGTACTGGAAGCTGATCTCGCGGAAGCCCACCGAACGCGCGATCTCGGCCAGCGTGTCCTCGGCCAGGCGGTCGGCCTCCGGGTCGTCGTCGATGAAGTAGACCGGGCGCCCGAACACGGCGCTGGAGAAGGCGCGGCCGGCCTGCTGTTCGGCGCGACGCTTCAGTTCTCCGATGAAATGGCCCAGCAGTTGCTTGAACGGCAACGCGCGTCCGGCCACCTCGGTCTGGCCATCCATCAGGCTGGTGCCGAGCAGGCTTTTCAGCGACCGCATCAGGCGGCCGTCGTAGCCCTCCAGGTAATCGGCCAGCGCCGCACGGCCATAGCGCACCGCGTCTTCGTCGGCATTGAAGAACACGACCGACGGCAGGGTCGCCTTGCCATCCTCGAGCGTGAGCAGGCTCGGCTGGCCGGGGCGGACCCAGCCGACAGTGGAATTGGAGGTGCCGAAATCGACGCCGCAAGCGTTGGCCATGGATACCTTTCGTGAAGAGGGGCGAGATGTTACCAGATTCCGGCCTCGGCCACACCCCCGCGGCAGGCTGCCGCGGCCGCGCCGGGCTGTGCGGAATCTGGTGTCTCGCCGACGCCACGGATGCGACAGCCATGCACTGTGAATACAGCGACACGGCAGTGTTACAATTGCGACACTGCCGCTCCGTCCGGCATTCGCACGCCCCGACTCGATTCCGATTCCATGCCTTCGATCAAGCCTTACCTGCCTTCCCAGCACGCGGCCACCCTCGGGACCCACCTGTTCGAGCACAATCCCGCCTGCATGCTGCTGGTCGACAGCGAGAGCCGTATCGCCGCCGTCAACCGCGCCGCCTGCGCCGCCCTGGACGCCGGCGAAGCCGGCCCCGCTGCGGGCACGCCGTGGCACGCGTTGTGGCCGCAGGAAGCACACGCCGCGCTCGATGCCGCCACCGCCCGCGCCCGCGCCGAAGGCAGCGCCGGCTTCGACGCCGTACGCCCCGCCGCAGGCGGCAGGTCCGCACACTGGCTGGTCACGCTGAGCACCCTGCCCGCGCCGGACGGCAGCGCCTTGCTGCTGGCCGTGCTGCAGGAAGCGGCGGTGCCGGCGGCCGCCCCGGCCCCTACCCGGTTCGAGACCGACCAGCGCATGACCGAGGTGTTCCGCCTGGCGCCGGCCTTCATGTGCGTGCTCGGCGGCCCGCAGCACGTGTTCGAATTCGTCAACGAGCGCTACCTGGCCCTGGTCGGCGACCGTCCGCTGCTCGGCCTGCCCGCGGCGCGCGCCGTCTCGGAACTGGTGCCGCAGGGCCTGATGAGCATGCTCGACCGGGTCTACCGCACCGGCGAACCCTACACGGCCACCGACCTGTGCGTACGCCTGCAGCGCACCCCGGGCGCCCCGCCCGAGGAGCGCATCGTCGACCTGGTGTTCATCGCGCTGCGCGACGGCGCCGGCCGGGTCACCGGCCTGCTCGGCCACGGCGTCGACCAGACCCACCGCAAGCTGGCCGAGATCGCACTGCACGACAGCCGCGAGCGCTTCGAAAAGATCGTCAGCCAGGCCGCCACCGGCGTGGTCGAGATGGACACCAGCGGCCGCATCACGCTGGTCAACCAGCGTTTCTGCCAGATGCTGCGCTATGCCGAAACCGAACTGCTCGGCCGCAGCATCCTGGATGCGACGGCACCGGAGTCGGTGGCCGCCACCTGGCAGGCGCTGCAGGGCCTGCTGGCCGACGGCCGCGGTTTCCAGATCGACAAGCACTACCTGCGCAAGGACGGCAGCACGATGTCGGCCACCAGCAGCGTCAACGCGGTGCGCGGCGCCGACGGCGAATACCAGGGCGTGGTCGCGATCGTGCTCGACACCACGGAGAGCAAGCGCGCCGCCGCCGCGCTGCGCGTCAGCCAGGAGCGCTACCGCAACCTGTTCGAAGCGATGGACCAGGCCTTCTGCATCGTCGAACTGGAATTCGACGGCGCCGGCCGCGCCGTCGACTGGGTCTACCTGGAAACCAATCCGGCCTTCGTCGCCCAGACCGGCGTCAGCGACGCGATCGGCAGACGCCTGCGCAGCTTCGTGCCCGACCCGGAAGGCTGGTGGCTCGACGAACTCGGCGAAGTGGCACGCACTGGACAGGCGCGCCGCATCGAACGCGAGGTGCACAGCGGCGACGGCCATTGGCTGGACGTCTATCTGACGCGCGTCGGGGGCAGCGGCAGCGACAAGGTGGCGGTGCTGTTCCGCGACATCAGCGAGCGCAAGGCCGCCGACGCCACGCTGCGCCGCCTGGCCGACGACCTGGCCGAGACCGACCGCCGCAAGACCGAATTCCTGGCCACGCTGGCGCACGAGCTGCGCAACCCGCTGGCGCCGATCCGCAGCGGCCTGGGCGTGATGCGCCTGAACCGCGATCTGCCGGCCGGGATGACGCGGGTGCGCGAAATGATGGAACGCCAGGTCACCCACATGGTGCACCTGATCGACGACCTGCTCGACGTCGCGCGCATCAGCGGCGGCAAGCTCAACCTGCGCAAGGAACGGGTATCGCTGAACGGCGTGCTGGCCAGCGCGGTCGAGACCAGCCTGCCGCTGATCGAGGCCGCCCACCACGCGCTGGCGGTCGACCTGCCGGACGAAGTCCTGCTGGTCGACGCCGACGCCACCCGCATCGCCCAGGTGGTATCGAACCTGCTGAACAACGCCGCCAAGTACACGCCGGCCGGCGGACGCATCGGCCTGACGCTGCGCGAGCAAGGCGGTCAGGCGGTGATCGCGGTCAGCGACACCGGCATCGGCATCCCGGCGCACGCGCTGCTGAGCGTGTTCGACATGTTCAGCCAGGTCGGCAGCGGCGCCGAGCGTGCCCAGGGCGGCCTCGGGATCGGCCTGTCGCTGGTGCGCCAGCTGGTCGAGATGCACGGCGGCAGCGTGGAAGCCCAGAGCGGCGGCCCCGGCAACGGCAGCCGCTTCACGGTGCGCCTGCCGCTGGCGCCGGGCACCGCGACCCAGCATGCGAGCGCCGGCGATACCGCCCCAGCGGCAGCGCCCGATTCCGCCGGCCTGCGCGTGCTGGTGGTCGACGACAACGTCGACGCCGCCCTGACGCTGGCCATGATCCTCGACATCGAGGGCTACGCGACCCGGGTCGCGCACAGCGGCATGCAGGCGCTGGAAGTGGCCGCCGCCTTCCTGCCGGCGGTGATCTTCCTCGACATCGGCATGCCCGGCATGGACGGCTACGATACCGCCTGCGCGCTGCGCCGCATGCCGGCGCTGGACGAACCCTGCCTGGTGGCCCTCACCGGCTGGGGTTCCGAGCACGACCGCGCCCGCTCGCGCGAGGCCGGCTTCGACCACCACCTGACCAAGCCGGTCGACCTGGGCACGGTGCAGCAGCTGCTGGCCGGGATGGCCGCCGCGGCAGCGGCCGGCGAGCCGCCCTGCAGCGCGGTCTGAACGCATACGCGCCGCCCAGGCGTGCGCCCGCCCGGTCCGGCGCGCAGTAGGATGCGGTGACCGCACTGCCGCCGGCCCCGGCGGCGCCCCGATGGAGCTGCGCCGTGAACCGCGAATGGACGCTCGCCCGCAACTGCTCGCTGACCCCGCGCCAGGTGGCGCGCGCCTACGCCGTGCTGTGCTGCGCCTCGTGCGCGGTCGCCATCGGCTTCCTGCTGCACGGGATCTGGATGATCCTTGCCTTCACCTTTTCCGAACTGGCCCTGGTCGGCCTGGCGCTGCTGGTATATGCGCGCCATGCGCTCGACCATGAACGCATCTCGCTGTCCGAACGCCAGCTGGTGATCGAATGCGTGCGCGGCGGGCAAGCGCGCGAAACCCGCCTCGATCCGCTGTGGACCCGCGTGCGCGAACCGGAGGGCGCCCTGGTACGGCTGGAATCGCGCGGCGTGGCGGTCGACGTCGGCCGCTTCGTCACCGAGGCCCGCCGGCGCCAGCTGGCGCGCGAGCTGCGCCAGGCCCTGCGCAGCGTCTCCGCGATGCACTGACGCCCCCGACCCACCCCATCCGTGTAAGCGGCCTCTTACAACCACACGGCTAGGGTACCGATGTTTCATTTTCTTCATCTTTTGCATAATGCGGGATTCCTGTACTGCGCGGCTTTGTCCGCGCAGTCTTTGCTTTCGATGGAGACGTAGAAGAATGAGCGGTAGTGGAGAAGGCGGTACGCAAGGTTTTGCCATCGTGGCGCATGGCGGTGTCGGCAGCCCGCGCGAGTACGACGACGGTTGCCGGCGCGCAGCCGGCCGTGCAGCGGAGGAGCTGGCCATCAGCGGCGACGCGCTGGAGGCGGCCATCGCGGCCGTCGCCGAGATGGAGGACGACGGCCGCTTCAACGCCGGCAGCGGCTCGGTGCTGTGCCTGGACGGCTCGACCGTCGAGATGGACGCCTCGATCATGGACACCCGCGGCCGCCTCGGCGCCGTGGCCTGCGTGCAGGGCATCCGCAATCCGGTGCTGCTGGCACGCGCCGTCGCCGACACCCCGCACTGGCTGCTGGCCGGCGACGGCGCCACCCGCTTCGCCGCCGCCATCGGCCACCCGGTGCACGACCGGATCAGCGAACGCCAGCGCGAGGCGCACCGCAAGCTGCTCAAGGAACTGGCCGGCTCGGTGCCGGCCATGCCCGGCGTCGCCAACCACGCATTCCTGCGCTACTGGAATTACCAGACCCCGGCCACGCTGCCCGAAAGCGCCGCCTGCGACACCGTCGGCGCCGTGGTGCGCGCGCCGGACGGCCACTTCGGCGTGGCCTGCTCGACCGGCGGCTCGGCGCCTTCGCTGCTGGGCCGCGTCGGCGACACCCCGATCATCGGTTCCGGCTTCTTCGCCGGCCCGCTCGGCGCCATCGCCGCCACCGGCATCGGCGAACACATCGTGCGCCACATGCTGGCGCGTACCGTCTACGGCTGGATCGAGAACGGCATGCCGCTCGAGCAGGCGCTCAAGCGCGGCGTCGAGCTGTTCCCGGCCGAGGTCGCGGTCGGCCTGATCGGCGTCACCCGGCTCGAAGCCGCCTCCCACAGCAACCGCGCCATGCCCCAGGCCAGGATCATCCAAGCATGAACACCACGACTTCGCAGGAACAGCAGCAGATCGAAGCACAGCAGCCCCGCCCCGGGCACGGCCACCTGGTCATCATCGGCGGCCACGAAGACCGCAAGAATGACATGGCGATCCTGGCCCGCTTCGTCGAACTCTCGGGCGGCAAGGATGCCAGGATCGTCGTGATCTCGGCCGCCAGCACCGTCGCGGCCGAGATGTGGCAACAGTATGACCGCGCGTTCGGCGAACTGGGCGTCGAGAACCGCGTGCACCTGCACCTGGATAGCCGCCAGGACGCCAACGACGAGGAGCACATCCGCGACATCGTCGACGCCACCGGCATCTTCATGACCGGCGGCGACCAGAAGCGCCTGCTGGCCATCATCGGCGGCACCGCGCTGGATGCCGAGATGCACGCCGCGCTGAAACTGCGCGGCGCCTGCATCGGCGGCACCAGCGCCGGCGCCTCGGCGATGTCGGGCCACATGCTGGCCCAGGGCCGCGCCGAGCTGCATCCGGAAAAAGGCTCGGTCAGCCTGGGCGCCGGCCTCGGCTTCCTGCACAAGGTGGTGATCGACCAGCACTTCTCGGAGCGCCACCGGCTCTCGCGCCTGCTGTCCATCGTGGCCCAGAACCCGTACCTGCAGGGTATCGGCATCGACGAGGACACCGCGCTGGTGGTCGAGCGCGGCGTCGGCATCGAAGTGCTGGGTGAAGGCGCGGTCACCATCGTCGACGGCCGCAGCATGAGCACCAACCTGCACGACATCGCCAACCGCGAGACCCCGGAGCTGATCGACGTGCGCCTGCACCTGCTCCCGGCCGGCAGCAAATACCAGTTGCCCGCCGAAGGCGACAAGGAGCAACGCCGCATTCCCCAGCCGCTGCTCGAATTCTTGGAAAATGTAACGAAACGGAATCCGATCTCATGAGAATCATCGAACAACGCCTCCTGCGCGGCCCGAACCTGTTCGCCGCCACACCCTGCCTGCTGGCCGTCGTCGACAGCGCCGGCGCCGAACTGCTGCCGGGCCTGGGCGCCCGCCTGCTGGCGCTGCTGCCAGCGATGCCGCCCGAAGCGTCGGCCCGCCTGTCCGACTGCAACAGCGCGCTCGACGCGCTGGAGCCGGTGGTGATGGAGCTGCAGCGCCTGGCCGGCGCGCCGGGTGCCTTCAGCCAGACCGTGGTGCCGATGGTCACGCCGGATCGCATCCGCGTGGTGTGCGGCTACGCCACCGAGCAGGTCGCGGTGGCCGCGCTCGACAAGGCACGCGCGCTGTTCGAAGCCCTGGCCCGCCACGAGACCTTCGACATGGCGGCCGCGATCGAGGACCTGCAGGAAACCGCGCAGCGCTACGCGATCGGCACCAGCACCGGCGCCGTGGTCGGCGCCGCGCAGCGCCGCGGGATCCCGAGCCTGCGCCTGACGGACAGCGCCAACCTGTTCCAGCTGGGCTGGGGCAGCCGCCAGAAGCGCCTGCAGGCGACCATCACCGGCGCCACCAACAACATCGCGGTCGGCATCGCCAGCGACAAGCAGCTGACCAAGACCCTGCTCGACCAGGCCGGCTGCCCGGTCCCGGCCGGCGAAACCGTCACCACGCTGGCCCAGGCCCAGCGCGTGGCCAAGCGCATCGGTACCGTGACCATCAAGCCGCTCGACGCCAACCAGGGCAAGGGCGTGACCACCACCTGCTCCACGCCGGAAGAAGTCGAGCGCGCCTTCGAGTTCGCGCGCCGCTACGGCCACCACGTGATCGTCGAGGAATTCCTGCGCGGGCGCGACTACCGCGTGCTGGTCACCGGCCGCAAGGTCGCCGCCGCGTCGTGGCGTCGTCCGCCGCACGTCACCGGCGACGGCGTGTCCAGCGTGCGCGAACTGGTGGAGACCGAGAACCGCAACCCGGCGCGCGGCGACGGTCACACCAACATCCTGACCAAGATTCCGCTCGACGAGCTCGCCGTCGACGCGCTGGCCAGGCAGGGCTGCACGCTCGACAGCGTGCTGCCCGAAGGCGTCAGCGTCGACCTGCGCGGCAACGCCAACCTGTCCACCGGCGGCACCGCCGAGGACGTGACCGATTCTCTTCCGGAAGAAACCCGCGACATCTGCATCCGCGCCGCGCGCACCATCGGCCTGGACGTGGCCGGCATCGACATCGTGTGCCAGGACATCGCCCAGCCGCTGCGCGAGCAGCGCGGCGGCATCATCGAAGTCAACGCCGCCCCCGGCATCCGCATGCACCAGTACCCGAGCCGCGGCCTGCCGCGCGATGCCGGCGCCGCCATCGTCGACGCCCTGTTCGGCGAGGACGACGGGCGCATCCCGGTGATCGCCGTCACCGGCACCAACGGCAAGACCACGACCACGCTCCTGATCGAGCACAGCGCGCGCGCCGCCGGCGTGCGCACCGGCTGCACCACCACCGAGGGCGTGTTCATCGACGGCCAGCGCATCGCCAAGGGCGACTGCACCGGCTACCGCTCGGCGCGCGCGGTGCTGACCTCGCCCGACGTCGACATGGCGGTGCTGGAAACGGCGCGCGGCGGCATCCTCAAGCGCGGCCTGGCCTACGACAGGTGCGACGTGGCGGTGGTGCTGAACGTGTCCGCCGACCACCTCGGCCTGGACGGCGTCGACACCCTCGAGGAACTGGCCAAGGTGAAGTCGGTGGTGGCCCGCTGCGCGCGCCGCGCCGTGGTGCTGAATGCCGAGGACGACCACTGCGTGGCGATGGCGGCCACGCTGGACGACCGGGTCGAGGTGTTGTACTTCTCGCTCGACGCCGACAACCCGGTCCTGCTGCGCCACCTGGAAAAAGGCGGCCGCGCGGTCTACCTGCAGGACAACACCATCGTGCTGGCCAACGGCGCGCGCCACGAAGCGCTGCTGAACGTGCGCAGCATGCCGGTCACGCTCAAGGGCGCGGCGCGCTACAACATCGCCAACAGCCTGGCCGCCGCCGCCGCGCTGTCGGCATCCGGCTTCGGCAACCTCGAGATCATCGACGGCCTGCGTACCTTCGTCTCCGACTGGAAGCACAACCCGCTGCGCTCGAACGTGTTCGACGTCGACGGCGTGACCGTGATCGTCGACTACGCCCACAACAGCGCCGCCTACGCTGCCCTTGCCGAAACCGCGCGCGCCCTGACCCCGGGCCGCCTGGTCGGCGTGGTCGCGGCGCCGGGCGACCGCCGCGACGACGACCTGGTCGACATCGGCGCCACCTGTGCGGCCGGCTTCGACGAGCTGGTGGTGTACGAGACGGAAAACCGCGGCCGCGCGTCCGGCGAGGTGGCGCGCCTGCTGGTGCAGGGCGCCCAGGTCGGCAAGTTCGAACAGGACCACCTGCAGATCGAACTCGACGTGCACCAGGCGATCCGCGCCGGTTTGAAGCGCTGCGAACCGGGCGACGTGCTGGTGTTCGGCTGCGGTTCGTCGATCAGCGAACTGCTGGAAGCGATCCGCCCGACCTCGCCGGCGACGGCGCAGCGCATCGAGGCCGAAGCGGCGGTCTGACGGCCACCACGCCCGCCGTCGTTGCCGTATTCGAAACGCCGTTCCCGCCTGCGCGGGGACGGCGTTTTTGCTTCGTGCTTCGTTGCGGTGGCGGTCGAGCGGGAACGGCATCGCTGGCGCAATGGATGCCGTCGCGGTTGCGCCGTGCATCGCCCGACCTGCACCGCATCCGCTCCGCGCACCGGAAGACTGTTCGCATCCGGTGAGAGCGGGAAGCGGCCCGGGGTCAGTCGTCCATCATGCGCACCACGCCGACGCCCGCGCCGTTCTGGACGACGTCGCTGCCGGCTGCTGCCGGCGTGCCCTTCGGCATCCGCCGCTGACGCCATGCAGCCGCCAGTTGCTTGCGCACCGGATTTTCAAAACCGTAGAAAGAAGCCGCGCCGATGCCGATGGCGAGAGCGGACATCAAGACGGCATTCGCGGCGTAGTCGGTGGTCAGCACATGCAGCGGCTGTTGCCACAGGTAGAGCGAGAACGAACAGGTCCCGAACCAACACAGCAAGCGGTTCGACAGCGCGGTCCTGATCAATGCCGGCACCCTGTCGAGGAAGTTGATCGCGCATGCCAGAAGGATCGGCGCCAGCAGGATGTGCACGCCCTTGTACATGTAGGTCGAGAAGCACAGGAAGGCCACTGCCACGCTGGCCAGCGGCAGCCACGGCGGAACGAAAGTGTACGAGCGCACCGGCAGCCAATGGCGCAGATAACGGATCGTGGCGCCGGCCAGCAAGCCGAGCGACGCGACCTCGGTCCTGACCGAAAAGTGATTCGGCCCGGCCGGCGGGGACAGCCAATATGCACAACTGAAGTACCAGGCGGTCAGCGTGGCAAGCACCAGGCAGGCACCTGTCAGCAGCGGATTGCTGGCGCGACGGGTCAGCAAAGCGACGCCGGCAAGCAACAGATAGCTGTGTTCCTCGACATTCAGCGACCACAGATGTCCGATCGCCCACTGCTTGCTCGACAGTGGCAGATCGGCAGGGAAATAAGTCCGCAGGAACGTGATTGTCGCGAGAATTTCGCTACCGGACGGCACGAAGGTATGCGGTTGCAGCGTCGCCGAATAGACCAGCAGCACCCCAATGAACAACACGAAGGTCGGGAAGACCCGCACCAGCCGGCTGACAAAAAAGTCGGGCAAGGCGACGTTCTTGATGAACAGGATGTTGCACATCAGGTAGCCGGACAAGACGAAGAACAATTGCACACCGAAGGTGCCGACCCACCAGTAATGGGCTTTGTCGACGAAATGGCCGTAGTAGACGCAAAGAATCGCCAGCCCCCGCCAGCCGTCGAGATAAGGGATATGTCCGGTAGATGTACGCACGAATTGCCTGTTGAAATCTTAAGTTGCAATTTAGTAAATGCGCACACCTTAGTGAAAATCGACAGTTGATGCAACAACAATATTCAATGTGTTTACGATACGCAACGAAAAGCGGTACGAGAGCAATCAAGTTGTGGGCGCCTAGGCGGGGAAACTCAGTAGCACGGCCCAGGCACGTGAAATATTATTTCCCATCAGCACACACTGTGAAATATTCTTTCACTCGACAGACTGACCGGCATGGCTGCGAACACGCGATCAGGCGAAGCTTTCGGCATTAATATAGCGAACGCACCGAGCGGCCGGCGACCTCCCGGTTTCGGTCGCTCAGCATGGGTTCCCGCCTCCGCGGGAACGACTTCGACGCGCCAACCAACTGACGACAATGACCGACTGGACCGCCCGCTGGCAGCACACCTGGCAAGCCCTGGACTCGCCCACCCCGCCCGAGCCCGTGCTGGACGCCCTGCTCGCCCGCTACCGCGAACCGCAGCGCCACTACCACACACTGCAACACCTGACCGAATGCTTCACCGCTTTCGACCTGCTGCGCTCCCAATCAAGCCATCCCGGCGAAATCGAACTGGCCCTGTGGTACCACGACGCCGTCTACGACCCGCAGCGTCACGACAACGAAGCCCTGAGCGCCGCGCTCGCCGTCGACCGCCTGTACGAGGCCGGCGCCGCTGCCACCGTCATCGAGCGGGTGCACGACCTGATCATGGCAACGCAGAGCCACGAGGCCGGCGACGATCCCGATCGCGCCATCATGCTGGACGTCGACCTGGCGATCCTGGGTGCCGCGCCGGCGCGCTTCGCCGACTACGAACGCCAGATCCGCGCCGAATACGCGCACGTCCCGGACGACGCCTACCGCACCGGGCGGGCGCGGGTACTCGCCGGGTTTGCGGCACGCGATCCGCTGTACCGGACCGCCCTCTTCCATGCGCGCTACGAACGGCAGGCCAAGCGGAACATGCAGCACGCTTGACGCTTGCAAAGCGCCGCGCATCGGCGCACGATGCGCTTAGCGCAATGCCTGAGCCAACCCAAAGGAGGACAACGATGATCAAGGTCAGCGTCATGTATCCGAACGGCCCCGACGCCCATTTCGACGACGCCTACTACCGCGACAAGCACATGCCGATGGTAAAGGAGCTGATGGGGGACTTCTGCAAGTACTACACGGTCGACAGCGCGGCCTCGTCCAGCCTGCCCGCGTCGAACAAGCCCTACATCGCGATGGGGCACCTGTTCGTCGAATCGGTCGAGGACTTCCAGGCCGGCTTCGGACCGCACACCGCGCGGATCATGGGGGATATTCCGAACTATACGAACCAGACGCCGGTCATTCAGATGAGCGAGGTGGTGGTCGGGTGACCGCCAGGTATCAGTAGTGGTAACGACATGAGATGATGATCAACTCCTCGTCGCTTGCCATGTAGACGAGTCGGTTGGTTTCGTCGATGCGGCGCGACCAGCAACCGGACAGCCCGTGCTTCAGAGGCTCGGGCTTGCCAATGCCCGAGAACGCACTTCGCTGAGCATCCTTGATCAAGTGATTGATGCGCTTGAGGGTTTTCCTATCCTGAGTCTGCCAGTAGATATAGCTGTCCCAGGCTTCAGCGGTGAATTTCAGGCTGAGCACGGCGCTGATCCTCTACGTCTTCCGGTTCGATCAATTCCTTCGACTGCGCTTGACCAGCACGAGCCTGAGCGATCGACCTTGCCAAGTGCGCGGCATTAGCCGGCGAGCTCAACAAGTGTACGGTTTCCATGAGGCTGCTGTAATAGTCGAACGACATGACGACTGCATCTGGCGCATCGCGCCGAGAAATGACGGTGACGTCGGCATCCTCGACGACTTGATCGATAACAGTCCGCAGGCTGTTACGTGCATCGGAAAAATTGATGATTCGCATTCGGGACTCCAGCATGACGGTGGCAGATAGGCCGACCTGTACGATGTATTGTACAACTTAACTTATAGAGCGAACGCGAACCAAACAAGTTTTGAAGGTAGCGGCGCGACATGAATCCAAACTACGTCATCGCCGCAACTATGGGAAGCGATGCCGAGCCGGCTCACACCACACCCCAGCCACACCTCAGTGCCTTAGGGGTATCGACGCCGGCTGCCCGGCATGCGTCCCCGCCTGCGCGGGAACGACGGTAAGCTCGGTCACCCCACCTGCGCCGCAATCCGCTCCGCACTCTCCGGATCCATCTCGCGGATCGCATCCACGAACACGTTCAGCGAAGTCCCGCAGGCGAACACCAGCACGTCGCCGCGCCCGCACAGCGACAGCCCGAGCCGGATCGCCTTGGCGGCGTCGAGCTCGCGGTGCAGCGTGTCCGAGGCGCCGACGACTTCCTCCGCGCCGCGCAGGATCAGGTCGACCGCTTCGCCGTGCGCGCGGCCGCGGCTGGCCGATTCGTAGACCACCAGTTCGTCGAAGCCGGCGGCGCAGACGCGGCCGGTCTCGACCAGGTCGGCGTCGCGGCGGTCGCCCGGGGCCGTGACGATGCCGACCAGCTGGCCCGGCAGCAGGGCGCGCGCCATCTCGGACAGCGCCTGATAGGCTGCCGGGTTGTGCGCGTAGTCGACGATCACGGTCACGCCGCGCACGTCGAATACGTTGGTGCGCAGCGGGTTGCTCTTGCCGTCGCTGACGAACGTGGACAGGCCGGTCGCGATCTGCAGGTTGTTGAAGCCGGATGCCATCAGCGCGGCCGCCGCGGCCAGGCCGTTGGCGATGTTGTAGCGCGCGCGGCCGCCGAAGGAGATCGGCATGTTTTCCACGCGCACCAGCTGCTGGTGGTAGGTGGCGTCGGCCACCACGATCGCATTGTCCTGCAGGTAGGTGGCGCGGCCGCCCTCTTCCAGGTGGCGCAGCAGCACCGGGTTGTCGGCTTCCATCGAGAAGTAGACGATCTCGACGTCCGGACGCACACGACGCGCCATCGCCACGCACAGCGGGTCTTCGGCGTTCAGCACCACCGCGCGCGAGGCCGCCATCGGCACCACCGCCTTCACCTGGGCTAGGTCTTCGACGGTGTCGATGCCGTCCAGGCCGAGGTGGTCGGCGGCCACGTTCAGCACCACGGCGACGTCGCACTTGTCAAAGGCCAGGCCGCGTTTCAGGATGCCGCCGCGCGCCGTCTCCAGCACCGCGAACTCCACGTCCGGCGAGGCCAGCACGGTGCGCGCCGACCAGTAGCCGGTGCAGTCGCCCTTCACCACCTGCTTGCCGTCGATGATGACGCCGTGGGTGGTGGTGACGCCGGTGACGCGGCCGGCCAGGCGCACCGCGTGCGCCATCAGGAGCGTGGTGGTGGTCTTGCCGTTGGTGCCGGTGCAGGCGATGATCGGGATGCGGCCGTCGGATTCGCCCATCAGGCCGTCGACGATGGCCTCGCCGGCGTCGCGCGGCTGGCCGCTGCTCGGGTACTGGTGCATGCGGATGCCGGGGGCGGCATTCACTTCGATCACGGCGCCGCCCTGCTCCTCCAGCGGCTGCGCGATGTCGCGGCAGACGATGTCGATGCCGGCCACGTCCAGGCCGATCTTGGCGGCGGCGCGCACGCACAGGCGGCGCGTCGATTCCGGCAGCAGGTCGGTCACGTCCTCGGCGGTGCCGCCGGTCGACAGGTTGGCATTGCCGCGCAGCCAGGCGGTCACCCCGGCGGGCAACACCGCGTCCGGCTCCAGGCCCTGCTTGCGCAGCAGTTCCTCGGCGTGGGCATCGATGGCGATCTGGGTCAGGATGTTGGTGTGGCCCTCGCCGCGCGCCGGGTTGCGGTTCTCGATCTCGACCAGTTCGCGCACCGACAGCACGCCGTCGCCGACCACGTGGGCCGGGCGGCGCATCGAGGCCGCCGCCACCTTGCCGCCGGCGACCAGCACGCGGTAGTCGTGGCCTTCGATGTGGCGCTCGACGATGATGCGGCGGCCGTGCTTGCGCGCGAACGCGTAAGCCTGCTCGATCTCGCTGTCGGTGCTGCAGTTGACGGTCACGCCCTTGCCCTGGTTGGCGTCGAGCGGCTTGACCGTGACCGGCGTCTTGATGCGGCGCGCCACGCGCAGCGCATCCTCGATGCTGCCGACGGTCTCGCCCTGCGGCACCGGCACGCCCGCTTCCGCCAGCAGCTGCTTGGTCAGCTGCTTGTCGCTGGCGATGCGCACCGCGATGTTGCTGGTCTCGCCGGTAATGGTGGCCTGGATGCGCTTCTGCTTCACGCCCCAGCCGAGCTGGAACAGGTTGGCGTCCTCGGTGACGCGCTGGATCGGGATGTCGCGCTCCTGCGCCGCCGCCAGCACCGCCGCGGTCGAGGTGCCGATCGCGTAATGCTGCGCCAGCTCGCGCAGCTCTTCCATGCGCGGCTCCAGCTCGAACGGGCGGCCGTGCGCCAGCGCATCGACGATGTCGACCGCCAGCGCGAACGCCGGCTGCGCGACTTTCTCGAGCTGGTAGGCGCACACGATGCGGTACTGGCCGGGCACGCCGGTCACCGGACGGGTACGTCCGAACGCCGCCGGCGCGCCGGCCAGGCATTGCAGGCCCAGGGTCACGTGCTCGATCACGCGCGCGAGATAGGTGCCCTCGCGCAGGCGCTGCGCGAAGCCGCCGGGCTGGCCGGTCGGCACCAGGTAGTCGGCCAGCAGCGGCAGCAGCTCCAGCAGCGCTTCGTTGAAGTGCGGCAGGTCGCGCGTCGACACGCCGTACAGGTCTTCGAGATCGATCACGGACAGCAGGCAGGGGGTAGCGGCGTGGACGTTGGGGCCACGCAGGAAGCGTTGTTCGAGAATGCGCACAGGATATCCTTGGATTGGGACGTGGGGCCGGGCGCGGTCCTGCCGCGCCCGTGCCCCGGAAAACTCTATCGGTCTAGTTATCGCCCGGGCGAAGTTGTCGCTCAGGCGTCCAGCAGCTGCGAATACAGGCGGGTGGCCATCAGGCCGATCGCGGTGTGGTGCACCGACGGCGACATCAACCGGCCCAGCATGGCCATCGCCTCCGGCTTGCCGGCAGCCGCGGCCACCTTCTGCTCGAGTTCGCGCAGCTCGCTGTCGCCTTCGGCACCGTCCTGGCCCGGCTTGCGGCGGCGGATCAGGCCGCGTTCCGGATAGGCGCCGCGCTCGGCGTGCTGGTTCAGCGTGTCCAGCGTGCGCTGGCGTGCGCGGTGGCTCAGCACGCGGCCGGTGCGCGAGGCCGTGCTGTCGTCGCGCGTGCTCATGATCCAGTCGCGCAGCACCTGCTGTTCGTAGCTCGAGAACACGCCGAACATCTCGGCGCGCTCGCCCTGGATCAGGCGCCAGAAGCGGCTGTTCTCGACCGCTTCGCCGCGCTTGACCCAGCCGGCGGTTTCCATCGCGGCCAGGAATTCCGGCATGCGCGCCGGTTCGGCCAGCCAGTCGTTGATCGAGCGGCCGGCGACGCGGCAGTAATCCGAGTGCATGTTCTTGCCGACCACCGCCTTGGCGGTGAATATCTCGATCAGCTCCGCTTCCAGGTCGAAGCCGGCGATGATCGAGGTCGTGCTGGCACCCAGCTCGTTCAGGCGGTAACCGTCCAGCACGCGGCGGTAGAACGCGCCCGGGTCGTTGGCCTGCGCCATCAGGTTGCGCAGCGCCTGCACGGCCTTGTGCGCGTGGCCGCTGCCAGCGTTGTCGACGGTGACGTGCAGGGTGAAGTAATACGGGTCGATCCCGAGCTCGTTCAGTTCGTACGAGGTGATCAGCAGGTGCAGCGGCAGCTGTTCGTAGCCCAGGTTGTAGCCGACGATCTCGGGCAGGAAGTCCTGGGCGTTGTGGGCCAGCGCCAGCTGGATCGCGCCCTGCGTGAAGTGGTCTTCCGACAGCCCTTCCCAGTGCTCGCAGCCGTGCGCGGCCAGCAGGCGCCGGTACAGGGTCACGTGGTTCTTGTCGGGCACGCCGTCGCCGAGTTCTTCCAGGTAGGTCTTGATCAGCGGGTGGAAGTCCGGGTTTTCCCAGCGCGGCAGCATGCCGTACAGCCAGGCGCCGTCGGCCAGCTTGGTCGGCGCAGCTCCCTTGAGGAAGGCCAGCGCGTGCGACTTGTTGGTGAAATAACGGCGCGCTGCACCATTTTTGCGCGCGCTCAGGTATTCGCGGTAGGCCAGGCCGACCGCTTCGGACCGGGCTTGCACCCAGTCGTGCAATTGCGACGGCGCCTCCGGCAGTTCCTCGGGTTCGGCACGGGCCAGCTCGATCTGGGCACGCAGGAAGTCGCGGGCCTCCACCGCGGCTTCCTCGGGATTGTCGAGCAGGGAGAAGTACAGCGCCTTCGCACGCGGGACGGCAACGGTGGCCGGTGCAGTTTCCAGGGCGGGGCTGTCGACGACAAAGCTTGGAGTCATAATGAATCTTTTGGTAAATGTTCTGCCATGATTATGCGGACCGGTTGTTGTGCACGTAATCGGTGCGCGTCCCTCATGCATGTCGGACAGAACTTACAAAAATTTCATGTTTTCAAGCTAAGCGGTCATTCATTAATTGCAAGAAGTAGCAGCAGATGTTCGATGCGTGCTGCATGATCACGAAGCCTGCTGCCCAAAAACGTCGCCCCTGCGCAGGCAGGG